>ERZ1066124.1-NODE-1-length-505924-cov-22.547800_pt1 | contig 505924 bp, 510 predicted proteins | sample MGYA00382771_ERZ1066124 | MGnify/ENA primary metagenome ERZ1066124 (study PRJEB33369, sample SAMEA5778354) | biofilm metagenome | biome: Industrial cooling water; feature: Water cooling tower basin; material: Biofilm | place: United Arab Emirates | collected... | reverse complement strand
GCATGGGGGGCGACCTCCATGCTTAGGTTAACGGTTTTACGCATTCACCCGATAATATTCGCTGCAACCAGCAGAGCTACGATCGCATCGAGCACAATCCATCCGGTTAACTGCACAATGAAGATTCCAATCACGACTCCAGCAGAAGTCCAAACATCAGTGCTCAAATGATGAGCATCCGCACGTAAGGTAATCGATCGGAGTCGTCGCCCTGCTATCCAATTCTTCGGTTTCTCTTGTACCGTTGCAGCTTTTTCGCGGCAGTCCATCAAAATCACAGGGGAAATCAGCTTGACCACGAGCCAAATTCCCAGCAGCACGAGGATGAGATCATTGAGGTAGCCCAATACCGGGATTGGGTCAGGAATCAAGTCGATCGAGCTAAAGCTTGTATTTTACGATCGCTCACCTCAACTAGCATCCTGCAATTCCGCAGGCTTCACCGCGAGTTGCTGCACCTGACCATTTCGTCGAAGCTGAACTTTCAGCGATTGACCGAGTTTCGTACTTTCAACCAATTCTTGAAGCTGTTCTGCTTTCGTAATTGGTTTGCCATCGATTTCGGTAATTACATCTCCGCGACGAATTCCCGCGATCGCAGCAGGCGAATTTGGCAACACCCGCACCACGATCACACCATTCACTTCGGGTACTTCAAACGCAGAGTTCGGATCGGTGTTGTTTTGTCTCGCGATTTCAGGCGTTAATGTGGTCATCTGAACACCCAGATACGGATGCGGAATCTTTTCGCCCCGCGCTAACGCATCTTTAATCGATTTCGCTTTATTGATCGGAATCGCAAATCCAATTCCCATCGCATCAGCACGAATCGCAGTATTAATTCCGATCACTTCACCGCGATCGTTTAACAATGGACCCCCCGAATTTCCCGGATTAATCGCAGCATCCGTTTGCAGGAAGTCTAATCGCTTATCAGATAAACCGACTTGAGCGCTCGATCGATGCAAGGTACTGATGATTCCCAATGTGACGGTGTTATCGAGTCCGAGCGGGTTGCCAACTGCGATCGCCCAATCTCCCACATTCACTTGATCCGAATCTGCTAACGGTGCAACAGGTAAATCTTTCCCATCGATTTTCACCACTGCCAGATCGGTCACTTCATCGAATCCGCGCACTTTCCCTTCAAACACGCGCCCATCTTTCAGCGTCACCGTTACCTTATCGGTTCCGTTGACCACATGAGAATTGGTTAAAATCACGCCGCTTTTATCGATCACAAATCCTGATCCCTGACCGCGCAACGTTTCCGATCGCGGCATTGTCGAGAAATCTTCCCCAAAAAACTGCCGGAACAACGGATCTTCGAGCATCGGATTTGTCCGTCGCGTGACCGTTTTCTCAGTGTCGATCCTCACGACTGCTGCACCCACTTTCTGAACAGCCTCAGCGACAAAACTCCCGCGCTCGATCGCTCTCGGAGCCTGAGCCACTTCAGCGATCGGTTCTGCTGAAGCCAGTTGTGGAAAAGAGATCAAACCGAACCATATCGCAATTGTGACGATCGCGAATTGTAGTCGGCGGAAACGATTCAAAATTTGAGAGCGTTGCATAAGTCATCACCCGTGGAAATGCCGGATATCCGTTTGTTTAGCCATTATTCCTATCCTACGAGCGAAAACAAAAACTTGCTCTGTAGAGATTTCCCGCCATTTTCCACACCTAAGCGGAGAAAGCACTAAGATCAAGACGCACCTCAGCACGATCGAGACGATGGCAACTTCAGATTTACCGCGCGACCTTGAGCCAATCCACGACCACGAGCATGATTCGGCTCATCCCCACGTTCACAGCGAAGAATCGGTGCGCCGAGTGATTAATCGATTATCGCGGATTGAGGGTCACATTCGCGGTATCAAAACGATGGTACAAAGCGATCGACCTTGCCCGGATGTGCTGATTCAAGTCGCCGCAGTTCGAGGAGCGCTCGATCGAGTGGCTCGCATGATTCTCGATGAACATTTATCGCAATGTGTGTCGCGTGCCGCTCAAGAAGGCAATATCGATGCGGAGATCGAAGAATTGAAGGCGGCACTCGATCGATTTTTGCCCTAAGCGACTTGTGCGAATAACTCAGAGAACGGTTTAGGAGCCGCTTCTGGGTTTGCCACGATCTCGACAATTTTATTTCGCGCACTCGGTTCAAACACTGATTCGACGCAGACTTGAGCCACTTTCGTGCGGGGAATGCTGCCTTCTGAGAGCGTATCGGCTGAAGACATGACGATCGCATTCTCGTTTTCTTCGTTTTTCAAGCCACCCGGACGCACGATCGTATAAGTCAGCCCACTTTGCTGTAGATACTCTTCCGCCCGTTTTTTCCACACCAAAATCAGCCAGAACAAATTCAGCGGGTGAAAGAACTGCGAAGTACAAAGCGAAGTCACCAAAACAAACTGCTCAATTCCTTTCGCTTTTGCCGCATCAACTAAATTTTTTGTGCCCTCATAATCGACTTTATACGGCTGGGTTGGGTCAAAACTCGGTCTCGCTCCCGTGGCGCAAAATACAACCGTCGCATCGCCCATCGCCCCGATAAGCTGCGATCCTTCCAAAACATCACCCTGAACTAACTCAACTGCGGGCGGCAAGATTGATCGAGCCGTTTCAGGATTTCGCACTAACGCCCGAACTGAAATTCCGCGATCGACTAACTGTTGCACAATCCGCCGACCTGTTTCGCCCGTTGCCCCTGCGACAAATGCTTTCATACGCGATCCCCAAAATTGACTGATTACAGTTATCGTTGCTTCTGTTTCACTTTACATCCCACACAAGAAAGAACTGATCCCGCCCGATCGCTGAAAATTTTTGCTATAACTTTCCAGAACCAGGGTGCTCAGAGTAAGATACAAAACGATATTGTTTTAACTTTTGTAACGCAGAATACAACCTTCGACCCTTACACAAAAAGATATTAATTCAATAAACTTTCAGGAGAACCCCTGCTGAACTTGGAGCCTATCTGTATCCTTTAGGGAACCTTGACCTAGAACCACGGCAAACGGAAGAGAGTGAATGCAATCGCAACCGACCGATCCATCGGATTTCGCTAATCCTAATTTTGTCCGCTCTACGGATGCCGCTCATCCGAGTGGAACGCCCGTTCAGCCTGCCGAAATGCTGCTGAATGAGCCAACCATTTTTTCCAGCCAGTTTATCGACTGTATGGAGATGAATGCGGATGCGAAAACAGTGGCGCAATATCTTGACGTGCATCAAGACTGGTTCCACCGTTGCGCTCATCCGATGCACGTCGAATCGATCGGACAAAATAGCTATGCGCTAATCATTGGACATTTCGGGGCGTTTGGGTACGATGTCGAGCCGAAGGTCGGTTTAGACCTTCTGCCGCAGCAAGAAGGCGTTTATCGAATTGAGACGGTTCCGGTTCCGGGTGATGTGCCGCTGGGGTATGAAGTCGATTTTCAGGCGGCATTAGAGCTAGTTGAGCATCCGAGTCAGTTCGATCCGGGTGCGAAAATGACTCAGGTGCAGTGGCAGCTTGATTTGAAAGTGGCAATTCACTTTCCGCGATTTATTCATGCGCTGCCGGATTCGCTGATTCAGAAAACGGGCGATCGCATTCTTCGTCAAGTCGTTCGCCAAGTGTCACGAAGATTGACTCACAAGGTTCAGGAAGATTTTCACTCGACTCGGAATTTATCACTGCCGAAGCGGACTCGAAAGAAACTTCTGTAGGCTCCGAATTCGCCTGAGTTAATTTCTGCGTCGAAACCGTATGCGAGAATACCGAACTTGGTAGGGTAGCAATATCCTTTCCTGGTAGTTGCAATGTCTTCTCTACTCGCGGATGCCTCACAGCGATTGCAGCAAGCTTTGAAATATACGACGCTTTCTGAAGATGCGATCGAGTCTTTGAAATATGCGAAAGCGTCTTTATCAGTTGCAATTCCGGTGCGAATGGATGATGGGTCGCTGAAAGTGTTTCAGGGCTATCGAGTGCGATACGACGATTCGCGTGGAGCCGGGAAAGGCGGTGTGAGATATCATCCGAATGTCACCTTGGATGAAGTGCAATCGTTAGCATTCTGGATGACGTTTAAGTGTGCGGCACTGAACTTACCGTTTGGGGGAGCGAAAGGCGGAATTGCAGTCAATCCGAAAGCGTTATCGCGGCTGGAATTAGAGCGATTAAGTCGAGGATATATTGATGCGATCGCAGATTTTATTGGACCGGATACGGACATTCTCGCACCGGATGTGTATACGAATGCGATGGTGATGGGTTGGATGATGGATCAGTACAGCATCATTCGCCGTCAGAATACACCCGGAGTCGTGACTGGAAAGCCGATTGCAATGGGCGGAAGTTTAGGGCGAGAAAGTGCGACTGCGATGGGAGCATTGTTTGTGATCGAGGCAATGTTACCGAAGTTTGAGATGAAGCCGCAGGAAACAACGGTAGCAGTTCAGGGATTTGGAAATGCGGGAGCGACCATTGCGGAATTACTCTATCGTGCTGGATATAAAATCGTTGCTGTAAGTGATTCTAAAGGGGCAATCTATTCCAAAGCAGGATTAGACATTCCGAGCATTCGACAGCATAAGAATTCAACTCGTGAGATTCAAGCGGTGTACTGCGAAGGCAGTGTTTGTAATCTTGCAGAGCACGATCGCATGACTAACGAGGAACTCTTAGAACTCGATGTCGATATTCTGCTGCCTGCTGCATTAGAGAATCAGATCACTGAAGTGAATGCGAACAACATTCGAGCAAAGCTAATCTTTGAGCTTGCTAATGGTCCGATTACATCGAGTGCAGATGCAATTCTAGAACGCAAAGGTATCTATGTCTTTCCAGATATTCTAGTGAATGCTGGCGGCGTAACGGTGAGCTATTTTGAATGGGTGCAGAATCGGAATGGATTGTACTGGACATTAGGCGAAGTCAATCAATCGCTGCAACAGAAAATGAACGAAGAAGCAGAGCGAATTTGGTCGATCGCACAAGAACTTTCGATTCCAATCAGAACGGCTGCGTATGTTCATGCACTGAGACGATTAGGAGAAGCGATCGATGCCAAAGGAACCCGCAACTATTACACTAGCCGTTGAGTCGAGCAATCAGCCAAAGCGCAAGTCGCTCTAATCCCACTAACACAGCGGTAATTCCAACGGCTAACCCAAATAGAGCAAGGTTATTTTCGTTCCCTGCTCTGAGCGCAAACGAGAGCGAAGTTGCGACGGCTGGCGGGTGCATGATATCAAACACGATCATTAATACGATCGTCATTACCATCGCGCTTCCCGCCGCAAGATATCCAGCCCCAAAACTAACAAACGTGAGCCAACCAATCACGGCTGCCATCATTTGCGCGGATACTAAAGTTCGGACTGAATTCGTGCCATGCTGCGGATCAAGATAAATCAGAAATGCACTTGCAGCCAGAGAAGCAAACAACAATCGCTGCCGACTTAGCGCTTCAACTAAAGCCAGCACACCTAATACAACGATCGTTGGAGCCGTTGCGAGTAGAAGTTCACCTTTGATGCCTAATCTGCGTCGCAGCCCTCGATTCGCACCCTCGATCGGTTTTAAGCTTTTACGATTCTGGCTCATTACATCCTCGGTTGTGGGGTTTGTTCTGGCATTCGATTTTGTTCAGCCTGCTGAATTTCACGTTCTAGGAAATAGTTCAACAGAGTTCGCAACAGCACGCGCAGCGAAGCTGATCCGTCCCGGATCGCGCCTAAGTTCACAATGTCCTGACGAGTCGGAGCTACCGCCGTCCGCAAAATATCACTTGCAACCGTAAACTCTAATCCTAATGTCAGCACTCGACCTAACTGCAAGCGAATGGATTCAGTAGCATCGATATGATGTCTACGAGAAAACAACTGTCGAGCATAGTGAAAAATGCCTCGAATCACCGCAGCACCAATCACGATCGCGGCTGCGATTTCTGCTCCCCCTGCTAAATAGTCCACAATCACTTCGAGCCAGGTTTCAAGCGGCGTATTTTCAACTCTTTCCGAAGTCTGCCCAGCACTAAGACTCAGCAATAAGACAAGCCCAATAATCAACGATAGGGGTAAAATCAGGTTCGCGATCGAGTCCGATGATGACTTCTGTTTCTCCCAACTCATGATTCCTTTCACCCCTAAGCGCGATGCCTCTGGCACACGCGAACGTGACCGCATTTCTCACAATAGGCTGTGAGCGAAAAGACATCTTCTCTCTAGCGATTGATCAGTTTGCTCGATCGCCCCCTTTCGCGATCGCAAAAATCTGAGAGGCTCTGGGTGACACGACATACCGCCAGTGCCACGGTTCATTGCTCACTCCTTGCCAGTTATTTTTCGGAAACGATTGCTCAAAGCCAAACTGATACGCATTCGCATTCAACCATTGATAGGCTCTAGTTTGTTCAAAGCTATATTTCAGATCGGTGTCTGGCTGTTGTTGATCCGCAATATCGATCGCATATCCGGTGTGATGTTCACTATGTCCAGGAGGTGCACTCAATCGCGCCGCCGCTTCCGCACTTCCGCGCCGTTCAATTTGTCGCTCAAATAACGCTTTTTGATCTGCGATCGTCCGAAATCCCGAAATCGGCATCACCATCACACCCTGAGATTGTGCTAGGGCTGCCATTTGTTTGAAGGCTTCTGCTGCTTCAAGATCGAGTGATTCCGGTCGCTCATAAGTTCCACGTACATATTTTCCAACTGCGACTAATCGAGCCGGATCATCTTCTTGGTAGGGCAAATGACCATAGAGCGTTTTCACCGTGGGAACGGGCTTTTCAATGGGTGAAGGTTTAACGATCGGGCTTGCTGAAGGAGTGATCGTCGATCGAGGAGCGGGGATTGTGGGTTGTGGGGTCACAAGGGTTGGAGCAGGAGAAGCAGCAACCGGAGACGGCACTTGAGTGACAGCATTCTCTTCGGGCTGCATAATCCAACCGATCGCAATAATGAACGCAGCAGTCGCGATCGCGATTCCAAGGTTGCGGAGTTGAGCAATACTGACTTTAACTTTCATGGTTGCTCTATGATCAACGTCCTCAGTCTACCTTAACGAGTTGGGCTGCAATCCACCCGTCTGCACCGGATTTAGGGAAGTAAACCTTGTACCACGTGTAGCCGCCAGCATCTTGAGCGGTTTCGAGAATTTGAACGCGATCGCCAGGATAGGCAGTATGGACTGTGGCAAATTTCGTTCCGGGTCCATTGCGGATATTCTTGCTGCCTGCTTCACCGACTAAGACGGCATTCGTATCATCAGTTTGAGGGGGATTCGGTTTCGGCTGTTGAGGGGGATCAGGTTGAGCAACAGGATCGAGCTTGATTAATTGACTTGCGACCCAACCTGTGACACCAGATTTTGCAAAGCGCACATTGTACCAGCGGTAGCCACCCGAATCGAGCGCACTATCAGAGATAAAAACGCGATCGCCGGATCGTGCGGTGTGAGTGACTGGATTGTTCGTGCCTGCTCCAGAGCGGACATTCGTAGAACTATCTTTATCAATGATTGCGGCATTGCTATCTCCATTTTGGTTGCCTTCTGAAGCTGAGGGAATTTGTGGTTTAGAAGGAGCAGGATCGGTTGCAGGAGGTTGCGATGCTGCTGGCGGTTGAGATGATGGACTGTCTTTTGATTGTGCCGTTGGCGGACTGACCGAAGGAATGGGACTTGCAGGCGTGGGATTTGATGCGATCGTGTTTCCAGAAAGTTGCGATCGCAGCATGAATGCTCCACCTAAAATACTCAATCCAATAATGCACCCGATCATCACCGAGCGTTTCCATTCTCCACCAGAGGAAGCGGCTACAACCGAGACGGGTTGAGCATTTTGAGTAGGAACAGATGCGAGAGCCTGAGTATGAATCTCTGAGGGAGCAGGAATCGGAGGCGGCGTAATCGGAGGTGCGATCGTGGGAGGAATGGTTGCTGCAACGGATGAGGTTTGGAGTGCAGAAAGCATTTCGGTTGCGGTGGCAAATCTGAAATGAGCACTCATTTGAACTGCTTTATTGAGGATTGCAGCAAATTCGGGACTGATAGAGGGTGCGTATTGTTGCCAGCTTAGTTCTCCGGTCATCGGATTGGTATCTAGCTGTTGTGGAATTCTGCCTGTGAGGAGATAGATTGCAGTCATTCCTAAACTGTAGATATCACTAGCAAAAACTGGACGACCTGCTAATTGTTCCGCAGGCATGTAACCGGGTGTGCCAACCACGATCGAGTGTGTGCTGTTACCTTGAGAATTGACGATCGTACTCATCGATTCTTTCACGGCTCCGAAGTCGATTAACACAGGTTGACCGTCTCGGCGGCGCAGAATGATGTTATCGGGCTTGATATCACGGTGGACGATTTGTTGGCGATGCACAAACGCGATCGTCGGTAAAAGTTTCATCAGAATTGATCGCACCATCGCTTCCGATTGAATGCCTTCGTTTTGAACTTTCTGAGCTAATGTATCTCCCTCGACCCATTCTTCAACGAGATAGAACTGCTCATCTTCAGAAAAGTAGGCGTAGAGTTGGGGGATCTGATCATGACCGTCGCCTAAACGCTCTAAGATTGCTGCTTCGCGTTGAAAGCGGTCTTTGACAATTTGGTGAATTTGAGGATTGTCGTGAATCGGTTTGAGTTGTTTGACGACACAGCGACGATTCGAGGGGATTTGGGTATCTTCGACTAGAAAGGTTTTACCAAAGCCACCGTCGCCCAAGAGACCCAGGACTTTGTAACGATGGCTGAGCAGGCTAGAAGGCGTTTGGTTCATCATTTCAGTGCAAAGTTAAGAGCAGAAGAATGAATAGCGTAGAGGAAGCTACACGGTTCGATGCACTCATTTCTGAACGGAGGGTGATTTTTGGGGGCGCGATCGCGCTTCTCATTGTCGCCACGGTTCAATGAAGTCCCTACGACTCTTCAGCTTTTCTCAACGATCGAGCTTTTCTGTAACGATTTGTTTCTCAGGTTTCTCGCTCAACTAAAATGACGTTTTCGGTTACTTTCTCAAAGGTGTCATCGTGGCTGATGACGAACAGTTGACGGAACGATTTGATATTCGCGATCGCTTCCGCTAAACTTTCTCGTCTGGGTCGATCCATGTTCGTGGTCGGTTCATCAAAGAAGGCAATATTGATATCTGCTAACACTTTTAATAAAGCTAACCGAACCGCTAGAGCAGCACACATCTGCTCACCGCCAGAAAGATTGATAAATCTGCGAGAATGCGCTTCTTCTTGCACAATGATTTCATAGTCGCGAGTCCATTGCAGAGCGACATTCGGACGATTGATCAATTCGCGGAATAAGCGATCGGCTTCATGAGAAATCGTTTGCACATATCGTTCGGTAATTCTCGGTGCAGCTTCTTTGTAAGACTTTCGAGCATATTTGATGAATCGTTCCGTTTTTTGTTTCTGTTTCAGTTGCGTTTGAGCTTCAGTTCGTTTTTGCTGAGTCAGTTGTAGCTTAGAGAGTCTGGTTTCGCATTCTTCCAAGCGTTGCATCTCGATCGGTAACGTTGTGCTGAGGGTAATCTTTTGACGATTGGCTTCTTGGTAGTCTGCATTGATGCGTTTTACTTCCTCTGGATCATACGTTTCTTCGAGTTGCGCTTTCTGATCAGTTAAAGTTTCCAGTTGCTCTTGATACTGTTCTAATTGTGCGATCGCGTCTTCTAATTGAGTTTTGCGCTTTTTGTAGCTATTTGCTGATGTTTGATGTTCGAGATAGATTTGATAGTCCGATCGATAGCGATCACGTAAATTCTGCTGTTCTTGAATCTGCTCTGCTAAGTTCTCGAATGCTTTCAAGTCTGCATCGATTTTGCTAATTGCCGCTTGAGCAGTATTCAATTCAGTTTGCAGAGAAGCGCGTTCGGTTTCAAGATTAGATAGATCTTTTAAGTCGCGCATTAGATAACGACTGCGATCGCGCGGATTTTCTAATGCTGATAACTGTTCTGCAAGCTTATCTAACTGTGCTTGTAGTTCTGGTTCTGCTGTAAGTTGGGATTGATGTTCGGCAATGGTCGATCGTAGTTCTGCAACTTCAACATCGAGTCGTTCTTCTTGGTCGAATTTGGCATCGAGTCCGCGATATTGGGCTTCTTGGTCTCGGTAAATCTTGAGTTGATTCTGAGTTTCTTTGAGCGATTGTTTTAAGCGATCGACAACCGTTTGCTGAGACAGATCATCTAGAATGCTTTTAAGGTCTTGCATCAGATGATGATTGAACTTTGAACTATTTTCGAGTGTCGTTAGCACTGTTTCAATTCGAGGTTGCCAAATCGGTGTGGCTTGTTGCAGTTCTTTTAGAGTAATCGTTGCAGCTTGTACTTGCTGAGCTTGAATGTCTCCACGTTTCTGAGCTTGCAATAGAATCTGTCGCAGATCTGTCTCGAATTGGGTAGCAGCTTCAATGCGGCTTAGTTGCTGTTGGTAGCGTTGTTGTTGTTCTTCAAGCTGGGGAATTTGTTTGACGATCGCGCCTAATCCCTCTAAGCGCTCAATCTCATCGCTCAGTTGCTTTTGACTTGCTTGAAGTTGTGCTAATCGTTTCTCGTCGCGTTGAATCGTTTGTTTCCAGCTTTGACAGGCTTGGAGTTGTTCGCTCAGTTGTTTTTGTTGTTGTTCTAGTTCAGATTGTTGTGTGATCAGCGGTTCTAATTGTTTGAGATCTGCTTCAAGCTGCGATCGACGTTCTTCTTTCTGTTCCAATACTGCAATCTTAGATTCACACGCACTGAAAGCCGTCGTTCGTTTGACACGATCGCGCATCAGTTGTTCTTGTTGCGATCGACTTTGATCGAAGTCCCGCAGTGCCTGTTCTGCCTGTAAGAATGCTTGATAACTATCACGCCGCTCGGTGCAGATTTTGACGGATTTCTCCGCCGCTTCTAGTTCCGTTCTGAGGCGTTCGACGCTAAGTTCTTCTGAACGAATTAGATTAGAAGTCGATTCGAGATTGGTTGTTAGCTGTAAGACTTGAGACGCGATCGCAGTGTACTTCTCTTGATCGGATTTTAGTCGATCGTATTGTTCTTCCCAATGTTTCAGATCGATTTGGATCTGCTGAATAGTACTGCTGAGTTTCGCTTTCTGTGTGCTCAGTTCGTCCCATTCTTGTAGCTGTTCATCGTACTGTTGAATGTCTCGTTCTAGCTTCTCAGATTGAGCTTTCGCAAACTTCTCTAAGTCGCCTAGTTCCTTATAAACCTTCTTGTACTCTTCAACTTTCAGAATCGGATCAAAGACTTTCTTGCGTTCTTCCGCAGTTCCGAGAAAATCGATCGTGAATGTGCCTTGTGGAACCCCGATCGTATTGCGAAACAACTGAGATAAATTCGTTCCGGCTGGCACTCCTAAATGTTCTCGCAGCCAAGGAAGCACATCTTCTTTTTTCGTGTAGTTCAGCTTTTCACCGAGTTCTGGATCGTAGATCGTATAGCTCGATCGAGTACAGCGACTGATATCATACGTTCGCTGATCCCGACTCGAAACAAAGCTCACTCGCGCTTGGGCACTATTTGCCCCATTGCGAATCAAATCTTCTTTGGTGTACGCGCCCGAATAGTCAAACAACACCCACGCGATCGCTTCCAGAATGCTCGTTTTCCCAGCACCATTCTCACCACAAATCGCATTCGTCCCCGGTTGGAACGAAAAAGCGCGATCGCGATGAAACTTGAAGTTCGTGAGGCTGACCGAAAGAATTTCCATATCGTTGATTCTACGGCAGATCAGATGTTCTGATCCACAATCGGGAATGGAATTGATTCTAACGTCGATCGCTGCATTCGAGACAGCGAACAATCGCGATTTTTAATGCTGTAAAAGCTCAGTTTGAACACTTTTGCTTCTCTAAATTCATCTCTTCAACAAGAATGTAATGAATCGTTGAAATCTACGCAGAAAAAGCATCCGGAGACAACCGAAATTTCTCGGATGATGAAAGAATAAAGTCTAGGCGATCTGAGTGAGTATCCTCTGATGTACGACCTTGCAAATTTTACGAAAGACGATATGCGGCACTGTGCGATCAAACTCCGCAATATGGATGAGCGATCGCCCAGTATGGAAGAAACAGCCAATCGAATTGTCCGTTATCTCTATGAAAACTTGATCGATCCGCGTACCGGACAAAGTGCTTGTGCCTTGGTGCGATTCTTCAAAACGCATCCTTACGGCGACCTCAACCCAGAGTTACAAGAAGCAGCACAGGCGATTTTGAAAAATCGATCGATTATCAGAGCCACGAAGTGTTTAACGCTATTAGCCACCGCTGGCGATGAGAAATATTGGAACGATCGACGAGATTCCACCGGGCATCAGGCGATTCCTCTGATCGATGAAGATTTTGTCTATCGTGCGCCGATGATTTTGCAACTGATCCAGCAGTTCGGGCTAGAAGTGAGTGCGATCGTGGATACGGCTCCAACGCTGATTACGAAAGTGTCGCATAAAGCCTTTAATGTCTTTTATGTGCCGGATGCGGTCGGAAGCCCTCACATTCCCGCTCAAGCTCAGTTTGTCATTCCATACAAAGTTCAATCAGTTTTAGGCTTTGGTGGAATGTTGCCTTCTGGCAATTTGTTTGCGGTGATTTTATTTAGTAAAGTTCCGATTTCGAGCGCGACCGCAGGATATTTCAGATGGATTTCGGCTTATGTGCGAATGGCAGTAGAATCTTCCGATCGCACTGTTTTCACGCCGATTCCTAACAAGTTGCCGTCGTTGATCAGGTAATAAGGAGCGATCGCGTCGAGACAGCAACGCGATCGTTGATGTTATCTCGACGCGGAGACAGTCTGCTTGCGCTGAGAGAACCGACGAATTAAAGGACGCAGGCTAAAGGACGCAAACAGCCAAATCGGTGAGAACCCAAACGGCACTGGAACAGCGGCAAAGCGCGATACTGAGCCATCAAAGTTGTTTGTGACCAAAAGCGATCCGGTTGAATCGATCGCGAGATACGCAGGATTACTCAGCCCGGTAATCGTCTGTTGCAGCACACCCGCATCGTTGAAGCGGAACACCGTATTATTGGCGAAATCTGAAACCAGAACATCGCCATCGCTATCAACCACAATGCCCACAGGAGCAACAAAGCCAGAGCCAAAGGTTCCAATAAAATTCCCAACGCTGTCATAGCGGAGTACATTGGCATTTCCTGTATCCGTGATCAAGATATCGCCCCCAATGGTAAATGCAAAGTCAGAGGCAGCATTGAAGCCAGGACCCAAGGTATTCTGCAAAGCTCCACTGCTATTCAAGCGAAGCGCCGTTCCGCTGCCCGTATTGGAGACAAACACGTCGCCTGAGCTTGTGATCGCGATGCCTGTCGGCGCAATGAAGCCAGAACCAAAATTGGAAAGAGCGTTGCCATTGTTATCAAAGCGGCTCACAGTATTGGCGAGTCGATTCGTGACCAACACCTCGCCTGTACTGGTCACAGCGACATCAGACGGAAAGTTAAAGCCAGAGCCAAAGGAGCCGAGGGAAGTTCCATTGCTGTCAAAGCGGGTGACAGCACCAGTGAGGGCATTCGTGACGAATACATCGCCTGTGCCCGTGACCGCAATCCCCGAAAGCCCATTCCCCAAGCCAGCGGTAAAGGTGGTCGGAGTCGGATCGTAGGTTAATGCACTAGCAGGGGTCGCTTGCACAGTACTCAGGGCGATCGTACTTGCGACTGCTCCAAGTCCCAGCATGAGACGAGTCGATCGCGTGATGGATTGAGTAATAGAAGTCATGATCTTACAGGTAGAAGAACTCACCTAAATTGGTGCTATGCCATTAGAGATAGGCAGGCGAGAGTCTTCCTCGTGAGAGATGCTTAATTTTTACTCGATCGATTAAGCCATGATCGCAGAAAATACGGAGCACTATCTTTCCGCCAGTTGGGGAGTTCGTCCGGTGAGTCCTGACATAATGCGGAACACCAAAGAGCGAATCGGCTGAATATTCCGCAAAAACCAGAGACTAAAGCGGCGAAGTTGCACGATCGGGAAAATCTGATTCGAGAAGGTTCGATTCAGCAAATCGGTAATGCTTAAAATAATCAGGTTTTCCCATTGCCGCCAGCGTTCATATCGTTTCAGCACTCGCAAGCTGGCAATATCTTCACCCCGTTCTTTTGCAGTTTGAAGCACTTGCGCCAATGCCGCCGCGTCCCGAATTCCCATATTGATGCCTTGACCGCCTAACGGATGGCAACTATGAGCCGCATCCCCGATTAAAGCTAACTGCGATCGAACATATTCGCGACTGTGCATCAATTGAATCGGGAAAAGATAGCGATCGCCTTCAATCTCTGGCGTGCCAAAATGAGCACCGTAACGAGCTTGGAAGGCTTCAATGAATTCTCGATCGCTCATTGCTAATAATTTCTCAGCCTCCGATCGCGAAGCTGTCCAAACAATCCGACACCGATTATCGGTTAACGGCAAAATCCCAGAAGGTCCCGTATGCCAGAACCATTCATAAGCGGTGTTGTGATGCGGCATGTCAAGCTTCAAAGTCGCGACCACGCAAGACTGCCAATATTGCCAGCCGAAGGTTTTAATTCCGGCTTGTTGACGCAGCGGAGAACGTGATCCGTCTGCCGCAACGACTAAGCGCGATCGAATCTGTTTCACTTCTCCATCAAGCATCACATCCAAAACAGCATCGTCCGCGTGATACTCCGTCTTAACCACTTTCGCCGGACACAGCAGATCCACATTCAAACAAGTCTGCAATTGTTCCTGAAGTGCAGAAATCAATACTCGATGTTCTGCCACGTAGCCGAGTGTTTCTGTTCCGATATCATTTGGTGCGAATTGAACAGCCGTGGGATAATTCGCATCCGAGAGGCGCACTTTTTTATAAGTTTCGACTTGAGAGCGGATCGGCTGCCAAACACCCATGCCTTCAAAAATCCGACTCGATAACAGCGAGATCGAATAAGCTTGGGCGCGAGAAACTGCTTGCGATTTGAGTTCGGCTTCGATCAGGGCAATTCGGAAACCAGAATCTTTCAAGGCACAAGCGAACGTGGTTCCGACCACACCGCCACCAACGATCGCGATATCGTATTCAGAAATTCTCGGCTCCGGGAACTGCATACCTGTCAAGCGATACGAAACTTTACAACTATTCTCGCGTAAATTCCTAATCCGATCAATCAAGTTCAGTATTTCGTCTACTAAGTATATTGAGTGATTTCCGTAAATGTGCTGATGTCTCAGGGTTTCAGCAGTTTTAAATTCACCCGATTGGATGAACGCTGTGGATGAGGTAAGCGAGATGGAGTTCACTCTATTCTAGAGATCGAATAGAGCACAGACACCCCGAAAGACAATGGATGGGGGCATCCAGAGTTTCATCGGGGCTTTTTTTATGCGATCGCTGCCATCATCAATTCTTCTGCGATATCAAAGTTCGCCGTCGCGTTCTGCACATCATCAAGCGAATCCAGCGCGTCCATGAGTTTCAGCAAAGAACGAGCGTGATCGGGGTCAGTGACTTCGATCGTATTTTGCGGAATCCAACGAAGTTCGACTTGAGCAACGGTATAGCCCTGATCTTTCAAGCTCTGACTCAGATTTTCCAGGTTTTCAACGGTGGTAAAAATCTCGGCAGCTTGACCTTCTTCGGTTTCGATCAGTTCATACGAATCGGCTCCTCCTTCGAGGCAGGCTTCGAGGAGTGCTTCTTCATCGATCGATACTTCTTCGATCTTGCGTCCCCGTTTCTGTGGAGCAAACGACAATTCCACGATGCCCCGCTGCTCGAACATCCAGCCGACACATCCGGTTTCACCCAAGTTCCCGCCATTTTTGCTAAACGCTTCTCTGAGGTCGGCAGCCGTTCGATTTCGATTATCAGTCAGGGCTTCGATTAAGACCGCCACGCCGCCCGCTCCATAGCCTTCGTACTGAATCGATTCGAGTGGGGCATCCGTGCCGAGTTTGCCAGAACCTTTGGCAATCGCACGATCGATGTTTTCGTTCGGAATTCCTGCGGCTTTGGCTTTCTCGATCGCGGTTCTCAGTTGAAAGTTGCCTGCCGGATCAGGAATGCCACTCCGAGCCGCAACAATGATTTCACGCGAAATTTTAGTGAAAACGTTAGCTCTCTTCGCATCCACTCTGGCTTTTTGGCGCTTGATGTTTGCCCACTTGCTATGTCCTGCCATACTCAACAAAGTCGTAACGAGTCCGATTCATAGGATATCGAAAATCTTACGATTTGCCTCCGGTGAAAGTGACTCCTTGAATAAAATATCGATTGAAAAAGGCGTAGATTACCAGCGCAGGAAGGGTAAAGACCATCGAAGCTGCCATGATGTAGTTCCAGAACGTGACGTATTGACCTTTGAAAGCATTTAAGCCGATCGGTAACGTGAACATTTCAGGATTTGACATCACAACCAGGGGTAGTAGAAATTCATTCCACGAACTCATGAAAATAAAAATGGTTTGTGCTGCAAGTGCAGGTTTGGCTAACGGTAAAACGATCTGAAAAAAGGTTTCAAATCGATTCAATCCGTCGAGTTGTGCTGCTTCTTCTAGCTCTTTTGGAAAGTTGATAAAAAACTGCCGCATCATAAAAATGAAAGTGGCATTCACCATTGTTGGCACAATTAATCCTTGATAAGAATTGAGCCAGCCGAATGATTTAAGAATGAGAAATCGCGGCAGTAATGTGATTTGAGCCGGAACTACGAGAACTGCCAGAATGAGAAAAAAGAGTAAACCGTTTCCAGGAAATCGAATTCGAGCCAGCGCGTATCCTGCCATTGAATTGAATAGAAGGTTAAAAAGCGTGACGAAGATTGCAACGATCGCACTATTCAATAACCATCTTCCAAACAAAGCTTCCTGTAAAAAAATTTGCTTATAATTCTCAAGCGTGAATTCTTTCGGAATAAAGTTCGTTTCACTCGCTGAAATTTCTGAAAGCGGTTTGAACGAGGCAGAAAGCGCCCAGAGAAACGGGATGAAAGTGACGATCGCATAAAGAATCAATCCCGCATACATTAGCCAAATCCACCATCGAAACGTTTGTGCTTTTAGCATTAATCTAAACTCTCTTCTTTGAAGAAATAGCGTTGAATTAAAGTTGCGATCATGATCGTGAGTGCAAGAATCAGCGTGAGTGCAAGCGCATATCCCATATCGAGACGATTGAACGCATATTGATAAATCAGAAGTACGATCGTTAAAGTCGAATTATCAGGACCCCCTGTCCCATTCGAGAAAATGTAGGATTGATCAAACAATTGGAACGTGCCGATAATCCCGATCGTGATGACAAAAAACGTGACAGGCTTGAGAAATGGAAGCGTAATACACCAGAATTTCTCCCAAGTCGTTGCCCCATCGATTGAGGCTGCTTCATATAAACTTTCTGGAATATCTTGCAATGCTGCTAAATAAATCACCATAAATAAAGGCGCAGTTGCCCAAATATTCATGATCATGATTCCTTTGAGGGCAACCTCTGGATCACCGAGCCAATTATAAGTAGGTAAACCTAAGAAGCTCAAAAAGTTATTTAACAATCCATTTGAGTTATAAATCCACATGAAAATCAGCGTTAGAACTGCTGAAGATGTCACCGTGGGTAGAAAGAATGCAACTCGAAACCAGCTTCTACCGCGAATCTTGGCATTTAGTAATAATGCAAGAAGTAGTGCAAGAATCGTTTGACTCGGAACCACAATCAAAACATATTGAATCGTATTTTTAAGCGCGATCCAAACTCGTTCATCGTCTCGAATACGAACAAAGTTTCGCAATCCAGCAAAGCGGAAATCAACCTCACCGAGGAGTTGAACGCGATAAAAGGAAAGCACGATCGCACAAATGATAGGCAGCAACAGAAAGACACCCAAAATAATCATTGCAGGTGTCATAAAGGCATACCCAGACAAAGCTTCTCTTGTTTTCTGTTTTGAGATCATCTTGATAGATAAATTTCTCGATTTGCAGTATTTTGAGCGCGTTTCATCGCTTCTGGTAAGGGTTGCTGACCGAGCATTGCACTCACAAATTGATTATCAAAACTGGTCGTAATCGTTGGTAAAGTTTCGCCAGCTTGCCAGATCGTGCCGTACTTTGCACCCGTAACAAAAGGGGAATAAATCGGATTACGATCGTAATTCAATCCCGCTAATATCGATCGACGAGAAGGCAGCGCAACTCCTTGATTTGCCCAGGTTTTCATTCCCGTTTCATCGGTTAAAAATTGAATCAACTTCCACGCCGCATCTTTTTGTTTTGATTGCCGATTCATCACATAAGCAACCGTGTAAAGCATTGTGCCTTTTTGATTGTTAATCTTTGGCACTTCTGCGGTCTGAAACTTGAGTTTTGGAAAGGTTTCTTTGAGATACGGAATCGCCCAAGCACCATCGAGTGTCATCGCGACTCGTCCCTGTCCAAATGCTTCACTGTTTGAGTTTGCACCGACATCGGAAGCTTGAGCCGCAGTACGATCGCGCCTGTACTGATCGACGACAAGCTGTAATCCTTCGAGTCCGTTTGGACTTGCAAATGCAGCGTAATTATTTTGATCCACAAGCTGTCCACCAAACGCTTTGATCATAAAGGTCTGGCGTGGTAACTCTGGAACAACGCCCATTCCGTACTGTGTGATTTTGCCATTTTGAGCGATCGTTAATTTTTTCGCCGCCGCTCTCAGTTCCTCCCACGTTCTTGGAGGCTGAGCGATTCCTGCATTCTTCAAAGCAGTTGCATTGTAAAACAGCGCTAAAGTTGAGAAGTCTTTTGGAATTCCGTAAACCGTTCCATTCTGCTTAAATGCGTTCAATAAATTCGGCTCAAAATCGTTTAATTTGAACTCCGGTTTGATGTAAGAATTGAGCGGCTCTAGTACCCCATATTTAATCAAAGTCGGAGCTTCAAACGCTTCTAGATAAAACACATCCGGGGCAACTTCTCCGATCAGACGAGTTCTAATTACATCCATATATTGGCTGTTAATGACTTCTCGTTTGACTTTAATTGTGGGGTTCTTTGCTTCAAATTCTCGAATCACTTTATCGAGTAATTTGCCTTCATTCGGATTACTTTGCCAACCGCTTAACGTAATTTCAACTTGGTTTGTATTGTTCGATCGACAACCGACAGTAAACAAAAGTAACCCGATCGCGATCGACGTTGGAATCAACTTTCTCATACACTATTCAGTGAATCGTGATTCCTTCATCCTAATCATGCCGCTGCGGTTTGCCCATTTGCTGAAATTTGTTTTTACGATCGCGTTCTGTCTCGCCCTCTTCGGCTGTCAGCCCGCCCAATCCTCGGACGTGATTCGACTAACGTTGTGGCAGGGTGTGAACCCGCCACCGAATCGAGATGTATTGCAGAAACTCGTCGATCGCTTTAACCAACAAAATCCCAACATCCAAGTCGAATCGCTCTATGTCGGTCAAGGCGATCAGCAAATGCCGAAAATTCTCGCGGCAGTCGTCGGAAATGCCGCACCCGATATGTTGTGGTATGCACCGATGATTACCGGGCAATTGGTCGAACTCGATGCGCTAAGGTCGATCGATGATTTTCTCTCCGCTTCCCCACTCAAATCCGAACTCGATCCGGCTCTCATCAACACGACGCAATTCGAGGAGAAAACCTGGTCAATTCCGTTTAGCACTAACAACGTCGGTATCTATTACCGTCCGAGTTTATTCAAAGCAGCAGGCGTGGAAGAATTACCGCAGACTTGGACGGAATTTCGACAAGTGGCGAAACAATTGACCCGCGATACAAATGGAGACGGACAAGCGGATCAACATGGAATGCTCTTGCCTCTAGGAAAAGGGGAATGGACAGTTTTTACCTGGTTGCCCTTTATGTTTAGCGGTGGCGGCGAATTGAGCGATCCTGTTTTGACCTATGGCAACACGATCAACAGTGGAAAGGTCATTCCGAGTCGTACTTCAGCAGGAGTGAACATTGCTAATTCGGGCGCGATCGCAGCTTTACAGTTCTGGCACGATTTGATGAAAGACGGTTCTGCAATCCTCTCGCAACCCGAACGCGGCTATGAACTCGATGGATTTCTCGCAGGTAAAGTCGCGATGCAGCTTTCAGGACCTTGGACGCTCGGACAACTGCAAGCTACTAAAGTCGATTTCGGGGTACTACCGATTCCAAAAGGAACACAACCAGGAACAGCGATCGGGGGTGAAAATCTGTTCTTCTTCAAATCAAACCCAGAGCGCGAACGAGCTGCTTTTGAGTTTGCAGAATTCGTCATGAGCGAGGAATTTCAGACTGAATGGGCGATCGGAACTGGCTATCTACCGACCAATCTAAAATCGCGGGAAAGTCAGGCTTATAAAGAATTCCGGGCGAAAGAGCCAGCCGTTGATGTGTTTTTGAATCAAGCGCAATTTGGTCGATCGCGTCCGATTTTCCCTGGTTACAACCGAATTTCCGATAATTTGGGAAGAGCGATCGAAGCAACCTTACTCGATCGCGCGACCCCCGAAGCAGCACTAAAAGCCTCTCAGCAACGACTTGACTTAATTTTTCACTGAAGTTTACAACAACTCCTCTTCTTGCCTGATCGATCGCTAATCTGGTTAAGCAAAGTCTCAATTGTTAAAGAAGAATGTAGTTTTCCGCCAGAGTCGAGATGTGTCTTGTAGGATGAAAACATAAATAAAGGTATTCCAAGCTACCAAAAAAGCCGACCGAACTTCATTAAGGTTGGTTTATAAAAACCCAAACCCAGGTCGGTCTCCGGTCTGGGTTTATTATTGGTCAAATAAATCGATCGGCAAATGTCCAAAGGTTTCGTTCACGCCATCATCGAACGCGGATTGACAGGAAACTAATACGCCACGATGTACGCCATCGTAGGGTTCCATGTGCGATCGACCCGTCAAGGGATTGAATTTGATATAGATCACCCCAGGAATCGATCGCGTTTGGGGCACATCATATTTCAGCGCACCGACATAGCTCGAAAGCGCTCTCAATCCTTCCTCTGCTGTGTCTGCACAAATTCCCAGAATTTGATAATCTGACAAATCCGCCACAATTAACACTGCCTCTCGAATCGCTGCATAATCGAGCGGATCAGAAGATCGCTCAGTGCAGATAAATTGCCGCAAAATAGTTTCAGCTTCCGATCGCGTCATGAATTTCGGTTTGAAGTCTACGATCGAATTAGTTTACCGTCTAAAGTAGTAGTACAAGCTTTCTATCCAAAATTATGACTGCCGATCCTGTTGTTTCCAATGTGTTAGAACTGCGCGAAAAGTTGCTTCAATCGTTGCGGAGTACGCTACGTCCTGGACAGCGAGAAATTGCAGATTGGCAAGAAGGGCGATTAGCAGTTTCAGCGGTTCCAGGGGCGGGAAAATCGACTGGGATGGCAGTCGCAGCAGCCGTCGCGATCGCACGTCATCAACTCCACAGCCGCCGTCAGTTAGTCGTCGTAACATTTACGCGATCGGCATCCGCAAACATTAAATCTAAAATTCGCGAATATTTGAAAAAACTGAGCTTACCGCAAGGGGGCTTTGTCGTTCATACGCTGCATGGATTAGCTTGGTCGATCGCTAGAAGTGCCCCAGAGCGATCGGGCTTTAATCCTGATTCGATTTTGATTACCCCCACTCAAGAAAGTCGCCTGATTCGCACCAGTGTTGAACAATGGCTCGGACTCAATCCGCATCTCTATCAAAGACTCTTAGAAGGACTACAATTCGATGGTGAAGAAACCGAGCGATTACGAAGACAATCCGTTCTAAGAACAGAAGCGTTACCTGCACTCGCAGCAACAGTGATTCGAGAAGCAAAAAGCTCAGGATTGCTACCCGATGATCTCCGCAATCAAATTTCGTCCGATGAGTATTCGATTCTTTCAATTGCAGCAGGACTCTACGAACAATACCAACTGCAATTACAGAACCGGAACTTTATTGATTACGATGAGATGGTTCTAGGTGCATTACGAGTGCTAGAACATCCAACGATTCGCGCCCGTTGGCAGACTCAAGTATTTGCAGTGTTTGAAGATGAAGCACAGGATTCTAGTCCACTACAGACTAAGTTGTTGGAACTATTAGCGGCTGATCCAGAACAATCAAACAATCAAAACTTAGTTCGGGTTGGTGATCCAAATCAAGCAATCAATTCCACATTCACACCTGCTGATCCAATCTTCTTTCGGGAATTTTGTCAGACTTGCTCGATCGAGGATCGATTAGCCGAAATGAACCAAGCAGGTCGCAGTAGTCGCATCATTCTCGAAGCTGCGAACTATGTTCTAACGTGGGTCAATCGAACTTACGGCAAAGAAGAAATTGCACCGTTTCGCGCTCAAATGATTCGCCCCGTTTCAGCGAACGATCCACAAGCTGATGCGAATCCGAGTCCTGAAGGATTAGGTTTCGAGATTCACACACCCGAAGATGTGCATCAAACGGTGGAATGGATTGGCAAAAGAGCGATCGCATTATTCAACGCATATCCAGAACGATCCGCCGCTGTGTTAGTCCGTACCAATGATCAAGGACGATTTGTAGCACGAGAACTCGATCGCTGGTTCGATGAAAAGCTTTCTGTGTTTGAAGTGGGAATGCGCGATCGACAATCCCACATCCCAGCCGAGATGCTTTCGTTGCTGCAATTTCTCGATCGACCGCATTCCCCAGACAATCTCAAAGCTGCATTGTCTGTATTTGTCGATCGACGCATCATTCCAAACCAAGATCTTAACGCTCTGATCACCTTCCCAGAGCAATTCTTATATCCTGCTCCTCTTGATCCACCTCAAGATCCGCAAGTTCAACAAGCAAGCCGTTTTTGCACCAGTTTACTCAGAGCTAGATTAGAGCTACCACTCTATCAATTGATTTCATTCCTTGCTTATACCTTGAACTATGAACAAACCGAGCTAGCAACTGCGGATAAGTTAGCAGAACGAATCATGCAGCAAACTAGAGAAAACTCGCTCACTGCAATGTTAGAGGTACTGAATGAGATTGTCAGTTCAGAGCGATTTGAACCTGTGGAGGCTGAAGATGACGATCGCTATGTTCGCCCCAGTCAGATCACCGTCATCACCATGCACAAAGCCAAAGGTCTCGACTGGGACTATGTATTTATTCCATTTCTGCACGAGAACATGATTCCCGGATCGCTCTACATTCCGCCTGCAATGCAGTTTCTAGGCGACTTTACTTTATCTGAAGTGGCGCGGGCGCAAATTCGAGCGATCGTGCATCAAGAACCGATTCCCAACACCGAAGAAGCTTGGGAACGAGCGGGATATTTGAAAACCGCAGAAGAGTTTCGACTGCTCTATGTTGCGATGACACGGGCAAAACGATTGTTATGGATGTCTGCTGCAAAACAAGCGCCGTTTAGTTGGAACAAACCGGAAAATTTAGACGATCGTAAACCCTGTCCGGTGATTCCTGCCTTAAAGCAACAGTTTCCACTTTCTGTAATTGGTGAGACGGACGAAGACGACGTAGAGTTTTAGATGAGGAATCCTTCTAGTAAGTACCAAGATACCTAAATCTTGATGGTTCACTTTTCCACGATGGCGGCGAAATCTCTGACTTCTTCACGCCCATCTCTGCTTCGTCCTCTTCATCCATCGATTTAAAAGAAATATACTCATCTTCGCTGAGGAAAGAGGAAGCAAAACGGCGATCGTCAAATCCATAGACATCCGACTCGTCAAAAGCAGCATCAGCGCTACCGTCCGAAAACAAGCGCAGTCTCGCCCAAAGCAAGTCGGGATACTCAGAACACTCCGAAAGCCACCATTCAACTTCTACAACCGTCTTGCTTTTGTAGAAGGAATTTTTGTCCATTAGCCGGAATCTCGATTGTATTCGTTTCAAGAAAGTGTACATTCCCAAATTCTCAGCTACAGCAGTGCTACAAACTCTTCGATGCTTAGTTCAACATCTCGAATGATCGCCCTCAATGTTCCTTTTGCGATCTCCGGATGGTCTGGAACAACCACCTGTGCAAAAGGATCATCTCTTCGCATGATTATGTGGCTGCTTTCTCGCCGCTTCTGATAGAAACCGATTTTCTCTAGCGCTTTGACAGACTCTTTCCCAGAAACACTTGGCAGCTTACTCACACAACCACCAAGAATGCTTCAAACTGATCTTCTGGAACAGGCAAGCCATCTTCCTCCAAGGCAGCAACATATCCAGCGATCGCTTCTTTGATATTCGATAAAGCTTCTTCTTTAGTTTGTCCCTGACTATTACAGCCTTTTAAGCTTGGACATTCTGCAATCCAAACACCATCTTCGTCCTTAGATAAAATAACCTGTCTTGTCTGTTGGCTCATTCGTGCAAGGCATAGCGGCGTTGACTATTTTAGCGATATTTGTTGGGGATCGGATGATCCCCATAATCAATTTACCTAGTTCAAGATGCCGTCCTTTTTCGCCATCGTAGTCATCAAATCAATCACGCGATTCGAGTAGCCCCATTCGTTGTCGTACCAAGAGACAATCTTGAAGAAGTTGGAATTCAGTTCGATTCCTGCACCTGCATCGAAAATGCTCGATCGACGATCGCCCTGAAAGTCAGTTGAAACCACTTCCTCATCGGTATAGCCCAAAACACCCTTGAGCGATGTTTCCGAAGCTTCTTTCATTGCTTCACAAATTTCTTTGTAGCTCGTCGGTTTCTCGGTTTTGAAGGTCAAGTCAACAACCGAAACGTCTGGAGTTGGAACACGGAATGCCATTCCGGTCAGTTTTCCTTTCAGTTCAGGAAGTACCAATGTGACGGCTTTAGCGGCTCCCGTTGCAGAAGGAATAATGTTCTGAGCGGCTCCCCGTCCACCGCGCCAGTCTTTTTTACTCGGACCATCCACAGTTGGCTGTGTTGCGGTCATCGCGTGAACGGTCGTCATCAAACCTTCAACTAAACCAAAGCGATCGTTCAACACTTTCGCCACCGGAGCCAGACAGTTCGTGGTGCAGCTTGCATTCGACACTACGGTATCTTTCTCAGGATCATACGAATCGTGATTCACACCGACCAGCAGAGTTTTCACCCGCTCAGGATCTTTCGTCGGTGCAGAGATAATCACTTTCTTTGCACCTGCTTTCACATGGTTCGAGGCGCTTTCAAAATCGGTAAACAGTCCGGTCGATTCCACGACATAATCGGCTCCCAGATTTCCCCAAGGCAATTCAGCCGGATTTCGCATCGAGAAGCAAGGAATAAAGCGATCGTTAATCATGATGCCATCCGGCTTCGCTTCGATCTTGCCGGGATAGACACCGTGAGTGGAATCGTACTTCAGCAAATATGCCAAATTATCAGGCGGGACGAGATCATTGATTCCGACGACTTCGAGGTTGGGATTGTCGAGCGCCGCACGAAACACCAGGCGACCAATTCGCCCGAAACCATTGATCCCTATTTTCACAGTAGCCATTGGAAAAAACTCCAAAGAATGAAGAGGAGAGTACACGTCAAATTTTTGATGTCCCTTCACGCTATCGCATCTATTTAGTCACTGCGGTAGATGTAATCTTTTTCTTACGGTTGCGTCACTTTGTTAGCAAATGCTCACTTTAGAGCGCGTAAATTCTCATGTTTTTGTTCCAACTTTTTTAAGCATTGTGCGGTATATCAGTAAGAGAACATTTTTGGAGCAGAGAAAGATGTCCCGCACCAAACCTTACCAGCCTTCGTTATTAAGATTTCTTCATGGCGTGAATGCGCTGCTTGTGATTGCAGCATTGATTAGCGGGTATTGGGTGTACGACACCTTTGATGGACGGTTTGGTAAGATTCCATTACCAAGAATCAATCCAATCATTGATTATCACGGCACGATCGGATGGCTACTGTTTTTTCTCTTTGCTCCGTTGTTTGTGATTTATAGTCTTTGGCTGGGTCGAAAGAAATTAGTGCAGAAAGACTCGATCGCACAATTGACGCAAGTTGGAAAACCGATTTGGTGGATTAGTCTACACCGATTAACCAACACGGTCATGATTGGAGCAATTTTATTTGCTGTCATCAGTGGAAAGTTTATGGATGAGACTTGGTTGCCCCAAGGACAATTACAACATTTGGCGTATTCTTTGCACCTGTTATCCTGGGCGACAATGTTGGTGTGTTTGGCAGTGCATCTGTTAATGAGTGCAAAGGTCGGAGGTGTGCCGCTTTTATTATCGATGAGTAGCTTAAAAGTGCGACCGGATGACCAGCCAAAATTCTGGTTCCAACAATTGCGCGATCGAGTTAAATAACGATGTCTGCTGTTTAATCGGTGTTGATTCATGAGTTTTACAATCCAAAACGTTTTGATTGCGACAGATGAAGGATATGAAGCGGTTGATGTGCAGATTCAAAACGATCGGATTGTTGCGGTCACGTCGCCGTGCGCCGAAGGCATCGCACCTAATCTAGAAGTGATTGGAACCGCGATCGATGGCACAAACAAGCTATTACTACCCGGATTCGTCAATGCTCATACGCATTCTTCTGAAATGTGGCAACGCGGTATCATTCCTCCGTTTCCACTCGAACTTTGGTTAACAGAACTCTACGAATTCACACCCTTAAATCCAGAGCAAGCTTATCTCAGTGCGGTTGGAACTGCTGTTGAAACATTGATGACGGGCGGAACGACAGTTGTTGATCATTTGGTGCTGATTCCAGGAAAAGAGATTGAAACGATCGCGGCTGCCAATCAAGGCTATCGAGAGGTTGGAATTCGGGCGTTTATTGCTCCGTTGATTCAAGATGAACTTTTAAGTGCAGGGATTCCCACGGGCGGCGATGAAGTTAGCCACGGGGACTATGTGCGACCGACTCAGGCAACATTGGAATTGGTTGAGGAAGCGGCGAAACAGTTCCATCGCCCGGATGAAAATGTTGAGCTCATGGTGGCTCCAACGGGAATTCAGCTTTGTTCAGATGCGTTGTTTGAAGGGTGCATTGAACTTAGCGATCGCTATTCTCTCAGTCGCCATGCTCATTTACTCGAAACCAAAGCGCAGAAGCTACTCGCTGATGAAAAGTATGGCTGTAGTGCAGTTCAACATCTTAAAGACATTGGATTCTTAAGTGAAAAAACTTCTTTAGCTCATTGTGTTTGGTTGGATGATCATGACATTAAATTGATGGTGGAAACGCGATCGACCGTTGTTCACAATCCCCTGAGCAACTTACGTCTAGGCAGCGGAATTGCTCCAATTCTGAAGTACCGTCAAGCGGGAGTGAATGTTGCTTTTGGCTGTGATGGTTCTGCAAGCAATGACTCTCAAGATTTGCTAGAAGCGATTAAAATTGGTTCGATTCTGCATTCAGTCACGGACTTTGACTACCATCATTGGATCACACCCCGACAGTCGGTCGAAATGGCATCACTTGGAGGTGCAACAGGCTTAAATCGTGCCGATCAGTTTGGTTCTCTAGAAGTGGGCAAGAAAGCTGATTTAGTAATGTACGACCTGAAATCATTGTCTTTATTGCCCCGAACTGATCCGATCGGGCTTTTAGTTCTGGGTCGTCCGGTGAATGTAGTGAGTCATGCTTGGGTGAATGGTAATCCAGTTATTTCAGATCATCAAATTTGCAATGTGAATGTTGATGATCTGAAAGAGAAATTATTTGCTCAGAGCGAATGGGTTCCGAAACGCAAATCGATCGCTGTTACCGAAACCGAGGCACGTTATCGATCGGTCATGGGACTTCCAGGAACCTCGATCGGCTATTCGTGATCCGGTTAACTAAACCAGATTAATCCAGCCACGATCGCAATTCCTGCAATCAAAGCAACCCAGATAAATCCGTTGTCTTTGGTATTGACCTGGCTTAAATCGACTTCTTCTGGCACGATCGAGCTTTTCTTTTCCGGTCGCTTCTTAGGAGTCGTTGGCGCGAATTTCGATCGACCAAAATCACGATCGGATTCATTTTCGTCGATCGTTCCCAAGTCTGGAATCTCCGTGAGCCATTCCGGTCGTGTTTTCAATCGCGGAGCTTCCAGAATATACAACAGTCGTCGCCCTTGTTTGCGAGTCGTTAAATCTGGGTGCTGGCAAGCTTTTCGACATAAGGCTAACGCTTCCGATCGCTGTCCTGCGGCTTCATAAGCAGTCACGAGCCAAATCTGCATCTCGCCGCTCAATCTAGAACCCGAATCGACCAGAGCATTCGATCGCTCTAAATACGTTACTGCTTGCCGATAATCACCCCGCTCAAAAGCAGTTTTTCCGGCTTGATATTCTCGTACTGCGAGATCACGCTGTTCTGTCGTCATGCTGAAAAAATCAATACGCCTATTTTTTAGAGTATCGAAATCCTAGCCATTCTGTTCATCTGACTCGGCTTGTAGTTCTGAAGGTAGCTCTGAATTCTTGGTATACGATCGAACTGTATTGATATCGTCCCAAGCGACTTTTTCACAGAGCGTTCTCGCGGCTCCTAGTTCCTGTCCTTCAGCATCAAAGAGTTCTGCCCAGCCATCATCGCCATCGGTACTTACAGTTACAGCGTAGATGTCTTGATTTTGAATTTTTTCTTGAGCAACCGAGACCGAACCCCAATCTGAAATTTGATTCAAGTAATAATCGTAGGCTTCTAAAACAGGTTGGGGAACGGTCGATCGCACTTTTTCATCACTCAGATCCAAACTAATCGACGGATTCGCCTGAAACGATTGAACCTCGCTATCTTGCGCTTGGTAGGCTTGTGCGTGTTGATTTGCCCAAATGTCTCGAATCGTTTGAACGCGATCGCTCATAGTCCAGTCCTAATTTACTTTTTTATTTTTACCTCGAATTTTGCAATCTATTAGCTAATGTCTGTATCCCAACTCGGATTCCGCTTGATAACAATCTCACGCTTATCCACCATTGTCATAAATGCAGGCAGATCCGGCGAGGCTTTACGGGTCAATCCCAATTCTGCGACCGCCTGATTGCAAGTTTTACCTTCGGTCATCCGATAAGCAATGTCTTCAATATTTGCCCAAGTGAGATCGCTTTCAACAAAAGCTTTGGTCATCACATTGAGCAGATCAACCCAATTGTTGCCTTCTGCTTTGGTCATCATCGAATGCGGAATATTCAAATCACGATCGAAGCTGTAATACCAAGTTTTCGGCTGACGCGGTAAGAGATTTTCAAATAATGCTTCGTGATCTGGATTGCTCACAGCTCGATCGGCATCTGTCGAAACAATAAACATCGGGGGAGTCGTAGCAGTTCTGGACTTGTTCAAGACTTCGCTACCAATATCGAGAAAGACTCGAAGCTGAGGAAACATAAAGCCTTCATAACCGAGCGGCTCTCCAGGCTGATCACTTTGCCATTTGAAATAACCGTTGAAGAGTTTGACAAACAGATCGACAACTTTACGACTGCTGCTGAGATAAGTTGCGAACAATAAAGCACGATCGACCTGTGCAGGTTTCTCTAATGCCAACCATGCCGCCATCGTTCCACCGCCGGACAATCCACCGACAATGACTCGATCGCCAAATCTTTGAGCTTTCTCCAACCAGTCCAGCGCAAAATCTTTATAAACCTGCGGATCAGTTGGCAACGGAGGCAGATTTTGTCCATTCCAGTTTCCTGCCTGACCATGCCCCGGTAATCGAGGAATGATCACGTTATAGCCTGCTCGATAAAATGCCTGTCCCATCGGAGCAAACTGATAGGGAGCCGCAGTAAATCCGTGAAAGAACAGGCAGACTTTCGAGGTCGGGGCAGAATGCAGAAGGAATTGCGATCGACAAAACTCGTTCCGAATCGGTAACTGATCTTCCTGCTGCTTAATTTGCTGAGGAAGCGATCGAGCTGAGATCGAATAACTGCTCTGAAGATTGGTAGACATGATGATAAGAGATACAAACAGTACAGTCAGAATGCCCGACTCTACAGCATGAACTCTGATCCGACGATCATCGAGCCTGTGCCTTCATCGGTGAAAATTTCAAGTAACAGCGAGTGCGGCATTCGCCCATCCACGATATGAGCCGCTTTCACACCCTGTGCTAGCGATCGTACACAACAATTCACTTTCGGAATCATCCCCCCAGAAACAATGCCTTCATCGATCAGTTTCCGCGCTTTCTGAATATCCAAGCGGGGAATCAACGTTGATGGATCTTTGTAGTCGCGCAAAATTCCCGCTGTATCCGTGAGCAAGATCAGTTTCTCGGCTCCTAACGCCGCTGCTATCTCACCTGCAACCGTGTCTGCATTGATGTTATACGCTTGTCCAGTTTCATCGGCAGCGACACTCGAAACCACTGGAATATGTCCATTCTTCACCAAAGTTTCGAGAATCTGAGGATTCACTCTGGTCACTTCACCCACAAACCCGATGCCTTCTTCATCAGCAGGACGCGCTTCAAACAGTCCCCCATCTTTCCCGCACAGTCCCACCGCCGATCCGCCTGCTTGATTAATCAGCGACACGATTTCTTTGTTCACGCGCCCGACTAGCACCATTTCCACCACATCCATCGTCGCGGCATCGGTCACACGCAATCCATTCTTAAACTGTGCCTCGATGCCTAACTTATTCAGCCAAGAATTAATCTCAGGTCCGCCCCCATGCACCAGAATCGGACGCAACCCCACACACGCCATAAACACCACATCACGAATAACTTTTTCTTTCAGGGTGCTATCTTTCATCGCTGCGCCACCATATTTCACCACGATCGTACGCCCGGTGAATTGCTGAATATACGGGAGGGCTTCACTGAGAATCCGAACGCGAGTTTCTGCGGCACTTTCTAGGTATTCGGTGTCTTTGAGCATGGAACCAATCGGTAAAAGTGATCTGATATACGATCGCGTACTTTACCACCCTCAGATCGTGATCCAAGTTACCGTTTGGCACAACTTAATCTTTTTTTGCTCAAAGCTCCCGCATCACTTGCCCTAGAAATGCTGGCGGAATTTGCGAGAGTGCCTGAGTTTGCCCCTGAATGCCATCGCGCTCATAAATCGCTTTGATGATTTGGCTAAACTGCCCGACTGCGCTCTTTTGGAAGTCCGGTTGATTTTCCCAGCCCTGACTCGCTCGAACTTGATGTTTCAGTGCGTGATGTAGAAATTTTGTCCGGTCTGAAAGGCTCAATTCGGTACGGGGTTCGATCGCAGTTTGATAGTAAGCCAGCCCGATATGATGATGCGTTGCGGATAGATCAAAGCTCAAAGGTGGCGCATGAGGCGTACTTGCTGCTTCAAGATATTGCACTGCGCCGAGCGCTTCTTGATAGGCATCGATCGCACACAGTAGATGAATCGATCGATCGTCGTAATGCGTCGTTTCTTGGTTGGCTAAATGCCAGTATGCGGTTCCCAAATTGTTCTGAGTGGCAGCATAAGCGAGTGGAGCGGCTTCTAGAGTGCGATAGATTAATGCAACTCGATAAGCCCCGATCGCTAAGTGCAAAAAGTCTTCCGCCATTGCGAGTTCTTGAACTGCCTGATCACAGCGTGATAGATTCCAGTACGCGGTTCCTAGATTGTTCTGAAGCATCGCATAATAAAGCGGTTCTTGTTCTGGCGTGTAATAGCGCAGTGCTTCGTTATAGGCATCGATCGCGGATTGGAGATGCTGCATGGGCGATCGGTACTGTGCCATGTTCCAATACGCTGTGCCTAAATTGTTCTGAGTCGCAGCATACCGGGCAGGATCAGTCTCAAACGGACGGGCTTGAATCGAGGCGTGATAGGACTCGATCGCAGCTTGCAAATTCTCTTCGGGCGATTGATGAACGGCAAGATCGCTATAAACCGATCCCAAATTGTTCTGAATCATCGCATAGGTTTGCGGCTGAAGTTCTGGATTGGTGCGATCGACTGCAAATCGATAAGCTTTGAGTGCTTTTTCTAAATTCGTGACAATAGAAACACTACCGCTTCTAGCTTTAATCCAATACAGATTTGCAATATCATTCAGCAGATCAGGAACTTCATCGGACTTCATGTCTACGAGTTTCAGAGCTTGCTCGTAGGCGCGAATGATAATGGTTAAATGCTCATTCGCGGGACGAACCGGATCAAGTCGATCGCGATACCAGTCCCCAAGTTGACGATAAAGGACAGCGATCGATGCAGCCGACGATCGCGCTTGATGTAAATCGTCGATCTGTTGCAGAATTCGCAACGGTTCTGAATCAGGATTATTTGATTCGAGAACGTTCGTCAGTGCCGTTTGATCATTGAGATCCACCGTTTGCATCACTGAGGCGACAACAAAGTCTGCTAACTCAGAATCAAGCTTGATCTTTCGGTATCCGTTCGATGATCCATTTGATGCAGGTTGAAATTGAATCTGATCTTGCCCGAATGGATCACCTTCAAACTCAAATAAGCCCGTCCGCCACTGCCAAAATTCAGGAACCGATTGCTGAATCGCCCGACACCACGGACGTGTGACCCAGAGAATCAGATTGAATTCTAGAGTGCTGAGTTGTTGCGCGATCGTCGTCAGTGAATCGAGAAAAATCCGCTGAATGTGAACGGGTTGGCGAGTTAATCGATCGATTCCCGTGATCTGAAAATTCGGCACTCCAATTTCAGGATTCAAATAAGGCTGAAGCTGATCGAGCACATCTGGATTGTCTAAATTCAGCGCAAAACTTGTAAATCGTGAACCTTGTGGAGTTAAATCGATCGCTAAATCGGTCTCAAGCTGAGTCGCCATCTGACTCCGCAGCGTTGGATCATCACAGACGGCAATCAAAATCTGCCGACGAAGATTCAGACTCAACGCCAGCCGTAAGCGGAGGTAGATCTGTTGATTCAGGTTGGGAGAACCCTGAGCGATGATCTCGGTCACAGGAATATCAGGAGCAAAGTGACGATCGACAACAGACATCAGCATTACAGGAACCGTGCGATAAGCGCAGTATAAACGAGATACTGATTTCTTCGTTCGGTTTCACCGATGTTCAGGATGAAACTGATATTTCAGTGTAAATACGATTGTCTGATGACCAATGAAAAAACCAGGTTACTCAATATCAAGCAACCTGGTTGATTCAAATCTACCTTGAGTAAATATTTTGTGCCAGCGTTAGGATACGGAAACCGCAACAAACATCAAACCTGCAACTAATATCGCGCCACCGATGCCGAGAATGATGAAGTTACGCTTTTGGCTTGCCGATGGCGGTTCTGCTTCGTACATCTTCGGCTCGACCGCGAAATTATTCAACAAGCCACCCTCTTCCTTGACATATCGCATGAGCAAAAATCCCTTAGTGTTTTGTTAACTGTAACAAGCGGTGGGTGATTGCTCTCACTCTTAGGTATAAAATCTTAATATTTCAATCTGACTTGAGTGTTTGGAGCAGTACAGTAGGACGCGCGAAGCTGACATTCGAGTACAGACTTGGATAATGCACGAATATATAGTGTTCATACTCGTACCAGTGCATATCGCTTTTCTCTTGATTGCAGCGTTGGCAAATCACCCAGAGATTCCGAAAATCGAGAGACAACCAAGGGTATTGAGCGCGTGGCAGTTTGTGGTCGATCGTTTTTCCGCCTCTGGTGCTGAATTTACGATCGCAGATCGGACAATAAAACTCTGAGTTTTCCCGTACCCAATCTCGACTTTCTTGGGTGGTTCCACATTCATAATCGCCGTTGATGTACCGCCAGTAATCGAATTTGCGATAGTTCTCGAAATCCTGTACGGTCAGCTTGTGATAGCGTTTCTTGCCGATTTGGTCTGCCTGTTTGAATAAGGCTTCTAAGTTTTGTTCATCCACGATCGTGACTCTCTAGCGCGTTCGATAGGTCGGTTTTGAGAAATCGATCGATTCCGCTTCGGTATCCGGAAATTGTCGATCGACTTCTTCTGAAATTTCATTCACAAGCTCAGAAAATTCTCGATTAAATGCCGCGATTTCTTCTGGAGTCTGATATTTATTACCGATGCGATCGGCTTCTAAAAACAGATCTTCAAGCGTTGAATCTTCTAAAAACGATTGAATCTTTTCGTAAAGCTGAATCACTGCTTCCCAGCCAACATTCTTATAGCCGTTTTTCTTCAGCCATTGTTGTTCATCTTTTTGGAGTTTTTCGCGATTTTGCGAGTTCGATCGCTGAACTTCGCGATATGTCATTCCCTGAAATTTTCGGCTCATCGTCGTTGCTCCCTACCCTAGCGTCCATCGAAATAGCCGAATTAAAGCTCTTCTGATTTCGTTGTCTTCATATTGCAGCAGCATTTTCACATCCCGCGCCAACCGCAATCGAATCTTATCGACTGTATTTTTCAAATCTTTGTTATCTTTCATCAGTTGATCATTTGCGATCGTTAATTCATCGTTTCGAGTCGTCAAACTACCCACTTTCACTGATAAAGATTCATTTTCAGAGGACAATGTTTTAATCTCAAGATTCAATGTTGCTTGCTCTTGTTCTAAGTGTCGCTTCTTGGTTTCGAGAGTTGTTTTTGCCGTTTCTAAATTTGCGATCGAACTTTCTAATTTCTCGTAGTCAGATTTGAGCGTTTCTAGCTTCTTTTCTGCCTGACTTTTCATCCTGCCGAAATAGGCATTATTCTGACCCAAACTGGCATTCTTTTTGCCATAAGTTTGTACTAATTCAGTCACGCTCGATTCTTGAGCCAAAACTGCGATAAGTCGCTCACAGCTTTCTTTGCTAAGCTCCTGACTGATATTTTTATTCACCCCATACTGATCTTTTAGAACCGCTTGAAGCTCAGCTTTCGTTGCCATAAGGACACTTCCTTCTACTCCCAGAATTGACCTTATTTTAGACGCGGAATCTTGACCACAAAACAACAAACCTGAGCCAAATTTCAATTTCTTCGGCTCAGGTTCATCTATATCAAAGAGAAATTAACCATTAATTCTGCCCGTCATCGGAGAACTCGCACTCGCGTATTCTTTCACCGGAATTCGTCCCGCCTGATACGCCAATCGTCCCGCTTCCGCTGCCAGATTCATCGCCCGCGCCATCAAAGCCGGATTTGCAGCTTGGGCGATCGCGGTATTAATCAACAGCGCATCGGCTCCCAGTTCCATCGCCTGAGCGGCTTCACTCGGTGTTCCGATTCCAGCATCTACCACGATCGGAATCTTCGCATCTTCGATAATGATCCCAATATTCGCAGCGTTCCGAATTCCTTGACCCGACCCGATCGGCGATCCCAATGGCATCACCGTAGCACATCCGACTTCTTCCAATCGTTTCGCCAACAACGGATCAGCGTTCACATACGGCAACACGGCAAACCCTTCTTTCACCAATTGTTCAGCGGCTTCGAGTGTGCCGATCGGATCAGGCAACAGATATTTCGCATCAGGAATGACTTCGAGTTTGACGAAATTATTGTCTTCCTGTCCCAACAGTTTCGCCATTTCCCGACCCAATCTTGCCACCCGAATCGCGTCTTCTGCGGTCTGACAGCCAGCCGTATTCGGCAGCATCCAGATTTTGCTCCAATCGATCGCTTCTGCGAGTCCTTCGTGTCCGGGTGCATTCGTCTGCACTCGACGGACGGCAACGGTAACAATCTCACAGCCACTTGCTGCAATACTTTGGCGCATTTCATCGAAATTTCGGTATTTTCCGGTTCCCGTCATGAGGCGAGACTGGAATTTACGCCCTGCAATGATCAAACTATCATCTAAGGATTTTTCTAGGGGCTTGTCTAAAGTTTGCATCTCTGGTCGCCTCAATTCAACAGCGGATTTTCATTATGACGAAAATCGCACCACCCCAATCTTGAGAAATAGCAAATTAATATAAGTTGAACCGCGACCAGTGAAAGGCTTCGAGTTGAGAATTAGACGTTTCGGTGAGAATGAATTGAGCGATCGACTTCGCCGTTATCGGAGCCAGCAAAATCCCATTCCGGTAATGTCCGGTCGCCAGCGTCAAATTCTTATATGGACTAGAGCCGAGAATCGGTAATTCATCTGGAGTTGCAGGACGAAAACCGTACCAAGTTTCCTCTAGTGTAAAGCCTTGAATCGGGGGATAAAGGCGAATGGCAGCAGACAGTAATTGATGAACGCCGATCGCAGTATTGCCCTTCTGAAATCCGACATTCTCACTGGTTGCACCAACGATAATTCGCCCATCCTGACGCGGCACAATGTACGATTCTTCGCCGTAGAGGACTTGTTTGAGTGGGAGATTTTCTCGATCGACGCTGACCGATAGCATCTGTCCTTTTCGCGGAAATACCGGAATCGGGAGTAACTCCTGTGACCAAGCTCCGGTTGCCAAAATGTAGCGATCGGCTTTCCAGATTCCTTGAGTCGTTTCTAGATGCGTAATATTCGAGTCAGAAGCGAATCGCTCTACGTGAACGCCTGTCTGAATTTCTACCCCTAATTCTTGTGCTGCCATCCAGAGCACTTTCGCCAAGGCTCGATTATCGACTTGGGCATCTTCGGGAAACCAAAATCCGCCCACGACTTCATCGCTTAAATCGGGCTGATGAGCGAGAATCGAAGCTTGATCGAGCATTCCTGCTGAAGCTTGATATCGAGGGGCGAGAATGCCGCAAGCCCAATAGCCCGCATTCATTCCAGTGAGCGATTCTAACTTGCGAATCCAATCGGGATAAAGAGCGCGACTGGCAAGACAAAGATCGAGCATCGGACTCGGCGGAATTTCCTCGGCTTGTGGCGCGATCATGCCAGCGGCGGCGTGAGTGGCGGCTTCAGAAAAATCGCGGCAGAGAATCGTTACCGGAATGTTTTGGGACTTTAGCTCGATCGCGATCGAGAGACCGATAATTCCGCCTCCGATGATCAACATCTCGCGCCGCTCAGTCATGTTCTACCAGGCTCCCGGAACAACAGGTGCTACAGGTCGTGTGGAATTTCCATTGGGATTTTGGGCAACTTCTTGCGGGTTTTGTGGGTTGGGATTCTGCAAGTTTGGATTGGGTTGGTTTGGATCTTGCGGGTTAGGATTCTGCAAGTCCGGATTCGGTTGATTTGGGTTTTGGGGATTAAAACCCCCAATCGGAGTAGCGCGGTTCGCATCGAAATCAGCGATCGGGGGACGATCCGGGGGAATTTGGGCGGAGGCTTGATTTTGACCGAATTGGTTCGTCGTACGATCGCTAAACGGCAAGGCTCCTAAAATTCTCAAGAGCCATAACAATGCAACCCCGACGAGTACACCGCCCACAAGTCTTCCGTTTCGGTTCATAACAGTTTGCCTAATAACGTCCTGGTATTAGAAAGCCCGATAAAAGCGCCTTTTTCGTCAAGTATACCGATTACACTTCGGGTTTCCACTGTACTGTATCCTCTTGTCCCCAAAATCCTCCATGTTTTGTCACGCGAATGTCACCTAAAACACGAACTTGACAAGCTAGACGGCGGGATTTCTCAGGATTATGTGGCGGTAACGACAATCGCGTTTTCTCGCGCCATTCCATTTCGGAGACGTTTCCTTCAATTTCGACTGCACAAGTGCCACAGGTTCCGATGCCATGACAGTTAATCACAGTGGAATTGCCGTTATAGAGATTGATTCCGTTTTTGATCAAAACCTGGCGTAAATTTGCACCTGGTTCACATTCGATCGTTTTTCCCTGGGCTGTAATGGTTGGCATTCTTGCACCTCACTATCGTTACGATTTGCGAATTGCGATCGTTCTCGTTCCCTCGGTCTTTCACAATGGAAGACTGTCTTCATCTCTAAAATAAAGCATTTGAGTCAACCGCATCATGACTCCTATTTTTTTGTCGATTTACGATACGACGCTGCGCGATGGCGCTCAACGGGAAGGCATTTCATTCTCAGTTGAAGACAAGATCCGGATCGCACGTCAACTAGACCAGTTGGGCATTCCGTTCATCGAAGGGGGATGGCCCGGAGCCAATCCCAAAGATGTGCAATTCTTTTGGCATCTGAAGGAGCAACCGTTGAATCAAGCGGAAATTGTCGCCTTCTGCTTCACTCGTCGTCCGGGAAAAACGGCAGCAAATGATCCAATGTTGCAGCCGATTTTAGCAGCGGGAACGAAATGGATCACGATCGTTGGAAAGTCCTGGGATTTGCACGTCACTGAAGGGCTACAAACAACGCTTGATGAGAATCTAGCAATGATCGAAGATACGATCGCTTATTTGAAAAAGCACGATCGACAAATCATTTACGATGCCGAACATTGGTTCGATGGTTACAAACACAATCCAGACTACGCGCTGAAGACATTAGAAGCGGCGATTTCAGCGGGCGCAGAATGGATTACGCTCTGTGATACGAATGGGGGAACATTGCCTCATGAAGTCGATCTGATTGTTCGTGAAGTGATCGATTCGCTTTCACCCGTTCAGATTGGAATTCACACACATAATGATTGTGAGTTAGCAGTTGCGAACGCACTCTCCGCTGTGAATGCCGGAGCCACGATGATTCAGGGCACGATCAACGGTTATGGGGAACGCTGCGGGAATGCGAATCTTTGCTCTCTGATTCCCAATCTGCAATTAAAACTGGGCTATCAATGTTTACCTGCTGAGAAATTAGCAACCTTAACCCAAGTGAGTCGCATTGTCAGTGAAGTAGCGAACCTTGCACCCGATGATCATGCTCCATTTGTCGGATTGTCTGCATTTGCCCACAAAGGAGGACTGCACGTTTCAGCGGTTCAGCGGAATCCGATTACTTACGAACATTTGCAACCTGAGTTAGTGGGCAACGCTCGACGAATCGTCATATCAGAACAAGCTGGAATTAGTAACATTCTGGCGAAAGCTCGATCGCTGGGTTTCACTCTGAATAAGCACGATCCAACCTGTCGGCAGATTCTCGAATCGCTGAAACATCTGGAGCAGGATGGCTATCAGTTTGAGGCGGCGGAAGCGAGTTTTGAACTACTGATTCGAGAAGCATTGGGAGAGCGATCGCATCCCTTTGAAGTGCGCGGTTTCCAAGTGCATTACGACATGATGGCGGAATCGGCTCCCACTCGTAGCTATTGTGGAACGGCTCGATCGCTTGCCACGGTAAAAGTCGCCATTCAAGGCAAAGAAATCCTCGAAGCGGCTGAGGGAAATGGTCCCGTTTCTGCGTTAGATGCCGCACTGAGAAAAGCTTTGATTAATGCTTATCCCGAAATTGCCACCTTCTATCTCACTGACTACAAGGTGCGGATTTTGGATGGTGCGGCTGGAACTTCCGCCAAAACTCGTGTGCTGGTTGAGTCAAGCAACGGTGTACAACGCTGGTCAACTGTGGGAGTCTCAGGGAATATCCTAGAAGCATCTTACCAAGCGGTCGTGGAAAGTTTAGAGTATGGGCTATTGTTGCAGCATCATGCTAGAGCAAAAGCTATCCGCTAATCATTAAACGCTCAGTCTTACAATACAGGTACATCTGGGGACTGTATGTAGAACCGACATATCGATGACAAGACATTGCAACTTGGTTTATGCAAACTGCGATCGCATATCTTGCTTCGATATTCCAACTGAACAATGAAATGTGACTCAAGATTGACGAAATTCGATTGAATTGATTTGTAGAAGTAGAGGAATCCAACCTAATAAATCATCCTGATCACAGGTACGGCAATCCGAATCAATTAAATGTTGAAACGACTTGTCAAAAACCAAAGGAAGTACGCTAACATTGGTAACTGAAATGGCGATGCACCGCGAGAAACAGACACCTCCACAGTGAAATGTGTTCGATGCGGTTGATCGCATGAGACATTTGCACAAATTAATTCACAATCTAAATTATTGGTAGATGAATGGTATGAACCTACAGGTCGCCCATCCGATGGAAAAGTTGCAGCGTCAAGTCCAAAAATTAGTTGACTCGAAACTGCTGAAACCCACAGATAGTCTCTGGAAGATTGCACTGCTGTACGGTGATGATTGGAGCTACTGGAAACAAGAATTAGAAGCATTCGAGTTTTCCATGAAAGATCCAGTCAGCGAACTGTTAGCAGTGGATAGCTGGGAAGAAGATTAATCGAGAAACCGGGAGAGTTTATGTTCTTCCGGTTTTTTGCTTTAAGTCGATCGCTTCAAACCAGTCGATGGCATACTGACCTTTGTTGTTGGTGTATCAATCGATGCTGCGGATGCGTTTCCTAGAGAAACTGAAGCTCAGAAAGCCGTCAGGGAAAGTCTCTCTACCTGTAATGCTGATTGTTCCCTTTACTCTGCAAGTGGTGGCGATCGTATCCCTCGTGGGCTATCTTTCTTATCGCAATGGACAGCGCTCTGTCGAAGATTTGACCAATCAACTGATGGAATCGGTCTCCAAGCGAGTCGAACAGAAACTCATGCACTATCTCACCGCTCCCCCGATCGCAAATCAATTAATTAGCGATGCGACTCGTCGGGGTGATCTCAGTCTCAACTTCAGCCAATCGAATCCCCAATCAGAACGCTATCTCTGGGAGCAGATGCGATTGTTCAGTAATCTGACTTGGATTAGTGTTGGAACTGAAACCGGGGACTATACAGGAATTTGGCGACCCGGAGCCGACCAAGACCTGCAAATATTCCTCTCTAATCGATCGACTCAATATTTCGGAACATACTATGCAACCGACAATGAAGGCAAACGGACGCGACAGTTAAAGGTCGAAAAGCCGAAATATGACCCACGAACTCGTCCTTGGTATCGAGCTGCGATTCCCAGCGGGAACAGCCAAGCTACCGCTGCAAAGAAATCCATCTGGACAAAAATTTACTCTGGTTTCACACCTGGAACGGTCTTTATCGCTGCAAGCCAACCGCTTTACGATCCCAAAGGAAGCCTTACCGGGGTTGTTGGAACTGATATTTCGCTCAAAGACATTCAAACTTTTTTAGTTCAAAATCCGGTCAGTCCCACAGGTTCAATCTTCCTGATGGAACGATCGGGCTTAATGGTCGCCAGTTCAAGCGATGAACCCCCTTTTCGGCTTACAGGTTCGACTCCTCAGCGAGTGAATGCCCTCGATAGTCAGACTTATTTAATTCAAGCCACGGCTCGATCGCTTTCTCAGTCCTTTAATGGTTTCACAACAATTCAACAGCGCCAGAAACTGCGATTAACAATCGATCAACGATCGCATTATGTTCAAGTTCTACCCTTTTCTCTACAACCCGGATTAGATTGGCTGATTGTGATCGTCGTTCCAGAATCAGACGTGATGGGACAAGTTAATACCAGCACCCAAGCGACAATTTGGATCTGCGTCATGGCATTATTGGTTGTGATTTTTCTCAATGCGCTGATTAGTCACTGGTTGGTGAAACCGATCGTGGCTCTAAACGAAGCCAGCCAGCGGATTACTCAGGGTGATTTTAGTTCTGAAGTTCCCCAAACGCAGATTGAAGAACTTTCCTCGCTGGCAGAATCGTTTACTCAAATGAGCCAAGAAATTGAACAATCGCGCCAACAGCTAGAAGACTATTCTCATTTTCTAGAACAGAAAGTGAGCGATCGTACTCTCGCTCTCGAACAAGAAATCGAACACCGTAGAGCCGCCGAATTCGCTCTACAGTCTGCCAATCAAGAATTGCAACGGTTAGCATATCTCGATGGTTTGACCCAAATTTCTAATCGTCGTCGGTTTGATGAACGCTTGCACGTTGAATGGCACACGATGAAACGGGAACGTCTACCGCTATCGTTGATTCTGTGTGATGTGGACTATTTCAAGCAGTATAACGACTTGTATGGGCATCAAATTGGCGATGACTGTTTACGGAAAGTTGCAAGTGCGATCGAGAATGCGGCTCGTCGTCCTTCGGATTTAGTCGCTCGCTATGGTGGTGAAGAATTCGCAATTCTCTTACCAAACACGCCCCCAAAAGGAGCGCTAGAAGTTGCCGCACTGATTCAGAAAGAAATTCAGAATTTACAATTGCCTCATTCGGCTTCTCAAGTGTCTCAGCATGTGACGGCTAGTTTTGGAGTTTGCAGCGTTATTCCGATTGAGGGAATGTCTCCAGAGCACTTATTAGCGGAATGCGATCGCGCGCTTTATCAAGCGAAACTGGCAGGACGCGATCGGATTCGGATGGCTTGAGTTACTTTAACTGATCGAGATTCGGACGAACCTTGGCGCGAACTGCGATCGCGGTAATGTTGTCATGCCCGTTGTACTGATTCGCCAGATCAATCAAATTGCTCACACTGTGATCTAGATTGTTCTGCGAACTCAGCATCGGATCAACATGACTTTGCCAATAGGTTTCGAGCAAATCGTTATCGGTTAAACCATCCGATGCCAAGAGCAGCACCATATCTTCGTTCACTTCAAAGAACTGCACATCGGGATTCACAAAGTACTCATCACGCGGACCCAATGCCTGTGTCAATTGATAAGCATCTGGGCGACCGTAAGCAATCTCTGGCTCGACTCCTCGGAGAATTTCACGCTGTCCCACTTCATGGTCGAGCGTGACCTGTTCTAGACCTTGTTTGCGAGTGTAGCGGTACAAGCGACTATCCCCGACGTGAGCCACCGCGGCTTCGGTATCGTGAATCAGCAGCATTACTAAGGTCGTCCCCATTCTGCCACTACCCGATCGCAGTCCTTCCTGGTTCACGTTATAAATCGCTTTATTCGCCTGCTGAATCGCATTCCGAATCACATCCGCAGAGGGTAGCTTAGCTGGATGCACTCCATTATCAATCTCGCGCCAATACTGTCGAAAATAGGTTCTCAGCGTATCAAGCGCCATTTGACTCGCGACTTCTCCGCCTGCATGTCCGCCCATCCCATCACAAAGCACATACAGTCCTCGTGCTTGAATGACTTTGTTCGAGGGAGATTGCACTTTATCAATCTGCGTATCAATCCCGAAACAGTCTTCGTTATGATCTCGTTGTCGTCCGATATCGGTTCGTCCCGCATCTTCGAGACTAAATAACTGCATTGGTAAAACGACCGTTGGCATATCATCGCTGTCGTGATCCGATGGTTCAGCAATGATCGTCACCGCTTGTTCGGGTTCTTCGGGAATAGAGGCACTGGGAAATTCTTCGGGCGCTTGCGGGTCAGACATGATCTCAGAGTCAGTAAAATCAGCTTGGGTGTCGTGCGCGATCGCTTTGAGTCGCGATCGGAGTTCGTCGAGTGTGGAAACAGATTCGGACAGTAGATCCGCGATCAAAACATGTAAAGACGCGGACTGGGTTTGAGACAGTTGAGCGAGAAGGTTTTGCCAGATTGTACCCAAGTTTTTTAGCGTAGGCGCAGTCGCATCATCAGGAAACAATCCTTCTAAACACAGGAGTTGATCTTCATCGAGTCGTAGATTGGAAGGCTCTAATAGACTTTGACACAGGTGGTAAGGTTCCAAAGCTTCCCAAATGTCGATCGTTTCATAAAACCAGTGGAGAATTTGTAGCAGGGGAACGTTCTTGCTGGTTTTGAGAAAGTCGCTCAGAATTGTGAAATGCGATCGATCTTCAAGAATCAGAATGTCCCGATCGTCGTCCTGCCACGCATTGAACAATAGCGGCAAGATCTGGTGTAAGTAAGGCTCTAATTCGAGATAAGGAACGGCGCTTTCTGGGGGAGTGTCGATGATTGCGGGTTTTAATGGTTCTCGATCGAGCACTTGCGACGATTCTAAAAGCTGATATCGGGGATCAAGATAGAAAGCCTCTGAAGGTTTGGACAGCCAGAGCGATCGAATCGTACCTGTCACGGTTCCACAATTCGAGCAATTGTACGCACTCCAATCAACAAGCTCACCACAATTTAGACAGGGTTTCTCAAAGAGCGAAGTTCCGCACGCCTGACAAAATTTATGATCTTCTGGATTCTCAAATTGGCATTGAGGGCAGACCAGCATTCCAACTTCCTCAGTTCCCGATCGGGGAGTTTCTTCAATGGTACGTAGATTCGACAAGACGATCTCAATTTTTCAGGCGGGTGTAGCAATCTTAGCTCAGGTTCAACCGAATTCTAGAAATCCGATCTGATCCAGCGCAGTCCCATTCTGCCTTGATCCTTTAAAATGGAGTCCAGCTTTTTCACAGGCGATAAGATTTCATGACTACTGCTGCTCCCGCTAAAACTCAGTACGAAGCGATCATCGGACTCGAAACTCACTGTCAGTTGAATACCGAGACGAAGATTTTTTCGGATAGCTCAACCAAGTTTACGACCGATCCCAATGTCAATATCGATCCGGTGTGCATGGGAATGCCGGGAGTCTTGCCAGTTCTCAATCAGAAAGTGCTGGAATATGCAGTGAAGGCAGGACTCGCGCTCAATTGCCAAATTGCACCGTATAGTAAGTTCGATCGCAAACAATATTTCTATCCGGATCTGCCGAAGAATTACCAGATTTCTCAATACGATTTACCGATCGCTGAACACGGCTGGCTAGAAATCGAAATCACTGACGATAAAGGTAAGCCGCTGCTCGACGAAAACGGCAAAGCCAGAACGAAACGCATCGGGATCACTCGCCTGCACATGGAAGAAGATGCAGGAAAGTTGGTGCATGGAGGAAGCGATCGACTTGCCGGATCAACTTATTCGCTAGTCGATTACAACCGAGCAGGCATTCCTCTGTGCGAAATCGTGTCTGAACCGGATATGCGAACCGGACAAGAGGCAGCCGAGTATGCTCAAGAACTGCGCCGCATCATGCTCTATCTCGGTGTGAGTGATGGCAACATGCAGGAAGGTTCGTTGCGCTGTGATGTGAACGTTTCGGTGCGTCCGGTTGGACAAGAAGAATTTGGCACGAAAGTTGAAATCAAGAACATGAACTCGTTTAGTGCGATCCAAAAAGCGATCGACTACGAGATCGAGCGGCAAATTGCAGCGATCGAGAATGGTGAAAAAATCATTCAAGAAACGCGCCTTTGGGAAGAAGGTTCACAACGCACCATCAGTATGCGGGTAAAGGAAGGATCGAGCGACTATCGGTATTTCCCTGAACCAGATTTGGGACCGATCGAGGTTGCTCCAAAGCAATTGGAAGACTGGCGATCGCAGCTTCCTGAATTGCCCTACCAAAAGCGTCACCGCTATGAGGAAGAGTTGGGACTGTCGGCTTACGATGCGCGGATTTTGACCGACGATCGAGCCATTGCCGAATACTTTGAAGCGACGATCGCCGCCAAAGCGAATCCGAAACTCGCAGCAAACTGGATCATGGGTGACATCAGCGCCTATCTGAACAATGAGCGGTTAAGTATCAGTCAACTGGCACTGAAGCCCGAAACGTTGGCGGAACTGATCGGACTGATTGAAGATGGCACGATCAGCAACAAAATTGGGAAAGATGTGCTGCCAGAATTGCTCAAAACGGGCGGGTCTGCGAAGGAACTGATCGAGAAGAAAGGCTTGATTCAAATTTCGGATGCGGGTGCGATCGAATCCGCGATCGATGCTGTTCTTGCCGCAAACCCGAACGAGCTAGAACAGTATCGTGCAGGTAAGACGAAACTACTCGGTTTCTTTGTCGGTAAAGTGATGAAAGAAACCGGAGGACGGGCAGATCCGAAACTCACGAATCAATTGTTAGCGAAGAAATTGAACGGTTAAAGAATCTTGGGTTGGGCGTTTTGCTCAGCCCATTTTTAATACTTATGAAAGTTGCATTCTGGCTCATTCCAACTGAGCAAGCTTTCTATCAATCTCTGATTCACGATCTTGCTCAACGATACGATGCTCCAATCTTTCAGCCGCATGTCACTCTCTACAGCGGCAATTTTGAGCGGACAAAGATTCTAGAATTTCTCCGAACTCCGATCGACATCACGCTCGAAGTTGATCTCATTCAATATTCCGACCAATTCACCAAAACGCTCTTTATTCAACTGGTCTCGAATCCTCAACTAGAGCAATTGAGCGAATTGATTCAAACCTACTTTGGCTCACCGTATTCGCTTGATCCGCATCTTAGTTTGATTTATGCCAATTTAGATGAAGCGGGAAAGCGATCGCTCTCTGAGGAAATTCAATTGCACGATCGTTTTATTCGCTTCGATCGACTGACTGCCATTGAAGTCTCAAGAAAACCTCAAACCCGCGAAGATGTAGAAGCTTGGCGCGAAATCTCTTAAACGAAGCCCAAATGACTCCGAAGCGATCGACGCATGACCGCATCAGGAACAGTCTGCCCCGTCCAAATCTCCAACGCTGCCGCACCTTGTTGAACGAGCATTTCTAATCCGTCGATCGCTTCTGCTTCCCGCTGTTGTGCCTGTTGTAGAAACTTCGTCGGATTCGGCACATAGATTAAATCGTATGCAACAGAATTCGATCGCATTAATTCCGCCTGCTTATCCGTTAAAGGCGATTGATCCGAATGCGGCGACATCCCGATCGGGGTCGTATTCACAATCAAATCTGCACGAGGCAAAATCTCAGAAATCTGATCCCAAGTGTGAACCGAGAGCGAATCGATCGACCAAGATCGAGCAAATTCCTGAAGCTTCTCCGCATTACGTCCGACCACATGAATTTCTGAGAATCCTAATTGATGGCAACCTGCGACAACGGCTCTCGCGGCTCCACCATTTCCGAGAATTAGCGCGATCGAAGATTTCCAGTCTCGTTCTTTAATCGGCGCAACGAATCCAACAATATCGGTATTCGTACCACACCAACCGCGATCGCTTTTCCAAACCGTATTTACCGCCCCGATCGCTCTCGCCCCATCGGTGATCTCAGATAGAAGCGGCATGATTGTTTGCTTGTGTGGAATCGTAACGCTGAAGCCCCGAAGATCGATCGCGCTAAAACCATCGATCGCAGTTCTCAAATCTTCGGGTCGAATGTGAAACGGAACATACGCGAAATCGATCTGCATTTGGTCGATCGCTGCATTGTGCATGATCGGAGAAAGCGAATGTTCGATCGGATCGCCAATCACACCGAGTAGCTTTGTCTTACCCGTGATTCGATTCATTCTTTGAGCTTAGGAGGGGCAGGTCTAGCAGGTTCAGTTTTAGTGGGTGTCTCTTCGGTGAGCGTTGCTTCAGTCAGCGTCAGGTCAAGCTGAATCGCATCATCCGCAGGCGTATCATCCGGCATTGTCCGAATGCGACGAATCGGAAGATTGGCGATCAAAGAAGTCGATCGCTGATGATTCTCTAGAGAGAATTCCATGCCTTCATCGAGTTCTACATAGCGCGACACGACATCGAGAATTTCCTTGCGTAACTCCTCGATCATGTGGGGCGGTAAATCTGCTCGATCGTGTGCCAAGACCAACTTTAGCCGACGTTTAACATCCGTACGGCTATTGTCTACAGTTCGAGAAAACAAGCGGTCGAGAAATTCAGTGATCATGAGCAGAGATGCAAACGGTGAAATAATTTAGTTCTTACCTGAGAATCGACCAAACAATCGAGCAAAGAACCCTTCTTTTTGCGGTTCTAAGTTCATTAAAGGTACTCGCTCTCCTTCTAAACGGCGCACAATGTTATCGAAAGCCGTTGCCGCCATTGAGGGTGTTTCTGATAATACCAGCGGTTCGCCTTTATTCGTCGAAACAATCACTTTCTCATCGTCGGGCACAACTCCGAGCAGTTGAACTGCCAGAATTTCTTGCACGTCTTCGACCGACATCATATCGTTCGCCTGCACCATGTTCGGTCGAATCCGATTCACAATCAGATTGATCCGCTTAATGTTGTTCGCTTCAAGCAATCCGATTACACGATCGCCATCTCGAACCGCTGCGATTTCGGGAGTCGTGACGATAATCGCTTCTCGTGCAGCCGCGATCGCGTTCTGAAATCCCATCTCAATCCCTGCCGGACAATCGATCAAGATGTATTCATACACCCGTGATAAAGCATTCACCAATTGCCGCATTTGATCCGGAGTGACGGCTTCTTTGGTGCGATTTTGCGCCGCAGGCAATAAGACCAAATTTTGGAATCGTTTATCTTTTACTAAGGCTTGTTCTAACCTACATTGTCCGGCGAGAACTTCCACCGCTGTGTAGACCACGCGATTTTCTAGCCCTAATAATAAGTCTAAATTTCTCAATCCAAAATCAGCATCAATCACAGCCACTTTACGTCGCCGTTTCGCCAATGCCATACCGAGATTCGCGGTCGTGGTGGTTTTGCCGACTCCACCTTTTCCCGAAGTGATAACGATGATACGCGCCATTAATAAAAATCCGCCTTGGAGATGAACGGAATATCCTAATTACAGGTTTTATAGGATATCAGAATTCGGAATTTGAAGCGTTCAGAATCTAGCACGATTTTGACGTTAGATAAAGAAAATGTCTCAAACTCCGGTGTCGATCGCCCCCTAGCATAGCGCAAGCAAGAATTCGTGCAAGTCTTGAGCTACAAAGATTTACGGCGGGTGTGAATGATCGTGACGAATTCCAAATGGGGATTACGTGGATTCGGGCTTGTGCGGGATTGTCCGATTGCGAAAGAGGGTTGGTCGATCGCAAAACCCCCGTAGAGACGACCCGCCGGGTCGTCTCTACAACGTCGTCGGATTAACGCAAGATTTCCCGTTGGTTCCGCCTCGGCAAATCCTAATCCTCTTTCCGCATGACAAAATCCGCCGCCCGCGCAATCCGAATACTTCCCTGCGGCGACACGTACGCCACTTCTGGAAAATACTGTGCAGGCGGCGTTTCAGGTGCACGAGCGACATAATCCGCAATCCGAATCTGGGTCGGCTCCAATTGCAGCGCCATAATCAAACATTTCGCATTCCCCTTACATCCAGCGTGCGCCACTCCCCGCAGCCGTCCCCAGACGAGAATGTCACCTTCCGCAATGATCGTACTTCCCGGATTCAGATCGCCCATCACAATCACCGTTCCGTTGTGGCGAATCTCAGTCCCCGATCGTAATGTCATCTGAATATAAAGCGGTTCCTCCATCGCGATCGCAGTTTCTTGCTTCACGGCTAAAGGATCAGCCGCTGTAATTTGCTCGACCGAATATCCCGCCGTTGCAGCCACGACCGCAGTTTGACGGCGACGAGTGTGGACGGATTTGAGTTGCAGTTGCACGTCGGTGAGGGCTTCCGCGATCGCGCTCAGTTGCCGAGTATCGAGTAATCGATCGTCTGCGATCAAATGCACGATCGTATTGGGTTGCCATTGCCGTTCGCGCCCCGCCAACAATTGTTTAAACTGCTGCCAAAGTTCGTTCCACGCCAGTGCCACCTTAGAAGCCGATTCTGATTCGGGCGGTAAGATCAGGTGCAGGACTCCATCTTTGGCTTTGAGGCGGACTTGGAGATCCTCGATCGCGATCTTGGGGACATCAGGCGTTTCGAGCGCGGGGATATCGAGGAGATTCGCTTCGATATCGTTGCTGGGAACGGGTTCCGGGGTGGTTGGGATCGAATCGTTCGAGACGGACGAGACAGAAGTATCAGAAGTCATGCCTTCACTGGGGGCTGCAACGGATAGATCATATTCACTCAATGGGCGGTTTGCAACATTGTTTCGATCGACAGACGCGATCCCGAAGTTTTTTCATTACGGTGTGATGGCGATTTTTTGACCAATACGATGAGGAGCAAAGATGTCAGACCTAATTCAAGCTGTTCTTGAGAGTGATGAAAAATCTGCTTTGCGGAATTTTGCGAGTCTTCTGCGATCGAATGAGCAGCAATATTTTCTCAGAAATGAGATTTTGCAACTGTTTGAGGAGTTCTCGCAGCAATACAAAAAGCAGGATTCATTTCGATTAGAGAAGTTGATTAAATATGTGCAGGAAATCATTGTTGAAGACCGCGCTTTATATTTGGTAACTCGTCCAACGATCGCGCGACAAGAGGCGTATCGATTGTTGGAAGATTTAACGATCGAGCCAATCACGATTCAGGAATTGCTCGATATTCGCGATCGCTTTGTGAATCACTATCATCCTCAAGAGGGCGATGTATTTGAGATCGATTTTGCACCGTTCTATGATTATTCGCCTGTTCTGCGTGACCCGAAGAATATTGGAAAAGGGGTAGAATTTCTCAATCGTTACTTGTCGAATCAGATCTTTCAAAATTCAGGAAAAGGACAAGAAACGCTATTTCAATTCCTACAGTTGCATCAGTATAACGGGGTGCAACTGTTGATTAATGGGCGGATTCGCTCTTCTAAAGAATTGAGCGATCGTATCAAACAGGCATTGGGATTTTTAAGCGATCGAGATCCAAATGAATCTTTTGAATCGTTCCGATTTGATTTACAAAATCTGGGATTTGAACCGGGTTGGGGAAATACTGCCGCACGAGTGAAAGAAACGCTAGAAATTTTAGATCAGTTAATTGATTCACCCGATCACCAAACTCTAGAAGCCTTTGTTTCTCGCATTCCAATGATTTTCCGAGTTGCGATTATTTCGCCGCATGGATGGTTTGGGCAGGAGGGAGTGTTAGGCAGACCGGATACGGGCGGACAAGTTGTTTATATCTTGGATCAGGTCAAAAGTTTAGAGAAACAATTGCAGGAAGATATTCGACTGGCTGGACTTGACGGAATGGGTGTGAGTCCGAAAGTGATTGTATTAACTCGGCTGATTCCAAATAGTGATGGGACGCTTTGTAATCAGCGACTTGAGAAAATTTACGGAACAACAGATGCTTGGATATTGCGAGTTCCGTTCCGCGAATTTAATCTGAGCTTGACTCAAAATTGGATTTCACGATTTGAAATTTGGTCGTATTTGGAAACCTTTGCGATCGATGCTGAACACGAACTTCGAGCCGAATTCCAAGGCAGACCCGATCTGATCATCGGAAACTATACCGACGGAAACTTAGTTGCATTTCTACTTTCAAGACGATTGAAAGTAACGTATTGCATTATTGCTCATGCGCTTGAAAAATCGAAATATTTATTTAGTAATCTTTACTGGCAGGAATCCGAAGAAAAATATCACTTCTCGCTGCAATTTACGGCAGATTTGATCGCGATGAATGCCGCAAATTTCATCATCAGTAGCACGTATCAAGAAATTGTGGGAACGCCAGAAAGTGTCGGGCAATATGAATCCTACAAGTCTTTCACAATGCCGGATTTGTATCATGTGGTCAATGGCATTGAATTGTTCAGCCCGAAATTTAATGTCGTTCCTCCCGGTGTGAATGAAGCGGTCTATTTCCCGTTTACTCGGACAGACGATCGATTATTGAACGATCGACAACGCCTAGAAAATCTCTTACTCACCGATGAAGATCCGGATTCAATCTTCGGCACACTCGACGACTCAAACAAGCGACCCCTGTTCTCGATGGCGAGACTCGATCGCATTAAAAATCTTACCGGACTTGCAGAAGCGTACGGAAAAAGTGAAGCGCTCCAATCCCGTTGCAATCTCATCTTAGTCGCTGGAAAAATTCGGGTTGACGATTCTACCGATTATGAGGAAATCAGCGAAATCGAGAAACTGTACGAAATTATCGATCGATACAACCTCAAAGGTAAAATTCGCTGGCTGGGTGTGCGGCTCCCGAAAGGGGACACCGGAGAAGTCTATCGTGTGATTGCCGATCGCCAAGGCATTTTCGTACAGCCTGCTTTATTTGAAGCCTTCGGATTGACCATTCTCGAATCGATGATCACGGGACTTCCAACATTCGCGACTCGATTCGGAGGTCCACTTGAAATCATTCAAGACAAAGTAAACGGGTTCTACATCAATCCCACCGACCACGAGGAAGTTGCAGAGGTCGTTTTGAAATTTCTGGATCAATGCGATCGCGATCCGAACTACTGGAGCGAGATTTCTCAGAAGGGAATCGATCGCGTCTACAGCACCTACACTTGGAAAATTCACACGACACGACTGTTATCGCTGGCAAAAATCTACGGCTTCTGGAACTATACCTCGCAAGAAAACCGTGAGGATTTACTCAGATACGTAGAATCGCTGTTCTACCTTCTGTATAAACCTAGAGCACAACAATTGTTACAAGAGCAAATGCAGCGATCGTAGTTTGAATTCTCAGAAGAAAGTCGTTCTTACGTAAAAACCACTGGTTGTAGAGACACTCCTAGAATTTGCGTAAGTACGATACTTCCTGCTCATAGAAAAATCATAAAAAGATCCAAAAATCGACGGATACAACTTGCCCCTTCACCATTGCAAGATCGAAAGCGTAAACCTATCACCGATTTACGAATGTCTCAGCTTTTGGAAGTCAATTGCTCAGAGAGTGAACAGGTAGCAAACACTCATTGGAACTCGCACACCAATCTTCTGCTCAATCACTACGCCACACTCGTGAGTAACACAAACGTCGCTAGAACAAGACTGCTTTTGCATCCCGTCTATGCCCAGGTCAACGATGTGCAGTCTCTAAAAGTCTTCATGGAGTCTCACGTTTTTGCTGTTTGGGACTTCATGACCTTAATCAAAACCCTTCAACGGCGAATTACCTGCATCGACGTTCCCTGGTTACCTCCTCAAGATGCCACCTCCGCACGGTTTGTGAATGATATCGTGCTGGCAGAAGAAACAGATGAAATCAAACCTGGATACTATGTGAGCCACTTTGAACTTTATCTGATGGCAATGGAAGAAGTCGGTGCAGACTGCCAGCCGATCAAAACCTTTCTTGAGGGTTTGAGGCAAGGTCACACGCCAGAGCAAGCACTAGCACCGCTCCCGATTCCAGCAACGACCAAGCAGTTCGTCCTCAATACTTTAACGAGTGCTCAGGGAGCAACGCATGAAGTTGCAGCGACTTTTCTGCTAGGACGTGAAGACATCATCCCCAAAATGTTTCATCGGCTACTCAATCAGGTTGAGCAATCTTCAGGAATTTACTGTCACGCCTTCCGGTTATATCTGGAACGCCACATGCACTTGGATGAAGAAGTTCATGCACCGATGGGACAAAAGCTTCTGATGAATCTCTGCGGCGATGATACTCAAAAGTGGCAGGACGCTCAACGAATGACAGAACAAGCGCTTCAAGCCCGTCACGCCCTATGGGATGGCATCGACCAAGCGATCAGCAAAACCCGCGAAGTTTGTCTTTCAGCTTCTCGGAAATAGAACTCGATCGAGGTTGCACAGTAAGTTAGTCACACGAAATTTGTGTCCACCTTATTACTGTCTAAGTGAAACGCGCTTGCCCAAGTAGGACTTGCCAGTTATCGCCGCCAAGACCTTCACAATCAAGGAGATCTCTATGTACGGACTGATCAACAAAGCCATCCAAGATATGGTTTGCACACAATTTGGTGAGGAAACCTGGCAACAGATCAAGCAAGCGGCGGAAGTCAAAGAACAGTTTGTCAATATCGAAAGCTACCACGACAACGTCACCTATCGACTAATTAAAGCAGCAAGCAATATTCTAGGCTTGCCTGAGTCGGAGGTCATGAAAGCGTTTGGAGAACACTGGGTTCGCTACACTGCAAACGAAGGCTTCAGCGAGATCATTGATATGTGTGGGGAAAGTCTCCCAGAGTTTCTAGAAAACCTGGACAACCTGCACGCTCGCGTTGGAGTTGTTTTTCCCAAACTTCAACCCCCCTCTTTTGAGTGTACTGAAACTGGAGATGATTCTCTCACTTTACACTACTACTCTAACCGAGAAGGACTTGCCCCGATGGTGTTTGGACTTGTAGAGGGTTTAGGTAAGCGCTTCAATACCTCAGTTGAAGTGACACAAACTCAAAGTCGAGAAGAAGGTCATGACCATGACGAGTTTTCCGTTAATTATCGAGCCGAAGGTTCGCTCCACACAAGTGAGTTCCCTGAATCTTTCACCTAAGTTATTTGCTCAAGCTTTTCCCTTTCACGTTGTATTCAACCGAGAGTTGAAGATTTTACAGATTGGAGAAGTGCTTCAGCGTGTTTGTCCAACATTATCGCTGGGCAATCGACTAGATCAGCATTTCCGAGTTGTTCGCCCCAGTATTGCTGTTGATTTTGCTCTCTTTCAAAAGCGTTCTCAATCCGTGTTTTTACTTGAATGCTTACAGAGTGAATTGCAGTTGAAAGGGCAGATGATTTATGACGAAGAGAGTGATGTCTTCTTCTTCTTGTGTTCGCCCTGGGTAACCGAAGTGACTGACCTGAGCGCATTTGGGATTAAGTTCAAGGATTTCCCCCTGCATGATTCAGTCTGCGATTTTTTAATGCTGCTACAAGTTCGGAGTAAAGCTTTACAAGATACGCAAAGGCTGACATCCGAATTGACCCAAAAACAAGTCCTGCTTGAAGAAGCTTTGAAGACTCAAGCACAACTTGCACAGGAAGCGGAAGCCCAAACGCGAACGCTAGAAGTCACGCTTGGAAAGTTGCAGTCCACTCAAGCACAACTGATTCAAACCGAGAAAATGTCGAGTTTGGGGCAGTTGGTTGCAGGAGTCGCGCACGAAATCAATAATCCAGTGAGCTTCATTTTTGGCAATCTAAGGTATGCAGAGGATTACATTCAGAGCTTAGTACAATTGATTCACCTTTATCAAAAGTACTATCGAGAACCTCTTCCTTTAGAGTTGCAGCAGTATCTAGAAGACAATGATCTAGACTTTACGCTGCAAGATCTACCAAAGCTTCTACAGTCGATGCAGGTGGGCTGTGATCGAATTCGTAATATCGTCGCTTCTCTACGCACCTTTTCTCGTTTGGATGAAGCCGAGGTTAAGCCATTCAACATTCACGATGGCATTGATAGTACATTACTGATTCTGCAAAGCCGACTAAAGGCAGACTCGCATCGTCCCGCGATCGAGATTAAAAAGCATTATGGGGATTTACCGTTGGTTGAGTGCAACGGTGGACAACTGAATCAGGTTTTTATGAATCTCATCAGCAACGCGATCGATGCTGTGGAAAGCCACAATCAGTCGCGTTGTCTAACCGAAATTCAAGCGCATCCTGGTAGAATTTCGATCACCACCAAAGTCGCAGCCGACAATCACATTTTGATTGGCATTGCTGATAATGGAACTGGCATTCCCGAAGAAGTCAGAGCGCGGCTCTTTGATCCATTTTTCACGACTAAGCCGATTGGTAAAGGAACCGGATTAGGTTTGTCTATCAGTTATCAAGTCGTTGTAGACAAACATGCGGGTGAGTTGTGGTGTGAGTCAGAGTCTGGAAAAGGGGCTGTATTCTGGATTAAGCTGCCAATTCTGTTTGAGCAAGCAACAACGAGACAATCGGCTGTCTTGGAGGAAGTTTTATTGGCAAGTTGATAAAGTATTGATGTGGTTTTAGTGCTCTATTTTTTTACAGTCGTAGTTTCAGTATTATTTCTCAGTAAAATCTCGACAGGTGGTTTCTGTTTTAATGCTGCCACTCTGTCGAGATTTTACGAGAGCAATTGCAGGGTGGATACCAATGCGATCGCACTTTGGAGAAAATGAAAAGAGCGATCGCACTTTCATTATCCGGGCAACTGATTCGGATCGAACCCTTGCGATCGCAAAAATGCTTCTAACTGTTCCCGTCGTTCTCGTTCCTGCTCTGCCCGTTCTCGTTCTTGCTCTGCTCGTTCCCGTTCCTGTTCTACCTGTTCCTCTGGAGACAGCAACAAATTGCCCTCACTGTCCCACCAGCGCAGCCAAGGTAGGGTCGCGTTACCATATCGCCCTTCCCAAATGCCCAACTCTACACCCATCGGCGGGATGGAATAATGACCGCGCTCATTCGGTTGACATCTTTGGTAGCGATTCGCAACCAGTTCGTATACTTCCACAGAAGCCTGCTGCACCTCGTAGATGGCATAAAACGCAATATGAATCGCTTGCTCGTACACCCAAAACTTTCCAGCTTTAGCGGACTCGCTACTGAATGGAGACGTGTAGTCGCGCTCCTCTGTCCCATCGCCTGAGACAAACTCGATCGCAATCATCGGCGCAATGATTTCTTTCCACATCACATACGATCGTCGCACCTGCCCATCGATTAGAGGGGGCACATTTGGCACATAAAACCAGTCGGGGGCTTCGGCTCCTCGCTCTGGTGGATCAGTCAGTCGCCAATAAATGCCGCAATCTTGCCCGATCGCATATTGTCCATCCGGATGCAGTGCGTTTAGCGTAGATCGAATCGAAGTGGTCAGCAAAATGCTCTGAGGATGTTCCTGGAAGTTTTTCACGAACGTACCATCAGACTCTGGCAATTGGGTGTGATCCGGTAAGCTAGGGGCGGGTTTAGCGATCGTCATAGTGAAGATTCCCCAGAGCGAAAAGCGATCGCTTCTATTCTATTCGCATTGGTTGAACATAAAAAAGAGGGATTGCTCCCTCTTGTGTTTGGTTTTTAGAGTTCCGATTCGATCTCTTGTTTCTTGCGGTACTTCAGTGCGATTGCTCCGACTAAGGTTAACGCTGCGATCGTGCCAGGTTCCGGTACTTTTGTGGGCTTCGGTGTAATGACTCTGGGGGGCGGAGTTGGGTCGCTCGGTGGTGTGGGCGGGGTTGGATCGTTAGGTTTGGTTCCATCGATCGGGGTATCAAACAGCGGCGGATTGGTTACGGGCGGGTTGGGGTTTGTCGGTGGATTGGTTGTCGGTGGATTGGTTGCAGGTGGGTTGGTGTTTGTTGGCGGATTAGTTGCAGGCGGATTGGTTGGCGGCGGATTAGTTGTGGGTGGATTGGTTGTTGGCGGATTGGTGCTAGGCGGATTCACCACGGTCACAGAAGTACCGCGACCTGTGCCACTTGCGCCTGAAAGCCCTAGAGAACTGCTGTCGATGCTTTGATAGCGAACTCCAAAATTGCTCAGGCTCAGGGTGTTGATGTTGCCAGCGAGTGCTAGTGTGAAGCTGAACGCTCCAGTGTCAAAGGTTCCGGGCAGCGAGGCGTTATTGTTGACTCCTCCACTAGTTCCGCCTTGGCAGGTATTTCCAGTGTTGAAGCAGACACCAATGTTGCCGAACTGATTCGGGAAGGAGCCATTTAAGTGCTCGTTATTGAAGACCCCGGTTGCATCTGCGCTGAGGAGTGTGCCGCTGGTGTTGAAGCCAAATCCGGATACCCGCGAGAGAATGTCACCGCTGGAGGTGTTGTCGAGCAGTGCATCGAAAGTTGCGATCGTGTTTCCGTTCTGGGTGGTGAAGCCTTTGAAGGTCAGATCTACAAACGAGGTCAATCCGCTGACGGTGTTCGTGGAGACGTTTCCATCAAAGTTGATCCGGAAGATTTTGCCCAAATCGGCAAGTCCAACGGTGAAAGAACTGGTGTCTGGGGTGGCTGTCTGAGTGGGTGTGACAGTGGGCTGAGTTTGGGTCTGGTTTGTTTGGGTTGTCTGAGTTTGAGTCGTCTGGGTTTGAGTTGTTTGAGTTTGAGTCGTCTGATTTTTGTTTTGGTTAGCCGAGTTACCATTCCCGTTGTTTTTTGCAAAGGCTGGATTTGAGGCAAACAGCAAGCTTAAACTTGCAACCCCAGAACAGAGTAGTAAAAGTGTAGGCGACAAGTTCTTGTACATCTGAGTAAATTGAGACTACATGTATAAGCTATTACATTGATCCAAAGAAGATTCATGATGATTCCGCTGACTTATAGCACTCTTCATAAAAAAGTAGAGTTTCAGTAATAATACGGTAAGATTTGCTTTAATTTGATGCTTTTTCTATTGAAAGGATATCGAAATCAAGCATTTTACTGAGACTACAGCTTAAAATTCAATAAATCTATAGGGGTAGTCTCAGTGGGATTGCGAAATAAAAGAATGCTTTTACGGACAAAACAGGTGAACTAAAGCTTGCTGAAAGGTTCTGCATTTTTACTGAGGTCAATTGAGAAAAGAATAGACGGTGAACTGTGCCGGAATATTTTCTGTATACCCCCGTGATTTCAGCATTGTCACTCGCTTGGTTCTCGACATAATGGTCTCTGTTTTGACAGTGCCGTGAGTTAAGAATATGAGTGCGATCGTTCAATCGTTGTCTTTGCTCAAAAAGCTTCTAATCGGGTTGTGCTGCGTTGTGTTGCTCTGTTTACCGATCGTTGCTCAAACGCCGCCAGAGATCAATCAATTGAAGCAGCAACAGCAACAATTAGATCAACAGCGATCGCAGATCCAAAAGGAGCGCGAGAAAGTTCAACGTCAAGAACGATCGGCACAAAAAGACCTCAATGGCATTCGTCGCAACATTCAAGCAACGACGACTCAGATTCAAACCACAGAAGCAAAACTCAGTAACGCGAATCGGGTACTGAAAAAACTAGAAGCTCAACTCGGTGAAGCAGAGAAAAGCTATCAGCAAAGACAATCGGCGACGGTTTCTCGCCTGCGATTTTTGCAACGTCAGCAAAGTAGTAGTGGGTGGGCAGTTCTATTACAGAGTGAGAATCTGAATGATTTTCTCGATCGACGATTCCGTCTGAAGCAGATTTATAAGAACGATCGACGAAATTTAGCAGAACTGAAAACTGAGGCGGAAAAGGTCGATCGTCAACGTCAACAAGTCGAACAGCAAAAGATTAATACCACCCTGCTCGCTCAGCAATTGATGGGGCAGAAAGCTCAATTCGAGCAGCAAGCAGAATCACAGAAAGAAATTGTCGAACGTCTCAGAACGAATCGTCGCGCGCTCGAAGCCGCAGAAGCCCAACTCGAAAAAGACTCTAAGAGCATCGGTGAACTGATCCAAAGCCGCATCGCTGAAGAACGCGCCAAAAACGGGATTGTAATTCTAGGAACCGGACAGTTTAACTTACCGAGTGATGGTCCGATTACTAGCGGTTTTGGCTATCGAACTCACCCAATTTTGGGCTATCAGCGGTTTCATGCTGGAGTCGATTTTGGAGCAGACTTTGGACATCCGATTTTAGCGGCAGATCGCGGAACTGTGATTTTTGCAGGTTGGTACGGCGGTTATGGAAACTCGATCATTCTTGACCACGGGAACGGCATTACGACAATGTACGCTCACGCTCAAGAACTGTATGTGTCTGAAGGCGAAACCGTCGAACGTGGGAAAACGATCGCGGCAACAGGTTCTACCGGACTCTCAACTGGACCGCACTTGCACTTTGAAGTCCGTCAAAATGGAGAACCTGTTGATCCGATGAACTATCTCTAGACCACTTCAGCCACTCGACGCGCTTGGATTTCTAGATAAATCAACAGTGCATTGATATCTGCCGGATTTACCCCTCCAATACGGCTGGCTTGCCCGATCGTTAATGGACGAACTTTCGACAATTTTTCTCGCGCTTCTTTCGAGAGCGTTTCAATCTCGTCATAGTTCAAGGTTTCGGGCAGCTTGCGGTTCTCTTGCTTGCTGATTTGATCAATCTGATGCTGTTGGCGCTGAATGTAGCCGGAGTATTTGATATCAATTTCAGCCCCCTCTTTTTCAGCTTGATTTAGAATTGCGTTGCCTAAGTTGTATCGCTCTAGATCCACATAGTGAAATCCAGGACGACGCAGCAATTCAGCTAAAGTGATTGATCCTTTGATCGCTTGTTGTGTGGATTGAGCGATCGCTTTCCCCACGTCATCATGTTCTTTCACCCGCGTTTCATGCAGTCGTTCTTTCTCCGCTGCAATGTTTTCCTGCTTTTGAGTGAACATTGCCCAACGTCGATCGTCGATTAATCCAATCTCACGTCCGAGCGGAGTTAACCGCTGATCTGCATTGTCCGATCGCAGAATTAACCGATATTCCGATCGAGAAGTGAGCATCCGATACGGTTCGCGCAAATCTTTCGTACAAAGATCATCGATCAATGTTCCGATATAGCTTTGTTCACGGGGGAAAATGACCATTTCTCGACCCTGACACAATCGTGCCGCATTGATACCTGCGACTAATCCTTGTGTTGCAGCTTCTTCGTATCCGGTTGTGCCGTTAACTTGACCTGCACAGAACAATCCACTGATCTTTTTAGTCATCAAGGTGGGATAGCACTGAGTGGCGGGCAGATAGTCATATTCGACCGCATAAGCAGGACGGAGCATCGTGCAATGTTCGAGACCCGGAAGCGATCGCAACATTTGCAATTGAACTTTCTCAGGTAATCCCGTCGAAAACCCTTGAATGTAGAGTTCTGGAATGTCGCGCCCTTCGGGTTCGATAAAGATCTGATGGCTTTCTTTATCGGCAAATCGCACAATCTTATCTTCGATGCTCGGACAGTATCGCGGTCCTTTTGCATCAACCCAACCCCCATAGACAGGCGATAGATGCAAATTCTCGCGGATAATTCGATGCGTCTCGGCTGTGGTGCGGGTTAAATGACAATCCATAGTTTCCCGCTCGACCCAAACTTCTGGATCAAAGCTGAACCAGCGAACTTCTGCATCGCTCGGTTGGCGTTCGAGAACATTGAAATTAACAGAACGTCGATCGACTCTCGCAGGCGTTCCGGTCTTCAATCGTCCGGTTTCAAATCCGAATCGATTCAGCGTATCCGTTAAGCCGATCGCTGCAAATTCTCCCGCACGACCCGCATCCATCGACTTATTTCCGACCCAAATTTTCCCGCCCAAAAACGTGCCCGTCGTCAGCACCACGGCTTTACACTCAAACGCCACACCGAAGTAAGTTTCGACACCCACGACTTCATCATTCGAGTTCAGAATCAAATCCGTTGCCATGCCTTCCCGGATCGTCAAATTCTCCTGATTCTCAACGATATTCTTCATCACTGCGGCATATTCGCGCTTATCCGTCTGCGCCCGTAACGCCCACACAGCAGGACCCCGCGACGAATTGAGAATCCGCTTTTGCAGATAAGTTCGATCCGCCATCTTGCCAATCTCGCCGCCCAAAGCGTCCGCCTCATGCACTAGCTGAGATTTTGCCGGACCCCCAACTGCTGGATTACAAGGTTGCCAAGCGATTTTGTCGAGATTCAGCGTCAACAATAACGTCCGACAGCCTAAACGCGCCGTTGCAAGTGCCGCCTCACATCCCGCGTGTCCGGCTCCCACAACGACCACATCATACGAATCAAGAAACTCTGCGCTCATATCTATTTCGGCTGTTCGGTGCAATTTCTATTCTAAGGGTGAAGTTGGAACTCAGGCAGGATACCGGGAATGTTAGAGAAACCTAGAATTATTGATAAAGATCAGATATTCTAATAAGTACACCTGTTCTAAAAGTCATGGCTGACCTCTCTCCTCCCAAACAAAAATTATTAGACTGGCTGGAAGATTACATCGATCGACATCATTCTGTGCCGTCTTATGGTGAGATGGCAGCAGCACTCGGCTACAAGTCGAAAGATACAATCCGCTTCCACTTAACCGATCTCAGAGATGCAGGTTTTGTAGCCTGGAAAGAAGGATCGGTGAAGTCGCTGGTGATTTGTAAACCGCGATCGAAAAACATTCCGATTCTTGGTGTGATCGCAGCAGGCGGACTGGTCGAAACCTTTCCCGATTCCGATGTTGATGAATATGTCGATATCTCAACTCTGCCGCATTTTGCTGGAAAACGACGACAGCAAATTAGTCAGTACTTTGCGCTGCGGGTTCGGGGGGATAGCATGATCGGAGCCGCGATCGCAGATGGCGATGTGGTGATTCTCAGAAAAGAATCCGAACCGAAAACCATCCGAAACGGCGAAATCGTTGCAGCCCGATTTGAAACTCAAACGACTTTGAAGCATCTGTTCTGGAGTGGTGATCAAATTATCTTGCAGCCTGCAAATCCGAGCTATCCGGTCATCGAGAAACAGGCGGAAGAAGTTGCGATCGAAGGTGTCTTTGTCGGTTTGGTGCGTGGATTAGTTTGAGCGAAATCACCTTTTGTTTAGTTCCCAAGGTAGAGATTACCTCAAATTGAAACTGAAACAATAGAACCATCATTCTCAGAGTTTGTTCTATGACTTTCAGTTTCTTTGATTTAATCTGGGTATTTTTCATCTTTTCGTCCCTACAACCTTTGTGGCAACGTCGCCAAACTGAAACACGACGGTATCGGACGCTGAAGGACATTGAGCGGAAACGCAACAGCCGCGTGATCTTGCTCGTTCATCGTCAAGAATCGATTAGCTTGTTAGGGATTCCTTTATCTCGCTACATTACGATCGAAGATTCTGAACAAATTCTCCGCGCGATTCGCCTGACTCCTCCGGATGTCCCGATCGATTTAATCTTGCACACTCCGGGTGGATTGGTACTCGCGACCGAACAGATCGCCCGCGCTCTGATTCGTCACCCTGCAAAAGTCACGGTTTATGTTCCTCACTATGCGATGAGTGGTGGGACGATGTTGGCATTGGCAGCCGATGAAATTGTAATGGATGCGAATGCGGTGTTGGGTCCGGTCGATCCGCAGTTGGGTAATTTCCCGGCGGCGAGTGTGATCAAAGTTGTGGAAGAAAAGCCGATCGGAGATATTGACGATCAGACTTTAATCATGGCGGACTTGTCGCGCAAAGCGATCGCGCAAGTTCAACGCTTTGTGCGGACTCTCTTGAAAGATACAGTTCCGAATCAAAAAATTGATCCTGACAAAATCGAAAATGTGATTGATGCGTTAACGACTGGGAAAGTGACGCACGATTATCCGATTACGGTTGAGGAGGCTTCGGAGCTTGGATTGCCGATTACTGTGGGACTCGATCGAGAAATTTACGATCTGATGGAGTTGTATCCGCAGCCCCAAGGCGGTCGCCCGTCGGTGCAATACATTCCATTGCCGTATGAGCGCCGCCCGACGTTGCCGGAACCGAAAGGTAGACCGCTACCGGAAGGGGCGCGGGCAAGATTGGATTAATTCACCGATGAGCATTTCGCTTCGTTGTTAACGGGTTTCGCCCCCTAAATCCCCCAAACTTGGGGGATTTAGGGGGCTTCCCGACGTTCTAAACGAAGCCAAAAATCTACAACACTCTCGCCCTTAACCAAGAGATCGGCAACAACGACATTTTCCGCATTCCTGGCACATACGCCCGACGATTGAAATTGTCGTAATCGTTATTCTCGATCGCGTTCAAGATCCGGCTATACAGCATTAACGCCGACCAAACGGGCCAGCGTGCATCCTGATTCAATGAGCCGATTCCCCGTTCCGCCTGTGTATAAAACTGTCGCGCTCGATCGATTTGAAATTTCATCAACGCCTTCCATCGATCGTCATTCACGCCTTTAAACAGATCGTCCTCGGTATAGCCAAACCGCTCCAGATCTTCCAACGGCAAATAAATTCGACCCCGACGCGCATCTTCACCGACATCGCGCAGAATATTCGTCAGTTGCTTCGCCACACCGAGCGCGATCGCATCATCTAACGGAGAATAACTCGACTCAGGACGATACCACGGCACACTCGTATCCGGTTCCGCCAATCCCATCACATCCGTAGACATCAGCCCAACCGTACTCGCCACTCGATAGCAATACAAATAAAGCTCATCGAACGTCTCGTAACGGCTGCGATAGAGATCCATCCGTTGACCTGCGATCATGTCGCGGAAGGGTTGAATGTCGATCGGGAAACGTTCCACTGTATCGACGAGTGCGACATCAAAATCATCTTCGGGATAACCCGCAAAGATTTTCTCTAAGCGGGTTTCCCATTGATCTAGCGTGTCATCGGTTGCGAGTTTACCGTTCAAGCCGTCTACTAACTCATCGGTACGACGACACCAGACATAAATTGCCCAAATCGCCCGTCGTTTTTCAGCCGGAAATAACAGCGTCGCCAAGTAGAAAGACTTGGTGAAGTGTTCCATCAATTGGCGGCACTGTTCGTAAGCTTCATCGACAGAAGCCAGCGATCGTAGATAGGAAGAGGGTTGTTCGGGCAATTGCAGCATTCGTAAGACAAATGGAAGGGTTGACAAAGCGCTAATTGCTACTGGTGACTAACCGTTTTGGTTGAGTCTCGGTAGTGACAGGGGCGTTCGTAATTGCCTGCGCTGTCAGCTTACCAGAAAGGACGGCTCCTTCCATACTCCCCAGATACTGTTGCATCGTGTAACTTCCCGAAAGGTAGAAGTTGTCGATCGGGGTAATTTGATCGGGTCGGAACGCTTGTCGTCCCGGTGAGGACGTGTACACAGAGCGTGGAGTTTTCACGACTTTGTATTTCCGCAGTTTGGCAGGATTGTCTCCGGTCAAATGGTCTGGGAATAACCGCTCTAAGTCTTTCATCGTCGCTTCGATGATTTCTTCGTCGGATTTGTCGATCCAATCCTTTGCGGGAGCCAGAACGAGTTCCAACATTGATCGATCCGGATCTTCGTACGCTTTACAGGTAACGCTCATGTCGGCATAGACGCTGAGCAAGTCCGATCGAGAAAACAAAAGCTGATCGATATCGGTCAGTTTGCGATCGAACCACAGATGTAGGTTAATCACCGGAACGCCTTCTAAGCCTTCAAGCTTCTGGAAGAAGGGCATCTCCTTCCACGGTTGCGGCATCAAGACCTTCATCACATCGACCGACATTGCGGAAACATAGCGATCGGCTGTGATCACTTCATCGGGTGCGCCATCCAATCCGCGAATCAAAAATCCTTTCACGGTATTGTCATCGTTTAGCAATATTTGCTTGAGCGGTTTTTTCAGATGAACCTCTCCACCGTTTGCCACGATGTGATCGACGATCGGCTGGCAGAGTCTTTCTGTCGGAGAACCATCGAGAAAGGCAATCTTCGAGCCGTATCGCTCCTGTAAAAACTTATTCAGCGCAGTCAAAATGATCGTCGCTGAAACTTCGTCAGGGTTAATAAAGGTCAGAGCTTTCGAGGCTGCGATAAAAATATCAGAGCTAACCCGCTCTCCGATTCCTTGACGGCGCAACCATTCGAGCAGGCTGTACTTGTCCATGTCCTCGACGTATTTCTGCCCGCGAAGGACACCGGGCCAAAGACCGATCGCAAATCGAATCTTTTGTTCCCAGGTCAACATGTCGTTATTGTTGAGGATCGACATGATGACATTGAACGGAGCCGGAATGTCTGGAACCTTGAAATACGAATAGGTTTCTGGCTTCTCTGGTTGATTGAAAATCAGGGCATGTTCTTTCCACTGAAGTCGATCGAGAATATTCAACTCGCCCATCAATTGCAGCATGTTCGGATAAGCTCCGAAGAACGCATGAAGTCCGGTTTCGTACCAATCGCCGTCTTCATCTTTCCATGCTGCGACTAGACCGCCCAAAACATCGCGGCTTTCCAGCACGATCGGTGTATGTCCAGCATCGACTAAATATTTCGCACAGGCTAATCCTGCTAAGCCGCCTCCGGCGATCGCTACTCGCATTCGTCCGTTCACCTACTTGTGATCGACAATTCGGTTCAATTATACGTTGCGAACCGTTACATTTTTTGACTTGATGCAAAAAGTTGGGTGCACTTGGGTAGATCGGGCTTGAGTCGATCGTGTTTCACTTGCTTGCGGTATCACGAGCGTTACGTACATTTTGATACTCCGTTCTAATCATCGTTAAACCGTTTACAGGTAAGTAACATAACGTTCGCTATATTCAACACAAAAGATGCGAGTTAGCAAAAGGTCAAAACCATCACCTAAATAAAATAAACTCACGCTAAGATACGGAGCGTCTTCTATCAGAAACATTACTGTTTCACCACTTAAGCCACTTGCTCACCGTTATACGCTGAGTGATCAAAAGTTTTTGAGTGCTTAACTGGAAAATCTGTAATGAGTCTGGTGAAATTGGTGTGCTTCGCTACCGTGATGGATTGAGTTTGTTTGGTTATGTAGGTCTGGGCTGACAGTATCTCGTGTGCTTACGCTGTCACTCCGCAATCGACTCGTTCCTGACTGTGCAAATTTGCGCTTTAAATCGTCGCCGTTCCGAAATCACGGCTGAGTTTGTCGTCGAATGACAGAGGAATCTTGAATGGTGTTAGACCCGACTCCCACTGTGCAGGGAGAGATCGGTAGCTTTAGTTTGCCGAAAAATCTTACTGCTGCTCTATCCACTGATCCAAATCCCGATACTCTTTTTCCCGCGCTCAATGTTGTTGCTGCTTCGAGTTCAACCACTTATGGTGCATTGGGACTACGAGCGGAATACTTTAATGATCTAGATCTGAATCAGCGATCGCTGATCCGCACTGACCCCACAATTAATTTCAACTGGGGCGGAAATTCCCCAAATCAAGCAGTCAATCGCGATAATTTCTCCGTTCGCTGGACAGGTCAAATTTCGCCCTTGTATTCTGAAGCGTATACATTTTCCGCAGACGCAGACGATCGCATTCGAGTTTGGGTCAATGATCAACTACTTATCGATCGCTGGGATATTCCGGGCGATCGCAATCCGACGATCAATCTCGATGCTGGACAGAACTATGACATCCGAGTGGAATATGCAGAAATCGGAGGAGATGCCAGAGCAAGATTATACTGGGCAAGTCCGAGCCAGACGCGGGAAATCATTCCACAAAGTCAACTAAAATCCCCCTTCATCAGCATCAATACCAATTCGGGCGCAGCATTGTTAGGTGCGGTACGCGACATTGATATCAACAGTCTCACGCCGATTAACGATAGTTTAAGTCCGGAAAATCTTTCGGATGTTTATAGATTTACCCTGACACAATCGACGGCAATCAACGTCACCATTGGAAGTCTAGCTGCTAATGTAGATCTCAAACTGCTCAATGAGCAGGGCGATATTATTAGCACGTCTGCCAATGATGGAACTATGATCGAATCAATTGCAGCAGTGTTGAGTGCTGGAACTTATATGCTCCAGGTGTTTTCCGGTCAGCCCGCGAACACTCAGTATGTCATGACATCCGCGATCGCAGATACAATCCGAGAACGAGCACGACCCGCAGATTCATTCATCGACTCGATGGGAATCAATACGCATCTAAGATACACCGGACTCACTTATGGACGCTTCGATGATTTGGTTGAGCCGCGTCTGAAAGAACTGGGAATTCGACACATTCGCGATGGCGGAAACGATCCGAATCTTTACCCCAAGCTCAGACGACTAGCACAAAGTGGAATCAAGACCACATTGATTATGGACCCGCGTGATGGAGTGACACCGGATAATGCGGTTTCGCTGATTAAATCGGGAATGCCAGCGATCGAAGCGGTCGAAGGTCCGAATGAATGGGATGTCGGCAACATGGTCTATAAAGGTGCAGGATATCCAGATGGACTACGGATGTATCAGTCGGAATTGTATCGCGCAGTCAAAAATGATCCGGTGACTGCAAAATTGCCTGTGCTGATTCCGTCGATGGCACAACCAGAGCACGCGGAAAAGATTGGATCGCTGGGTGAATATAGCGATTATGCAAATATGCACAGCTATTCAGGCGGTCGGGTTCCGGCATTTGACTTCGATCGACGTTGGCTCCCATTAACACGGAAATATTCGGACAACAAAACGATCATTGCGACAGAAACCGGGTATCACAATGCGGTTAACGATCGGGAAACGACACACAAAGCCGTGACCGAACAAGTATCAGCGAAGTATATTCCCCGAACCTTCCTAGAGTTCTACAATCGTGGGATCAAGCGAACCTTCCTGTATGAATTTCTAGATCAGCGTCCTTTACCTGATGCGGAAAATAACTTTGGAATCATTCGAGCAGATGGCACTCCAAAGCCTGCGTTCTATGCGCTCAGGAACATGATTCGAGTGTTGAATGATAAGCCTGGAAGTACAGCAAATGGATCATTGTCTTACTATTTCAGTGGTGATGTGAAAGATCTGCGTCACATGTTGCTGCAAAAGAGCGATGGAGATTTCTATCTGGTGATGTGGTTGAATTCTGAAAGTACAGATGCGACGAAGACACAACGGGTAACAGTGAATCTGTTAACGCCAACTAAGGAAGCCGCGACATTTTTACCGAATCGATCGTCTTCTGCGACTGCGACGTTTTCGACACCGAGCCGCGTGACGATGGATGTTCCGGATGCACCGATTATTTTGAAGGTTGTACCGCGATCGTGATCGATGTGTTGTCAGATTGTGCGTTGACCCGATGACGTAGAGACGACCCGCCGGGTCGTCTCTACCCGGATTTCGCGCATTTAACGATGATTGATCGATCGCAATAATTCCAAATGTTTACCCACAGGCGCGATCGTATTTGCCGCGATCATTCCACTCGCCGCCACCGCAGGCAATCCAATCCCTGGAAACGTCGAATCTCCACAACATAGCAATCCTGATATTGGTGTCATTGCACCGGGGAACAATCCATCGGTTGCGCGAATTGCTGCTCCATAGGTTCCACGATATCGACGTAAGAATCGTTCATGCGTAATCGGTGTTCCAACTAACGATAGTTCAGTTCTCGATCGAATATCTGGTATTACTCGCTCCAAAGCTTTCCACATCACTTCCGCTCGTTGTTGTTTTAGCTCCTCATAGTTCTCACACTGCTCCCAGATTTCATACGGTTCATTGCCTGGTGTGTATACATGAATCGAGTGTTTTCCAGGTGGTGCAAGGGATGGATCAAGCAACGATGGAATTGAAATAAGAACAACATTCTGAGGTGCAGTGATACCTAAGTTCCAATCATTTACAACAATATGGTGACAGGCGATCGAGTCTAATCCCTGTGCATCAATGCCTAAGTGTAAGTGCATGAAACTCTCACAGGTCGGTGTTGCTTGTCGTTGTTGCTGGAATTGTTTAGGGAAACTATCTACTAACTTTAATGTGTCCCAGATCGAAGCATTCGAGACCACATAGCGCGATCGCAGTTCTTCCCCATTTCGCAATCGCACCCCAACCGCTTTCTGATTCTCAACTAAGACCTTTTCGATATGTGCTTTTAATCGAACTTTGCCGCCGTACTTTTCAATTCCACGAACCATTGCATCGACGATCGCACCACTCCCACCTGCCGGATAGTCCAATTTCACATTGGGGCGATACCAATCTGCAAACATAAATGCAACTTCCGCCGCATTGGTACTATCTGCCGGAAGTCCTGAAAGTAAAAAGCACAATAGATCAAGCCAATTCCGAATGAATGGATCAGTAACGACTTGATTCATCACGGGCGCGAATGCTCCAGTTAGCTTTGAAAGTGCGATCGCATTCTGCGCCATCTTAGGTAAGTACTGTCCCACGCTTAAGACTGCTCCCAAGTCATATCGCACCGCAGCCGGAGGAAGTGCAGTAGCAGCTTTTGCCAACGGAGTCATAATTTCTTGCAATTGTCGCCATTCTGCAACAGCGGATTCTCCTCGGAGTTGCTGTAAGACATCACAGAACTGTGAAGCTCCGACTTGGGTATCGAATGTTCCTTCGGGGAGACAACAGCCCCAAGTTTCGTAGTTCAGCCAAGTGATATCTTCGTCGATCGCGTCTAACACTTGCCGTAATGGATTCGGAGACGGACTATAAGACATTCCTGAATACAACGAAGGACCCGAATCGAAGGTATATCCGTTGTACTTGAAACTGTGTGCGGCTCCTCCAGCGATCGAGTGACTTTCACAGACGATCACATTAAATCCATACTTCGCCAGAATTGCTGCACAACTCAAGCCACCAATTCCGCTACCCATCACAATGACATCAATCATGGTGAAATTCCTATCCGTCATTATTGATTGTTCAATAAAACCTGGTTAAAGATCATCGTTCCAACGCGAAATCCTGGTAGAGACGACCCGCCGGGTCGTCTCTACGTCATCGGGTAAACGCATGATCGTAATTTGGGCGATCGTCATCGCAACAAACGCAACCCTGTAAAAACAACGGACGATCGCAATTCACCAATTTCATTCCCGTATGATCACTAATCTATTGCTGCAAAATTAGTCGTGCCGTTTTTAAAATCGCGTGTAGTATGCACAAATAGGTGTGCTATTTCTTACATCAAGGAGGCTTCCGTAGCGATACTTAGTTGAACGAATTACACCCGAAAAGATTGCAATTTCTAAGCAAAACAATTCGCTAAAACCGAGCAATTTAGAGTGATTTCTAGTCGAGATTCGCTCTATTTTCAGTTGCTCAAAACGTTTGACAGCAATGGTTTCAGAAGTCTTTTCAACTTTCTTGAATTGAGTTGTTTATTCTTGCAAAAACCTGGGCAGTCTAAGTTCGTTACACGAGAAATAAATCACGATCGCTTGCTCATTAGAGTAACAGATTTCTTGATGAATTTCCGTGTGATTACCCAAACTTTTTCAAGACCCCAAACCTGCACATCCCGGTTGCAGACACCTGTTACTCATTCACTTACAGCGGGCTAACAACAGTGGTTAACGTCAAGAGTTTATTCTCAAAAAAATCAAGGGGGGTTGGCATTGAGTTAGCCGCCGATCGCCTGAATATTGCGCTCCTAAGAAAACAGGGGCAAGGCTTTCGACTCGGTACTTATGCGACCGTTCCCGTTCCTGAAGGTGTGTTTCACGAAGGGCAAATCACCGACCCGCCCGCGATGGCAGAGATTATTCAATCTGCGTTAGCCGAACACAAAATTAAAGTGAAACAGGTGGCAACGGCAGTTCCCGGCGGACGCGATACGGTGACGCGAATTATTCCCGTTCCGGCAGAACTCGACGATCGAGAATTGCGCGAAATGGTGCTCAATCAAGAAGCGGGACTCTATCTGCCCTTCCCGCGCGAAGAAGCCGATGTCGATTATCAAAAGCTCGGTCTGTTTGTGGATGAGGACGGGATCGAAAAGGTTCAAGTTCTCTTAGTTGCGACCCGCAAAGAAGTCACAGATACCTATCTCAATACGTTCCAGCAAGCGGGATTATCAGTCGATGTCCTGGAAGTGAGTAGCTTTTCGCTGATTCGGACGATTCGAGAACAGTTGCGACAGTTTGCCCCCCAAGAAGCGGTCGCGATCGTCGATATCGAGTTTGAAAATACCGAAATTTCAATCACCGTGGACGGTGTGCCGCAATTCTCGCGGACGGTTCCGATCGGAACGTATCAAATTCAGTCCGCACTCTCCAGAGCGATGAACTTACCGCCCTCACGCAACATTGATTTACTGCAAGGCATGACGATTCCGACCGGAGATTCTAATCGACCCGGTGGTAATCCAGGAGCGGCGGCGATGTTGCGAGTGTTGGGAGAACTGAGCGACGAACTGCGGCGATCGATTGATTTCTACCTCAATCAAGGGGAGAACTTGGAAGTCGCGCAGGTGATGTTAGCGGGACCCGGAGCCGCGATCGGGCAACTCGACGAATTCTTCACACAGCGGTTGAGTCTGCCCTGTAGCTTGGTTGATCCGGTGAGTGCCTTATCGATCACAGGTGATGAAATTCCAGCGAACTTGCGCCCTGGTCTGGGTGTGGTACTCGGTTTAGGACTGCGGGAGGCGTGGTAAATGTACAGTTTAGATGTCAATTTTCTCAACGATCGACCTGAGATCAAGCCCGATAAACGCCGGAGTGGAGGCGGAAAGAAACCTTCAATTTCCCTGGACGATCGCCGTCCGTTGTATCTCGGATTCGCAGCCCTCGTCTTTTTCCCTGCACTCGCGGCAGCACTTTTAGGGATTCTCACCCTGCGAAACGGGGACTTGGAAAAACAGCAAGCCGATCTCGATACGCAGCTTGGCAATTTAGAGACTGAAAAGAAGAATCTCTCGAAGATTCAGGAAGAAGCGAAGCAAGCGACCGCAGAAGCCGAGGCACTCGCTTCCGTGTTTAACCAGATCAAGCCTTGGTCTGCTATGACCCAAGATATTCGCGATCGCTTACCTTCGACTGTCCAGCTTGCCTCGATTACGCAGCAAAAAGTCGATACGGCTGCACCCCCCCCTTCTTCTGGAACCGCTCCCGCAGCCTCGACTGCCCCCGTATCCGGACGCATCGAAATCAAAGGCACTGCCAATTCGTTCAACGATGTCAATGATTTTCTGTTGACGCTTCAGCAATCGAATTTCCTCAGAGCCGATCAAACCAAAGTGGTAAGCGCGGAGTTGGGTGAGGAAAGAACGCTTCAGTTACCTGAGTTTCCAGGAGTGGAGCGAAAAATGGGTGAATTCAAGCCGCCTCGCTTGCCCCGACGAGTTTCATTCACGATCGCCACCGCGATCAATGATGTTCCGGCTTCGGAATTGATTCGGGAACTCGATCGTAAAGGTGCAGTCGGTCTTGTGACTCGGATCGAAGCCTTGAAAGAACGCGGTGTGATTTCGGAATCCGCAACTCCGAAAACTCCGACCCCCGCAGCGAAACCAGACGGAGCGAAAAAACCATGACGGCTGATTTTATTCCTGATTCGGAGTTTGAGAGTACTCCAAACTATCCCACGGCGTTCGGGATCACATTTACGCCAACCATTAGTGGAATTATGCTGGGTCTGCTGGGTCTGCTCGGTGGCGGTGCGCTGATCTACTACATGGTGATGCCTGCTTATGATACGAATCAAACCTTGAGTCGCTCGGTTGAAGAGAAAACACAACAGCTTCAACAACAAGGCGCGATTCGCAAACAGATCCAAGATGCTAAGGATCAATTAGAGAAAGCGAAACAGAAACGCGATCAGGTTTATAGCTTGTTTGCGAATGAGAAAACTTTGAATACGCTCCTGTTCGATCTCAATCAATTGATCGAGCGGAACAATGCCGGGTTATTGGCTGCGAGAAATACAAAGCTGAATGCTTGTCCGGCGTATGTGCGGCAGATTTTTAGCACTCCGGGTGGCGCTCAGGAGTTCCAAGACAAGTTTGGTCCGCTGGTATCCGAGGCGAGGTTAAAACGCTTCAAACCAGACGAGAAAGGAGCCGCAGTCATCAACGATAGCTCGCTCGGTGCGCCGATCAACAACAAGCTGAAGCGACAAACGATCGATATCGAGATTCGCGGCAACTTCAATCAAACGCAGTCGATTTTTAGAACGATCGAGCGACTCCAACCGCTGTTACTCGTTCGCAATCTCGATGTCAAAGTCGTGGATAACAAAGTCGCGGAAGGCTTGTACGAAATCCAGCCCGACGGCACGATCCGCTATCTAACGAACTGCCAACCGGATAACCAAATCGCAGCAACGTTCCAGATGGATGCGCTGTTGCCGTTAACGGATGTCGATCGACAAGCGGTACAAGCTGCTCAACAACCCGCGAAACCGTAGGGAGTAGGGGGTAGGGAGTAGGGAGTAAGAACAGTGTTTCCTCCACTCCCCACTCCCCAATCCCCACCTCCCACCCAATCCCCAATTCCCCCTAAGAGGAGTGTTACCCCCGTGAAAGAGCTTCGAGCAATCACTATTGCAACTGCCGCGACGCTTGCCCTAGTCAGTCCTGCGTCTGCTAACCCGACCCAAGTTACCAACGTGCGCGTCAACCCGAACGGCACTGGGTTTGATGTTGTTCTCGAAACCCAAGGCGGCAAAGCGCCCCAAGTGTTCAACGTCAATCGCGGCAATACCTGGAATGCGTATGTATTCAATGCCCAAATCGGTCAACCGTTCCGCCAGAACAATCCAGCTCCTGGAATTGCTCAAATTTCGGTAAGTCCATCGGGTGCGAATGGTGTCCAAGTAACGGTTGTGGGAACGAATGCAGCCCCGATCGGTCAAATTGCGTCCCGAAACGAACAAGGCGTGATCTTTAATGTCGCGGGTGCAGGCGGTGGTAGCACTCCGAACAACACTCCGAATGCAGCCGCTCCAGTCGTCACGGCTCAAGCCCAATCGACTCCTTCGGCTTCTTTGCCCAATGCTCCAGTCGCTCAATCCCTACCAAATTCGACCACTCCGATCGCTCCGTTTGTTCCGAGTGCTCAAGTTCCGAACCAAGGGCAGCCTGTCGTTCCCGTTGCGCCAACTCCACCGTTGTTGAGAAGAGCCGTTGCGCCTCCGGTCGGTGATCAAGCAGTTTCGCAGATTGATACCTCAGCAACAACGATCGACCTAGGCACGAATGAGCGGATTCCCCGTTTGGTCTTGAGAGATGCGCCTGTTCGAGAAGTTTTATCGCTGTTAGCTCGTGCAGCAAGACTGAATTTGGCATACACAGAGCCGCCGAGCACTGGACAGCAGGGGCAGCAAGCAGGTCGATCAAATGGTCCTACGATCTCGCTGGATATTGAAAACGAGTCTGTGCAGGATGTCTTTAACTACGTTCTGCGAGTGACTTGCGTTCCTACCGCCTCGAATGGTGCTGGTGCTGGTGGAGCAAGTCAATGTGCAGCTTTAGAAGCGAACCGAGTTGGACGAACGCTGTTTGTTGGACCTCGCCTGCCCGATGATGCGCGGAATTTCATCTCTCGAACAATTCGTCTCAATCAGGTTCCTGTTTCTGATGCAGCTAGTTTTCTGACAACTCAAGGTGCAGAAACTCAAATTCCTTTTGATCAGGTTCAAATTCAAACGATTGGAGAGGGAGCGGCAGCCCGAACGGTCGAGATTCGGACACCAACAATTTTGCCGCTGAGAGCGACCGAAGGTTCAGCACCATTAGTTCTCAGAGGGTTATCTGTTTCTGCTAATGCTCGACTTAACTCAATTACAATCACTGGCTCTCCTCGAAAAGTAGAAATCGCCACTCGCCTACTCGGTCAACTCGATGCCCGAAAACGCCAAGTTGCGCTTAATGTGAAAATCGTTGACGTGAACTTGCTAAAGACTGATGACTTCAACACCAGTTTCTCGTTCGGGGTCGGCAACAACTTCTTCAGCGTCGATCAAGGTGCTGCACTCTTCAACTTCGGTTCCGTTCGCCCACCCACAAACGCAGAAGTTGCAGGCTCACTTACTGGACGACCAATTACAGGTAATCTTTTCCCGGAGGGTGCTGAGGTTGAGCCATTTCTTGATGCTCCAAGTGGTGCACCTTTTTCTGGTGGCAGAACTAATCTCTTAGACGGGTTTTCTCTAGCGGCTCCACGCCCTCCATTTGGTACGAGTAGCAATCCGTTACAGCCTGGTGTAACAGAAGTAACCAGAGACTCGGATGGTGGTAGAACTATAACTTTCGGACTTCCAAGCTTGTTTCAGTTTCCAAGCCGCTTTTTAGCACGACTACAAACGCAGGTCACAAGTGGAAATGCAAAAATTCTCACTGATCCAACAGTCGTCGTTCAAGATGGTGAAAGTTCTACGGTAAAGCTGACTCAAGAAGTTTTCAGTGGGTTTCGTCGATCGGGCTTTCTGATTGAGGAACCGATTATTCGAGAAGCTGGGTTAATTCTCAATTTGAGAGTTGATCGGATTGACGATAATGGTTTTGTGACGTTGCGGGTCAATCCAGTGATTTCCGCACCTTCTAACTCAGTGAATTCGCCTCAAGGACAAATTACGCTCATTACTGGACGCAGCATCGAATCAGGTGCAATTCGCGTGAGAGATGGACAAACGCTGATTCTGTCTGGAATCATTCAGGAAAGCGATCGTGCTTCGGTGAGAAAGGTTCCGATTTTAGGAGATTTGCCGTTGCTGGGTTCACTCTTTAGAAGCACGAACCGCAACAACACACGCCAAGAAGTGGTTGTCATGATCACACCGCAGGTGATGGATGATACTGATCAATCCAACTTTGGTTACGGTTATGTTCCCGGTCGCGAAGTGCGTCAGTTCTTGCAACAGCAAGAGAACCGCTAACTCACACACAATCTAGATCCACACTGCCAGGGTTCCGAACTCTGGCTTTTTTATTGCACCGTTTGAGGATGAAGAACAGCGATCGGACTCGCACCATTCAATCTATTTGAGCGAAGATAAGAATCGATCGCATTTAGTCAGAAAGTGAACCTCATGTCGGAAACTCTCACGCTAGAAGAAATGAAGCAGCGGTACTATGGCGAATGGCTTCTTGTCGCTTGTACCGAAATTGATGATCAGATGAACCCGATTCGAGGAGAAGTTATTGCTCATTCTCTCGATCGCGACACCATTTATGATGCGATCGCGGCTCATCGTCATGCCCCTTCTACTTTGCCAACCCGAACACTTGCGATCGAATATGTTGGCGATATTCCCGATGAGTGGGCAGCAATTCTGTGAGAGACAAGACACGGTACAAACTTCAAAAACAAGGCAATCTTTTCTGGAGCTGAGCCGCTTTTAGCTGTGCTGACACTGATCTTATTATTACCGCTCGCCTTCTAATCGATACTGGTGCGAGCTACACGATGCTTTCAAATCGTTTAATTGCAGCAATCTCCGGCGAATCCATCAATCCTTTGCGAACCGAGAGCATTCTCACAGCCAATGGAAAAATCACCGCTCCAGTGATTCCAGTTCCCTGGATGAATTGCTTTGGAAATCGCATCGAACAGTTTCCAATTCTAGCTTGTGCTCTCCCTACAAATACGTTTATTGATGGCTTGCTAGGAATGAATTTTCTAACGGAATGTGCTGCTGTAATTGATGTTGAAAAGGCTGAAGTTTATGTTAGAAGTCAATCGTGATGGAGTGTGATCGCGTTTTCTTCACCGTAGTAAATATTTTCTCGATCGTACGCTTCATCTGGCAAGCTACCGCCAGTCTTTGGAAACTGTTGCGTCCACTCATCAAAGGATTTAAGCCATTCTTCTTTCGTAGCCGTCTCCCAAAATCGCTTAGGTGTTTCAGACTGCTCGGATTGAACTTGAAGCGCTGCAATGAAGCTTTCAACTTGCTTTAATTGATCTTCGTTCAGCTTTTCGATTTCTTGTTGTACTTTTTCTTTTAGCATGGCGTTGTAGAACTCTATTCTTTTATCGTAAGAGATCGCATTTACTCCACCGTTTCAGGATTCAGATTGATCTCTTCGTAAAGCACATCGATCGAGAATTTCAAATCCACACTCACAAGATGAACTTCTTCGCCCTCAGCGTAAGGTGTTAATTCCCATTTGTTATTCTCATTCAGCCTAAAAATCTCAACGTTGATGCTATCTGAGCTAATCAATACATACTCTTTAAGACTTTCAAGCCGTCGATACTGTGCAAACTTTCCACCACGATCGTCAGCTTCTGTTGCAGGTGATAAAACTTCAGCAATCAAGCAGGGATAGCGCACAAACTTTAAGGCAGTGCGATCGCGCTCATCATCAGTAACATTTACATCAGGGTATAAAAACATTTCCTTGTCTACACTCCCAACTTTTGCAGTGCAACTAAGAATTCGATAACCAGAACCGCGCAAGTAATTCCTTAGAAGTGCTGCAAAATTTACAGTGATGCTGCTGTGGGGAAGGGTATCGCCCATTCTTGCCCAAACCCTACCATCTCTATATTCGTATCGTTCTTGTTGACGTTCTTCCCATTCGAGATAGGCTTGGGGGCTAAGAAATGGAGAAGCATCAATCATACACTTTCCCAAAGAAGTCAGATGTTCTTACTCTAGCGGTTTCCAATTCTTGATACGCTATCGTTTGAGGAAACACAACAATTCTAATGATGCGCTTACAGGTCAAAATCTGCGGGATTACGAAACTCGATCAAGCGATCGCAATCGAACAATCGGGAGCAAGCGCGATCGGCTTTATCTGTGTGCCTGGAACTCCTCGATATATTGATGCTAATCGTATTCGATCGATTACAGATCAACTATCAATTGATCGGGTTGGTGTGTTCCTTGATGCTTCGATCGAGACCATTCGGGAAACAGTCGCGATCGCAAACCTGAACGTGGTTCAACTCCACGGCAAAGAATCACCCGAATTTTGCCAGCAAGTGAAAGCGTTAGATGTGAAATTGATCAAAGCATTACGGATTCGATCGCAGACTGACTTGGAATTGTCGATCGACTATCAACCGCATGTTGATGTGCTGTTGCTCGATGCGTATCATCCAGAGCAAGCAGGCGGAACTGGATTAACGATCGATTGGACAATGCTAAAAGAATTTCGCCCCACTTGTGACTGGTGGTTAGCGGGGGGATTGAATCCGAACAATGTTACTGATGCTTTGAACTTAGTTACACCCGATGGCATTGATTTGTCGAGCGGATTAGAAAACGCCCCAGGCGATAAAAACCTGGAGCGTGTTGCAGAGTTATTTGCCAAACTGGAATATTGTTGAAGCTCTTCCGAATTTTATTCAGAGGGCATGACCCATTCCAAACTGATTTGTTGGTGCATCACATCCGATGAATCATCGTTCTACCGCAAAATCCTGGTAGAGACGATTCGCCGAATCGTCTCTACGCCATCGGGTTAACGCAAGACGTATTGCATTGTTTTTTCCAAATTGGTACAACAATTCCCAATCAAAATCCCTTACCAAAACGAAGGCTGATGGCGAATCAAGTTCAGATACTCCTCACGAGTCTTCTGATCATCTTGAAACACCCCAACCATCGCACTCGTCACCGTCCAAGATCCCGGTTTCTGCACCCCACGCATCACCATACACATGTGCGATGCTTCCATCACCACAGCCACCCCACGCGGCTGAAGCACTTCCTGTAACGCTTCCGCCACCTGCCGAGTCAACCGCTCCTGAACCTGCAAACGACGCGAATACATCTCCACAATCCGCGCCAACTTACTCAAGCCCACGACCTTCTCATTCGGAATATAAGCCACATGCGCCCGTCCCATAAACGGCAACATGTGATGCTCACACAAGCTAAAGAAATTGATATCGCGCACCAGCACCATCTCGTTGTGCCCTTCATCAAAGATCGCGCCGTTCACCAACTCTTCGAGCGATTGATCATAGCCGCTGGTGAGGAACCGCATCGCATCGGCTACCCGCTTCGGAGTCTTGAGCAAGCCTTCGCGCTCAGGATCTTCACCCACCCCCACTAACATCGTCCGCACCGCATCCATCATCTGTTCACGGGTGTCATCACTCGGCGGCGTAATCTTCGCTTCTTGACCGTTCTGCGTATTGCGATCGGGTCTCGATTCTAATTTCTTCGCGCTAAATCCATTGGGAGAAGCAATAGTCATGATTGTTGCAAAATTTAGGTGTGCAAAAAGGAACCGTTTAACTGAAAACTCGACTCAGAACGTTCCGGCATTCGGCATGAGAATCATCTCTTCTACCACGGCTCGATCGTTCATTGTGGCAGCCTGTAAAATCGCATCTGCCACAATGTCTGGGGTCAACATGGCTGAGCGATCGAAGTCTGCCTGCACCGTTTCGGTATCCCAAATGGAGGTATTAACCGACCCCGGTGAGAGGGTTACAACTCGAATTCCATGTTGGCGTTCTTCGGCTGCCAAGGTTTTCGAGAGTGCCAGCATCCCAAACTTGCTGACGCAATACGCGCCCCAGTCGGGAAAAGTTTGATGGGCGGCGATCGAGGCAATGTTGATGATCGTGCCGCGTTGTTGCGATCGCATTCCCGGTAAAACCGCTTGAATGCACTGGAATACACTGGTGAGATTGAGATCTAAGACTCGCTGCCAGTCGCTTAAAGGCATGTCTGCCAGTCCGCCTGTATATCCCATGCCTGCGTTGTTTACAAGAATGTCGATCGCTCCAACTTTAGAAATGAATGATTCAAGCTGGGGTCGAATCGTCTCAACTTGAGCAAGATCGATCACACAAGTATGAGCCTCGACACCGAGCGATCGACAGTCTTCGGCGACAGCATCGAGTTTGGATTGGGTGCGGCTGACGAGAACGACATCGATTCCGGATTTAGCGAATGCGATCGCGGTTGCTCGTCCGATGCCGCTACTTGCCCCAGTGATCAGGGCGCGTCGATGGGTGGAGGAAGTCATGAATCCTCAAAGAAAAACTGAATAGGGGGCTGAAGGTTTAACAAAGCGGTGATAACGTTCTCGGTTAGTCACAATAGAGAATACGAATGCAGAGAAGAGATTGGAATGGCGGAACCGAAAAACGTTTGAAAAATGAGTGAAGGTTTTACAATTCGTTACGTCAGTTACTAATTATATCTTGCTGCGGTGCGATTTTGGAGATTTTGTCGATTCGCACCGCTCAAAAGTTAGAGATGGGACGGCAATCCCGCCTCAGTAAAGACCCCGATATTGCGGAATTTCTGATAGCGGAGGTCTCTTCGCTGGGTGGGGGTAAGCTGATCCAACTCTGCCAAGTTCCGCAAAATTGCAGCTTTCAAAGTTTCCGCTGCTTCTAATGGGTCGCTATGTGCACCACCGATCGGTTCTGTCAAAACTTCATCCGCAATGCCTAACTCTTTCAAATCCGGAGCCGTAATTTTCAGAGCTTCTGCTGCTTGAGCCGCTTTGGTCGAATCGCGCCAAAGAATCGTGGCACAAGTTTCTGGAGGAGCCACACTATATACCGCATGTTCAAACATCAGCAATCGTTCACCCACGCCGATCGCTAATGCACCACCTGATCCCCCTTCTCCGATCACGCTACAAATAATCGGCACTTCAAACCCGAACATTTCGCGCAGATTATATGCGATCGCTTCTCCCTGTCCGAATTGTTCCGCCTCTAATCCCGCCCACGCTGCCGGGGTATCGATAAACGTGAGAATCGGCATTCCAAAGCGATCGGCATGTTCCATTAGTCGAATCGCTTTTCGATATCCGCTTGGGGAAGCCTGCCCGAAATTACGCTGAATATTATCTTTCGTATTGCGTCCTTTCTGCTGACCCAACATCACGACCGGACGACCATTAATCCGCCCGACTCCACCCACGACTGCCGGATCATCGTGTCCACCACGATCGCCATGTAGCTCCATCCATTCATCGCTAATCGTCTGAATGTAATCGAGCGTACTCGGACGACGGGGATGTCTCGCCACTTGAAGCCGTTGTCCGGGAGTCAAGCCGCTGAAAATCTCTTTACGAAGTTCGATCGCGCGTTGTTCGAGCAGCGCAATCTGATCAGACAAATCCACCTCATTTTCTTCAGCCAACTCACGCACCTGAGTAATTCGGGTTTCGAGTTCAGCCAGAGGCTTTTCAAAATCGAGCAAAATCGGACGACGATCGACGGAATTCGGCATGAAGCACCACTCCTATGATTGAGGAGATGTGATTTTTTCCTTGGTCTTCTAGATTAGCGGATTGTTGCATTCAACCACTAGCAAAATTGAAAAACTATCGGGTGATCTCAACTTCAGTCGTAAAGGGTTTAGCTTTGCGATCGACAAACCAACTTACATTTTCTTGCACAAGTGACAGCCGCAACTGATATCGACCTGGTAGATCGGGCGCTTTGACGATCGCATTCAGCGCAATCGTTTCTCCAGGAGCGACGGGAGCGAGAATCGGGGTACGCTGACCTTCTTGAGGAACGATCGCCCCCTCAGCATTCAGCCAGCGATAGGACAGATTGATCGGTGCTTCTTGAGTTTGAAACCAGGCGTACAAGCTGGAATTACGAATGAGCATCGGTACGCGAACGGATTGACCCGAACGGAGAGTGGGTGGAATTTCAACCTCAATCGCCTGAGCAAATCCGGGAAGCGGCACATTCGGCGGCATTGGAATCACAGATGTCGTAAAGTTCGCTGACTGAAACTGAGTCGCGCCTTGAATGGAGCGCACCAGCAGATTCGGCGCAATTTGAGCCGATTTTCTGGACTGAATCCAACACAAGCGTCCCTGCATTTTGCCGCTCAACCATTGAACGATCGCATTAAAGTTCGCGCTTTCTTCGACCGTGGTTGGAATGCCGACCGGAGTCGAACCCGAATACCCGTTGATCACAGGCACGCCCGCTTTCAACCCCGCCCACATGATCGGCAGTTGTTGTAAGTAAAAGTGAGTTTTACGCGAATCGGTGACTAAGTAAGCCACATCGCATCGTGAAGCGATCGCAGACTGTAGCTCAGATTCGATTTGTAAAACAGGTGCTTTTTCGTATGACATCGGGCGCACGATGATCACTTCTGAAAGCGCGATCAAAAGAAGTGAAAGCGCGATCGCGGTTTGCATGTTTCGCTTTGCGATCGTGCTTCTAAAAAATGAATCAACACACAATAAGCCTGCAATCAAAACATAGATTTCGACAATGTAAACAATTCGCCCCGCTGCCCGAATTGCAGTTGCACCGGGAACGATCGAGTAAATGATTCTCCAGATCGAAACCCCAAACACATCGAGCGATAACACAAACAAAATGAGCGCGGTGATCAAACAAGATTTCACGAGTGTCGATCGTTCTAGCGTTAGAATTTCCGGTCTCGATCGCACAATATAAACCGCAAATCCAACCAGTGCAAATACGAAAAATCCGAGAAATAGGAGATGCTGATTTGGATCAAGAATGTCTTTTGAAAACTCGGAAAGCAACGGAAACCATAAAGTATTTGGCGGCGGAAGCAACCAAGATGATACTCTTGGAATCATCGTTGCAACTTGCGAAAATGGAAATCCGCCCACGACCTTGACCATTTGGACATAGGGCAAAAATAACCAAATTAATCCACCCAACCAGACCAAAATCACAGCGATCGTCGATCGCCAGCGCAGTCTTAAAAATTGCAAAAGTTGTTTCCAATACTCTCGTTCCAACCAGAGTACAATTGGAACAAAGATCAGCAAACTAAATAACAGAAACCAGCCATGATAATACGCTGCAAGAATCTGTAAAAAGATAAAAAGTAGCGCAAAGCAAAACTGATTTAATCTAGGCTGACGTAGAAACCCCCAGATGAAAATAAACGCGATCGGGGTATAGAATTGACACAACAATTGAGCATGAAAAAGCTGCCCCATTCGCGGAATTCCAAACGCGAAAATGAAACTTCCCAATGCAGCCAATGAATGACTCACTCGTAGGCTTCGCAGCAGAATTACACAGCCAATAAAACACAAGACTGCCGCTAAAATCATCCAGCATTGATAAGCTAGATCGATCGGTAAAATTCCGCGTAGCATCCAGTAAAGCGGAGCCGCACCAAATAAATTTTCCGATAATGCCAACGTGTTCTTAAACGGAAAGAAAAAGGCAGGCGACCACAATTCCGCGTGATAACTTCGATTAAAAACAACCTGAAACGAATGCTCTAAAAAATAATGAACTAGCCGAGTATCGCCTGTTTCGGCTTGTGCTTTGGAAAATCCACTCAGTAATGTGGGATGAAACCCAACAAAAACCCCCAGAATGCCAATCACACAATATAGAAGAAGCGAATTCAATCGTTTAGCACGAACCATTCTAGACTGTGCTCTCCATTATCCTTTTATCACCGTACAGAAATTATTCATCCACATCTGAAAATACTGATGTCGAAAGTGTCCGAATCCCGTAACTTGAATCAACACTTGTTTGAGCTTTTGGCGATCGTAATAGCGTTTATGATCCCGAATTTCCGCTTCATCCACAAGTTTGAGCCGATATGAAAGAAACTCTAAAACAGGTTGCGCCCACACCGAAGGAACGGTTAAAACCAGCTTTCCGCCCGGTTTCAGCACCCGATGAATCTCTCTCAAAATCGCTTGCTCATGTTCGATGTGTTCTAACACTGCCAGCATCGTCACTACATCAAAACTCGCATCATCAAACGGCAATTTCTCACCTAAATGCACCTGAATTGTTTTCAGCTTATCGGTTTGAAATTCTGCCACTTTGAAATCGACTCCGTAGCCAGACTGAATGCGAGACTCGATCGCGCTTAAAAATGCCGCAGTTCGTCCACACCCGACATCGAGCACGATCGCATGTTCTGGAATCTCAGCGATCACTCGTCGCAAACGCAACCATCGCAGCAACGGTTCTAACAGCGGTTCACGCACGGGTTTCATGGGTGCTCTTTCCTGACGTGCAGCTCGTTCTCGATCGAGGATTCATCTCAGCGCTTGACCTCAAGAGGTTATATTTCAAAATGCAATAAATCGCTCGAACGCCGTCTTTCCACCCGATTTTCTTGCCTTCTTTGTAAGTTCGTCCATAGTACGAAATTCCCACTTCGTAGATGCGGCATCCCATTTGTGCGACTTTTGCCGTGATTTCCGGCTCAAAGCCAAAGCGATTTTCCTCAATGCGGATCGCTTGAATGATCTCCCGACGAAACGCCTTGTAGCAGGTTTCCATATCGGTGAGATTAATATTGGTCAGCATGTTTGACAACGTCGTGAGAAACTTATTCCCGACCATGTGCCAATAGTAAACGACGCGATGCGGCTGGTTTCCGACAAACCGCGACCCGAAGACCACATCTGCCCGACCCTCGACGATCGGTTTAATCATGAGCGGAAATTCTTGCGGGTCGTACTCTAAGTCAGCATCTTGCACGATCGCAATCTCTCCGGTCACGGCTGCAAATCCAGTTCTCAATGCTGCTCCCTTACCGCGATTGGTTGCATGATACAGAACTTGATCGACCTGAGCTTCGAGCCGCGATTTCAATAATTCGGTTGTGCCATCAGTCGAGCAATCATCGACCACAATAATTTCTAGATCGGGAACCGGAGCCGCTTTGACCGCACGAATGACCGTTTCGATCGTGCCTAGCTCGTTGTAACAAGGAATCACGACTGAGAGTTTGAATCGCGAGAATTGATCGAAGTCAGTACCCTGCAACACGTGACCTGGTAAATGTTTCATCTTTAACAGTGGCAAGTCTGTATCGTCACTCATCATCGCTGCAAAAGGGTCAAGCTGCAAATAAAAACCTCCCAGATTTCTCTGAGAGGTTCCAAGCAATGACGACTGAATGTTACAGGTCGTCGTCCATATCATCTGCGATCAGATCATCGTCATCATCCAAGATCGGCGAGAAGATCGAATCAGAATCGCCCTCCTCATCGCTGCTTCCGAAGCTCTCAAAGCTGAAGCTCGGACGCTCCTCCATCGTCTCCAAGCCGTAAGAACGCGCAGTACGATCGTCCAATACCATTTCCGAGAAGTCCGTATCCTCATCAAAGATCGTCGGATCATAAACCGGATCAATGTCAGGACTACCCACTTCTTCGTAAGCATTGAAGCCTGTACCCGCCGGAATCAGACGACCGATAATCACGTTTTCTTTCAGACCGCGCAACCAGTCGGATTTTCCTTCGATCGCGGCTTCGGTCAGTACCCGCGTCGTTTCTTGGAAACTTGCGGCTGAGATGAAGCTGTCGGTGTTCAACGATGCCTTGGTGATACCAAGTAACACAGGCTCGTATTGAGCAGGTGCACCACCCGTAATCGACATGGCATCATTCACCTGTTCGATTTGGTAGATTTCCACCAACTCACCCGGTAGCATCGTCGTATCGCCACCATCTTCGACCCGCGCTTTCGAGGTCATCTGGCGCACGACCACCTCGATGTGTTTGTCCGAAATATCAATGCCTTGAGATTGATACACCGACTGAACTTCGTTCACCAAGAAGGTCTGAACTTCCCGCAAGCTGAACAGGGACGCATCGTGTAGTGCACCTTCCTCCATTTTTGCTTTGAACATGACTTCTAGCAGTTCGTGAGGATTCGCAGGTCCATCGGTTAACCGTTCTCCGGCTGCGACTTCTTGACCGTCGGAAATGATCACGTTTTGCCCAGGACCGATCGGGTATTCGGTGATTAAGCCTTCTCGATCGACGATTTTCACTTCGACCGAATCATCCTCGCCGTACACGACTTGAGCCGTTCCTGCCCGACGCGCCAGAATACATGCTTCTTTCGGCTTCCGAGCTTCCAGCAGTTCCTCAATTCTCGGCAGACCTTGAATGATGTCTCCGGTCTTGGTGCGCTCGAAAATCAGCAGTACGAGGTTATCGCCCCGTTGTACCAAGTCCCCATCATCGACGTGCAGCACTGCACCCGGAGAAACCCGATACGGACGTGCTACCCGCAATGTGACTTGATTTCCACTGACATCAAGGATTTGACCGGATTCTTCCAGCGTCACACCCGCAGCGATTTCAGTGCCAGCAATCAGCAGATCGCCTTTCTTCACCGTGGGGCTGTTGGCTTCGATCGTGATCGTATCCGCTTCTCGCACCACGAGAATGCGTCGAATCGATTCCGCACCTTGGCGAATCCCTTGAACTTCCCCAGCTTCCTTACACTGAATCTTCGTCCGAGCTACGACTGCACCCGCCGCAATCTGGTCGCCATCTTTGACCATGATTTCAGTTTGAGTACTGCCCTGAGTCACGTCCGCTGAGATGTCTCGACGAATCACCAGCGCTTCCAGAATCACAAGCTGTAAGCGCATGACCTCCGGATCGGTTTCATCCGCAACCAGTTCGATGTCCGCTGCGAGTTGAGCATCTTGATCGACTTCGAGAACAAGCTGAGTTCTGAGCAGTTCCAGACCTTCAACCGATTTGACGCGCTCACCATCTTTGTAAGGCAAGCGTTGTACGGCTCTGAGTCGGATCGCCCGTCCAGAATCTTCTTTCGTCGAATCTTGGCTCGGTACAGACGGCTCATCCGGCACGTTGAATTCCGTTACAGGACGCAGCAGAATTGCCGGACCTTCAGGCGTTTCAACATATTCGGCATACCGCAGCTCCTCGGCAACCAATCCCGGCATCACTTGTTGTCCAGGATTCACGAGAGTCGCTTCGCGCGTCACCACATCATCGAGACTATCGATCATGTGCAGATCGCCGGGTTTGATCACGACTTCGCGCAGAATGTCATTTTTCTGAGTGACTTCAATCACCCCGTTACTTTGGCAGAAAATGTCTTTCACCACTTCCGTACCAGCCTCAACGTATTGACCGTCTTCGACCATCAGTAGTGAGATATCTTTATTGACTTCGTGCGCTTCTTCGGGAATCCAGAGCAGCGTTCCGCCCTTGATCACTTCGTAACCGAGTTTGGCTTTCCCTTTCTTACCGACTTCCACCCCAGAGTATTTGATGATGCCTCCGGTTTGTGTGTGATAGCGATCGTCTTTCAATTCTGCTACCACTTGCCCGTTCGTCACCTGAGTTCCAGGAGTCGCTTTCAGCAAGAAGGTCTGATTACCAGTCGTTTCGAGCAAGTACTGGTCACGTCCTTGGGAGTTTTCAGCCCGAACTCGCGCCTGATCCAACATCACCGATGCGGTAATGATCTGAATCTCACGTCCGCCCTTACTGTTTTCCGTACCCGCTTCAGGCAGTCGCACCACACCGCCATTTTCGGTGACGAGTTTGGTTTCTGCGATCGTACCTTCTGCTTCAACGCGATCGCCGTTCTTGACGACAGGTTCCGCACCCGGTGGCAAGTTGTACACTTCCCCGGACAGAACCCACATCAAACCGCCTCTTTGAGCAGTCCGAGTCGTGTTCCCTTGACGGTCTTTCTTTTCTTCCGGGACGACATCTGCGAACCGAACTTCACCCGCAAGGTCGGATGCTACGTCTTTCGACGCTTTTTCAGTCGTCTTGCGTCCACGTCCGGTTAAAGGAACTTCTGCCAAAGTTTGACCTGCTTTGACTTTCATTCCGTCTCGCGCCATCAAAGTCGCACCTTGCGAAACGGTGAAGTCTTGCTGCTGTCCGTTCGCGCCTTCGACGGTGATTTTGATTTCCGATCCAGCCGATTCGACAATCAGTGCGTCTTCCCCGTGACGAGTTCTGTAGGGGCGAGTTCTCAACCGCTTCGGAACGCGAACCGTTCCATCGAAATTGGCTTTTTCTTGCCGCGCCATTTCTCCGGTGAAGACCCCACCTGTGTGGAATGTCCGCATCGTAAGCTGCGTACCCGGTTCCCCGATCGATTGCGCTGCAATAATTCCGACTGCTTCACCGATATCGACCATGTGCGCGTGTGCCAAACTCCAGCCGTAGCAGTGCTGACACACCGATCTGGCAGATTCGCAAGTCAGCGGCGATCGCACAATCACTTCTTCGACTTTGGCTTTGCCAATCAATTTAGCAATATCGTCCGAAATGGGTTCGTTCCGAGCAACGATGGTTTCCCCTGATTCGGGATGAACGACATCCCGTGCCGCGACGCGACCAAGGAGGCGATTTTTCAGCGGGATTAAAACGCGATCGCCATCCATCATCGGACGAACTGGAATTCCGCGTTCTGTACCGCAATCGAGTTCACGGATGATCACGTCTTGCGAGACATCCACTAATCGACGAGTTAAGTATCCAGAATCAGCCGTCCGAAGTGCTGTATCTACGAGACCTTTTCGCGCACCGTACGAAGAAATAATGTACTCGGTAACGGTGAGACCTTCTCGGAAGTTGGTTTTAATCGGCAAGTCGATGATTTCCCCTTGTGGGTTTGCCATCAAGCCGCGCATTCCGACGAGCTGACGTACCTGGGAGATGTTCCCCCGCGCTCCGGAGAACGCCATCATGTAGACCGAGTTTAAGGGATTATTCGATCGAAAGTGTCGTACCACTTCGTCTTTGAGTTCTTCACTGGTTCCGTTCCAAGTGTCGATTACCTTTTGGAAGCGTTCAACTTCAGTGATTTCACCGCGTGTGTACTTCTCTTCAGTGTCGCGAATTGTTTCGGTTGCGGCATCGAGAAGTGCGCGTTTGGTGGGTGGAATTTGCAGGTCATCAACACTAATCGAGACTCCTGCTCGTGTTGCATATCGGAAGCCTAGATCTTTGATCAAGTCTGCCATTTGTGCAGTGCGAGCGGTTCCGTAGTGGGTGAATGCCCATGCGATCAAGTTGGTGAGTTCTTTTTTGTTGACAACCTGATTGCGAAAAACTTGCTTTTCTGAGTTCTGCTCTGCCATGCTGTGCCCCATTTGTGCCATGAGATGTTTATTGGGGTGCGGGACAAGAGATTTTTCCCTTGTCCCAACTCCCGTCTAGCCCGCTAACGCATCAATCACCGTCTTGTTGTAGATAATCCGCCCTGGTGTCGTCTTGATGTACTGAGAAATCACATTCCCGTCTGCATCTTCTCGTCTCCGACAGCTTTCATAGACCTTGGTAACAATGCCTTCGGTTTCGTTCTGCTCGATCAATTCACCGTTGCCACCTTCGACTTCTCCATCGAATCGCACCCAGACATAAGAGTGAAGTTCGACTTCGTTCTGTTCGTAAGCCGTGATCGCATCTTCCAGGTTGGCGAAGTAGCGTCCTTCACCTTTCGTGGCTTCTGGATTTTCTGCGGTCAGGTAGTAGCAGCCCAAGACCATATCTTGGCTCGGTGTAATGATCGGGCGACCCGTTGCAGGCGAAAGAATGTTATTCGATGCCAGCATCAAGAGTCGGGCTTCGGCTTGAGCTTCAAGCGATAACGGAACGTGAACCGCCATTTGGTCTCCGTCAAAGTCCGCGTTGAATGCAGGACAGACGAGCGGGTGCAGTTGAATTGCACGACCGTCTACGAGAATCGGTTCAAAGGCTTGAATCCCCAAGCGGTGCAGCGTCGGGGCGCGGTTTAGGAATACGGGGTGTCCTTCGATCACCTCTTCGAGTACGTCCCAGACCGTTGGATCATTGCGCTGAATCAGTTTCTTCGCGGCTTTGATGTTGTTGACTAAGCCTTGACGAATCAGGCGATGAATCACGAACGGTTGGAAAAGCTCGATCGCCATTTCACGCGGCAATCCGCACTGATGAATCTTCAGTTTCGGACCGACGACGATGACCGATCGTCCGGAGTAGTCCACCCGCTTCCCTAAGAGGTTCTGACGGAATCGACCCTGTTTCCCTTCGATAATGTCGGAGAGTGATTTCAACGGACGATTATTCGCGCCGACGACCGTTCGACCGCGACGACCGTTATCGATCAGTGCATCGACCGCTTCTTGCAGCATCCGCTTTTCATTCCGCACGATGATTTCCGGTGCAAGAATTTCTTGCAAACGTGCGAGACGGTTATTCCGGTTGATTACACGACGATAAAGATCGTTCAAGTCTGAAGTCGCGAATCGTCCACCATCCAACTGCACCATCGGACGCAGATCCGGCGGAATCACTGGAATCACATCCAGCACCATCCAATCCGGTAGCGATCCGGTTGCGATGAAGTTGTCCAACACCCGCAGACGTTTGATCAATTTGGCGCGTTTTTGCCCTTTAGAAACCGCAATTTCTTCGCGCAGTCTCTCAGCTTCTTCGTCCAAATTGATGTCTTGTAAAAGTTGCTTCAATGCTTCTGCACCGATGCCCACTTCCACACCGACAAGCTGCGAATCTTCGCTGTAGAGTTCGTCTTCGATTTCGATCCACTGATCTTCTGTCAGCAATTGCTTGTAGGTCAGATTCTCAGCATTACCAGGATTGAGAACGACATAAGCGTTGAAGTAAACGATTTGCTCCACATCACGCAGCGGCATATCGAGCAGAATCGCCATGTAGCTCGGAATCCCTTTGAGATACCAAACGTGAGCGACCGGAGCCGCAAGTTTGATGTATCCCATCCGGTGACGGCGAACGCGCGATTCGGTCACTTCCACACCACAGCGTTCACACACAATTCCCCGGTGACGAACGCGCTTATATTTCCCGCAATGACATTCCCAATCTTTTGCAGGTCCGAAAATCCGCTCACAAAATAAGCCATCCATCTCAGGCTTCAGTGTGCGGTAGTTAATTGTTTCTGGCTTGGTGACTTCTCCAACGACTTGCCCATTTGGTAAAGTCCGCTCTCCCCATTGGCGAATGCGCTCCGGAGATGCCAGACCGATTTTCACATAGTCAAACCGCTGTTCTAGCTTTGGCATCGTGTTGTCCTTGAGTTGTTAGAGACAATTTCTGAAGAGTGAGGATAACGGATGAAGATTGGGTGAGCCGATGCCCACCCCACCGCTATCTAAGGTTCTAGGCTTAGTCGTCGTCTTCTTCGAGCGATTCACGCGAAATCGATTCGTAGGTCGGACGAGACGGAGCGCGACGGCTGTTTACATCTGCCATCAAATCGACTTCCATATCGCGGCTGCTGCCGTCATCTTTGGTTTCGACTTTGTGAACGGCGACATCGAGACAAAGCGACTGCAATTCTCGCATCAAGACCTTGAACGATTCAGGAGTTCCGGGTCTTGGAATCGCTTTCCCTTTGACGATCGCATTTAGCGCTTCATTCCGTCCCTGCATATCGTCGGACTTGACGGTCAGCAATTCTTGCAGCGTGTAAGCGGCTCCAAAGGCTTCGAGCGCCCACACTTCCATTTCTCCGAATCGCTGTCCGCCTTGCTGCGCTTTTCCACCCAACGGCTGCTGAGTGACGAGCGAGTACGGTCCGGTCGATCGTGCGTGGATTTTGTCGTCTACCAAGTGAACCAGCTTCAGCATGTAGGCTTTACCGATCGTGATGGGTCGATCGAAGGCTTCACCCGTCCGTCCGTCGTACACTTGGATCTTGCCTGGATCGTCTGGGTTGTACAGCCAGTAGCCATCGGCAGTCGCTTTAATCCGAGAGTCCTGAGCTTCCTGGAGCTTGCCATGCACCGATTCACGCGATTTCTCTTCGCCGTGCATTTCATCGAACGGCACGATCTTGAATCGAGCATCGAGACATTGAGCCGCCCAGCCCAAGAGACATTCGTAGACTTGACCAACGTTCATCCGGCTCGGTACACCTAGCGGATTGAGAACGATATCGACAGGAGTGCCATCTGGGAGATAGGGCATATCTTCGATCGGCAAAATCCGCGAGATAATTCCCTTGTTTCCATGTCGTCCCGCCATTTTGTCGCCGACTTGGATTTTCCGTTTCTGTGCGACATAGACACGGACGACCATGTTTGCACCCGGCGGCAATTCATCCCCTTGTTCGCGAGTGAAGACCCGCACATCAACGATCCGACCTTTTTCACCGTTCGGAACGCGCAGCGAGTTATCACGCACATCACGAGCTTTTTCACCGAAGATCGCTCTTAAGAGTTTTTCTTCAGGGGGCTGATCCGATTCACCTTTCGGGGTGACTTTACCGACGAGAATATCGCCTGCTTCGACATACGCACCGATGCGAATAATGCCGTTTTCATCTAACTGACGCAGCGAATCTTCCCCGACGTTCGGAATTTCGCGAGTAATTTCTTCCGGTCCAAGCTTCGTTTGACGCGCTTCGATCTCGTATTTCTCAATGTGAATCGAGGTGTAAACGTCGTCATACACGAGGCGTTCACTGATGAGAATTGCGTCCTCGTAGTTGTAACCTTCCCACGGCATATACGCCACAAGAATATTTTGACCGAGAGCCAATTCACCCCGCTCAGTTGCAGAACCATCTGCGAGAATTTCACCTGCGACGACCTTATCGCCCACGAATACGATCGGGCGCTGGTTCAAACAAGTATCTTGGTTCGATCGCTGATATTTCTGAACTTGATATTCGATCTCTTTTCCGGTCGCTGAGTCACGCACTCGAATCGAGTTCGCATCGACATAGCTCACTTCACCATCAGTCCGGCTGACGATTACCATCCCAGAGTCGCGTGCTGCTTGTGCTTCCAAGCCTGTTCCTACTAGAGGACGCTCTGGACGCAACAGCGGAACCGCTTGACGCTGCATGTTCGATCCCATCAGTGCTCGGTTCGCATCATCGTGTTCGAGGAACGGAATCAGCGAAGTCGCAACTGAGATGATCTGCACCGGAGAAACGGCTACATAGTCCACTTCTTCAGGAGTCGCGGTTGTGAAGTCTTGACGGTAACGAACCGCGATCGATTCCCCAATGATGTTGTTATCTTCATCGGTGTTAATATCACCCGCTGCCACCCGCAAATCGTCTTCTTCGTCTGCTGTCATGTAGACCGCAGGCAAATCTTTCCGAACGCGACCGTTTTCTACCTTGTAATAAGGAGTCGCGATGAAACCGTAAGGATTCACACGGGCGTGAGTTGCCAATGAACCGATCAAACCTGCGTTCGGACCTTCAGGAGTCTCGATCGGGCAAATCCGTCCATAGTGCGATGGGTGAATGTCACGAACCGCGAAACCTGCCCGTTCACGAGTCAGACCGCCCGGACCTAATGCGCTGATCCGGCGTTTGTGCGTTAATTCAGCCAATGGATTCGTTTGATCCATGAACTGCGACAACTGCGACGATCCGAAGAATTCCTTAATCGCAGCAACCAACGGTTTCGGGTTCACCAAAGATGCAGGGGTAAGCGAATCCGCATCAGAAACGGTCATCCGTTCCCGAATGATTCTTTCTAAACGGTTCAAGCCCACACGAACTTGGTTCTGGAGCAATTCACCGACTGATCGAACCCGACGATTACCTAAGTGGTCGATGTCGTCGATCATGCCAATATCGAATTCCAGGTTGATCAGATAGTCGATCGCGCTCAGAATGTCTTGCGGTGTGAGAACACGAGTCGTTTCGGGTACATTCAAGCGAAGTTTCTTGTTCAGCTTGTAGCGTCCCACTTTGCCCAAGTCATAGCGTTTGGGATCAAAGAACCGAGACTCTAGAAGTTGTGCACCACCAGAAACGGTCGGAGGCTCACCCGGACGCAATTTCCGGTAAAGCTCCATTAGCGCTTCTTCTTCGCCGTACTGACCTTCTTTCTCGATCGTCTTCTGGAAGTATTCCGGGTGGCGCAACGAATCAAAGATCTCGTTATCGGTCAGACCCAATGCTTTCAAGAGCACTTGAGCCGAGAGTTTCCGAGTCTTATCGATCCGTACCCAAACCAGGTCGTTCTTATCGGTTTCAAACTTCAGCCATGCGCCTCGGTTCGGAATCAAACTCGCGTTGTAAGTCCGACGACCGTTCTTATCGGTTTCTGATTTGTAGTACACACCAGGACTACGGACGATCTGATTGACGATTACCCGTTCTGCACCGTTGATGATGAACGTACCGCGATCGGTCATCAGCGGCAAGTCACCGATGAACACTTCCTGTTCTTTGATTTCCCCAGTCTCTTTATTGATGAGGCGGGTGGGGACATACATTTGAACGGCGTAAGTGGCATCCCGGCGTTTTGCTTCATCCACATCATATTTCGGGCGCTTCAGCTTGAAGTTTTTCCCGATAAAATGAAGCTCTAACTTCCCGGTATAGTCAGTAATAGGCGAAAAACTATCGAGTTCTTCGATTAAGCCTTCTTCGAGGAACCAGCGGAAACTTGCCCGCTGAATCTCGACTAGATCCGGTAACACGAAGGCGGGGGTGGTGTAGGTCGTCAGCTGCTCTGTCATGCGTCTCCTCTGAAGGGTCGCGGGCGATCGCGAATCCCAGATTTTACGGTAATTGCAAAAATATGTCAATGCAAAAAGTTTGGGCTTCTCAAGAATCCCAAATCGATGGATTATTCAGTTAAGTGGACGGGGGTAGTAGCCAGTTGAGCCTCCAAAGTGTCTGAAGATGGAACGAAAAAGGTGAGCCGCGAAGCCTTGATTCGTTTGGTCAACGTCTCAAATTAAATGAGAGGTTGAGGAGTCAACAGGTTGAGAGTGATCAAAATTTAGCCTAGTAATTTTCGCACTCCTCTCATTATGGCGCAAGTTTTTCACTTTGTGTCTTGACGATCTCGCGAATTTGTGTGATCGAGTTGAGAGAATTTTCGCGCTTCGTTTCAGTTCCGCCCCGGAATGGAATTCGGGGCTAATCGAACAAAGTCCACTGAAGGGACTAGGAGATCTGAAACATTCAGTCTGTTTCAACAGACTTCGCACTGTTAGCCCCGAATTCCATTCTGGGGCGGGGGAGTGCGATCGACGAAAAATTCTCAAAGAATCACACTGCTGCAAGTTCAGGAACAGTCAGACCAAAGAGTTGACAAGCATTTTGGGTGGTTTGGGCTGCAAGTTGCTCTAACGGAATTTCCCGCAGAGCTGCCACTCGACGCGCAACGTACTGAACATAAGAAGGCTCATTCCGTCGTTCACCCCGTTTAGGAACCGGAGCCAGAAACGGGCAATCGGTTTCGATCAAAATACGATCGCTGGGTACAATCCGCGCCGATTCGTGAATTTGGATCGCATTCTTAAACGTCACCGTTCCACTAAAACTGATGTAAAACCCCAAGTCGAGAAACCATTGAGTTTCTTCTGGAGTTCCACCCCAGCAGTGCATCACGCCCTTCACTTGTCCGTGTTCCTGGCAAAACTGCCTTAACACTTGTGCCATCGTTTCAGCGGCATCGCGACAGTGAATGATCACAGGCAAATTTAACTGTTTCGCGATCGCTAACTGCGCCCGAAATGCTTCAATCTGCTGATCTCGATTCTCTGCCTTGAAAAAATCCAAACCCATTTCCCCGATCGCCACAACTCGTCGATCCGATTGCGCGAGTCTTAAAATCTCTGAAACCGAATCGTCCGACCATTTTTCCTCGACATCTAACGGATGGAGTCCCACCGCGAAAAAGAGTTCAGGAAAGCGATCGGCTAACTCTTTAATTTCATCGAATTCAGACGGCTCTACACAGGAGTGAACGAGACGAACGACTCCAGCTTCACGCCAACGCGCAGCGATCGCATCCAAGTCCGGCTTGAATGCGTCGAAATTGATATGAACGTGGGTATCGATCAGTTGCATTTAGGAAGCTGCTGCGGTTTGCTTCTTCAGGGCACGACTGAGACGAGCTTTACGACGAGCGCCTGTATTGCGGTGAAGAACGCCCCGTTTTACAGCTTTATCGATCTTGCTGTAAGCAGCAGACATTGCTTCATCGACTGCCTTTTTGGCTTCATCGGAGGGATTCGCACCCAGTTGATCCACCGCCGTGAAGTACTTCTTCATCAGCGTTTTGATTGCGGACTTGTAGGATTTATTTCGCAGGCGATTCCGTTCTGCGACTTGAACGCGCTTTTTAGCAGATTTGATATTTGCCACGGTGAGTCTTTGGAAAGCTTCTAGAATGGACAGAAAAATAGTCAGATAAAATACTATAACATCGCTTGCCAACGATCGTGTCTGAATCATCAAAATCCAGGTTAAGCTAGATAAAGACCGACGAAGCTCCCCATTTTGGGCGCGAGATCGTTAGAATCATTCAAACCCTGCATCATCTCGGACGGGTTCTTTTACGACTGACACTTCTAACTCCATGCTGCGAATTATCACTCAGTGGGCTGAGGCAAGATCTGAACTGCGTCGCATTTGCGATCGCACTCACGACGATCAAGTTGTTCATAAAGAAGCGACAGTCCGGGAGGTACTGCAAAGCGTCAAACGACAAGGCGATCGTGCACTCGTTGAATATACGTTGGAATTTGACCAATTAGAGCTAAAACCCGAAGAATTAAAGGTGAGTGCGCGTGAACTCGAAGATGCGTACCATCAGGTTTCGGGCGAACTTCTGTCAGCGATTCGGTTGGCGCGTCAACAAATTGAGGCGTTTCATCGTCAGCGTGTCCCGAAGAGTTGGGTGCATTTTGGCGATGATGAGGTTGTGCTTGGGAAGCGGTATACGCCTGTCGATCGTGCGGGATTATATGTTCCAGGCGGAAAAGCTTGCTATCCCAGTACGGTCTTGATGAATGCGGTTCCAGCGATCGTGGCTCAAGTGCCCAGGATCGTGATGGTGACACCGCCTGGAAAAGATAAATCAATTAATCCGGCAGTTCTGGTTGCGGCTCAAGAAGCGGGCGTGACGGAAATTTATCGGGTTGGTGGAGCGCAAGCGGTTGGTGCATTGGCTTATGGAACTGAGACGATTCCGAAAGTCGATGTGATCACGGGACCGGGCAATATTTATGTGACGCTAGCGAAGAAACTTGTTTATGGAACGGTCGGGATTGACTCGCTGGCAGGACCTTCAGAAGTTTTAGTCATTGCGGATCACACGGCGAATCCAACTCATGTGGCTGCGGATATGTTGGCGCAAGCGGAACATGATGCAATGGCGGCATCAATTCTGATTACTACGGATTCGATCTTGGCGCGAAAGGTTGTAGATGAAGTGGAACAGCAATTGATTGATCATCCGCGTCGGCTCTTGACCGAAAAAGCGATCGCACACTATGGCATCGTGATTGTCGTCGAATCCTTGGAAGCTGCGGCAGAACTCTCAAACGAATTTGCTCCTGAACACTTAGAGTTAGAAGTCGCTGATCCGTGGGAATTGCTGCAAAATATTCGTCACGCAGGCGCGATCTTCTTGGGGGATTCGACTCCGGAAGCGGTTGGCGATTATCTTGCGGGACCGAATCATACGCTTCCGACTTCTGGATCGGCTCGATATGCGTCACCGCTCGGAGTTGAGACGTTTTTGAAGCATTCGAGCTTGATTCAATATTCGCCGATCGCACTTCAAAAAGTTGCGAGCGCTGTCGATACGCTTGCGACCGCAGAAGGATTACATTCTCATGCCAATTCGGTGCGGGTACGGATGAACGATCGAGAAAAGGAAGTGTAAGTCTCTGCCAGAGACAAGAACCCTGATCTAAGCTGGGGATAGCTCTTAGATTTGGCAGGAGAAACGATGTTTTCGCCTCAGTTGTCTCCCGATGCTATTTTATTTGACGATCGAGCCGATGCCGCCCGTCAACTTGCCCAGCTTGTCTTACAGGAAGCACAATCGATCGAGGATGCTTCCTTTGTCGTTTATGCCTTACCGCGTGGGGGTGTTCCAATTGGAGCGGTCATCGCTGAAGCCTTTCGGTGTCCTCTAGATATTCTTGTTGCTAAGAAAATTACTCGACCGCACGATCCAGAATTAGCGATCGGAGCCGTCACTGCTGATGGTCATATATTACGATCGCTCAACTCCAGACTTCCCGATTGGCAAGAGGCAGTCGAACGCGCTCAAAATAAAGCGAAACAACAACTTGAGCAGTTTCAAGACCGTCCGAATGTAACCGCAACCGGAAAAATCGCCATTCTCGTCGATGATGGAATTGCTACGGGGATGACGATTTCTGTGGCGGCGAAAGCGTTACGAGAACAGCAACCGCGAGAAATTTGGATTTGTGCCCCGGTTGTGCCTGCGGTCTTGGTCAAACGCTTGTATGATTATGGCGATCGCGTTTTAGTGTTGGCGGCTCCTGATCCATTTCTCAGCGTCAGTCGATTTTATCGATCATTTCCGCAAGTCGAGATTGAAACTGCGATCGCGGACTTGAAAAAAACTTTACAAAACTGATAAAGGTAGATCATGACAAGTTTTTTGGCGCGGGGAAGGTCTATGCGGCAGTGGCGGAGTTTTTGGCACACGATCGAGTTTATGAGCCAGGAGAATCCTCCCCAGTTGATCGAAACGCTGATGTTGGCATTGTCAATGGTGCTGTTTAGCGTATGGATGGCTCAATCTGAGTTGGCGTATTTGCTGTTAGGGTTGGTGCTGACGGTTGGGGCTTGTGCGTCGATTTTGGTACGGGAAGCATTAATTCCGGCAATTCGTCCGCGTCCGACTCAGGTGATGGCAACGTTGCTGTTGCTGGTGAGCCTTTACGGATTTGCGGATTTGCTGTTGGCGCGTTGAATATCTTCGTAAGCGTTGACCATTTGTTGGGCGATCGCGTTCCAACTGTAATTTTTTTGTGCATGAAATTGAGCATTTTTGCCGCGTCGGAGTTGTTCGGCTCGATCGTGCATTGCTTCGTTTAGGGTTTGAGTCAGGCTTTCGATGTTGCAAGAACAGATCCAGCCGGATTGCGATCGCTCAATTTCATTCCAGATATGCACCTGATCAGAAATCACCACAGGCGTTCCTACACTCATCGCTTCGGCTACGGCGATTCCAAAGTTTTCGTAGTACGAAGGGAGAACGAATAAATCAGCGGTTTCGAGGAGCGCGGTTTTTTCGGCTCCGGTGACGAATCCGACGATCGAGGTTTTATCTTTGAGCGGAGAGGATTGAATGCGATCGCGAATGGCTGATTCGTAATTCGGATCTTGAGGATTGCCGCCAGCGAGAACGAAATGAAAAGGTCGATCAAGTTTTTCTAAAGCAGGAAGCAGTAAGTCTAGACCCTTCTTTGGCTCAATCCGTGACATAAACAGCAAGATTGGCTGATCACTTGGAAGCCCGAATTTTTCACGAATTGGACTGGAGCTAGAAGGCGGCAGAGTGACACCGAGCGGGATTACCAAATCGCGAGTGACGGTATTAAAGCGATCGGAAATCTTAGCTTCTTGATCGCTTGTGAAATGAACGGCAGCGGCTCCTGCTAGATTGGGACGTTCTAGAAGAGCGGCATATAAGCGTTTGAGGTGGCGTTTCTTTTGAAGGTCAGCCGGATCAAGGGTTCCGAGAGGACGGAGAATGTAGGGGAGTTGACGCGATCGAGCAACCGTAGCCGCACAAGAACTCACCGGAGAAAAGAGCGCGTGAATGTGAGCAACATCGTAGTTGTGAGCGTTTTTAGAAAGCCATTGAAGAAGGTCGATCGAGAACTTATACCGCCGAAATGGTGAACAGCGGAAATAGAGAATTTCGTAGCCGTTTTGAGCAATGGGAACGCCTAAAGGAACATCGAGCGGGGCTTGTCCAACATCACCATTTGAATCGGTTGTTACGATCGTCACTTCGATTCCCGCTTCTGCTAATGCGCTCGATAGTCCTAAAACCATTTGGCTCGGACCGCCGTAGACGAGGGAGATGGATGGAACGATTTGTAGAATTTTCATGTTTGTTGCTTAGTCTTAGTTGAGCAAAAATTTCTTACCCCCGTACGAGTTGGTCATACTCTGCATGAGTTCCGATCCAAAACCAAGCAATGTCACTATCTTCTTCCAATGCCAGAGCACGATAATGCAGTCCAACTCTTACAGACCAGAATTGCCCAACTTTCTTGAAATGCAACGACGGATATTGAGGATCTTGCTTGAGTCGCTCGTAACAGCGATCGGCAAGTTCTTGAATTTCGGTTGGTAACTGTCGATAGTGATACCAAAAGTCGGGAGTCGCACAATGTTTCACAGATCTGTACAGCGTCCTTCTCGTAGGTGCTGGCGCGCTCTTTCTGCTAAACGATCGAGTCTTCCAGTAGCCACATCTTCTTCAAACTGTCGATCCCATCGTTCAGCATCAAATTCGGCAAACCAAACTCGAAATGCAGCTAGTTCTTCGGGAGATAGCTGACGAACAGCCAATTCGATTTCTTTTAATTTTTCCATGTGTCTTTTAAGCGCATACGAAACTCATTCTAGTTGGCGACTTTAAGAAAATTAAAGCGATCGATAAAATTCCAATAATTCCTTCGCCAACGCGCGATTCGTATATTTCGCGATCGCACGTTGATACCCACGCTGACCAAGTTCCTCAGCAAAATCTTTGTTGTCTATCAATTGCTGGAGTCGATCGCTTAATTCCTCGACGTTGCCTTCAGGAAACACTAATCCTGCTTGATCAATCACATTCGGAATCTCACCTGAATTAGAACCAATCACCGGAACTTGGCACGCCATTGCTTCGATCAAAACGTGCCCGAATTGTTCTTTCCAACCCGCAGAAGTTAATGTTTTGAATTGATACGTCGTTTCAGAAGGTAAAACTAACGTATTCACCAAATTGATGTATCGATAAACATCAGCATGGGGAACGCTTTCGACCCAGATTAAACGGTTATTAAATCCAAATTGTTCGGCTTGCTGTTGGATTTCTGATTTAAGTTCACCCCGTCCGAGTAAGAGCAGTTTCCAATTGCGATCGCGAACTCTTTCCAACGCTTTCACCAAGGTGAGAATTCCTTTTTCTGGCACAAATCGCCCAACGAATCCCACAACGAAATCGTCTGGCTGAATTCCTAACTTGGCTGCGAGTTCGGGCTGAGATTGAGGGCAAAAAAGCGAATCATCCACACCGAGTTGCGGCATGATGCTCATTTTTCTAGAGAAACCCCGATCGCGTAAAATTTCTGCTCCGTCCTGATTTCCTACAACGATCCCATCTGTATTTTTCAGGTTATAAGCTTCAAGTAATGAAACTGGAAACTTCAGCGTATAAGGCAAATTCCACCACGTAAAAAAGACATTTTTTGCCTTAAGATTCAATACTTTGTTGAGCGTAATAAATTGGGCGTAAGCAAGGGATTTTGAACCTTGTTCGACTTGAATAATATCGGGCTTAAATGATTTGAGTAGCCCGATTAAATCGGCTCCGAATGTGAGTAAGCCTTGATTATTTTGGCTAAAGTTAGAAACAGGAACGACTCGAAAAGAACCTTCTTCTCGATAGCGGGTCTCGATCGTATCCTTCATCACGCCGCCCGGTTTCCATCGCTTCGGAACCACGATCGTTACTTCGATGCCTGGTTCTAAGTTCGCTAAGGCTTTGAGCTTTTCGCAGTTGAGATCAACGATATACGAATGACTGGCAACCAGGATTTTCATGATTTCACTCCATCTTGGCGAGAGTAGATTTGTCCGTTGTCCCAGAAAGAGCGAATGACCGTTGCGATCGCACTCAAGAAGCCCAGTAGATAAAACCCGAATCGCGTCACAATCTTGATCAGTGAACCGCTTTTGTGGCAAGGCGGACGACCTAACACATGACAATCGAACAATCGGAAAAAGAATCGTGCGGCTTGTGAAGCAGTGAGATTGTTTAAGCCCATTAAAAAGTGATTGTGATAAAAGGTCATTTGATATTTCAGCGATTTGGTGCTGATATCGTGACAGCCGCCTGTCTCTTCGCCTAAATGAACTAACGAGGCTTCCGGGTCGTACCAAATCATCAATCCGGTTTTTCGTAATCTCAGGCAGAAATCGGACTCTTCTCGAACGGCACTTCCTCGGAATCGTTCATCAAACCAGATGCCATACTTCTCAAAGATTTCTCGGCGGTAAGACATATTGCAGCCACGGGCACTTAAAACTCGTTGCGGCTTGACGGTGTGAACTAAATTCAAGTGATACCAAGCGATTCCTGGATCGTGTGCTTCGGGTGGCAAATCTTGGATTTCTAATCCTGGTGCGAAGTCTGCTAACTTCATACGATCGAACACTCGTCCCGCGACCGCACCAATTTCCGATCGCTGATAGTTCTTCGCATGTGCCGCTAAATAACCCGGTTCAAGCTGCACATCGTCATCGATAAAGACTAGGATGTCACCCTTCGATCGACGAACTGCATAATTCCTCGCCCCTGGCAAACTCGCCCAATCGAGCTTAAACCATTGAATCTTTCTCACTCGTGCGAGTTCTTCTAAAAACTGTTGAACATCCGGTTCGTGTACAGGCGTTTGATCCACGACTAACACTTCGTAATTCGGATAATCCTGCTTCAGGACATCAATCAGCGTCTCGCGTAACGGCTCTTCCCGTCCATAAGTGGGAATGACAACAGAAATTAGGGGCTGAGTCATAACGCTGCTCGGAAACAACGCCGTTAGTGTTCCCAGAGAGATGAACTCTAAACCTTAGACGAAAGGGGAATTTCGATTTGTGTCTGAAAAGATTTTTGCGTCGAATTGAAAACTCTGAACTACACTGAAATCGCAGAATTTCTGGTTCCGAGTTCTTCACAGGCTGAGGAGTCTACCCTATGCGTCACGATCGCGCTTCTCTCAATCCCAAACTACAACAGGCGTTAAGCTGTCTCGATTTGCAATTAGAAGACGAACTCACTCGCTATCGCCGTCAAAAAGCTGGATTGAGCGTTGCTCCGATCGTCATGCGCCCGAAACAGCCTGCGAAAAAGCCTGTTGAGTTGACACAGACCAATTCAGATACGCCACCGAAAGCGATCTCGTTCGATCTGGGCAAACCTGCAATGACCGAAACTTTGTCGATCGACGAAAGCGCGATGATTCCCTACGAATCAGAAACCGCTGGAGAAGCCTTATTTGAAATGGCAAACGAGGATTCGACTCCGCCCGATGACTATCTCGAATCGTCAGAGCATCTTTTGAGAAGCTTAGAGCGTGAAGAAGCCAAAGTCGAAGTCGAACGCGGATTTCTGCAAAGCTTATCGACTCCGCTCGGAATTGGTTCGATGTTAATGCTATTAATGTCGAGTGCGATGTTGGGCTATGTGATTATGAATCCGGCGATTCTGAGTGGGATCGCTCAAAGATTCAGACAGTCTGAAGTCGCGGAAAGTCCTGTTTCAGAATTTACGAACGCGGAGCGCGGCGAAGCCAACGCAGATATCACCGCTTCGCCCCGCCTCGATCGAGATGAATTCTCCGATCTCGGTTTAGATTCCCTCTCTGTTATTCGCACTAAACCCGCTCCGGTTCCGAGCGTTGCTCCTTCTCCGAGTCCTTCCCCGTCCGCTTCGCCCGCGGCTCCAACTGCGATCGTTCCTCCCTCGATCGCTCCCTCGCCTTCCCCGATCGCAGGCTCCTCCGTCCTTCTCCCTTCCATTACCGTCCCCCGCACCCCAAACCCAGCACCGAGCACCCAGAACCCAGCATCGAGTAATCAACCCGCCCAATATTACCGAGTCGAAATTCCCTTCACAGGTGATCAATCCCTCGCCACTGCTCGCCAAGTCGTTCCCGATGCCTTCGTGCGTTCTGATGGCAAAATCCAGCTTGCTGCCACGTTGACCGAAACCGAAGCTCAAAAGAAAGCTCAAGAATTCAAAAATCGCGGACTGAGTGCCAACGTTCAGAAACCATCGGTCGATCGTTAGACGAATCAATCTGATGCGGTGCGGTAGGATTTAGGAGAGTAAAACGCTCTGAATTCTTCCTGGGAGTTGCTGATATGGGATTGTTTGACCGCATTTGGCGAACCATTCGTGCGAATCTTAATCATCTAGTCGGACAGCTAGAAGATCCAGAAAAAATTCTGGAGCAGACCGTGATCGATATGCAGGATGATTTGATTCGTCTGCGGCAAGCGGTGGCACAAGCGATCGCGACTCAAAAACGAACCGAACGCCAAGCGAGTCAAGCTCGATCGAGTGCAGATGAATGGTATCGCCGCGCTCAGTTGGCGTTGACCAAAGGCGATGAGAATTTGGCACGAGAAGCCCTGGCACGCCGGAAAAGCTATGTCGAAACGGCGAACGCGATGGAAGCTCAGTTAGAGCAGCAAGGTTCTGTGGTGAAACAACTCAAACAGAATATGCTCAAGCTCGAAGGCAAGATTGCGGAAGCGAAGACCAAGAAAGATATGTATATTGCACGAGCGCGATCGGCAAAAGCATCCGAACAACTTAATGAGATGCTGAACCGCGTTGGAACGGGTAGCGCGATGAATGCGTTTGAGCGAATGGAAGAAAAAGTATTGCAGCTTGAAGCGCGATCGGAAGCGATGGCGGAATTGGGTGGTGATGATCTCGAAAAGCGGTTTGAAGCCTTGGGGCAAGGGGATGATCTCGATGCTGAACTCGCCGCGATGAAAGATCAGATCAGCGGAAAGTTGCCGCCTGCTGCGTCTGTTGATCCAGAGTTAGAGAAACTGCGATCGGAAATTCGCGGATCTTGATTCGAGAGATAGACGGCATTCCTAGATCACAAGTTCTATAACAGTCATGAAGAGATTAAACCGATAATCATGACTGTTCAAGATTTAAGAAAAAGCGACATGATGGCACATTTGCTCGACTCCCTGGAATCGGGGGAAGACATCGGGCACAATGGACGATTGGTGTTTGTGATGGTGGCGCGTCATTTCTTGTCGAAAGAAGAAGTGCTCGAATATTTGCTGAAAGACGAAGACTGCGATGAAGCCGAAGCAAAGGCACTTTATCAGCAAGTCGAAACCAAAGACTATAATCCGCCGAAGCGCGATCGTGTTTTAGCATGGCAACAAGAGCAAGAGTTTCCGATTTGCCCGAATTCTGATGATCCGGATGCGTGTAATGTGTACCGAGACTTAGAGTTTCCGCAGCACGTTTACGATCACATTTCGAGCTATTACGAACATAAGGCGTAGTTTGTAGAGTTCACGTTAAGACTCGTTTTATTGAGTGAAGACAATCCGATCATTTAATGTAATTGGTCGGGAAGACCGTCGTTCCGATGCGAAATTCGGGTAGAGACGATTCGGCGAATCGTCTCTACGTCGTCGGGTCAACGCTGAATCTGTCGCATTGGTTTCCCAAATTGGTATTACGGCGGGTTTTATCAAATTTCCTGAACTACGATTCACGCTATTCTGGATAAGCCCTTTAGCCTCCTCGATCGTTGTCCTCAAATCCCCGCCAACTTGCATTCACAGCGCTCCGATCGATTCATAAAGGAGCCTTTGCCGATGTTGCTGTTGATCAAGCGTTACAGCAATCTGAACTTTCATTGCTCGATCGACGTTTGTTCACCGAACTCGTTTATGGCACAATTCGCCGCCGCAGAACTTTAGATGCTCTGATTGATCAGTTTGCTAAAAAGAACAATCAGCCTCCAGATTTGCGCTTAATTCTGCAATTGGGATTGTATCAACTGCGCTATCTTGATCAAATTCCTCCATCGGCAGCAGTCGATACGAGTGTAGAACTAGCAAAGCGTAATAAACTTGGCGGATTAACAGGTGTTGTTAATGGATTGCTACGGCAGTATTTGAGAACAGAAACGATTCTGAAAGCTGATCCGCTGGAACTGGCTGAGAATCCTATTTCTCGTCTCGGAATCTTACAGAGCTATCCGGATTGGATTGTGCAAGCTTGGTGTGATCAGTTCGGAATTGAAGAGACTGAGAAGCTTTGTGAATGGATGAATCGCCCGCCGCAGATTGATTTGCGAGTGAACACGCTGAAGACTGATATTGATCAAGTCGAAGCTGCGATGTTCGCTCAGAATGTGCAGGTCGATCGCATTCCTAACTTACCAAATGCACTCCGATTACCACCAAGTACGGGCGCAATTCAGAACTTACCAGGCTATGCCGAAGGTTGGTGGATTGTTCAAGATAGTAGCGCTCAATTAGTGAGTTACTTGGTCGATCCACAACCCGGAGAAATTGTCGCAGATGCGTGTGCGGCTCCGGGTGGTAAGACTTTGCATCTAGCGGAATTAATGCACGATCGCGGAACGGTTTGGGCGATCGATAAAACGGCATCTCGACTCAAAAAACTTCAGCAAAATGTCGATCGCTTATCACTCAATTCGATTCAGACGCTCACCAGCGATAGCCGCAATGTTCCGCAATTGAAAGGACAGTGCGATCGCGTTTTAGTTGATGCGCCTTGCTCTGGACTTGGAACACTAAATCGTCACGCTGATGCCCGTTGGCGACAGACTCCAGAGAGTGCAGCGGGACTTGCACAATTGCAACAAGAAATTCTCACTGAAGCGGCAACCTGGGTAAAACCTCAAGGCGTATTAGTTTACTCAACTTGTACTTTGAATGCGATCGAGAATGAATCGGTCGTGAAACAGTTCTTAGCTGAACATCCAAATTGGTCGATCGAACAGACGAATCGCTTTCCAGAATTGACGACTTCAGAAGGTTGGGTCAAAGTTCTGCCGCACTGTCACAATATGGACGGATTCTTTATGGTCAGGCTAAAAAATGAATGATTCAAAAACACTGGTGAAAATCTTAATTGGAGTCGCTTGGCTTGATGGCAAGATTCAGCCTGAAGAGCGATCGTATCTCCAGCGAATTGCGAAAGAAAAAGGGGTGGATGGCGATCGCGAAATTCAGCCGATTCTCTACGAACTGCGATCGGTTAAATCCGAAGAATGCTATCAGTGGGTGCAGGAATACTTAGGCGATCATCCAACTTCTGAGCGCTGTCATCAATTGATCGAAGCGATTAGCGGCTTGATCTATCTGGATGGCTCGATCGATAGCGAAGAAGCGAAACTCTTAACCCGACTGCAAATTCTCGAATCCGAACCTGCCCCAAACTTGCATACGAAAGTCGTAGATGCAATTCGCAAACTCTATCAGCATGGAGTCGCAAAAATTGAAAAGCTCTGAATGACTATCCAGAGCTTCGATCGCGGCTTAAAGACCAGGAGTTTCTTCTTTCTGAACTTCAGGAACGATATCAGGACGGTCTTTATCTTCCCAACCAACTGGGCGCTTTGAGTTGTACCAAGCGATCGAACCAATGGTTACGGCTGCAATAAATCCAACAACATAAACTGCGGTAAAAGACACCGGAAACTGCATTCCGGGCTTGGTTGCGACTTCTAATAGAAGGTTCATGTAAAATGCTCCTGTGAATTTTTTACTGAAACCAGAGTATCAGAGACATTCGCTCAAGTCATCTTTCGGCAGTCCGATTATGAACTTAGAACCGGGTAATATTCCCTAATTCCCAGGGGGAGGGAGGGGATCAGCCGCAGCGGGGGGTTCAGGTGCGGGAGCAGGTTCGGGGGCAACTGGTTCAGGCGCAGGTTCGGGAGGGGCAGCCGCAGCAGGAGGTTCAGGCGCGGGAGCAGGTTCTGGGGCTGGCTCAGAGTACCGTGGCTCAGAATAGCTCGGCTCAGAGTAGGCGGGTTCTGGGGCTGGCTCTTCGTAGTATCTTCTACGGGGTTGTTCTTCCTCCGGATCAGGACCTTGACCGAGCGATCGCGTTCGATTTGGTTTCACAGGCTGCGGCTTGATCGAACCCTTCCGGTCTTCGATATTGTCGGGCAGTTCGGCAAACTTCTGGACGGGCATTCCCTGAACCGCTTGTTTCATAAATTGGTTCCAGGTATAAGCGGCTGTACCACTACTTCCCCAGGTCGGTGAGTTGTCATCGTTGCCGAGCCAAACTCCGGTCACTAACTGCGGAATGTAGCCGATAAACCAGAGGTCGCGGGCATTCTCTGAGGTTCCGGTTTTTCCGGCAACGGGTCGATCGAGTTGGGCGGGTCGTCCGGTTCCTTCGTTCACGACTTCTCGCATCATCCAATTGGTGATCGCTGCTGTGCCTGGATCTAAGACGCGCTTCGGCTTGTAGTTGGAATCGTAGAGGACTTTGCCGTTACGATCGACAATCCGACGAATTGCATGGGGCTTGACGTGATTGCCCTGAGTGGCAAACACTCCGTAAGCGCTCGTAATTTCTAATGGATTCACTTCATAAGCGCCCAGTGCCAGCGAGTAAGTTGGCTCCATTTTCGAGCCGATACCCATACTGCGAGCGAGGTTAATCACAGGTTGGAATCCGACATCGATCAGCACTTTCACTGCGACTGTATTAATCGACCTGGTGAGTGCCGATTTCATACTTTGCCAGCCGGAATATTTATTGCCGTAATTCTTAGGCTGGTAGCCATCGACCATAAACCGCTCATCTAGGTAAGAGCGATTCGGAGAGAATCCAGCTCCAACAGCGGTCGCGTACACGAACGGCTTAAAGGTCGATCCGGGTTGTCGTTGTGCCTGAGTTGCTCGGTTAAATTGGCTTTCTTTGTAAAAATCGTAGCCGCCGACCATCGATCGAATTTCACCGTTACGCGGATCGATCGCAACTAAAGCCGCCTGCTTGAATCCTTCTGAATTGCCATCGATCGTAATCGCATCCCGGATCGCTTTATCCGCTGCTTTTTGCCACTTCGCATTCAGCGTTGTCTCGACGGTGACTCCTCCGGCTGCAATGACATCTTTCGGGACTAATTTCTCAAGTTCTTGCTGCACGTAATACGTGAAATACGGCGCAGAACTCTGAATATTCTTTGGCGTACTCGGCTTCACAGCGAGTTTTTCAGCCTGTGCCGCTTGCGATTCGGCTTCGGTAATGTAGCCCGCGACGACCATTTTATCGAGTACGACATTCCGCCGCTCTTGAGCTTTCTCTAAACTGACCAGCGGAGAATATAAGCTCGGTGCTGGGGGCAATCCGGCGATCGTTGCCATTTCTCCCAGGGTCAGTTGATCCACTGGCTTGCTGAAGTAGATCCAAGCGGCATCCGCCACTCCGTAAGCATTTGAGCCGAGGTAAACGAAATTGAGATACTTCTCTAGAATTTGCTTCTTATCGACATTGCGTTCCAACTTCTGAGCGATCAGCGCTTCACGGACTTTTCGTCCCATACTGCGATCGTCTTGGTCAAGATAGACGATCCGCGACAATTGCTGCGTGATCGTACTTCCGCCTTCGAGGACATTGCGAGAAGTCAAGTTCCGAAATACGGCGCGTCCGATGCCTTGAAGATCAATACCGTCGTGGTCGTAAAATCGCCGATCTTCAGAGGCGACAAAGGCTTGAACTAAGCGATCGGGCATTTTGTCGATCGTTAATCGATCTCTAGTGGCGGGACCCAATTGGTGAAGTACTGTTCCATCTGAAGCGCGAATCGTCAGGGTTCCAGGACGCGCGAAGGTTTTGAGTTCACCCGGATTAGGAAGGCTTTGGTCAATCTCAGCCGATGCCACTCGTACCGCGACAATTCCCAGCACGATCACGCTTCCTGCAACGATGCCGTTTCGTGCTTTCGGGGTTTTGAGCGGGGCGGGAATCTTTTGCTCAAGGGCTTGTAAGCGAGCAGTTGTACCATCAAGCCAGTTGCGGAATCCTGCTAAGCGCGGATGCTCCATCAGCTTCGCCACACTACGCCGCTTCCGTTCCCGTCGAGGTTTGAGCGGGCGTTTCTTTCCGTCGGTTCCGTCTGTCATGGAGTCCAACCCTGTTGGGGAGTGATCAATCTGAATGGGTTTACTGCGCTTCGATCTGCTCTTCGCCACATTCTTGCCTCACACACAAATTGAATGCCAGTTTTCCGCAAGAATCGGGCTATCACCTTCGATAGATTGACGGAAAGCGGTTTCCGAGTCAACCGTACTTGTCAGATGGAATGTCTTCTGCTGCGGAAACAGAAGACATTCCATGATTCGTAGAATTACTGAGGTTTAGTTTACAAGACTTTATCCGGTTTGCGATCGCGCTATGCAGATTTTCTAATTTGCGATTCGTCATCCGGAGAAATCTGTTCACCGTTGTGAGGGCAATTCGATCCGAAAAGTCGTTCCTTGATGCTCAATGGATTCACACTGCAATTCGCCGTGATGCTGTTCGGTGATAATTTGATAAGCGATCGATAATCCGAGTCCAGTTCCTTGACCGATCGGTTTTGTTGTGAAAAATGGATCAAAGATTTTCGCTTGAATTGATTGAGGAATTCCAATGCCGTTATCGGTGATTTCAATCTGAATAGACTGCTGAGTTGCTGATGTCCGAATTGTAATTTTGGGTTGGTCTTGATGTTCGAGAGCGTCGATCGCATTACTCAGCAAATTGAGTAAAACTTGATTCAATGCGGCTGCATAACATTCGATTTTTGGTAGTTCCCCATATTCTTTAATCACATTAATTTTGCCGTTCAAGCGAGATCCCAAAATCATTAAAGTACTGTCTAAACCTTCATGCAAATCAACGCGCTTGAGATCCGCTTCATCGAGACGAGAAAAGGTTCTGAGCAGTCCGATAATTTCCTCGATGCGTTTGGCTCCGGTTTGCATCGATCGCAAGACCCGTGAAAAATCTTCCAGCACAAAAGGTAGGTCAATTTCTTCGGTTAGAGCGTGTATTTCGTCAAGTGAAGCTTGAGATTGATACGCTCGAACAAGTTGCATTAAGCTGTTTGCATACTGTCGAGCGTGTAGCAAATTTCCATAGATAAAATTGATTGGATTATTAATCTCATGTGCAACACCCGCGACTAATTGACCCAAACTCGACATTTTTTCACTTTGCACTAAGTGCGCCTGAGTGCGTTTGAGTTCCGACAAAGCTTGCTCTAGTTCTTGTGCTTGATGCTGGAGTTTTTTGTGATTGTTCTGAATCGTGGCACGAGACGCTTGCAAATCTGCGATCGCCGTTCTCATTAGGGCTTCTTTGCGATCGTTGGTTAGCTCTAATTCGATCTGACTCGCTTGAGAGCGCTGCAATTTTTTCTGCAAGGTGCGATTCTCTTTCTCAAGCTGCTGAATGCGATTTTGAAGCTCGACATGTTCCATGATCAAGTTCCCAGGACGAGCGTTACGAGCGTATGATTATGCAGCCGAGTCTTGCCGAATTCGCTTAAAGGAGAAAGCTCTCCATAAGTGTAGAATCCGGTACAACTTACGGTGTCAGGAAGATACGATCGGATTAATTCATACTCGTCTCGTACCCGACTACCGAGAAGCTTGAAGCGACAATCGCAACTAAAAACCAGAACAATGTGCGGATTGCTACCGGGATAGTTCTGCATTGCTTGATCGATCGAGGTCTTAGAAGCAGAGAGAATTTCGTCGCGGCTAGCAGTGCTGACTTGTACGATCGCACCTTCAGGAATGCTTGCTAGACAGTGAATGATGTGTTCGTCTGAGTCGAGACGAAATCCGCGCAGATAAAAGGAAGTATCTTCTGGATCAAACACCGCAAACGGATGTTGAGGGACAGGATCTAAACCGCCCAATTGAGACTTGTAGAACGATCGAGCAGATTGATTCTCGATCGTATAAATCTCGTGACCTTGAGCCTGTGTGACTCGCCCAGCGGCACTAATCGGTCTCCAACCACTTGCTACACCATGAGAAAATTTTAGTGTTTCACCATAAAACAGCAAAATCGGTACTGAATCCGTTAGCACTTCTGTTTTGTAAAATTGATAGGTAGCTTCAAAGCGATAATCATCGGTTGCCATGCCGCCAAAGATCGGAAAGTGTTCTCCGAGTCCTGCTTGTAGCCCTTCTAGAATGTCAGAACCATTAACACTTAAACCATCTGGAATCGTGATACACAACCGGGCAGGTCGATCGCACGTTGCTTGATCGATCGCGCTTTGAGTCGCAGCTTTCACATCCTGACTCATGTTTCGTCCGATGCCTGCTCGGATCTCGATTTCATCTGAGCAAAAGAGCGTTAACACGACCGAATCTTGCTGAAATCGCAAGGTATCGGAAATCTCACCATCGCTCGTACAGCCAATTAATTCCAAGTTAGGAAAGGCTTGATCAATCGCTTGAAGAATGAGTGCGTGATCAAAGTCGTAAGCAGTGAAGAGTAGTCCAGCTTGGGGAGTTAAACCATCGAGTTGTGATTGGCATTGAGTGATCACTTCTGCGATCGCGCTTTGTGAATCTGGATCGTCACTATGTCCAAAAACGGCTTTCAACATCTTAAATTTCGGGGGCTTGAAACTGGGCTTAACATTCCCGCTCTCAGGATGAGACTCAACAAAATCTTTTACACTTCGTAACCTTGACCAGTTCCGATCCAGCGACGTTTTAGACTTGTAAAGAATCTCCAAATTTGGCTTTAACCATCATCATGTTTCCAAACCATCGCCCTCGTCGGCTTCGCAATCATCCTCAACTGCGCCGCATGGTGCGCGAAAACGTTTTAACAACGAGTGATTTGATTTATCCTTTGTTTGCCGTACCAGGTGAAAGTATCGCGAATGAAGTGCGATCGATGCCAGGGGTGTATCAGTTATCGATCGATAAAATCGTCGAGGAAGCTAAGCAAGTTTATGATCTGGGCATTCCGTCGATCATTCTGTTTGGGATTCCCGATGATAAAGATACCGATGCAACCGGAGCGTGGCATGATTGCGGCATTGTACAGAAAGCTGCAACAGCCGTAAAAGAAGCAGTTCCAGAATTGATCGTGATTGCGGATACTTGCTTGTGTGAGTACACGTCACATGGTCACTGTGGCTATCTCGAAGTGGGTGATTTGACCGGACGAGTGTTGAATGATCCGACATTAGAACTTTTGAAGAAAACCGCAGTCTCACAAGCAAAAGCAGGAGCCGATATCATTGCGCCGTCTGGAATGATGGATGGCTTTGTGGCAGCAATTCGTGAAGGATTGGATGAAGCAGGATTCCAAGATATTCCGATTCTGTCTTATGCAGCGAAGTATGCGTCGGCTTACTATGGTCCGTTTCGGGATGCAGCAGAATCGACCCCGCAATTTGGCGATCGACGCACTTATCAAATGGACCCAGGTAATTCGCGTGAAGCCATCAAGGAAATCGAATTGGACATTGCTGAAGGGGCGGACATGTTGATGGTGAAGCCTGCTCTGGCTTACATGGATATCATTCACCAAGTTAAACAAGCCTCGAATTTACCAGTCGCGGCTTATAACGTGTCAGGTGAGTATGCAATGGTGAAAGCGGCAGCGCTCAACGGCTGGATCGATGAAGAACGAGTCGTGATGGAAACGTTGCTCGGTTTCAAACGCGCAGGAGCAGATTTGATTCTGACGTATCACGCAAAAGATGCGGCGCGTTGGTTAAACAGCTAACGTATTGCTTAAAACAATTTGAAGCATTGGTCGAAATGGCTCGATCAATGCTTTTTTATTAGTAAGTGCGACTCTTCATCTATCGATCGATAGATGCTACTCAGAGTGAACTTCCGCAAAATACACACGTATAAAATCTCACAAGAGATTACTCGAAACAGCATCCCGCTATTGTTGATGCCGATTATGAAAATCTTATTGATCGAAGATGATTTAGCGATCGCAGATTTGCTTTCAGAAACGCTATCGGCTCAGCATTACATTGTTGAGGTCGCAACAGATGGACAGACCGGATTATCGCTGGCAACTCAGTGTGAGTATGACCTGATTCTATTAGATTTGATGCTTCCGAAGATCGATGGGATTCAGCTTTGTCGGGAATTGCGATCGCAGCATTATCAAAAACCGATCTTACTCTTGACGGCGAAAGATTCGAGTGCTGATATTGTGAGCGGTCTGGATGCTGGAGCCGATGACTATCTCATCAAGCCGTGTGATTTATCTGAGCTACTTGCCCGCATTCGTGCCCTACTGCGACGAGAAACAAAGATTGCTCCAACACTTCTAACTTGGGGCGCGTTGCAGGTCAATTTAACTTCAGCAGAAGTGGTTTATGCTGAACAATCAGTCGCGCTCTCTCCGAAAGAATATAATCTGCTAACTCTGTTTCTGAGAAATCCGCAGCGGACATTTAGCCGGAGTGAAATTATCGATCGGCTTTGGTCGATCGATGCGTGTCCGGGTGAAGGAACCGTCACTAATTTGATCAAAGATCTGCGCCGCAAACTGAAAACCGCTGGAATGCAAACGGATTTACTTGAAACGGTTTACGGCATGGGTTATCGATTGAAAAGTTCCTCTAGTTCGGTTCAAACGGTTCTCACGCGATATCAAAAGACTTTTGCAACCCGAATCGAACAATTTGAGCAAGCGATTTTATCGAAGAACTTCAATCAGTCTGGTGCGGTACAAGAGGCTCATAAACTTGCGGGTGCGCTTGGCTCGTTCGGGTATGAAGCTGGATCTGAGATTGCTCGATCGATTGAACATTTACTAGAAGCGCAAATTGATCGATCGCAGCTTACGAACTTAATCGCACAGTTAAAGCAAGAACTGGCAAAACCTCCTACTCTCACCGCACCTGCCGTTAAACCTTCACACCGAGCGAAAGTGATGTTAGTCGATGATGATGCAATGACGCTGAGTGCATTATCAAATTTGCTTCATCCATTGGGGCTTGAGGTGACTAGCTTGCAGCATCCAGAACAATTCTGGCAAACGCTGTCCAAGGCTCAACCTGATGTATTAGTGATGGACTTAGAGATGCCAAATCTCAACGGTGCGGAACTGTGTCGAGGGGTGCGTCAAACTTCAGAATGGAGACATCTACCGATATTGATGGTGACAGCCCATACCGACGAAACCTCGATTCAAGCAGCCTTTGCCGCTGGAGCCGATGATTTTATTCGCAAGTCGTTGATCCAACCAGAGTTTGTGCCCCGGATACTTCGTCGAATTGATCGATCGCGTCTTTCCGCAATTTAATCATGATGTTTCTTCGATTCCTCCGAGGTGAAAAGCGACGGAGCCTAGAAATTCCACTCGGTCTTGTATTGACGATTCCGTTTGTGTTGCTCACCGTTGGCACAACTGGATTAGTCGGATATCTTTCTTGGCAGAATGGACAGCGATCGACGCGCGACCTAGCCAATCAATTAATTCAACAAGTCGGACAGCAGGCGGATATTCATATTCGCGATTATCTGGAAACCGCCCAGATGATGAATGCGAATCATGCAAACGCGCTGTTGCTCAATGTTCCAAACAATTTAGAACAGTATCTTTGTCGTCAACTGCAACTGTATCCGGCAGTGACTGCAACTCATTTCAGCGATCCGGCAGGTAACTTTATCGGGATTGTTCGTAAATCAAAGGGACAGATTGCGGTTCATGAGCGCAAAATCACGATCGACCAAACCGTTCGCGCGATCGCACTCGATCGAAATTGTCGTCGCGGTCAAACTTTAACTCCTCCCGATGCGTTTGATCCACGCGATCGCCCGTGGTATCAATCTGCAATCCGAGCAAAACAAGCGGTTTGGAGTCCGATCTTTGCCTGGAAAGCAGCACCCAGAATCAGCACAAATGCGGCTCTACCTGTGTATGATGCTGGCGGCGGACTGCGCTATGTACTTGGAACTTCGTTGGTACTGTCAGACATTAGTAACTATCTCAGAACATTAAAAATTGGTCGATCGGGTCAAGTCTTTATTCTTGAGCGCAATGGGCTGTTTGTCGCATCATCAACCGAAAAAGAGCCATTCATCATCGCTCAGAATCGACAACCTCAGCGCCGTTCTGTATTCGAGTCGGATGTCCCGCTTCTGAGATCCAGTGCTGCTTATCTTCAACAGCAGTTTGGTAGATTAGAGAACATCGATCAGCCGCAGCAATCGATCGCGAAATTTGGTCGATCGAACTATTTCTTACAAACGATTCCGATTACTGATCCGCGTGGAATCAATTGGCTCATGTTGGTGGTTGTTCCGGAGGCAGACTTTGTTGAGCAAATCAACGCGAATACACGAACGACAATACTACTCAGTCTCGGAGCCTTGATTAGTTCGATTCTTGTGGGGCTGTGGATTACTCGATCGATAGTTCGATCAATTCGCCATCTCGGACAGGTCAGCTTTGCACTCTCAAACGGTGAATGGAACAAAGTCACTCAGCTACACAGTCAGATCGCAGAACTTCAAGTGTTGAACCGATCGTTTCAGCGCATGGCAAATCGCGTTCAACAATCCTTTGATCTGACTCAAGCTCGATTAAATGATATTCTCAGCAGTACGATTACAGCGATTTGTCGATTTCGCGTCGATGATCAAGGACAAATCACTTACGAATACTTTTCACCCAGTAACGCGGCTGTTTTCGGCTACACCGCAGAAGAATTCATGCGTGATTCGTTCCTGTGGCGATCGCGAATTCATCCAGATGATCAAGCCAACCTTTTATCGAACATCCCGCCGCAATCCGAAGAAGGTTCATTCTCGACCGAGTATCGGTTCTATCACAAAGATGGATCGCTCCGATGGATTCTCGATTCGGTGAAATTTCGTCGCGATGAGACAGGCTGGATTCTCACTGGAGTCGCGATCGATAACACTGCACACAAGCAAGCCGAACAAGCTCTATCGGAAAGTGAAGCGACTAAAAATCAGATTCTCAGAGCAATTCCGGATCTCATTATCTGGATGAATGCAGATGGAACGTGCTTAGATTTGATCGAGAGTAGCAGTCAACCGACACTGTATCCACAATTAGAAGCGATCGGGAAAAACTCCTTACAATTGCTACCTCCAGATCTCGCTCAAGCGAGAATCAAAGCAATTGAACAAGCGCGTGAGTCAGGAGAAATGATCGTCTATGAGCAACAGTTTCCGTTCTCTAACACGATGCGCTATGAAGAAGTGCGCGTGATTAGTGTGGGCGATCGCGTTTTAGTCATGGTGCGCGACATTAGCGATCGTCATCGTATTGATCGTCTGAAGAACGAATTTATCTCTGTGGTCAGTCATGAACTGCGAACCCCGTTAACCGCGATTCAAGGTTGCTTGGGACTACTAGAAACGGGTATCTATGATCAACGCCCCGAAAAAGCAAAGCGAATGTTGCATCTGGCATTGCTGAACAGCGATCGCTTAGTGCGGTTAGTGAATGATATTCTCGACTTAGAGCGGCTTGATTCCGGGAAAGTGGAATTGATCAAAGAAAAGTGTAATGCTCAGGAGTTAATTCAAAAAGCAGTCGAAGGTGTTAGCGCGATCGCGGATCAAAATGGGGTTACTTTGTCGATCGAACCAACAGATCTTCAAGTCTGGGCAGCTCCAGATCCGATTATTCAAACCTTGACGAATCTCATTTGTAACGCAATCAAATTTTCGCCTCCGGATAGTACTGTTTCAATCTCAGTTCAGGCTCAACCCGATGCCGTTCTGTTTCAAATCAAAGACCACGGACGCGGTATTCCGACTGAGAAGCTCGAAACGGTTTTTGGACGATTTCAGCAAGTTGATGTGTCGGATTCGCGCCAGAAAGGAGGAACCGGACTCGGACTCGCGATCTGTCAAAGTATTGTGCAGCAACATGGCGGAAATATCTGGGCAGAAAGCATTCTCGGACAAGGCAGCATCTTTTGTTTCACACTCCCGAATCGAATTGAAGACACACTATGACGAAGCGGATTTTAGTCATCGATGACGAAGATAGCATTCGAGAACTTGCTTGTGCTTGCCTGGAAGATTTGGGCAACTGGGACACGATCGCGGCTGCGAATGGTCGGGAAGGGATTTTAATCGCGGGAACTGAAGCGATCGATGCCATCCTTTTAGATGTCTCGATGCCGGATATGGATGGAATTGAGTGCTATGAATTGCTCAAGCCGTTTACGATTCCGATTATTCTGTTGACTGCAAAAGTACTGCCCGAAGATCGATCGCGCTTTTCGCAATTAGCGATCGCGGGCATCATCCCCAAACCGTTTAACCCTGCTCTAATTTGCGAACAGATTGCCGACTTTCTGAACTGGGATTTCTAAATTCTTATTAGTTTCTTATTTTCTTTCTGTATTTTCAATTTGTGAGATAGATTAACTCATTGTTCATCCGTCAAGAATTTATTTCGTAAGGATGAACAACTACTGAAACTATGGAGCCTTCAACATGCCTCTAATGAAACGTTGTTTTGCCGAATTTTTTGGAACCTTCTGGCTGGTCTTTGGTGGGTGTGGTAGTGCAGTCTTGGCAGCAGCTTACACCGCAGATGCAGCAAGAATTGGCGAAAGCACCTCGTTCCCGTTGGGGATTGGATTGGTTGGGGTATCACTTGCCTTCGGTCTAACTGTGTTAACGATGGCGTTTGCTGTCGGTGGCATCTCCGGTGGACACTTTAACCCGGCAGTGTCATTTGGATTGTTTGTGGCAAAACGATTCCGAGGTGGAACAGATTTACTCGCCTACATCGTCTCTCAGGTTTTAGGCGCGATCGCTGCCGCAGGAACGTTGTACATTGTTGCATCTGGTAAACCTGGATTTGCTTTAACCGGATCAAATCCGTTAGCAACCAATGGTTTCGGCGCGCATTCCCCCGGTGGCTACTCATTGGGCGCTTGTTTCTTGATTGAAGTACTGTTAACGTTCTTCTTCTTGCTGATTATCTTAGGTTCGACCGATCGACGAGCGGCTGGATCATTTGCGCCTTTATCGATCGGGTTTGCGCTGACCTTGATTCACTTGATCAGCATTCCGATTACCAATACTTCAGTGAATCCCGCTCGCAGCTTAGGTCCGGCGATTTTTGCAGGTGGCGAACTGTTAGGACAAGTTTGGTTGTTCTGGGTTGCACCGATTCTGGGTGCAGTGATTGCAGGATATGTCTATCTTGCGCTGTTTGGTGAATCGACGGTATCTGAACCCGAACGGATGCGCGAAACCGTCTAGGATTGGAATTCCTGAACATTGCGGGGTAGGGTTCTGTTGATCGCAACGCTACCTCGCTCGATCACCGGGTAGAGCAATGGCTGTTATCGTTCCCAATCAATCTGTATTACTGATTGATGATGATGCAAGTATTCGAGAAATCGTGCAGGCTTGCTTGAGTGATCTGGCGGGTTGGAAGGTGAAAACCGTTGCCTCAGCTCAAGAAGCATTAAATTGGTTAGGCTCAGAGCGTCCGGATGTTATTTTGCTTGATATATTAATGCCGGGAATGGATGCCGTTACGTTTCTGCAACGACTCAGAGCATCTTATCTGACTCAAACGATTCCAGTGATTTTATTAACCGTACAAGCTCGTTGGTATTCGCCGCAGCAACTCCAGCAGTTGAGTGTAATCGATGCGATCGCAAAACCGTTCGATCCGGTCACACTTTCGGAGCAAATTGCTCAAGCCTTGGAGCGATCGCACTAAATCATCACATCCTTATGAGTTCCTTATTTTGATGTTCTAGGATCTGAGCATTCAAGTCTCAAGTGCATCTGTAAAGCAATGAATACAACAAAAGGGTCACTTAGTCTTCTATTTGTTCTTAGTCTAATGGTCAGTGCTTGTTCTAGTAACACTGCTAGTTCAAATCCTCCATCTCCTGCGGTTCAGCCTCCGGTCGTCAGTCCTGAACCTGCTCAAACGCTTACACCCGTTCCTCCATCTCCAGCCGCAAGTCCTTCTCCTGAACCTGCACCGCCCACCTCAGCAAAACCGACTCCGATCGCCACCAATAAGACTGCCGAAGTCATTGTGGATGGATTAAATGTACGATCGGCTCCCGATACGACTTCTCAAGTGCGCGGAACGATTCCGAAAGGAACCCAAGCCAAAATTATTCAGCAGCAGGGAAGCTGGTATTACATTGTGATGGGACCTGTTGAAGGTTGGGTTTCGGCTTCTTATGTCAAAGTGTTAGACGGCAATCCAGGGAACGCCGCTTCTAGTCCAAAGCCTGTCACGGCAGCAAAAACCGCTGAAGTGATTGTCGATGGATTAAATGTACGATCGGCTCCCGATACGACTTCTCAAGTGCGTGGAACCATCCCGAAAGGAACTCAAGCCAAGATCATCCAGCAGCAAGGAAGCTGGTATTACATCGTCATGGGACGAGTTGAAGGCTGGGTTTCGGGTTCCTATATCAAACTGTTAGACGGCAATCCCGGCAACGCTCGAAGTTAGATCGCGATACTCAAAAAATCAAATGATGAAATCTTACATCCTGTCCAGTCTCAGTGTTGTACTGATTGGTCTGTCTGCTTGTTCTCAGACCTCGAATGCAGAAAATCCACAGGTTGCCGCTTCTCCAGCGACTTCCCCCACCACACCTGCTACTACAACTCAATCTCCTGCTGCACCGAATACCTCGCCTCCAACTAACAAAGGTCGAGATCTCACCCAACTGTTTAGTCGAGTCTGGCGCGTGACCAAAGCTCCCTCAACGCCTGCACCCGGTAGCATTTTTGTGTTCCTGCCGAATGGAACACTCTTGCAAACCTCGTGTGGTGAGCCGTACCGGATTGCGACTTGGAGAGTCAATAAGGCAACGCCGGACATTCTGCGCGTAACCGAAGACGGACGAGAAGCTTACACTGCTAGGATTACCAGTCTCAGTAATACCACACTGCAAATTCAGCGTAGCCTCACTCAGAGTAAAGAAAATCAAGCCCTGACGCTTACTGCTGTTGAACAAGAATTCGTTTGCCCAGATACCCGTCGATAAGGAGTAAAAAATGAACGCTAGAAATTGGTCGATCGCGCTTTGTTCTGCTGCGATCACAGTCGTTGCATCGGTTTCCCCTGCCCGCGCAGAAACCGTCGAAGTCGTCGGTGATGCAGTCAATGTGCGATCGGGTCCGGGTCTGAATCATAGGGTTGTTACCGTTTGGAACCGAGGCGTACGAGGCAACCGCATCCAACAGCAAAATGGCTGGTCGTATGTGGTGACAGGTCCGGTTGAGGGTTGGGTTTCTTCTACGTTTGTTAAACCTGTTGCAACTTCAGGTGGAACACAACCCACTTATAGTGCGATCGGCAAAATTGATAATGCCAGATACGAAGGAAACGGAATTGCAGAAGTGAAAGTCTCTGGTAATACTGCAACAGTGCAAGTTTCCGCTCGTGGTGAGAATATCAGACCCTTCTCGACGATCTACTACGGAACGATTTACAGCAATTCTGGCAGTCTGATCCGCATCAGTCTCGATGCGTTTGAATCGACCAGAACCGGAGGTAAGTTTCCGACTACCGGAGAGTGCCAGCTTTCACTCAACAATCGGCAACTACAATCCGTCGTTTGTCGTGCTTCTGGCGTTGATCATGGTCGAACCGTATTGACTCGCCTCTAAGACTCATGAGAACTGAACATCACTTGAGTTCTACTCGATATTAATAGAGAATTCCTGACCGCTTGGACACAAGAACGGTTCAAGCGGTCACGATTTTAGGTTGAAGTGATGTTTTGACGATCGCTTCTCGTGACCGCTACCACACAAGGTCGCGGAGCCGCATTTGCTTTTTTATCGGGAAAATTAGAGCCGATCGGGACTTGGCGCGTTTGCGTAAATTCTTTGCCTTCTGAGGTCTTCATCGCGTATTTGCGAGTTTCAGATTTCAGGTTTTGACGAATGCCGTGACTTTCTCCAGGATGTTGAACCGCGAGGAAAAGGGTTTGTCGATCACGGCTCAAAAACGGTCCGCAAAATTCAGCTTCGATCGGAGCCATTGCAAACAGATAAGCATTTCCAGCATTCTCTCCAGAGGTCGGCACAAACCATAAGCTATTGTTGCCATACAATCCCCGCAAGTTGGATTGACTGATCGGAACCCCATTTTTACCAATCCGTTTTGGAACCGCTTTATTGAGCTTGTCAGAAGACATATCGGTGACAATCCACACATGCCCATCTGGATCAATCAATAAATTGTCAGGATTCGAGAAGCCAGCACCGCCCGCAGTGGGTTCACCACCCATCGCCATCATCTTCCATTTGAAGGTCATGGCATCAGGCGCATTGTTATCTTCAACCAGGTGCATCACAAAACCATATTCATAAGGCGCTTCACCGTTAGGTCCTTTGAATACTCGCTTGTCAGGTCCACCATCTCGACTATCGGGCGATCCAGAAGTAAACGCAATGTACAGCGAACCATCTGGAGCAATTTCTGTGTCTTCGGGTCGAGCCGTACAAGTTGCACCACACGCATTCGCCGCATAGTGAGCATCAATTAGAATTGCACCTTGCTTTTCGGTTGGATTGCCTTCGTAGAGGTCGCCTAGAGTTTTGAATTTTTGCTTATATTGCTCGATCGCGCTCTGGTTGCGAACAGGCATATATCCACCGTCAGGACGCTTCGGTAGATTAATCATGCCGCCCACGATCGTAGAAGGATTTTCAGGATTCACAGGCGTATCCGGTTTCAGCGCAATCCAGCGCCCGGTTCCATCTTCGTTAAATTTGGCAGCATAAAGCATTCCATCTGATAGTAATCGAGAGTTTGCTTTATCCTTTGGATCACTCACAGTATCGCGACTGACGAACTTATAGAGATGTCCGCTACGTCGATCGCATCCTGAATAAAACGCGATCGGCTTTCGGGCTTCGACTCGAATTCCGACTGCTTCATGCCGATAGCGACCCAGCCAAGTATGTTTCGTGCCAAAGTCTTTCGGATTTGCTGGATCAACTTCGACAATCCAGCCGTACTTATTGCCTGCTAATCCGAAAACGTTTCCTTGACCTGAGACTTCCTCTTCGTCGATCGTAAAAGTCACGCGATCGGGCGGAAAAGAAGTTCCATCGGCATAAACCGGATCAGGAACTTGCACTTGAATGTTTTCTTCTGCGCTGAGAACCGTTCCCCACGGCGTTGTGCCGCCTGCACAGTTACCGAACGTTCCGATAATACGATCGCCCAATTTATCGAGGTATCCTCTGCCCTTTTTCTTCTGAAATACAGCTTTCGCAGGTCCCGTACAAGCGAGATAGCGATCGTCTTCGAGTCCTGAGATTCCGGTGATTCGTCGATCGACATTCGAGAAAGTGCGCTCCCATTTCCCGTCTGCATTTTTGCGAATCGAAATCACACCCATTCCCTGATCGATCAAAGCCTCTTTTGAAATCGTTCTAATCTGAGCTTTGATCGGACTTTTCTCAGGAAGTGCAAACGCATTCACACCTTTTCCTTTAGCCTTTTGTAATTCTTTCTCAACCGCAGCACGAGGAAGCGCTTTCCCCAGCACTTCGGAGTAAGATTGCAACCAAGGAACAGCACTAATGTACTCAAAGTTAATCGTTAGATAACCTTCATTCGGAGCAGTCTCAACAAACGAGAGGTAATCATTGTTATACCCAAACCGAGAATCGCCAATTTTGTCGCCCCAAGCTCCGATCACTTCATAAGAGAAGCCCTCCGGAACAATCAGATCATCGACAATCTCAAACTCTGTCGCCGCAGTGCTCTTACTATCTGTGAGCAGTGACATCGGACTTTGAATCGGCTGAAAGCTCACATTGGTTAGCGTTCCCGGTGTGTTTGCCGATTGAAAGGGCATCGAAAACTTCTGATTGTGTTTTGCTAAACCCGCGATCGTGGTTGTCCCAGCAGCAGCACCTAGAAAGATGAGAAAATTCCGGCGTTTCATCGGCATAGGGGTTAAACTCCAGTAAACACTCGCCTTAGTCCTAGCAGGAGTTTAGCAATCAAAGGTTAAGACGCGGTAAGGTCACTTTTGGGTCAGTGAGTCTCCGCACTATCACTTGAGCAAAGTGCAAACTTAGCAGTTTAGTGAAAGCTTTTGAAGATAGCAGCATCAAAAGTTGCAGTTCGCACTACAATCTTTAGGTAACACGCTTCAAATCAAGGAACTTAACAGTGCCTACTATCCTCAATGATACGCTCAAAGCAGAACTCGAACAGACCCGTGCTCGATTGCTCAGTGAACAAGAAACGATCGCTGAAACCGTAACGAAAGAAGCTGAAGCAGAAATCGATCGCGTTCTCGGTTACATCAATTCACTGCTCGGTGAAGCTGATGCTGAACCTGCTGAAAGTGCACCTGAATCTCAGCCTGCTGCCAAGACTCCGGCAAAAACCACTGCTAAAAAGTCCGCAGCACCCAAATCTTCTAGCAAGAATGGGTTTGATGCAGCAAAGCTCAAATCGAAATTCAAAGACCTCAAGGCGATGGATGCGATCTTGAAAGTGCTGGCAGATGAGAAAAGTGCATTATCGATCGATGATCTGATCAATCAACTGTACGATGAGTTCGATCCGGCTGAAATCTCCAAAGCAAGAAGAAGTGTTGCAATCACCACCAAACATGCTGAACGGCGTGGTTTGTTGAAGAAAGTGCAAGACAATCCTTCCCGCTTTGAAATCGCTTAGTTCTGAGCAGTGGAGTTAAGCCAGCGGAAATCCTGCTGCAAGAAGCCATGCAAAAAATAATGCACTGGCGATCGCGACACTCCACTGTTCTCGAACTTGAGCCGCCACGATCGATAACACCGTCAGCAACACCGGAAAGAGCGGCAGCAAGATAAACATAAATCCGAGCTGCGGCAAAAATTGTAGTACCAAAATGAAGCCCCCGATCAGCGCAGTGCTTTGAGCAATTCCCCAAACGACGCGCTGTTTTGATTGGGCGATTTCGGTTGCCAAAAACCAAGGAAGTGATGCGATCACGATCATCAACCAAACGCCAAGCCGCACCGGAATCAAAATCGATTGCAACCAAACTAACTGCGCCATTGCTCCCACTGCAATCCACAGCACTGTAAACACGCCGATTCCTAGCGCTAATTTCTTGAAGTTGAATTGTGGAATTTGACGCAGAACAATTAACCAAATTAATCCAGCAATCAAAAACCATAGTGCAACTGCACCACCCACTTGAATTCCTCCGAGCGTTTGCAAGTCAGTCACACGATCGAGCAATACCAATCCAGCCGTTGGAACGATCGAAGATAAAAGCAATCCACCCCAACGCTGTAACGGCGAAACAGATAAAGGAGAAGTTCCTAACTGCAAACTTGGCATGATTGCAGCAAGACCGACTAACCAACCGATGAGATGAACCGCTTGCCAGAGCATTCGACGATCGACATACTGACTTTGCTGCTGTGCGCCAAAAGTACGATCGAGCCATTGTCGTGCCGCCTCATGACTCACAGAATTGAACAGAATCGTAATGTGCTCGACGTTCGGAACCAGAATGAATTCTCGCCCGCGACCATTTGCAACATCCGAATTGCTGCCGCCTGCTTGCTGAAGAATTCGTTCTGCATTACGAATAAAGCCACCTTCCCAGCTTCCTGCTTGAACTTGCAAGTTTCTGGGGCGATCTGGAGCCACATTTGCACCTGTGGGAGAAACAGCAACGGTCGCAAAGAAATCATTAGGATGACTAATTGCTGCATCCATGACTGCACCACTCCCCATCGAATGTCCAAGCACTGCTAAACGAGTCGCATCCACTTCGGGCTGTTGTGCGACTGCATACCAAGCCGTTTCAAGATTGCGCCTTAGCGAACCATTCTGCAATCGACTTGGATTCGCGCCATGTCCATCCCAATCCCATAGCATCACCGCATAACCCGATCGCGCTAACACATGCCCATAGCTCAGCATCAATTGTTTTGAACCCGAATAACCATGAGCCACTAACACTCCGGGAACAGAGCGGACTGATTTTGGTGCAAGGTAAAGCAAAGGAACGCCTTCTTGGTTCAAAGAACGAACAACTAAGCCTGAACGGGCAGAAAAAATGCCCCACCAAGAGAGAACAATTAGCACGAGAGCTAGAACAATCAATCCAATTCGATAACGCTTCAATGAACAATCCTCAATCGACTGTTTTTCATCAAAGCAGGTTTATCAATGATTGAAATCGGACGATCGTTAGAAATTCGAGCGATTCAACGGTCGATCGCTGACATGAGCCGAATAAACGAAGAGCGATCGCGGATCGACTCGATCGTGCTGCATTTGATAGTCACGAGTGGCAAATTCAAGCTGAAGCATTAATCGATCGTGCCGAATCGGTGGCATTCCCTTATGAAAACAGAGTGTATCTTCAACAAATCCGAAGCCTGCATTACCGCGAATGGTAACTAAATTTTCAATGCCATACGCATCAATAATTTCTGAATCTTTAAATCGTTTTCGGTTCAATTCGTGTCCTAATTTCTTGCGTCGATGCGTTCCCTGCACACAAGCATGTGCTCCAGTTAACCCATCGACATTCGTGAGATAGAAGAAGAATTTGATAAATCGATAGTCATCTAAATCGTAATGAAACAATTGAGCCGCTTTGCGTCGAGCTTGAAGGGGCGCATCTGTAACAAAGCTCCACCAGAGATTGCTACTAATTAAGACTGGATTCGTGCCTAAGTAATTCGCAGCGATCGACAAAATCAACGGATCACGGCTCAATTGCGCGATCGCGGGACAAGTTTCGATCGTATTTACGTAGCTGGCAGTGACGAATTGTCGATCGTACCAATGTTCTGCTTCGAGCTTCTGGGCATAGTGAAAGCCATATTCAGGTTTGCGATCGCCGTAACACGGATACTGTTTTGCATAAGTAATCATGTCTTGCAGCATTTCAGACGGCAGATTCAAACCGAGATACAAGCCATCTTTAACCACAGATTGCACGATCTTGTCTGAAGCGGCATGAGAAAAGACAGACTCGCCGGAGAATTGCGGGACTTCCTGCGATTGAAAGTGGCGAAAGAGCGATCGTACTACTCCAAATCGCGCCAACTGCCGCATCAATAGCCATTTTGGATTTCGGGTCACGCCTCGGAACCATTCATACCCAGAATCGTAAGCGTCATGATATAGCTCTCTCAACCAATGAAATCCTAAAAACACACTATATCTCCATCAAGCAATTCTTTAAGCCTGCTGTTTTTTATCTTCCAGTGTTTTACAGAAACACCCGGTGATTTTGTCAATCCTTCACGATTGTTCCCTGAGTTAAATAAAAACTTGATGAGCCGTTTGCTTCTTCTGTAAAAGCTTTACATTTCTGTAGAAAATACACGGACATCTCGCCGTAATTTCCCACAAAATAGTCCTCCGAAGTTCAACGCTGATTTGAAGAATTTGCAAAGTTTGGTTTGAAGACAAATTAAATGGCTACTTGAATCACTCCGTCGCTCTCGCCCGATGTTTCTTATTAACCCGCTCAGACTGAACCCCAGATTTCATCAGCTTTCATTGAAACTCGATCGAATCATTTGCCTGATAACAAGTTGCATCCAATTAAGTCCTTAAAAATCTCGACTCCATAAAGCTCAGTTAAATGAACTACTTTTCTTCCGGGGATCTGACGTACACTAACAGTGCATTTGTGAGAATTGCCTAAACAGTTCGGATCACAAGCAAAACGTTTGAATGACCTAGATAGCGTAAACGTAGGAATTTCCAGCTTTATGTTTGACTGTATTGTTGTCGGAGCAGGACCCGCCGGGGGAACTGCTGCCTATCATCTCGCCAAACGCGGACGCTCTGTTTTAGTGCTGGAGAAAGAAGCACTCCCTCGCTATAAACCCTGTAGCGGTGGTGTCTCTCCTGCGATCGCCCAATGGTTCGATTTCGATTTTGCCCCTGTGATCTCACGGAAAGTGAATACGATTCGCTATACCTGGAAGCTCGGTGATCCCGTCGATGCCACGCTGAATACGCCAGAACCGATGTGGATGGTGCGCCGCGATCAGTTTGATGAATTTTTAATGAATCAAGCACAGCAAGCTGGGGCAAAACTCCAAGATGCCACGGCTGTCACAGGGATCGAATTTAAAGGCGATCATTGGCAGGTGAATACAACCGCTGGAGCATTAGAAGCGAAATACTTAATTGCTGCGGATGGTGCGAAAGGACCAATGGCGACTTGGCTCGGATTTAAGGAACGGAAGACTCGGATGGGAGCCGTTTTAGAAGCGCCTCATGCCGTCGGCAGTACCGCACAGTTCGATTTCGGCATGTTGAAAAACGGCTTTATCTGGAACTTACCAAAGTCTGAAGGATTCTCAGCCGGAACGGCTTCATTTCGCGGAGACGATCGTACTGATTTCAACGCGGCTTTATCGAAATACGCCAAAGAAGCTGGATTCAATACGAGCGATGCCCAGGTTTATACGCACCCGATCGCATTTTGGGACGGCGATCAAATTCTGCATACTCAAAACGCGGTTCTCGCTGGAGAAAGTGCCGCGATCGTCGATCCGATGACCGCTGAGGGAATTCGCCCGTCGATGTATAGCGGTATGAGGGCAGCGGAAGCGATCGACCAATCGTTGAACGGAGATCGATCGGCGCTGGCTCAATACACTGAGACGATTCAGCGGGATTGGGGTAGTGATATGGTTTGGGCGCAACGACTAGCGAATCTGTTTTACCGTGTACCGGGAATCGGGTACAAAGTCGGGGTGAAGCGTCCGAGCGCGACCGATCGTCTAGGTAAGATTATGTGCGGTGAATTGCGATATGCCGATGTTGCAAATCGTGCACTGAAACGATTAGGCGGTGGATTAATTCCTGGAATGGGCGGTTAGAAGGGTGGGGAGTGGGGAGTGGGGAGTAGAGAAGAATGAAGCAACCGCTCTCAGAGTGGTAACTGCCACCCCCCACGCTGCCGCCTCCTATTCCCCACTCCCTACCCCCACTCCCTACTCCCCACTTTCACAACAAATTTAGACTGCTATCGTTCGGCGGAAAGAACGATCGCTTTGAAATAGACATTAAGAAGTATGTACGATAGGGAGGATTTTCGGTGACTCCCTCAACGTATGATCAATTCCCTTTCTTGGTGTTATGTTCCGTCGCCATTATTGGCAGCCGCTGAAGCGGAAAACGGTTCGCTTGTTCTCGCTGGCGTTTTACTCAGCTTAGTTGTCGTCTATTTTGCCAGTAAAATCGGCGGCGAAATTTGTGCTCGACTCGATTTGCCTTCTGTTTTGGGCGAACTGGTTGCAGGTGTGATTGTGGGTGTATCGGCACTGCATTTATTAGTGTTTCCCAGTGCAGATTTTGATGCGAGTCGATCGCTCGTGATGCAAGCTTTACAAATGACCGCTCATCTCAGTCCCGAATCGCTGAACACCGTATTTGAAACGCAGAGTGAAGTGATTTCGGTTCTCGCAGAAATTGGTGTGGTGATTCTGCTGTTCGAGATTGGCTTAGAGTCCGACTTAAAAGAACTGATTCGGGTCGGTTGGCAAGCTGCGATCGTCGCTTGTGTCGGAGTTGCAGTTCCGTTTGCACTCGGTACAGCCGGACTGATGACGCTCTTTAACGTGCCTGCGATTCCCGCGATTTTTGCAGGGGCAGCCTTGACCGCGACCAGTATCGGCATTACTGCACGAGTCTTATCGGAATTGCAGCAAATTAGCTCAAAAGAAGGGCAAATCATTATCGGTGCGGCAGTTCTAGATGATGTGCTTGGCATTATTGTGCTGGCAGTCGTGGCGGGATTGGCGAAGACTGGAGAAGTACAAGTCTTTGATGTGGTTTATCTGATTCTGAGTGCTGGAGTCTTTCTGATCGGGAGTTTGTGGCTCGGACGATTGTTGAGTCCGTTTTTTGTGACGCTGGTGAATGAGTTGAGAACTCGTGGGCAATTGCTCGTGAGTGCTCTTGTCGTGGCGTTTGTAATGGCGGACATTGCGGCAGTGATTCAGTTAGAAGCGATTCTCGGTGCGTTTGCAGCAGGGTTGATTCTGGCAGAAACGGAGAAGCGATCGGAACTCGAAGAACAAATTAAGCCGATCGCAGATATGCTCGTGCCTGTTTTCTTTGTCGCAGTTGGAGCGAGAACCGATGTTAGCGTTTTGAATCCATTTGATCCTGCAAATCGTGAAGGATTGATTATGTCAGGTTTCCTGATCGTGGTCGCGATCGTGGGGAAAGTAGTAACGGGCTTTACTGTATTTGGACAACCGGGACTGAATCGATTAGCGATCGGGGTCGGGATGATTCCACGGGGTGAAGTGGGTCTTGTCTTCGCGTCGTTCGGGGCAAACACTGGGATTCTCTCGGATGCGTTGCAGGCGGCGATCATTGTCATGGTAATTCTGACGACGTTTCTCGCACCGCCATTATTACGAGTCGTCTTTCCGCAAACGGACTCCGTACCTGCACCGAGTCTAAGTAGCGTTGATGACCTCTGAGCAAAAAAGTATGTTGAAGTTCAATCATCCATACTAGAATGCTCTAGCCCAAACCTAAAAAAGATTTGAGTTTTTAGGTTTGGGATGTCGTCGTTTTACGCTCTAAATTTTATGCAGCCGCTATTCCTGAGAAATTCGATCGCAGAATTCAGAAACTCGATCGCGTTTTTTTGCGTCCCCGACATCGAAGGACATCACATTTTTCTCAAATAAATCGCGCAAATTTTCCAGATATCAGGAACGAGCTTGCGGAGATTAGGTCAGTCGATTCAATACGCTTGATGTTGCTTCGATTCTTTGAGAAAAAACGGTTGAATATTAACGATGAATATTGGCTCAAATCCTTGTGATTGGCTGAATAGGTATTCATCGATCGTGGGTGAGAGAGGACGTAGATTCAGTTTTGATACTCAGACTCATGCGGCGAAATTCTATCATTTTGCTGCTTCGATTTTGATGGTCAAACGACTTGAAATGAATGCCGAAAATAGCGGCTTGACGCATAACAAGGAGAGAAAAGTTGGAACGCGGTCTTCATTCTACCAGGGCAAAAAAGGCGAATAAGAAATTTAATTTGCGATCGTACTTTTTGCTCTGCTCATTCTATTTTTTGCTCTTTACTTTTCCGGCTCAAGCGGCTCGATTACAGTCTTGGCGATTGAGTCCGACTCAAAATCAACTAGAGTTTTTCACCGATGATGGGGTGCAACCCAAGGCGCAACTTCTCAGTGATCCGACTCGCTTAGTGATCGATTTACCCGGTGTCATCTTCGGACGACCGCAAGTGACGGAAAATCACAGCGGGGCAGTCCGAGCGGTTCGCGTGGGACAGTTTGATCGAGGAACAACCCGGATTGTAGTGGAGTACGCACCCGGATACACCGTTGATCCCAGCCGCATCCAGTTCCAAGGCAGAGCAGCGAATCAGTGGGCAGTCCAGTTACCGACTCCAAGCTTTTCTGGCGTGGTCACTCCGCCTGTAACACAACCTCCGATCGCCCAACCCCCGACGACTCGACCCCCGATTACGCAACTTCCACCCGCAACCGGAAGAACGTTCGTTCAAAGCCTTCAACCAACCGGAGACGGATTCTTTCTTCGCACCACAGGCGGCACTCCAGAAGTTCGATCGATTCGATCCGGCGATCGTCGCCAGATGATCATCGATATTTTCAACGCAACGCTTTCCCCAAACCTGTCCCCACGCGATCTCCCGGTCAATGTGAACGGCGTTTCTCGTGCTCAGATCACTCAATTTGATCCGAATACGGTTCGATTAACCCTAACGCTGCCTCCTCAAAATAGTAACTGGCAAGCGAGTGCAAGCCCGTCGGGTGGCTTGATTGTCTTACCGCAAACCGCTGGGGGAACTCCAGGAACAGCACCACGACCGCCCATATCGCAACCACCCATATCGCAACCGCCCGTATCGCAACCGCCCATAGGACAAACTGCGATCGTGCAATCGGTCGAACTCGATGCGAATCGCCAACTCGTGATTCGAGGAAATCAGCCGCTCAACTACACAGTCGGTTGGGATCGGGCGACCAGTGCCTACCGCGTGTTAATTCGATCGGCACGTACCGACGCGACCTTCAGAGGACCTCAACTCCCCGCAGGTAGCCCACTCATCCAAGCGCGAGTCCGCCAAGACGGAAACGATGTCGCCATCTTGCTGACTCCTGCTTCTGGTGTGCAGTTTGGTGAAATCATCCAAACTAATCCGCAGCAATTAACTTTACCGCTGCGGCGTGGACTGTTCCCGGTTGTTCCGCCCACCACTCCAACCCCGACCCCGATTCCCACTCCAATTCCAACCCCAACCCCGATTCCCACTCCTGTTCCTCCAACGACTCCACGCCCAGTACCGCGCCCTCCTGTGCCCAATGGTCGGCTCGTCGTGGTGATCGATCCAGGGCATGGTGGACCTGATCCTGGAGCCGTCGGCATTCGTGGGATTCAAGAGAAAGAAATCGTTCTTGATATCAGTCGGCGCGTACAGGCGAATCTAGAACGGGCAGGCGTTCAAGTCGTGATGACTCGGAATGCAGATATCGATCTCGATCTTCAGCCGCGTGTCGATATTGCTCAACGGGCAAATGCCACCGTATTCGTCAGTATTCACGCGAATGCGATTAGTATGAGCCGCCCCGATGTAAACGGTTTGGAGACGTATTACTTCCAGAGCGGATTAGAGTTAGCCCGGACGATTCATCGCAACGTGTTACAAGGAACTGAGATTGGCGATCGCGGAGTTCGCAGTGCTCGATTCTTTGTGCTGCGTCGGACTACGATGCCTGCGGTGCTCGTTGAAGTTGGCTTTGTCACAGGTCGTCGAGATGCGGCATTGTTGTCAACCTCTAACTTCAGACAACAAATGGCAGACTCGATCGCACGTGGCGTTCTGGAATATTTGGGACGACGCTAAACTTGACATCCTCCGATCTGGTCTTGAGCCACCGAGCAAGAGGGCATAGACTGAAGTGAATGTTTAGAAGACTGAAGCGATCGATTCAGGGTAAAACTAGCTTCAGTCTTCTGACTTCTAACGTTCTGGTGTGAGGATGAATCAATGATCAATCGAGTGGAGAACTTCGGTGCGCCGAATGGCTCAGATCCGATCGGGCTTTTTGACAGCGGAGTTGGAGGCTTGACGGTGCTGCGTGAGATGTATCGCCAACTGCCACAAGAATCGCTGCTCTATTTTGGAGATACTGCCCGTGTCCCGTATGGAACGCGCTCTGCAAGCGAAATTATCCAATTCGTGCGAGAGATTCTGCACTGGATGGTGGAGCGCCGCGCCAAAATGGTGATCATGGCATGTAATACGAGTTCGGCTTTAGCGATCGAGACGGTTCGCCAAGAATTTCCCGATCTACCGATCTTGGGTGTGATTCTTCCCGGTGCGAGTGCGGCGGTCAGAAAAGGAAAGCGAATTGGTGTGATTTCGACTCCTGCGACTGCTGCGAGTGATGCGTATCGGCAAGCCATTCTGGAAGTTGATCCGACCGCTGAAGTGTGGCAGGTCGGTTGTCCCGAATTTGTGCCATTAATCGAGCAGGGCAGAATTCATGATCCTTATACAATCGAAGTCGCTCGAAAGTATCTCAAACCGCTACTCGATCGAAACATTGACACGCTGATCTATGGCTGTACGCACTATCCGCATTTAGCTCCGGTGTTAACCTCGATCGCGCCCAAATCAGTTCAGTTTATTGATCCGGCGGTTTCAGTCGCGAAAGCTGCGGCTCAAGAGTTGGAACTTATGGGACTGCGGAATTTGAAATCACCTTCTCCGACTCAGTTCTATGTCAGTGGTGATCCTCAACCATTTGTCGAAGTGGCAGAACAATGGCTGGGATCTCGTCCGATCGTGCAGCAAGTTACACTTTCGGAATCTGTTGCAGTCGGATAAAACAATCTAGAGCAGTGCTGTTAACGTGCTTGTAACCACTGCTCTACGTCCTTGATCGAATTAAAGTTGAGAAGCGCGATCGCGAACTCATCCAATGCAGTTACAGGAAGTTGCTGAATTTGAGTCTCGATCGCTTCAGAGAGGGAAAAGCGCGATCGTAACTGGTTCAAGATTAGGGAAATCTTTCCTTCCTCTTGACCTCGCTCAATGCCTTCAGCGCGGGTTCTACGTTCCCATTCAAGGTAGACCTGTGAAAGTGCCACTAGAAATCTCTCCTCTTCTGCTTCAACATTTTCGGTTATTTCCATACTAATTCGCCAACGCACTAATAAATCAAGGGCAGTCGCCCGTTTCGGGTTGGTGTTCGGTAACAGCAGTAATTCTTCGATGGCTTGTTCCTGAGTGATTCCTTTGCCCAAGAGTCTGAGCCATAGCGTTTCGTCAGTGACAGGAAGTTCAGCAATATTAATCAAGCCCGTTCGCCAGCATCGATCAAATGTATAGATTCCGTCTTCTCCGAGTAGTTCTCCACCAAACTCATCTAGAAGTCGATCGGATACCGAAGATGCCAGAATCCAAAGTTGTGGTAATTCAGTATCGGGAAGAGCGCGATCGACTGCCCGATTCAGTTCAGCATGAAGCAGATAAAGCTTCATTGCACAAGTTCGGACATCGGTGCTGGTGGGCGGGTTGCGAAACGGCTCGAATAAAGATTTTGTGGTACTCAACTGTGCAAGTTGTCCGAGTTCAGCGGGATTAAGTTGGCTTGGATCAGTCGGCTCGAAATAGATATCGATACGGCGGGCTTCTCCAGAAACGTTTTGATCGATCGTCACTCGCCCGTAAGGAGACAGCAACGTCTCAAATAACTGCTTAGAGAATTCATCGAACGGTTGGCGGGTCATGGGTACAGACAGAACAAATGCTCTCTACTTTATCGTGAATCGAGAAATTACTTTGATCTGCCCAGAACTCCGTAATCTGAGACGCTCAAATATTTCATCCCCTGAAATTGCGGATTTATGAGTAAAATAAGGTCACAAGCCGTAAAAAAACTTAACCTATAGCTTCTGAGTCGGCAATTACATGACCTCAGCCACATCCCTCTTTTCTCCGGTAGAAGCGGATCTACGTTTACTTGCCGAGAATCTTAAAAATCTCATCGGTGCGCGTCATCCCATTCTTTACGCTGCCGCAGAACACCTGTTTAGCGCTGGAGGAAAACGCATCCGTCCCGCGATCGTGCTCTTAGTCGCTCGTGCCACGATGCGCGGACAAGAGATTACCCAACGCCATCGCCGCCTTGCTGAAATCACCGAAATGATCCATACAGCAAGTTTGGTACACGATGACGTGATCGACGAATCTGAGATGCGACGCGGATTGCCTGCGGTGCACAGTCGATTTAGTACTCAAGTGGCAGTGTTAGCAGGGGATTTCTTGTTTGCTCAGTCTTCGTGGTACCTGGCGAACTTAGAAAATATTGAAGTCATTAAACTGCTGTCTGAAGTCATTAAGGACTTTGCTGAGGGAGAAATTCAGCAGGGACTTCTTCGGTTTGATACAGGATTGACGATCGAGTCTTACCTGGAAAAAAGCTATTACAAAACGGCTTCCTTAATTGCGAATAGCTCAAAAGCTGCGGCAATTTTAAGTGATGTATCTGATGTTGAGGCTCAAAAGCTCTATCAATATGGAAGACATTTGGGCTTAGCGTTTCAGATTGTCGATGATATCTTCGATTTTACGAGTTCGACTGAGGGGCTGGGTAAGCCTGCGGGATCGGATTTGAAGAGTGGGAATCTGACGGCTCCGGTGCTGTACGCCTTAGAAGAGAAGCCGTATTTGGAAGAATTAATCGATCGAGAATTTGCCCAAGAAGATGATCTCGAACAAGCCTTGGCGCTCGTGCGAGATAGTCAGGGAATTCAGAGAGCGAGAGATCTGGCGACTTATCACGCGAAAGCTGCGATCGATTATCTTTCCGATTTGCCTCCGTCTGACTCAAGACAGGCATTAATTAAGCTCACTGACTATGTGTTGAATCGATCGTACTAAGCGAAGTCGAAATTTATTTCTTTGGGCAGGTTATCCTGCCTTTTTTATTGTCAAAAATCTGCCGACGGATAGAGTACTTTTTGTTCTATCACTGTCTAGTCATACAAAATTCATGTGCGATTTATAACTCGTGAAGGATGGGAATTGCTCGATTTATTACTACAGTTAATCACAATGGTTATGAAAGTTGACATTTCTTATCGCTCATTTATCGTCATTTGGTAATCAAAGTATGGCTATCTCAGGTCAGCGTCCTCGGATCGCATTAATTTCCGTACATGGTGATCCCGCGATCGAAATTGGAAAAGAAGAAGCGGGCGGACAAAATGTTTATGTGCGTCAAGTGGGTGAAGCGCTCTCGCGTCAGGGCTGGCAAGTGGATATGTTCACGCGCAAAGCGGATGCGAACCAGCCTGAGATAGTTCAACATACACCGACTTGCCGCACGATTCGCTTAGTCGCGGGTCCTCAAGAATTTATCCCGCGTGATGATCTGTTCGGATACTTGCCTGAGTTTGTCAAAAACTTCCAACAGTTCCAAGCTGAATTAGGCTACCAATATCCATTAGTTCATACCAATTATTGGTTGTCGTCTTGGGTCGGAATGACGTTGAAAAAGCTCCAAGGCTCGAAGCAAATTCATACTTATCACTCACTGGGCGCGGTTAAGTATCAATCTGTTTCTGCGATTCCGATGATTGCGAAAACGAGACTTGCGACTGAAAAGCTATGTTTGGAAACGGTGGAACGAATTGTTGCAACTAGCCCTCAAGAACAGGAACACATGCGATCGCTCGTTTCCCAACATGGCAACATTGACATCATTCCTTGTGGCACAGATATCGATCGATTTGGCAGAATTTCTCGTGCAGAAGCGCGTCAAGTTTTAGGACTCGATCAAGATGCCAAGATTGTCTTGTACGTTGGACGATTCGATCGACGAAAAGGAATCGAAACTACAGTCCGCGCCGTTGGACAATTACAACATGAGAATCTCAAATTAATCATCGGCGGTGGAAGTCGTGCGGGACATAGTGATGGAATGGAACGAGATCGCATTGAAGGCATCGTGAACGAACTCGGATTGCAAGATATCACACTGTTCCCTGGTCGTTTAGGACTAGAAAATCTGCATCTGTATTATGCGGCGGCAGATGTTTGTACCGTTCCAAGTCACTATGAGCCGTTTGGATTGGTCGCGATCGAAGCAATGGCAAGCGGAACTCCGGTTGTGGCTTCGGATGTGGGTGGATTGCAATTTACCGTGATTCCTGAAGAGACTGGATTGTTGGCTCCAGCGAAGGATGATGATGCGTTTGCGATCGCTATCGATCGTATTCTCTCAGATTCGGAATATCGCGATCGCTTGGGACGCGGAGGACGCGATCGAGTTGAAGAGATGTTTAGCTGGGATGGGGTTGCTTCTCAGTTAGGCAAGCTGTATCAGCAAGTCTTGAAAGTACCGACGAAAGCGCCTGCTGCGGTGAGTGCTTAAATTACTCTAGTGGAGGCAGCAGGGGTTCTAGTTGAGTTGGCAAAGGCTCTAATTGTGAGGTAATGATTGTCCAGATTGTCTGTTGTCGAATCTCGTCATATTGATGAGCAAGGATGTTCCGCAATCCAATGATTCTTCTCCAATCAATATTCGGCTGAGATTGTCTAAATTCATCGGAGAGTCTTCGAGCCGCCTCACCTAGAATTCCAAACTGCCTCTCTACAGCGCTCTGTACGAGAATGCTGTCTAAATATGCTTCATAACTGAGATCTGCTGTAAATTCTTGAATTCGATCGATGGCTTGCAACATATCCCAAAGTGAGCCTGCATCCCGATTATTCGCTTGCATAAATCACCTGGTAAGTGCTTAGAATTTCTCTGCGTCGATAGGGATTTTTAAGTCCTTCTTTATCTGCGAGATCCACGTCTCGATCGAACATCGCTTTAAGCTCGTCTTTCATATCAATCAAATCAAATAAACTCCGATTGGGATCGGGTGCAAAAGTTACTAAAACATCAATATCGCTGTCTGGGCGAAAATCATCGCGCAAGACTGAACCGAATAGCGCGAATTCGGTAATTTTCCAGCGATCGCAATACTCAGCAATTTGCTCCGGAGTTGCCCGGATGCGATCGCGAATCACACTCTGCAATTCAACCATCTCCGAATTCCTCTCTATCACGCTCTCATCCTAGTAGTGAAACATGAGCGGCTACAACCTTCCAGCCCTTAGCGGTTCGCATCCAAGTTTGGCTCTGTCGCCCGTGTTTGTTAGGTCGAATAAATTCCGTATTTGCAGTGGCGAAATCTCGCCCGTAAGTGGTGATGACTGTGTTTTGTAAAGTTCGATCGAGTCCGGTTGCCGATCGACCTGCACGAAATTGTGCGATCGCCTCATATCCATACAGATTCTCAGTTGCGCCATATCGAATTGTGTGCGGACTCTGCCAAAAAAGCTGATCCAACATCGCGACATCATTCGTGACTAATGCTTTTTCATATTGTTCAAATACAGCGGTTACTTCTGCTAATACATCAGGAAGATTGATTTCCATAGCCTTTTCTCCTCAACCTTAAAGACTATACTCTCCTGTAGATTCCAAATGAGGTCGATTTCGCTACTGTTGACCTAATGAGTCGCCATTATTTGAAGTCATGAACTTAGCCGTCGAAGAGCTTCCGATTGAAATTCCCTCTGATCCGATCGAGTCTGCCGAGGCGGTTGGATTACAGTATGTCTCTGATGAAATGCCGGGAATTAAGCGGAAGCGATCGGGCAAAAGTTTTCTCTATTTTGATGTAAATGGCGATCGGATTAAAGACGAAAAAACGATTCAGCGAATTAATTCTCTCGCGATTCCGCCTGCTTATAAAGATGTGTGGATTTGTCCGTTAGAGAATGGACATTTGCAGGCAACGGGACGCGATGCCAAGGGGCGGAAGCAATATCGATATCATCCACTTTGGCGATCGATTCGTGATCAGAATAAGTTTTCTCGCATGATTGCGTTTAGTCAAGCGTTACCTGAGATTCGTCGTCGAATTGAACATGATCTATCATTACCTGGATTGCCAAAAGAAAAGGTATTAGCGACGATTCTAAAACTCATGGAATTGACGCGAATTCGAGTCGGAAATGAAGAATACGCAAAAACGAATAATTCTTATGGTCTAACTACGTTGCAAGATGATCATGTGAGTGTGCATGGTTCAAAAGTTGAGTTCCAATTTCGCGGTAAAAGTGGCGTTGATCATGCAATTGAAGTGAGTGATAAGCGACTCGCAAAAATCGTCAAACGCTGCCAAGATCTTCCAGGGCAGGAACTTTTTCAATATCTGGATGACAATAAACAACCTCAAGATATTAAGTCGAACGATGTCAATGATTATTTGAGAGAAATCACTGGACAAGATTTTACTGCAAAGGATTTTCGGACTTGGGCGGGAACAGTTTTAGCGGCTTCTCATCTTGCGGAAATTGGGAAATTTACGTCTCAAACGGCTGCGAAAAAGAATATCACCCAAGCTGTTAAAACGGTTTCTTCTTATTTAGGTAACCGTCCTGCAACTTGCAAAAAATATTACATTCATCCGAATGTTTTAGAAGCGTATTTAGATGAGTCTCTGCACGACATTGTAGAAAAACATAGCTCGATCGTGATCGATGATTGTCATGCGCTTCGGGTCGAAGAACTGATTGTCGTGGCGCTATTGACTGAAACGACGAGCGATCGCAGCGAAAACTCGATCGATTGAATCCCCGGAGTCACGGTAAAGTAAGGAAGGTTTTATTAAGAAGCATTACATCGGGTTCATGGATTTGCGATTTCTGGACAATCAGTTACTCGTTCAATGCCTCCTCGGATTCTCTGCGATCGTCTTAGCAGAACTGATACGGGACGCTTACCACCTTGCCGGACACTACTGGCAACCGTTGAAAAAATTCCATAATTTGCATCACAAAGCGTATCGCCCAGATTTGACGATCGCGTCTTTAAAAACTTATCAACGCGCACAACTTTATAATGATGTCCCTGAAGCGATGGCGATGTTTAGTGCCACAACGCTTCTGGCAGGACTCACCGAAATGCCAGGATTCTGGCTCGGTTCGCTTTATTCGTTGATGTTTCTGATCCCGGCATTAGCGCGATCGCAAGGTCTCCTTTTACAAACCGATGTCACTCACAAAGCGGGCGATCTAATTGATTTACCGAAGCCGTGGATCGTGAATCGGACTTATCACTGGAGACATCATTTTGATGAGCCGAATGCTTATTTTTGTGGTCATTTTACGATCGTCGATAAGATGCTAGGAACCAGTTTGTCGCTTAAGGATAAGACGGTTGCGGTTACGGGTGCATCAGGCACACTCGGTCAGGCATTAGTGGCAGAGTTGACCAAAAACGGCGCGAAAGTCGTGGCGTTGACGACTCGCGAGGATGCTCAATTTGGGTCTAAGGTCGAGGTTTTACAGTGGCGAATTGGAGCCGAGGAAGAACTGCGATCGCGTCTTCAGAAAGTCGATATTTTCATCCTGAATCATGGCGTGAATGTGTTGAGCGATCGATCTCCTGAAGCGATCCAAAAGTCTTTTGAAGTGAATACCTTTTCAACTTGGAAACTGGCGGAAATGTTCTTAGAAACAGTGACCCAATCCTCTCATAAAGCACTTAAGGAGCTTTGGATTAATACTTCAGAAGCCGAAGTGAATCCTGCACTTAGTCCGCTGTATGAACTCTCGAAACGCACGTTGGGCGATTTGATCACAATGCGGCGACTGGATGCTCCTTGTATTATTCGTAAGTTGATTCTAGGTCCGTTTAAGAGTCAGTTAAATCCGTATGGGGTGATGTCTGCGTCAGGTGTGGCTTGGGCGATCGTGGCGCTTGCAAGACGTGATTTTCGTGACATTATCGTGACGATTAATCCGATCACGTATGCGCTGTTTCCGATTAAAGAAGTAATGCGATCGTTGTATTTTCGGATATTTACGCGATCGGGTTCCTAAGAGGTGCTTTAAGCTTTAAACCATTGATTGCATTCATCCGCCCGGAGATCAATCTCCGGGCTAATTGAGGGAAGTCCACTGAACTGGACTAAGAGCCTCAACATCCCCTCCGAGTCCGCTTCAGCGGAGTTTCCCCGATCAGCCCGGAGATTCATTTCCGGGCGGGATGACACCGCAGCGGAGTGTCTTTACAATATCTCTAAAACATCTTCCAACAAAAAAGCCCTCCAAATTCGGAGGGCTTAAACATTTTCAAAAAACTCTACACCGCAGCGTGTCCAAGTGCTAGAGCCGTCACAAGCATTCCAAACACCAAGAACGGTTGGGCACTCGCTTGATATTTGACATCATTCTCGATCGGGTTTCGCAGAAAGTACATGTCTTGAAATGTAATCTGCGGAATGATCAACAGAATCAGCAACGTTGCATAAAGATTCTGTCCGATCGACATCAGATAAGCCGCAACGCCACCTTGAAACACATCGATCATCGCGACACAAATCCAAGCCGCTGTCGGCACTCCGAACATCACAGGCAACGATTTCAAGCCTAATGCTCGATCGCCTTCCACACTCTTAAAATCATTAACGATCGCAATTCCCAATCCCGAAAAACTATAGAACAGGGTCAGCAAAATGATTGTTGGATTTAAGTCTCCAAATAATGCGTGACCTGTCCACCACGGAATCGCGATATAGCTCGCACCGAGGGCATAACAGCCAAGCCAACCATTTTGTTTTAGCTTTAGAGGGGGCGCGGAATAGATATAAGACAGGAACGATCCCACGATCGCTAAAACCGTAATCGTCGGAAATTCATGTCCCGCCCAGCGATCGAGCACATACGCTAATCCAATTCCACCCAAGAGCAGCACCCAGATTTGTACTACCACTTGCGGCAAGGAAATCGCTCCAGAAGGAATCGGGCGATACGGTTCATTGATCGCGTCAATTTCTCGATCGTAGTAATCATTCAAAATCTGCGTGTATCCTGTCAGCAAAGGACCTGCCAACAGCATACAAGTTGCCGATTTCAGCACATCTTCTAAAGCCCAGTGATAGTTACCGGACGAAGCTGCACCGCACAGAATTCCCCACATCAGCGGAATCCAGGTGATCGGCTTCATCAGTTGGAGTCGAATCTTCCAAATTGAGGATTCCTTAACATCAGCCCCCTTCATACCAAGAAGCTGACGAGTTTTGGCAGAGCGATTTTCTGCTTCAGAGTTCGTTGTGAGGTCAGGAGAATCTGTCATAAGGGTTAGAAAGAAATAATGAGATAGCCATCTTGGAATTTAGCGCCGCTCACAGGTTGTCCCCGCAATGCCGCAGGCAAATCGATATTTCGTCGCTGGTCGCCTGCTTCGATCGTGATTTCTGTTCCGTATTGGGTGAGCTTGACTTGCTTTTTGTCAAAACCTGGCAAGAATAAGCTTACTTTCCTTTCCGCCACATTGATCGCGATCGGGCGAGGCGCTTCAGACGTGCGATCGAAGTCCGGTAACGCATCAATAACCAGCTGCCAATCGTTGACGGGTTGCGTTGGAATCGTAGAAACGCTCAACGGTTGGAACGCTTCACCTAAAGCAGCAGAATCCGTCGATCGATTCAAAACCACTCCCGCTACGGTGAGTCCAACTTGCTGAGCGCTACCCCAAAGATATTTTGCGGAAGCGATCGAGCTTTCATCCTCGGTTGTGACCAAGTAAGCCGCCATTTGTTTCGGATCATTGACCGCCCGTTTTCCTTGCTCTAACAAGTCATTCACTTGTCCGGTCGGTTGAGCAAAGTTATCACCTGCAAAATTCACGTTGTTGAACACCGCAGCGGCGACAGGTTGAATAAACGGTGAAATTGTTTTGCCTAGGTCCGAATCGATAAACAATTGGCGGAAACGGCGAATATACCAGCTTGCGACTTCAGCCGTTCCAATCATTCGCAGCGTATTTTGATCGCCCGTTCCGTCATACACGATCGCATCATAACGATTACTTTGATTGAATTCTCGCAGTGCATTCAACGCCAGCAATTGATCCAACCCTGGAAAAATGCCCAATTCCTGACCGTACACATTCTTGAAAAACGGGGTGCGGAGATATTGCGCCTCCAGCTTTTTCACCTCGTCCCAACTGCGTTCTAGCAATGTTGCTGTCTGAAGTTGAACCGCGCTTAAATTTGGTGCAATTTCCTGTGGATCAACGCCCACCGAAGTGCCTAACGCCAAACCAAACGCCGGACTCGAATCCTGTCCAACCAGCAATACGCGCTTACCCTGGTTCGCCAACTTCTTCGCGGCTGCGATCGCGATCGTTGTCCGTCCAGTGCCGCCCTTACCCAAAAACGTCAATATAAAAGCCATAACCAATAATTCTGATCAATTGAGGGAGTCAGAACACGAAAATTGAGAATGACTTCCCGATTCTCGAATCCTAACTCCCCTATGGTATCGACCGATTAGTCGTACTGTTCGAGTTCGTCCTCAAAAAACCATGTCGAATACTTGTCATCAAACTGAACGAGCATTCCAACCCCTTTGCCATCAACGACTTTGAATTGACGCACGACCCCGACCGCACCGAGCCTTTTAATCACCTCTTGAGACACGCGATCGCGCAACCGACGAACGCGAACTTTTTGACCGATTTCCATTACCATTTCTGCTACTTGACCATCCTGAAGTGTACCAGAATGTTGCGGCATATTAAGCACACATCAAGCCACAACAGCGCGATCGAGGGGTGATCCCCCGCATGGGTCAGACTCAAATCAAACTGTCAAGTGTAAGAACACGATGAAATAGAAACCATTGACTGAGCAGTATTGTTAGGAGTTCTGAACGCAAATCCGGGAACGTTAAGGCAAGCTACAAGAGTAACGACGGAAGTGTAGCAATTTAAAGCTTCCTTGACCCGCGTAAATTAGCCCTGAACAGGATCAGCGTGAGGCATCACCATGTCGGTTGACGTTAAATCTTTTTTGAAATCTCCTCTCAAGGTTGGGGCTTGTCTCACCGCAACCGTCACTCTAGTGGGCACTGTGTATGCGTTGACTCATCCTCGATCGATGGTGAAACGTGCAGAATCCGCCCAACTGGTTCAAGCAAACCGCTGTCGAATAGAAGTGTTCGATGAGAAGCCGCCGCTGAATGTGCGAGAAGCCCCGATCGAGCGACCCGGCAATATTGTTGACTCACTCGATAATGGTGAAGTGCTCACGGTCGTTGCAGAGCAAGATGGCTGGCTGAGAATTAGTGCTCCGACCGTGGGCTGGGTGTACGAGAAACTGACGCGGAAAACCTGTGATAGTGATCCCCCTGCTGCAACACTGGTTCGGAAGCGCATTAACGATCCGGTGTTAGCGACGTTGCCGGATGAGCCAGGAACTCGACTGTATCGAGAGGCAATTTCTCAGTATCAGAGCGGTAATTTACCCGGTGCGATCGCGTTAATGCGATCGATTTCAGCGGATAGCGCCGCATATCGCCATGCTCAAACTGCTTTGAAAACGATGCCACAAGCTTGGAATCAGGCAAAAGCGAAATATGAAACGGCTCGTGCTGCTGAGAAACAAAATCGTTGGGGTGAAATTCTTGTGATTGCAACGGATTACCCGGATATTCGACATTGGCGGGAGCGGTTAGCACCGATCGTGAAGAAGGCAACTCGAATGCACCATTTCACCTCGAATCCTTGATTTAGGGAATGAATGATATTTGAATATGCCAGTCGTTTCTGTAGCGGCTGGCATTGTTGTTTGAGGACATCGATCGATTTGATTCGGTTGAAATTGGGGCGATGCCTGTGCGATGAATTTTGCGTTTACCCGGATTTCGCGTGGGGACGACAATTTGGATTTTACGATCGACCCACCCATTCCCATCATGTCTTATTTGCTATCTCGCACCGAACCGCAGTTTAAATAATAAAAACCGACAGTCTTCCTGAGAAATCTGTCGGCCAGTCGTGTGTTCCCTGTTGATGACTCGGCTAAAGTTGAGTCTTCTACAGTATGTCTGTGGTTAATGATACCTTGAGTGATCGAGATCACACAAGCCTGTGATTCTGATCACAGCCAACCTAATTTCCGCTCATTGCAGCATCAAAACGACGATTAATTTCTTCCCAATTCAAGACATTCCACCAAGCATTGAGATATTCCGGACGACGGTTCTGATATTTCAAATAGTAAGCGTGTTCCCAAACGTCGTTCCCCATGATTGGAGCATGTCCCTCTGTAAGCGGGCTATCTTGGTTGGGGGTAGAAATGACTTTAAGATCGCCTTGACTAGAGCGAACTAACCAAACCCAACCACTACCAAATCGTTTCGTTCCAGCATCGTTAAATTGCTGCTTGAAGGCATCGAAGCTACCGAAGGAATTATTGATGGCTTCCGCGATCGCGCCATTCGGTTCGCCGCTGCCATTCGGTCCCATAATTTCCCAGAACATGGTGTGATTCACGTGACCGCCTGCGTTGTTCCGAACTGCCATCCGAACATCTTCAGGCACTTGGTCGAGGCTGGTGACGAGTTCTTCAACCGACTTGCTTTGTAGATCGCTGTATTTCTCGATCGCAGCATTCAAATTATTCACGTAAGCAGCATGGTGCTTGTCGTGGTGAATCTGCATCGTGGTCGCATCAATGTACGGCTCTAGAGCGTCATATCCATAAGGCAGTGGTTTCAATTCAAAAGCCATGAGAAAAATCTCCAAAAATAAACGGGTTGTGAAAAACTTGTTTGCTGTTGTGTCGTTTCAGCTTTGATTCTCAAATCATAATCATTCTGACTACGAGTTGCATTAGTGCTAACCGTACAAAAACCGAATTGAACGGCTTGATCGCTTTGTGCTAATGCTCCTCCAATACTGGAAAAATCTAGAAAATTCCTTCTCTACACAAGGGCTTAAATTGTTGATTCTTATTCTCATTAGTGAAAAGGCAATAAAAAAGGGGCTTTCCGCCCCCAGTAATCTTCTAATTCCGTTCAACGCACCTGACAAAAATTTCTACCCCCATGCCGAGCGCGGTTTCATCAAAATCAAACTTGGGATGATGATGCGGATAATCCAAGCCGATTTGCGAGTTTGCAGAACCGAGGAAGAAATAGCATCCCGGAACTTCCTGCAAGAAGAAAGACATATCTTCGCCGCCCATCGTTTGACAGTTTGGGACAACGCCAAGCGGAGATTCGACCACGGTTTCAGCCACAGAGCGCACCAAATCCGCGATCGCGCCATCATTTATCACAGGCGGATACAACGATTGATAATTCAACTCATACGTGGCTCCATGTGCCTGACAAATGCCCGCTACAATCTGTTCAATCCGCTGTTTGAAATATCCCGCATAATTCGGATTGAAATAGCGCACAGTCCCTTTTAATTGCGCTGAGGCTGCAATCACATTACAAGCGTTTCCAGCGTGAAATGCACCGACCGTCACAACCGCAGATTCGATCGGGTCAACATTTCGAGCGACGATCGTTTGGAGTGCATTCACAATTTGAGAGCCGACGACAATTGAATCGATCGTTTGTTGTGGAATCGCGCCATGCCCCCCTTTACCAAGAATCACTAATTCAAATGTTTCGACGGCTGCCATCAATGCCCCAGTCCGAACGCCAACCGTTCCGAGCGGCAAATTATTCCACAAATGCAAGCCAATAATCGCATCGACATCAGGGTTCTTTAAGACACCTGCCTCGATCATCGGTTTCGCGCCTCCAGGACCTTCTTCGGCAGGCTGAAAGATAAATTTCACCGTTCCCGCAAAATCGCGATGCTGAGATAAGTAATAAGCGGTTCCGAGCGCGATCGTAATATGTCCATCATGTCCACAGGCGTGCATCCGTCCATCGTGCTGCGACTTGTACGGCACATCATTCTGTTCTTGAATCGGAAGCGCATCCATATCCGCCCGAATTGCCAACACCCGACCCGGACGATTTCCCTCGATCGTGGCAACAATTCCCGTCTTCGCAATTCCGGTTTCGTGCGGAATCTGCCATTGTCGAAGCTTTTCGGTAATAAATTCAGCCGTTAACTCTTCTCGAAAGCCGAGTTCGGGACGTTGATGTAATTGTCTACGCCAAGTGACTAATTGAGCTTGAAGCGATCGGATTTCCAGGCGAATTTGCGACAAATCAACCGAAGGCGAACTGAGGAACGTTGAAACCATAATGAGTAAAACCTTTGCAATGAACTGTCAATCAAAACGGCGATCCCAAAGATTTGTTTTTGATCGATCGTGTGAGATCTCCACTATCGCAAATTTGGCTGCAAGCGCGAAATGCAGGACAGTCTTACAAACGAGATTAGTAAATCAAATTGGCATTTTTTCTAACATCGAAATAAGCGCGATCGCAAATGCCCTGATCGCCGTTCTCAGTCTGTGATATGCAACGATTCTTCACATCATTCTCGGATCAAAGCATAGTAACGATCTCGTCATTAGAAGCTACGTGATTTACCGATGTTGCTATCTACAACCATTTACGAACGCGATTCGCTTTGCCAAAATTCCGACATGGGAAAAGCAGGAAAGGCACTACGACAAGTACTCTCGACCTATGGGATCAGCCAAAACCGATTGGCGGTCACAATGGGAATTAATCGATCGACTGTGCATCAGTGGGTCAATGAAATCAGTGATCCCCTGGCTGAAGCAGTCACACACATGATCAAAGCATTGCGCGAAATTAATAGTACCGCTGCGGAAGACTTTATCGATTTGTATCTAGAACGGCAATCGTCACAACCATCTTCACCAGAGCCTGAAGACAATCTGTAATTCTCCGTCATCAATCGTTAAACAGTGCTAGAAACGATAAGACAGGACTCCTGTAAAACGAGTTACAATCCAAATCGATCGCAGTTTGAACATAAAGCCTCGCCTCTGTACACCTGCGGATTCTGATTGTTTTGGGATCAATTAAGCTGCAAAACACGCCCCCGAATTTCAGAATTCATTGTTTAAGAAAAGCAAAGAGATCTTCAACCTATGACCTATACTTCAACTGTCAATCCGGCTGACAGACTGAGTGCACGTTTACCTCAAGCACTGAAGCCTCTGGCGGAGATCGCCTACAACTATTGGTGGTGCTGGACTCCGGATATGATTTCGCTCTTCCAGTCGATCAATCCCGACGAATGGGAGCGCTGCGGGCACAATCCAGTCGCGCTACTAGAAACGATCAGTTTCGATCGCTTAACGCAACTTGCTTCTGAACCGAACTATATGAGTCGGCTCAAAGCACTCTCCGAACAGTTCAATCAGTATGTGAACTCAACAGATACTTGGTCGAGCCGTGTCGCACCGCAGATTACTCGTGAGAATCCGATCGCATATTTCTGTGCAGAGTTTGGACTCCATGAATCGCTGCAAATCTATTCCGGTGGTCTCGGCATTCTCGCTGGGGATCACTTGAAATCCGCCTCAGATTTGGGTGTGCCTTTGGTCGGTGTGGGATTGCTTTACCGCCAAGGCTATTTCCGTCAGAAGCTCAATCAAAGTGGTTGGCAAGAGGATTACTACATTAACAATCCATTCGATCGCTTACCGTTGCAATTGTTAACGGATGCGAATGGACAGCCTTTGGTGTTTGAAGTGCTGGTACGGCATCGCAATGTCAAAGTGCAAATCTGGAAAGCACAAGTGGGACGAGTTAGCTTGTTCTTGATGGATACCGATCGAGAAGATAACGATCCTATCGATCGATGGCTCACAGGTCACTTGTACGGCGGCAACCAAGAAACCCGCATCGCTCAAGAAGTGATTCTTGGAATCGGCGGCGTTCGGGCGTTGAAGGCTGTTGGAATTGAGCCAGCGGTGTATCACTTGAATGAAGGACACGCGGCATTCTGTCTGCTCGAAGTTTGTCGTCAAGAGATCGAGAAAACGGGTAAATCGTTCTACGACATCGAAAAGTCGGTGCGCGATCGCTGTGTGTTCACGACTCATACGCCTGTTCCCGCAGGTCATGACGTGTTCTCCGCTGACTTGATGGATTCGTTCTTTGCAAAATACTGGGGACAATTAGGGCTGTCGCGTGAACAGTTCCTCGCTTTGGGCGCACGTCGATTGGGCGATCCTTGGGAACCGTTTGGCATGACAGTGTTAGCTTTGCGGCTTTGTCGATCGGCAAATGGTGTCAGTGAACTTCACGGAGAAGTGTCGCGCAAAATGTGGACAGTTCTCTATCCCGAAAAGAGCGAGGACAATGTGCCGATCGGTTACATCACGAACGGCGTTCATGCTTCGACTTGGACTTCTGCAATGATGGCAGATCTCTATCGCAAATACATGGGAGAAGACTGGACGACGAAAGTTCTTGATCCCCAAACTTGGGCGAAGATCGACAATGCACCCGATGAAGAAATTTGGTGGCGACATCAGATTCTGAAAGAGCGTTTAGTTGCTCACACTCGTCAGAAAGTGCGGACTTCGCGGCAGAATCGGGGCGAAGATTGGAGCTTGATCGATGCCACGAACCATTTACTTGATCCGAAGATTTTAACGATCGGGTTTGCTCGTCGCTTTAGTCCCTATAAGCGTGGCGATTTGTTGCTGAGAAATGTCGAGAAAGCCCTTCAAATCTTTAGCAATGATGAACGTCCGGTACAGATCATTTTCTCTGGTAAAGCTCACCCAGCCGACGAAGAAGGTAAGCGCATCATTCAGCGAATTATGGAATGGTGTAAGACTCATCATAATGTTCGCGATCGCGTTGCATTCATCGAAGATTACGATATGCACACGGCTCGAAAACTCGTGCAAGGGGTTGATGTGTGGTTGAACAATCCGCGCCGTCCGTTGGAAGCATCGGGAACCAGTGGGCAAAAGGTCTGCTTCAATGGCGGTCTGAATTGTAGTGTGCTCGATGGCTGGTGGTGTGAAGGATATTTAACCGATGCCAATGGTAAGCCGCTGAATGGTTGGGCGATCGGGGAAGATGCTCACACAAGCGACCAAGCACTGCAAGACAAAATCGATTCTGATTCACTGTACGACCTGTTGGAAAACCAAATCATTCCGCTCTACTATGACCAGGATGAAAATGGGGTTCCGCATGGTTGGGTTCAGATGATGAAAGCCTCGATCAAAACGAACTGTCCCGCATTTAATACGCATCGCATGATTGCAGATTATGTGGCACAGGTGTATGCTCCCGGTGTTCAGGCGAATGTCCCGCTCACTTTGGCGAAAGTTCCTCAAAGTTAGTCGATCGACGTTCACTCAGATCCGCTCAATTCTTGGAAAGTCAGGAGTTGGGCGGGTTTTTATGGGGGTCAATCTAGCATCAGCACTAAAATTGATGTGCTGGTGCAAACAGATAAAGTATATTCAGAGAACGATATTACTTAATGTTCTGAGACTATCTAAGATAAGTGCTCATGCAAAATTTACGTCATGTTTCCCTTCAAACCAATGGGCAAGAGCAGGTTCTAACGATCCCTGATGGATTTACTCTGTCTCGTACAGAAGTTTTATTACGCAAAGAAGGAGATCGTTTGATTATCGAACCCGTTCCTTCTAATTCTTTGCTATCCCTGCTAGCAACCTTGCAGGACATTCCAGATGAGTTTCCTAACATTGATGAAGGACTTCTTCCGCTTGATGAGGTTACGTTTTAGTACGCAATGACCTATCGATTTTTACTTGACACCAATATTGTGTCGGACTTGGTTAAACATCCTCAAGGTCGAGTTTTCCAGCAAATTGCTACTGTAGGAGAGGATAGCGTTTGTACGAGCATGATTGTGGCGTGTGAACTCAGATTTGGAGCAGTCAAAAGCGGTTCTTCGCGACTGATGCGGCAAGCTGAACTTATTCTTCAAACTTTGCCAGTTCTTGCCTTGGAGTCGCCTGTAGATGAACGATATGCTGAGATTCGCACCGCTCTGGAACGGGCGGGAACTCCAATCGGTGCAAATGACTTACTGATTGCGGCTCATGCTTTAGTGCTTGATGTGACTCTTGTTACAGCAAATACTCGTGAATTTGAGCGCGTACCCGCTTTGAGTCTGGATAATTGGTTGCTAGACACTTGAACTGAAGTCTAAAGATCGCTGTTCAGTAAAAGTCTTTAGCTCGATCGCATCATGACTACAGAACAATCGAACTTCGTCTGAATGATTGAGTGATAGTTTCCGAAGTCGGTCTTGATTGAGCAATCGTGCGTTTCGATCGACTTCCATCATCCACTGATAAGCTTTCAATCCCGGTGTACATTTCGGGTCTGCTTTCATCTCATCACGATAGAAGTAAGCATCACCCGCATGGAGAAGCCAACCTTCGGAAGTGTCGATCGCAATTCCTGCATGACCTTTTGTATGTCCTGCTAATGGAATAAATAAAATCTCTGGTGGCAATCCTTCTAGCTCTCTGACCGCTTCAAATCCAAACCACGGTTCGCCACTCGGATTGTAAAACTTCCAAGATTTCACCTCATCCCATTGCTCAGGACGATAACGACGACGAGCAATAAATCCTTCTCGATTTCGCACCGCATCATATTCACTCTGCATTACGTGAACAGTGGCATTGGGAAAGTCTTCTAAGCCGCCTGCATGGTCAAAGTCGAGATGCGTTAGAACAATGTGACGGACATCTTGTGGAGAGAATCCAAGTTTTTCGATTTGAGCGATCGCGCTATATTTACGATCGAACTGAATGTTGTTGAACGTGACAAAAAACGGACTCAATCGATTCAACGGTGCTTCAATATCACGCAGTCCAAAGCCCGTATCAACAAGAACTAATCCTTGATTGGTTTCAACTAATAAACAGTGACAGACCAAGTGAGAAGTGATGCCGCGACTGAAGCCATCGAATAAGGCTCCACCAACGGGACACATACAGCCACAATTCAGATGATGAATTTGCATCGCATCTCTCGAAGTCACAACTAATCGAATCCTAGAGAGAATGCGATCGCTTTCCGTCTTTCTTATGAGAGATCAATAGTTCGTCACGAGCACTTCTGTAATTTTGCCGCGCTTCTCTGCATTGCAGTTAATATTGCGACTTGCATAGATTGTATGAACGTTGAATTCCTTGTAGAGTTCGCGAATGAATGGACAATCGGAGTTCGAGAGCATCACTTTCACACCTCGATTGCTAAGTTCCGCCATCAAATCCCGCAATTGAATCTGCTGAGCTTCACTAAATGAATAGCGATTGTAGGCTGTGAAATTGCTAGTTGGACTAATTGGATAGTAAGGCGGATCGAAGAACACAAAGTCTTCAGAGCTTTGAGCGTGTTTCAGCACTTGAGCGAATGATCCAGGTTCAACCTTTGCCGACTGAAGCGCGATCGAATCTGCTCTTAGAATCTCTGGGTCATAGATTCCCGGCTTTTTATAGCTTCCGATCGGTACATTAAAATGCCCTTTAGAGTTCTCGCGATACAGTCCGTTGAAGCAAGTCTTATTGAGATAAATCAATCTTGCGGCTCGATCGACATTATTCCCTTCGTAGAACCAATCATCGTTTGGTGCAAGCTGGGAACGGACTTGATAATAATGATCAGCGCAATGTTGCTGATGATGGTGCTCTAATCGATCGATTAATTCCTCAACGCGATCGCGCACACAGCGATAAACATTCACTAGCTCAAGATTAATATCAATCAACATCGACCGTGAAGGCTGGAGATGAAAGAAAATTGCTCCACCACCCACAAACGGTTCATAGTAATTCTGATAACGTTTCGGGAAATAGGAAACGTATTGTGAGATCAACTGACTTTTTCCGCCTGCCCACTTAATAAACGGGCGCGGTAACACCGGGGATTGCACTTGAGTAATCATGTTTTTATTTAACACCTAAAATACATTTGATCTGATCAGTTTAAGTATTACAGAAATTACAGTTTGATCAGGTTTTGTAATTGATCGGACCCCGCTTGTCGATATGATGGAAAAAGTTTAGGAAATAACCCTTATGATTCAAGACCTTTGGAACACCGTTTCTAAATATCCCAAGTTCATTATCGCGGTCGTGGTCGGCGTGATTTTGAATGCGTTAGCGCCTCTTGTTCCGTTGTTCAAACGTCCTTTAAGCGCGATCGCACTCGTAGGATTCTTCGTCGGCAGCTTTGCATTTCTATCTTTTACCTTAAGAGCGATGCTGGGCTTGAATTAGCGCCTGTTAAAATAAATCACTTGTATTGAATAGGACGGGCAGGGTATGGCGACAGATCGAAGACAAGCTCGTGTCGCAGAATCGATTCGACGCGAAGTCAGTCAGATGTTATTAAATGGCATCAAAGACGATCGCGTGGGAACCGGAATGGTGAGCGTGACCGATGTGAATGTTTCCGGCGATTTGCAGCACGCCAAAATCTTTGTCAGCATCTATGGTGACGACGAAGCCAAAGCCGAAACGATGGCAGGTTTGAAGTCTGCAACGGGATATGTTCGGAGCGAACTCGGTCAACGGATTCGACTGCGAAGAACACCGGAAGTTGTCTTCATTGAGGATGATTCGCTAGAGCGAGGTGATAGAGTTCTAGGGTTAATTAATCGCCTCAGTCAAGAGCGTAAAGATGATGAAGACCTTTCTCCCGAATCTTGATGAGTTGACGCTGCAACAGCAAGTGGCTCAAATGGTCGTTGTGAGAGCTTCGGGCTTTCTATTTGATCATGAGATTCAGTATCCAGTCTGGGAGCCACCTGCGGCAACGTTGCGTCACTGGGTCGAAGATTTGGGAGTGGGGGGCGTGATTCTCTTGGGTGCAAGTGCAGGAGAAATTGCGCTCAGAACTCAACAGCTTCAAAGCTGGGCAACGATTCCCTTATTGATTTGTGCAGATGTTGAAGAAGGAGTCGGACAGCGATTTTCGGGTGCAACTTGGTTTCCGCCACCGATGTCGATCGCGGAAATTGCCAAGCACGATTTACCTCTCGCCTGTTACTACGCGGAACAAATGGGACGAGTGACAGCCGAGGAAAGTTTAGCGATCGGCTTAAATTGGCTCTTGTCTCCCACGGTCGATGTCAATAACAATCCAGACAATCCGGTGATCAATGTCCGGGCGTTTGGCGAAAATCCAGAGATTGTTAGTGAACTTGCAAAAGCCTTTATTCGAGGTGCACATCAGCATCCGATTTTAACCACTGCAAAACATTTTCCTGGACACGGAGATACCGCGATCGATTCTCACCTCGAATTACCTGTGATTCTGCACGATCGCGATCGCTTAGAACAAATCGAATTTCCGCCGTTCAAAGCTGCAATCTCAGCAGGTGTCGATACAGTGATGAGTGCTCATCTGCAAATTCCGGCACTCGATCCGAGCTATCCCGGCACACTGTCCCGGAAAGTTCTCACTGATGAACTGAGACACAATCTTGGGTTTGAAGGATTAGTTACAACCGATGCGCTAGTGATGGGCGCGATCGCAAATCGATACGGAACCGAAGAAGCTTGTGTGCTGGCAGTCGAAGCTGGAACAGATATTTTGATGATGCCACTAGAGCCAGAGAAAGCGATTACCGCCGTTTGTGAAGCGGTGGAGAGTGGAAGAATCTCTAGCGATCGCATTCAAGCTTCAGTTGAACGGATTTGGAGAGCAAAGCAAAAGGCTTGTGCGATGGCGCTTCCATCCGAAGAGGGTCACGCTTGGGAAAATCCCCCTGAACCTGTTCTAGAAGCAAATCAGCTAACTTCAAAGATTGCTAAACCTGAAGCATTAACTATCAATGCTGAATTATTACGACACTCAATGCGGACACGCTCACGTGAGAAGGCAACGCATCATCCAAACCCATCTCGCTTAGCTTCTCTTGATGGTGTCGGTCGCAATTTAGTCATTGTTGATAGCATTCTCGACTGTGATTTCTTAGGTCGAACCGCTCCCGCGATCGCACTTCCCGCACAGTTCGGATTTACCCAAGTTGAGATTGTCGATCGACATACCCCACATATTGATTTAGATAATCGCGATTCGAGTCCAACCTTGTTGCAACTATTCATTCGAGGTAATCCATTTCGCGGAATTGCAGGATTAACGCAAGCAGCACAAGATTGGTTTACGTATCTATTGAAGACCGATCGACTCTATGCGATCGCGCTTTACGGTAGTCCTTACGTGCTCGATCGCTTTCTTCCCAGCTTGCCCTCTGATGTTCCCTACGTCTTTAGCTATGGACAAATGCGGGAAGCACAAGCGATCGCATTAGAGTCACTGTTTGCACAGGAGTAGACAAAGTTTTAGATCCGCTCAGAGTGAATTAGCGAAGACAATGGTACACTCATACTCATTATGTATGATGATATTTGCCGATTCCTTGCTGAACACTTTTCTGCCGACTTTGCCAGTTGGCTGCTAGGTAAATCTGTTGCTCTAACAGAACTCCAACCCTCTGAACTCTCCCTCGATCCCATTCGTGCCGATGCCCTAATTTTTCTAGAGTCGGACGAAGCCATCTTGCACATCGAGTTTCAGACACTCCCCAAAGCAAACATTCCATTCCGCATCTTGGATTATCGGGTACGAGCCTATCGCAGAGATCCAACCAAGCTCATGCAGCAAGTGGTGATCTACCTCAAGCAAACAAGCTCGGATTTGGTTCACCAAACCAGCTTTACGATGGAGCGTACCACTCATGAGTTTGATGTAATTCGTCTCTGGGAGCAACCTGCTTCACTTTTCCTGCAATACCCTGGACTGATTCCTTTTGCAGTTCTAGGGCAAAGTTATAATGCTGAAGAAACGTTGCGCCAGGTCGCTCAGAGAGTTGATCAGGTTGAAGATCTTCAGACAAAAGCGAACTTGATAGCAGCATCAGCGATTTTGGCTGGATTAAAATTAGACCAAGAAGTGATTTATCGTCTTTTGCGGAGGGACATCATGCAAGAATCTACGGTTTATCGTTCGATTTTAGAGGAAGGTATGGCAGAAGGTAGAGCAGAAGGTAGAGCAGAAGGTAGAGCAGAAGGTAGAGCAGAAGGCAAAGCGGAGAAGCAGCGAGAGATTGCACTCAGTTTGTTACGAGAAGGCTTATCGATCGATATAGTCGCCCGTGGAACAGGATTATCGATCGGAGAAATCCAACAACTTCAACCGTAGACCTAAGATTTAATTCCTTGACTTCTGAGTAACCAAAATCCGGTGTAAGTCATTCCCGAATCATCAGGCTCCACTAAAAGAAAATGTAATCGATCGCTTTCTTTCTTGCGCTGTTCAAACAATTGGGCAGCGCTTCGCACTTCCGGATCTTCAAACGTCGCCACAATCCATCGATCCAACTCTCCCGCATTCAATATCACCCCATCGGGCGCACCTGCGATCGCATCGATCGACACGGGCTGATTTGCCTTTAACCAACGGGCGAGTTGCATTGATCGTCGTCCCCCATCAATTACGATTCCTGGAATCTGTACTGTGGATGCAATGCCTAAATTAATTGGGTAGAGGGCTTCGGGCATTTCGACGATCGGGATGGTGCGATTGGCGATCGACTCGACTAAATCACCCGCTCGAAGGGATGCAAATCGCCATTGGTCTCCCCACAAATTTTCGGGCAACGGCTGAGGAGGATTTCGCATAAACCAATAATAAGCAGAACGAACTCTATTTTAGGGGATTCAAGGTCAGTGATATTGCGGAATTCGCGGTTGCGCAACGAATGGAGTACTGATTTCTTCATCAGAACTTTACCTGTCTTAGCAAAATCTCTACCTGTTGCGCCCGTAACTCAGTAGTTATGGCTTGTATGGTAATAGATAGCGTTTGTTCGTGTACAAAATACCGGGTGATCCAACGCAGTACAAGCGTTTTTCAGCCAAATGGATAATTTCAAGGCGGTTCAGTATTTCGTTAAATTCTTTACGTTACTCTAAATTTTTCACCGGGTATTCTGGGAGAAGTTTCAGAAGCTTTAGTTTTAATACGTAAGTACTCTGTCCGCTTACTTATATTTTGTTAGACGAATCGCTTTTAGCCCCCAAGGAGATAGACGATGACATTACGAGGAACCGAAGCTCAGGCAAAAACTCGCCTGTTGCTGACATTATGGGATGCCAACGATCGACAATCTGATTTCAAGAAAAGCGATCTGATTAAACAGCTAACCCGAACCAAAGAAAAACGCTCTGACTATGAGCCGATTTATCAGACGTTGATTCAGAAGAAAGCGATCGAGGGTGACGATAATGCTCCCAAACTGACCGCGATCGGGCAAAAACTTCTATCAGATGGCTTGAAAGCAGCGGATTTTCAGTTTGACGATCGCTCAACCAGTGCGAAGACTGCGAACCCTTTGCTGAGATGGATTCGGCAGAATTGTTTGGCAAGTGTGCCTGTCGCAAATGGCAATGGGAAGAAAAGTGCCTCGATCGCGTCGTATGAAGAATTTAAGCCTGTGGCGTTGGAAGTTTACGATCGCTTGAATCGCGATTTTAACCTCGATAACTTAGTGCCGATTTATCGAATTCGGCGGGAAATTGGCGATCAAGTTGAGCGATCGAGCTTCGATGAATGGTTGCTCGAAATGCAAGCAGATGATGTCTTGCAACTTCAGGGCGGTAGTCTACCTGATGGCGATTCCTCCAAGATTGAGGATTCGATCACTACAGAACTCAGCGGACTGCGCTGCTATGCAACATTGCTTCAGCCTTAGTAAAACTCACCTGTCAAACTCTTGCGTACTGTCTCTGATTCTCTTCGTGTAACTATGACATCTTCATCGATCGACGAATTAAACCACGCCATCAGAAAGTTTAATCCATTCAATAGTGGATTAATCGTTCGCAACCAAGACGTTTGGAGTGGCAGCTTTCCTGATGTTCCCACATTGAATGCTCACGCCTCGAACACAGTTTTTACAGCAATTGAGCAAATTCAATCAGGAGAACGTCAGGCGGTTGGAATCACAATAAAAGCTGAGAAAGGTCTGGGCAAAAGTCATATTATTAGCCGAATTCGCCATCACTTGCAGAAAAAGGGAGGCGCTTTATTTGTCTACATGGCAGATTACACCAATCTTAGTCGCATCAAGCCAGAGTTCTTAAAGACGCTTGCATTAAGCTTAAAGCAGGTAGGTAGTCAGGAAGTCACACAATGGCAGGAACTAGCGACTGCATTGGTAAATGAGGCACTGCAAAAAGACTACACCCCAAAGCAGTTAGTGACTGCAATCCCTCAGCATTTAGCTCAACAGCCTCAATTGATTGATCGCCTAACTCAGAAAGTACTAGACGCAAAACCAGAGATTGAAAATCCTGATCTGATACAAGCAATTCTCTGGACTCTTTCTGCACAACACGCCCCCTATGCGATTAATTGGTTATGTGGTAAGAGCCTTCCTCAAAGCAGAGCAGATCAATTAGGTCTCTCTAACTCTACTGAAGAAGACCGTGATTCTGAGTCATTCGACACGGTATGCCAGATTCTTGATTTGATCAGTCAATACAATGCTCTAGTTGTTTGTTTCGATCAGCTAGAAGGCACAGAAACCAATGATGCAGGATTTACCAAGGCACAAGTGATTGCTAATTTTGCAATGGATCTGTACAACCGAATCAAGCGAGGTGTAATTCTCACAGCAATGTACCCGGATATTTGGGTTCATCACATCAGAGCGCTACCGACTGCTGAAGCTGTTATCGATCGTATTGGAGAAAGCATCGTAGAACTGAAATATCTCAACTCAGATGATGTTGTCGCATTAGTTTCCTCCCGACTGCAAAGCTTTTATAACTCTCATCAACTGACTCCACCGACGTTAACTTATCCTTTTGAAGAAAGCAAGCTAAGAGAGTTCGGCAAGCAGAAGGCAACAGCAAGAGATGTTTTGCAATGGTGTCAGAAAAATTGGAGTATTGGCGTTGTTCCTCCAATTCTTGCCGATCCGGTAGAACTTGCATACAGATCGGAACTCGCAAGTTTGGACGATGAGGAGTTCATAGACGATAAAGCTAGAATTGCCAAAGCCCTAATTCTAGGTTTTGAAAATCTAGTTGGGCAGACAATTGAAGGTGTAAAAGTTGAGCGAGTTCAATCAGTTATCACTCCAAAAGCAGCGAATAAAGGATTTATTGACTTTAAAGTGATCGGAAACGAAGGATCAGAAGAGGTGAAAATTGGAGTTTGTGTTCTTCCTTACTCTAATGGTGTCGGTGTGCAAGCAGGGTTAAATCGATTGATCGACTATAAAAAATATGGTCTGACTCGTGGTTGCCTAGTTCGTGCCAAACAAATTGCTCCCAGGGCAAAACAGGCTCAAGAGTTCTTGCGAATTCTGCTTCAAGAACGTGGAGGAGAATGGGCGCTACTAAAAGCTGATGATATTAAACCTCTAATTGCACTCGTTGCAGTTTTAGAGAATTGTGCTGACTACGAACTAACTGAAGCACAGATTAGAGAGTTCATCCACAAGAATCAGCTAACAACCGAAAATGCGTTGCTTAAGGAAATCCTGAGTGATCCGTCTGGGCAGGTTCCAGAAAATACGGTTGATGAAGAATCAATCGTTGAAATCAACTCTGTTGTTGTAAATCCGACCAGCATGGATGAAGAGATTGATCTTGGTGATGTAGCAGCATGATTCAGCATCAATCTAGCTTTCTCACTACTGCCTTGTGTTTACATTCTAGAGATATCAATGCTCTAGCTCAGGGAAAAGCGATCACCGCTATAGCCAGGGCATTTATTCGCCCTGGACAACAATTTATCCTCTATCCGTACGCGGCTGAATCACTTCCTTTGCTAACTGAATCCCAACAACTTTCTCTCATTGCATCTAGCCAAAATCAACAGTTAAGCGTCGAAACGATTCCTATTGATAATTGGGCAAGATCTGAGTCCTGCCAGATTCTTGATCAATCTTGTTCCATCGAGAGGTTGGCAAAGGCGACTCATTGGACGAGGGACGAATTGCAAAGAATGTTTCAACAACAGCATCTCTTCCTCGTCTGTCTGCGCGTTTTCCGATTTCCACAAAGGATCGAGATGCTTGCCAATCTTGCTGCCACGACTAATTTTGGTAAATTTATTGGTATCCCTGACAGTCAGGCTGTTACCGAACTTTTGCCTGTATTAAGCGATCGCACTTTCGCCCAGCGCAAACACAAACTCGAAAACCTAGAACCGCCAGACCATCCAGAATTAGAAGCCTTGCACGAGACGATCGCTCAACTCACTCATCCCGCAGCCATTCATCTCGAACAAGACTTGAAATACTTTTTGGGTTGGGCGGAAAGCGCGATCGTCGATCGACCCAAACCTAATTCTGCTTGGATTCAGGAAATCACTCAGGCTGGAAATTCGAGCGATGGCGATCGCTTTGAGAAATTAGTGAGAAAGAGCTTCATTGAACTTGGATTTCAGAACTCTCTAAACAATCCGAAAGCCAGTCTTGATCCAGAGTCATCGGGTGGTGCAGCAGGCATTGATATTTATTGTGAAGCTCCCTACCCATTAGTGGGTGAATGCAAAGCGAGTAAACACGAAAAAGTACCAAATAGCGTCTCTGCACAACTAATCCACCTGGGTCATACCCATCTAGGAAAAGCACAGTTTGATTGCTGCACCAAAGTTTTATTTGTAGCAGGTCGATTAACTGATGCAGCCGAGAAAGCAGCCGTTGAGAATGGAATGAATGTAATGCGTCCTGAAACATTAGAACGATTAGTGACACTGAAAGCTGAATACCCTGGAGCAATTAATTTAATTGAGTTGAAAGCCTGTCTTGAAACAGCGCCATTTGGCGAACTCTCTAACGATAAAATCAATTGCTATCTCGATCGCGTTCAAGAAGATATCGAAGTGCGATCGCGAATCGTTCAACTTATCCAGAGCAAAGCACCACAAGCTTTAGGTGTTGAGACTATCTGGGGCGCTTATGAATTTTCTAATCCTCCTCGCTCATTGAACTCAGAACAATTAAAAGATATCTTGATTGAGCTTTCCTCACCGCTCACCGGATTCATCGGGCGCAAAGAGGGAGATCGCTTTTATTTCCTTCGTCCGCTCAATCTCGAATCTTGATTGCTCTTTTGCATCCTGCGATAAGCTAGTCATACCGACACGATCTCAGCTTATGTCAAACTCACTGCCTACGCGACGCACTGTTTTGCTCTACCCTGACGAAGATGGCTACATTATTGCAGAAGTTCCCAGTCTACCGGGATGCTTGAGCCAAGCCGAAACCCGCGAAGAAGCACTACAGAACATACAAGAAGCGATCGCGCTTCATATCGAAGTCTTACAGAACACGGGGTCAACCTGTCCCAGACGATCAGGTTGAAGTCGCGGCAGTAGTCGTATGAGCAAATTGCCGACTGTTTCCGGTCAAGAATGTATCAAAGCATTAGAAAAAATTGGTTTTGTTGTCTACCGCCAGAAAGGAAGCCACATTACCTTGGTTCGTGAAGATCCTGCGGCTTAGGTCACAGTTCCAAATCGCAAAACGGTTGCCTCATTCGACAAGTGGAATTGACGGTAGACGAACTTATTAACCTACTGTGATTCTTCGATTTCTACGGTCACGATAATCGCCTGAATCACTCGATCTGATAAGCAGGCAGAATGGAGGGGTTGGAGGCAGTTCTGAGGATGTCCGAGTCTAAGCTTCTACTGCTCTAACCCTCGCCCCGAACCAGTTCGAGCACCGTTGCAATTAAACGATCAATATCAATCGGCTTCGCGAGATGTTGCTGAAATCCTGACTCGATCGCTCTTTTTTGATCATATTCTCCCGCGTAGGCTGTCAGAGCAACCGCAGGAATCGGACTCGATTGGCGAATCTGTTGAATCAGCATGTAGCCATCAAACTTCGGCATTCCGATATCGCTTAACAGAATATCCGGTGCATACGAGATGAAAACCTCGATCGCAGTTTAGAGCGAATCGTACAGATGAGTAGAATTGCTCTCGTTCAGCAGCACAAAGGATAATCTGAACGATTGTAAAGTTATCTAGTGTTGATCAATACCAGATTTCAAATCGGCTGCACATCCTTTGAATTGTCAATCCTGATTTAGATAAATGCCAACTTTCCGAACAGTTCTCTATGCTAGTTTGGGGTCTAGCAAGGATGTGGACGTATGTACAACATGGATTTGTTGAACAAGCAGATTCAAGTCATTTATGGGCGAGTGTTAGGACTGCATCAACAGCCAAAAGCGACAAAGACAGATATGCTGCCGATCGCGCTCAAAGAATTGGGCATTGCGTCTGAAGAATTGCAGGTCGCAGTCGAAGAACTCTCACGCCAAAATGAAGTGCTTGCTGCTGCTCAAGAGGAAGCGGATACGACTCGCTTTCTCTATCAAAGCCTGTTTGAGTTTGCGCCTGATGCCACGATTATCACCACCCTGTCTGGAACGATTCAAGAAGCCAATCGAGCCGCAACCACACTTCTAAATCGTCCATCCGATTCGCTCATCAGCAAACCCTTCATCACCTGTATTGCACTCGAAGATCGGACTCAGTTTCGTCATTTTCTCAACTCCGTCCAACTAGAGCGATCGACGAATCTAGCGTTGCCACGAATCCAGCTTACTGCACGACTCCAGCGTCGATCGCAAGACTGGTTTGAAGCCGCATTAACAGTCGATGTGATTTACAACAAACAAGACGAACCGATCTTGCTTCGATGGCAGGTCGAGGACTTAAGTCATAGTCAAAACACGATCGCGGCACTGATTCAAGATCATATCTCTCCGTTTCGCCATGTCGATCGCTATCATCGCGGCGAACTGTTACCGATCGAACCACAGCATTTGTGGCTGGTGATCGATGGGGTGGTGAAGCTGACTACATTATCGCAGCATGGTGAGGAGATTCTGATTGGGTTAGCCACTGAGGAACAGGTCTTTGGAGCGAGTTTAACGAAGCTGGCGACTTATCAAGCGATCGCCATGACTGATGTAAAACTGGCTGCAATTCCAGTCTCAAAACTGGCAGAATCCGCAGAACTTTCTCGATCGCTGTTGCCCCGAATGATGCAGCGATTACAGCAAACTGAGCGACTTTTAGCAGTGCGAGGACACTTACGAACCAACGATCGATTTGAGCAATTGTTGCACGTGTTGAAAGACGAAATCGGGGAAGCGATCGGGACGGGAACACGATTAAAAGCGAAGTTGACGCATCAAGATTTTGCGAGTGCTTGCTGTACAACGCGCGTAACGATTACTCGATTGCTCGGACAGCTTCAGCAAGCTGGAAAAGTTTCGGTCGATGCTCAAAATCATTTGATTGTTCGAGATGATGCTTTTTAGCTGTCTGTAGCAGATTCATTCGTGATTGCTGTGAGCAATGGCAAGCTGATAATAAAAGTTGCTCCCTGTCCCTCTCCAGCGCTTTCTGCTCGAATCGTACCGTGGTGGAGTTCGACTAAGTGACGTGCGATCGCGAGTCCAACTCCTAATCCTTTCGCTGCATCGGATGTTCTCGCTTGACGAAAACGATCGAAGACATGCGGGAGAAAATCCGACGCAATACCAATACCCGTATCAATCACTCGAATTTCACCACGATCGAGCCTTGTCGAAAGTTCAACGGTGACACGACCACCTGCTGGAGTAAATTTAATTGCATTCGTCAGCATATTAGAGAACACTTGCTGAAGACGATTGCGATCTCCCCTCACTAAAGCATCTTGATCCGGTTGCCAAATGAGATCAATCGATTTAGCTTCAGCACTTTGAGCTACAGTCGCGATCGCAATTTCCACGATCGATTTCAATTCCACAGGCTGAAGATTCAATCGCAGTTTACCAGCCGTGATGCGAGACATATCGAGCAAGTCTTGAACCAGAGCCGCTTGCACAGTCGCATTCCGCTCGATCGTGTCTAATGCTTTGGTCAAAATTGACGGACTGGGGGGATTCGATCGTAAAAGTCGAGTCCAACCGAGAATCGAAACCAGTGGCGTATTGAGTTCGTGCGAAACAGTAGAAAGCAATTCATCCCGGTTCCGAATCGTACTTCTCGCCTCTTGTAATGCAGTGGTTCGGAGTTGAGCCATTTGCAGATGAGCATTGACGCGCGACACCAGTTCTTGTGCTGAGAAGGGTTTGATCAAGTAGTCATCTGCTCCCGCTTCGAGTCCTTCGACGATCGCTTCTTCTCCCGCACGTGCCGAAAGCAAAATAATCGGAATTTCTCTAGTACGCGGATCAGATCGCAAGGCTTGCAGCAATCCAAAGCCGTCTAACTCTGGCATCATCACATCACTCAGAATTAGATCGGGAACTTGTGCTTGAGCAACTCTCAGAGCCGTCATTCCATCTGCAACCGCTTCCACTTGAACGTATTCGCTGAGGATGCGTGTGAGATACGATCGCATATCGGCATTATCATCAACCAACAGCACACGAGCCGCGATCGCAGAAGTATTCAGTTCCTCCGCATTTTCTATCGATAGCCATCGTTCTGCCTCTTCCACGTATGACATCGCATTCATCGCTGTAGAGGCGAGAGTCCGATCGCTTTCAATCCGTTCGCTCGGTAAATGATCGGTTCCAAACGGCAGTGCGATCGTGAAACAAGTCCCCACCCCGACCGTACTCGTGACCTCGATCGTTCCTCCTTGCAATCGCACTAATTCATGCACCAAAGCTAGACCAATTCCTGATCCCTCGTGTGTTCGCGCCTCTGCCCCTCGGACTTGATAGAATCGCTCAAACAAATGCGGCAGATGTTCGGGTGCAATCCCGGTTCCTGTATCTTCAATTTGAATAGTTGCGTGATGATTCTCAGATTGCAATCGAACTGTGATTTCGCCTATAAATGTAAACTTAAAGGCGTTTGAGAGCAGATTGAGAATGATTTTTTCCCACATTTCTCGATCGACATAAACGGCTTCCGGTAACGGCGAACAATCGACCACAAGCCGTAATCCTGCACGCTCGATCGCAGATCGAAACACCGAGGCGAGTTCGGTTGTTAATTGCGCTAAATCGATCGGCTCATACACGGCTTCCATTCGACCCGCTTCGATGCGCGAAAAGTCGAGCAGAGTATTAACCAATTTCAGCAGACGTAAACTACTGCGATGAGCCAGTTCTAAGCGTTCTTGATGAGCGGGGGAAAGTGTTCGATCGTTCAATACCTCTTGTAGTGGTGCAAGTAATAGCGTTAACGGGGTGCGGAACTCGTGAGACACATTACTGAAAAAGAGCGTTTTTGCTCGATCGAGTTCTGCCAGAGTTTCGGCGCGTTGGCGTTCTTGTTCACGCTCAGACTGTTCTCGAACTCGCTGAAGCTCCGATTCATTCAGGGCGGCTTCTGCGCGTTCGCGTTCGATCGTTGACCAGATCCGTTCAGCAGTTTCTTCAACGAGGGCAACTTCAAACGATGTCCATTCGCGCGGCGCACCATGAGTCACAGCCATCACCACCACCAGTTCATCGCCCTTGAACAGCGGGACAGTGACAAACGATCGAACGGACACCGCCTCGTAGTTCACTTTCTGCGAGTCGGGAATCGCTTCAGTCGTTTCGAGATCGTTACAGATTAACGGTTGTCCGTTTCGCAGTCCTTCGACAAGTGCCTTCCAGTGCTCAAGCGGATGATGACCCGCCAGACTTTGTGCATCCCCACGCACGTAATCGCGTTTGACAATCACGAGGTTCTGGTCATCGTCGATTTTGCCGTAGTAGGTGCGATCGGTTTGGAGATACTTACCGAGCAGACGACACGCCGCCCCCTCGATTTCGACTGAATCGGTCAGCGATCGCAGTGCATCCGACAACTCGATCCGAAACGCATCCACTTCAGCGGCATGACGCAATTGTGCTTCTGCTCGCTTCCGCTCCGAAACATTGCTAAATAAAACTGCGATCTGCCCCGGCATCTGAGCCGCAAAGACATCTGCTTCAATCCACAGATCGAGGTCTGAGACATGTTCCTCGAACTGTTGCGGCTGCCTGGTTTGGGCAACTTCATCATAAATATCGATAATCCGCTGCTCGACATTCGGCACGAAATCACGGATGGTCTTACCAATCACCTCTCGCATCCCGGTATGCCGCTCAAACGCTGGATTGACTGTCAGGTAACGGAAGTCACTGGGTTGATCTGGCGTTGTCTCAATCTTCTCGATAATGCAGAAGCCTTGATCCATTGTGGTGAACAGCGATCGATATTCCGCTTCCGATTTGCTCAACTCTGCTTCAGCGCGGGCGCGTTCGATCGTTGCCCAGATGCGTTCAGCGGTTTCGCGAATCAGTTCGATTTCTGTCTCTGACCACTCGCGGGGTAGAGGTTCGTTTACGGTCAGTGCGCCGACCAAGGTTTCTCTCTTAATCAGCGGTACGGCAGCAAACCCGATCATGTTGATCATTGCCATCGCTGCCCGTTCAGCATCGGGAATGATCGGTGTGGTTTGCGTATCCGCAATGATGATCGTTTCGCCCCGTCGCATGATCGGCAAACTCCAACCATAGTTTTCCAGCCGATACTCTCCAACGATCGAAGGCGAGTCACCGCGTGAATAATGTTGATTGACACGGGCGTAACCCTCCGTTTCGTGAATTTCGACGTAGTAGACACGATCAACGCCCAACTGTTCACCCAAGAGACGACACGCTTCTGCCTGAATCTGCACCGAGTCTGTGAGCGATCGCAGTGCATCCGACAATTTCAGTCGGAAGGCATCCATTTCAGCCGCACGACGCAGTTGGAGTTCTGTCCGTTTGCGATCGCTGACATCACTCGCGGTTCCAAACCATTCCAGGATCTCACCCTGATCATTGAGCATCGGAATCGCGCGGGAGAATGTCCAGCCAATTGTGCCATCCTGTTGAATCACTCGGTGTTCTAGCTCAAAGATGCGCTTGGTTTGGATCGCGTTCTCGATCTCTGCCCAAATCTTTGATCGATCGTCTTGAGGAATATAAGTTTCGATCCAGGATCGGCTTGGATCTTCAGTATGGATGAGAAATTGCTTGCCATCGAGATAGCACATCTCACGCCAATCTGCACTCATCCGATAGACCACACCTGAACTCGCAGTCACGAATAAGCGGAATCGTTCTTCACTCTCGCGCAGGGCAGTTTCGGTCTGAAGTTGCTCGATCTCCTTGCGCTTAACTTCGGTAATATCCTGCACGACTCCGTAAAATGTGCCGCCGTCTACGGGGACAAGCTCTGCGTAGGAAGCGATCCAGTGAACGCTGTCATCGCGCCAAATTACTCGGTATTCCATTTGCAGGTTTGAGCGAGTTTGCAGGGCTGCGGTAAAGGTCGCTTGACTTTGCTCATAGTCGTCTGGGTGAATGTTCATTCCTGCTTCGGCGAGGGTTTTGGCTTCTCCGGGGGCGTGTCCTTGGAGGATGAGAGCGCGATCGTCTGCCCAAAAATCATCGGTGGCAACACGATATGTCCAAGTTCCTAAGTTCGCGCTCTTTAGCGAGAGTTCGAGCCGTTTTTGCGTCTTTCTTAATTGCGCTTCGGTCGTAGCATCGGATGGAAAGGATGGCATAGAGTGACGGTTCCAGCGATCGAGCATCAGCAATAACAGGCAGTCGGATTGTAAAGCCTTATCTAAATCGTAGCGTGATACATCGACAGCGAATTAATCGAGTGGGTCTGAGTTAGAAGTCTTTGCAGCTAATCGAGCCACCATCTCAACCCATTGACTCGGCTGAACTAATTTGTGCAAATGCGCTTCATATCCAGCCTCGATCGCTTTTTCTCGATCCTCTTCCAGATAAGCCGTAATTGCCGCTGCTGGAAGATGACCGCCTCGATCTGCTTCTCGTGCCCGAATTCGTCGAATTAAACTATACCCGTCTTCGTCGGGCATCCGAATATCACTCAGCAGCACATCAGGACGAAATCGATCAATCTCTTCTAAAGCCGCTGCCGCACTTGAGACGGCTCTCACTTGAATGCCATGTACCTCTAATGCAGTCGTGACAAAATCGCGAATATCCGCTTCGTCATCGACAAAAAGCACCTGTAGACCGTCGAGCGATTGAGGTAATTGCGATCGACTCTCTAGAGCCTGCTGCGCCGGAATCGAACTTCTGGCGATCGTTTGCTGAGAGGGACTCATGTTGTAGACCCCAATTCTCAACCGTTCAATTTCTCCATCGGTGTTCCGTGCGATCGCGAGATGCAACTCCGCCAAAATGGGATCGCTCTCACGCGGACACAGGCTGGTTTGCCAGAGTTGAATCCCGCTGGTTTGAGGAAGCTGATTGAGAAAAGTCAGGAAGTTAAACCGATCGTAATCTGCAACAAATCCAGCCAGAGGTTGATGGATCAAGTAACTGTGAGACACGTTTAGCAATTGAGCGATCGCTTGATTTGCCTCTAGGATCACGCCGTCTGCGTTCGTGACTAAAGAAGCGATCGGGAAAAACTGAAACAAGTCCTGATAGTACTGCTGTTGTTGAACAAGCTCTTCTTCAGCGAGATCGATCGTCGCTAAATTCGTCTGCATCTGCTCATAGATCACTTGTAGATCTTCCAGTGCTGCATCAACTTCCTGCCAGCCTGCCGTGTTTTCCCCTCGTAGTGCTGCAATCTGCTGGCGAATAACTTGAAAATGTTGCCTGATCTGCTCGTCACTCATAATGAATGTCTGGTAATGATCTTGTTGAGATGAGGTGTACGGGTCGAAGAGATTCCAAGCACAGAGAATATCTTCGATCGTTGTTAATTAACAAGACAGAATGATACCAAATACAACTGCCATTCCAGGGAGCACCAATCGATCCTAAGTCCACTTTATACAAGAAAAGTGCCGCATGAAGTTACAAGTACGAGTAACCAGAGATACACATTTGCTTACTATTGCTTACTATTTCGCTCCTGGGACTTTTGTAAATACCTTGTGTTGTTGGCTTGCAGATGTGAACAGCGATCGCTCAGATGGAGTCACCAAGTTCTCAACATTCCCCAGTAACAAAAATCCATCGTCCTTCAAACTCGAATACAAACTGCTCAAGGCTTGAAGTTGAGTTTCTGGTGTGAAATAGATGAGCAAGTTGCGGCACACCAGTAGATCGATGTGAGGAAGAGGCGGATCTTGTAGCAAGTTATGAACCTGGAAGCGAATCGAGTGGCGGAAATCTTGTCTCCAGTAGAAAACCTCATCTCGACGTTCAAAATAGAGGTCTTGTACATCCGATGGAACGAGTGCAACCTTTTGAGCGGGATAACATCCTTCACGCGCTTGCTGAATTGCCTCTGGGTCAACATCCGTCCCATAAATTTTCACTTGCTGTTGAAACGCTTCGACTCCCAATGCTTCGATGAAGAGCATTGCCAACGAATAGGTTTCTTCTCCCGACGCACACCCTACACTCCAGATCCGAATCGGTTGATCGGGTGCTTTATTTGCGATCGCTTGTGGAATCACTTGCTCTGCTAAATAGCTCCAGACCAACGGGTCACGAAAGAAATAAGTAAAGTTGATATAAATCGTATTTAAAAGATATCTGACTTCATCTGATTGCTGCTGCAAACATCTAAGATAGTCGCGATAAATCTCGACCCCAATTCGCTGCATTCGTACCAATATGCGCCGCATCAAAGTAGATCGCTTGTAGCCTGTGAGGTCAATTTGATGAACTCGGTTGAGATAAATTAATAGATTTTCTAATTCAGTCGTTTCTAAAAACGGAGTTGTGATAGTAGCAGGATAAGAATTCCACATAAATCAGGAATTACACTTTATTAGGTTTATCAGCCAGAAAAGATTCGGATGAAGACCTCTGGAAGACGATCGCTTTGGAAATCTCCAGTGTGTATTATCCATCGGGTGAATGGGACAATGATGTCAGAATTTTTAAGACTGTAGAAAATCCTCATCCCATCTAGCCTATCGCTCTCTAGCTTAGTAAACTTTTGCTAAAAGTAACAGAGGAATAAAGAGTCCTATTCGTGTTACTAATTGAACGCTTTCATTAACTATCTTCCTACCAAAACAATTAATCAAAATGCCAATCTGAATTACATAGCTTGCTCTAGTTAAAGTTGCAAAGGTGCAAAGACTTTTCTTGATTGAATGCAGCAAACATTTCCAATCCATACACGAATACAATCTATCGAATTAGACTTGAAATCGATTGCATGACTCTCTCCGAGGGCAGAGACTATCCCTAAATAGTGACCACTCAAGATAGATCCCTCTGCTTTAAGATTCAACCTAGAATCTTCCTACCAATAAAAACCCGTCGTAGCATCATCAAGCAGCAACGGACATTCATTGATCATAATATTGAGGCTTGGCAAGAAGCATGATTCGAGTCATTTTAATTGAAGACCACGATTTGACCCGTGTGGGGATTCGAGCGGCTCTACAGCAAAGAGAAGGGTTTGAAGTCATCGGAGATGCTCGTGATGCGAAATCAGGGCTAAGATTGCTCAAAACTGCTCAGCCCGATGTGGCGATCGTTGATATCGGTCTTCCAGATACCACTGGAATTGATCTCACTCAACAATTTAAACAAGCTCAAGCAGCGGGAGAATCTCCCAACACAAAGATCCTGATTATGACCATGCAGGATAGTGAAGATACTGTTCTAGCGGCGTTTGCGGCTGGGGCGGATTCATACTGTATGAAGGATGCCAGCATTGATAAGTTGGCTCAAGCGATTCAAACGACCGCAGGCGGTAATGCTTGGATTGATCCCGCGATCGCACGTGTGGTACTCCATCAAACTCAGAAAGCTTATACCTCTAATCAACAATCGCCCGAAGCAGCCACGATTTCCATTAATCGACTGTCGGACGAAGATTTTATTCCAGCGTATCCGTTAACAGAGCGCGAATTAGAAGTGTTGAAGCTGATTGTAGATGGATGCAGCAACGCTCAAATCGCAGAGAAGCTCTACATCACGGTTGGAACTGTGAAAACTCATGTGCGGAACATTCTGAATAAGCTTTGTGCAGATGACCGGACACAGGTTGCCGTTCGGGCATTGAGAACGGGATTAGTTCAGTAGCGCAATTCAGGGTGCATCTCGAATGAGTCCAACTCATCCGACTCGCCCTGGATTAAGCGGTTAAAGCTTCAATGCGAGACAGTAATTGATTAAAGTCGATCGGTTTTTGAATATATCCATTCGCACCTGCGTCTAATCCAGGCTGTACCTGCATTTTGTCATGAGCAGAGATCAGCAAGATTGGCAGAGTGCGATTGTTCGATCGAATTTCTTGTGTCACTTCCAATCCGTTCATTCCCGGCATCATCACGTCCAGCAGAACGAGATCTGGTAAGGAATGCTCTAGTCGATTGAGTGCAGTGCTACCATTCTCTGCGACTTCGACCTCGAATCCTTCAGCCTCTAAGAATACTTGCAGTAGTAGTAAGTTATCTGCGGTGTCATCGACCGCTAAGATTTTACGCCCTTTTCGTTCTAACACGGCTTTAACCCTATGAGTTGCTGAGAGAGAATTTGTAATTGTGATTACTTTTATAGTTACTTTTCTTCATTCAGAACCAGTCATACCCTAGAAAGATTTTGGCGCTCATCGTTGTGCTGATTCTGATCTCTTTCTTTCGAGACTTATCGATCGATCATAATTTTTCTACTCTTATGAGTGTTCTAATCCAGCAGTGGAGAAATTTTTATGACAACCAGTATTGAACAACCCAAGAACAGAAATGGTGCGCTCTGGTCAGGTATTTTATTGATTGCATTAGGCATTACATGTGCGATCGCACCTAGGTTCTCAACTCTAGTCAGCGAAACCTGGATTGCATTGATCGTTTTATCCGCAGGTTTTACGAAGCTCGTTTATGCTGTACAAACTCGTGAACAAGGCGGATTCCTTTGGAAGATTCTGTTAAGTGCACTCTATATCGCAACTGGAGTGATGCTTCTAGTTTCTCCTTTGACGGGTGTATTAACGCTGACTTTGTTGCTGGGTAGCTTCTTACTGGCAGAAGGTACATTTGAGCTGATTCTGGCATTCCGCCTGCGTGAAAAGGCAAATAACTGGCTGTGGTTGCTTGGAAATGCGATCGTGACCGCAGGTTTAGGCGCTTACATCTGGTTCCAGTATCCGTTTAATGCACCTTGGTTGCTTGGAACCTTGGTGGGTGCAAGTATCTTTGCAAGTGGTTTGTCGCGTGTGATGTTCTCGCTAAATCCTCAAGCTCAGTCTGAGACTCCTGCAACCTCTGCATAAGTTTAGAGTCTCAACACGCTTTCCAAGATTAGAAGCTAGATCTGTCTACAAGGGCGAGACGGGTCTAGCTTTCTCGTTTAAGCGATCGTGCCGGAGTTGCCCAGAGCGACAAAATGGCAAGTTTCTATGACACAAATCGCCTAACGGCGACAAAAATCGCGTAATATCTCAGAGGTTTTTTGTCGTTGCTTTCTATGTCCAAATTTCTCAATCTCGGTGTTTTACTAGCAGGCGTGAGTATTCTTGCCGTCTCGACTCCTGCCAAAGCTGAAGTGGTGACTCGTTGCCAAATCCAGCCGCGTGAAAATCAGCCCAATCCTTTAGGAATGCGAACCGGGCTAGATGTCGAAGAAAAGGGCGGAGATGTTACGTTTCGATATCGGACATTCCCAACTCCGGTGAGTGCTGATCAACCTCCAGTCACGATCGAGCAAGAACGCACCATGATTTTCTACAAGACAACCTTAGCTGCCGTTCGCGATCGCATGCTGAAAGATCCCAAGTTCTTTGCTGAGCTTCGTGGAACAAGTGACTCACCCAGCTTCAAAGAGGTTAACGATTTGTTGGTGTGTCGCAAAGACGCATCTCAGACGAGAGCCTCGATCGCGGATCTTGCAGATGGTTCGTATCGAGTCTGGAATGGTGCACCTTCTTTCACTGTGACTGATCAACAGTTGCTTGCGAAAGGAGCTTACACCTTTTTGTTCACCAAAACTGGAAACAGAATTGTTGGGTTCTTTGCTCGTCCAAGTGATGAATCCATGTGCATCACCGGAACGGTTCAGGGCAATACGATCACAGGGGTTGTGAATCCTCCTGCTCGGTCTGCGAATCCTGCTGCCCGACAGAATCGAGCCTTTGATCCGGCTGGATTCTTAAGACTGGGTGCATGGAGCAATCAAGGTAATCTAGGTTCGTATAGTCCCTCGACGCTCAATCTCTCTACCTTCAATCGCATTAATATTGGTTCTCGGAAAGCTCCCACTTTGTGCCGATAAAAAAACGGGATAGATGATTCCACCCCGTTAACACTACCAAGAATCAAACGGTTACTTTGCTTGATTTCGATGTTGTTTCGCTAAATCAAGCAAAGCACCCCAGCGTTTTTGTAGCTGTTTCGCAGTGCATTTGAGAATCTGAACAATCTCTTGATCGCTAACCCCCGATCGCTTTAATTCCAAGAGTTGATGTTGCTCTTCAGAGAGTGTATCGGTGAATGCTTCCCACTGATTCGGAGACAATCCTAGATTCTGATCCAAATCGGCTCCTAACCATTCATGCACGAGCTTCCAGTTTCCAGAAGTAATAAACTTATCGACGTGGTACTTAAATCGCTGTTGCAGATAGTCCCGTTTACGCGGTGTTAAACCTAAGATTTCATCAATCTCTGGCACTGAGAGATCCTGCAATTTCAGCGTGAGATAGTCTACACAGTCTTTTTGATCTTGAGATTCGAGGTAGCGAATCAGTTCGACCACAACGCGATCGCGTAACACCGATTCGGATGGATCAGCTTTATCTGATATCATCTGCTCCCGAATCATCTGCATAATTCCAGAACGTCCATAAGCCTCAGTCTCATCGCTTTTCGCGGTTTCCATCGCGGTTTCGATATCGACTGCAATTTCTTGAGGCTGGCGACTAGCAAACCGTTGAGCACGGAGAATAATTAACTGTTGATTGTGCTGAGTTGGTAAAGTAATTCGCCGTTTCGCGTACTGTTCAGTAAACGCCATATATTCCGCCAGTTCCAATCGAGTACGCGGCTGATAGTTATCGGCAAGCTCATTCTCGCGGCGAAAGGCTCTAAGGGATTCAGTGTAAAAGCCTTGTAGAAAGTCCTCGATCAGGGTGTAGCGGGCTTGAAATGTGAGTTGCAAATGAGCAGGCGCGATCGGGCGATACACCATTGTGCTGAGATTGCTGTGTAGCTCGATCCGTCCCCGTTGAGACCCAAGCTCATAGAAATGCACACACTTTTGCAGGCGATATCGCGCCAAAGTTAGCCGCCATGAGCTAATTTGACCGGAAGATTGAATCCGATCGCTCTTTGCACAAATGCGATCGACTTCGGTCGCAATCCGATGAGCAACTCGTGCGATCGTGGTTCCAGAACTGTTCAATTCGGTTGCAAGTTCGGTCGCAAGCTGATTCGCAAGTTCTTCAGTCCGGTTAACTTCTGGGGTGTCGGCATCTGGAGCGGTGAGCAGAGCGGAATCTGGCTGGGGTGCTTTGGGAGACTTTGCTTTCATGGGGTTCGGTCTTGGTAGATACATCAGTCGCTACATGCTGCATCGACGAGACTTCGGGAAATTTTCGCGAAGTGTGTGTCAGTTTTTCGGCTGGTCGAGCGCTGAAGAAAACAGCATTGAGGTTGTTGTCCCGTTTGAGTCTGGCAAAGTTCCAAATGTTCGTGATTCAAGGCAGGATCGATCGCTCAAGGTTGTGATCGAGTGTACCCTGCTGAGAGTGACAGTTACCATGCTGGCTTGATTCTCGGCGGTTGAATCGTCCGTTAAATTTGCTGTTTAGAGAGTTCAAATGATCGAACTGTCGCTAAACTTGAAAATCGTAGGATCAAAAGACAGAGTATGCTTCATCAATTTTCACTAGACACCGAGAATGGACATCGATCGTTCGAGCTTCCGGGTGCACGTCCCCACTACAATCCCGATCGTCCCGGTCAAGTCGAGCATATCTTCTTAAATCTGATCCTCGATATCCCGAATCAAAGTTATCATGGGACTTGCACGATTCGATTGAACCCGATTCGGAATGGCATCGATCACTTAACTTTAGATGCAGTGAATCTGAATATCGAATCCGTCAAAATCGATGATGCCTCTCAGCAGTTTGATTACGACGGTGAACAATTGCAGATTCAACTAAAACAACCGACGAAGATTGGTGAAAAAATTGAATTAGCGATCGCCTATCACGTCGAGAAACCCCAACGCGGTATCTATTTCATTGCGCCCACTCAAGACTATCCCAATAAGCCCACTCAAGTTTGGACACAAGGCGAAGATGAAGATTCGCGCTTCTGGTTCCCTTGCTTTGACTATCCGGGACAGTTAACGACCTCAGAAATTCGAGTTGAGATTCCCAAACCTTTTATTGCGGTCTCAAATGGTGAATTAATTGCCACTGACGATCGCGGCGACACCCGAATTTTCCATTGGTATCAGAGAGAAATTCATCCGACGTACTTGATGACATTAGCGATCGGAGATTTTGCTGAACTCCGCGACGAATGGCAGGGTAAACCTGTCACATACTATGTCGAGAAAGGACGCGAAGAGCAAGCCCGTCTGAGTATGGGTAAAACGCCGCAGATGATTGAGTTTTTCAGCCAGAAATATGGCTATCCGTATGCGTTTCCGAAATATGCTCAAGTCTGCGTCGATGACTTCATTTTCGGGGGAATGGAGAATACTTCGACGACCTTGTTAACTGATCGCTGTCTACTCGACGAGCGGGCTGCGATCGACAATCGAAGTACTGAATCTTTAGTCGCTCACGAACTTGCCCATCAATGGTTCGGTGATTTGATCGTGATCAAACATTGGTCACACGCTTGGGTGAAAGAAGGAATGGCTTCTTATGCTGAAGTCATGTGGTTCGAGCAAGAATACGGACGAGAAGAAGCGCTTTATTACTTGCTGGGTCAAGCGCGAGAGTATTTAGATGAAGATGCGTCTCGGTATCGTCGATCGCTGGTGACGCATGTGTATCGAGAAGCGATCGAGCTTTACGACAGACATATCTATGAAAAAGGCTCTTGTGTTTATCACATGATTCGAGCCGAGTTAGGCGATGAATTGTTCTACAGTGCGATCGCAACGTTCCTAAATGACAATGCTCATCGAACGGTTGAAACCATTGATTTGTTAAGAGCGATCGAGAAAGCTACCGGGCGCAATCTCACATTCTTATTTGATCAATATGTCTATCGCGGTGGACATCCTGAATTCAAAATAAACTACGCTTGGGATTCTGATAGCAACCTGGCAAAAATCACCGTGTCACAATCACAGTCGGAACTCTTCGATCTGCGAATTCCGATCGGGATTAATTTCGTAAATGATGGCAAAGTCGATCAAAAAACTTTCACCGTTCGCATTCACGAGAAAGAACAAAGCTTCTATTTCCCATTAGAGAAGAAGCCTGATTTCATTAGCTTTGATGTGGATAACTATCACCTCAAAACCGTTGAGCTAGAGTATCCGATGCCCGAACTCAAAGCCCAACTGCAATATGATTCTGATCCCGTATCACGACTCTATGCCGCACAAGCGATCGCGAAAAAAGGCGGACTCGAAGCGGTCAGAGTCCTATCTGAAGCAATGAAGAACGATCGCTTCTGGGGGGTTCGGGCTGAAATTGCAGAAAGCTTGGCGACGATCAAACTCGATCAAGCGGTTGAAGCCGTGATCGCAGGATTGAATGATCCAGAAGCACGAGTGAGAAGAGCGATCGCAACTTGTCTCGCTCAGATTGCAACCCCAGAAAGTTACGCAGCATTAGGCTCGATCGTGGAAAAAGGCGATGCAAGTTACTACGTCGAAGCGACTGCACTCCGAAGCTTTGGAAAAGTTGCTGCATCTGGTCTAAGCGAATCTTCGGAAGAAGAAACTCTCAAGCTAATCGAGACGGTTCTAAAAGAGCGTCAAGGCTGGAATGAAGTAGTAAGAGCAGGCGCGATCGGTGCTTTGGCTCATCTCAAAACTTCAGAAACCGCACTCAATCTCATGCTGGAATACACCCAGCCTGGAGTCCCTCAGCCGCTCCGACTTGCTGCAATTCGGGCACTCGGTGCGATTTCTACTGGGCAAGACAACATCAACCTAGAACGAATTCTGGAACGATTGAAAACACTGTCGCGCGAAACGTTCTTTCTGACTCAAGTTGCAGTTGCCTTCGCTTTGGGACAAATGGAAACCACCAAAGCGATCGGTATTCTTCAATCGCTGGCGGATCAAACGCCTGACGGTCGAGTTCGCCGCATCGCCGAAGAATCTGTCCAGAAAGTGCAGAAAAATGCAGGTTCAGACAAAGCCGTAAAGCAACTGCGCGAAGAACTGGATCAACTCAAAAAAGAGAATCAAGAACTGAAAAGCCGTTTGGAAAATTTGGAGGCAAAGACTAACCGTTAATGGAAGTTCAGGCTCTCGATCGACGATTTGAGAGCCACTTACTGCTTCAGATCAATCTGCACAGGGAGAATCCGGTAAGCATCTGCATCCTTCGATTCCAGCTTGACATCAAACGCCAAACTTCCATCTGCATTCGCTTGCAAAACTAACGCATTCACGATCGATTGAATGTCTGCTCTAGATTGAGGATTATCTAAGTCCGGATTATTTCGCAAAGTTGGGCTGTCATCCAATACGCGGGCATCAACAACCTGTCCCTGCGGTGTAATTACAAGACCTATCCGCAGATCTAAGGTCGTCACAGGCAGCTTGCCGGGAAAGTCGAATTCAATTTCCTGCAATTCAGCAGATTTTAATGTGACCGTTCCTTTTGCATACTGCTCAGGTCTGAACGTATCTTCTTGAAGCTGTCCAGTGACTCGCCCTTGAATATTTGTCGCAACTAACAATGATTCTCCTGAACCTACTGGAGAACCTGTCTCTCCTGATGATTCTCCCCCAGGAGTTGAGGTGGTCGGAGTTTCAGGTCGAGTAGAACCGGGAGAGCCAGGAGATGGGGTGGTTGTTCCGGGTGTGGTTGTTCCAGGAGATGGGGTGGTCGCTCCGGGTGCGGCTGTTCCAGGAGTGGATGCACCAGGAGTAGCAGGATTTGTCGCGCCCGGATTGGGTGCAGGAGTCGTCGGACGAGGAGAAACCGTTGGATTTTGGTTGGGGGTTGTTCGATCGCTGGGTAATTGTCCTGGTGATGGGGTTGGCTGAGAACGATTCGGCTGATTGATTGGAGTCGTAGGCGAAGGACTCGGAGAAGGCGCGGTGCGAGATTGCGATCGTTCTGGTGCAGCTTGACGAGGCAGATTCGCGATCGCGCTACTTCCCGGAGCATTCGGAGCCTGAGTTGCTTCTGTAACCGATTCTTGAGGCGGCGCGGCTTTCGGTAATTCCGCTTGCGTCTGTGTATTAGAAGGTGCGATCGGCTGTTTTAAAGGCGGTGCATTCGGATCAATTTCAACAAAATCTAGCGGGGCTTGACTCGTTCCTGCTGGAGTGCTTGCTGTTTGCGAAAAATACCAGCGACCGACTAAAAGCAACACTAGATGCAAGGCGAGTGATCCAGCAATCAATGAGAGCCAGAATGTCGGGGAATCTTGTGTTTTCGATCGCTTGGTTGAAACAGAAAACGCCATGCCAAAATCTCACTCACACAGGAAAGCAACAGGAACGAATACTATCCTAGCCTCCTTGTCTGCGATCGCACGGGTTTCGTTTCAAAATCAGTGACGCAGCGGAACCCGCTCCAGATATGGACTGACCGAGAAGGTTAGCACCGTTTCGTCTACTCCTTTGAGCTTTAGCGGACTCTCCTTAGTAATATTGTCTTCATCGACATAATCCGCGACTGCTGCCGAAATGAGAATCGAACCGGGAGCGGCTGCCTCTTGTAATCGGGCGGCAATATTCACACTCGGACCAATTGCCGTATAGTCCGATCGCTCTTCACCGCCAAACATTCCGACCACGGCAGTGCCTTGATGAATCCCACAGCGGAATGAAACGCGATCGATTCCTTGTGCTTCCCACTGTGCATTGAGTCGATCGAGCGTTTGATACATTTGACGAGCGGTTGCGATCGCACGTTTCACTTGTTCGTTCGGGGTGAGTTCCTCTGGTGCGCCGAACAATGCCAGAATCGCATCGCCCATAAATTTATCAACTGTGCCACCGTTATCGAAAACACAGCGGGTCATGGCATTGAGGTATTCATTCAAGAGTTCTGCAACTCGACGCGATCGTAACGTGTTAGAAAGCTGCGTAAATCCGACAATATCGCTAAACAGTACGGTGATCATTCGAGGTTCAGGACGCAGATCAAGCGTCAGATCGCCTTGAGCCGCACGTTTTACCATTGAAGGCGGAAGGAATCGCCGCAGAACAGATTCAGTCAGATAGGTATTGATTCGGGACACTCGCTGTTCATTTTCTTTGAGGGCAAGCAGGTTGCGAACTTCTGCAAGTAATTCTCGATCGTTAAACGGTTTTGCTAGATAAGCATCTGCGCCCCGTTCTACTCCTTCAAGCCGGGTATCTTCGTCCGCTTTTGCTGTCAGTAGAATGATCGGCGTTCCTTTGAGGTCGTCTTGAGCGCGAATCATGCGGATCATGTCTAAGCCCGATACGATCGGCATCATTAAATCAGTCACGATCAACGATGGGCGGTGTGCTTTCGCTTGCTCAAATCCTTCTGCACCGTTTCGAGCCGTCCAAACTAGATAGCCCTGTTGTCTGAGAACACCGGAAACGTACGATCGTAGATCTGGATTATCATCGACGACCAGAATTCTCGCTTGATGCTCGTTCACTGATAGTTCGATGACAGGAGCAGGTTCAGAATCGCGATCGTCTTGGAGTTCGACTTCTAAATCTGCAAGCTCAATTGCTGCTCGACTGGTTTGGACTTCGCTCTGAGCATTGACGACTTGATCGGTTGGTAAATGAGTTGCACCGAATTTTAGATCGATCGTAAACGTCGTGCCTTGTCCATAAATTGATTCGACGTTGATCTGTCCGTTGTGCAGTTCCACCAGTTCTTTCACCAGTGCGAGCCCTAAACCTGTTCCTTCAAAGCTGCGGTTTTCCGAGCCTTCAGCTTGCCGGAATCGTTCAAACAAATGCGGCAATTGATCGGCACGAATGCCAATTCCGGTATCTCGGACTTTTAGACAGCAGCGATCGTCGATTGCTTCGAGTGCAATGCTAATTGTTTTACCCGCAGGCGTAAACTTCATTGCATTCGAGAGCAAGTTATAAAGAACTTTGTCGAACTTCTCTAAATCAAGATAAACCTCCGGGCAGGGTTCCAACTGAGTGATCAGTGTCAGTCCTTTCTTCTCGCAATATGGGCGGAAGGTTTCGACAATTTGATTCACGAATTCCGCTAAATTACACGGCTGGAATTTCGGCTGCATTCTTCCCGCATCTAAGCGCTGAAGATCGAGCAATTGATTGACCAATCGCAGCAAACGGCGGGAATTGCGGAGCGCGATCGTCGATTGTTCTGGTGACAGTCCTTGACCCGTAGAAACCGCTCCTTCAAGTGGTCCCACCATCAGCGTTAACGGAGTGCGGAACTCGTGTGAGATGTTTTGGAAGAATTCAGTTTTTTGTCGATCGAGTTGCAGCAGTTTCTCGGCTTGCTGGCGGGTGGTTTGATAGAGACGCGATTGTTGAACCGCGATCGCTGCTTGAGCCGCTACAGATTGCGCTAATTGAATTTCTGAAGCTTGCCAGTTTCGCGCTTGATTATTCTGTCTGAGCGAAATGCTGCCGATAATTTTGCCGTCTGCAATCAACGGAACAACTAATAAAGCGCGGGCGGGAGTCCGAAACTCAGAGACATTAAATTCTGTGTGTTGAGTTAAATCGGTTAGAACGATCGGCTGTTGAGTCGCAATTAATTGTTTTAAGACAGGATTTCCTTCGATCGGTACGCTCGATTGTGGAAGGAATGCTTCAGCAGGTTTTTGATCGCCCCAACTCGAATCATGCAAACCAACACATTGCACAAATTCATCGTCTTCCGTCCAGAGTGAAAGTGCACAGCCATCGACCTGTAAGCCTTGTCCGAGTTGCTGAGTGATTGCGGCAAAAATCTCTTGGGGATCAAGACTCGATCGAATTGCAGTTGTGATCGTATTGATTAAGGCTTCTCGTTTTGCCAGAGCGCGAACCTGCTCGTAATTGTGCGCCTGAGAAAGCGCGAGTGCAGCCTGATCTGCAACTGTGTGAATCAGATCAATTTCTTCGGGTTGCCAAGTGCGACTTTTTCCAGATTCGTGCAGGGCGAGAATGGCAATGAGTTCTTGTTGGCAGACCAGTGGCACGATTAAGGTCGATCGAATATCTGCCGCCGTGTAAGCTGCTTGTCGATCGACAAATTGCTGAATGCGATCGCACTGTTCAACATCAGGAATCGCTTCGACTTCGTACGTTTCCCAAATGGTCGGAGCGAGATCCGGCTGCGGAGTTGCGGCATTCCAATAGGTGAAAGTCTGGTCTTGAATTTCACCATCGCGGAACGGACAGACGATCGCGCCGCTGACCTCGAAATTTTTCCCGATCGTTTCGACGATCGTTTGCAGAATTTCGTTATAGCTAAGAGCGCTCCGAATCGTACTCGTAACCGCATTGAGAAGCGATTCGCGTTGTAGAGTCCGGCGAAGTTCTTCGGTGCGGGTTCTTAAGAGCGTGTGAGTATCGATCGCGCTTTTCACCACGTCGCGCAACTCGATATCACTCCAAGGTTTCGTCACATATTTGAAGACTTTTCCGGCGTTGATCGCTTCGACGAGATCTTCGACATCGGTGTAGCCCGTCAAAATAATCCGAATAATATCCGGATATTTAGAGGCAGTGAGGCTGAGAAACTCGGTTCCGCTCATCATTGGCATTCTCTGGTCAGAGATGATGACTGCCACATCGCCTTCTTTGTCGAGAATATCGAGTGCTGAGGGACCGTTCTCTGCCCTTAATACTTTAAATTCTCGATAGAACGTGCGATAGAGGAGGTCGAGATTATCCGGTTCATCATCGACGACCAGCAATTTTTGCTTCTGAGTATCACGAGATTTCATGCGCCAGTTGCCAACCTATGGTGAAATGCGCCCAAGACGGAGACTTATGTTTGGGCTGGAAACTCGCTAGTTCAGGGAACGACTAACAAGGTTCGCTTTAGTAAAGTTGCCCTGAATGATTGGATTTCTAACGGGAATGCCCGGAATTCATGTGATTGAGATCGCTCGGTTGTACGATCGTGATCAGGTCGGGATGTGCGACAGATCAATCTCACGGTGGAAGATGAAGCTTAGATGAAGAATGCCCAGCTTTCCGCTGTCTATAGCGCAATGCAAAAAAATTATCAGAGTTGCTACACTAGCGGTATGATGTGTCTGATCATCACTGACGAAATCTATGCGTTGTCCTGCTTGTCATAATCTGGAAAACCGAGTGTTGGAGTCGCGGGCTGCTGAGGGCGGTCAAAGTGTGCGGCGACGACGAGAATGTCTCAAGTGTAATCATCGGTTTACGACGTATGAACGGGTTGAATTCGCGCCGCTTGTGGTGGTGAAAGAAAATGGCAACCGAGAAGGATTCGATCGGGAAAAACTCGTACGATCGCTGACTCGAATTTGTGAACGAACTGCGATCGGAACGGCGCAGATTGAGACGGTTGTGAGCGCGATCGAGGCAAGTTTGCAACAGCGTACTAATCGAGAAATCTTAAGCAGCGAAATTAGTGAGCTTGTTTTGCAAGAGTTACAACCGTTAAGTGAAGCGGCTTGTATTCGATATGCGTCAACCTATTGCGAGTTTGAAAATATTACGGAATTTTTGGCAACATTGGCACGAGTAAATTCTGATCCGACAAATCCCTCAAATTCGATCGAGTTTGCCGTGGCGCAATTGCGATCGCTGAACTAAATTAGTTCTAGGCTAGACAGGCGTAACTCGTTAGCTTATCATTCGCCTTGAGGAAAAGTTAGTTTTGAAGTTCGAGCACAGATTTGGCTGGTGCGGGTTATGTCTCATTCTGCCTTTTTCAGCACAATTGAGACGGCACTGAGTCACACCGTCGTGGCTCGACTAATTCTTGAAGACTGTGAGCTATTGATCGGCTCTGAGTATGGCGCGATCTTACAAGGAATTGCAGTAGAGACGCGATCGTTTGAGCCAATTACTCCAAGCCTGTCATTCTCAAATCCAGAGATTTCTATTCCTGAAGCCTTATCTGCTTTGAAGGCGCGACAATCGATCGAGATTCACGGATTGGGATTTGCCAAGATTGCATTGTTACGATCGCTTTCCCAGCACTCTGAACTTCAAGCCGTTTACCCACACGGAATTCTGTATTTGGATCTAAGCGATCCGATCGAAGATCTTCTACAAATCATTTTTGAACAGTTGTATCGCGTTCCCTCGGATGTAAAGCCGTCGAGAGCAGAGATTCGATCGGGACTCAGCGATCGACAAGTCTTGATTCTGCTCAATCATCCAACGCTAACGGCAGCGGAAATAGAGCGACTTCAGCAAGTTTTACCAGAGAGCCGATTTGCGATCGCGTCTGTTGTCCGGCGATTTTCTCAAGCGAATTCTGCGATCGAGCTTTCTGATCCTGAAACTGTGACGGAGCCAGAAAACGCAGTTCTTGAATTATTAGCAACGGTTGGAATTTCACTGACAGCAGAACAAATCGTAGCAATTACGAATGTTTCAGATTTTAGTCACATTCAATCCGATCAAGGACGATACAAGCTTTGGAGACAGTATCGAATTTCGGAAAGCTGGATGGAAAAGGTTCTCGCTTATGTGCTGAATTGGCTTCGGACTCAGCCAGATAATATTGTTCAGGAGCGCGAATTGCTCATGGTCGCAGTGCAGTGGGCAGCGAATCAGCGAAGGTTTTCTGAGGTGATCGAAATTGTTCGATCGATAGAAGGTGCGTTTGCGATCGCAAAACTTTGGGGCAGTTGGTCGAAACTCTTGCGCTGGAGTCTCTCTGCATCTTGGGCACTCGAAGACGAAATCACCGAGGCTTGGGCGTTACATCAATTAGGAACACTTGCTTTTTGTCAGCAAGAAGTGACCACAGGCTACGACACACTGAGAGATGCTTTAGTCTTGAGAACTGAGCGAGAAGAGCAGACCGAGATCGCATTTACGACACACAATATCAATCAAATTAAAGCGCTGATTACTCCAGCAAACTCGAAGTTACCGAATCATCAGCGCCAGTTTCATTGGATTGTTGGAGTGATTTTCGCGATCGCGCTCAGTGTCTCGATCGGAGTTGGCATCCTGTACGCTCAACACCATCAATCAGAAGACCGCAAACCTCGATCGAGCTTAGTGCTCACCCGGTTTTCCTAGTTCCAGTGCTTTTTTCACCAAGTCATCATCGACATTTCCGGTTGCGCCTGAACCATGAGTGACTTCTTTCGCCATGTCGCGATACAAATCTGGATCGCCTGTGGGTTCCGATGCGAGATGATCAGCGGGAAGTTCAGTTTCTTCAGCCGAATGCGATTCAAATTGGGGAGCAGTCGCGGCTTCTGCAAGCTCTTGACCTTTTCCACTGTCATCGATACTGCTAGTGCTGAATTCTTGAGCGGCTTCGTAATCGGCAGACACATCGACTTTCGGAGCGGGTCGATCGCCTGCTTCGATCGCTTCAGCGACCAATTGAGCATCTTGAGTTTGAGCTTCGTTATTAATTTCAGACATAATAAATTCTCCTATCTTTCGTGCTGCTACCTTACTGAATTTTTGGGATCAGTTGAACGATCGCAAGATAGATTTCGGAGTTCTTCCAGAGGTTAGATTCGCATGTCGGTCTAGAGACGGGCGATTTTCATCTGTAAAGCCTGATACCTCTTGAATGACGTTTTTAATGGAGAAAGTTCGATGCCTCAGTCTGCAAGTCAGAACGTCGATCCGTCCGAGTATTTGGGCGAAGGTCTCACAAGTGCGATCGAGGATTTCAATCAATTCTCTGCCGATGATAAATTGGCGCTGTTGTACTACGTTTATGAAAAGATGGGCGACTCGATCACGCCTGCGGCTCCACAAGCGGCAGAACCGGAATTAGCGCCAATTTTGTTGGGTGATTTTTATAACTTGTCGCATCAAGACCAGCTTCAAGTGATGCGCGATATTGTAAATCGGACAGATACTGAATATTCTCGCGCTTATGGTGCTTTGAAAGAAAATAATCAGCTATTGGTTTGGTATGCGTGGGCAGTGGCGATGGGTGAATCTGTTGTGGGAATGCCTGCGGGTTATGAGCAATCGGATGCCATTGGCAATCTGTTGAAGCGGTTTGAAGCGTTCGAGTTTGAGCAACAGATTTCGCTGCTGCGAGAGTTGGCGAGTGAGATGGGATATACCGAAGTGCAGGCAATTCCGTCTCAGGCTCAAACGGGCAAAACGGCTAGTTTGTAGGGTTGATGATATGTGAATTCGATGGGTTCACTTCGATGCAGTCCCGCCCCGGAATGGAATTCGGGGCTAACCGAACGAAGTCCCTTCAGGACTGAAAACGTCTTGCAGTCCCCAGAGCGCGGACTTTCCTACATTAGCCCCGAATTCATTCCGGGGCGGACGAGCAACGGAGCGAGAGAATTCATCAATTCACGCTAATGCAATCAAAAAGGGCAGTCAAGACGACTACCCCACAGTTTTTGAAATTCAGCGACTTTACTTGAAATGCTGGGAGCTAAGAACTCTCGGCATTTTTTCTACTCAGCCGCGACACCAAATACTTGATCGAAGACTTTCTCCACCTTGTAGCCAGAGTCGATCGATTCCATCGGATCTTTCCGCAAACGGTGACGGAGGCACAAGGGTGCAATTCGACGAATCTCATGGACAGTCACTTCCGTACGACCTTCTAAAGCCGCTAACGCTTTCGCCGCCCGATTGGTTACGATGTCACCGCGCAATCCATCGACATCGAGTTCAGCGCACATTTGCGAGATTTTGACGCGCAGATCATAGTCGATCGAGATTCCCTTCAATCGCTCCTGAGCTTCGACAATTTGCTGCTGGAGATCGTCTTGTTGCGATTGATATTTCTCCAAGAACGGCATCGGATCTTGATCGAATTCGGTGCGCTGTTCTACGATTTGAACTCGCAATACAGGCTCTTTCACCGTACGGATTTCGGCGTGCATTCCGAATCGATCGAGCAATTGCGGTCTGAGTTCACCTTCTTCCGGGTTGCCTGATCCCACTAAAACAAATCGCGCCGGGTGTCGAATCGAAATTCCTTCACGCTCGACCGTATTCCAGCCCGAAGCCGCAGAATCGAGCAAGACATCGACGAGGTGATCATCAAGCAAGTTCACTTCATCGACGTAGAGAATTCCGCGATTCGCTTTTGCCAACAGTCCGGGTTCAAAGGCTTTCACCCCTTCGGACAACGCTTTCTCAATATCGATCGTGCCGCACACTCGATCTTCGGTCGCACCCAACGGCAAATCGACCATCATCACTTTTTTCTTTACGACAGGCACTTCCGCATCTTGCTCGATCATCTGACGCACTGAATCGCCCATCAATTCGGGATCGTTCGGATGGCTATTGAATGGATCATCGGCAACCACATCGATTTCGGGGAGCAAATCTGCCAAGGCTCGAATCGTGGTCGATTTTCCGGTTCCGCGATCGCCCATGATCATCACACCGCCAATTTTGGGGTCGATGATATTAAGCAAAAGCGCCAATTTCATTTCTTCTTGTCCAACGATCGCGGTGAATGGGAAGACTGCTCTTCGTCGAGTCGGAACAGTCGTCGATCGTCCGTTTTGTGATGTGGGTTGTGTCGTAAAGGTCACGGGTCGTCCTGAAACTGTAAAGCTGTTTTAATTCGCGTTTCCTATTGTGACATGAAGCGGGAGTCGGCAGAATAGAGAAGCTGAATTTGGGAGCGATCGATGGCAGGGCGAATTCCAGTCGTGGTCAATGGTGCGACGGGCAAAATGGGGCGAGAAATTATTAAAGCAGTGTCACAGTCGCCGGATATGAATTTGATCGGGGCACTGGCGAGAAATCCCGACTACCAAGGGCAGGATATTGGCGAAATTATTGGCTGTGGTGCGCTTGAAGTGCCTGTGACAAATGAGTATGAGCCGATGATGGCGATGTTGTCTCAGGAAAAAGAATTGGGCGTAGTCGTGGATGTAACGCACCCGGATGCGGTTTATGGCAATGTGAGATCCGCGATCGCGTATGGAGTTCGTCCGGTGGTTGGTACAACCGGATTAAGTGCTGGACAGATTCAAGATTTGGCGGAATTTGCAGACAAAGCGAGTACCGGATGTTTGATTGTGCCGAATTTCTCGATCGGGGTTGTGTTGATGCAGCAAGCCGCGATTCAAGCGTCGCAGTATTTCGATCACGTTGAAATTATCGAACTGCATCACAATCAAAAAGCCGATGCACCAAGCGGGACAGCGGTACAAACGGCTCAAATGTTGGCGGAAATGGGCAAGACGTATAACGAAGCGATCGTTTCTGAAACCGAGAAGATTACCGGAGCGAGAGGCGCATTGGCTGAAGAAGGAGTTCGGATTCACAGCATTCGATTACCGGGACTGGTCGCACACCAAGAGATTATTTTTGGCGCACAAGGACAGATTTATACGCTGCGGCATGATGCAACCGATCGTACTTGTTATATGCCCGGAGTGTTGCTTTCGATTCGGAAAGTGATTCCGTTGAAATCGCTTGTGTATGGATTAGAGAAGATTCTTTAGATTATTTCTTTTCGACCATGCGATCGAGTTCTTGCCATTGATTAACAAGTGCCTGCGCTCCTCGTTGATCTTGCGGGTTGCGAGTATACCAATATGCCCACGCAATTAATACAGGCTGAAACGGTAATCGCAACCAGTAAAACAATGGACTGTGAGGAATATTATTAATTGTGATATCGCTGTGCAACGCAAGATAGATATTTGCAGGAAATACAGCGATGAATAGGGCTATCAATCCCCACGCTGCTGCAACACTGATATAAGGAATACATAAGCCAATACCACCTAGAATCTCAAAGAATCCACTGACATATACTGAAGTGTACGCTGGAAAGATAGGCGGCACAATCTTGGCATACTCTTGGGGTGCAAGGAAGTGAGTAATACCAACAATAATCAGTGCAGCGGCAAGAAAACCGCGTAGAAGTTCTTTGTGTTTGAGAGGATTCATAGGGCAATTCAATATTCGCTGGCTTAATGTACTGTTTTAGCACGATCCGGATCTTCTGTCTGGAGGGGTGCGCTAGACTGAAACGAAACATCGAAACCAGTGCAATGATTCAACTCACGCAATTTTTACACGCCGCGATCGTGGTTTCTGATCTGGAAAAATCTGAGCATTTCTATGGCACAGTGTTGGGATTGCAAAAGATCGCTGCCTCCGGCACTCGCTCGCGAGACCGTGTTCTGAAGTTTCCCGGTGCTTGGTACGAGGTTGGAACATTTCAGATTCATTTAATTGCTGATTCGGCTCAGTCTTCGGAAATCCAAAACGAACAGAAATGGGGAAGAAATCGGCATTTAGCTTTTTCTGTTGCAAGTCTAGAAGACGCTAAGGAACAGTTAATTACACATAACTGTGAGTTTCAACTCAGTGCATCAGGTCGTGCTGCATTGTTTGTTAAAGATCCAGACGGTAACATCATCGAGCTAGGGGAAGCTTAATCACAATATGAAAGTGATTGCTTATCTCTACAGTGATCCATTGTTAGAAGAAACGCCGGATACAACGCGCTTGGAAGTCGATCGCGTTTATCAGGATTTCACAAGCGATCGCGCTCAATTGCAGCAATTAATCAGCGAAAACGAATCGGTTCGATTGCGGATTCGACGATTGGAAGAGTTAGGAGATTCGATCGCAGAAATTCACGATCGTTTATCCCAACTCGAATCAAAAAATATTGAAGTGATCACCGCTGAATCAGAAGAACTATCAGCGACAACACTACAACAGGTACAAGATCTACAACAGACTCAAAAAAGTAGAAAAATTCGTCAGGGTCACGCTCGGAATCGCATCAAAACACTTGCGCCACCGGGAAAAGCCCCTTATGGATATCGTCGCAGTCGGAATCGTTATATTCTCGATCGCTCAACCGCTCCAGTCGTGAAAGAATTCTTCGATCATTTCCTGCTTTATGGCTCTCTCCGGGGTGCAGTTCGATTTCTAGAGAAGAAGTACGCTAAAAAGATTTCGGTTTCAACAGGTCAACGTTGGCTGACGAATCCTGTGTATCGTGGCGATTTGGAATATCAGACAGGCGAAACGATTCCGGATACGCATCCGGCGATTTTGTCGCGTGATGAAGCGGCACAAATCGATCGATTACTGCGTCGCAATCGTCGCTTACCTGCTCGAACTGCGAGTGCACCTCGATCGCTTGCGGGTTTGGTTACTTGTAATGAATGTCAATCCGGTATGACCATTACACGAGTGACATCACGCAAAAAAGGCAAAAAAGAATACTTATATTTACGTCCGATGCAATGCCCGAAGCAATGTAAATCGATCGCGTACGAAGAAATTCTGCAATGCACGATCGATAAAATTTGCGAAGACTTGCCGCAAGCCGTTTCAGAAGCGGGAACGCCAGATATTGATGCGATTAAATCGAGCATTCAGAACGCAATCGCACAAAAACAATCGGTCTTAGAGCAAATTTCGCCGTTGATCGAATCTGGAATTTTAGACGCAGAAACAGCGAATTTACGATCGTACAAACTCCGTAGCGAAATTGCAGAACTACAAACCAAGCTGTCTCAATTGCCGCCCGTGAATTTGAAAGCGATCGCCCAAACCGTTTCGATTCCGCAATTTTGGCTCGATTTATCCGAAGCAGAACGTCGATTCTACTTTCGAGAATTTATTCGCCAAATCGAGCTAATTCATACCGAAACCGGATGGGAACTGAAATTGAACTTCATTTTTTGATCCGCTTTTCATTCTGTAACGCGATCGTGATCAACCCGAAAAACCGCCTCTAAGATACTGACATCTCTCATGTTTCTGGAGCTTTTCGCTGTGCCGCGCCCTCCTCAGTTCGTTCAACCCCCACTCGAATTCATCCCGCCCGATCTCAACTTCAACGTCCTGCGGGTCGCGCGATCGATCTTGCCTGTGTGGATGCGGCGAAAAACCTCGATCGCTAAAATTGAAGCGGTCAACGTCGAACAGCTTGCAGAACTGTATGAGCAATTTCAAGCCGGAAAAGTTCGCCTACTTCTAGCATTTCGTCATCCTAGTGCTGACGATCCGTTTTGCATGATGTATCTGATGCACTATCTCTTGCCGAAAACGGCTCGACAGATGGGAATTCGGTTGAAAGCTCCGACTCATGCTCATTTTATGTACGATCGCGGAATTCCACTCTGGGCAGGTTCTTCGATTGGCTGGATGTACTCGAAACTGGGCGGCACTCCGATTCATCGCGGAAAGCTCGATCGAGTCGGTCTCAAGTCGGCTCGCAATCTCCTAACGAATGGACAATTTCCGCTCATGGCAGCCCCAGAAGGCGCGACGAACGGACACAACGAAATTGTGAGTCCGTTAGAGCCAGGAATCGCACAAATGGGATTTTGGTGTGCGGAAGATTTGCGAAAAGAAAATCGAGATGAACAAGTTGTCATTGTTCCGATCGGGATTCAGTATCGCTATGTGAAACAGACTTGGAATCAAGTTGATCAGCTTTTACATTCCCTCGAAGTGGATGCAGGAATTAAACCGCAGAGTTCGGATCGGTATGCGAGACTGTATGCGATCGCAGAACACATGTTAACGATAATGGAATCGTTTTATACAAAGTTCTACCATCAGAGTTTACCGTCGGTTGAAATTGCTGAACCGAATGCCAGATTAGCATTGCGGCTTCAGAATCTATTGGATTCAGCTTTGACCGTTGCAGAACAATACTTCAACCTACCAGCGAAAGGAAGCGTGATCGATCGATGTCGTCGTCTAGAACAAGCGGCTTGGGATCTGATCTTTCGTGAGGATCTAAAGCTTGGTGAACTCTCTCCGGTCGAGCGAGGACTTGCCGATCGCGTGGCTGAAGAAGCCAGCCTCAGAATCTGGCACATGAGACTCGTTGAAAGTTTTGTTGCAGTCACCGGAAAATATGTGATCGAAAAACCATCGATCGAACGATTCTCTGAGACCACGCTTTTACTGTGGGATATGATTACCCGCATCAAAGGCGGCAATGCGTTCAAGCGACCGAAATTAGGGAAGCAGTCGGTTCTGATTACGGTTGGCAATCCGATTTCAGTTAGCGATCGCTTTCCGGTTTATCAAAGTAATCGCCGCGCTGCAAAACAAGCGGTTTCTGATTTGACCCAAGAATTGCAAACAGCAATGGAGAAAATGATCCTGTAAAAAGAGTCTGAGTCTCAGATCTAACCCCTCTCGATGTTATCGTCCTAAAATCTTTGAGGTAATTCCAGCGATCGCGAAATTTCTCATCGATAATTGCAGAGAGATTATGTCTGTTTTGCTCTAGTAACGATGAACTGCCTCGATGACTTCACCGCTGTCTCTGTTTTACTCCTACTCTCAGAAAGATGAGAAACTACGCGATCGACTGGAAACGCATCTCGCCACACTGAAACGACAAAATTTGATTGACCAGTGGCACGATCGACGAATTTTACCGGGTGAGAACTGGGCAGGCAAGATTGACGAAAATCTGGAGTCGGCAGAGATTATTTTGTTGCTGATTAGTCCTGATTTTATTCAGTCGGACTATTGTTACGAGTTGGAAATGCGGCGGGCGATCGAACGACATCAGGCAAAACAAGCGATCGTGATTCCGATTTTGCTGCGTCCAACAGATTGTAAAGGATTGCCGTTTGCTCAGATTCAAGGATTGCCGAAGAATTTTAAGCCTGTGACGCAATGGGAGAACGAAGATGAGGCGTTTCTCGATGTTGCGATCGGCATTCGTCAAGTGGTTGAACAGATTCAGGCAAAACGATCGCGCAATGATGCGATCAATCCGTTTTTTCCCTTAACAGGTGCGGTTAGTGATTCGCAATTGTTTCACGGTCGATCACAAGAAATTCAGCGGGTGTTTGAATTGCTCAATAGTGGGAGTAGCGTGGCGCTGATTGGCGAACCAATGTCGGGAAAATCTTCGATCTTGAGAGCGATCGAGCGTTTATCTGATGAGAAATTGAGCCGACCTCGAAAGCCGATTTATCTCAACCTCAGCCAGATTCACGGCGATGATGATTTTTATCATGGACTCTGCGAGATGGCTGAAGTGCCGACCTGTCGAGGTTATGCGCTCTCGAAAGCATTGAAGTCGAAACGCTTGTTATTGCTGTTAGACCAAGCGGATCAGATGAGTTGGGAGGGCTTTACGAATCCGGTAAGGGCACAGTTGAGAGGATTGGCGGAGTCAGACGATGCACCGCTGCGGTTAGTTGTGGCGGCGCGGCAACCGCTCGATCGAGTGTTTGCCGATAGTCAAAATACTTCGCCGTTTGAGAACGTGTGTCTTCAAGAAGTGCTGAGAAATTGGGGAAAAACCGAGATCGAGCAGTTGATCCGGAGTCGGTTAGCGATGCGATCGATCAAATTCACCGAGGAGGACATCGCCCGGATCTTTGAGGAGAGTCAGGGAAATCCGGGACGAGTGATGCGATCGTGCTTCGAGCGGTATCGTCAGTATTTACCGCGATAAGGGAGTGATTTCACTGAAAAAATTGAAGCGTTCATCGTGAATGTTCAAACGTTCACCACGAATGGTTAAGCGTTCACGGTATCGGCTGCGGTTTTCACGAGGAACGGCGTAACGGATACGACGACGGAGAGAACGTTCATGGTGAATGTTGAAACGTTCACGGCGACAGCGAGGAGCTTCACGGCGACGGGCGGTTTGTTTGTGGTATCGATCGAGGGTTTTCTTATAAAATATTTGACTTGAAAGAATTCGAGGGCTAAGTTTTGAGTTTGGAGGCGCAGGCTAGAGAGATTTTACAAGTGCTCTTATCGATTCCGTTTGAATCCTGTGCATCGATTACCCGTGAGTTTCAGGATTTGCCGATGATGCCTGGACTATACGCAGTGCGGCATCGGCAAGACGGATTGCTGTATTTAGGGAAAGCGAAGAAATTACGCGATCGATTTAAAGGCGGACACAAAGCCTGTACTTGGTCTTGGTTGGATGACTATGATCATCATGATGTAGCCGTTTCGTTTGCACCACTAACGATGATGGAGGTTCTCAGATTAGGAGATGAGCTAGAAGGCATTCTTATCCATGCCACACGACCGCCTTACAATGCGAGATATCCCAGTAGAGATTAGAGAGACAGAATCATGCAGGCACTTCCGGAGACAAGCAAGAAGCATCTCAGCCACGATGCTGCATTAATGTTGCTGGCTGTGTTGCCAGATCATATTCGCGAGGCTTATATCAATCATGCTCAACAGATTGGTTATAGCGTTGAATTGGTGCTGGAAATGGCTTTAGCAGATTTTCTCGATCCTGATTCACTCACATTCACGGATTGCAAACCGCAGATTGGATTGCCGTTGCAATCTGAATAGACTGTTTAGGTATTCTATTTTCGAGCAAGTCCCTTATCTCAACAACCTAACATTTCTCCTGATTCCGATCGCCTAAATCTATGAGCCAATCCCAGCCCGTTCCCAAGCTTGATTTAGCACCAAAACTAAAGCGATCGCTCTCGCTGTGGAATCCGCTGGATTATTTGCGATTGCTGTACTGGGTATTTTACTTTCCGCAAGCAATCCGATGGTATGTGAATGTGATTGCTCGGAATGAGACAGATTTCAGTGATGCGAAGACTTTGCGTGAAAGATTGCGCTGGTTCTTTGAGAATCCCATAGCAAGACTATGGCTGCAAGGATGGCTCTTGCAAATTACTACACCTTTCCTTATCTATTACTTACTAGTAAGGATGGGAATGTCTTTTAGCTGGAGTAATATAGCTTTTAGCGCGCTTATCATCACTCTCGTCAGCGTAAATATTGGTGCAGTCATAGGAGCATCTATTAAAGATCCCATGCTAACTTCGATTAGCGTATGTACTGCAATATCTATTGGTTCCTCTATTTGTACTTTGCTCGCAACGATTACCAGTGATGTAAACATTGAAGCTAAGTTTAATGGTGTTAGCATCCTACAACTGATGATAATAGTGATCGGTATTGTTAGCCTAATCAATGCTGTTTCTAATTACGTGACTCTAAATAAGCTATCCAGCATGGTTATATTTCTACCTATGTGCTTATTTATTATTTCTATTGGTCTAGCTTATAATGTGATTCTCGGTATAGCTCTTGCTGCAATTGCTGTACGTCTGGAGAATTGGCTCTGGGGATTTTGTCCTCGTATACGAAGATTTCGACGACAGAAACGGCTTATTCCTCGCGTCACTCTTTTGCCATTTCCATTAATTACAAGCCAACTGATTATTTGGTTACAACAAGACTGGCAAAGCGGACTGAAGATTGCTGATCAACTGTTACGCTACACATTTCAGTTTACCCCGGTCATTCGTGCTGTAAATTCTGTTCTTACTAAGCTTCCATCAGAAGTAGTGATTACTCATGTTGCACAGCTAGCTGATATACCTCCCAGCTCATTGAGTTTAATTTGGTATAGTTCTGCATCTCTGAAAAATAACCTCAGAGCGCAATTTTTTCATGGGCTTCCTATTACACCTCTACTTAGAAGGATATTGACCAAAGATATTAATACAGGTTTACGGTTGGATTCTCCAGTTCGTGCAGCAGCAGCAGGATTTTGGTATTTACGTGTTTGGAAACCTGAACAAGCGATCGCTGCCTTCCAAGTCGTCGAGTCCCTGCCCCACGGCGCAGAAATGCTCCTCCTCGCCACGATTCTCGATCGCTCTTCTTCTGTCTCAGACCTCAGCGCGATCGCCGCTCTCAACCTCCCCCCCACTCCCCACCCCCCACTCTTACGCCCCGAAACCTGGAGCGCGATCGATGCCCTCCGCCGCGCCTCCGAAGATATCCGAGTCGTCTGCAATGCCGCATCCCGAACCGCCCGCGCCTTTGCCTCCAACCGCGCCCTCGGCGATCTCAATGCCATTCTCGAAACCCCCGAAGTCCTACCGATCGCAGAACGCGGATTGATTCTTGCGATCGCCCAAACCTGGCGCGACTCGTTACTAAAATCCGTGGGCGAAATCGGCAGAATCGAAATCCTCAAGCCCGTTCAGAACCCCTACATCACAGGCGATCCCGTTCAAGGCAGCCTGTTTGTCGGTCGAGACGACATCCTCCGACAACTCGAAGAACTCTGGTTCATCAACCATCAGCTTCAATCCGTCGTCCTATATGGGCATCGACGCATGGGCAAAACCTCGATTCTTCGCAACGTTAGCGATCGCCTCGGTTCCACCACTCAACTGATCTACGTCAACTTACTGCTGCTCGGAGACACTCAGAGCGTCGGTGAAGTCCTCTCCTTAATCTGCGACGAAATTGCCCAAGTCACCGATCGTCCCGCTCCCAGTCTGGACGACCTCCTCACCTTCCCCGAACTCATCTTCAAACGCTACCTTCAATCCCTGATTCAATCTCCCGACTCCAAGGGACTGATCATCGCCCTTGACGAATTCGAGCAACTCGAATCGCTGATCACCGCAGGCAAACTTCCCCCGACCTTTCTCGCCTACCTGCGTGGACTCGTTCAAATGAGTCCCAAACTCGCCTTCGCCTTTGCAGGCTTACACACCCTCGAAGAAATGACCGAAGACTACTTCAGCCCCTTCTTCGCCAGCATCATCCCGATTCGGATTAGCTTTCTCGATCGCGCTTCCACCCGCCAACTTCTCGCCAATCCCTCCGACGAATTCCCGCTCGACTACGCCCCCGAAGTCTACGACGCGATCTTCGATCTCACTGCCGGACAGCCTTATCTTGTCCAACTCCTCGGCTTCTATCTCGTCCGCCGCTACAACACCCAAGTGTTCGAGCAAGGTCGCGATCGCTCTCACCAATTCACGCTCGACGATCTCCACGCCATCACCAGCGATCGCACCTTGTTTATCAACGGACGCTACTATTTCACCGGAGTTTGGCAACAAGCCGCCCACGCTCCCACCGGACAACAAGCGATCCTCAGCGCGATCGCTCCCTTCCCCGAAGGTCTCCCCCGCACTGCACTCCTGCAATATCTCGACTCAGCCGCACTCGATGCCGCGCTCGAATCCTTACAGCGCCACGATGTGATTCACGAAGTCAATCAAAACTGGTGTATCAAGGTCGAACTCTTCCGCCGTTGGGTTGTGCAAGCTGCGATCGAGCAATAACTACGCCCTAGTTTGTCTTCTGATCCTCGCCTGCTGCATGTCTGGGTTTACCACCAGAATTGCGGACGTTGACCACTCGACCGAGCAAATCAAACCAGAACGGAGCACCCATCGCGATCGCAATTCCACTCACAATCCAACCGGATAGCATTCGGAACACTCCAAGCGGACGGTTCGCCATAATTTCTGCCACCTGTACCGGAATCGGAGCCGTGGAAACCTGCTCTGTATTCAAGCAACCTTTATACAGATTGTCCCACTGTGCTTTGAGTTGATTCGCTTCGGTGGAAAGTTGTCCTTGGGGTGGAGTCGCAGAAATTGCACTGCTCGGACAGCCTAACTGCCGTCCAATATTGCTCGAATTCCAGCTAATCGGAAAGGCAATTTCGCGCAAAACGGCATCAGTTTCGTTTTTCAATTCTTCAAGCTGTGCTGAAAATCTCGGCGATCGCTCTGGATTCAGATTCAATTGAGCCGCACGATTGGTGACAAGTTCACGCAAACTATCATCGCTTGAAAGTCGATTAAAGATGTGAAACGTATCAGAATTGGTCGCCGCTGCAAGAAACAATCCCATTAAAATCGCGACCCCTTTGGCGTTGCGTTTGTACACTCCAGAAGCACGAGACATCGATCGATCAAACCAAACTGCAACTTCATCGCGAAACTGATTCACCTGGTCTTCGGTTTGCTGAACTCTTGACTGTGCCCGTCTTGCCAGAATCGACATACTATCTTTCACCGAGTCGGGCAATCGGCTCAGTCCATTGCGAATCTTTTTGTACGATTGATATTCTTCGTACAGTTGCCGCTCTTCAGTCGTTAGATCTTTGAGTGCATTCGCAAGAAAAATCTGCTGCAAATCATAGTCTAAGTCCTCGAATTTTGTGGGCTGATCTGGAGCGTTCGGATCAAGTCCCATGCGGTAATCATCGATCTGAGATTGCAAAGACGCATTGACTTGAGCATCGATCGGACGGGCTTGATTCGCCACTCGATCGTATGCCCCCGCCACTTCCTGATGCGTCGAAGTTCCTTGATTCACCAGTTCAGCAATTTCCGCAATACTCGGTTTTAGACCCCCAGAAATCGTGGCTCGATCGTTGTTCTGTCCAAATACACTCGACTTGTAAGACTGCAATCGCCGCACATACAGCACCGTATCCGGTGAACTTTGATCTAAGTTGGCACAAGCCGCAATGTAGGCATCTAATCCTTCTCCGAGTCGCTCCACACTCGTTTCTAAGCTTGCCTGTCCAGTTTCATAAGCCTTGAGAACATCGTTATAGTCTTCAACTAACACCCGAAAATTTTGATCTGCACTCAAAGTGACTTGATTCGACTTTGCCGCGATTTCTCGAATTGCACCACGCTCCCAGCCGCTCTCAAACATATCATCCGCAGGCAATCCGACTTCCCCGAATTCATTCACCCAATAGTGACCGACAATCCGTTTTACAAACTTCTCGAATCGCACTTGCGACAGTTTATCGACCATCGAAGTAACGCCCAATTGTTCGATCAAAGAAGTCGCGAATGTGTCAGGAGCAATGTAAGAAGGTCCGGATGCTTGAGTGCCGAATGCTCCCGGACGATTGCCAGGAAAAAGAACACGAGTAATTTTGCGAAACCCCTGCGCCATCGCTCCTTTGGCTTCTTGATTCACATTTCTAAGCAATGGATCATCATACATTCGCGCCACTAAATCTCTCACGCGCTGTTCTTCAGGTGTGTGGATGCCACCACCGAGTAAAACTTCGATCGAGTCTCTTAAATGCTTCGCTCTCCATTGCAACACCGTTGCGATTAATTCCTGCAATTCAGCAGCTAGTAAACTCAAGATTAGATAGGTAAAAATTAGCCCGATCGCAACATCTAAAACAAAAGGCAGATTCATTCAACGTTCTCCATGACACCCGTAAGCGACTAACATGATACACATGTCACCGGAAGTGTACCGACTGAATTCCCTTGAGCCTGGAAAATTAAACAAAATATAAGTGTCGAGTTTGACTATACGGCGGGATTCTTGACCTGCTACTCTGAAAAAGAGGACGCAGGATCGGGATATGAAACGTCGATCGCTATTGCAAGCAGCCGGAATGTTTTGCGGAGCCTGGGGAGCGAATCAACTCCTCTTGTCTCGTGCGTCTCAAGTTCTAGCAGAACCGACTTCCCGCAAATTGGCTCTCCTCATCGGGATTAATCAATATCGCAATGCCAGCTTAAATGGTTGTACGACCGATATTAAATTACAAAAGGAACTACTGATTCATCGGTTTGGATTCCAGCCGAGTGATATTGTCGTTCTCAAGAATCAACAGGCAACACGATCGCAAATCGAAACCGTTTTCACAGAACATTTGATCCAGCAAGCGAAACCGAACGATATTGTCGTTTTTCATTTCAGCGGTTTCGGGAGTTTACAAAAGTTAGGAACGACCGCAGATGATATTCAGCCTGTTTTGCTAACCGCAGACGATTCAAGAGAGGATACGATCGCGAACGTGATCTCTCAAGACACACTCCTGTTATTACTGCGATCGCTCTCGACTTCGCAAGTGACAACCGTTCTCGATGCAGGCTACTTTTATCCAGGTTATTCACAACGCGGAAATCTCAAATTGCGATCGCGTCCCAGTGATCCCGCGTCTCAATTGATTTCGACTGAACTTGAATTCCAGGAAAAGCTACTCGCGAGTACGGGACTCGATCGCGTTCAGACTCGTGTGAAATGGCGATCGGGGCAGTTTCCCGGAGTCGTGCTTTCGGCTGCAAATGATCAACAGTTTGCAACTGAATCGCCGTGGAATGGATTTAGTGCAGGATTGTTCACGTATGCACTCACTCAACAACTCTGGCAAGCGCTTCCATCGACCACACTGCGGGTAAATTTACGTCAAGCTTCAGAACTGATTGCAAAGCGAGTCGATGCGAAACAACAGCCGATTTTGATGGGGCAGAAAAGCCGCGGACACGCTTCGCGTGAGTCGAAGACACCGACGTTAAAACCTTATCAAGTCGCATCGATCGAATCTGCTGCGGATGGGGTCATTACTGCGATCGAAGACAGTGGAAAGATCGTTCAACTCTGGCTCGGAGGCTTACCGCCTGAGATTCTAGAAACTTATAGTTCCGGCGCGGTATTAAAAGTTGAGAATTCTGATCAACTGCTGCAAGTCATTGAACGAAATGGATTAGTCGCAAAAGCGCGATCGCTCACTGAATCACCAAGTTTACAGATCGGTCAGCGGGTAAGGGAACGAATTCGAGCATTTCCGAAAGATGTTCGATTAGCGATCGCGATCGATGCAAACTTAAATCGAGTTGAGCGGGTCGATGCGGTGAGTGCATTATCAGGACTGCCGAAAGTTTCTGCTGCGATCGCAGGTGAGCAACCCGCAGACTATCTCTTCAGCAAAGTAGAAGAAACGACTCAAGTTGCAGTCCTCAATCCTGATGCAATGAAAGGCGCGATTCTGCCTGCTGGCTATGGACTATTTTCGCAAGGACGAGATGCAATCCCACAGACAGCGGGCGAATCTGGTGAAGCAGTAAAAGTAGCAGTTCGTCGTTTAGCGCCTCGCTTGCAAACGCTTTTAGGTGCAAAATTATTGAATCTAACAAGCAATGTGACAAACTCTCAGTTAGCGGTTCGGGCTGCACTTGAAATTGCAGATTCTAACGTTGCAGTTCAACAAACCGAAAAGATTTCTAATGCTGTAAGCGTAATTCCATCTGATGGGAAAGTTCTATCGCTTCCGGTTGGTACTCCGATTCGGCTTCGTGTTGAAAATCGTGATGTGGCTCCGATTCATTTTGTGATTTTAGGACTCGATAATCGTGGAGCGGGAATTGTATTTAACCCGATGCAAACTGATCAATTTCAAACCTCGATCGCATCAAATGAGACTATTACGATTCCACGATCGCTGACCGATTGGATTCTTCAAGCGCCATCTGGACTGTCTGAACTCTATCTGATTTGCAGTCGTAGTCCATTCCAGCAAACTCAAGCCTTGATTGGAACAGGGACGGGATTTATGCGATCGCTTCCGAATTTCCTCGATGTTGCCCAAGCAGTTTTACAAGATTTGCATCAAGCCAGTGATACATCTCTGATTAACACGCCTGATCTATTTGCATTGGATATGACGACTTGGGCAACATTTCGCTTTACGTATCAAATTGTGTAACTTTCAGAATCTACGCTAATTCTTTCAAAACACTACCCAATTGATCGACCATTTGATCGATATGCTGTTTCTCTAGAATTAACGGTGGTGATAACGCGATAATGTCTGCGGTCGTTCTAATCAGCAATCCTTGTTCAAAACATTTCACCATCGTGTTGTAAGCTCGAACCCCTGGCTGTCCTGGAATCGATGCCAGTTCAATTCCTGCCACAATTCCTAAATTCCGAACATCAATCACATGTGGCAATCCTTTCAACGAGTGCATCGCTTCTTCCCAATACGGCGACAACTCACGTGCACGATCGAATAATTGTTCCTCTTCGTAAATATCCAATGTTGCCATCGCTGCCGCACACGCTAACGGATGCCCCGAATAGGTATAGCCGTGAAATAGCTCGATCGCGTTTTCCTGTCCCTGCATAAACGCATCGTAAATGTACGATCGAGCAAACACCGCACCCATCGGAACGGTCGCATTGGTAATCCCTTTCGCTACACAGATCAAATCCGGCATCACGCCAAAATATTCCGCTGCAAATCCGCGCCCCAAACGCCCAAATCCGGTGATCACTTCATCAAAGATCAACAGAATGCCGTACTTGTCACAGATCGATCGCAGTTTCTCTAAATACCCCACGGGCGGAATCAGTACTCCAGTCGATCCCGCAACAGGTTCGACAATCACCGCAGCGATCGTCGAAGGATCATGTAAAGTAACGATTCGCTCTAATTCGTCTGCCAAATGTGCGCCCCATTGTGGCTGACCACGGCTAAACGCATTTTGCTCTAAATTATGCGTATGTGGTAGATGATCGACTCCCGGCAACAAACTCCCGAAGAATTTGCGATTGGGTGCAATTCCGCCCACCGAAATGCCGCCAAATCCAACGCCGTGATATCCGCGTTCCCGCCCGATCAATCGAGTCCGACTCGCATCACCGCGCACTCGGTGATAGGCGATCGCAATTTTCAACGCTGTATCGACCGCCTCAGAGCCAGAATTCGCAAAAAACACATGATCGAGGTCGCCGGGAAGCATTTTTGCTAATCGATCGGCTAATGCAAACGGCGCAGGATGTCCCATCTGAAACGTGGGGGAAAAATCCAGCGTTGCCGCTTGTTGATGAATCGCCTCAACAATCCGATCGCGGCAATGTCCCGCATTCACGCACCATAATCCAGCCGTTCCATCCAACACTTCTCGACCATCGACCGTCGTGTAGTGCATGTCTTTCGCAGATGCCATCAAACGCGGTTTCGATTTGAACTGACGATTCGCAGTAAACGGCATCCAGAAGGCATCTAAGCTTTCTGGCAGGGAGAAATCTAGAACCATGATTAATCACCGTAGTAAAAGCGCGATCGACACTCGATTCAACATACGCGCGAATGTCGATCAAATAAAACGCACTCTAGCTGACTGCCTTTTTCCGGCTAGTCGCTTTCGTTTTTGCAGCAGATTTCGCGGGTGATTTTGTATCTGTCTTAGATTTCGCTGCCGATCGAGTCCGTTTCGGTTTGTCTTCTTTTTCTGGCGTTTCCGTTTCCAGGGCTTCCGAACCGTTTTGAAGTGCCTCAGCGGTCATGGTCATCGTCCGACGGCGACGGCGTTTTGTCGTGCCATCTTCTTTACGCGCCGACGACAAATAGTATTTCAGCGTTGAGGGACTAATTTCAACCCCTTTCGAGGACAGCATTTGAGAAACTTCGCCGTAGCTGTAACCGCGATCGAGGGCTTGAGTAATCTGATCTCTGAGCAAATGAATCGCTTCTCTCAGCGACCAAATTTCTTTTGGCTTTTCAGGTAAATCTTGGAGTGCGCTCGATGCACTGCTGATTGAATCTTTAGACACTAGCGTTGATGTCGGTGATCTTCTTTTCGTTCCTGCCATGTTGTTCCTCCTAATCAAATTACAGGATATGGACTTTGTTTATGTGTTCCCAATTCTGGGATTTGAAACAAAAACTTTTAGCGATATCGATCGACGTTCAACCGTGATCGATCTGATGCTCGTTACAAATCGATAGTAGTGATATCGATTCTGTTATCACTATCGTCGTCAATTATAGAGACATTTTTGAATTTGGTAGCAAATCTTAAAAAATTTAGATCAAATTCTAAAAATGTAAAGTTGAGGTCATCGATAATAAATCTTTTATGTGAACGGATATATTACCGTTTCTAATTACGTCAATCGCTCGATGATTGCACAAAGCAATGGTGCAAGTAGCAATCCCGGTAAGAATGCAGCAACGCTTAATCGCGCAATCTCTAATAGGTTCAACCCCAGTCCCATCACCATTAATCCACCTACACCCGAAGTTAATAGAACCGCTGGAGCCGTAGCAGGATCGGGTAAGGATTGCGCGAGTAATCCGGATGCGATCGACAATCCGCCTTGATAAATCACGATCGTGAACACCGAAAACATTACCCCGATTCCGTAACTGCTGCTGAGTGCGATCGCGGCTAATCCATCCATTGCGGATTTGATCGATAACAGCGTATTGTTTCCCGCAAGTCCATTATTCAAACTACCAACGATCGTCAGCGGTCCAACGCAAAACAATAAACTCGCTGCGACAAACCCTTCAGTAAAACTGCCGCCCCCTTTCACCATGCGTTTAATGCGATCGCCGATCGAATGCAGTCGTGTTTCGAGTTGCCACCATTCACCGAGCAGTCCCCCGATGACGATCGCAAACAATCCAATAATTACGCCATCCACTACGCCAATTTTGACCTTCAGCAAGCTTGATGCCATCGTCACCCCAAGGAACAATGTCAACAATCCCAAGCCCTGTGTGATGATGCGCTGCATTCGACTCGGTAAACTGCCTTTTAGCATTAGCCCTAAAGCGCTCCCGATCAAAATCGTCGCCACATTAATCCATGTGCCACTGGTTTTATCCCATACGCTTAATGATGCAAGCGGAGTCAGCCAAAATAACGATGTCAGCATTGACTGTAGCGTTTCTATTTCTGTAAACAATTCTGTAAACTGCGCGATCGCTTCATCATTAAACAACCGATTGCGCTAATTCTCAAGACTGATTGATCTCACCCTGAGATTTACCCGAACGGAGGAGACATCTTTATTAAAGCTTTAGCTATTCTGTCTGCAATGAGATCAGCGATCGTTGAAGTAAGGAAAAGCAAGTGCAGACAAAAGGAATCTAAGGTTATGGTTGCTGGAATGACGATACCCAAATTTAGCCCCGATCAATTTGTACGCTTCATTGGGGGCGAGGGAAAAGTGCGCGAGTTTCACGCAGATGCTGGAAGGTGGTCGTATTTAGTTGAGATGGAACTGGGTGAGGAGCCTGAAATGGGCAGAATCGGCTACGAAACGATGATTCTGATGCCCGAAACCGACCTGGAAGCTGCGTGGTGCTGAAAGCGAAAAAGTTTACTGTGTGGTCTGATGGCGGTCTCAGCGATGGGGCTGCTTTTTTGTGGATACAGTCAGCGTGTGATTTAGTGTGAAGTCAGATGATTTCTGCGGATACCAATACGATTAGAGCGATCGAGCAATGTAAACAGCGTTTAAGCGAGTATTACGGCGATCGTTTGTCTCAACTGATTCTGTATGGTTCTGTCGCTCGAAATGAAGCGCATGACGAAAGCGATATTGATCTGCTGGTGGTACTGAATCCACCGTTTGATTATTTTCAAGAATTGAGAAAGATCGTCGAGTTGGTTTATCCGATTGAATTGGAAACGGATATGCTGATCTCCGCCAGTCCTGCTGCATTGGATGAATTCGAGCAAGGATTGACAAACTCCCACAGCTAGAAGCAGTGGGATTCTCCCACGCTCCGCTTGAGATTGTGCCATCAACAGCACAAGCGGGACGAATCCCGTCTGACAGTGCCTCCGACAATGGACGTTGCCCCGCCCACTTTGAACAAGTACAAATCAAACGAAAAGTATGTTCAACCGATTACGTACAAAGTTTTACCCAAGACACGCTTCAGTCTTGGAACCGCATACCTTGTTGTCATGGTTCAGATTCGCACCGAGGTTTTACCCTTCGCGTACAGTTCAAGCATACCAAAAACAGACGGCGCTTAAAAGCGCCCGTGTCGCGTTTCATCCCACGACTGAAGCCAGTGGGCTTTCACGCTCCCGCCCTACTCTGTAATTCAGCTTTACCGAAACATCAATAACGAAGGAATTGTTCTGTGAAATTTTATTATCGGTCAACATTAGAATTGTGCTTAGTCTGAGAAAAAAGCTGTTTCCCCAAAGCTCGAATCTCTGCTTTCTCTTCATCAGTTAGAAACTCATCGCCGTACAGGCTACCGGACGATCGTGTTGGATCGCCGCCTGCTTCTAGATAGCGTTGTCGAGCGATATCAAAAATCTCAGTTAGTCTTCGATACTGTTGCTGTTTCAGGTCAGTTGGCTGTGTCATAGCTGTTGTGCATCATTAATTGGAACAATGTCACCATCAGGCAGGAGTTTTGCGATCGGGAGAATCGGACTTGGCGTTCTGATATACCAGCTTCCTGTCTCTTCATCATAGAAGCTATGAATTAAGAGTCTCAACGTTTCTAACGCATTTAAAACTAAGTACTGTGTCTCGGTCGGTTCCACAAATTTCGCTTAGATATTTATTCAATCAGACTATAAATTAGATCAACCACCGATCAAGAAATCCTTAATTCGATCGACAAACACATCCGGTTTCTCAAAATGAATGTTATGTCCCGCATCAGGCACAATCGATAATTCCGCCGTTTTACAAAGTGCTACCATTTCTTGATTCAGCGCAACAAATTTTTGATCGCATTCTCCCACCATTAATAAGAGCGGGTTCTGATGTTTTCGCAATTTCTCCCACAAACTCGGCTGCGTTCCCGTTCCCATTTCAATTAGCGATCGCGCGACTTCAATCGGATTATTCCGCGATCGTTCCTCCAGCATTTGATTAAAATTCGGATGCGTTTTGATCGATTGGAATAACGGCTGACTGTACCAATTGATTAAAAACTGGTTGAAATCTGTCTCGATTTGCGTTGCTAAAGTGCGATCGCGTTCAATCCTTGCTAATCGTTCTTGCGCTGTCTTCAATCCTGGCGAACCGGATTCAATCACCACTTTTAGAAATCGATCTGGATAGTTCAGAGCAAGATAAAGCGCTAAGCGTCCTCCCATCGAGTAGCCGACTAAGTTAGCTCGATCGATGCCTAACTCGTTCAGCAAATCGACGATCGCATTTGCTGTATTCTCCATTGTGTATTGGTCTGAAAATCGAGTTTCACCATGACCTGGAAGATCAAGCGTGAGACAAGAGAACGGTAACTGATTCGCGATCGCATCGAACTCTGCACCGCTTCCCAGAAATCCATGCAGAAACATCACAATCATCGAATCATTTCGATTCATTAATTTATAAGCAAATTGGTTTTCCATGCACAGAGATTTTATCGAATGGGAATACTAGCAGCATCTCGCTCTGAAGTCGGGATCAGCCGAAATCGCTTGATCCCAGAGGTTAGCACCGCTCATGGACACAGAAAAAATCTTTCAACTGATCGATCGCGTTTTGCCGTTTGAAGCCTGTCTATATCATCAAATTTTGCCATTATCGATCGAAGGAAACACCCTGCATTTAGGCATGGTAATGCTCGATGACGTGGCTGCTCTCGATTACGCTCGCCGCATGGTTGGCTATCAAAACTATTCGCTTGCACCTCAAAGTCTCTCTTCAGAAGCTCACCACACGATTTTGACGACCTACTTAAATTACAGCCAAAATCGCCCAGAACCCCCGAAACCTCCAGAACTGCCAAAGAAACCAGACCTTCACAGCAAAGAAACCTTAGTGGTTGAAAGTCCGGACGAACTAGAGTGGGAAGAATGCCATAAAACCGATGCGCGATCGCTTCAAGACACAATCTCCGATCCTCAACAGGCGCTTCCAGCTTTAGTCATTAGCACCCGTTACAGCCAAGACCCGATCGCCCTTTTGAGCCAACTTCCTCCTTCTCGTCTGATTCAAGAACTTCTAGGACGAGTGCTCGGAAATGGAATTGGTCGGCTCTTTTTCGATCGACAAGAAAAACACGGTCGGATTCTCTGGAGTCAAGATGGCGTGTTGCAATCTGCGATCGAAGGTGTTCCCCTCTCAAAATTTCAGGCACTCCTCGACGAATTAAAGCAACTCACACATCTACCGCTGACTCCAGTTACACAAGTACAACAAGTCGAAATTGAGCGATCGTATCAACGCGATCGAGTCCTTCTCCGTCTCCGAATCACGCCTTCTCCAAATGGTGAAAACGCAACCCTACAAGTTCTTCGGGGTGCGGCGTTGAAGTTTTACCAGAAACAGCAGTTAACCAATCTCAGCCGGGATGCGTTAGGGATTGCTCAGAAGCTCCGCCAGAAAATGGAGGAACTGCACAGCCATACGCAAACCACAACACCGCTGATCGTCGATCAATTACAACCCGATGTCGTGCCTGCCTTGAATCAAGTGCTGCAAATTTTTGAACAGCAACTATCCGAACTGAGGCAAATTCGCGATTCCTATAATAATGAAAGCTAAATCGGTCTTTCTCTATGCAATGGAATCCGCATGACTACGCGCAGAATTCAAACGCTCAGTTGAAATGGGCACGAGAACTGCGATCGTTTTATCTCAACTGAACGTCAGTTCGACAAGGTTTCTCACTTCGTTATTCACCCGCCCCGGAATGAATTCGGGGCTAATGTAAGAAAGTCCCCTTTAGCGGACTGCAAGGCGCTTCTAGTCCTGAAGGGACTTCGTTCTGTTAGCCCCGAATTCCATTTCCGGGGCGAGACTGCATCGAAGCGAACTCATCGAATTCACGTTAGCTGAGACACACACAATAGCGATCGCGTCCTTCCGCTTTCGCTTGATAGAGTGCTTTATCCGCTGCATTAATCAGCATTTCCGGCGAAGTCAACACACTGGGAATCGTATTCGATACCCCTAAACTGACTGTCACCGTATTGCACACTTTAGAGCCACTGTGGGCAATTCCAAGCTGCTTCACTCCAGATTGAATATCTTGTGCAACGAGAACTGCACCTTCTTGATCCGTATTTGGTAAAACGATCGCGAATTCCTCGCCGCCATATCGAGCCGCTAAATCGATCGCTCGTTTTGCCGAACTCTGAATCACTTGTGCGACTTGTCTAAGGCAATCATCCCCGACCTGATGCCCGTACGTATCGTTATAAACCTTGAAAAAGTCGATATCACAGAGAATCAGCGAGAGCGGTAATTGTTCGCGCAACATCCGCTGCCATTCTTGTTGGAGATATTCATCAAAACGGCGACGATTCGCTAACTGGGTCAAGCCATCGATCGCGGCTAATCGCTGCAATTCATGGTTCGCTGTTTCAAGCTGTTGATAGAGTCTCACTTGTTGAATTAACCGTTTCACCCGCTGACGCAACACGCCCCAGTGAATCGGCTTTGTAATGTAATCGACCGCTCCGACTGCAAACGCTTGATCCACCGAATCTTGGTCTTCTAGTCCAGTAATCATCAGTACCGGAGTTCGTCTTGTGCCGCTCATGGCTTGGATGCGTTCACAGCAGGTAAACCCATCGATCGCAGGCATGATCGCATCGAGCAGGACAACATCGGGGCGAGATCGTTCAAACGTGGCAAGACAAGCTTCTCCGTCGATCGCTTCGATCACTTGATAGCCATCTTGCTCCATTGCTTGACGCACACTGAGACGCATCGTCTTATCATCGTCGGCGACTAGAATCAGTGGAGGATTATGGAAAGAGGGCGTTATCTCTGACATTGCTGAAGTTCCAGGTGTAACGAAGCTTTGACGCGATCGTATTCAGCTTCGAGTTGGCGGACTTGGTGCGGCACTTGATCTAGCGTTCCCCGACGCAGGCAGGTTTCCAACGCATCACAGGAAGAAGCGATCGCGCTGATGCCGATTTGTAGACTACTCGATCGCAACTGATGCAGGGTTTGATGTAAAGCCTGCTCGTTGAGTGGCTCGATCGCGCTTCTGAGCTGATCGAGCCAGTGGCGAGTGTCGCTCAGGTAACGATGAATCAGGTCGGAACCACCTCGATCGTGGGTGAAGTCACGCGCGGTGGATGTGCGAGAACTGCCAGCAGCAACGGGAAGAGACGATCGCATCAAAGCAGGGGGCGGCTCGATGGAATCGATGTTGCTCGATGGAAATGAAGTTCGCACGACAGGGTTACACTTACTGAGAACAGATTTTAACGCATCGATCCGGATGGGCTTGCTCAAATAATCGTTCATGCCTGCTTCTAGACAGAGTTGGCGGTCTCCCTCCATTGCATTCGCAGTCATGGCGATGATGTAGGGACGATCGGGCTGTTGAACGATTTGTTTCGTTGCCTCTAACCCGTCCATATCGGGCATTTGCACATCCATCAAGATGACATCGTAGGTTTGACGCGCTAAAGCTGCTAGAACTTCTAGACCGTTTCCAGCCACATCTGCCCGGTATCCGAGTCGAGAAAGCAGATGGAGCGCGACTTTCTGATTCACGACGTTATCTTCAGCGAGCAGAATTCTGAGAGGATGCGAGGATTCTGGAGTTTGCGAACAGTTTTGCTGCGCCCTTGGGCATCGCGTTTCCTCCACGAAGACGGGCTGCATTGTAGAAGTCATTTCTACAGCACTGGCATTCAGCGTAAAGTAAAATTTTGAGCCAGAATTCGCCGTATGTTGCGGGCTGAAATCTTTTGGAGGACAACCGCCGATCGCGCCCTTGCTTTCGACCCACATCGTACCGCCCATCATTTCACTGAGACGGCGACTGATCGCGAGTCCCAATCCTGTGCCACCGTATTGCCGACTCGTTGAGGAATCAACTTGGCTAAAGGACTTAAACAGTCGCTCCATTCGTTCGGGCGGAATGCCGATTCCGGTATCGCTAACAGTAAATAAGAGGCGAAACGGTTGTGATTTGTGGGTATCGAAATTAGAGCGTTTGGCGGAGATTGAAACTTCACCTTGTGGCGTAAACTTGATTGCGTTGCTAATGAGATTCACAAGAATTTGCCGCAGTCGAGTGACATCGCCAACGATCGTTGCTGGAATCGTGGAATCGATTTCATAAGTAACAGTGAGTTTTTTCTCGATCGCTTCTGCGTTGAGTAGTTCGATCGCATCTCTCACACAGGCTCTTAGATCAAACGGTTGCTGCTCTAGATCCAGCTTGCCGGATTCGATTTTCGAGAAGTCGAGAATATCATTAATAATCGTCAGCAACGAATCACCGCTACTCCGAATCGTTTCAACAAAATCACGCTGCTGATCGGTCAAATCCATATCGAGCAAGAGTCCGGTTAAACCAATTACGGCATTCATCGGAGTCCGAATCTCATGGCTCACGGTCGCGAGAAATTCACTCTTAGCACGATTGGCGGTTTCTGCGGTGTGTTTTGCTTGCTCTAGGGCGATATTTTTCTCGGTGAGTTGTTCTCGCTGGAGACGTTCTTGTCTGAGGAGGCGGGCTTGCGCGATCGCAATTCCGACTTGATCCGCGACCGCTTCGAGTAATTCAATTTCATCGATCGTCCAATCTCGAATGCTGTCACATTGTTGCAGCGCGATAATCCCGTTCGGAACGCCTTGATACGAGGTGCGAACGGCTAACATCGATTTCAATTGCGCTCGTTCACATAGAGGAGTCGCTGCCCTCAATCGTGGATCGGCATAAACATTCGGAGAGGAAATCGCTCGATCGGATTGCAGCAATTCTTCGACATGAGGATTGCCGCGAATTGGAATTTGAGCGCCTTGCATTGAGTCCCAACCGAATTCTAAAAATTCTGCCACGATCGGGATTTGGGGAAATTCTGGACTAAGCTGCGAAAATTCAGAGACAAGCGCATCTTCCGCACTTTCTAGATAAGTGTGCAACAGGCAGCGATTGACTCCAAACGTGCGCCCAATCTGTGTGACAGTCGTTTGGAAAATTTCGTGGGTGTCTAAACTCTGGCGAATATCTTGAGTAATTTGCTTCAGCAGATAAGCCCGTTGAATCTGAAGCTGAAGGGCTTGTTCAGTGCGAATTCGCTCAGTCACATCGGTTTGAATTCCGACGTAGTGCGTGATTTGTCCTTCGGCATCGAGCACAGGCGAGATCGAGAGTTCATTCCAGAACAGTGTGCCGTCTTTGCGATAGTTGCGAATTGTAACGGTGCAGTCTTCGCCTTCGTTGAACGCGCGACGTAGGCGATCGAGAGCATCTTGCTCGGTTTCTGCCCCTTGCAACAATCGGCTATTTCTTCCGATGACATCAGAAGCACAATAGCCTGTCATGCGTTCAAATCCTGGATTCACGAAGATCATCGGATTATCTAACTGCGTGGGGTCAGTGATGATGATTCCGTTGCTGCTGGCACTAATCGCACGTTCCAGAATCCGCAGACGAATTTCGGTTTGTTTTGTTTCGGTAATGTCGCGACAAACTGAAATAATGCCTTTTTCGGTGCGAGTGAGCGAGACTTCCTCGAAAAAGGTACTGCCATCCCGCCGTTTGGCGACGACTTGACCGCGCCATTGTCCGGTTTGTTTTAGGATGGGACGAATTTCTCGATCGATACGCTCAATTTCTTCGGGATAATACAGCACTTCCCAGCTTTTCCCGATTAGCTCGGTGCGGCTATACCCGAACATTTTTAAGTGAGCATCGTTGAGATACAGCAGTTTTCCGTCTTCGTTCAGAATTGCAATGCCGTCTAACGCCGCTTCAACTGCAATCGATTGTCGCCAAAGCGCTTCTTGCATTGCTTGTTCAGATTCAATCAGCGTAGACGATCGCCAACGTTGCCATAACGCACTTCCGTTCGCGATCACTGCCATCAGCGCCGTACCCCCGACAATCCATTCGAGACTCACCGTCATGTGATTTGCCAATCCGTAATACGTAATTCGTAGTTCGGCATGCGAAAACCGCCAAAATTACAAATTTTTTGGGATTGCTTGACGCGATTCCCTCTTTCTTTATAAAGGATGAAATTCGGTTCTTGATCGTTACGGGGTTGAATCTTTAGTTTCTACGACTAAATCGGGCAATCCATCGAGCTTTTCGGTCGGAATATTTGCTTCTGGATCGTCCATGAATACCGTCAGTCCAGCAGGGACACATTCAACTTCGATCGGCGTTGTTCCAACCATTTCGCCATCTAAAACGACTCGCTGCGGTGGATTGGTATTGATTCGGAATCGCTTGGATCTGAGGTAGCCAATATCATCGCGTTCGGCGGGATTGCCGCTAAGAGCCGATTGTAGGAGGTGATAAGTCGCAGCGATCGCGCTCGTTCGATTTGCGGGAGCGACGATCGTTAAATCAAGCAAACCATCATCGACCACTAAGCCTGCGGGACCTTGAGCGAGAACGGAAGTCGCTGGAGCCGCATTCGCGACGGTCAGCGCAGACGCAGTAAAAGAAAGTACCTTATCATCGGTTTCAACTTCCGCTTCAAAGTGATCGAGATCCCGAAGTTGACGCAGACCCGCAATCACATAAGCCAGAATTCCGAATCGATCTTTGGCTTCCCGGTTGGCAAGTCGAACGGTTTCTGCTTCAAATCCGATCCCGGCTAAAAGTACCATCGGGCGACCGTTGCAAAAGGCGACATCGACGGTTTTCGTTTGCATTTTTAGAATGTTTTCGCAGGCGGCTTCGATCGTGGTTGGAATCGAGAGCGCATTCGCAAAGGCATTTGCGGTTCCGCGTGCAATCACGCCTAGAGGAATTCCAGTGCGAATCACGGCAGCAGCAGCAGCGGAAACCGTTCCATCTCCACCCGAAACAAAGATTGCTTCTGCGCCTTCGTTGACGGATTCTCTCGCCAATTCATCGGCATCGCGATCGGGTGTCGTTAGCTTCGTTTTGAGATCAAACTTTTCGCTTAATAGAGTTTGGATTAGATCAAGTTCCTGTTCTGCGTTCCCCTGACCTGCTACTGGATTAAAAATTAAATGTGCCGTCTGCATAGGAATTCAAGAATTAGGGTACTTCCTGAATATCACGCGCTTTAAGCGATCGGGGTCTGACTTGTGGAGGATTTTTCTCTTGAATCGCGCGTCAAAGTGCCAGAATGGGAATTGTCCTCCCTTTAACAGTCCCCATGTCTGCGGCAACTTTGTACGACGAGGAGCATTTTGTAGTGCTCGAAACGAATCAGCCCGAAGTGATTCTGACGGCAGCGGAACTGAGTGAAAAACTGCGATCGATTCTCGCAGCGAGACAGGATGAACTGCCTTCGGACGTGAAACAAGCAGGCGATATCGATGCCCAAATTCGCTATCTGATTGATACAACTTGTGAGCTTGGAATGGCTCCAGGTGAGTATCTACAGTGGTATGCGATTCGGCTCGAAAAGTAACTTAGCCCGCAAGTTGCACCTCTTCGATCGCGACGCTTTCACTCGGCAATTCCAAGCAATATCCCGCGCCGTATACAGTTTTGATGAACTTCGGATGGCGGGGATCGGGTTCGAGTTTGGTTCTCAAGTGACGGACGTGAACCCGAATTGTCTCGATATCGTCATCGGGATCGTAGCCCCAAACCTCTTTAAGAATTTCGCTCGGTGAAACGGTTTGACCATGCCGCTGAAGCAGACAGTGCAGCAGTTCAAATTCTAGGTGCGTAAGCTTGACCGTTTTACCAAACCAAATCGCCTCGAAGCGTTCTGGCACGAGGATCAAAGGACCGTAGCTAAGAATTTCTGAATGTTTCGCGGCTTGGGGAATGCGATCGGTTCTTCTTAGGAGTGCTCGAACTCGCGCTAACATTTCCTCGACTTCAAACGGTTTCGTCAAATAATCGTCCGCGCCTGCATTGAAGCCTTCGACTTTATTCTGAGTTTGGCTCAAAGCCGTCAGCATCAGAACCGGAATATCAGCAGTTCGCTCATCGCGGCGGATTCTTTGACAAATCGTAAAGCCATCGACCTGCGGCAACATCAGATCTAACAAAATGAGATCAGGTTGCAATTGAAGGGCGAGAGCTTGTCCGCGAGTGCCATCTGAAGCCTGACTGACATCATAGCCAGCCATCTCTAGATTGACTGCGACGAGTTCAGCGATCGCGGGATCGTCATCGATCACCAGAATTCTGGGCATGGTTTATCTCTTCTTTCTAAAGGGAGGTTGATTGAGAGCCAAAGCTCAAGACTTTATAAACTTTCCTGCTCAGATTATACGCAAGGATCTAATTTCTTTCGATATATAAAGATGATCCCATCCAAAAAAGAGACTGAATCAGAGCAAATTTCTTTGTGGTTAAAACGTAGAGCGAGAAAGATTACAATTTGTAACGAAACACAATTTCTAGGAGTCGTCCTTATGCCGCTGAATGTTGGCGATACTGCCCCCGATTTCACCGTTAAAGATACCAATGGCAATACGGTCAAGCTTTCTGACTACGTGGGGCAAACGGTCGTGCTGTATTTCTATCCGAAAGATGACACGCCCGGTTGCACGAAAGAGGCTTGCAGTTTCCGGGATAACTATGCTCAATACACGAGCAAGGGAATTCCAGTGTTTGGAGTGAGCATGGATGATGAGGCTTCACACCAACGCTTTACTGAGAAATATAGTTTGCCGTTCCCGTTGTTGGCAGATATCAATGGTGCGATCACGAAAGCGTACGATGTTGATGGTGGCGGCTACTCTAAGCGCGTCACTTATATCGTCGGCGCGGATGGCAAAATTGCTCAGGTTTATAGCACGATTCAGACCGATACTCATGCAGCGGACATTTTGCAGCAGTTAGGAGTTTAGGTTCAGAAAAATCAATGTGAATTCGATCGAGGTTTTCGCGATCGAATTCACACTGAACGAGCAACAGACGGGTGATCTATCTAGCAGAAGGAGCAAAAAACAATCATCGAGAATTCAAATCAATGTCTTGTAACTTTCAAAGACAGGGAGAGCCGCAAAAGATTTCGTCAGTTGCAGAGGAACCCGTCCCCTCGCTTTTCAGAAAAGAAATCAAATTTGTGGCAATCTGTCTCTTAGCGATCGGTATTTTATGCCGATTCAGCAATCTAGATCTCAAGCCGTACTGGTTAGATGAAGCTTTCACCTCATTTCGCCTTTCCGGGTACAGCAATATCGAGGTCATGCAACAGATCGGCGATCGAATTATCACAGTTCGAGAGTTGCAGAAATATCAGCAGCTTGTACCTGAAACAACCAGCTTCGACACGATCGAACAAATTGCTACTCAAGAACCGCAACTCACTCCGCTCTATTTTGTGGTGCTGCGAACCTGGATGCGAACTTTCGGAAGCGGAATCGCAACCATTCGGAGCTTGTCAGCCATTTTTAGTGTCTTAGCGTTTCCTTGCTTGTATTGGCTGTGTTTAGAACTCTTTCAGTCTTATCAAATTGCATGGATGTCGATCGCGCTTGTCGCGATTTCCCCGCTCCACCTCATGTATGCTCAGGAAGCTCGCCCAAGTAGCTTGTGGATTCTAACTCTGTTGCTTTCATCTGCACTGTTACTACGAGCAATGCGAACACAATCGAAGGCGACTTGGATCATGTACTCGGCTTGGATCGCGGTTGGATTGTATGCTCATTTGTTCACCGCGTTTGTGTCGATCGCTCATGCTATGTATGTGTTTCTACAAAAGAGATCGAGCGAAAACTGGATCGCGTTTGGACTCGCTTCGATCAGTGCATGGGTGTTGTTTACTCCTTGGATCGTGTTGGGATTAATTGCGAATCGAGCATCAATGGCAGGTCAAAGTTCACCGTCCTCGATCGCATCACTCATCAAAGATCTGCTCCGTAGCATTAGTCTTGTATTTGTGGACTTTAGCTTGAATGAGCGGAGTCCGCGATTGTATTTTCTGATGTTTTTAGCGGTTTTCTTGAGTGTTCTGGTGTTTGTTGGAGTTGTACTTCTCTTGTTTTACCGCTCGGCTCCGAAGACTCCGAAACTATTTGTTCTGACCATGATCGCGGTTCCGTACATCTTGCTGATCGGATCAGATTTGCTGCTTGGGGCTTCGCGATCGGGGGAAGCTCGTTACTTGCTCTCGGCTTACATTGGAATACAGATTGCAACGGCTTATGTATTGGTCACTCGAATTACGAACGATTCAAAGCGGTTTCGGCAAGTTTGGGTTGCTGTAGCGGGATTAATTTTATCGATCGGGTTACTGTCTTGCGGATGGATGACGGCTTCAGAGTTTTGGTGGAATAAAGCCGACGCGAATACAGAACGTCAATTGGCAGAGATCGTGAATCGATCGACAAACCCCATCATCATCACCGATGACTACTTCGTGAAGCTGCTTTCATTTAGTCATTCATTAAAACCAGATGTGAATGTTCAAGTGTTATCAAACGCTGCTGCGCCGAATATTTCTCAAGGCTTCAGTGATGTGTTCTTGTACCGTCCCTCAGAATTGCTGCAAAAAGAGCTGACGGGAAAGTATCAACTTCAATCGATCGAGCCGCCGATACTTTGGAAACTGCAAAGACCTTGAATTTAGAAGATTTGAAATCTCTCGATCGAAGGATGATCGAGAGATTCTTTTTTTCGACCGAGAGAGCAAGAGTATATTGGAGGCACATTTATGACACAGGGGCGCATCCGTGTGCGTCAACATTTCTGCTCACGATCGATGAGGATACACACATGACGGATACAACAACGATCGAAATCAGTGAATTGACTTCTGGAGGAGGAACTGCACCACCCACTTATGCTGGACCTTTAGAAGTCTTAGTTAATAAACCTGTGGTGCTGAAGGGCAGCTACGATGCTCGACGCATTCGGCGCATCACAGTGATGGCAGAAGATAAAGTGAATTTGGGTGTAACGCTCAACAATGGAACGTGGCAAGTCTCGATGCCGCGAGGATTCACGACACCTGGAGCGCGTTGGCTCAGATTGCGAGGATTTGATGCCAGCAATAAACTGATCGAAAATCGGGTGTTCTACATTACGGTAAGCCGTGATCCGTTGACGGTCGGACAAGAGTTAACGGTGAAAGTGTTGCGGGACACGTTGTTCAAAGTTTCGCCTGAAGATTCAGCCCGATTGAACAATCAGCAGAAAGTCTTGGTCAAAGCGGGACAAACCTATCCGGTGAGACGATATGGCTTTATTGATGGGCATTTGAAACTGGACTTGGGAAGTGCCATTGCTCCGATCGGTAATTTCGGCTATTTCTACGAAGATCACGTTCAACTGAGCAAAGGATCTCAAATTCTCAGATTCTCGCTCGACGATGTTCCGGATATTCCACTCGCTGCACAGCTTCTCATCACTGAAACAACCTTTCTGAAAACTTCGCCAGCCGATTCTTCGACGTTAGCAGCGAATCAGAGAACGAATGTGCTGAAAGGTCAAGTCTTTCAAATCACCGGATATGCTTGCACTCGTGGACATTTCCGCGTGACCCTGAAAGATCCAATTCCTGGATTTGGCAATCGGGGTTTTATCTTCTGGCAATATGCTCAACTCAAGCGCAACGGTCGAGAAATTCCTTATGATTCGAGTGCGCTGATGGTGACGGCATTGCGAGATACGATCATCAAAAAGCGTCCAGTGGATTCTTCGCAGCTTCGACCGGATGAGCGAGCAACTTTTAGTGCAAATCAGTTCTATGGTGTGTCGAGCTACATGATTCAAGGCGGACACATCAAAGTCTCACTGAACGAAGAACTGCCGAACTTTGGCAATACAGGTTTCTTGTTCCCGGACTTTGTGCGAATGAGTCGAGGCAATCGGGCATTTAATCCGATTCCTGGAACGGTTGAATTGAATGTTCCTTACTTCTCACAGCGGGACAATCCGCGATTTTATTGGTCTACTTGTAATGTGACCGCGATCGCGATGTGTATGTATTATCTGGGAACTCGCGCTCGATGGGGCAGCCAACTTGAAGATGAACTCTTGCAGTGGTGCTTTAACAAAGATGGTGAAGGCTCTCAAATCAATCACAGTACATTGTCGAGTCTAATCGATGCTTACGGCTACGATGGCACGTTTAGTACGACTTGGACATTCCGTGATGTGCGAGAAGAATTGATCAATGGTCGTCCGGTTGTGCTCTGTGGTTGGTTTACCTCGTATGGTCACATTGTTACGGCGATCGGTTACACTCCAAACGGGCTGATTGTGAATGATCCTTGGGGTGACGCTTTGACCGGGTACGCCAACACAGAGGGACGAAAGCTATTTTATCCGAATGACTATATCAATCGGGTGTGCGGTCCAGATGGGCAAGTCTGGGCACATTTCATTCGTCGAAGAGCGTAGTTTCGATTCAAAGATTCAGGTCTAGTCCGCTGCGGCGGGCTTTTTTTATTGGAAAATTCACAAACCGCTATTGACAGTTTGTTGCAATAGTCTGATAAGATGGCTTTCGTGAGCAGTTGAGAATAGATTTCAATAAGATATCTAGGTTCATTGCTGTTCTGCCTGGAATCATGCAGGTTGGTTTCAGGCATTTTCTATCTTTATAGATGCTGGAGGAATTCTGAATGCAGGCTTCTACGATTCGTCGATCGTTCCATTTACAACTCTTGCCTATTGAAATTCAACCGCATCAAGTTCTGAATGTTGAGATCGTTCAGCACAGCGATGGAGCGCGATCAATTTATCAGCAAAATTTGATGAGCTTGGGTGCAGAAGTGCAGCTACCGGAAGTTTGTGATGCTCAAGATGTGTCGATCGCGGTTTTAGAAGGAACAGGCAATCTCTTGATCAATGATGAGCAAATCCCGTTAGAGCCTGGAATGTTCGTGTTTATTCCAGCAAAAACTCATCACACGCTGAGAGCCGATACTAAACTGGTTTTCTTTCTGCATCGTTGCACTCCTGATCCGATGATTGCTGCTCCTTGGTTGATTAATCTGTAGTTCACTCACACCACCCTAATCATGCTTATTTCTTGTTCGCCTCCCGTTCGGATTGCATATCGTCGATCGTTTCAGCGTCGAGACCAGATTCCCCTCGATTCCGATGGGCTTTGGTCGATCGAATCGGGCTATGTCCGAACCTTGACTTGGGATGTGACAGGAACGATCTCTGCTCTGGGCATTTGGAGCAAAGGAGATGTAATTGGACGAGCTTTCTCAAAAGTGAATCCTTATCAGATTGAATGTCTGACTCCAGTTGAGGCGCGGAGAATTTCTCTATCTGACTGTAGTTCGGAAAAGTTACTTGCTCACATTCAGCAGATAGAAACGCTGCTTAGTCTTGCCAATACAAGACAGGTTTCTACACGGTTGCTGAGACTTCTACGTTGGTTTGCTCAACGATTTGGAACTGTTGTTGAGCAGGGCTATCTATTGAATCTCCCACTCACACATCAACTACTGTCTGAATTTATTGGATCAACGAGAGTCACTGTCACTCGAACTTTGGGAGAGTTAGAAGATGCTGGGAAGCTCAAACAACTTCGACAGCATCAGATTCTATTGTTGCTCGAATAGTATTCAGCCTACTTTCTCACGGCTCGGAACATTCCAAACCGACACAGCCCCGCACCAAATGCTAACCGCATGAGTAATAAGGTTGGAACTTCTCTGATTGATTTGATGAATCCAGACACTCCGAAGCGCACCAGACCTTCAGGACGGGCGATTCCTTGCCAAATCGAATCAAGCCAAGAGGGTAATGTTTCCTGCGTCCAATCTGCTGTTTGAACTGCTCCATCTGTGAGGTTCGTTGCTTCTAATAGTTCAGCAAACCCTTCGATACTGGCAAACTCAGGATGTGCCCATTGATCAAGCAGTTGGCGCATCACTAACTGTTCCCATAACACTAAGGGTTTCGGTCTCGCGTCTCTCTGATTCCAATCTGCAACAACTAGAATTCCACCCGGTTTTAGAACTCGCATCAGTTCTTTCGCAAACACTGCTTTATCTGGCATGTGCGGACCTGCTTCAATACACCACACCACATCAAAGCTAGAATCTGCAAACGATAAATTCATTGCATCGTCTTGTTGAAACTTTGCTGTGACTTCTGGTGGTGTGAGTTCTTGTGCCCGTTTCACTTGCCCCGGACTAATCGTGATTCCTGTGACATCAAAACCATAGTCTTTCGCCAGAATCCGACTACTTCCACCAATCCCGCAACCGACATCTAACACGGTTGTCTCTTTGGGCGGCAATTTATTCAATCCACCCCAACGCACCATTTCATGCACAAAGTCTGATTTCGCTTGCAAAAAGTCTTTAGAACGAGGCGGCGAACCATAGTGACCTAAATGGATATGTTCACCCCAGTAGAATTCGAGAATGCCGTCTTGTGTCCATTCATCGTACGCATTCGCAACCGAATCACCCGATTGATAACGACGCGGATTCAAAAGATAAATCAGGACTAAACCAGCCGTTCCGAGAGACAGTAGCCAAATAATGTTCATAAAACTTAAAAGCGGGACTTTTTTATTTTAAGGGGTTTCTGGAACGAGTATTTTTTGGCAAACGACTTCGGGTTAGCTGCATTCAAAGCTAAGGCGATTGTACGATCGAGCCGTTTCAGTCAGAAGGGATTTGCTTAAGTTTAGACACCTTCAACTTCAAGTTTTTGACTCGTATTGTAGAGATTTCCTTGAAGACTTTTTACTCGTAGTGTCCGTGTCTACAAATGATGCAACCTACTGTGATTGGGGAATGATAGCTCTGCCCATCTGACTTCGTAAATCGCTTGTTCCAATGAGGAAGAATCTACTTCAACACATTCCACTCCGGGCTTTGCTCATTGTCCCTTTCCTTGCCCAGATTACCCTTGCGGTTGGACTCACAAGCTATCTCTCTCTCCGAAACGGTCAAAATAGCGTCAATCAACTGGCTCAGAAACTCAAAGGCGAAACAAGTCAGCGCATCAACCAGCACCTTAACGAATACACGAACACCGCCCGCCGTCTTACTGCGATTAACAGCGAACAAATTACTCTAGGTCATCTCAACCCGAACAACCCCGATCAACTCGCTCACTTCTTTGCTCGTCAAGTCAAGCAGTACGATGTGGGCTATCTTCTGTATGGAAACCTCAAGGGCGAATTTATTGCTGCTGGCTACTATTATGATGCCAAAATTCCGAAAGGCGGTAATCCTGAAATTAGCCTCGTTCTGCCAGATCGCTATCAGAATCGCGATGTTCATAACTACAGAACCAATGCAGACAGCAAAATTATAGGTTCGCCTGATATCGGTAAAGACTATCAATTCCAGAAGGAAGGCTGGTATGCCAAAGGTGTAACGACGAAAAAGCCGGGATGGAGTGACATTTATCAGTGGGAAGTGGGTGAATATCCGCTCTCGATCGCGACCAGTCAGCCGCTGTTCGATCGTGCTGGGCGGCTCATCGGTGCGATCGGGGTTGAACAACGGCTGTCCCAGATCAGTGAGTTTCTTCGTCAAATTCAGATAAGTTCCTCTAGCAGAATTTTCATTCTAGAACGCAGTGGTTTTCTAGTTGCCAGTTCTAGCGAGTCTCCAGTTTTCTCTGTTACTAACAATCAACCTAAACGTCTCAAAGGCAATCAGATCAACGATCCTTTGATTCAAGCGAGTAGTCAATTTCTAGAAAATCGTTTCCAAAACATCAACAATATTCGAGAGCCTCAGCAACTCGATTTCATCTATCAGCAGCAGCGACAATATCTTCAGATTACGCCTTGGAAAGATGAATGGGGGCTAGACTGGCTTGTTGTCATCACTGTTCCTGAATCTGACTTCATGGCTCAGATCAATGCGAATACTCGTAATACTATTTTTCTCTGCATTGCTGCTCTTGCACTTGCGATCGTTCTAGGAATTTATACCTCTCGCTGGATTACTCGTCCAATTCGCGCACTCCAACAGGCAAGCGAAGCGATCGCGGACGGCAATTTTGACAATACAGCCGCACTGAATAGCAACATCAATGAGATTCAAGCACTGGCTCGATCGTTTAGCCAGATGGATAATCAACTTAAGCAGTCTTTTGCAACATTGAAGCAACAAGCACAAGAACTCAGCGAGAAGAACACTCAGCTAAAAACTGCAATGACTGAGTTGCACCAAACTCAAGCCCAGATCGTGCAAAGCGAGAAAATGTCTGCACTCGGTAATCTAGTTGCAGGCATTGCTCATGAAGTCAATAATCCGCTTGGCTTTCTCAAGGGCAGTATCAAAAATGCTCAAGATTACGTGCAAGATTTGCTCCATCACATTGCACTCTATCAACAACACTCTTCCAAGCCAGTTGCAGCAATCCAAAAGAATGCTGAACAGATTGATCTAGAGTTTATCTATGAAGACCTACCGAAACTATTGGAATCGATGAATAGTGCTAGTAATCGAATTACAGCAATTAGCAAGAGTTTACGAATTTTTTCGCGTTCAGATACTGAGCATACGATTCCTGCTGATATTCATGAGGGCATTGATAGCACTCTTTTGATGTTGAAATATCGACTCAAAAGTAACGAACATAGACCGGACATTAAGATCGTCAGAAACTACGCTGATTTACCCAATATTGAATGTTTTCCAGGTCAACTGAATCAGGTCTTCATGAATCTCTTGGGAAATGCGATCGATGCGCTTGAAGAATCAAACCGCGATCGCAGTTTGGCGGAGCTCAAACAACACCCGAACCAGATCACGATCGCAACAAGCCTGACCGAGGATGGGCAATCCGTGAGAATCTGTATCAAAGACAATGGAATCGGGATGACAGACGAAATCAAGCAGAGAATTTTTGATCACTTATTCACAACCAAGGCGGTTGGTAAAGGAACAGGATTGGGATTAGCGATCGCTCGTCAAGTCATTGTCGATAAACATCATGGAACTATCGACTGTATTTCTGCTCCTAGAACTGGGACAGAATTTGTGATTGAAGTTCCTATCAGCGCATCACCAATGATTTAGGATGATTTCTGCCGCTTCTGCCAGATTCTTCACTCGAAAATGTGGCTCTCGTGCTGCGTTCAAAATCCATTCGGTTTCATTGCCGTTCTCAATCAAAATCGATCGACATCCCGCCGTTCTCCCCGCCTCTACATCATTCAAAATATCGCCAATCATCCACGACTTGGCTAAATCAATTTCATGCTCTTTCGCCGCTCTTAGCAACATTCCCGCCTTTGGTTTCCGACAATCGCACTCGATCCCATAATCCGAAATCTTGCCCTGTGGATGATGCGGACAGTAATAAAATCCATCTAACCGAATCGGGTTGAGTAGTTCTTGTAATCGCTGTTCGACTCCAATCAGAGCCGATTCGGGAAAATAGCCGCGAGCCACTCCAGATTGATTAGAAATCACGATCAGTTTGAATCCCCGATCGCTGAATTTCCCCAACGCTTCCTGAGCAAAATCCGCCAAAGTGATCTTGCTCGGCTCCACGTTATAGGGAATATCGGGAATCAGCGTCCCATCTTTATCGAGAAACACAGCCGGAACCATACCCCAACTCCAAAAAAATTCCTGCGAAACTTACCGATTTGCTCGTGAAGTTTTTAAACTATAAAAAGCTGCCCGATTTGCATATCTGACGTGGCTCCAAACTCTACTTTATCGGGAAAGTGAGCCAAACCTACTGCTAACGAGCGCGGTCTGGGCTAACGTATAAGCAACGGCAACTGAACTCTAAGAACCACCAAAAGGAAAGACCTATGGGATTATTTGACCGCATCAGCCGCGTTGTCCGCTCCAACGTGAATGACATGGTAAGTAAGGCTGAAGATCCAGAGAAAATTCTGGAGCAAGCCGTGATCGATATGCAGGAAGACTTGGTGCAGCTTCGTCAAGCGGTGGCACAAGCGATCGCGTCTCAAAAACGCACTCAACAGCAATATAACCAAGCCCAAACCGAATCGAATAACTGGCAACAACGCGCCCAACTCGCCCTCACCAAAGGCGACGAAAATCTGGCACGTGAAGCCCTCACCCGCAAGAAAACCCACACTGAAACGGCAACCGCGCTCAAAACCCAACTCGATACCCAATCGGCTCAAGTAGACACGCTGAAGCGCAGTTTAATCGCGTTAGAAGGCAAGATCTCAGAAGCCAAGACGAAGAAAGATATGCTCAAGGCGCGTGCTAGTGCAGCGAAGGCACAAGAGCAGCTTCAGGGTATGGTTAACAATATGGGAACCAGTACCGCAATGGCAGCGTTTGAGCGGATGGAAGATAAAGTCTTGCAGCTTGAAGCGCGATCGCAAGCCGCAGCGGAACTCGCTGGAGCCGATCTCGAAGCGCAATTTCGATCGCTTGAATCGGGTGATGTTGATCTCGAACTCGAAGCGATGAAGCAGCAGATGTTGGCGGGTTCAGCTCAACCGCAGCAGTCGTTACCGGGAACTTCGACCGGGCAAACGCAAACAACGCAGGCTCCGAAAGATGCAGCGATCGATTCGGAGTTGGAAGACCTTAAGAAGCAGTTGGATAATTTGTAGGACGAAAGGCGCGATCGTGGGTTTTGGCGATCGCGCTTTTTCAGAATTGAAACGAGGCAAATTTTATGACAGTTCGCGCATTCCGGCATAGCAAAGAGGAATTTGCTCAGCTTGGCAATGAAATCTATGAGAATCAAATTCGCCATAAAGAAATTTATCTCTTTGCACCAAACTGCCTACTATCTTTGTACTATTAATGGCTGTCGAGCGAAGTCACAGGAGACAAGAATGGAAGGGCAATGTCTTTGCGGTGCAATTACCATCCAAGCGCCAGACAGAACGGTCATCGATGCCTGTCACTGCGGAATGTGTCGTCGATGGGGAGGCGGACCTGCATTAGGTCTTTCCTGTGGCTCAGAGGTGCAAATCCAAGGGACTGAAAGCCTGAGAGTGTATCAGTCGTCAGAATGGGCTGAAAGGGCGTTTTGTGGGAACTGCGGGACGCACATTTTCTACAAATTGCTGCCTACTCATGAGTATATGCTGCCAGCAGGTCTGTTTCAGGATGATGCTCAGTTTGAATTCAAAGAGCAGATATTTATAGATCAGAAGCCTGAGTACTATGAATTTGCCAATCAAACTCTGAATCTGACAGAGGCAGAAATATTCGCCAAATTTGCGTCAACCGAGAATTCTTGAAGTTGTCGATCGTTGCCTTAGCCATCCGTTCGTCTACAGGAATCGTTACAATTAGAAACAGAGTCTCTAATTGTAACGAAAAGGTTTTTCATGGCTGACCAGTTAATTCGAGCCACTGCTGCCGAGGGTGGAATCCGGGCAGTCGGAGTGATCACCACCCGTCTCAGCGAAGAAGCAAGACAGCGCCACAACTTGTCGTATGTTGCGACCGCTGCACTCGGTAGAACGATGTCGGCAGGTTTGTTGCTCGCATCGAGTATGAAAAGACAGGAATCTCGCGTGAATATCCGCATTCGAGGAAACGGTCCGATGGGCGGATTGATGGTCGATGCGGGAACGGATGGAACGGTTCGCGGTTATGTGGATAATCCGGATGTCGAGTTGCCCGCGAATGCGAAAGGAAAGCTCGATGTCGGAGGCGCGATCGGAACTGAGGGTTATGTCTACGTCGTACGAGATGTCGGCTACGGTTATCCTTACAGTTCCACCGTAGAACTCGTTTCAGGCGAAATCGGTGACGATATCACAAACTATTTGGTGACTTCAGAACAAACGCCTTCTGCTCTATTCCTCGGTGTTTTCGTTGATCCGAATGGAGTACAAGCGGCTGGCGGTCTCTTGATTCAAATTCTTCCGAAAGCAGCAAGTGATCCGGCACTCGTCGAACTCTTAGAATCTCGGTTAGGGACGCTGCAAGGATTTACACCTTTGCTACAAGCGGGTAAAACGCTGCCGAGCATTTTCGAGGAATTACTCGGAGATTTGGGATTAGAAATCTTTCCGTCACAGATTGTGCGATTTCACTGTGGATGTACATTCGATCGCGTTCTCGGTGCTCTCAAACTGCTCGGAGAAGACGAACTGCGAGACATGATCGAAACCGACAAAGGCGCAGAAGCAACCTGTCATTTCTGCGGAGAAGTCTACAAAGCAAACATCGACCAACTAGAGCAGTTGATCGATGAATTAAAGGAAGCACAATAATTTTACTGTGGGCGGCTCGATACGGGTTGCCCATTTTGTTCGGCATACATCGCTCGCAGCACCAAAGCCGGATCGACCCATTGACTTGCGTATTTCAATCCCCAGTGCAAGTGCGGTCCGGTCGTGCGTCCAGTCATCCCGACGCGACCGATTCGATCGCCTGCTGTGATCGTTTGACCTTCATAAATTCGGACATCGCCCGATCGCACAAATTTCCCTTGACCGTCGCGACCTGCGGAGCCTTGCATGTGGCAATAGATATGTTCCCAGTCGCCGGATTGAATCACGATCGAGGTTCCACAAGCGCTACCATCGGACACTTCAACCACTCTTCCTGTCCACCAGTTGCGAATGTAGCTACCTTCTGGGGCTGCCATGTCCAAGCCGCGATGAAATTCTCGACTATATCCCCCATCGGGTGATGTCCGATAGCCAAACGGAGAGGTATAACCTTGGAAGTTCTCCACAGGGAAGGATGCTCCCTGCCAAGTGCTTCCGGTAGCTTGTAAGTTCGCTTCGAGTGCGAGTAGTCCGTGATGTCCCCAAGAAAGCGCGATCGCGCCTAAACACGAGAGCGTGATTACAGCTAGAAATCGGGTTAGGGTAAAGCGCGATCGGACAATGAGTGACCTCCAGAATTGCCTCATTCATTTCTCCTTGTGTGTGAAGAGTGTCGGCAGATGCAAATCAACGAAGCGCGAACCGAACTCTGGGAGCGAGATTCGAGTCCAGTACGGTTCGTCACTGGTATTTAATCACAAAAAATCTTCACAAGCCTCGTGATTTCCTGCAAAACTACGTGAAATCTTTCCGTTATATTACGGTTGCTTCATGAGAACTTCATATTCTTTCAAGCAGCTCACGCAACGGTAAAACACCTTGAACAGTTTTGTAGAACTGAAGTTCGGTAGATTTGTTTACTCGTACTGATTGTGGCATCGATCGCTTCTGTAAAGTCTTCATCAGCTTTTCTGAATTCTTACGGATCAAAAAACCTATGCTTCTGATTGTTTGTATTTGAACTGTTTGTGTGCTATCTTATTTTCATAAGGTACGAACTCAAACAATCGCAGCTCAAATCAAAGAGGAGGTTTCGATGCTGACACTTCGCAAAGCAAACGATCGTGGACATGCGAACCACGGCTGGTTGGACTCTTACCACACCTTTTCATTTGCGAACTATTACGACCCGGCACACATGGGCTTTCGCAACCTACGGGTGATTAACGACGATCGAGTTGCGGGCGGGGGCGGGTTTGCGCCTCATTCGCACCGAGATATGGAGATCATTACGTATGTGCTGGAAGGCGCATTAGAACACAAAGACAGCATGGGGAATCGGGAAGTGATTCGTCCGGGTGAAGTTCAGCGCATGACCGCTGGTACAGGCGTGACTCACAGCGAATACAACGCTTCTAAAACCGATTGGGTTCACCTGCTGCAAATTTGGATTTTGCCAGAGCGATCGAGCTTAACTCCTGGCTATGAGCAGAAGTTCTACAAGCCTGAAGAAAAGCGGGGACAACTCCGATTAATCGCCTCGCAGGATGGACGAGATGGTTCGGTCACTGTTCATCAGGATCTGAACTTGTATGCGACGCTGTTGAGCAAGGATGAGAAAGTGACGCATGAGATTGGAAAAGATCGGCATCTCTGGGTGCAAGTGGCGCGAGGATCAGCGATCGTGAATGGTGAAATCCTCGATGCTGGGGATGCTGTCGCGATCGAAGCAGAACCGACTCTAACGCTAGTTGGACAAGAAGACGCTGAGATTCTTGTCTTTGATTTGGCATAGTTCTGATGAATCATGGCATCTGTAGTCAAATACGGATGCCATTTTTTATGATTACAGTCTGCGAAAGAAATTAGCAGAGCCGCAAATATTACCGCTCAATTTCTGACAGTTTCGAGCAATAAATTTCAAAAATCCTACCTAAGTTGTATGCCACAAGCTATACATTGAAATAGTGGTTTTACGACTATGTTTAAAACAGCCTAAAATTGACTATCTTTGTATGGATTTCTAATAGTGGTCGCCTGCAAAACTGTACGGTAGATCGATATATCTCTATGCAATTCTGATATTTTCTAAACATTGTGGGAGTTCTTTGATATGACAAATGACATTCGGATTACGCTGATTGAAGATCACGACTTAACGAGAGTCGGCATGAAAACAGCATTACAGCAGAGACCCGGATTCCAAGTGGTCGGAGAAGCCGCGAATGGAACAGACGGATTAAAGCTGCTAACAAATCTGAAACCGGATGTCGCGATCGTGGATATTGGCTTGCCGGATATCGATGGCATTGAACTCACACGGCGTTTTCGTCAGGCGCAAGCCCAAATGGAAGATCATCCCGATACAAAAGTTTTAATCTTAACGCTACAAGATCAAGAAGATACAGTGCTGGCGGCATTTGCGGCGGGTGCAGATTCTTACTGTATGAAAGATGTCAGTTTGGATCAGTTAGTGGATGCGCTGCGCGTGACTCAGGAAGGTAATTCTTGGATTGATCCCGCGATCGCGCGCGTGGTGTTGCGCCAAACTCAATCGAGTGTTCCGCAAAATGGCGCACCGATTCCTGAACAACAAGTTTCAATCACCGCGACTGAACCGGAATACAACCAGATTATCGAAGCGTATCCGCTGACTGAGCGCGAATTGGAAGTGCTGCAATTGATCGTGGATGGCTGTAGTAATGCCGCGATCGCAGAAAAGCTCTACATCACAGTGGGAACTGTGAAGACGCACGTGCGGAACATTCTGAACAAGCTGTGTGCAGACGATCGAACTCAGGCAGCCGTGAGAGCATTGCGATCGGGGTTAGTGGGCTAACTGTTCAACAAATGCTTGATGTTCGGGCGAGTTCAATCCTTGCTGTAAAGTTGCCATGACTTGCAGCATGTCGCCATTGAGCAGAGCATCGATCGCTAACCACAATCCCGGAAAAGTCTGGCTCCGAATGATGCCTGTTTCATCGGGCAATAGCGGCACATATTCATCATCTTGCAGCACAAACCAGTCGAGTTTATTCTCAAACATTTGCCAAACAATGTATTCCCGAACTCCGTTGCGGCGATAGGCTTTTTTCTTATCGCCTAAATCGTATGCAGCACTGCTGGCGGCAATTTCAGCGATCAGTTCTGGTGCGCCTTCGAGGTAGTCGTCACTAGAGATTTGCACTTGTCCACCGGATTCGATGAACAGTGCAATATCAGGTTGAGGCTCATTGTCGAGGTCTAATCGAACGGTCGTATTGTCTGCTAGAGCAGTTCCGATCGTGGCAATTTGATAGTTAAATAGCCAGCCAAGTAGCTGGGCATGAGGTTGACCATGACTTCTAAACCGTAATGCGGCTGCCACGTAAACAACTCCTTCGATCAGTTCAGCTTTTTTGATGTGAGGCGCAGCAGCATAACGGCGCTCGAATTCTTTGCGCGATAAGCGATCGCCATTTTCCAACGGCGGTACAGAAAGCTTCGATTTCGAGGAGTGAGTCACCATGGCGTTAATCGATCGAGGTTAAGGCGCGATCGCCAATCGGCAGAATCTTCCGCTTCATTCCAGTGAGGTTATCAAATCGAATCGCGAGTGTGGCTTTATTGCCAGTGCCAAAGATGTTGGTGATTTCGCCGATTCCAAACTGGCTGTGCATCACGCGATCGCCCACACTCCAATCTGTGTCAATGTTCTGAACGACAGGAGCAGCAGGCTTGGTCGTGAACTTCTTGGGAATTGCGGCTTTAGTGTTGCTGTCCATCAACTCGCGCGGCATTTCACCTAAGAATAACGATGGGCTGGCAGGTTCGCGATTTCCATACAATCGACGTTCGCGGGCGTGCGATAGGAAGAGGCGTTCTTGAGCGCGGGTGATCCCGACATAGCAAAGACGACGTTCTTCTTCGATCGCTGCCGGATCATCGAGCGATCGATAACTCGGAAACAGTCCTTGCTCTAATCCCACTAGAAATACGATCGGGAATTCCAAACCCTTCGAGGAGTGCAACGTCATGAGAGAAACCTTGGTCGATTCCTCTTCCACATCGTCTAAATCCGAAGCTAGAGACGCATTTGCAAGGAAGCCAATCAAGCTCTTATCATCTTCGCTTTCTTCCTCGAATTGCAGCACCGCGTTGTACAACTCTTGCACGTTTTGTAAGCGGTCTTCGGCTTCATCAGTCCCTTGGGCTTTCAGATCGGCAATATAACCAGAGTCTTCTAAAACGCCTTGGACTAACTCAGAAGCACTGATTTGATCAATTTGCGATCGCCATTTCTGAATGATGTTGGCAAACTGAATCACCCCTCTCGAAGACCGTCCTGCTAACGTCTTGATCGAGGTTTCATCGCTGAGAATCTCCCAGAGTGATACACCGAGTTCGATCGAGGCTTTTTGTAGAGCATCGATCGTCGCTTTACCAACTCCGCGACGGGGAGTATTGATCACTCGTAAGAGACTGAGGGTATCAGCAGGATTCGCGATCGCTCTTAAATATGCCAGAACATCTTTAATTTCTTTCCGGTCATAGAATCGCAAACCGCCCACCACTTTATAAGGCACACCCCAACGTACAAGAATTTCTTCAAATGCCCGCGATTGAGCATTCGTACGATAGAGAATCGCAAATTTACCCCAATGTAAATCGGAATTCATCGACTCTAATCGCCGCATTTGTTGAACGACAAATTCCGCTTCGTCGATTTCATCTTGGGCGCGGTAACAGAAATTCGGTTCGCCTTGTCCGCGAGTTGGTTTAAGAATTTTATCGATGCGTTCAGTGTTATTTTCGATTAGCTCGTTGGCGAGTTGGAGAATATTTTCTGTCGATCGATAGTTCTCTTCTAATTTCACCATCGTCCGCGTATCATCATCTGGCAATCCATCACCAAAATCCTGCTGAAAGCCCATCAGAATCGTGAAATCTGCCATGCGGAACGAATAGATCGATTGATCAGCATCGCCCACTACAAATACCGATCGATATTCCCAATCATCAAATCGACTTGCTGATTCTCCGTTTGTAACTAATAGCTGAATCAGATCATATTGAGTGCGGTTTGTATCTTGATATTCATCGACGAGAATATGTCTAAACCGTTTGTGCCAGTATGCACGAATCTGTTCATTCTGGCGAAATAGCTGCACCGGAATCCAGATCAAATCGTCAAAGTCAACGGCATTGTTTTCTGCAAGTTTATCTTGATAGACGCTGTAAACGTTTGCAATCACTTTGCCCCGAAAATTCGACTGCTCTTTCTCGTAATCTCGTGGAGATAATCCTTTATTTTTCGCATTGCTGATCGCGTATCGAACTGATCGCGGATCGAATTTCTTCTCATCGATATTCAGTTGATTAACGATGATGTCTTTGACCAAACTTTGAGCATCCGACTCATCGAAAATCGAAAACGATCGCGTCCATTTCCGCCCTTTCTCGTCCTGAAATTTCTCGATATCAAAGCGCAGAATCCGACAGCAGAGCGCGTGAAAGGTTCCGATCCAGAGATCTTTGGTGATCGTTTTGTAGATGTGCGATCGCAGTTTCGTCTGAACATGACCCGGAAGCGATTCGAGCGGCTTTCCATGTTCGCTTAATGCCTGCTGTTCCGCGAACAATCGCTCGATCCGATCTTTCATTTCTCGTGCAGCTTTGTTCGTAAACGTCACCGCCAAGATATTCTCTGGATCGACTCGATGCTTTAACACCAAATTGGCGATGCGATACGTCAATGCTCGCGTCTTTCCTGAACCCGCACCAGCGATGACCAGCAACGGACCACAAAAATGCTGGACGGCTTGCTTTTGAGACGGATTAAGATGGCTCAGAAAATCAACAGTCATAAGAGATACGATCGACTCCATAGATAGGGTATCGTATCTCAACTCGGAACGTTGTGAAAAAATAGTACGTATCACCGCCCTCAATCTCTACCGTAGCGAAATTCGGTTTGACGAGGCAGTTCTTTTGGATTGGATCACGCTCATTTCAAACCCTTAAAGTAGAGCCTGATATGGAAATTACAACAGTTCCTTAATCTTTTGGTCGCGGCACTTGGACTCTGGGCGAGCGCACTTTTTCTTTCAATTCCTGCCACAGTTGCTCATACTGTTTTGTCATCGCCTCTACAGTAAAATTCGCTAGTGCCATTTGTCGCGCTTGTTGTCCCATTTGAAGTCTGAGATTGATATCATCGCGTGATTGTATCAATGCCTTTGCTAATCCATCCACATCATTTTTTTCTACTAACCATCCTGTAATTCCATCAATCACTGCTTCTGGCATACTTCCCACTCGTGTCGCAATCACCGGACGGGCAGCCAACATCGCTTCGACCATTGCCAGCGGAAAACCTTCAGAGCGAGACGGCATCGCCACGACATCAAACTGTGAGAGATACGATCGCGGATCATCTACCCAGCCTACTAATTTCACTCGGTCTTGAATGCCTAGATCGATCGCTAATTGTTCTAAGTTCGATCGTTCTGTTCCTTCCCCTAAAATCACAGCATTCGTATTTTCCACTTGTGCGATCGCTTTCAATAAAATCTCATGTGCCTTCATTGCATCTAATCGTCCGATACTACCGACGGTCATGGTTTCCTGGGTCATCGATTCTGGCTCTCCTATATCAGGAACCCCATTCGGAATCGAGACCACAGAGTTGCGTCCCAGTGCGTAAAAGTCTTCCATTCGTTGAGCGCTCTTCTTTCCCACAGCAACATGAGCATCGACCCTCAAAGATAGAAATCGAGTGCGCCAAAGCTCGATCGCGTCTGTGGTTCTCAGCGGTAATTGATCCACACGAACGACTCTCGCATTTGGAATCATCAATGCTGCGGATAATGCGATCGCACAAGCCCAAGGTGTACAAAGATTGATGTGAATGATATCAGGCTGCAAGCGATCAAACGTTTGCCAATGTGAAAAGAAACTTTTTGAAAGAATGAGCTTTGGGCGATCTTTAGCCATAAAATTCACCACTGTCTCAGATACACCAACAACAGTCACATCCATTGATGTTGTCGCGACTAAATGCCCTAAGCTAATTTCTGCACCACCAACGCCTTCAGAATCGGTGTAGACGATAACTTTAAGCATAAGGCAGCACCGATCGGTAAATGTCTAGATGCGATTGTGCGATCGCTTTCCAATCAAATTGTTGTACGAATTCGTAGCCCTGTTGAGATAAGCGATCGCGTTCTGCTGAGTTCTCAATTAGTTCTGATAACGCAGTGGTTAAAGCATCCGGGTCACGTGCTGAAATCTGCTTCACGTGTGGTTCTGTCCCTGTTGCAATCACAGGTAATCGATGCGCCATCAATGCCAGTAATGATCCACTCTTCAATGTTACACCGTGATTGAATGGAAGTACTCCAATATCCGCACCAGATAGATAAACCGAAGCAACATCACCGGGAACATAACCAGTCATGTGAACTTGGTCATTAAGTTGCAGATCAGCAATGATGTTTTCTAACTTCGTCCAATATCGCTTTGCATCTTCGCCACGTAGCGCTAAACTTTCAACGCCACCAATTAGAACTAATCGGGCTTGGGGATGCTGACTCACTACATTCCGAAACGCTGTGAGCAATGTTTCCAAGCCTTTCACCGGGTGAAGAAAGCCGAAAAATGCGATCGCAGTTACATCTTCAGACCAATTACACCGATCGAGTAATTTCTGTCTTGCATTCTCACAGTTTGCAACTTCAATGTTTGCTCCAATCGGAATTCGATGCACCTTTGCATCAGGTAATCGATCAACCAGTACCTTTTCTGCCTCATCATTTGTGGTGATAATCGCAGCACTCTGAGTTAACAAGAAACCATCTTCGCGATCCCACCATTGATGTCGCTGCCCCCATTGTTTCACGCTTTCTAAAAGCTGCTTCGGAATCCATTTCGGCTCCCATTCCCACCATCCATATTCATGCACCGTTGTAATGATGGGTTTCTGCCAGCCTGATAGACGAAGCAGCAACGGTAAGAGAAAGATTGCTCGATCGAAGCCATACGTTCCTGCTGCATGTTGAATGTGTAAGATATCGGCTTGAGAGCGATGAACTGCTTGAACTAAGTTAGGTAAGCTCTTGATGCTCCAATCTTTTACAACGCCTAGAACCGTTGGATCATTCTTCGCCGCTTCAAATGTAGTGAGCACGATTGTGCTGATCGCTAATTCCGATCGCAATCGTGCCGTATAGTGCGCCACACCACAGCGATCAGACGAATAAGTTCCAGCAATTAACGCGACTTTAGGCATAGTTGAGACTCTTCTAATAGTTCAAGGCTCGATCGCACAATTTCTTCAGGTTCAATGTCCAAGCATTCCAGATTGTATGGACACTGAAAGGCATAGCAAGGATGGCAAGGGGTCGATCGACGTAACAATCGAGCAGAACAATCACGCGGCTGCCACTGGCATTCGAGTTCAGTTCCAGCGAACATAATCACGCTCGGTGTTCTGGTTGCATCCGCGATGTGCATGGTTGATGTATTGTTGCTCAACATCAATTTTGCATTCGCAATCAAAGCCGCGAGTTCCGGTAAGCTCGTTTTACCGATTAGATCAATTCCATCGTCACCTAAAATATCGAGAACGATTCCAGCACGATCGCGATCTTTCTCGACTCCAGTAATCGCAATCTTCCAGCCTGTGATTGCTGCAAGTTTTTGAGCCGCGATCGCAAATCGTTTCGCATCATAGTTCCGCGACTGGCAACTTGTCCAAGGATTCAGCACAATATACGGCTCATCAATCAATTTGACCTTCGGAGATTGAATTGCAAGAGAGCGATCGAGAACGTCAAATCCCACTGATTCAATCAATCGCAAATTCCGCTCCACTTGATGCAGTTCATCCGGTGCAGACAGAACTTCATGAGTTAGCATCATTCCGCCTTTCTCCTTCGATTCTCCCAGTCTCAAAGGAATTCCCGCCAAACATGCTAGAAACGCGGCAGGATGGGGCGATTGACTAAAGCTAGTAAAGATGACCACCGCATCAAATCTCCGCAGTTTTTCCACTAGCGCCCATTCACGGTCTGGATCAAATGCTAATCGTCCCAGATCTTGCCAGAGAACCCGCCAAGTTAAGACCTCATCCACCCAAGGTAATAGTGAAGCTGCAATCGAACCTCCTGGACTTGCCATCAGCGTCAATTTTGCATCTGGCAAATTCGCCTTAATCGATCGCAAAGCTGGACTGGTCATGATCACATCACCAATATTATCCAACCGCATCACGAGTAGATTTTTAACCGATGTCCAAGGATGAGATAGCACAGGATTTTTCACTTACGAACATTTTGAGCTTCCAGCAATTCCCTTGCTGCTGCCATCACTCGATCGATAGAAATTTCATCCACACAAGTCGCCCAATCTGCGATCGGACAGTCACCACCATACCAACAAGCCTGCACCGTGAAATTCTCAATTCTGCGCTCTGGACAATTCAAATAGCCTTGTAGGTTAACATGCGGTTGGGGCTGTCCGTATCTTTCATACCAAGATGGACCAAACAAAGTAATCGTTGGTGTTCCAACTGCTGCGGCAATTCTCGCGGCTCCTGTGTCTCCAGCAATCATCAGCTCCGCTTGAGATAACATTGCAGCAAGTTCTCTCAACGTTCCTAGCTCCCAGAGTCTTGCATTAGGAATATTGTCAGCAATGAATGCAGATTGGTCTCGATCGGAACCCACTATAACCACGATCGAGGTTCCTAAGTCCTGACCAATCTTAATAAAATTCCGCTCATCCCATCGCTTAACCCGCATTCCAGCATCAGGGCAGAGAACCACGATCGGACGTGCTAAACTTGCTAACTTTTCTCGTGCAGTCTGATACTCTTCAGGAGTGAGATAGAGTTTGGGAGGTAATGCTTCTGAGATCAATTCTTCTGATTGCAAAATCTCCACAAATCGATCACTGACAAACTGATTCGGAGGAGGCGATCGCCAAAGATTTGTTACGACTCGATCCGCTCGATCGCGAATCAATTCATCAATACGATCGTAGTTCGTATCAGAAACAATCAAATCGAAGGATTGCTCTGCTAATAATTGCTCGATCGACTGTCTTACATTGCCTTTCTCAGCATAGATAACGCGCTCGATTAGCGGATCAGTTTCTAACAACGATCCACCCGCTGCAAACGTCAACACCGTTACTTTCGTTTGATGGTTTCGTGCCAATGCCTGAATTGCAGACAGCGCAATTAAAACATCACCAATTCCACCTAATAGCTCAATAAATAAGATTTGCTGCATAAAGGTCATCATGAATCACCTCTATCAGCTATCAGATCCACTCAGATCCTGTCATTCTTCCAAAGACGGAATTTAATCGATCGTCTCAATCGAATGCCGATCACGCCCATTCAGCTCTGTTGAAAGAGCCGAGTTATCAGCATCCCTATTACTGGTCGCCGTTTATTCTGATTTAGGATTGGTTGTAGGGATTGATCAAAAACCCGGTTGCATCTACCCCACAATCGCTACAATCAAGTATGCCGAATTAATTTCAGACTGTATGGATACTGCCTCGCTTAAACGGGATGTCGAATTGCTCACGTCGCGCCTGGGTAAAACTCAGGACTATCTTTGACGTTCCTGCTCTGACTGCTAAAATTCAAGATCTAGAGCAAGTTGCCTCTCAGCCCGATTTCTGGGACAACCAAACGCAAGCTCAAAGCGTCTTGCAAGAATTAAACGAGTACAAATCACACCTTGAACAATTCGATCGCTGGAAAGCCGATCTTGAAGATGCAGAAGCAACGATCGAACTGCTTGAACTCGAAGATGATCAATCGCTGCTCGAAGAAGCCGAAGCCAAAACTGCACAACTCAAGCGCGATCTGGATCAGTGGGAACTTCAGCAAATGTTATCTGGAACCTACGACAGCAAAGGTGCAATTCTCACGATTAATGCAGGTGCAGGTGGAACCGATGCTCAAGACTGGGCGGAAATGTTGTTGCGAATGTATACTCGCTGGGGTGAATCACATGGCTATAAAGTGCATCTGATGGAAATCTCTGAGGGTGACGAAGCGGGAGTTAAGTCTGCTACTTTAGAAGTCGATGGACGCTATGCTTACGGCTATCTCAAAGTTGAGAAGGGCACACATCGATTGGTGAGAATTTCCCCGTTTAACGCCAACGATAAGCGGCAAACCAGTTTTGCGGGTGTGGAAGTGATGCCGATGATTGACTTATCGGTGCAGTTGGATATTCCTGAAAAAGACTTGGAAATCACCACATCACGCGCAGGTGGGAAAGGTGGGCAAAACGTGAACAAGGTTGAAACAGCGGTGCGAATCGTGCACAAACCGACCGGGATCGCGGTTCGATGCACGGAGGAGCGATCGCAGCTTCAAAACAAAGAAAAAGCCCTTGCGATTCTCAAAGCAAAGTTGCTGATCATTGCTGAAGAACAACGCGCCAAAGAAATCGCAGAAATCAGAGGCGACATGGTAGAAGCAGCTTGGGGAATGCAAATTCGGAATTATGTGTTTCACCCGTATCAGATGGTGAAAGATCTGCGAACCAATGTGGAAACGACTGCGGTACAAGATGTGATGAACGGTGAAATTGATCCGTTTATCGAAGCTTGTTTGCGCCAGGAGAATCAATTGGTCGAAGCATAGTTCAATTCAAGGTTGGTAGAATTTTGCCAACCTTGATGTTCGGTGAGCATGTCGGATTCATTCTTGCGGTTTTACCTCTTGAGCAAAGTTCTCGAATCGTCGCATTAGATAAGCCACTCCAAAATCTCCGCACGGATGTTTCTCTAACGCTTCTGCGAGTTCAAACACACGATCGGCTAATTCGGCTCCGAGTCGATCGATAGTCGCTTGTTTCTCCAATGCTAAATGCTCTCGCGCTCTCGATAAAATTTGCCACTCACTTGAGAAAAGTTGCTCGATCGCGGTATGTAATCCCATCGTTTCGAGCGCATCCCACTCACCGCGATCGCACCAAATTCCCCCACAACTAAAACAGCGCTCGACGTAGAACGGCGATTTCATTCCCACTTTGGCGCGAGCAAGATAGCTACCACAATCAGGACAGAGAGCCGCTTTGGTATCGAGTGGAGATTGAACGAACTCGACATCGATCGTTTTCGGAACGAGATCGGCGGCAGTCGTGGGATGAGAGCGCTCTGCTTGCCAAGCCTTGTAATTTTCTGCCGGAATCCAAGTGCCTTTGCAATCGGGACACTGTTTCACCGCTAACGCCTCGCTCAATGTGCCATCGATGAGCGTGATTTTTCTCTCTTTTGGACATTGCATCGCGAATTCTCCAACCCAACCTTATCTATTTAATCAGGGTTAGTTCCTAGAATCATCGAGCAATATTGCGTCAGGAGTTTAACGCGATCGCGAATTTGCCCTACACGAGTCGCGATCGTTTCTGGTTGTCGTGCGGCTTGCAAAAACGTGCCATCCATCGACAGTAACCGCATCTGTTTATTGATTTCGACCAAGACTGAATGCAGTTGATACTCGTCGGATTGAATCGGTTGAATCTCGGCTTGGAAAAACTTCTGTAACGATCGTATCTTTTGATGAATTTCGGCGTAATTCTCACTATCGAGATCCGCGATCATTTTTTGAAACAATTCAAACTTCGGTACTTGGTTCTCTGTTAACATATCTAAACTTTTTGAATTCCGTGAAAAGACGGGGATCGCTCAACTAGAGAGACTTACGTAGAATAACGTTTCCGTAAAATGTTGAAGATCTCGGTGTAATTTCGATCCAAAATCTAGAACATCGTGTAAAGTACTGACTCAAGAATCCAGATACAACTCGGATTCAGGGCGATCGCAAAGTTTTTAAACAACCCCGGATTTCAGCCAAGAAACTGATCGCCATTGATAGAATGAGCGTTACGATTGTCTTAACAAGTTTAAGACAACCCTCTATTTTCACCTGGATTGGATCACGGCAACAATTTCAAAGACTTGATCTATTGAAATTCTTGTCCCGTCGTTTGTCCATTCTCAATTTCAATCGATGCGTCTAGCAGTTCGGGAATCCCCTCATGCTAGACTCATTTTCTATTACTCCAATAATTTGTATAGAGCAATACATAATATTTCCTTCTCTGAACCTGCACTCTAGCCACGCGAAATAGCATGAATGTAGCGGCATCCCTTCCCACAATTGACTTTGCTTTACCCGACTGGCTGCGTGAGTGTTTCCTCAAACGCTCCGAAGACTCACCACTCGATCGAGATTTAATTTGCCGCGCCTTTGAATTTGCCTATCAGTTACATGAAGGGCAAAAACGAGCCTCCGGCGAACCATACATTGCTCATCCTGTCGCAGTGGCAGGAATTTTGAGAGACTTAGGCGGCAGCGGCACCATGATCGCTGCTGGTTTTTTACATGATGTGGTCGAAGATACCGATGTGACTCCCGAAGAAATTGAGGAGCGCTTTGGATCTGAGGTGCGATGTTTGGTCGATGGTGTGACCAAGCTTTCAAAATTCAATTTCTCTAGTAAAACCGAGCGTCAAGCTGAGAATTTCCGTCGAATGTTTTTGGCGATGGCGCAGGATATTCGCGTGATTGTGGTCAAACTTGCCGATCGACTTCACAACATGCGAACTCTGGAACATCTTGCACCGGAGAAACAGAAACGCATCTCGCTCGAAACTCGTGAAATCTTCGCACCACTCGCAAACCGTTTAGGGATCGGGAATATTAAATGGGAGCTTGAAGATCTCGCATTCAAATACCTCGAAACTGAGGCTTATCGAGAAATACAGCGATTGGTATCAGAAAAACGTGCCGATCGAGAAGCGAGATTAAGCGAAGTGGCGGAAACTTTCAAACACCGTCTCGATCAGTTGGGAGTTCACTGCATCGAAGTCAGCGGTAGACCGAAGCATCTTTACGGTATCTATCAAAAGATGCAGCGTCAGCAAAAAGGCTATGAACAAATCTATGATGTCGCGGCTGTCCGAATCATTGTGCAAAACAATGACGAATGCTATCGCGCTTTAGCGATCGTGCATGATACCTTTCGCCCGATTCCGGGACGCTTCAAAGACTACATCGGACTTCCCAAACCGAACCGCTACCAATCGCTGCATACGGTTGTCATTGGTGAAGCAGGTCGCCCGTTGGAAGTGCAGATTCGTACCCTTGAAATGCACCGTGTTGCTGAATACGGGATCGCAGCCCACTGGAAGTATAAAGAATCCGGCGGTTCTAACGCACACTTAACCAGCGATGATGAGAAATTCACGTGGTTGCGTCAGTTGCTCGACTGGCAAAACGATCTGAAAGATGCTCAGGAATATCTCGAAAGCATTAAAGACAATCTCTTCGACGGCGATGTGTATGTTTTCACGCCCAAAGGAGAAGTCGTTTCGCTCAGTCCTCGATCGACTCCGGTTGATTTCGCATATCGGATTCACACCGAAGTTGGAAACCATTGTGCAGGCGCGAAAGTGAATGGGCGGATGGTTCCGCTCGATACACAGTTGCGAATGGGCGATATTGTAGAAGTTATCACTCAGAAAAATGCGCGTCCAAGTTTGGATTGGTTAAATTTCGTCGTGACAACGGGCGCGAGAAACCGAATTCGGCAGGCATATAAGCGATCGCATCACGATGAGAATGTCTTGCGCGGTCGAGATATGCTCGAAAAAGAACTCGGCAAGAATGGCTTTGAAGCCTTGATGAAATCGGCTCCGATGTTAGCTGCCGCAGAACGATGTAACTATCACTCGGTTGAAGATTTCGTTGCAGCAGTTGGATATGGCGAAATTACTTTGAATCTGGCACTGAATCGGATTCGTGATGCCGTCAAAACTCAACAGTTACTTTCTCAACCCGCGCCTGCTCCGGCTGATAGTTTGGCGAATGACGTGGCGCTGTTACCAACCACACCGAGAGCCGTTCCGACACCGACGACCAAGTATCCGATCGCGGGTGTCGAAGGCTTGCTTCATTACATGGCAGGTTGTTGTCATCCGTTGCCGGGAGAGCCGATTATCGGAGTTGTCACCCGTAGTAATCGAGGCATTGCCATTCATCGACAAGGCTGTCCGAATGTGGATGCGATTCCGGGCGATCGCTTAGTGCCTTTAAGTTGGAATCCAACCCAGCAAACGACGGGACGCGCTCAAACATATCCGATCGACATTCAGATCGAAGTCATCGATCGCGTCGGTGTGCTCAAGGATATTCTCTCCCGCTTGACTGATAACAATATCAATGTTCGCAATGCCCAAGTCAAAACCTTCCCGGATCAAACGGCGGTGATCGACCTGGGCATTGATATTTGCGACCATGCTCAACTCGAACGCACGTTCGCTCAGATCAAGAAGATGACCGATGTATTAAATATGCGACGGGTCAGTCAAATCGATGAGGCTTAAGGTTCCGATGAACGAAGGAAATTCATGCGATCGTAATCTTGCTTAAAGAAACAAGGAAACCTTGACATGTTCAGGGTTTCTTTCGATCGAACTTTATTTTTCAATGCCATACTGGTTTGACGGCTTCGGAATGTCAAAGATCCGTCTTTAGATAGTTGCCGAGGCTAGTTCTTCTCCAAGCACAGATTACTCGACCCTCGCATGAATAATTCGTTCGATCAGTTCCCCTGGTGGGACTACTTAAACCAGCATTTGTTCGACCCGGAGCGCCCGTTTATTTGGAGCCTCGAAAAGTTTCAGCACATTCATCGCGTTCAGAAGTTAGAGCGATGTTGGGAGCGATCGGAAGTGTATCTTCTAGAACATTGTTGGCGACAGGAAACGGACGAGAAAAATACCTGAGTTCGACAAGGTTCATCGCTTCGTTACTCACCCGCTCTCACAATGATTTGAAGCAGTTTGTGCCCCCTAAATCCCCCAAGTTTGGGGGACTCTGATTCTTGTTCCCCCAAACTTGGGGGCTAGGGGGCTACGTGAATCTGTCGCACTCAAAAATCAATTTGGTATTGGTCAGTCTCAACGGACTACGTTTTATTTGTCTCAAAATTCATCTCAAGACGCGACCCCGTAACGATTTCATTAATCACACGATCGCTTAATCCTGCACATAGTCTCGATCGCTCAACAGACATTGTTCTGCCCGCACGAATTCCCGCCCCAAATAGGCAGCATGATCGAGCCGACTAATACAGCAAGTTTCCGGCTTTTCAAAGATCTCGATACAGAGTTCTTTCGCTGTTCTGCCCTTGAAGATCGCGATCGGTCTCCGCTTCAACTCGCCACTACAAGGAAGCGGTTCTCCAGTTTCTGGATCGCACGCTAACCCTTTCTCGTTGATTGTGTTGCTGTAGAGTTCTGCACAGATCAGGCGAGAAGCGCGATCGACATAAATAATAAAGTAGCCGTTGGGGTCGAGGTCGATGTGGCGATTCGACAATTTATCATCAAAAACAACGGGATCAAACACTGCTTGAGTCATGTCACCTAAAAATATGGATCTCCTTGATCATTCTAGATTTTGAAGTCGATCGTTTGTTGTTTGAACGGCAATTCTTGATTAATTGCATCAATTTCTTGCTGTTCAAGGTCGTTAATTTGATCAATATGCGATCGCAAAATCTGCGACAAGCGACTGTTATAAAACCGATGCAAAGAATGATTCGGAGTTGCTGGAAAGCCGCGCCGTTTCTTATGTCTGCCGCCTGCACCCGGATCGAACAGTTGAATCCCGTTTTGAATTCCCCATTCGATCGGCGCGTAGTAACACGCATCAAAATGTAGACAGTCGATTTCTTGAGTGCAGCCCCAATAACGACCGTATAAGCGATCGCCTTTTGTTAAACAAAATGACATGCCGATCGGATAATCACTTCCGTCTGGATACGCCGCAAAGAACACGACCCGATGACGATAGGTTGAATAAAGCTGCTCAAAGAATCTCTTAGTGAGATACTTACTGCCCCACCAGCCGAATTTGTCACAGGTATCGCTGTAGAAGTTGTACATCGTCGGAAAGTGCGATCGCGGAATGTCATCCCCGGTAAACGTCTTAAAAGACAATCCTGCATTCACGACGGCTTTCCGTTCCCGCTTAATATTGCGGCGTTGATTTGCATTAAACGCATTGAGATAATCATCAAACGTCTGATACCCGTCATTCGCCCAAATGAAACTATGATGCAGCCAGGAACTAAAGCCATGTCGCTCCATCACCAAGCGCCAATCGGGATCAACATAGAGAAAATTACAGCCAGAAATTCGATTGCGCGAACAGAAATGATCGATCGCGCCGACCATGATTTCCGTGAGTTCATCCTCATCTTCTCCGGGTGCAATCAGAAATCGATACCCTTCAGCAGGCGTAAACGGCGACATGCCTAATAGCTTCGGGTAATACTGAACGCCCAAACGATCGGCTAAATCCGCCCATTGATGGTCGAACACAAATTCGCCATAGCTATGTCCTTTGATATACAGAGGAGCGACGGCGATTAATTCTCGATCGCGCCACACCGTTAAATGGTTCGGCATCCACCCGGATCGAGCCGTCGTACTGCCAGAAGTCTCCATATTGTGCAGCCAGTCCCATTCTAGAAATGGCGTTTTGAGGGGAATTGCCAGTGCATCCCAAGCGGATTGAGGAACTTCAGAAATTTTGTTAATCCAAGCGATCGAAGTACGGGGTTGGAATTGTTCAACCATAACGAGGAATCAGTAGCTTCATACAGCGTAATAGATTTGTCTGAATCTGGCACAGCCGCACTAAATTCCCCGTTTAGGGAATGCCCTTTAGAAAAATTTCGTGAACAATGGCAAGAAATCGATATCACCGTTAAAGTGAGAACAGATTTTCAGCGTAAGCTTGCTCAAAATCACTGATCTAGCGGATGAATCTATCGTTTTATATCGATAAGCTTATCCATCTGCGTTCTAGAACATCCCGTTCACGATCGCGGTAAGCTTTGACTAAATGTTGCTTTTATCATCAGTCCTGCTCTACTTGTGCTGATCCGTTCCCCCACCCGGTTATAAAGGGCTTATGGCAAAGTCACGACAATCTTCATTCCGTCGCATCCTGCTGAGACGATTGTTATTGCTCAGCATTCCGGTGCTATTGACGGGTGAAGTCGTCGCTTATAAAAAAGCAAGATCTGGACTGCTCGAAACTGCCCGCCACAATCTCACCGCCAGCGCCGTTCGGAAAGCAGAATCCCTCCAAACCTCGATCGCGAATCTACGATCGAATCTTGCCCTCGCCGCAACCTCTTCTTCACTGCAAGGCGATTCTCCCCAATCCACTTACGATTTCCTCGAACAACTTCAGCGCACCTCCCCGATCGCGCTTCAGTGCATCCAACTGATCAATATCAAAGATCGATCCGTTAAAGCGAGTACCTGCGGCAGTCAAGCGATCGCCCAATTTCCGCTTGATCCTTGGGCGAATCTAAAGCCATCCAATGTGGCTGACAGTAACAACATTCAGGTATCGCTTGCTCAACCGACACGAGTTGCAGGTGAATCAGTCGATCATCAGCTTAATCTGGTTCTGAGCGCTCCGGTCACGATTCGATCGAATAATCAAGACACCCGATATGCACTAAGCGTCCAAGCCTCGCTCTACTCGAAACCCGAACCCGCACTCAACGCCATGACGACGGGTTACACCGTCGTAATCGATGACACGGGCATGATTTTGGCACACCCGATCGCGGAGCGCATCGGTAAGAATATTCGTCAAGAAGCCAACGCTCAACAGCTTCAGCAAGTCTTTGAAACTGCGATCGCCAATAGCACTGTCGGAGATCGTGTCACCAATCAGCAAGAATCGCTTGATCCTGTCTTATTTGAAGAAAACGGCGCGGAATGGCTGGCAGGAGGGAGCGCGATTCAAGTCGCACTCAAGAACGGTGAATCTTCGACTTGGGTTGTTTTAGCGGCAACATCGATCGATAGTGCCCTTTATGGTCTAGGTGAGATCAAACAAGTTCTGATCATTCTCACACTCGGATTGTTGACCGCAATTCTCCTTGCTACCTTGTATCTCACGCGCGATCTGGCGCTCCCGATCGAACAACTGAGCGAGTATGCTCTGAAGATTCGCAAACGCTTCGACGGCGAACGTGCTCCGAAGAATTTCAAAGTACGGGAACTCAATTATCTAGCTGAAGCCCTCGATAACATGGTCGAACGCTTAGAAGAGCGTGCCAGTGAACTCGAAGCCGCGTGGCAAGAGGCGCAATCCGCCAATCAAGTAAAAAGTGAATTCCTCGCCACGACTTCTCACGAGTTGCGAACTCCTTTGAACGGCATTATTGGCTGTATTCAACTCGTGCGCGATGGTTTTTGTGACAGTCGCGAAGAAGAACTTGAATTTCTCAATCAAGCAGACAAATCTGCAAAGCATCTACTTCAAATCATCAATGATCTACTAGATTTAGCAAAAATCGAAGCTAGAAAAGCCGAGCTGAATTTGCAGCCGATCGACATTCGGAATCTCTGCCAAGAATGTCTCAAAATGGTGCAACCGAGCGCTGATCTAAAACGGTTGAAGCTGATGTTCCACTTTAATGCAGACTGCGATCGCGTATTGGTCGATGGTTTGCGGGTGAGCCAAATGGTAATCAACTTACTATCAAACGCAGTAAAGTTCACGCCTGAAGGTGGAACTGTTTCGCTCGTCGCTCGGATCGGATACGGTTATCAACTCGCTCAAGATGTTCGCCCCGATCGCAGCCCAATCAATCAAGAAACCTCTTATCTCTGCCTCGAAGTCGAAGATTCCGGTATCGGTATCCCCAAAGATCGCTGGCACTTACTATTCAGACCCTTTCAGCAAATCGATTCCTCGATGACCCGCAAACACGAAGGCACTGGACTCGGACTCGCACTCACCAAACAACTCGCAGAAATGCACGGTGGAACCCTCTCATTTTGGTCAGTTCCCGATAAAGGCAGCACCTTCCGAATTTGGCTACCGTGGACAGAATCGAAGACTGAAAAACAAAAATCTAACACTGATGAGCACTCTATCAATTCATCGTTGGAGCAGCCTTTGAGAAAAATTGAAGAATTAGGAACGCGCGGTTCGTTCTGCTCGGCTTCGGATTGAAGCTATTGAAGTTGGTTGATCGATAATCGGGTGACTTTAGCGATCGTTCTAATAAGTTTTCTATACCGCTGAAACAAATCCGATGCGGGTAGCGACAAATACTTCAAGTCATCTTTCCAGAATCACCCGTTTTGATTCTGTAGCGATTCTTAACCCGATTCAATTTACCTGCTCAATCTATGAAACCCGCGATCGTTGTTGCGACTACAGTGAGTATTGCACTGAGTTCTGTTTTACCTGTTTATGCGGAGAGTGCTGAGTCAATTCGGCAACTTTTGGAAACGCGATCGTGCATCAGTTGCGATCTGCGTGATGCTGATTTGCAAGGAAAGAATCTGCGAGGTGTAAATCTACGCGGTGCGAATTTACGAGGTGCAGACCTGAGAGGAGCAAACCTCAGTGGCGCAAATCTCTCGAATGCAGATCTTCAAGACGCAAATCTCAGAAGTGCGGATTTGCAGAGAGCAGATTTATCGAATGCAGATTTGAGAGATGCGAATCTGCGGGATGCGATTCTGACTTATGCAGAGTTGTTTGGGGTGAACTTGCGCGGGACGAACATTGAAGAAGCTCGATCGAGTCAAATTTCTGAAGGAGTTCGCAAAATCTATCGCGATATCACTGGGCGCAGATCGGATAGCTACAACGTGCGGGAATATGTTCGAGAAGTTGCAAAAGGTCGATCGCTGTCGCAAATTCGGCGGGACATTGCTCGGAGCGATGAAGCAAGAGACGCGATCGAGGAATTGTACGAAGATATTTTTGGACGCAGAGCGGATGCAGGTGGATTGCGGACTTGGACTCGATATTTAGAAGGTGAATCTCGATCGCTCGATGATGTTCGTCGTGAATTGGTTCGCAGCCCAGAAACTCGTGATGCGATTAATCGGATTTATCAAGAGCTTCTGGGACGTGATGCAGATATTCGAGGAATGCGGACTTGGTTGGATCAACTTCGACAAGGACGATCTCTGTCTGATATTCGATCGCGCATTGCGAACAGTGACGAAGCGAAACGAAGATAGCTTTATTGCTTTAATGCTTCAATGATTTTGATGTTGGCTTTGGGAAAGGGGAATTCGGAGAGTTCGTTGATCGTGACCCAGCGAATTTCATCACATTCGATCGCTTGTGGTTCTCCAGCAATGTGCTGACAGTGGTGAACATTCAAAGACACTCGAAAATGTGTGTATGTGTGATCCACCGTAATCAGATGATTGCCAACTTCGATTTCGATGTCGAGTTCTTCTTTGATTTCGCGCTTGATACATTCCTCGATCGTTTCACCGGGTTCAACTTTCCCGCCTGGAAATTCCCACAGTCCGCCGAGTAATCCTTCGGCTTTTCGTCGATCGATTAAGATCTTCTGATCTTTCCAAATCACTGCAACTCCAATCACTTTGTGTGGAATCGGCGCACGAGTTTCTGACATAGGAAGCTCCGACTGAACTCCTCGATTGTACGCCTCACAGTGCGATCGCCAAGGACAAATTAAACAAGCTGGATTTTTCGGAGTGCAAACAGTCGCGCCTAAATCCATCAACGCTTGATTAAAATCGCGCCCGTTCTCTGGATCGATCAATGTTTCGGAAAGCTCCCAGAGTTGCGACATCGATCGGCTCGGTGGAACATCTAATGCAATCAATCGGGCTAGTACTCGTTTAACATTGCCATCTAGAATCGGCAAAGGTTGATTGAATGCTGCACTGAGAATCCCGCCTGCGGTCGTGCGTCCGATTCCTGGAAGTTTCAGAACAGTCTCTAAATCAGTCGGGAACTGTCCGTCATATTCCTGTAAAACTTGTTGAGCCGCGCGATGAAAGTTACGGGCGCGAGCATAGTAACCTAGACCTTCCCAAGCTTTCAGAACAGTTTGAAGATCTGCATTCGCGAAAGACTCGATCGACGAAAATTGCTGCATCCATCGCTCAAAATATGGAATCACTGTTTTCACTTGAGTTTGCTGAAGCATAATCTCAGAAACCCAAATGGCATAAGGATCGCGCGTATTCCGCCACGGGAGCGATCGACCCGATTCCGCATACCAAGATAAAAGCGTCGATCGCAGTTCAGACACCACAAAATTAGAAGCAGAAAAATTCGGCAGAGAGAAACCCCCTGCCGACGAACTTTTATTCAAGGATCGACTATTCGGCATCGATCGATTGAAATGACTTCTCAAACGCTAACCGTTGTTCTGCGCCTTTGAGGAAATAGCCGCTCATCATCGCCGAGGCAAGCAGGCGACCTAATGCTTCGCGGCTCGTCGTAATCGTCACTTCAAAACTTTCTGGCGGTAGACCACCCAACAACCCGATGATATTACGCTCCATCACTTGCAGAACTTCCGGCGATGAAGGTTTCGAGAGTTGAGCGATCGTTTCAGGATCAAGCGATTGAACATAATGTAAGAACTTGCCGTTCAATTCGTCTGCGCCTTGGATGAATTCTGGAAGTTGATTGGATGTATCGTTCACGGTCTCTACCTCGCAACTGAGGAATTTGATATACATACTTTAACAAAGCCAGATTTCCCCCACAGTCGGTAGAACCGAACCATCAATGTTCGGAAATACTGGGATCAGTCTGAGGCGAAAATGTTGAGCACGATCGCGAACTCTACATCTATCGATAGATGACGTATAAATGCAGATCATTGAACAGCTTAAATTGTATCAAAAATTACACCTAATTGATTAAGATTGTTTATCGATAACAGTTCTGTTGAAAAGATCAGCTAAAATTATTCATGCAGTGAAATCTTTTCGCTGTTCCCTGGGTTAACTAGGAAAGAATCAGGGCTTCCTGCTAATCCGTATCGAATTGGTTAAATTCATCTATGCACATCGGGAGTGAGACGACCGCTCCGGAGCGATCTACCCAACCTTCGAGCCACGCCGTGGCGAACTTCGTAGGAACTGCCATCGCGCTTATTACACTCGTTCTGCCTCTATTCGTGATCGCTCATTACACGCCGGAAAGTCCCCCACCAGCGAGTCCCACCCGAATGAATAATTAATCCGAGAAGATCGGTTCATACGACTTGCTTGATAAAGGTTGCATCAGGCAGAATGAAACTTACCTACCCTTGATCCGTGGAATCGTGCTTGATCGTTTTTAGAGGTTAGGAATTCATTTCTGAGGCTGATTACATGACATCTTATGCAACCTCGTCCGCTAGAGCCGATATGAGCGAGTTACGTCGCTTGAAAACCCTGCTACCCCCAGAACTGCAAAGCTGGGTCACGATCGAGACGACAACTGCCGTGAATCCCCCCTTGATTACCAGCGAAGAGATTGGTCGCGACGAGGTGGAGATTCAAATTGACATGCCGAAATGGGATCAGTTGGCGATCGACCAGCGAAATCTCTTGTTCTGGCATGAAGTGGCGCGTATCCAAGCAGACACCATTCCCAAAGACGGTTGGGAAATGGCGGCGCTAGCGATCGGTTTAGGTGGCGCAGTCGGTGAACTGTGGGTACAAGACGGCTTGCTGCTGCTACTCGCGATGGGACTCTCTGGAGTTGCAGGTTGGCGACTATACCAGAAAAATAACAGTGACAAGACTGTGAAAGAAGCGATCGAAGCCGATGAACGGGCGATCCAGTTGGCAACTCGGTTTGGGTATACGTTACCGAACGCTTATAAGAGCTTGGGTAGTGCGTTGAAGACCTTGATCGATCAAACGCCTAAGAAGAAACTGCGATCGCGCTACCAATCTCGACTCGATGCCTTGAAGAAGAGTGCGGCGAAAGCGAAAGCGAAAATGCGATCGGCGGCTCCTTCTGATTTTTAATTCGATTGAAATTAAACGTATAACGGATGTAACGGCTTGTGATTAAGCGTTACATCCGTTTTTTGTTGCGGTCATTATGATAGATTGCGAGGCATTCTGAGGAGTGCCTGGATCGGCTTGAAGGAGACAGAAATGGCTTTTAATATCAATGCGCTCAATCTTCCAACGATTCAACGCGGCTCAACTGGAGCAGCCGTCGGCGCATGGCAGCGATTTTTACAAGATCAAAATTATGCGATCGGAGCCGTTGATAATGGCTTTGGGAGTGTGACCGATAAAGTGACGCGAGATTACCAGCAAAAAAATGGTCTAGTAGCAGATGGCGTTGTCGGTCGAGGCACTTACACGAAAGCTTTATCCCAAGGATTTATCTACCGAGTTGCAAATCTAACCGCAGCCGTATTACTCAGATATCTGAACTATGGACTTGCAGAAGTTCAGGATTTACAGCGCAGTTTGAATGCGATCGGGCGATTGAATCCCCCATTAACGATCGATGGAAATTTCGGCTTCGGTAGCACAAAAGGAATGTCTGAAGCCTACAAAATTCTCGATGTCAATTTCCGCCCGCGCTTGGATGCTCAACTCCCTACGCAAACGAAACAGAAATTGGGAGCCGACTATGCGCCCGGATTGGCGATTCTAACTGAATACGCTCGACGACAGCGATCGAGATTAAGCGGCGCACAGTGGGTACGATTTTTCCCGGCAAGTAGCTCGATCGATGATTTAGCTTCACCCTTTCGCCAACGAGTCCGCGCCTTTGAAAAAGCTCTACGAGATGCAGGCGCATCGATTACCGTCACGAATACTTACCGCCCTCCGCAACGCGCTTACATGATGCACTATGCGGTGCAGTTGAATAATCGCGATATCGCTCCCTGGGATGTGCCGCCGATGGTTGGAATTGATATCGATTGGGTGCATTACACCGATGCTGCTTCTTATCAAGCCGCGCGAGACATGGTGAATGCGTTCGATATTGGTGGCAATCCAGCCGCGTTAGTGTCTCGACATACACAAGCACTCGCGATCGATTGGATCGTGACCTGGAAGCCCCCGATGCGAATTCGGAACGGAAACGGGCAAACTGTAACCGTCGGAACTCCAGCAGAAGCCAACGATAATCCGACGTTGTGGGATGTGGGCGCGACCTACGGCGTGTACAAGCTAGAGTACGATCCGCCTCATTGGTCAGTGGATGGATTTTAACGATGATGCACAGATCTCGATAGACTGGGATCTGTGCAGTTAAGCGATCGTAGAATTTCATGAGTTCCACCGAGTACGATGTGATTGTGATTGGGTCGGGGATTGGCGGATTAGTGACCGCCACCCAACTCGCAGCCAAGGGAGCGAAAGTCTTGGTGTTAGAGCGCTATCTGATTCCAGGAGGAAGCGCGGGATATTTCGATCGCGAAGATGGCTACCGTTTTGATGTCGGAGCATCGATGATCTTCGGTTTCGGAGATAAAGGAACGACGAATCTTCTCACTCGTGCATTGGATGGGGTGGGAATGTCGATCGAAACGATTCCTGATCCGGTTCAAGTTCACTATCACTTACCCGATGGCTTGGATCTCAAAGTCCATCGCGATTACGAGAAGTTTTTGCAGGAATTGATCGCATACTTTCCACACGAAGAGAAAGGCATCCGGCAGTTCTACGATGAGTGCTGGAAGGTATTTAACTGCCTGAATGCGATGGAACTGCTGTCACTCGAAGAACTGGGATATTTGACTCGCGTATTCTTTCAGCATCCCTTTGCTTGTCTGGGTTTGGTGAAATATCTGCCTCAAAATGCTGGAGATATTGCGCGTCGATATATTCAAGATCCGCAACTTCTTAAGTTTATCGATGCAGAATGCTATATCTGGTCGGTTGTGCCTGCCGATCGTACTCCGATGATTAATGCGGGGATGGTGTTTAGCGATCGACATTACGGCGGTATCAACTATCCGAAAGGCGGAGTCGGTCAAATCGCTCAAAAATTAGTTGAAGGATTAGAAAACGCTGGGAGTCACATTAAATACAAAGCCAGAGTCACAGAAATTCTCACCGAAAACAATCGCGCAGTAGGCGTAAAAATTGCATCAGGCGAAACATTCCGAGCCAAGCGAATCGTCTCAAATGCAACACGCTGGGATACGTTCGAGAAGTTACTTCCTTCAACACAGAAGCCAAACTCTGAGAAGAAATGGAATCAACGCTATCAGCAATCTCCAAGTTTCCTCAGCTTACATTTAGGTGTAAAAGCGGAATCATTACCTGCTGGAATCGAATGCCATCACATCTTGCTAGAGAATTGGGATGATATGGAAGCAGAACAAGGAACGATTTTCGTGTCGATTCCAACGCTGCTCGATCCGAGTCTTGCACCGGAGGGACACCATATCATTCATACCTTTACACCGAGTTGGATGCAGGAATGGGAGAATCTTTCTCCGAGTGAATATGCTCAGAAAAAAGAACAGGCAGCGAATCGGTTGATCGATCGATTAACTCAAATTATTCCGGATCTCGATCGCGGTTTAGATTTTCAAGAAGTCGGGACACCCAGAACGCATCGCCGCTTTTTAGGACGAGATAACGGCACTTACGGACCCGTTCCTTCTCGCAAGCTGTTGGGACTGTTGGGAATGCCGTTTAATCGAACTGCGATCGCGAATCTCTACTGCGTCGGAGATAGCACTTTCCCCGGACAGGGCTTGAACGCTGTCGCTTTCTCAGGATTCGCCTGTGCCCACCGAATCGCAGTCGATTTGGGGTTATGAGGCTTTAACCCCTCCGATCCACTACTTTTTCTGAGGCAATTGGCAAATATATTCCATCACCTTGCGAGTGCTGCTTCCCGGTTTGGGCTGAAGTAGCATTCCATCGTTGCCATAGTCAAATTTCTGAATCAGCTTGCGATTCGTCGTGTAAGCGTTCACTTTTCTGAGACGCTGCGATCCATTAGAGCAATCGGCAGACCAGCGCATCACTGCACCATGAACAGGCTGATCGACCTTGACATCGAGCAGGGCATTGTTCGCTTCGGGGAACTCGCGGTATTCCCAATACCAAACGATCGAGCCATTGCGCTGAATCGAACTTGTATCGACAAAGAATCGATCTTTCACAGAATTCTCTGTAATTCTCGTCCATTGAGCCGATTGAGCAAACGCACTATTCGCCATCAGCAAAGCCACACTACTCAAAAATGCAGCAGAGTATTTGATCAATTTCATAAGTGAATTAGCGGTTGGGTTTTTCAGTAATGGGGGTGGTGCGATCGGAATTGCGTTGAGCAGATCCAAGATTGCGAAGAGCTTGGAGCGCGAATTTATCCTGTGGGCGTTCGTCTAATGCCCGCTGAAAATAGAGCCGCGCCGTTTTCTGGTCTTTTCGCTGAGCGGCATCATAGCCAGCATTCATGTAACGTTCGTAGAAAGATACTGGTTTCGTTGGTTTTTCTACTGATGCCGTTTGGTAGGCACTGAGGGCTTTTTGAACGTAAGGGGCAATGGCACGATCGGCAAATTTATTCGAGTCTCCGGTCATCCACCAAGCCGCAACTCGCTGAACCGCGATCGTTTCATTATTCCCGATCGCTCTTGCATCTTGTTTGATCACATCTCGAACGATGCAAGTGACAATCGATCGAGCCGTTCCTGGATTTGCCTGGAATTCGGCTGGGGTAATCTCTCGACCGCCGCACGATTTCGACCAGCGGGGAATATTGGAAGCCTTGACTTGCCAATCGCTGTAGAGTCCGGTGTTTGGCTGTTGTGGCTTTGAGGCTTGGCGCAATGCTTCAACAATGCGATCGACTTGGGTATCGCTCAATTGGGCAACGGCAGGGAGCGCGATTAAACCGAAAATGCTGATCGCGATCGAGCCGCTGATTAGCTGTTTACAAACGTGCATAGCGATAAATTTTGCATTAAATGGAAAATACGATCGTAGACCGAATTGGAATTTGAAAGTTCAGTTTGACAAGGCGCATCTTGTCTCAATAGAGCAAGCCTGACATCAGAAAACTATGAAGGAAGAGCGCAAAAAGGTCAAGCGAGGACAGAACGGTGAACAAAGTTGTATTTCAAACAAAAAGAGGGGTCGAATTTATCCCCCTCTCCTGTTGAATTTTATTCGAGGCTACTAGCTGACACGCCCAACCACTTGGTCTTTTAGCTTGTTGAATTCTTGCCCTAACTCTTGACGGTTCGAGGCTTTGAGCAGATAGCGATACACAAACCAGACGCTGTAACCGAGTCCGACGAGTTCAAAAGTCGGCTGTAAAAGGGGCACATCGTTGATCGCACCCAGAAGTGCGAGGGTGAGCTTGACCGACACGATCGAGCCAAAAATCAAACCAACGGTCACGAGCGGCTTGCGGTATTCGGTGAAAAATTTGCCGATATATTCGGGTAGCGTTGCCAAGACTGAGTAAGTTTTATCGGCAATTTCGCGCCATTGTTCGCTGCTCGAATCAGAAGACATCGGAGCTAACGATCCCGGTTCTTCCATTTTGATCGTCGTCGGAGTATCGACAACGGTGGGGGTTTCCACTTCTTTCACTTCAGGTTCCATACTAAACACCTTGGAAACAATAACCTAGTTGGGTCTCGCTGGGGTAGAAAACTTCCAGCATTTGGACAGTAGCAGAATTCAAATTTGATTTTCGCTATCTCTCAAACATAGCGAAAGTTCACGACTGAACTTGTCACTTGCAAGATAGATAATCACTCGAAAATCGGAATTCTGTAAACCCTACCTTTGAGGAGATTTACTCCTAGGCTGAAAGTTCTACGTAGAGATAGTGTGTTTGTTCTATTGAATAGAATTAGCTTACCATCTTATCAAGAATGCGATCGCAGTTATGTTTCACAACCCACAAAATTCCCGAATCACCTGCCAAATGGGTTCTTCCTGATCCACTAAACCGTGGTCGCTGTCGAGTTCGATCAATTCTACCCACGATCGCGCTTTGGCATACGAGCGACTTTCTGCGATCGGAATCGTTTCGTCATGAATTCCATGTACTACCAAAGTTGGAACCGACTTCTGAAGCTGATTTTCATCGTATTTCGCCAAATCAGCCACGATTCCATAGTCTAGAAGTAATGATTCACCTAAGCCATAGTGATAAACCGAAATTGGCTCCCCCGATCGCCATTTCTCTAATTCAGCAGGCGGAAAAGTGGGAAGCCAATGATGGAGATAATGAAATGCAGGTGCAAGCAGAATAATTCGATCGACCTGTTCACATTCCTGAGCAATCCAAGCCGCTGTTAATCCTCCAAAACTAGAGCCAATCAGCGTTACAGGATCTTTTAAGAGTAAGCTTTTAACCTGCTCGATTTGCCGGGTCAGGGTCAATTGCTGAAAATCATTTTGATTCAGGTCAGGAACTTCTAGGGAGAGATGAAGGGACTGAAAGCGATCGCGTAATTGTCTCGCTTTTGTCGATCGTGGACTCGATGCAAATCCATGCAGATAGAAATACTTCATCTCTCAAATTCTGTTTAGTAACTAATCTGCAATGTTACTGAACCTTCGACGCGCTGTTCACCTCCGACAACCGGACTCGGAGCCGCTTGTCTGGCACGAGCGTCCATCACTGCGGCTTCCCGGAAAACGGGTTGCGGAGCAACTGCACCATTGATCTGAACATTGACAATTTCTTTGCGGGTCAAGTTCAAAGCACTAAAAACTGCGTCTGCTTGTGCGTTGGCTTCCTGAGTTGCCTTTTGAAGTGCCCGTTTTTGAGCGGCGGCTGTTGCCTCATCAGTTGCCGTAAAACTCACGCTATCAATTCGACTTGCTCCCGCTTTCACTGCTTCATCGATAATTTCGCCTGCTCGCTCGGTCGGCACTCGGAACGAAACATTATTCGAGCCAACGTATCCGACTAAAGTTTGGCGATTGTTGCTGTAATCGTAGCGGGGATTGAGATTGATTCCAGTAGTTTCGAGTTTATCAACTTGGCGCGATCGCAAAAAATTCACGACCGAATTCGAGCGCCGCGCCACTTCTCGCTGCACATCGTTTGCGGTTTTGCCTTCGACTTCGACACCTAATCGAACTTGTGCGATCGTGGTTTGAATCTCCTCAACGCCTCGACCTGTAACGGTTAAAGTTCGCACTAATTTCTCCTGTGCATAAACGGGGCTAATCATGGAAAAGCCAACGATTCCAAGCGCGACGGGAATTGCGCTCAATCGTTTCCAAGGTGATTTTTGAATGGTACTCATCATCGAGAATTGCCGTACTTAAGAATGTATCTACTCTGCCATCGAAGTTTGTGAATGGTGCGATCGGTTACGCTTTTCGCAACTTAAGTTTGATTCTGTTTGCGCTCATGAAGCTTCAAGCGAATTTCTGCATGGACTTCCCGCGTGATCGGATAGAAGTAAACCAGCACCATACCGATGAGTAACGCGATCGTGGGAACCGGACCGATCGACAATCGAATCGCGAGTAGAACATCATCCGGCTGAACAGGCAACGAAACGCCTTCCGTCGGTTTGACGTATCCTGCCCAATCGAGGCTTTGAAGTACGATCGCCACCGCAATCCCTAAACAAACCTTCTGCAAAAACGTCACGAAGCTATAAAAAATTCCTTCCCGTCTCTGTCCCGTCTGCAATTCATCCAATTCGATCACATCCGGCAACATCGACCAAGGAATCAGATAAGCCACCGACACCCCAAAGCCCGACATCACCGCTAATACATACATAAGCGTCAACTGTCCCGGTTGCAGAAAGAACAATCCACCCTGTGCAATAATCCAAAGCACCATTCCCGCCGCATAAACGCCACGCTTTCCAATCCGCTGACTCACCGCATTCCAAATCGGCAGAACGAGCATCGCTGTCAACTGAACTGCCAAAACCACGCTCGGAACCGCCCACGGACTATCGAGTCTCATGTAACTTCCGACAAAGTATGGAATAATCGCCGCTGTCAGTTGAAAACTCAGCCACGAACAGAGATAGATCCCAACAACGAAGAGAAAGGGACGATTGCTGAATACGATTTTGAGTTGTTGCGCGATCGGAATTGAAACAGGCTCTTCTGCCAAGGGTCGTTGAAGTCCGATCGCTTTCATTCGATCGAATGTCCCCCATACGCACCAAAACAAGGGTAGAAATCCCAGAATCCCGCACACAGCACCGATCACAAGATACCGCTGACTCAGATCGGCAAACATCGAGCCGATCACGCCAACCAATACGACCGCAAGAATACTACCCCCGATCGAGAATGCAAATCGATAGCTGTTCAAACTCGTCCGCTCATCGTAATCCTGTGTGAGTTCCGGTGTGAGTGCGGTGTAGGGCAAATTCACAACCGTATACAGCCAACCAAATACGATCGAGATAAACGTGTAATACCAGAACAATCCCCACTGTTGCCCCTGTGGATTGTCGCTAAATCTCGGCACGATCCATTGCAGAAAGAAGAATATCCCGAACGGAATCGCCCCAAATAGAATCCAGGGATAGCGACGACCGAGCCGCGATCGCGTTTTATCGCTCATTACTCCGACCATCGGATCGTTTACCGCATCCCAAACTTTCCCAATGAGTTGAGTTTGTCCCGCCAGTCCAGGATTCAACCCTGCCACATCAGTCAAAAACGGAGAAAGGTAGAAAATCAGAATGTTTGCCGTGATTGCAGGTCCGAGATCTCCGGCTCCATAAGCCAGCTTAGTTTTAAGATCAAGTTTCTCGGAAATCGGCTGATCAGAATTATTCATAACGAGGTCGCGGAATCCGGGGTAACAGTTGTATTATTTTCATCGTCTTCGCCTGCGATCGCGCACGATGAAGAAAAACTTATCTATTTTGACTTCACTATGCCGGATTCCACTCAGTCCGATCTCCATGTCAGTTGGTCAGATTATCATCAATCAATCGAAAAACTCGCAGCCCAAATTTATCGATCGGACTGGCAGTTTAACCAAATCGTCTGCTTAGCAAAGGGCGGCTTACGAGTCGGTGATGTGCTTGCCCGAATTTACGATGTGCCGCTCGCAATCTTATCGACTTCTTCGTATCGAGGCACAAGCCAATCGAGAAGTTCCCTCGTATTCTCAAAAGATCTAACGATGACTTCGCTGAGTTTAGGAAGCCACGTCTTGTTAGTCGATGATTTGGTGGATTCTGGGGTGACGTTGCAGAAAACGATTCCTTGGCTCGATCGACATTACGGTTTCTATATTGAGGAAGTTCGCACCGCTGTTCTCTGGTACAAAGCCTGCTCTGTGATCAAGCCTGATTACTACGTGGATTACTTAGAGCATAATCCTTGGATTCATCAACCGTTTGAGAAATACGAGAAGATGGAGCCTGCGGAACTTCTGAATCTTCCTGAGTGATTCTATGCCCGTGAAGGTGAGAAGGTAGAATTTGGCTGATGACATTCTAGAGCGAGTTCGAGAGGCGGCAAATCAGCGATCGCTGTTTCTCCCTCATACAATCCGGCAGATGTCGCGCCCAGACCGAATGATTTCAACGGCTGAGGTTGAAATGGTTGTTAGGACTGGCGAGATAATTGAAGATTATCCAGAAGATGCAAGGGGACATAGCTGTCTGATGCTAGGGCGAGGACGAGACGATCGAGCGATCCATGTAGTCTGCGCCCCCAAAAGTGAATATTTAGCTATCATTACGGCATATCTGCCCGATCCTGATCAGTGGACACCGGATTTTAGAGGAAGATTATAGAAATGGAATGTTTGTGCTGCAAAGGGCAACTGCGACGCGATACTGCCCCATTCACCGTCGATCGAAATGGCTATCGTGTTTCTTGGGACAACATCCCAGCTTGGGTTTGTGATCAATGCGGTGAAGTTTTGTTTGAAGCTCGTGAAGTTGATCTCATTCAAGAAGCACTTGCAGGATTAGATCGAGAGACTGCAACTTTAGTAGGTCAACCAGTACATTGATCTTTATTAGTAGAAGTGGTTAAGCTGCATACTGATAGTTCGTCGATCAACTCTTAGTATGCGAAGGCATACTTCGTTTGCATAGCAGCGAATTCCATTCGCCACGCTGCCTTTGCTATGCTACCTTCGCTAAAACTGCCTTTGCTCCACCCAAACGCACAAAAAAACGGGCTAACTGTGAGAAGTTAACCCGCCAGCTTGGGAACGCGCAGAGAAACTATTTTTGAACAACCAATTTCACATTTGCATTGTTCAAGCCAGGACGCTTGACTTCAGCCAAGGTCTTGTTGACAGCGTACTTCTGGTTAATCGAGTTGATCAGTTCGGTTTGGTTGTGCTTCTTCGCAACACCCCAGAGGTCAGCGATCAAGTCAAACGAACCGTCAGCATTGCGCGACCAGCCCAGATCGTATTCGCCTTCGAGAACTGCAACGATGTCCGAGCGAACCCGCTGTCCGTTGTAACCACGAACATCAGCTTCAGTCTTAACCGAAATGCCCAGATCGCGGAGCGAGGACTTGAGGATTTCTGCGTCGGTGATCTTGGTGCGAAGAGTGCTAAAGTGAGACATGTTGGGTTTCCTCCGTGGAAAAGTTGATAACAACGACAACGTTTAGGTTTAAGGTGTTTTGAACCCAGAGCGGACTCGTAGCATTCAAAACGGATCAGACTGCTAGCTGATGATGCTAGCCCTTCATCCTGTTGGGAAGACAGGAGAAAGCTTGTTAGAACTCAAGTCGCTGATATTCAGCAACTGAGGCTGCCGCAGGTCGCGCTCGCTGCCTAGCCCAATCCCGAAGGGCTGTGACCTGCTCAGTCATAGTCTTGGACAACGGCAATGTTGCTCTTGATGCCGCGATGATGTCCAATTGGGTAAACTCTCGATCTTGAGCGAATGCCTCGTACATCGCTGCCACTAAGGCTTGCTCAATTTCTGCTCCCGAAAAGCCGTCGCACACGTTGGCGAGTTGGTCGAGATCGAATCGATCGATTTCTCGGCGGCGTTTCGTGAGGTGAATCCTGAAGATCTCTTTCCGCTCTTCCGCAGTAGGTAGGTCAACGAAGAAGATTTCGTCGAATCGACCTTTTCTAAGGAATTCTCCCGGTAAGCGCTCGACTCGGTTTGCGGTCGCCATGACGAATACTGGTGAAGTCTTCTCCTGCATCCAGGTCAGGAATGACCCGAAGATCCGACTTGAAGTTCCGCCATCAGAATCCGCCGATCCGGTCGTTCCAGCGAATGCCTTATCCATCTCATCAATGAACAAGATTGCGGGGGAAATCGATTCTGCGGTCTTCAAAGCGTTACGAAGATTCGCTTCTGATCGACCCACCATCGATCCGTCGTAAACTCGACCCATATCGAGCCTTAAGAGCGGCAATCCCCAAAGCCGTGAAGTCGTTTTCGCAATCAGCGACTTTCCACAACCCGGAACCCCCAGAATGAGCATCCCTTTCGGTTGGGGCAATCCATACTCTCTTGCTCGTTCGGTGAACGCATTCGATCGCTGTTTTAACCAGTGCTTCAATTCATCGAGTCCACCGACCGAATCGATCGTTTCATCCTCTTCCATGAACTCTAGAATGCCGTTGCGCCGAATCAGTTGCTTCTTCTCAGAGAGAACAATATCAACTTCTTCTTCGGTTAAACGCCCAGCCGTAACTTGCGCTTTTCGATAAACTTTTTCCGCTTCGTCGCGGGTCAGACCTAACGCAGCTTTGAGGAGCTTTTCGCGGGTTTCAGTCGTAATCCGACGAGTGCGAGTCTGATCTAACTGAGTGGTAAGAACTTGATTCAACTCAGTCATTGTTGGCATTGGGAAGTCAACTAAGATGACCTCTTTCTCCAACTCGATCGGGATGTTCTGCACTGGAGACATGAGCACGATCGCTTTTTGAGTGCCTTTGAAACTAGCAATTGCATCACGCAACCACCGAGTCACGGCAGGCGAATCAATAAACGGGTGCAAATCTTTGAAAACGAAGATGCCGGGTTCCCGTTGGCGCATCACCCATTCGATCGCAGCTTCTGGGGAAACTGTATTGTGCTGAGTCACGCTTCGGGGTTGACCATACTCAACAATCCCGTGAGTCACTGTCCACAAATACAACCGCTTGGTGGGCTTTGCTTGAGCAAGAATCGAGATCGCTTGCTCTGCCCGCTCTTCTTCCGAAGTTACAAGATAAATTAAAGGATATTGAGCCTGTAACAGGATATTTAGCTCTTCTTGCATAACCGCGACCCACTAAAAACGGTGCAGATGTGTAAAGCGAACCAGATGACGAACTCTGATCGGGATGAATCCTAGCAGGGAACGACCACCTTCTCCTCGATCGATACGGTCGATAGCTCATCCTGGAGGATAGCGCTGTGCTGACCCAATGGAGTCAACTCGCCGTTTCGTAATACAACCGGAGTGGTACAACTGGGACAGTCATAGATCCGGTGTGTCTGTCCATGAGCTTCTTCTTGTTGCTCAACTACCTCCGGGTAAGTGAGGTAAAAATTGAGCGCCCTCTCTGCGAGGATTGACATCGCCTCGGAACTCATCGCCGCTTGGATTTTTAGCTTGCGGTGTAATTCGGGCGGGAGATACAGCGTAACTTTCTGCTTGTCTTGCATAGAACTTTCAGTCGTTTTACCCGGGTATGCAAATACAATATCTGCCAGATTTGGAGCTGTCAAGACGGTATGCCTGCATGACGGCATTATTGTTACATTCATTTACATTATGAAGTACGGTTTGAGTTGGATTTTAGTCGGATTGATTGGGTTAACGGGATGCGATAGGCTGCCGTGGGAGCGCTCAGAACCCCAGCAGAATCGGCTTCCTGACCGTTGGCAAACCTATCGAAATCCACGATTTGGATTCGAGTTTTTGTATCCGGAAGGCTGGGTCGATTCGATTCCGCCTGAAAATCAAGACGGCATTGCGTTTAGTGATCCAAGAAATAACGGGCTTGAGATTCGGAGTTGGGCGAAACTGAAGCGACCCGATCAACCGAAGCCGCAATCTACGCCGAACTTTACAACCGAGCAGGGAATTGCTGGACGGTTGGATGTCAAGGTTGATAAGCAGACCAGCACAATGATGTTAACGATCGACCAAAAAGACGTGGAATATCACTGGCGCGGTACGGCTCCCAGTTCACAGTTTGGCAATTATTATCGATTTTTCTCGTTTATTGCGAGTCGATATCGAGTTCCGAATTAGGAATGGTTTATCGATTGATCGAGCATATTTCTCTCATTTCAGATAAAGAATATTTCAGGGCGTTAAATCGTTCTATACTCGCTGCGATCGACTTTTAAGGCTTATTCGTGTCAGCAAGAGACATCTATCACAATACGGTGAAACACGCATTACAAAAGGACGGCTGGACAATTACACATGACCCATTTCCCTTACAGATTGGCAAAAAACGGCTATCTGTCGATTTAGGTGCAGAACGTCTCATCAGTGCTGAGAATGAGACGAGAAAAATTGTCGTTGAAGTAAAAAGCTTTGTGGGTCAGTCTGACGTGAAAGATTTGGAGCAAGCTTTAGGGCAATACGTGCTTTATCGCCAAATTTTGGATGAAATGAATGTCGATCGAGTTTTATATCTTGCCGTTTCCCAAGTCGTCTTTAATGCTGTGTTTACAATAGAGCTAGGGCAAATCCTGCTTAGGAATCAAGTGATCAAGCTCATTGTCTTTGATGATGAAAGTGAGGCAATTGTCGAATGGATACCCAGTTGAAGTACAGAGAAATCATCAAAAGCCTTCTTCAAAAATACGCGATCGAGCGTGCAGCCCTACCAGACGGTTATCAATCTCAAGTGTTATTTGACGATGAGCGAGGGCAGTATCTAATTCTGGATATGGGTTGGAACGGCGATCGATATCTTCACGCGACTCCCATCCACCTGAGCTTAGTTGATGGCAAAATTTGGATTCAGTACGATGATACTGAGGAAGGGATTGCTGGTGATTTGATGGAAGTGGGTGTTCCCAAAGACGACATCGTGCTTGGTTTTCGTCATCCCAAGGTGCGACCGCATACAGGTTTTGCAGTAGCATAGGTAATTGTTAAGATGCCTTTGCATTAGTGCGGAGAGACATCATGCAAGAATCTGTGATTTATCGATCGATTCAGGAAGAGGCTGAAGCACGAGCCGAAGCGAGAAAACAGAGAGAAATTGCTAATAATTCCTTACGAGAAGGGTTTCCAGTTGAAGCGGTTGCTCGGATCACAGGCTTGTCGATCGAGGAAGTCCAGCAACTTCAACAACAATTGAACAGCACCGCACAAAGCTGAAGTCGGTTGATGTACAGAGAGTTCTTAGTTCTGTTTACGATCGCTCTTACACTCCTTGCCAAAGCGCGATCGCTGGAATCAAATCTGCATTCCAGGTCGTACAATCTTACTATTTCTATGGACGACGATACTTGCCGCTTCTTGGCGGAACATTTCTCTGCCGATTTCGCCAGTTGGCTGATGGGAACACCTGTCACAATGACAGAACTTCAACCCTCCGAACTTTCCCTTGACCCGATTCGCGCTGATGCTCTAATTTTCCTGGAATCAGATGAAGCCATCTTGCACATTGAGTTCCAGACGCTTCCGAAAGACAATATTCCATTTCGCGTGACGGATTATCGGTTGCGAGGATATCGAAGAGATTCAACCAAGCCAATGCACCAAGTGGTCATTTACCTGAAGCAGACGGCATCTTGGAAGACGAGATTATTTATCGCATCCTACGGAGAGACATCATGCAAGAGTCCACAGTTTACCGTTCAATCTGGCAAGATGCTCAGAAAGAAAGAGATCGGGCGATCGCGCTCAATTTTCTTCGAGATGGATTGTCGGTTGAAGCTGTCGCCCGTGGAACTGGACTCTCGATCGAAGAAGTCCAGCAACTTCAACAACAATTGAACAGCACCGCACAGAGCTGAAGTCGATTGATGTATGGAGAGTTCTTAGTTCTGTTTACGATCGCTCTTACACTCCTCGCCAAAGCGCGATCGTAAATACAGGAAAGCTTCTGCATAATAAATAGTTAGACCGCTTTTGAATTGTGGGAATACTGAGGATGCAGAGTATATGCACCAGTACCCAGATGAAAGAAAATTATAAGCAACTGATCCAGACTAAAGGGCATTTGCCTACTGGCATTCTTAGTCAGAGTTTTCCCATAGACTTCATCGTCAAGTTTTTAGAGAATAATTCAAAATCGAACGAGGCTTTTCTTGATGTTACAGGCGTTAGATTTCAGGGAAAGAATTCATTTTTAGTCCTGACATCTGAAAGGCTTATTTGCGTTCGTTTCAAGCCTGATGTCATTATTGGGAAAAACTTTGAAGTCTCTCTGATTCTGGATTATGCCCATGTAAATAAACTTTCTATTGCGCCACAAAGCGGCATTATTGTTAAAGGCAAAGACAGTAATTTTAATATGTATTTTGTCCAATCAGAAAAAGGGCAAGGATTTTCAGAGTCTCTCAAAAACTTGGGGATTAAGATTGAAAGCCTCACAATTATCCCTTCCGACAAGCATGAGAAAACACTGCTTTTCCAGGGAATTGCTGGATTTATAGTCATAGCTGCTCTATTTGGTAGCTGCACTTACAATGCAATCACTCGTCCTCAATCTACCAGTTCTGGTGCAAGCACAGAAGCGATTGAGGCATGTTTGAAGAAATACATTCGAGGCGATACTGTAGAAAAGCATGAAATTGAAGAAGCCTATAGAAAATGCGCTCCTTGAGGCTGCTCGGTCGGGTTATTGAGGACGCGCTTGCATTGGTAGAGTCCAGTCAGGACGGAGAGTTAAAGGGGCAAGTTCAGTCTCTCCCGTGGTGATACGGTCTAACAATTCGCTTGGAGCGGACGTGCAGAGTCTCTTCATCTATCGTTCTGGTCTTTTCGTCGCCGCTCAGGCGAACCGTTACGATCGCTCTTACACTCCCCAACCAGATCCCTATAGACTCCGTTGCAACTTAACGGTACGATGCTTTCCCATCGCAAAATAACTGGGCTATGTTGGCAAAACGAATTCTACCTTGCTTGGATGTCAAAGCGGGGCGTGTAGTGAAAGGCGTTAACTTCGTGGACTTGCGGGATGCAGGCGATCCGGTTGAACTCGCGCAGGCTTATAACGAGGCGGGGGCGGATGAGCTTGTGTTTTTGGACATCACCGCAACGCATGAAGATCGAGACATTATTTACGATGTGGTGTATCGGACGGCGGAACAAGTGTTTATTCCGTTGACGGTTGGGGGTGGGATTCAGAATTTGGACACAATTAAGAAATTGCTGAGAGCGGGAGCCGATAAAGTCAGTATTAATTCGGCGGCAGTGCGTGATCCGGATTTGATTAATCGAGCCAGCGATCGATTTGGCGTTCAATGTATCGTGGTGGCGATCGATGCGCGACGACGAGAAGATCCGACGAATCCAGGCTGGGATGTGTATGTGCGGGGCGGTCGGGAAAATACGGGAATTGATGCGATCGCTTGGGCGAAAGAAGTCGCAGAACGCGGAGCCGGGGAATTACTGATTACCAGCATGGATGCGGATGGAACGCAGGCGGGATATGACTTGGATTTGACGAGTACGATCGCGAATCAAGTCGAAATTCCGGTGATTGCTTCGGGTGGGGCGGGAAATTGTGAACATATTTATCAAGCCTTAACGGATGGTAAAGCGGAAGCGGCGTTGCTTGCGTCTTTGTTACATTACGGGCAGTTAAGCGTTGAGCAGATAAAGACATACTTAAGCGATCGACAAGTCCCGATCAGACAGGCATAAAATGACGAGACTCGGAGAAAATCGGATAGTCTCAGCCGATTGATAAGAATTTGCTACCACCGAAATTAGAGAAACTGTTTCTCGATCGCGCTCTTACCGAGGTCTACTTTTCTGAGCGTCTGTTACAATACGTAAACTATGGTGATAACAATCTTATTTATTGTCATTGCTCTTGTGGCTTGGGCGCTTCACCTCATGCAGGAAGCGATCGAGCAGAAAGAGTTTTCCCTGATGCTGGCGGGTACATTGGTCGCAATGTCCGCGACAGCACTTGTCGGTGTTTACTTTGTGATGGGCAATTACATGGGCTATATCAGCCATTTGACTCCTCAAGAAGCAGCAATGAATCAAGAGGCTTACGAATCAGTGGCGCGATATCTCGAAGAACAAGATCAGCTTTATATGAGTGCTTCGGCATCTCGATCGATTTCTCAAGTCGTGCGAAACATTTCGCCATAAGATACGATCTATAGTTATCAAGTTTTAACAAATGGGGTGAGTCAAACTTGCCCCATTTTTAACGTGAATTCAATGGATTCTCTTAGTGGTAGCTTGTTCGGGATTCGCCCCCTAAATCCCCCATTCTGGGGGACTTTGAGCAGGAAAAAATTCTCGAATTGGATAACTCTTCAGGCTTCAAAGTCCCCCAAATTTGGGGGATTTAGGGGGCAGAAGCCGATTCAAACGCAGCAAATTATTGACATTATTTTTACGTGAGCCGCTATGAGTTACTACATTTCTCCGCGTTTTCTCGATAAGCTATCTGTCCACATCACCAAGAATTTTCTATCTTTGCCGAACGTGAAGGCTCCTTTGATTCTAGGAATTCACGGACGCAAAGGGGAAGGAAAATCGTTTCAGTGTGATCTCGTGTTTGAACGGATGGGAATTGAAGCGGTTTATATGTCCGCTGGAGAGTTGGAAAGTCCGGATGCGGGAGATCCAGCGCGATTGATTCGACTGCGGTATCGAGAAGCAGGGGAATTTGTCAAAGTGCGCGGCAAAATGGCGGTTTTGCTGATTAATGATTTTGATGCGGGGGCGGGACGAGTCGATCAGTTCACCCAGTACACAGTGAATACGCAGTTAGTCCACGGAACGCTGATGAATATTGCGGATAATCCGACGAATGTTCAGCTTCCAGGGAGTTACGATTCTGAGCCGACGCAGCGGATTCCGATTATTTTGACCGGAAATGATTTCTCGACGCTGTATGCTCCGCTAACTCGCGATGGACGGATGGATAAGTTTTTCTGGGAACCCGATCGAGCAGATCGAATCGGGATCGTGGGCGGAATTTTTGAAGTCGATCAGGTGGCGAAAAGCGATATTGAGAAATTAGTAGATCAGTTTCCGAATCAATCGATCGATTTCTTTGGCGCATTGCGATCGCGTCTCTACGATGAGCAAATTCGCCGCTTGATCGAGGATGTGGGAATCGATCGTATTTCTCATCGAGTCGTGAACAGTACCGAACGACCTCCCGAATTCCGCAGACCCGATTTTAGTTTGTCGCACTTGCTCGAAGTCGGAACCGCGATCGAACAAGAACAGAAACGACTTCAAGAATTGCGATTGGTTGAGGAATATAATCAGACGGTTCGCAATCGGGGACTCGGTGAAATGCAGACGATACCGCAGCCTGTTTACAGTAATGGTTCGACGGTTTCGGAACCTGTGCGATCGCAGAGCGCAGTCCCAGCATCGAGCAGCTATAACGGTCAGCCTTCGAGTACGCGATTGACTCCGGAGATCGTGAGCGAAGTCAATCGAATCTTGGGACAGGGACAGCGGTTAGGCATTGAAGTGGTCGATGCCCGACGGTTTAGAACGAATTCTTGGAACTGTTACGGGATGTTTGACGGAGATGGAGCGGCGGCGATTTCTGCATTAGAGGCTTGTCTTGATGAGCATCAGAGGGACTATGTGCGGATTGTGGGAATTCGCGATCGACAACGGGTGAATGAATCGATCGTGCATCGTCCTAATTAGAAGACCAAATCTTTCCGATGCTAATTCCAAACTCAGAAAACGCAGTTGTTGACATTCGCAAACTGCGCGATTACTGTCTGAATCCAAATCACGATGATGGTCAACACAAAGCACGATTGTTTCTGTCAATTCTTGAGATGACCGCTGACGACGCTGAAGAGCTACGCCAGATTCTTTTGGAAGTCGTCCAAACTGGTGAAGCTCGATTGGGGCGACAAGATGAATTTGGACAACGCTACACGTTGGATTTCACACTGGAGTGGCAAAATAGAAGTGCGATCGTTCGGAGTGGGTGGGTTATCGAGCATGGTTCTGAAACTCCGAGGTTGACGACCTGCTACCCTCTATGAGTCGTTGAAGGTAAGGTGAAAAGTGACAAGTTCAATCAAGCTACTAGATATCGTCGCCCTGACCGTTAATCTTCCTGAGTACAACCTTTGGCGCGGACAAGTCGGGACAGTCGTTGAGATTTTGGCAAATGGTAAGGCTTTTGAAGTTGAGTTTAGCGATCGTAACGGGCGAACCTTTGAATCTATAGGACTACGATCCGATCAAATAATGCTGCTGCGGTTTGAGCCAGCATCACCACAACCCGAAATGATGATGACATAGGTTTTTAACGATCGACAACGGGTGATTGAATCGATCGTGCATCGTCCTGGCTAATGAGAAGAGTCCGTCTAATAGATTGTTATACGGAATTCTTTCATAAAGAGATGGAGTGAATTTGTGAGAATCAAACTCCGCACAGCAGGTTTGGATGACCTTACCTCCATCTATGCGATTCGTCGAGATTCCATTCTTGGAGTTCCATCTGAGGCTAGTTTAAGTGATCGTCAGGCTTGGGCAGACAAGCGATCACCGAATTACTACCAAGATCGCATTACTGCTGGTCATGTCGTTATTGCCAGTTTTGAAGAAGACAATATCGGTTGGGGGAGTAGTTCCGACGATTGTATTACTGGACTATACGTTTGCTCATCATGGTGTCGCAGAGGTATTGGTCGTATAATCATGGACAATCTTGAAATTGAAATCTTGAGACGTGGGTATACGTGCGCGAGACTAGGATCGAGTCCGGGTGCTGTCGGCTTCTACACTAAGCTCGGTTATGAATCAGTTGGATCTCCGGATGAAGATAGCGCAGTTCCAATGAAGAAACATCTTAGAATAACTGACTCTAAATCTACGGCTGTATAACGACCCTGTTGCAACGGGCAGTTTGAGAATCTTGGTTACAGTTCAAGGCTGTCTGCCGCCGTTGAACAGGGTCGTTAGTCTGAATTTATAATTACGACTATGATTCGTCGTGAGATGGGTTCTATGAATACTCGATCGGAAGTTGAATCAGCAATCAAGCAACTGCCAGAAAGTGAAGTTCGCGACCTCGCAAAATGGCTGCAAGATTATCTTTATGAGCGATGGGATGAACAAATTGAGGCTGATTTGGCATCAGGGAAATTAGATCGTCTGATTGCTGAAGCAAAGTCAGATATTGCAGCCAAGGATGTGAGAGATCTGGATAAAGTCCTTCGCGACGACTGACTTTTGGGAAGCTTATGCTGAATTGTTGCCTGAGATGAAGGAGCAAGCGTGGAAAGGTGAGCATGACGAGTACGAAAGTCTCTTGAATTGAGCGATCGATTTTTCAATCTGGCAAATAATCAGAATTAAGCACCTGTTCAGCAAGATAAGAACAGTTCATGGGAAAAATTTCTAACGGCAACCCTGTTTCATCTGCTGCCTGTTCACGAGCATTTGCATAGCATTCCGCAAAAACTTCTTGAAGATAGGGAACTAAGCTCGGTGAATCTTTCAGGTCATCGTTTACCCGTCGCCGATGTTCTCGAATGCTTCCTTTCCAACTTCCACTTCTAAGCTCTGGTTGAAATTGCCATTTCAGCAGGTGAAGCAGAATCACCACGAGATTACTTTTGAGGCTTTTCCGCTCCCGTCTGGACATATCTTCGATTTCTTCGATCAGGTTTTGCCAATCGACAGACGCATAGTTTTGAGTCCGTAATTGTTCCGCTGTCGTTTCAACCCAGCGGACAAAATCGGTTTCATAAAGACTCTTCTGGATGGCTTTTAATTCAGTTGACATCGTTTTGTCTCCTGCATCTTTGTTCTACTGTTACTCAGTTCTTGCGAATAAACTCCCCAATACTTTCCACAAATTCCTGGGTCGATTCATAAGGCAATACATTTCGACCAGGAATGATCACACCTTCGCAATTTGGAAATTTTTCGAGGTAATCGTTTAAGCGATCGCTAACCTTCTCCCCTTTCCCTTCGCGACTAATACTTGAAGCCTTATCCCCAAACACTGCCAAAACAGGCTGTCGAATCTTCGCCATTCTTTCGGTGTAATCTTGTCGCCAAAAGCCTGATAAAAAGGCAAATACCGCGTGACGACTTTCTAAATCATCTGAGCCTTGTTTCAACGTCGATAACCATTCAGAATCGACTTGTGCTTTGTTCGCAAACAATTGACGAATTGAGAAATTTTTTAGAAACTCAGTTCGACGGGCATATCTGTAAAAGGCATTTCCAAACGGAGAATCGAATAAGTTCCAGGCGATTCGATGGGAGGTTTCGGAGGTGTCTCGACTGAGGAGCGACATCGCAGGAGAACCGCTGAACACAATCGCTTTCACGAGATTCGGTTCGATGTTGGCAAGCTCGATCGCGACTGGAGAGGACGCACCTTGAGCAACGACGATCGCTGGCGTTTGAATCACCGTTTGCAGAAAGAATTGCAGTTGACGTGCCCAATCGATCGAAGCATAAGCAATTCGCGGCATATCTGATTCACCGCAGCCAAGCAAATCGGGATTGTAAATTGGATTCGGTTGCCAGGAATTGATGAATCGTTGCCAGAATTGGCGGGACAGACCAACGCCGATCGGGTGAATTAACAGTAACGGAACGCCTTGACCTTCGTGGAAGTCATACGCGCATCGAAACTGATTCCATTGATAAAACTGGGTTTTGTTAAGTTGCTTCATTCTTCTACTTTAAAGGGAAACTCAGCATGAATTTGCCAGCGTTGCCCGTCGTGTTTGAGCAACGTTAGGTGACAGGCGATGAATTCAAAGTGAAGCGATCGATCTTTGAACTCTTCCCAGGCAAGCTTGAAATTCTGCTTGGTCAGATCCCGGAATGCAACCGTCATGTGAGGCGCAAACGGGCGGGATTTTTCACGGGGATCGACGAGCGCGATCGACTCGTCTAAGTGTTCAATTAAACGGCGGTGGAGTGTCAGAAGGGCATCAGTGCGATCGACATTGATATAAATCACTCGTGGTGGGAACGCACCGAAACCATTGAGCGTAATCGAAATTGGGGATTGGGACAGTGCGAAACTTTCAATAGACTCCCTCAGTACCTCAAAACGCTCATGTTTCCATCGAAACGGCGGTTGTAGCGTGATATGCGGAGGTGATTTGAAGGCATGGCGACTGTCATAATACTGATCAAAATAGGATTTAACTTCGGTAGCATATTGTTGAATTGCTTGCGGGGGAAGCAGCGCGATAAAGAAAAGTGGCTCTGTGTTCATAGGTTTCTTCAGACACGAAAAATTAGACTTACGCCCCTTAAGTCCTGTAAAACTTTACTCCGATGCTGTGGTAATTCGTTTTAAGCTACAGCATAGGTTCCTGTTGATAAAAATGATAGAGGAAATGGGTCAATGCCTTGGTTCGTCAAAATTGAAGAAGGAATCGTCGATAAAGCGACGTTTGATCAGTACGTTCCAGCCCATAAAGCATTTGTCAAAGACCTGATCGACAAGGGGTACGAGGCAAAAACTGGATATTGGGGCTGTTTTGGCGGCGGGATGTTGATGTTCAAGGCAAAATCGATGGATGAAGCCGAAAAAATCGTCAGAGAGGATCCGCTGATTCGCAATCACTGTGTGCATTACAAGCTGTATGAATGGAAAGTGGTTGTGGAATAGATAGAGAAATTGTCATCACTCGATCGACAAAGAGTGCTATGCTGGAAAGCGACTCGGATCTATGCGATCGTAACGCCCAAACTTTGTCAGGACCGGAAGGTAGCAGCAATACGGGATGCTTGTGATAGGCGTAGTCTCCGGGTCGCCTTCGTTTTAAAGGTCGGTTTTCTACACCGCACGTCAGAGGTTTCGCACTAGGCAACCGATTAGAATTCTGCGTATCTTGGAGAGAAGACATACCAGGAGCGCGATTTTTATGGGTTTAGGTGATTTAGTTCAAAAGGCAATGTATCTCGGTATCGGGGTCGCTTCTTATGCGGGTGAGAAGGCTGGGGAGAAATTAACCGAACTCCGGGCACAGGTGCAAAAGGTTGCGGATGAAATGGTCGAGCGGGGCGAGATGAACGCAGACGAGGCTCGTAAGTTTGTGGATGATATGGTGCGACGGGCACAGCAGGCGAATCCGACTGTTTCTGAGGTGGAAGAGCGCCCGTCTGAGCCGCGTAAGATTGAGATTTTAGATGAGGAAGAGCCGACCCCAACGCAGACCACCGTGGATCAGATGCGGCAACAGGTGGCGGATTTGCAGGATGAATTGCGGCGGTTAAAGAACAATTAATCGGGGGCAGTCGAGACGACCACCCCATGGAAAGAGAAGGGTAAGAAATTATCCTTCTTATTTTTTAACGGTTGTGGAAATGTCCTCGAACCAGCCTTTACGTTTGAAATAGAGAATGAGAGAAACCGCGATCGCAATCATTACGCCCCAACACATGACATACCCCCAATACCAATTCAATTCGGGCATATTAAACGGTGACGCATCTGGATTAAAGTTCATTCCATAAATTCCAGCTACGAAAGTTAACGGAATGAAAATCGTCGAAATCACCGTTAGAACCTTCATAATTTCATTCATGCGATTGCTCACCGAAGACAGATAAACATCCATCAAACTCGCAGCAAGTTCTCGATACGTTTCAACCATATCTAGGACTTGAACCGTGTGATCGTAACAATCGCGCAGGTAAATTCGGACATCATCGCTAATTAGATCCGAGCTACTATCACGCACCAAAGAATTGATCGCATCTCTTAAGGGCCAAATCGATCGACGTAACGCCAACAATTCCCGCTTAATTGCATGAATCTTTTCTAAGGTCTGCCGAGTGGGACTGGCAACCACTTCATCTTCAAGCTCTTCAATGTTTTCCCCATAAACTTCGAGAATTGGAAAAAAGCCATCAATAATTGCATCTAACAGCGCATACGCGAGGTAGTCGGCTCCCCGTTTGCAGATTGTTCCTTTTGCCGTGCGGATACGATCGCGCACCATATCAAAACAATCATGCTCCGGCTCTTCTTGCACCGTCAGCAAATAGTGTTTCCCTAAAATGAAACTCACTTGCTCTGAGTAAAATCCTTTCCCCGATTCTTTCAGTACCACCATCCGAGCAATAATTAAAAGCTGATCCGCATATTCTTCAACTTTTGGACGCTGCGGAACATTCACCACATCTTCTAAAACCAGTGGGTGCAAGCCAAACACGCGCCCCAACCGGAGTAGGATATCTTCGCTGCCCAACCCTTCCACGTCTACCCAAGACACTGATTCGGTATCGAGATAAGGAGCACACTGTTCAGGTTCTTCGATTTGAAGACGGACAGCTTTCCCATCGTTGTAATCAATCAGGACAATTACAGGCGGTTCAGCGTCCTTGGGAATGGAGAGAGTGCCAGGGATTGTGCCGGGGGCATCGTAGTGATAATCGATCGAAGAATCATCATCGGGCTGAGCGATGAAACTGGGAGGCTGAAGACGCTTTCCGGTCATGCGGAGTCCCCTTACAATTTATTTGCGGTGAGTCAGTCACAATTAGTTATAGACGAAATTTGATATGCTCTTATCGAGTTTGAAACAGGTAGTGTCCCTTTGACTGAATCGCCCCAGCCTTCTCCGTCTGCTCTTGTCAATTGGAGTCGTCGTTTAATTGCCGCCATTTTATTAGGGGGGCAGGTGATTGTGCATTTGCTGTCCGGTAAGATTCATCGTCGAAATACCGTTGAGCAGATGGCAACCGCAGGACCCGAATCGCTCTTGATTGCGCTCGTCACAGCGATGTTTGTGGGTGCAGTGTTCACGATTCAGGTTTCGCGTGAGTTTATTAATTTAGGGGCGGGAACGGCGGTTGGGGGAGTGTTGGCGATTTCTCTGTCGCGGGAGTTGGCTCCGGTGCTGACGGCGGTGGTTTTGGCGGGACGAGTCGGATCGGCGTTTGCGGCGGAAATTGGAACGATGAAAGTAACCGAGCAGATTGACGCGCTTTATATGTTGCGGACTGATCCGATCGATTTCCTCGTAATCCCGCGTGTCGTTGCTTGCTGTGTGATGTTGCCGATTCTGACATTGCTCTCGCTCGTGACAGGTATGGCAGGCGGAATGGTCGTTGCCGATTTGCTGTATGGCATCTCGAATACGGTCTTCCTCAATTCAGCCAAGAACTTCGTCAGTGTTTGGGATCTGTGTAGTTCACCGATTAAAGGAGCGGTCTTCGGCTCGATGATTGCGGTGATCGGGTCGAGTTGGGGGCTGACGACGACGGGCGGGGCGAAGGGGGTTGGACAATCGACGACGACAGCGGTTGTGACTTCGCTGCTGGCGATTTTTATCGTGAATTTCTTTTTGTCGTGGCTGATGTTTCAGGGTCCGGGGAGCGCATTGGGTCGGGGGTTGTAACGGTTGGAGTGCGATCGACGTTTGAGTTCGGCGATAGGTAGCATCGTCTTCGATTTCTTGGCGAGTGCGATCGCTAATCCCTCAAGACCTAAGAAAATGAGTAACGGGTAAAATAGATCTATTCATTCAGGCGAACTCAATGACGATCACGACGAATGACCTCCCTGAAGCTCTGCAAGCAATACTGCTGGAACTTCAACGAACTAATACACCGCTCACCGTAATTCATGAGGGTGAACCGATCGCGATCATCACTCCAGCGCACGCTCGTAAGCCCCGCCCTGCTGCTGGATTTATGAAAGGTCGTGGTGAAATCTTAGGTGATATCGTTTCTCCCATTGAGCAGCCTTCTCTGCAAATGATTAACTGATTTGCGATCGCGCTCCAAAATTCTTTACTCTCCATACAGTTCAGGTAAGCGTTCTCGCAGTGTGGCGATCGGTAAGAGAAGATTGTCTTCGATTTCTTGGCGGGTGCGATCTCTGACATTACAACCGCTATTTAAGCAATCAATCAGCAACTTGTTCGCATCATGATAGTGAAGTAGTTTTTCTTTTTGTGCATCGCTAAACTGCCAATCGTACCCGATTTTTCGATGCTCAATCAGAATCGCTCTGAGTTGACTAATCCAGTTTTCCTTGTTCTCTATCCACCATTTCACAGATTCAGATTGAAAGAATCGATTCTCATAGCTCCAACAGCTAGGATGTATGCTGTCGAAAAGTTCCCTCATTGCCTCTCTGAATTCTGGCTTAGACTGAACTATGGGAGTCGCTGGATAGCGAATATAAGGAACTGAACAAGGAAGAAGTATATCTGAAAGGTCAAACCACGCTCCAGAACGACTTCTGAAAAAAGTATCAGAGATTAGAAGATCGTAGTGAAGCTCTGCATTGAGATCGCGATTTGGGCTATTAAAGCTGTCCAATTCTTTATCAATCTTCATCTCAATACTGGCTATCTTTGATTTTGCAGTTTGAATAGTATCGTAAATTTGATCGTACTCATTCGAGGAATCTCCTATTAGATCATGTTCCTCTTCTAAGCACACCACATCTAGAAAAAGTTCATTGATGTATTCCCAATCTAAATCGCGGTTTAGCGCTTCCCCAAGCTGCTGATCTAACTCAAGAGCAAGAAGAAAATTTTCTGGAATATGCACACCAAAATAAAGAAAATCGTAGTCCGTCTCTGAAGAAAGAGTCCAGAGACTAAAAAATGGTATTGAAAAAGCAAGATAGAAAGCTCTGATCGCGGCAGGTTTATAGGAAGCGCCAACAGAATCCGACTTCTCTTTAACGTGGGTGAGAAACTGCTGAATTGCCTGATCATCAGCAACTAAAGTATCAATGCTCTGTTTCATCTGCTGTAGTAGAGAGTCAGCGTTCGATCGCATATTGACAGTTAATAGAAATACCTCACGCCATCTTTTATCAGTAATATGTTTGATTAATCTCTGACAATTAGAGTTTTCAAAAGTTTTTGCGGCAAAGTACTCCTGAAAGGTGAGATGAGAAAATGACCAAACCTCACTTGTTCGCTCTACCAGCAACCCATGCTGGGCTTCAATGGCTTTCAGCACGTCTTCTCCTTGTCGTGTATTCGCAAGCTTGAGAAACTTAGCAATTTGTCCTGCTAAATTTGCTTGCTCAAACAGCATAAAGTTAGATGGATTCTCAAAATTTCGAGTTGCAATTTCGATTAGAAGCGCTTCCTTTTCCTCAAGCTCTAGTTTTCGATAGGCTTCTTTTCCAATCTCCCATTCTTCAATCTCTTTACGATCGTTCCACTTCTTCAACAGTAACCGAATCCCCTCTTGGTAAAGCTGCACTGTCTGAGTGGCGAAATCTCGTAAATCCTCAAATACCCAACACATCAAGCTCAGTAGCACAGGCGTAACCGTAAGTTCGTTCAGGGCTAAATTATTTTTTATGGCATTTGCAAACGCTTGCCATTGCTTCTCAACATCTGCTTCAGTTTGTCCAGTAGCATGAAACCAATTCTTGACAAACTTTTCTACTTGCTTATGCTTGAATTCTGCCACTTCCACGCGGTCAAAGTGTTCTGAAAAATCTTCAACAATCTGAGTGCGGCAAGTAACAATGAACCGATTATTTACATACTCTAGTTTTTCAGCAAAATCGCGAATTTGGTTTTTCACATTGCGACGTAAATCAAAGGTAGGAACCTCATCTAAACCATCCACCAAAATCAGCAGTTTTCCTTGCTCTAGCAGCGTTTGCGTCTGAGCTTGATTTAAGCTCAATTCAGCAGAAATTGCTTGAATTAAGCTCCATTCTGTTGATTGAATTCGTCCCAAATCTATCAATACTGGAATCAAGCCCGACTGGAACCTATCATTGCTGCACTCTACTGCTAGATGCTTGAGAAGCATTGTTTTCCCTGCACCTGGCTTTCCTAAAATCAGCAGGTTTGCCTTTTCGTTAGCAAATGCTATTGCTTCATTGCGTTTAATTTGTTCATCCGAGACAGATCGATCGTTCCTCAAGTCAAACGATTCTGACAGCTTAGACTTTGAACGCCAAACCGTGCGAGGAGATCGATCAAGTAACCACACCTCTACATAAAGCTGATTTACTCCAATCGACTTCTCATTTAAAAGTCGGATCTTGTTGTGTTTGTGGAGAATCTCTTTGCAGCAGCGCGATCGCACTTCTTCAATCCAATTTTTATCTGAACTTTCTACCTGGCAATCAACTTCTGATCGCTCTGTAGGCTGCACAGGCAGTTTTCCAACGTGCCATTTCCGCAGACGGCTTGTTAGGTAGTCTTTCAACCGACTTTCTTTAACAGGTCCAGGCTCATCAATATTGAATTTTCTGTAGACTCCTCCCAATGTAGTGCTGACTGCACTCTCTGAAATAAAAAGGAGTTGGGCAATTTGTACCCGTGTCTTACCCTCTCCAAATAGCGTCAGAAAGACTTGTGTCTCGCGATCGCTCAGCTTCTTCTCCTTTGCCAACTCGGTTAAGAAATCTATGGGAAATGCCATCGCTGAACGGTTCTCAGAATATCTAAGGTCAGTGTAGCAATTCTTCTCTAGGTCAAGTCCGCTTAGGTCAGGTTAAGTCAGGGAAGTCAGTCCAAGTCAGAGGCTAAGTCCGAGAAATAGGTCAGGGATTGAATTCATACGCTGAATATAGTCAATTATTCACCACAGTATGAAACGCAGTTCCTTCAATCTGTCTCACATTTTCGCGATCTCTCTAACGGTGTTTGCCGGAACAACTTCGGTTTACCTCGCCACCCTCACCGACCCTACTCAACCTCAAAAAGATCTAGGACGCACTACCAATCAGGTTTTTCTTCTCGGTAGTCAGTCACTCTTGAAACGCAAGGATGACGATCGAGACAATAAATTCTAAATCGCGACAGTCTGATTCGCGATCGACAAACCCCAATAATTTTCTTTTCAGAACGCCTGTACTTCTGAGCAGTTTTTTTGTATTGTATTGGCATTCAGGGAAAAATCAGATTCAAGTCAGAGGCGGGACGACACTAGATCCGCCAGAATGATCTTGACGCTTTTCTATATCTAGTGTTTCATAGTGAAGCGACTCAACAAGAGACGCTACATCTAAGAAAGTGAATTGCCCCTATTCGAGACAGTCCTATGGTTTCGCAAGTAGAAACGCCTGTATTTGATGCTCCACGATCGCGCAATCTGAGTGTAGAAGGATTAGTGCAGGTGTTTACCACATTTCACCGCAGTTTCTTCACCAGTGTGATGGCTCAGGCGATGCGAATTGCGGGACAAGGAACGCCCGTCTTGGTCGTGCAGTTTCTCAAGGGCGGCATCGGGCAAGGATACGATCGACCGATGCAACTGAGCCAAAATCTCGATTGGATTCGGTGCAGTATTGCACGTTGCATTGATAGTCCAGAGATTAGTGAAGACGAAGCTCGATCGTTGTTGGAACTCTGGCAACATACGCGCCGTGTGGTCGAGCAGAATCGATACGATCTCGTCGTGCTGGACGAATTGAGTTTGGCGATTCAGTTTGGGTTGATTCCGGAGGCGGAAGTGTTGGAATTTTTGCGATCGCGTCCGCGTCATGTGGATGTGATTCTTACAGGTCCCGATATGCCCGAAGCGCTCCTAGATGTAGCGGATCAAATTACTGAACTGCGTCGCACTCACCAACCCTAAAACACGCAAAACATCATGATCAAGAATGATACCTGGATTACACAAATGGCACAGCAAGGAATGATTGCGCCATTTGAGCCTCAGCTTGTACGCCGGACTCATGGTTTGCCTGTGATCTCGTATGGGTTGAGCAGTTACGGTTACGATTTGCGGTTGTCTCCGTCTGAGTTTCGCATCTTTAAACATATTCCTGGAACGGTCGTTGATCCGAAGAACTTTAGTGATGCAAACTTAGAGCCTGCACCGTTACACCAGGACGATAATGGCAGCTTTTTCATTCTGCCTGCTCATTCGTATGGTTTGGGTGTTGCGTTGGAGCGGTTGGAAGTGCCGGACAATGTGACGGTGATTTGTATTGGGAAATCGACCTATGCTCGGATTGGATTGATTGCAAATCTGACTCCAGCGGAAGCAGGTTGGAGAGGGCATCTCACGCTAGAGTTCTCGAATTCATCGAGCGCAGACTGTCGGATTTATGCGAATGAAGGGATTGTTCAATTGTTGTTCCTGGAAGGTGCGCCTTGTGCAGTGAGTTACGAAGATCGACGTGGTAAGTATCAAGATCAAGTTGAGCGGGTGACATTAGCGCGGGTTTAGAGGATGTTTGAAAGGGATTGAAAGACACTCCGCTGCGGTGTTATCCCGCCCGGAAATGTAATATTCACAAAGCGATCGTACTTCACAGCACGATCGCTTCTTTCATCAAGTATCATCACAGTATTCAACTTTCTGTTTCAGCGAGTGACACAAGCAACTGACGAAAACCAAAACGTTGAGAAATTAGATCAAGTGTTGCTTGAAGTGCGATCGCTAAAACGTGAGGTTGAGCAATTTAATCAGGAAGTTGAGCAGTTCAATCAGAAATTCGACAACTACCAAAAAGCAACACAGTGGGTTGTTCAACTCGCGTTCAGCTTAATTACCGCAGCGACTGTAACTGTACTTGTTTCGACTGTGCTGGGTAAACGGTAGAGCGATCGCATGATCGCTCTACCCCTTTAAATCGGTAATCGATCGATATCTCGGTTCGCGCCGATGACAACAATTGCAGTTCCTTTGGTGAGATGCGTATTCGGATCGGGATTGATGATGAACTTACCGTTGTGGCTGAAGGCAAGTAAGTTTAAGCCGTAGTGCGATCGTAATCTCAATTCTGCGATCGTTTTGCCATGAAAATTTTCGGGTGCGATTAGTTCGACAATACTGTTTTCTGGATCAAGCTCGAAGCGTTCTAGAATTCCAGGCTTGGTCAGCGATCGAGCTAAGGTGCAACCCATTTCATGCTCTGGGAAAACCACATGATCTGCACCGATTTTTTTGAGCAGTTTTTCATGAATCTCTGACGATGCCTTGGCAACAACATGCCGCACACCGCCTTCTTTGACGTTCATGGTGGTGATGATACTTTCTTGAACATAATTCCCGATCGCGACAATCACCGTGTCTTGCTCGAAAATACCCGCTTCTCGGAGTGCCGCAGGTTGAGTCGAATCGATTTGGCGAGCGTGTGTAGCGATGCGATCGTCCAAGGCTTGATCGACTTTGTTTTTGTCTGAATCGACTGCCAGAACTTCGTAACCTGAATTGTGCATACTAGCGCAGACTGCGCGACCGAACCGACCCAAGCCGATCACCGCAAACTGCCGATTTCGATAGTCCGATCGTAAACTGTGAAAGAATCCCAACGAAGATAAATTCACGATCTGTTGTGCCTCTTAAATGTCTCGATCGTTCATGATAGTTTGAAAATGTTATCCAACGAGTAAATTTTCTTCGGGATAATTTACAAAACTCGGTTTTGGGTCGCCTAAAATTGCGCTCATTAGCATCAAAATCCCGACCCGTCCGACATACATGACGCAGACGATTAGGAGTTGACCTGCAACCGATAAGTTTCCCGTTCCAAATGCGGTTAATCCGACGGTCGCAAACGCAGAAACCACTTCAAACAAAATATTAATAAAGTTGAGTTCAGGATCAGTCGTAGCGATCAAGACAGTTGCCGTAATGACCGTTGCGATCGAGCCAATTAAGACACCGATCGCTTTCAAGATTAGCGCCATCGGAATTTGTCGCTTTGATGCTAAAACGACTTCCTTTCCTTGTAGTACTGCTTTTGTGCAGTCGAGTAATACTCTTAGCGTTGTCGTTTTGATCCCACCGCCTGTACTGCCAGGACTCGCACCGATGAACATAAATGCGATCGTAATAAATAGTCCTGCTGTGGTCATTTTGGTAATGTCGATCGTATTAAATCCAGCGGTTCGAGGGGTGACTGATTGAAACCAAGCTGCCATTAATTTCTGAGGAAAATTGAGGGGTCCTAACGTGTCAGGATTGCGGAATTCAGTCGCAAAAAAGGCGATCGTACCGATGAGTAAAAGCGCGATCGTCGTACTGGTAGCGACTCTGAAATTCAGCGAGAAGGTATGTCTTCTGGGATTGCGACTGATACGATTGCGTCCCCAAAAATATAATTCCATAATCACTTGATAACCAATTCCCCCAAAAATAATTAATCCAGTGACGGTGAAATTCACGATCGGATTTGTGACGTACTGCACTAGGCTATCCGAGAACAAGCCAAAACCTGCATTATTAAAGGCGTTGACGCTGTGAAAAACGGATTGCCAGAGTGCAACAAGCGGCTGATCGCGAAATTGTGGAAGAAATACGGTCATTAACAGAATCACGCCTGTGAGTTCAAATAGGAGCGTGGTGGCGATAATCGATCGTAATAATCCGGTTAATCCTGATAGTTCCTGCACATCGAGCGATTGTTGAACTGCAATCTTGTCTCTTAATCCCAATCGCTTCCCTAACAGCAATAACAGAACAGTCGTTGCCGTCATGTAGCCAAGTCCACCGATCTGCACCAACAGCATGATAAAAAGCTGTCCCCAGAATGAATAGAACTTGCCAACATCGACGACCGATAATCCGGTCACACATACGGCAGAAGTCGCGGTAAATAACGCAGTGACGGGACTATTCCAGTCTCCTGTCGCGGTTGAAAACGGCAACATTAGTAAACAAGTGCCGATAGAAATAAGAGCGAGAAAGCCGAGACAAATTGTGCGGGAAACAGTCATAAATTTGGAGCGGGAAAGAGACGATCGAGGAATGTTCTAGTTAATTGTGCTGCGGATTTTTTATTAAGTTCATTGAACTTTGGATTTAGTTTCCCACGGTTCGATGCCAGAACTCGATCCTAATTAAAAAACGACTCGTAGACATTCTTAAACAAAGCTAATAAGCGCAAGGGATTAAGCGAGTTTAGTGCCAGAATAAATCGTACTTTCCTGGCTACTCTGGTAGACGATTTTCTGGAGATTCGTACCATGCCCGCCAACTTCCGCCCGATTGAAATTTCACCCACGATCGCAAGTCTTCAGGTGGATAGTGATGCTGCGATTATTTCCGAAGGGTTGGTTGCGATCGCGCTTCCGCTCGGATTATTTCTGGGCGTTCTTGTCCGTAAAACTCGAAACCGTCGTCTCTTGAAATATCAAATCGAACTGCTCGAAAGACTTTGGGAAAAAAGTAGCGATCGCGTTTGATTTCACTTCGAGAATCGAAAACCACTATCGAGACGGTGCAAGAAAGCAGTGACGCTGTAAAAGGCAAAGTGAACGAAATGACGTAACTTGCTGAAAAAGAACCATAAAACTGGTCTAGAGGGGGAGGGATGCCAATGTCCTTCACCCTTCGGTTGGAAGTATTTCGCGCTCATCCGCTCTAAAGTGTGAGCAAACCATAATAAGAGTGAAACGCAAGGATAGGGCGCGATGGCACAGCAAGCATGGCTCTGGTTCGGTTGTCTGAGTATGGCAGCGGGAGCAATTTTCTTTGGATTTGGAGCAGAACGCGCAAAGAGCGATCGCTGGCAAGTGGTTTATGTTCTGAACTTCTTTATTTGTGCGATCGCGGCTGTTCTTTATCTTGCAATGACTCAGCGCCAAGGCTTTAATGTCATCTTTGATCGACCGACCTTCTGGGTGCGGTATGTAACCTGGGCATTCTCAACGCCATTAACGATCGTATTGCTAAGCTACCTCGGCAGAACAAAGCCTGCAATCCTTGGAAGTATGATCGGTGCGGACGTGCTGATGATTGCGACGGGATTTGTTGCAGCGATTTCTCCCAAACCGATTACGAACCTTTGGTACATCGTAAGCAGTGGATTTTATCTGGGATTGGGGTATTTGCTGCTGAAACATTATCGGGATCAAGCGATCGATCATTTCCCGCGTTCTAAGTCGGTGTTTAGTCGCTTGCTTACAGTGCATTTAGTAATCTGGACGCTGTATCCGGTAGTCTGGATTTTGGCGGGCACTGGCATTAATGCAATCAATAGCACAACCGAAACCGCGTTCTATACGATTCTGGATGTTGCGGCAAAAGTGGGATTTGGATTCTTATCCTTGAGTTCGTTGCAGAAATTGGAAAAAGCGGGAAGTACGGAATTGGGATTCGATCGCATTCCCGTTTCGCAATAATCTACACTGCCAAGAATCGCTGAATCACCTCATTGCTTAATTCTTGTGTCGAACCTGATGCCACGATGCCGCCTTTCTGCATTGCATAGTACCAATCCGCTTGGCGCACAAAATGTAGGTGCTGTTCAACGAGCAATACAGAAATGCCAGTGGTTTCGATGATGCGGCGAACGGCGGCTTCGATTTCGAGAATGATCGACGGTTGAATGCCTTCGGTCGGTTCATCAAGAACGAGTAAGCGGGGTTGACCCATCAGAGCACGAGCGATCGCTAATTGCTGCTGTTGTCCACCACTCAAATCACCACCCATTCGCCATAACATCGTCTTCAGCACCGGAAATAGCTCGAAAATTTCTTCAGGAATTTCAGCGGGTTTATTTCGTTTCGGAAGGGCTTCGAGTCCAAGAATCAAATTCTCTTTAACCGTCAAGCGTGGGATCACTTCGCGTCCTTGTGGAACATAACCGATTCCAAGTCGGGCGCGTTGATCCGGTGACTTCGCTGTAATGGGTTGACCTGCGAGCGTGATAGAACCCGATCGAGGTTTTAACAATCCCATAACCGATTTAAGCAAGGTTGTTTTACCAACACCATTTCGCCCGATCAGACAGACCATTTTACCCGGATGAACGGTCATATCAACGCCGCGAAGAATATGACTTTCTCCGTAATAGACATTCAGACCGGAAACTTCTAGCATTGGCTCTGCCGTACTCGATCCCATTGGTTCTAGTTTGGTGTTGGTATAGCTCATAATGTTCTACGCTGCGTGATCTTCTTGTTGTCCGAGATATACTTCGATGACTCGCGGATCGTTTTGCACTTCGTCCATCGTGCCTTCGCACAGAACGCTTCCTTGGTGAAGGACAGTGACTCGTCGTGCGATTTGTCGAACGAATTCCATATCGTGCTCGATCACGATAATTGAATGACTTTGCGCCAATGCTAAAAGGAGATCTCCGACTTTCTCGGTTTCTTCATCGGTTAGTCCGGCGACAGGCTCATCGACAAGAAGTAAATCCGGAGACTGAGCCACTAACATGCCAATCTCTAGACGTTGTTTTTCGCCGTGAGAAAGCAATGCAGCTTTGATGTCAGCTTTGAGATCCAGCCCGATCGTTTCAAGCAATCCGGCGACGGTTCGTTGTTCTGCGGTCGGACGTTTTCCCACGATCGCATTCCAAACCGTCTTATTTCGATTGCAAGATAGTTCTAAGTTCTCCCGTGGTGTGAGATTCAGATAAACCCGTGGTGTCTGGAACTTTCGCCCGACTCCTAATCGTGCAATCTGGTGCTCTTTCAAGCCTTTCGTATTGCGACCTTTGAAATGGACATTCCCGATCGTCGGTTGCGTTTTCCCTGTAATTGTGTCGAGAAAGGTTGTTTTTCCGGCTCCATTCGGACCAATAATTACGCGCAATTCGCCTTCATCCAGGTCGAAATTGAGATTATTGATCGCCTTGAAGCCATCAAAACTAACCGTCAGATTTTCGATTTGCAAGATTTTCCCGCTCATATTGCACTTCCGGATCTTCTTCTAAGCTTGGATAGGTTGCCAATTTGCGCTTGCCCATAAACTTCGATCGCACGAGTTCGACCCCTTCGTTGCGAATCCAACCGATGATTCCACCCGGCAGAACAGTCACAACCGTCAAGAACAATGCACCTTGGAAAAAGTACCAAATTTGCGGAAACTGTTCACTGAGAATACTTTTGGCAAAGTTAACAATCAGCGTTCCAAGGATTGCACCGACTAAGCTGGCACGACCTCCGACTGCAACCCAGATCACCATCTCGATCGAGAATGCAATGTCCATCGCTTTCGGTGAGATGATCCCAGATTGCACCGTAAATAATGCTCCTGCAATCCCCGCCAGCGCTGCTGAAACCGCAAACGTCAGCACTTTAAATCCGGTCGGATCGTATCCTGAAAATCGCATCCGAGGTTCATCATCCCGAACTGCCACTAAGAGCTTTCCAAGTTTGCCGCTCGTCAACCATCGGCAGAGTGCATAAGCTCCCACTAACAACCAAATCGTTGTGATGTAGAACATCCACTGCATCGGAGCGTCCCCGACGGTTTGACCAAAAAAGGTCGTCGTATCGGTCTTCAATCCGTTCGTTCCATTGATTAGTTTTTGCTGACCATTGAAGAAGTTGAAGAATACAATCAGAGCAGCTTGCGTCAGGATCGAGAAGTAAACGCCTCGAATCCGGTTCCGAAAGACGAGATAACCAAGAATGGCTCCCACGATCGCAGGTAAAGCGACGATCGCAAACAAGGTAAACGGGAATGAATAGAACGGAATCCAAAACGCTGGAAGCTCATTCACTCCGTACAGCGTAAAGAAATCGGGTAACTGTCCAGCGGGAATCTGCAACTGAAGGAACATTGCGATCGCATATCCACCCAGCGCAAAGAACAATCCATGTCCTAAGCTCAAAATCCCGGTATAGCCCCAAATCAAATCGATTCCAAGTGCGACGATCGCTAATGCTAAAAATCGCCCTAGCAAGCTCACTCGAAACGCTTGACCGATGCCAATCAGAATATTCGGCACAATAAAGATCAGGGCAAGCGCGATCGCGACAACGATAGCAGCTTCGATGAGGATCGATTTCTGCTTATACCAAGGCGCTCCTGTGTTCACGATAATTTCTCCCTAAGCATCCACAGTTCGCCCTTTCTGCGGGAACAGTCCAGCCGGACGGAATTGCAGAAACACAATAATCAATGCAAACACCATCACTTTCGCCATACTAATCGTCGAGAAAAAGCGGAAGAATTCAGACAATGGCGGAAAGAAGCTAAACGCATCCACTAACACATTCGATCCGATGATGTAACTCGCAGTCCCGATCGCAAGTGCTGCAATGATACTACCGACCAGTTTTCCAACACCGCCCACAACGACAACCATGAACGTATCGACGATGTAGTTCTGTCCAGTATTAGGTCCAACTGATCCGAGCAAGCTCACGGCACAACCTGCAATCCCAGCGAGTCCAGACCCGATCGCAAACGCCAACGCATCCACTTTTTGCGTCGGAATCCCCAAGCAAGCACTCATATTCCGGTTCTGTGTAACGGCTCGAATTCGTAAGCCCCACGGGGTTTTATTGAGGAACCAAAACACACCGAATACAGCAGCGATCGTCAAAAAGATAATAAAAATCCGGGCGTACGAAAACTGAGTTCCCGCGATCGATAATCCACCGCGTAACCATCTTGGAGCCGTCACATCGACATTTTGTGCTCCAAACCACGGTTTCGTCACAGCTAATCCGTAGAGTTGACCGACCGAGTTACTCAGAGCGATCGCAACCGCAGCCGAGAGCGGCAAGAGAAGCGCGATCGACCATCCTCGAATCTGGTCATAGTTCGGACGACGCGCCAAAATCCACATTGCACCAAAGTACAAAGCACAGAACACGCCAATCAGGATGATCAATTGCCAACTCACACTCCGAACAAACTGCTGCAAAATCAAGCTGACACCCCAAGTTGCCAGCAATGTTTCGAGCGGTCGCCCATAGAGATAGCGGATTACGCCGCGCTCTAGAATAATTCCAAAGATCGCAGTCACGATAAACGCCGCGATCAATGCAATGAAGAAGTAGACACCGAACAGAGGAGTGTCTTTCAGCGCGTTCTGTACCACATACGTCGTGTAAGCACCGAGCATCATGAACTCACCGTGCGCCATATTGATCACGCCCATGAGTCCGAAGACGATCGCTAATCCCAATGCTGCGAGCAACAACACTGAGCCGACGCTAATCCCACTGAAAATTCCGTTTAAGAGTCCTGATAGCAAAGCTTTCTCCGTGTTTTGCTAAATGAACCAACTCGTAGAGCTAACTTCTTGCGGAAAAAAGCTCTACGAGACAGCGTAAGAACGTTGTTCGACTTAGGTGGTCTTGAACTTGCCACCTTTCGCAGGATCAGACCAATCACAAGAGAAGCCTTTCGTCTCTGCAACGAATTGGTTCCACGGTACGGGCTTCACAGCTTCCTTAGATTCAGACACGATCTTGAACAGCGCATCATCACCGACTTCACCAATCCGGACATACTTCGACAGGTGATGGTTCGGATTCATGGTGACTTTACCTTCTGGTGCATCGAAGGTCTGACCGTAAGCAGCAGCTTTCACTTTGTCGAGATCATCCGCAGTTCCAGCTTTCTCAACGGCTTGCTTCCACATATACACGCCAATGTACGCTGCTTCCATCGGATCGTTCACCACTCGATCGTTGCCGTATTTCGCCTTGAATGCTTCGACGAATTTCTTACTAGCAGGCGTATCCACCGTTTGGAAATAGTTCCACGCAGCAAAGTGACCTTTGAGATAGTCAACGCCGATCGCTTTGACTTCTTCTTCTGCGATACTGACCGACATCGATGGATACTTATCTGGAGTCAAGCCCGATGCTTGCAACTCTTTGAAGAATGCCACGTTGGTGTCACCGTTCAAGCTGTTGTAGATCACGCCGCCGTTGGGCATTGCTTGTTTGATCTTGTCTACCACAGGCTTCACTTCGGTGTTGCCCAGAGGAATGTAGTCTTCACCCACTTCTTTGAGATTCGATGCAGCAAGTTGGGCTTTGATAATCGTATTTGCGGTTCGTGGGAACACATAGTCTGAACCGACGAGATAGAACTGTTTGCCTTTGTTCTTGAGTAACCAGTCAACCGAAGGCTCGATTTGTTGGTTGGGAGCCGCTCCAGTGTAAAACACATTGTTCGAGCATTCTTGCCCTTCGTACTGCACCGGATACCAAAGCAAGTGCTTCTTCGACTCGAATACAGGTAGAACCGCTTTACGGCTTGCAGAAGTCCAGCAACCGAACACTGTTGCAACCTTGTCCTGGTCGATCAATTTCTTCGCTTTCTCGGCAAAGGTGGGCCAATCGGAGTTTCCGTCTTCAACCACGGCTTCGATTTGTTTGCCCAACACACCGCCCGCTTTGTTGATTTCTTCGATCGCTAATTGTTCTGCATCAACGACGCTCTTTTCAGAGATCGCCATCGTGCCGGAGAGCGAGTGCAGAATCCCGACTTTGATCGTGTTACCTGAAGCAGTCGTGTTGGCTGCGGGAGAAGCAGCAGGAGCATTGCTCGTCGTTCCCGTGGTTCCTTGAGGCGGAGCACAAGACTTTAATAGAACGCTCCCCGCAGCGGTGGAGCCAAGGATAATAAATTCGCGCCGTCCAAATGATTTTGTCATGTCCAAAAGGTGTAGTGACGTGGTGAACCAAGCCAAAGCGATCGATAATCCCGAAAAGGGCTATCTCTGCGGAGGAGCGGTTCGCAGTGATATCGCAGTTTCAAGCTTCAGTAATAACTCTGAAATACTAGGGCTTGAATTTTCAGCAAATTGTATAGCAAACTACTTTTTAAGCATTGTTTTGTTATTTTTGCTTCAGGTTCAGTCCTGCGTAGGTTGACACGAACTCGATAATTTTGTCTAATCCATGGCGAGTTTTGAGGTTTGTAAAGACAAAAGGTTTTTCTTCTCGCATCAATTTTGCATCCCGCTCCATAACTTGCAGATCTGCCCCAACATAAGGCGCTAAGTCAATCTTGTTGATCACAAGCAGATCGGATTTTGTGATACCAGGTCCACCTTTGCGAGGAATTTTGTCGCCGCCTGCAACATCAATCACATAGATGTTCAGATCGACGAGTTCTGGGCTGAAGGTTGCAGCTAAGTTATCTCCGCCGCTTTCCACGAAAATTAACTCTAAGTTTTGAAATCGGTGTTCAAGTTGCTCGATCGCAGCTAAGTTCATCGACGCATCTTCCCGAATTGCCGTATGTGGACAGCCTCCGGTTTCGACTCCAAGAATGCGATCGGGTGACAGAGCTTGCGATCGCACTAAGAATTTCGCGTCTTCCTGCGTGTAAATATCATTGGTGACAACGGCGAGGTTGTAGCGATCGCGCATTGCCTTACAAAGTGCATCGACCAAAGCCGTTTTACCGGAGCCAACTGGACCCGCGATCCCGACTCGAAAGGCAGTAGAAACCAGAGTTTGAGTCATGAGAGCTTTCTAAAATTTCGCTGATCTTAATGAAATACCACGGGATTAATCGATTACCGTGAAAGAAAATCATCACTTTAGAATTATGTTGATTGACTTTGCGAAAGAAGGAATCAGCGGATATCAGCGAGTGTTCGATCGCGCTCCACAGTTAACGAGTGTGGCAGCAGGTTGGGATGGAATTGGCTTCGGGTATGACTATATGCCACCTGGAGAAACGACCGAAGTTGTTTCGATGCAACATACGCTTGCTATCTTTACGCATACGAGCAAATCTCAATTGGCAGAGCGATCGATTGATGGCAAGTTTCACCGCGAACACGTTGCAAACGGCAATATGGTGCTCGTTCCGGCTCACGTTGGCTGTCAGAGTCGGTGGTTTGAATGGGGTGGTGTAATTTTCTTTAGCTTCGATTCGAGCAAACTGAATCAAGCGATCGAACATTCTCACATCGAACTGATTCCACAATTCGCACTGGATGATCCACTCGTTCATCAGATCGGACTATCCCTCAAGCAAGTTCTAGAGCGTGATGGTTTTGCTAGTCGCTTGTATGGTGAATCATTGACGAACGCATTAATGGTTCATTTAGCAGAACATTACTCAAACCGAAGAATTCTGATTCACGAATATACTAACGGCTTATCTCGATCGCGGTTACGTTGCGTTGTTGATTACATTGAATCTCATTTAGATCAGGATTTGGGATTGAATGAACTCGCAGCGATCGCGAAAATGAGTCCACATTATTTTTCTCAGTTATTCAAACAAGCGACTGGAACCACACCGCATCAGTTTGTGATTCGATCGCGGGTGGAACGGGCGAAGGAGCTACTAATAAAAGGGGAAATGTCGATCGCAGAAGTCGCTAAACAAGTCGGATTCGTCGATCAAAGTCACTTGCACCGACATTGTAAAAAGCTTCTGGGCGCGACACCGAGAATGATTCAACAATTCTCTCAATGAGCGAACAAGATTCGCTCATTTTTGGCTGTAGCAGAGTCATAGAACTATCATAGAGTCCAGTCCACTTTATGCTTTAACCCAAGGCAAGGTCGCATCATGAATAGAGAAGGAGTAAGGGTGTTCTTGTCTTATTCTCACAAAGACCAGGCGTTGATTGATCAATTAACTGCTTACTTAGCCGCTTTGAGACTGCGGGGCGTGATTCAGTTCTGGACAGATCAGCAGATAGAATCTGGGACAGAATGGAGTAAAGCGATCGTCTCGTATCTCGATTCAGCAGATATCATCCTTCTAGCGCTGAGCGTGGATTTCCTAGCTTCAGAGCATTCTTCAGCGGAAGTAGAAAGAGCACTAAAGCGGCATGAGATGAAACAAGCTCTTGTTATCCCGGTACTGCTGCGACCTGTGGACTTGTCTGGAACGCTTTTCGCCCATCTGCAAGGTTCGCCAAAAGGTAAACCAATCACGCTTTGGGAAGACAAAGATGCCGCTTTCTTGAGTGTTGCAAGAGAAATTCAGCGAGCCGCAGAAGCGATAAAAGCGCAGGCTGCGGTGAGTGATTCGTGAGATTATGCGAGATTTGATATTTGTTAGCTACAGCCACAAAGACAAAAAATGGTGGACTGCGCTTGAAACAATGCTCAAGCCGCTTGAGAAAAAATTACCTGTTGAAGTCTGGGCTGACACAAGAATCAGAACAAGTCAGCTATGGCGGTCTGAGATTGATCAAGCCTTGGAAAGAGCTTGTGTTGCAATTCTGCTGGTCAGCCCTAATTTTTTGGCATCTGATTTCATCACGCGACATGAACTGCCTCAGTTGCTAGAAGCAGCGGAACAGGGCGGTTTGTTTGTTGCCTGTTTGCATGTCAGTCACAGTCTTTACGGTGAGACAGATATTGGAAGATATCAAGCACTCAATGATCCGAGTCGAACCCTTGATCTCCTCAGTCCAGGGGAACGAAATCGGCTTTTGGCTAAAGCTTGTCTAGAAATTAAGGCTTTAGCGCTCCTGAGTCAAAAGTTAACGGATTCCTGATTCGCCCGACTTTCAGCAACTCGGAAGAATATCCAAAAAATCGGGCGAATTTACAAGACAAGTCAGAGGTGCGATCGCAATCCTGGAAGTAGCGAGAAAAGGAGCGCACTGATGGGTTGGATCGAAACCAAGACTGAACCGATGGTGATCAATATGGGACCTCACCATCCTGCAATGCACGGTTGTTTTCGCATCATCGTTACCTTAGATGGCGAAGATGTAATCGATTGTGAACCTGTGATCGGCTATCTGCATCGCGGCATGGAAAAGATCGCTGAAAACCGTACTACGACAATGTTCGTTCCTTACACAAGTCGATGGGACTATTACGGTGGAATGTTCAACGAAGCGATCACAGTGAATGCGGTTGAGAAACTTGCTCAGATCGAAGTTCCGAAACGTGCAAAATACATTCGGATGATTCTGCTAGAACTGACCCGGATTGTGAATCACTTGTTGTGGCTGGGTCCGTTTGTGGGAGATGTCGGAACACAGGCATTGTTCTTTCCGACGATGCGCGATCGAGAACTCATCCTTGATCTTTTTGAAGCGGTTTCTGGCTACCGCATGATCAATCACAACTATTTCCGCGTCGGAGGAGTGGCAGCGGATTTACCGTATGGCTGGGTGGATAAGTGTGCGGATTTTTGCGACTACATGCCGCCAAAATTGGATGAATACGATCGATTAATGAGTGACAATCCGATTTTCAAACGGCGGACGGAAGGAGTGGGAGTACTCGATCGAGAAACTGCAATTAATTGGGGAGTCACCGGACCGATGTTACGAGCATCAGGCGTGAAATGGGACTTACGCAAAGTCGATCATTACGAATGCTATGACGAACTCGATTGGGACATTCAGTGGGAAATCGCAGGGGATTGTTATGCTCGATATCTTGTCCGAATTCGGGAAATGCGAGAGTCGATCAAAATCATTCAGCAAGCTTTGAAAGCACTACCCGGTGGCGCTTACGAGAATTTAGAAGCGAAACGAATCGAAGCAGGTACGAAATCTGAATGGAATCGCTTTGACTATCAATTCATTGCTAAAAAAATCGCTCCCACGTTCAAAATCCCAAAAGGTGAACATTATGTTCGAGTCGAATCCGGGCGAGGTGAACTCGGAATTTTCATTATCGGTGATGACAGTGTATTTCCGTGGCGGTGGAAAATTCGCCCCGGAGACTACAACAATCTGCAATTGCTACCTCAATTAGTTCAAGGCAACAAAGTAGCGGATATTTTTGTGATTTTGGCGAGTATCGATTTAGTCATGGGGTCAGTCGATCGTTAAAAAAACCGCCATAATGAGACCAATCAGCGAATTCGATCGACATTGATCCAACTTTCGCTGTATCCTCAAATTGAATTTTAGGGAATCCGCGATCGTGCCTCCAACAAAAGGACAACCAGTTTCTAAAGGCTTCGGAGTTGGGCTACAAATTTGGCTCTTGTTTCTGATCAGTCTCTACGGATTGGGCTATCCAGCGCTCTACAGTATTGCGCTCGGTGCGATCGGGGGAGTTGCCAGCGGCTTTATTGTTGATTGGTGGATGACGAAAGAAGAAGATATCGAGCCGAAACGGATACCTATAAGTAGTGATACAGGCGTTGAGCAAGAAACCCGACTCCGCAAACGCCGCCCCAATTCCGCCCTGAATCACCGCAAACGCCGCCGAGAACGCGAACCTGTGACAATCAAGACGATTACCAAATTCTTCCAGCGTCCCCAAGAGAACCAAAACGAGGATAGTTAATTCTTAGCTTCCGCACTGTCCCCGCTGTCTCAGCAGATGATCACACAACACCAACGCAACCATCGCTTCAACCATCGGAACTGCTCTCGGTAAAACACACGGATCGTGTCGTCCTTTCGCCGCTAAGGTCACGGCTTCTCCAGTATTCGTGACCGTCTTCTGTTCCTTCCGAATCGTGGCAGTCGGCTTAAATGCGACTCGAATCACGACGTTTTCGCCGTTCGAGATGCCACCCTGTACGCCGCCCGATCGATTCGTGACTGTCCGAATTCGCCCCGCCTCATCAGTGTAAAACTCGTCATTATGTTCGCTTCCGGTCATCAGCGTTCCGGCAAACCCCGAACCGATCTCAAATCCCTTCGTTGCTGGAAGTGACATCACTGCTTTCGCCAAATCTGCCTCAAGCTTATCGAATACAGGCTCACCGAGTCCGATCGGAACCTGACGCGCCACACATTCGACCACGCCCCCGATCGAGTCTCCTTGTCCGCCCATTTTCTGAATCAGATCGATCATCCGTTCTGCACAATCCGCATCAGGACAGCGCACAATATTGCTTTCAACTTGTTCTAGAGTCACGGTGTTTGGATCGATCGCGCCTTCAAGATCCTTAATCCGTTTCACATAGCCAACGATTTCGACTCCGAACTGTTTGAGAATTTTTTTCGCGATCGCACCCGCAGCCACCCGCCCGATCGTTTCTCGTGCCGACGATCGACCACCTCCCGCAACCGCACGAATTCCGTACTTCGCATCATAAGTCGCATCTGCATGAGAGGGACGATACTTCACAGCCATATCGCTATAATCTTGCGATCGCTGATCTTTATTGCGAACCAAAATCGCGATCGGCGTTCCCAAAGTTTTCCCGTCCACAATTCCAGAAAGAATCTCGCACTGATCCGCTTCATTCCGAGGAGTCGTAATCTTGCTTTGACCGGGACGACGACGATCGAGTTCAACCTGAATTTCTTCAGCCGAGAGTTCGATCAACGGAGGACAGCCATCGATGACGACTCCAACCCCGCCGCCGTGCGACTCACCAAAAGTACTAATCCGAAATAAATGACCGAACGTGCTGCCCATGTGGAATTTTTGTGGAATTTTTTGCTTGATTAAGGTCTCGATCGTACCGGAAAATTGCCTATCCCAAGATAGATCCTCAAATTTTAAGAATCTTCAACGATTCAATTTCGTCATTTAATCAAGGAATTCAATCAATCATGATGTCTTTGTTAAAAAATACGGTTCTGGGTATCGGAATGGCGCTTTTGATTAATACTCAAGCGTTTGCTGCTGAACGAGTCGTTCTCAAGTACAAAATTCTGCGCGAATCGGTCTCAGTTCCAGAACTCACAACGTTTGCTCAAACGGGTCAAGCTTCACCGGATTTGCAGACTTATTTTCGCTTATCAGGTCAGCGTCCTGAAACCGTTCGCACTACCTTAACCCGTCCGATTAAAGTCGATCCGGTCTTGCTCGATCGCGTTCTTAACAGCCCACTCGGAAACGGCATCTTAGACCAATTAGGACAAGCCATCCAAACACCGAAAGGTGGAGCCGAACGCCAAGCCCTTCGAGCCGCTCTAACGCTTTCTGCCAGTGGTGACGGGACGATTACGATTTTGGAAATTCTGCAAAACTATCCGACTCAAGAAGTTGTAGTCGATGGCGATCGGATCGAAGTGGCGTATCGTCGATTGAATGAATTTGTCGATCGCTTACGCAATCCGTTAGGACGAATCCTTTCTCTCGGTCGGATTTTTCGATAAAAAGGCAATCGCTCACCCGCGGCTAGTCGAGGTCTACTAGCCTAAATATTGTTGAAGATAACTTAACGTCAAGAGCTTCGTTTCTGCTACAAGTTCTTGACGAAATTCTCGATCGCGCTTGAGAGACAACCATAGAAGTTCAGTAATCGTTTTGGTAATCACCATCGCAATCTGTTCACACTTAGCAAGGGGCAGACTAGGCTGGCGAGAATGGAAAAACCGAGCGAATTCGTCCACCACTTGATACTCGACTTCATCAATTTTTTCGATCGCAGACCACGTAATCGTATCCAACAGTTGCTCAAAGACTGCACGAGAGCCGGGATAGTCTGTATAAAACTGATCGAACACATCAATCATCTGATCAACATAAGTCGGTAACGGTAAAGTGAGCGCTTGTGCTGTATGCAGATCGAGAAACCTCTGGCACTGAGTCTGCAAATAGCGGATTGCAAGTGCTTTAAGAATGGCTTCCTTGTCTGGAAAAAACTGGTAAAGCGAACCAACCGAGACTTCTGCACGAGCCGCGATCGCTCTCGTTGTTGTTGCTTCGTATCCAACTTCTAAAAAGAGTTGTTCTGCAACATCCAAGATTTGCTTCACCCGCTCTTGGCTGCGATTTTGCTGAGGTTGCCGCCGCATCTTATTCGATTTTGGGGAGCGTGAAGAATTGCTTTCAAACATGGACACTAAGTTCTGAACTTGACAAACATGAACACTGTTCATATATTGAAAACGTGAACAGTGTTCATATTGTACCTTCATTTCTAAAGATTTTCGTTGCATGAGAACTCCAGATTGGCTGCCATCTCTCCCGTTTCTGAACCGAACTCGTCAAATTTCTCCTGATCAAACCCATTTTGATACGATCGTGATCGGTGCAGGTGCATCAGGGTTAGCCGCTGCCCGAACGCTGCAAGCTGCTAAACAGTCCGTGCTAATTCTTGAGGCTCGCGATCGCTTAGGTGGAAGAGTCCATACCAACTATGACTTTGCCCCTCATCCGATTGAGTGCGGTGCAGAGTACATTCAAGGCGAAAAGGTTTCAACTTGGAAATGGGTGCGGCGTTATGGGATGAAAACCATTCCGACGTTCGCGAAAGACGATCGACAATTCATGTACGTCAATCGAAAACTACTGCCATTTCGCGAATGGTCTTCGCTACCTGGAATGGAATTTCTTGATTTTCGATCGTTAAAGAAGAATGGACTCTACCAGTTATTGACTAATTGGATTCGTTCTGGAAAGCCTGACCTCTCCCTAGCGCAGTTTCTTGATGCACACCAGATCGCTTTATCGCCTGAGATTTATCGCATTGCCGATCACTATGTCAGTGCTAGTGCCGCGATCGATCTTGATGAACTCGGCATTTACGGGATGATGGAATTGACTTATGAAGATGGGGAGCATTTTTTTCGGCTCAAGAATGGCTACAGCCGTTTGATGGAGAAGGTTGCAGCAGGATTGCACATTCGATATCAAACTCCCGTGACTCATGTTCGGTGGAGTGCAGCAAGAGTCGAAATTCAGACGGAGACAGGTATCACGTATACCGCGAAACAAGTTGTGATCACACTTCCACTTGCTTTGTTACAGCAAAATGCGGTGGTGTTTGAACCTGAGTTACCAGACACAAAGCTATCCGCGATTCATGGACTTGGCTCTGGCTCAGTCACGAAGCTGATTTTGAAATTCGATCGACCGTTCTGGGAAAGAAAGCAGGAAATTTTCTTAACGACTCTAGATACCCAAATGTGGTGGCGACCTGGTTGGGAACAGAGCAATGAACAGGCAATTCTAACCGCCTACACGGGCGCAAAGGGCGCAGAAAAACTTGGTTCACTTGGGAAAGAAGGCGCGATTCAAGCAGGATTACAAGATTTAGAAACGATGTTTGGGGTTCAGCTTAGAGAACGATTACACGATGCGATGTTTGTGAATTGGCAAGCCGATCCCTATGCACGAATGGCTTACTCTTATGTTCCAGTGAACGGTGCGGGATTACGATCGCAGCTTGCCCAACCGCTGGATCAAGTTCTCTTTTTTGCAGGAGAAGCAACCCATCGCACTCGCGCATCGCTTGTTCATGGTGCGCTAGAAAGTGGAACTCGTGCGGCTCACGAAATCCTATCGTCGAACCGTTCACGCGCTAAAAATACATAAGCAGCCGACCTGATACGATCGACTGCCTCAATCAAACCTAAAAATCTTAGTAAGCCAAGGTTTCGAGCGTTTCGCGCAAATATTGGTGTACCAGCGCATCTAAATCGGTTTCCTGGAAAGTCCGATCGATTTGCCAACGTTGGAAGCCAGAACTTTCTGCGATCGCCAGCTTCAAGCTATCCCACATTTGAGAATCGCTGAGGTTGGCAGAGTCGGTTGAATTTGCCGAAGAAGAATTTGCCATGAGAAAACCTTAGTGTGAGAGAGCAACAGACGATCTGGAGCATTTTATCAAACGTCTGCAATATATCCAGGATAGCTTACTTACCTGTAGCGTCTGTGCCCCCGGAGACATTTTGAGCAGACTCACCAATATGGCAGAATTTGGCAAATACCAAAAATCTGTATGAAACGCTTTTTCTTTCTGAGTTTGATTGCGATCGTCACAATTGCTCCGGTTGCAAAATCTTTTCCGCTCGATCGCACATCTCAAGGCATGGTGACATCCGCTCATCCCTCTGCCTCTGAAGCGGGATTAGAAATGCTGAAACAGGGTGGAAATGCGATCGATGCCGCAGTCGCGACCACGTTAGCGATCTCAGTCGTAGAACCCTTTTCTGCTGGAATCGGAGGCGGTGGCTTTCTCATGTTCTACCAAGCTCAGAAGCAGGAGATGAAAGCGCTCGATTTTCGGGAACGTGCGCCACTCAAAGCTTCTCAAAATATGTACTTAGACGCTCAGGGCAAGCCTCGTCCGAATGCAAGTACCGATGGATATTTAGCGGTTGCGACACCGGGAACGATTGCAGGTCTTTATCAGGCTCACAAGCAGTATGGGAAACTGCCTTGGAAAACTGTAGTTGCTCCAGCGATCGCATTAGCAGAATCAGGTTTTCCCGTAAGTCATCGATTCACAGAAGCGACCGAATCCCGAAAGTTTCAAAATGCAGAAGCCCGTCGAATTTTTACGCGCAACGGTAAGCCATATCAGCCGGGTGAAATTCTGAAACAGCCGGAATTAGCAGCAACTTTGAAAGCGATCGCGGTTGATCCAAACGATTTTTATCGCGGCAAGATTGCAAATGCGATCGCTCAAGATATGCGATCGAATAACGGATTAGTCACACTCGAAGATCTAAAACAATATCGCCCAATCTGGCGCACTCCAGCCTGTGGAAGCTTCCGCTAGTCGCGAGTTTGCTCGATGCCGCCGCCTTCTTCTGGTGGAGTTCATCTCCTGCAAATTCTCAATCTCATCAGTGATACCGATCTCAAAACATTAGGCTGGCGAAATCCTGATGCGCTGCACTTATTAGTGGAATCGATGCGAATTGCTTATGCCGATCGAGCAACTTACTTAGGCGATCCAGATTTCGTCAAAGTTCCGGTTAGTGCCTTGATTAGTTCCGAATACGCCAAACTGCGACGACGAGAAATCGATCCGAAAAAAGCCGCGAGATCAGTCAGTCCAGGCGATCCGGCAGTAATTCAAAGACTCTCACGCGAATCAACAGAGACGAGTCATTTAACCGTCGTGGATCGCGATCGCAATGCCGTTAGTCTGACATTTACAATTAATCTCGGATTCGGTGCGGGCATTGTCGCAAAAGGAACGGGAATTGTTTTGAACAATGAAATGGATGATTTTGCGATCGCACCCAACACCCCAAATGCGTTCGGACTACTTGGCGGTCAAGCGAACGCGATCGCACCCAGAAAAACGCCCCTTTCGAGCATGACTCCGACGATCATCACCGAAAATGGCAAGCTCCGAATGGCGGTCGGTGCACCAGGTGGCAGCACAATCATCACAACGGTTTTGCAGACGATTCTGAATGTCTTGGTGTATGACATGGATGTGAGAAGCGCGATCGCGGCTCCTCGAATTCATCACCAATGGCAACCCGATCGATTGAGTGTCGAAGAACGGGGACTTGATCCGTTAACGATCGCGGAATTAGAACGTCGAGGGCATCCGATTCGACAGCGCGGAAAATGGGGAAATGCAAATGCGATCGTCGTTCTACCTGATGGATCGCTCGAAGGTGCGGCTGATCCACGCGGTGAAGGAACAGCAACCGGATATTAAAAAAGGAGCGTCTAATTGACGCTCCCTTCAAACTCTTGATTCAGTTCAGTTACTCGCCCCAACCATCGTTTCGATTCGTATCGATCGGGCGATAATCCACGTATCCGCCATCATCGGGCTGGTTGATATCTTCGATCGCATTATTCCGACGCGGACGGGCGTTATTTCGAGCGGAATTGCGGCGCGGACGAACATCTTCGCGTGGTTCATCAAACGACTCATCCCGACGCGATCGAGGCGTTCTCGATGCGGGTCTTAACCGAGGTTCGTCTGAGCGACTTGAGCGTTCCCGAATGGGGGGGCGATCGTCATACTCATCTTCGCGTGCAGGTCTGCGACGATTGCCTTCTCGCAGCGGAGTCCGAGATTCGCGAGTCGGAAAGCTGACGGTGTAAGGTTCGTCTTCAAACGCTGCCGTGTACTGAGAGCTAACGGGGCGATCGTCATCGACGATCGGAGTTGTACGCTTTGCCTGTTCGGTCGAGATCTGACGCAATCTCAAATTCTCAAACACGAAATAGATCGCGGCTGCGGTCAGCAACACTTGTCCGAACTGCATCACCGGGTCAAAACGCCAGCCGTAGAAGATCAAAATCAATCCACAGAGCAGCCCGACTGCTGAGAAGAAGATATCGGTATCGCGAGCAAGCTGAGGACGGAACGATCGCACTGCGTAAAGGGAAGCCCCGCCCACCGCTAGGACAATCCCAGAGATACTTGCCAAATTGAACTGAAAATTAACCATGTCTGGTCTCCAAGGATAAGTCCATGTTAGCGGCTTCTATCCAATTTCTCCACGAAATTCATACTTTTGGATAAGCGAAAACCCCAGTCTGATCGGCAAGCGTCCAGGCTCTGAGGTTCCACTCTAATATAACTGGTCGAATCGAATTGACCAGAAGTTTCTATTCAATCTTTCTAGGAACGTTGAATCTTATCTTTTTGGCTCACGAAAATGAGAAACGCAGTCGCGGGAATCACAACGATCACAACTCCAGCTAACAGGCTGAGTAAGAAATTCATCAAAGAAGGGGTCATATTGCTCCGTCCTTATCAACAACACGCAAGTCTTCATAATTTTAATGGTTCGTCATGCTTTTGTATAGCGGAGAGATCGCGGTAAGAGTCGGTATTCGAGGGTGTGCGCTTCTCGATAAAATGAATGTAGAGTTACAAAGCTTAAAATTATGGATGTGACCTCGATCGCGCTTCTGTCTCTCAGTCTTCTACTCGGTGCGATGACGTTTCTGTTCATCTTCCGAATTGTGCTGACCTGGTATCCGCAGGTGGATCTAGAAAAATTTCCGTTTAACTTGGTGAAAATTCCGACTGAGCCATTTCTAGCCCCGACGCGCAAGATTATTCAACCGCTGGGCGGCGTGGATATTACTCCGATTTTGTGGGTCGGAATTTTCAGCCTGCTGAGAGAGTTGTTACTCGGTCAGCAAGGCATTTTCACGATGATGTTTTGAGTTGGGATCTCATTTGTGATCCGGCATCATCACCTTATCGACGAAATTCGTGTAGATGTCGCCTTTCTGGAATTCGGGCGTTTCAAGGATGCGCTGGTGGAAATTGATCGTGGTTGGTAATCCGGTCACAGCGCATTCTCTGAGCGCGCGTTTCATTCGCAGAATTGCAGAAGGTCGATCGCTACCCCAAACAATTAATTTTCCAATCAGCGAATCGTAGTACGGCGGGATTTCGTAGTCGGTGTAGACGTGAGAATCCATTCTTACACCGGGACCACTTGGGGGTAGATAACCGCTGATTCGTCCGGGACTGGGGCGGAAATTATGATCGGGATCTTCGGCATTGATGCGGCACTCGATCGCATGTCCTCGCAGTTCGATTTCTTCTTGGGTGAATCGCAGGGATTCCTCTTGAGCGATGCGAATTTGTTCTGCAATCAAATCGATGCCTGTAATCATTTCGGTTACAGGATGTTCGACCTGAATCCGAGTATTCATCTCCATAAAATAGAAGTCGCCAGAACGATCGAGCAAAAATTCCACCGTTCCCGCACCGACGTAATTGATCGATTTAGCGGCAGCCACGGCAGCGGCTCCCATGCGCGATCGTAGTTCTGGTGTAATTGCCGAACTCGGTGCTTCTTCAAGCAATTTCTGGTGTCGTCGCTGAATCGAACATTCCCGCTCACCAAGATGCACGACGTTACCGTAACTATCTGCGAGAATTTGAAACTCGATGTGTCGCGGATTCTGAACGAATTTCTCAACGTAAACCCCTGGATTGCCAAATGCTGCTTCTGCTTCTCCTTGGGCAGCGTGGAAGAGTTTACTTAATTCATCATCCGACGGAACGAGCCGCATTCCTCGACCGCCACCACCCGCAGTCGCTTTGATAATCACCGGATAGCCGATCGCTCTTGCAATTTCCCGCGCTTCTTCTTCATTGTGAACCAATCCCTTACTGCCCGGAACCGTTGGCACTCCGACTCGCTGCATCGTTTTTTTCGCGGTCGATTTGTCTCCCATTGCTCGGATCGCATCCGGGGTGGGTCCGATGAATGAAATTTGGTGATCGGCACAAATCTCTGCAAATCGAGCATTCTCGGCTAAAAATCCGTAGCCTGGATGGATTGCGGTGGCGTTCCGAGTCAGAGCAGCGGCGATGATGTTGGGGATATTGAGATAGCTTTTACCGCTGGGGGGTTCGCCAATGCAAACGGCTTCGTCGGCTAACTGAACGTGAAGCGAATTACGATCGATAGTCGAATGTACCGCAACAGTCGCAATTCCAAGTTCTTCACAGGTGCGAATGATTCTTAGGGCAATTTCCCCCCGATTTGCAATCAGAATTTTTGAAAAACGCATGTCAGTAGCCTAGATCCGTAAATGTAAGGATAAAGCGAATGGGGGTACACTGCGTAGATTTTTGCTCAGGGACAATTACAAGTCGGAAGATGACGCATCACCGCAGGCGCGATCGCACTCCACAAGGGCGTATTAATCCCCGCAGCATCGAGCGCTTCGGCTGACCAAGTATTACAAGTTCGTAATGCAGAATAATATCCAGTTGCAGCGAAAAAGCCATCGGTCGTCGCGGCTCCAGCTTTGACATAAATTAATTTGCCTTGTGGATCGCGTGCGAAAGAGTTTTGGAGGAAATTCACGAAGCGGAGATACTGTTCTCGATCGACTCCCACACATCGGATATTATCGGGTTTCACACCATAGCCTTGAACATACATTACTGAAGTATTTCCGGGTCTAAACAAGACTCGACCAATATCGAATACATTCATCTGCGACCAGTCTGCGACCTCGGTATACCAAATGCGATCGCCCCATCCCATCTTGAGATATTGATAGTTCTCGTTCGTATCGCTGCCAATTTGCTGCAAACTGAGGAATTTTCGCCAATCGTAAACGCCGTTATCGATTGGCATGATTAGATTGACGTGCATCGCATCTCCTTGAACATAGAGGCGATAAGGCTGATTGTCACAGGATGCGGTTTGATTCCAGCGGCGTGGTGTGAAAAAGCCGATCGTTAACCCACTTGCAAGTAACAAAACTCCACATAAGACACCCTTACCGAGACGAGCAAACGCAGTACGATACTTCATGAGGCTTTCAAGGGTAAACATTATGGGCAGAAAACCAACTCCCACTGAAAAAAGAGTGACGCTATCGGGGGTGAGTTGGCAATCGTTCGAGGAATTGCTGGGTGAACTTGGACAAACTCGAACCGCGCGTTTAACTTATGACCGTGGCAAATTAGAAATGATGACACCGCTCGAAGAACACGATCGCTGTTTGCGATTGATCGAGTCTTTGATTTTGGTGTTAGCAGATGAACTGTATCTAAAAATCTATTCGTTGGGTTCGGTGTTGCTGACACTTCCGGATCTGGGTCGCGCCATTCAACCCGATGCAATGTATTCGCTGCAAGAGGTACGACTTCAGAAACGGGCGGAACTTGATATGAGGCGGGCAGAGCCACCGGAATTAGCGATCGAAGTTGCGATCGGGAAAGGTTCGCTCGATCGAGATTCTATCTATGTGTCGATGGGCGTTCCTGAGATCTGGCTCTATACGACAACCGTTGGCGATGATGTGCTGAAGGGCAGTTTACAGATCTACCAGCTTCAAGGAGATACATACATCGCCACTGAAAACAGTAAATTATTTCCCGCATTGCCAGGAAAACGGGTGCAAGAATTCTTAGAGCAGAGTGATACGATCGGATTAGCTCAAGCTCTGATCGTGTTACGAGAATGGAGCAAAGAACAACTTTGAATCGACTATGACACTAGAACAAATTGAAGCGGAAGTCCTAGCATTACCAAAAGAGGTTCAAGCCACTTTACTCGCTCGTTTGCTTGGGCATTTAGGAGAAACGGAAATTGTAGACGCAGAAGCCGCAGAAGCTTGGGCGGACGAGGCTGAACGGCGCGATCGAGCAATGAACAACGCAGGAGAAACGGGTACACCTGCCGAAACGGTTTTCCGCAAAATCCGTACTTCTCTACAATGACATCTGCAACTTTTAATTCGCTGGCAGAACAAGAACTAATTGATGCTGCTGACTACTACGAGGCACAGAAACCAGGTTTAGGCTTGGAGCTTTTAGAAGAAGTTGAGCATTCGATTAACTTTCTGGTTCGCTTTCCCGAAGCTGGGGCAAAAGTTCGCGATTCAATTCGTCGGCTTGTTCTGCCCAAGTTCCCCTACTCAATTTTGTACCGAGTGGTTGAAACCGGACAGCTTCGGATTTTAGCGATCGCGCATCATAAACGCAGACCTCAGTATTGGATCGATCGGGATTAAGGAAGAATCATTGCAGCGATCGCTTCGAGATAAACTCGGCTAAATCCTTCCGCTTCACTCAGCGAATACTGCTCGATCAATCCTTGATGCTGCGTTGAAACGGTACTGCCTTGTTTGATCACCACTTTGGCATCTTCAAAAACATCTCGCGTTAACGTCATCTCGGTTTCAGTTGGATCATGCAGAATCACTAAATTGCTTCCGGTGTAGAACATTCCAGATCGTTCCAGCACTGATTCAGGATATTCAGCAATCAATAGATCGAGCTTCGGATGCCGCAATAGATTCTGCACATTCGTGTTGTAGTCCGAATGTAAGGGCTTTTGAGAGTGATTGATCAGAACACCGTCTTGGCAGACGGCTCCGATCGTCCAATGGGGATGATGTCGCAGAATATAAGCGATCGCTTCTTGCAATTCTGAAATAGTGACTCGATTAAATGTAATCACCGGAATCCGACCATTATCACCCGTGTGAAAGAACGTTTTCAGAATGTGAGATGTCACATCAACACTTTGACCGACTGCGGGTTTCATGTGCATGAACACACCCGGAGCCGCATTGATTTCAATGATGGCAAAGTTACCTTCTTTCCAAGAGCGACTCAGATCGCGAGTAATGATATCAATCCCTAAACAAGTCAGTCGGAAGTGTTGAGCAACATCCTGAGCTAAGACAACATTATCCGGGTGAATGATTGAAGTCGCATCAATGCTAAGACCCCCAGAGGAAAGATTCGCAACTTTGCGGAGAAAGACCTCTCGATCGCGTTCTAAAACACTTTCCATTGATAGTCCTTGCTCGACTAAGTATCGCTCCATTGCATCATCGACCTTGATTTTCCCCATCGGTGAAGTCGGAGTATCACTGCGATCGCTCGAACGATTCGCCCGATGGATCAATTGCGCGACCGTAGAAGTTCCATCGCCAATCACCGAAGCAGGACGGCGTTCGGTTGCAGCTACAAACTTACCATCCACACAGAGCAATCGATAGTCATTGCCTTCGATACTTTGCTCTACGATGATATCGATCGCATGATCCGGTTCAACTGCTTCGACCGCTCGATTGAATGCTGCTTCTAAATCATCATCGTTGCGAACATTCGCAGTAACACCAATTCCTTTGTGTCCAACAACAGGCTTTACTGCAACGGGATATTTAATACGATCGACTGCACTAAACGCTTCTTTCAACGTGCCAACAATTCTGCCTTTTGGAACCGGAAAGCCTAATGTACCTAGAAATGCCTTACAGTCATCTTTGCGAGTGGTGAAGTCTGAATCGATATGACTATCCCCATCGAATGTCGTTGCAATACCGCGAACTTGCTTGCGACCGTAACCATACTGCATTAAGCCTTCATCCCAAAGATAAAAAGTCGGAATGCCTTGAGATTGAGCCGATTTTAGCAAGGCGTAAACCGTTGGACCTCCAAAGACCGATCGACGAAATTGCGCTTGTAAAACTTCAATGTGATCACTAATCGCAAAATCGCGCCCCTGAGAAATTGCTTCAAACCAATCCCACACGGAAAAGAGCAATTCGCGACTGGTACGCCCGTGTAAGGTCTCGAATGCAATACGATCGAACTTTGGACAAGTTTTCAAACTCCACTGTTGTAGATGCAAATCCATATCAAGTTGACTGACTTGCGCGACTGTTTGAGCAAACAGATCCGCATGAGATTTGAAGTCAATCTCTCGAAAATGAGGATAGCGATCGCTAATTACATCAACATATTTTTCTAATGGTAATGGGTCTTGATTTCCGGTCTGGGTGAAATCGAAAACGGTTGCTGCGGTTGATAAATATGGATTTGCGCCGATGTAATAACGGATATTAAAAATATCAAAAACATCCGTTTTTCTTGCATTCACACGGCTTACTTCAGAAAATTGTTCGACCACCATAAAACTTTTGTGCCCCTTTCTACGTTGCGACTGTACTTAACGAATGATGTCGATCGCGTCTATCCATAGATGTTTTTTCGCTATCACAAGACGTAGAACTCTGGCAGGGTGACAAAAGCACTCAGAACACATTAAAACCAAAGCTAAATCAAGAAAAGCTAACATTATGAATACCTCTACAGAAAACCAACTGCGCGAAGAAGTTCATGCGCTTGCAGAAGAAGCCTTTCACCTGCATCTCATCTCTGGCTATGGTGATGGGGAGTATGATGGCGAGTATCAGATTGTTTACAAGGGTAAACCGAGACATCTGCCATTAGAACGCGCCAAAACGTTTTTAATCAATCTCATGCAGCCTGAAGTGAAGAGTTTTAATCAGTTTCGGCTTGGTTGGATGTTGTTAATGGAAAGCTATCGTCGTCGATCGAATAACCCGCAGTAGCCCTAACTTTGTTGCATTTCTTTATTCAAAGTGTATTGAAATCTACCGTTCGGTTGTGATGTCAGAACGAGCAAATGTGATTCAGTAAACATTGAATATTGTGACTGGAGCAAAGTTATGGTGAGTCAGATTGACACTCAGAGTCAGGACAGTGTGGCGCTTCCTGAGACACATGGGGAGTTAATTATCATTGGTGGTGCGGAGGACAAAGAAGGCGATTGTCGGATTCTACGGGAGTTTATTCGACGAGCAGGCGGCTTGCAATCTCGGATTGTTGTGATGACGGTTGCAACCGGATTGCCCGGTGAAGTAGGCGAACAATATATGGGGATTTTCCAACGCCTAGGCGCGGAAGATGTTCGTGTGGTCGATACGGCACATCGTGACAATGCCAGTGATCCAAAAGCGATCGAAGATGTTTCTCAAGCAACCGGAATCTTTTTCACCGGAGGCAACCAAGCTCGTATTACCGAGTGCATTAAGGATACAGAACTCGATGCAGCACTCCACAAACGCTTTGAGGAAGGCGCAGTAATCGCGGGAACGAGTGCAGGCGCAGCAATGATGCCCGATATGATGATTGTGGTGGGTGAAGGAGAAACAAATCCTCGACGCGAAGTCGCAAAAATGGATCGGGGGATGGGATTCTTGCCGAATGTAGTGATTGATCAACACTTTGCACAACGTGGACGATTAGGACGATTGTTATCGGCTTTAGCTCAACAACCTGCAAGTTTGGGCTTTGGAATTGATGAGAATACTGCGATCGTCGTCAGTGGCAAAATTGTAGAAGTTGTGGGTGAAGGTGCTGTAACGGTTGTGGATGAATCGACTGTGACGCATAACAACATTGAGAAGCTATTGCCCGATGAGGATTTAGCATTGTGTGGTGCAACGCTGCACATCTTACCGAGCGGGTATAAGTTCGATTTAGAAAAGCGATCGCCGATCGTCAAATAATCGGAAATTGCAATTATTGATCGTCGTTCATGGCGCGAAATCTTGTAGAGACGACCCGGCGGGTCGTCTCTACGTCATCGGGTTAAACGCAACATTGACCGCATAGTTTTCCCGAATGGTCATCAATTCAGAACGGTTTCCATAAACGATCGCCAAATCGAATTCGGTTGCCAAATCTTGTACAAGTCAGCTTTCGCTTCTTCTTCGCTGATTTTGTCATGCGATCGACGATACAAATAAACAAACGCCGACACCCGCATATTTTTCGCACAATGCACAAAGACCGATTCATCTGAATGGGTTTGCATCACGTCTGCGAATTGATTGAAATCGTCGATCGTTGGATTTTCCCAAATCACAGGAATGTGAAAATACTGCATTCCCAAACTTTCTACAATCTCGCGTTCATTCTTAATTGCACCTTCAGAAGTTGGTACAGCCAGATTGATCACAACGGTATAACCTGCATCTCTAATTGCAGTAAATTGTTCGATCGTCGGTTGTCCAGCGGTTGCAAGTCGATCGTTAATTTGAACAAAATTTTGAATGGCTTCCATATTAGAAATGGTTCCTTTTTTCACGAATCGCGGTGAAAGTTGCGAGCGCATCCGATTTTCCAACTGCTTTTTGAATCTCCGGATCATCCCAGCGCAAAAAAGGATTAATTCGTTTCTCTAATCCTAAATCGGATGGAATCGTCGCTTGATTTGCGGCTTGTACTTCGGTCAATCTCGCTTGCAGTTCAGAATTTTGTTGCTCGATCGTCAATGCAAATTTCAAGTTCTTCAGCGTATACTCATGAGCGCACCAAACTCGCGTATTGTCTGGTAATGCTCGAATCTGACTCAGAGAATTCATCATTTCAGCAGGCGTTCCTTCTTTGAGTCGTCCACAACCCACCGAGAAAAGTGTATCGCCGCAAAATAGTTCTCCTGGCTCATCGGCAATCGGCGGAAAGTAGTAAGCAATGTGACCGCGAGTATGTCCAGGAACAAAGAGAACTTCAGCAGTCCGATCGCTAAATTGCACCCGATCGCCTGCATCCAATTCCACAGACAGTCCAGGAATGCGATCGCGATCGCGACTTCCGCCATACACGATCGCATTGGGAAAGTGCTTCAGTAGCTCCGTATTGCCTCCGACATGATCTCGATCGTGATGCGTGATAAAAATCGAAACTAGATCCACCCCTAATTTTTCCAACTCTTTCAAGACAGGCTGAGCATCTCCCGGATCAACGACAGCGGCAATTTGCTTCTCCGCATCGAATAATAAGAAAATATAATTATCTGAAAGCGCAGAAATCCGATAAATTTGCATAGGACTTGAAATTTCCTTAAGTTCCGTGTTTGTTCCGATCCTGAAATCGTCAATACTGAATTTCGTAGAGAGAACTGCTTAAGATTTTACTGAGTCTTGATGAAGTTCTCATCTAACCTTTGTGTGTCTCCCGAAAAAACGCGCAACAGTAGAAAAGGTAGAAAGCCTGTGACTTTTTGCTGAAGTTCTACTTGTGTTTGACTAGCCCCCGTTAGACCACGAAGCGACGATATCTATGGTAAGAGCTACTCCCAACCGATCCAATTTGCCGACGCAGCGAATTCTCGATCGTATTCTCGCAGCGCACCAACTCAACCGCCACGAACATTTACATCTGGCTTCCTTGTTGCTTGCGAATCATCGTCTATCTCCAGACGAGCGACGACAAATCAACCAAATTTTTGATCAGATCCAATCGGGTCGCATCAAGCTCATCGACGAAGGATTCTCGCCCTCATGAATGTGATTCAAGCCAGTGCTTGGTTTCCACCGGATTCGTTTGGTGGAGTCGAGGTCTATTTGGATGGTTTAGTCGAGGACTTACGGGCGATCGACTTAAATTGCAAAGTGGCAGCGGCTCGAAATCAGAGTCAACCCACGATCGAGCAATACAACGCAACCGAAGTGTTTCGCTATCCAAGTCTAGAGACATTTCAGGCTTGGTTAAGTGAGAATCGGAGCGACATCTATCATCAGCACACGTTAAGAACTGATTGCGGTCTTCCTCATTTACAGAGCGCGAAACAATTGGGAATGAAGACGATCGTGACTGTTCACATGCCCGATATTTCTTGTCTGCGTGGAACGATGATGCAAGGTGGAACTGCGGCTTGTGATGGTGAAATTAGAATTGATCGCTGTAGTGCTTGTTTAGGTGTGTCTAAGCGCGTTCCGACTTGGCTTACTGAGACATTGAGTTATTTACCGAGTCCGATCGCTACTTCGATGCGCGATCGCTTACGTCAGTCTTCCGATGTGCGATTGCGGCAATTAGGAACCACGATCGCGACTCCGAGCCAGATTCGCCATCAACACCAGCAATTTGATCAAATGGTGGAACTCAGCGATCGTATTGTTGTGGTGTGCCAATGGCTCTATGATGCGTTCGTCTTAAACGGTGTGCCTGAATCGAAGTTGATGTTGAGCCGTCACGGAGTTTTACCGACTGCAAAACCGCCAGATAAATCGCTTAATTCCCCGATCAGAATCGGCTTTCTCGGTCGCTGGCAAGAAACGAAAGGTGTTCAGATCCTCGCTCAAGCCCTTCAACAAATTCCAAATGTGCCTGTAGAACTTGTGCTCCATGCCACTCATGCGGATCAACATGGAGCAGCAAATCGGGAGAAAGTTAGCACGATCGCTCAATCTGATTCTCGAATTCAAATTAAGCCCCCGTTATCGCGATCGGAAATTAGTGATGCGATCGCGCAATTCGATCTCTTAGCAGTTCCCTCACAATGGATGGAAACGGGACCCCTAGTGGTGCTGGAATCGTTTGCAATGGGAACGCCTGTGATCGGATCGGATTTGGGTGGAATTGCAGAATTGGTGAAGCATGGGATCGATGGTTGGTTAGTGCCAGCAAAAGACGTGAACGAATGGGCGAAAGCGATCGCGTTTCTTGTTGAAAATCCGAATACGATCGCGCAACTGAAACAGAATATTCAGCCCGTAAAAACACGGGCAAGGGTCGCTACAGAGATGTTTGAGCTTTATCAAAGCTTGATGCGGGCATACTGAGCGAACTGGGGAATTGCATCTCTTGGTTGTGCCTCCGTTCCCCATTTCCTGATTATGAAAGTTTCTATCCTTACGCCCAATTTTTCCAAAGGTGGAGTCGATCGAGCGTATCTCCTCGCTCAAGTCCTGAAAAAACTGAATCACGAAGTCGAAATTCTTGGATTTCTATTCGGTGAGAAAATCTATCCAGAACCGCCCGCTGACTTGCCGATCGCTTGTCTACCGGGTTGCAAGTTTCCGCAGTTTTTCGCTTCGGTGGGTCAATTGCTCGATCGAATCGATGGCGATCTGATTTATGCCGTGAAACCAAAGCCCTCAAGTTTTGGAGTCGGACTGTTGAAAAAATTGCGATCGCGCATTCCCGTTCTCTTAGATGTGGATGATTGGGAATTAAGCTGGACAGGCGGCGACGAAACGCGCTACAGACCGCGATTGAAACAATTTGGGCGGGATTTACTCAAATCAGATGGCGCATTACGATCGCCGGATCATTTCCTCTATTTGCAATGGATGGAGCGGTTAACGGGCTATGCAGACGAGATCACGATCGATACAAATTTCCTACAAAAACGTTTCGGCGGAACCTATCTCCCAAACGGCAAAGATACCGATATGTTTGATCCGAGCCGATACGATCCGGTGGAAAGTCGGCGCAAATATGGCTTATCCGATTATCGGGTGTTAATGTTCCCAGGGGCATCGCGTCCGCACAAAGGATTAGAAGATGTTTTAGTCGCGCTCGATCGCTTAAATCAACCAGATCTGCGGCTCGTGATTGTGGGAGGCAGTCCGTATGATGACTACGATCGACATTTGATTGAAACTTGGGGCAAATGGGTGATCAAACTTCCGCCCGCTCCTTTTTGGCAAATGCCGGAAATTGTTGCAGCGGCTCATGTGGTTGTAGTTCCGCAGCGAGATACAGTCACGGCTCAGGCGCAATTTCCGATCAAGCTGACTGAAGGAATGTCGATGGCGAAACCGATTTTGGCGACTCGTGTGGGTGACATTCCAGAGATTTTGGGAGAATTCGGCTACCTAGTTGATCCGGAGTCGCCCGAACAATTGGCAAATGCGATCGAGGAAATTTTTCAAGATTGGGACACCGCAGAACAGCGAGGGCGAGAACTGCGATCGCGCACTGTGGAGAACTATAGCGTTACTGCGATGGCTCCCATCTTGGCGGGTGTGCTCGATCGCGTGAGTTCAGACCGAAATCGGGATAACTAGAAGCAGTTCTTTACCAGAAATTCGTAATGTCCTACGTATTTCTGCTTGATCGTTTCCCCCTGCTTTGCGTATGTCCCCAAATCGATTGTTACTTCAATTTGCCCTTCGTCGTCCGCTCTGGATTGCATTAACGATCGCGTTCGGTTTCTCTGGCGCATTGTTCAATGGTGTTAGTACGATGCTCATTATCCCGGTAGTGTTGGGATTGCTGGGCGAAGAAGTAAACCTCACAGGTGCGCCTCCACTCTTACAGAAAGTGTTTTCGGGCTTGGCACAGTCTGGTGGAGAAGCACAGTTCCTATGGATGATGGGCTTCATTCTGCTGGCAATCTTGCTCAAGAATGTCACGAACTATGCCAGCACGATGACTTCGAGTTATTTATCTCGATCGCTCGTCAAAGACATCCGCAAAGAAGGCTTACAGTTATTGCTCGATGTCGATTATGACTTCTATATCAAAACTAAAGTCGGGGATTTGATCAATCGATTAGGGGGCGAAGTTGGATCAACCGCAACGGCAATTCGAGTCGCAGTATTGATGCTTTGTACCATGATCACGATTTTGGTGTTCACTGGCATCTTGCTATCGATTTCTTGGCAGTTGACTTTGATTACAACAATCATGTTGGCAATCGTGTCTTTATCGAATGGGTTCTTTGTCAAACGAGCAAAGTACTTTGGACAGCAACTCTCAGATCGATCGCGTGATTATTCGGTCGCTGTGTTAGAGATGCTGACCGGAATTCGATTAGTTAAAGCAACTGGTAGTGAACAGCATGAATATCAGAGAATTGCACATCTGATTGATGCACGAGAAAGAGCAGACTTTGATTCTCAGACGAATTCTGCATTGATTACACCTGTGAACGAAATGGCAGGATTAACGGTGGTAGTGGCGATTTTGCTGTTAGGTCGATTGTTCTTCCGAGGACAACTCGAATCGCTTTCGACAGTGCTGTTGACTTATCTATTGGTGCTGTTCCGAATGTTGCCTTTAGTGGGACAGCTAAATAATGCTCGAAGTGTGTTTGCGAATCTTGCTCCGAGTGTTGCTGTGGTCACTGACTTTCTAAAACGTGAAAACAAGCCGTTTATGTCTAGAGGGCATGTTCCCTACGATGGAATGAGCGAGGGGATTCGGTTTGAGAAATTAGAGTTCGCTTATCCAGGGCACGATCGACAAGTTCTAAATCAAGTGGATCTCTGGCTACCAAAGGGAACGACACTTGCATTAGTCGGATCATCAGGAGCCGGAAAGTCAACGTTAGCGGACTTACTACCGCGCTTCTATGATCCGAATGCGGGGCGAATTTTAATTGACGATCGCGATCTCAAAGAATTTGAAATTCGATCGCTCAGACAATCAATGGGTATCGTTAGCCAAGACACGTTTTTGTTCAATGACTCAGTGCGGAACAATCTTGCGTATGCTCGCAGAGATGCAACGGATGATCAAATCATTGAAGCTGCAAAACGGGCGAATGCGTATGAGTTCATTGTGAAATTACCTCAAGGCTTTGATACCTTGATTGGCGATCGAGGAGTCATGTTATCCGGTGGACAACGGCAACGATTAGCGATCGCTAGAGCATTGTTGCGTGATCCAGATATCTTGATTCTCGATGAAGCGACTTCTGCACTCGATACGGTTTCAGAACGATTAGTGCAAAGTGCGATCGAGGAACTGAGTCGCGATCGAACAACCTTAGTGATTGCTCACCGACTTTCTACGATTCAGAATGCAGATCAGATTGCAGTACTCGACAAAGGGCGCGTTGTAGAAGTTGGAACACACGGAGAACTACTGAAGCAGGGCGGATTGTATGCCCAACTTCATGCGATGCAGTTTTCAGAAGAACCTCAGACGGTTTAGGGTGAAATGCGATGAATGGGATTTGTACACTTGCAAACGATCGAGTGTTTGATCAGTTAGTTGCTCTGCTTAATAGCATTGAGATCAACATTGGTCAGGACACTCCGGTATGTATCTATCCGTTTGATGATCAGCTAGATCGAATTCGGGCTGAAATTGAGAATCGTCCGAATGTCACTATCTATGAGGATCAAGATTCGATTCGCGCTTGGGATGAGTTCATGCAGCGGATTGCACCAGAGCGATTAGATCAGAAACTGCGGCTGTATGGGGCACATCGGCGGTTTTGCGCGTTTGATGCACCGTTCGATCGCTTTATCTACATGGATGCGGATACGTTGGCGATGAGTCCAATGAATCACATCTTTGAACAATTGGATCAGCATGATTGGGTCGTGTACGATTTCCAGTTTCTTGATCCGACCAAAATCTATAATCTCGACTCTCCGAAGCTACACGATGTGTTTCCGAAAGAGCGCATCGATCGAGAAATTTTTTGTTCTGGATTCTATGCGGCAAAGCGCGGATTGTTCGATCACAAGCAACGAGAAACAATGATTGCTCAGTTAGTCGCAGGCGATCGAGAAATTCTCTACGGTGGTGCAGGAGAACAGCCTGTTTTGAACTACATGGTAATGAAATCGGGGATTAAATCTTGCAATCTCGCTCAGCTTTTACCGTTTGGACAATCGACGGGTTGTTCAGTGACTAGCAATCACTTTGATGAAAAAGACCATGTTTTATACGATCGAGGACTTCGCCTGACGTATGTTCACTACATTGGTGTGAAACCACAGCGAATGGAAGAAGTTTGTAGTAGTGGAACTGGTAACTTTCCATATCGTGATTTGTTCTTGCACTACCGATTCTTACATGAGCCAGAGAAGCGACCTGTATTGAAAGAAGCACCGAAACCGACCTTTGTTCAGAAAGTTCTAACTAAGTTGAGACGAGCATGAAACGCGGAATCTATATTGTTGCGAATGATAAGGTTATCGAGAATGCGATCGCGCTTCTCAACAGTATTCGATTGTTCGATCCAGATGTTGCAATCTATCTGATCCCATTTGATGATGAGTATCAGAATGTTCTTGCAACTTTGAATCGCTTACACAATGTGCAACTGTTTCCAGATTTGGAACTGTTGGAACGGTTAACGAATCGAGTGGGGGAAATCTTCGATCGAGACTTCCTAAAGCTACCCAACAAAATGCGAAAGCTGGCAGTTTGGTTTGGTGTACTCGATGAATTTCTCTACATTGATACTGACATTGTTGTATTTGACAAGATTTCAGATACGCTGAACCATTTATCAAACTGTGACTTCTTTTGCTGTGACTATCACTATTCGAGCGAAAAACTGAGAAATATCTTTTCGCCTGTGGTGAAGGACACTATCTTCAGTGATGAACAGCTACAAGATGTGTTTAACAGTGGATTCTGGGGATCTCGCAAAGGAGTCATCACCGAGGAACAACTGTACGAAGTGCTGAAGGATTGTGCTCAGCATCGAGAGTACTTTGATTTTACTCAAGGCGTGACGGATCAACCGATTCTGAACTATCTCATCTTGAAGTGTTTCGATCGACGAATGAATTTAGTCAAGCCACCAGAAAATGCTCCCGGAAGCTGGGCAGGCTCGAAGCATTTCGAGGATCGACAGTATGTTTTATACGATCGAGGTCAGAAGCTAAAGTATCTCCACTGGGCAGGCATTTCAATTCGTCCGGGTGCGCCGTACTGGGACTTGTGGGAACACTACCGATGTTTACATGAACCGAGTTCTGCATTCTGGCGCAAACTCTCGCGACTCGTGCCATTCAAAGCTTAATCAGGAGTTCGATTGATGAAAGACGGAATCTATATTCTCGCGAATGATGTGGTGTTCGATCAGTTGGTCGCACTTCTAAATAGCATTGAAATGAATATCAGCCCAGAGATTCCGATCTGCATCATTCCATATAATGATCGATTGGATAAAGTGCGATCGGAGATTGCCACTCGTCCTCAAGTTTCGTTGTTCGAGAATCAAGCATCGATCGAGCGTTGGGAATCATTCGCGGCGCAAGTTTGGAAGTCTCACGATCGTGCTCAACAAGCATGGAGCGAACGACAACTTCCCGAAGTGTATCGAGTCGAAATGCACCGGAAGCTGTGTTGTTTTGATGGAGAGTTCGATCGATTTGTCTATTTTGATGCGGATACCTTAGCACTTAGCCCACTTGATCCGATTTTTCAGAAGCTAGAACAATACGATTGGGTGACAAATGACTATCAATATAGTTCAGATGTGAAATATATCTTCGATTCACCAGAACTATCAAAAGTGTTCGACGCGGAAACACTCAAAGCTAAAATATTTTGTGCAGGCTGGTTTGCTTCAAAGAAAGACATTTTTACTGATGAAATCCTACGATCGCTCCTCACTTCGCTACATTCTGGAGAAGTCGATCTCCTTGCACTTTGGGGAACCGATCAATCCCTAATGAACTACATGGTGCTGCGAAGCGGAATCTCTTACTACAACTTTGCTGCAATTGGAACTGCACCCGGTTCGCACTGGTCCTCGACATTTGAGGAGCGCGATCGCATTCTCTACGATAGAGGGCGACCTCTAACGTACTTACACTACATGAGCATTCCATCTTCTGCCTTTACGCGCTTGTGTCAGGGCGAAGAAGCAACGATTCCATATCGAGAATTATTTCTGCACTATCGCTATCTCAAATCTCCGCAAGACCGACCGACCGCATTCAAATCGCCCGATCGCTTTTCTCAAGCTCGATCGATGATTACTCAATTTCGCAAACGGAAAATCAGCAATCTGAACCATCGATTCCGCAAGCTTAAACAACAATTGAACAAACTTCGCCCCTAAAACGTCATCGCAAACCGACACCCACGATCGAGTAAGATCAACCCTTTAAGGCGTGAGGAATCGGTTAGGAAGTATGACTCTAAGCGTAGTGACCGGAGCGGCGGGATTTATCGGCTCTCATTTAGTTGAGGCATTATTAGAACGAGGCGATCGCGTCATCGGAGTTGATCAGTTTAACGACTATTACGATTCCGCCCTCAAATGGAAAAATCTCGCTCACAGCCTGTCACATCCGAATTTCAAACTAATCGAAGCTGATATTCAAACCCTCGACTGGAACGCGCTTTTAACCGATGTCGAAGTGATTTATCACCAAGCGGCTCAAGCGGGAGTGAGATCGAGTTGGGGGGCTGGATTTCGTACCTACACCGAGCAAAATATTAACGCGACACAAATTCTCTTAGAAGCTGCAAAATCCGCGAAACACTTGCAACGCTTCATTTACGCCTCTAGTTCCTCGATCTACGGCAATGCGGAAACGCTTCCAACCACTGAAACGATTTGTCCTCAGCCTGTTTCACCGTACGGAATTACCAAACTCGCCGCAGAACAATTATGCGGACTGTATCATCAAAATTTCGGTGTTCCGACTTGTTCGCTGCGATATTTCACAGTTTACGGTCAGCGACAACGCCCCGACATGGGATTTCACAAGTTTCTCAAAGCAGCGTTGCACGATGAAGCGATCGTCATTTACGGCGACGGTCAACAAACCCGCGATTTCACCTTTGTCAGTGATGCGATCGCAGCAAATCTCGCCGCCGTCACGACTCCCGAAGCGGTTGGACAAATCTTTAATATTGGTGGCGGCAGTCGAGTCGTCTTAACCGATGTGATTGCAACGATGGAAGCGATTTTAGGTCGATCAATTCGTCAAGAAAAAATCGAAACAGCGATCGGAGATGCCCGTCATACTTCTGCTGATGTTTCTAAAGCAAAACGCATCCTGAACTATCAGCCGAAAGTCTCGCTAAAAGAAGGACTTACTCACGAATGGGAATGGATTCGATCACTGTATCTGTAGCCAGAGAGAACTGACAAAACCTCGCAGAATTCTGCTAATCCACTCGCTTTTGTTTCGATCGCCCAACAGCGCCTAAAGCTAAAAGTCCGAGTGCTACGGTCATTCCAGGTTCAGGAACAGGTTTTGGGGGAGGCGCATCAACAACAGCCCGGTAAATCGTAGCGTGAGAAAGATCTTGGGCAGTTCCTCTTTTATTCGTAGCGACTCCATCGGTCTCCCAAGTTCCACCAAAGACCGTCAGATCGTTCACATTCTCGAAAAAGTAAGCACTCCAGAAGTTACCCGCTTTTAGGCTGAGGACAAATGGACCTGTGATGCCAGTCGCGATGCTCCAATTGCCAGAACTAGAAGTATCTGGAGCGGTAAACGCGCCTTCGTCAGATTTGCCAACGAATGTCCAATCTGTGATTCCGTTGAAGACACCTGTTTTTAATTGGTTGAATAACGCTCCTGAGCCATCTCCTTGAGCGTCATTGCCAGAGAATGCTCCAATGCAATTGGTCGAAGCACCCAAACCAAAAGCGGTCACAGTTCCCGCTGAACAGGATACAGTGCTGGCATGAGCAGGCACAGAGGATGCCGACAGCAACCCGACCACCAACAGCGAGGCAGGTAGAAATTTCATAGCTTTCATCGTGTTCTAGGTGAATTTTGGTGTAGAAAGACAGCTTTACTGCTGTTTGCGTATTAACGCGGCTGTGGGGGTTAAGTGAATACTAGCAAGCCTTTGTAGAAATATCAGTACCGTATACAAGGTTTCACACAAATTTAGCTGAACATAAATCTTTGATGTTGCGATCGCTTCAGTATTTATTCGCAATCAGAATGCGGATATGTACTGTCATTTAGGGATACCTGCGATCGCCCGTCATCGAATCAAACAAAAACAATCGATCGAGATCAAATCGCAACGGTAAGCGATCGCCTAATTTCAAATTCAGTGCTGGATCAGTTTGCAAATTGATCGATCGACCTTCCAACACTGCCCGAACCAAAACTTCCCGCCCTAATGGTTCGATCACACTGACTTCCGCTACACAGTGAGGCTCTTGAGCATTTACAGAAATATGCTCTGGACGAATTCCTAGATCGAATTGACCGGGTGAAAGATTGAGTGAAACTGGAAACGACTGATTGCCGATTTGAAGACTCGATCCGGTGAACGTCGCTGAAATCAAATTCATTGGAGGACTACCGAGAAAAGTCGCAACCATGCGATTAATGGGTCGATCGTAGATTTCTTGAGGTGTGCCGATTTGCTGAATCTTGCCGCGATCGAGTACCACAATTCGATCGGCTAATGTCATCGCCTCCACTTGATCATGCGTTACATAGATCGTCGTAATTCCAACCTGTTGATGAAGTTGCTTTAATTCTGTCCGAGTGCCATCCCGCAACTGAGCATCGAGATTCGATAGCGGTTCATCGAGTAGAAAAACTTGAGGCTGACGTGCGATCGCTCTTCCCAGTGCGACTCGTTGCTGTTGTCCACCCGATAACTGTCTCGGTTTACGATCGAGCAAATGCCCGATTTCGAGAATTCTTGCCACCGATTCCACCCGCTCTTGAATCATTTTCGGTTCTGCCTGTCGCATCTTCAGCCCGAATGCAATATTTTCTGCCACGCTCATGTGCGGATAAAGCGCGTAGTTTTGAAACACCATCGCCACATCACGCTGACGGGCTGGGACTTGATTTACTAAGCGATCGCCAATATACAAATTTCCAGAAGTTGCGGTTTCGAGTCCTGCGATCGTTCTTAAAATCGTCGATTTTCCACAGCCTGATGGACCTACTAGCACCCAAAACTCGCCATTGGGAATCTCAAAGGTGATATCCTCAACCGCTGCGGATTTACTGAAACGTCGAGTAATGCGATCGAGTCGGACGGCTGCCATAAAAAAGGGTGGATACTTCTGTAAAACGAACTCGAAATCAAAGAAACGACTCTATCTTAAGGTGCATTATTTTAATACCATTGTAATTTAATGTTGTTTAGTGACATTCACCTGGATTGTTTTGGTTACTCCAGCTTCTGTTCTTAACTCGTCACAGGTCTTGATTGTAGAAGATGAAGCAGTGACGCGAACTGCGTTAACTGTACTTCTAGAGCATCAAGGCGCGATCGTAATCTCAGTCGGTTCAATTCAAGACGGTATTCGGACGATCGAGTCTGGATTTCAGCCAAATCTATTAGTCAGCAATATTCGCTTGCCGGACGGGAATGGGGCACGAGTGCTCGAAGCAGTTCGACGGCAAGATGTCGCACTCAAACGGCGAACAGTCGCGATCGCACTGACTGGAGAAGCGATCGAAATGATTCGCATCGATCCCGATTCAGCCGGATTCGAGGTCTATCTGCCTAAGCCCTATGACTCGGAAGTTTTGCTCAATACGATCGCTCGATTGATGAGCTAACCTACTCGGCGGGAAATTTGTGCGATCGCACGTCTTCGCAATATTCCTGCACCGATCGTGTGATTAATCCATTCAAATCAAGATAAGTTTTGGCGAATTTCGGCTTCCAAGTGCCCAATCCCAAAACGTCTGAAGTAACGAGAACTTGTCCATCACAGTGAACTCCCGCACCAATACCTATCGTTGGAATCGTTAACCGTTCGGTAATCGTTTGTGCCAATTCAGCGGGAACATGTTCAATTACGATCGAGAAAGCTCCCGCCTGTTCAAGCGCGATCGCTTCTGACAAAATCTTTTCTCCGGCTTCCGTCGATCGTCCTTGCTGGCGAAATCCCGTCTGCCTGACCGATTGCGGCGTTAATCCCACATGTCCCATCACCGGAATTCCCGCCTGCACCAATCGCGATACGGTTTCCGCCATCGCTGGATATCCACCTTCTAATTTCACTGCACCCGCACCCGTTTCTTTCAGAATCCGTCCTGCCGAGTGCATCGCTTGTTGAAAGCTTTCCTGATACGTCAAAAATGGCAAATCCACGACTAAGAGCGCTTCTTTGACTCCGCGCCGGACTGCCTTCGCGTGATGGATCACTTCATCAAGCGTGACGGGTAAGGTTGTATCGTGCCCCAGTGCCACCATCGCCATCGAATCCCCGACGAGAATCACATCGATTCCAGCACGATCGAGAATCGACGCGATCGCGTAGTCCCAAGCGGTCAGAACGGCAATGAGACGCTGTTGTTGTTTCCAGTGAATGAGTTGTTGTGGCGTGACGGGCATCGGACACTAAGAATGTAGAGGGGTGAATCCATTCTACGGCTTCCTATTCAACCCTGCGGCTGAACATTAAATGTGGTCGAGTTTCATAACTGGTCATGCTCACCCAAGCGAGTCCTTCGGTCGTGCCAACCCAAAGTTTGTTTCCGGTATCGGGAGCAAGAGATAAAACGCGATTCGAGGGGAGATTCGGCACTTGACCGACGATCGCACCGTTATAAGGATTCACGCGCAGCAGTCCAGTATTGGTTCCGACCCAGATACTACCTGCCGCATCGAAGCCTGTAGAAAGCACTTCCTGACCTCGGAGCGCAGTCACCGATCGTAGAATGCGACGATTCAGCGGATCGATTTTGACGAGTCCGCTCGTCGTGCCTGCCCAGAGTGAACCATGTCGATCGAGTGCCAGCGACTGAACCGCCCCTTCATCTAGATTTGAGGTGTGAAGAATTCTTGCGCTTGCCGTATCGATTTGCACCAATCCTTCGAGCGTTCCGACCCAAAGCTGACCCTCCGGATCTAACGAGAGGGCATTCGCACTGACACCCGGTAAATTCTTCAGTGTGGTCATGCGGAGACCTTGATCAGGACTGACGAGAGCTAAACCCGAATCAGTTCCGACCCAGAGAAAGCCACGTCGATCGACTAAAAGCGATAACACTCGATTCGACGGCAGAAATAGATTTTGAGCGGTGACTTCGTTTGTTTTCGGATCAATTCGCCAGAGTCCTTCGCTCGTTCCCACCCAAATTCGACCGACTCGATCTTGAGCGAGGGCAGAAATCGGCAGATTTGGCATTTGTGCCCGTGAAATCAAGCGTCCGGTGTTGGGGTTAATCCTGACTAATCCTTGTGGAGAAGCGACCCAGAGATTGCCTTGAAAGTCGCGCTGAAGGGCTGCTACTCGGTAATCGGGTTGAACCTCTTGTGGTAAAGGAGGAGCAACCGGAGGGGGAGCCGTGGGCGTAAAGGCAGGAGACGCAATGGATCTAGGTGCAACGATCACGAGACTTAGTAATACAGAAGCAAATCCGAAGCGACGACACGCGGAAGACATAGCCAATCTCGATAAAAACTGGTTTATTGTGCCTCAGAAGACGGAGATCGCAACGGGGGGAAACGCGGAATTGCAACCGTGGAATCCACGCTCGATCGACAAAAATTGCTAGAGTGAGGAATGCTCAACCTAATCTGCATCGACTTGGAACTGAGCCAACCGTAGAAACTCCATTTCTCAATGCAAACTGATCCGATCGTGCAATGCCCCAATTATTTCTGTCAGGCGCTCAATCCCGAAAGCCAGGAATTTTGCCATCACTGCCAAACGCGGATTCCGAAGCGGTATCTCTGGGCAGTAGGAGCCACCGAGCCGCCAGGGACATTAATTGACGATCGCTTTTTACTCCAGTCGAATCAGATTGCGCTAGATACCAAACCGGGCATTCCACCTACCGCGATCGAGGTTCCTCCAGCACTTGAGCCGTATTTGCACTTGATGGGAGAACGCCCCACGATTCCTCAACCGTATGCGGTGGCAGATGGAATTCTATTTTTAGAGTCGGCTCCGATTTATCCAAATGGAGCGCGATCACACCGGGGAGAAGATTTATCCGGACAATTGATGCCGCGATTGGTGCAAGTGTGGAATTCGAGCAGTGGATTTCGTCAGCTTCATTTCTTGCGGCAACTTGCACAACTTTGGCGATCGTTAGCGATTGAAAAAGCTGCCTCAACGCTGTTAGATCCGGATCTAATTTTTGCTGATGGCGATACGGTGAGAATTCTAGAACTCGATTTCAAGCCTGCAACGCTGGCAGATTTAGGAAAATTCTGGTCAACTTGGAAGGCTCAACCTGCGATCGCAGATTTCTTTGACCAGGTTTGTCAGAATTTGATCCAGGGAACGAGCATCGATGAATTGATCCAAGTCTTGGATTCTGCGATCGCGTCTCAGGCATCCCAACGCTCTTACCAAATTCAAATCGCTACACTCACCGATCAAGGTCCCAGTCGTCAAAGCAACGAAGATGCTTGTTACCCACCAAGCGGAACGAGCGGGGATCAGCCTTTAGTCATCGTCTGTGATGGAATTGGAGGGCACGAAGGCGGAGAAGTTGCCTCGAATTTAGCGATTCAAACGATCGTTGAAGAACTGCACTCGATCGAGCCAAATCACTTGGAATCGAGCTTAGAAGATGCGGTTTGTGCGGCGAATGATGCGATCGCGCAAAAAAATGATGCGGAGCGGCGACAAGAACGACAACGCATGGGAACGACGGTCGTAATGGGATTGGTTCAAGGACACGAACTATTTCTAACTCACGTAGGGGACAGTCGCGCTTATCGAATTACTCGCCAAGGCTGTTATCAAGTCACACTCGATGATGATGTTGCCTCGCGAGAAGCTCGACTAGGCTACACCTTTTACCGAGGAGCATTACAGCATCCGTCAGCCGGATCACTCGTGCAGGCTCTAGGAATGGGCAGTTCGAGCTATCTGCGTCCCACTGTGCAGCGATTTGTACTCGATCAAGATTGTGTGTTTCTGCTGTGTTCAGATGGATTGAGTGATAACGATCGCGTCGAAGAATACTGGCAAAGCGAGATCGTCCCGATTCTCGATGGCAAAACAAATCCGGCAACGGTAGCGCGAAGATTGGTCGAAATCGCTAACACGCAGAACGGTCACGATAATGTCACGATCGGTCTGATTCACTGCCAAACTCACGAAACTGGGAAATCAACAGCGGTGAAATCGATTCTAGCCAAACCGACTCAAGTCGTTGTACCTGCGACTTCTCCACCGGGTTTGAGAACCGAACTTCAACCGCGTCGAACGCCTTGGTTAAGAATCGGACTCGTTCTCTTAGCGCTATTTGGAATTGCGGGCGCGATCGCGGCTTTGTTCGCCCCGGAATTAATCACGAGACTCGGAACGCAAACCCCAACAGCGACCGCTCCAACCGTTCCCCCAGTTCCCGCCGCGTCTCCAGAACCGTTGACCTCCGGCACAATTATCCGCGTTGATCAAGACGAAGTTCGGCTCTTCCGTAAACCAGAGCAAGTCGGAGCCTTCATCTCGATTCCTGCTGGAACCGTTTTGCAAGTCGAAACCCAACAGCGATCGACTTCTGATGCGGCTCCTTGGATACGATTTAAGGTGTGTACGGCAAATAGTAAACCGCCGAATTTAGTTAGAGCGGGTGAAACGGGTTGGCAGCAAGAAGACGCGATCGCGCCCTACACTCGTCCTACGCTTTCCGCCGAACAACTCGGAGCCTGTGCGCCTACGAAACCGAACACCCCACCCACGCAATAGACTAAGATTAAAATTCCGGAGTTAACCCACCTGCTGATTCATGTCACCGTCTGAACCACCCTGTTTAAGTCTCGCGATCGAGCGGTTGCGTGCCTCTCAAGCTCAACATTTTGCGATTCATGTGATCGAAGCCCCGTATCGCGGTGGGTACTTGTTACGGGATTGTTTGTGGACAGATGAACTAACGCATCATTGGCGATCGTGGCAGGAAATGTTTTCATCGCGCGGTCTTCCAAATGTGCCGCACGTGTCGCAAGTAGTAGCTCCTCCAGTCGAAGCGCTCGAACCGCCGATCGGTCAACCGCTCCCCCGCAGTACTCGATTGATGCAAAATTTGGGCATTAGTCTCTGGCAGTGGTTATTTGATGGCGTAATTCAAGGCAGTCTCAATCGCAGTCAGGGAATCGCTCAGGGACAGAATAAAGCGTTGCGATTACGGTTAGATGTGCGTGATCCCGATCTGATTTCGATTCCGTGGGAGATCATGCAGAGTGATGCTGGAAAACAGGCGATTTCTCTAAGTCAGCAGCTTTTATTCAGCCGAACGACGAGTGATGTGGATGGGTTGCCTGCATTGCGATCGGAAACCAGTTTGAATGTGTTACTCGTTCTCGGACAAGATGCGGCTCCGGATTTGCCGAGTGGATTCGATAATCACAAGCGCGATGAATTGAAGCGGCTGAAATTAGAACAAGAAGCGATCGCATTATCGAGAATTTTACGAGAGCGTCAGGGTGCGAATCGGTTGGCGGCTCCGTGTTTTGTCGATACGCTCTTGCAGCCGACTTCGGGGGAACTGATCGATCGATTAGAGAACGGTCATTATAATGTCTTGTTCTACGCGGGTCACGGGGTTCCGGCTCCCGATGGCGGTATGCTGTTCCTGCGCCCCAATCAGCCGATGAATGGAACCGAACTCGCACAGGTTTTAACCCGCTGTCGAGTGAAATTAGCGGTGTTTAATGCCTGTTGGGGAGCGCAGCCAGAAGATCAAGGTGGAAAGTCGATTCCTCGCAGTAGTTTGGCTGAAGTATTACTGCATCACGGAGTTCCGGCAGTTTTGGCAATGCGGGATTCGATTACCGATGAGGAAGCTCTCAGTTTTATCGCGACATTTGCTCAGGCGTTGACCGATCGAATGCCGATCGATCAAGCGGTCGCGGTCGCACGTCAGCACTTACTAACATTGTTTCGATTCAATCATCAGGCTTGGACGCTTCCGGTTTTGTATATGCACCCGGAATTTAACGGGGAATTGATTAAGCCGATCGAAGAAGGGATGACTCAAATTCCGCACACTCCCAGCCAGTTAGGACTGCAAAATCCAGTAGCATCACTGCGATCGCTGGAAGATTCTAAAATTTGGACGATTCGCGGCGGCATTATGAAAGTCGGCATGAGCGCAGAAAATGATCTCGTTCTGGCAAACGAACCCGGAGTTTCCCGCAGACACGCTGAAATTATTTATCGGAGTGCGGATCAGATGCAGCCCATGTATATTCTTCGGGATTTCTCGCGGTATGGAACCTGGGTTTCAACCGTCAACGGCTGGCAAAAGGTTCACAATTATGAAGTGCCACTTTATTCGGGGGCACAAATCAAGTTTGGCGGGTCGCAGAACTCGATTCTGGAATTTCTGGTTTCGCCTGCGGATGGACGAAATTAAGATCTGTCCTGGGAAATACGGATTTCGATCGTAAAGATTTGGAAATTTTAGGCGAATTAGCGTAAATTGATAGGTCAGTTACGGAACTGGTAACAATCGGGTTGAAGCTATAGCCATCAAACACACCAACCCTAAGTTCATTACAGATGCGGATGATTGTCATGGCACACGAAGCAGGTTCTTCTCACTCTCTTGAAATGCAGCAGGCGCTTTTGGATGCATTGCTCGAATCGGAAGCGGTATCAGTGCAGCCGGACAATGCTGATGCTGTAAAAGTCGAGGTCAAGGAAAATCCAGACAGCGCGATCGCTTATCCCTGGAATCCCGCTGACCCAGAATCGGAATCGTTCTTCAACACGTTGGAGCAGAAGTTCCCGATCGATTCCCTCTCGGATGCTGAAATGTCGGATCGGGCGGATGCGTTTTTTGCTCATCTCGATTCGCTGTTTGCGGCTCCCACGCTCGAATCGTCTCTGGCTCAAAAGTTTGCAACCGTTCCTCAATCGATTCTGAATGCGATCGCGCGTCAAGCTCAGAAATTGGCAAATTCTTCGGCAACGCTGGCAGATCAACTCGTTCTCTGTGTGCAGGAAGCTTTACCGCAGTGGGCAGACGAGGATTTACAAGTGTTGGCGCGTCCGTTGGCGTATTCGATGCGGGGTGAGGAACCAACCGTGAAAGCGACCGATTGGTCGAAATTGTCGGAAACCGAACAGGCGAAATTAACGTTAGCGATCGCCCGGTATGCGTTGAACGAGGTTCAGGATTAATCGCTTACATAAACAAGAAGACCGCCGGATTTGAATTCGATCTGGCGGTTTTTTGATGAATTTTTCTGATCGACCTACAGCAAATTAAACCGTTGCAATTGGGATTCGATCGCTTTCGGCAACAATTTCCGCAATTGCGTCTTATCCTTAAACGTCAATCGATTCTGACTCGGTAAATCGAACGGGAATTGTCCCGGCATGTCTGATCGCTCCATCTGCACCAGAAGAACTTGATCCGATCGCTTACTTTGCAGCGCATATCCCGTTTCGACGCAAACTTTCGGGCTTGGAATCAATAATGGAGGCGTATCGGGGATTTGTGCGATCGAGGTTCCATCGCCGATAAACAAAAGACATTGCCGAATCGATCGCATCAACGAGCTATTCAATCGAATCGCACCTTCACTCAATCGATGCGACTCTCTTAACGTAATTGGGAGACGCGATCGACGATTCAGGCTATCAATCACCGATTCGAGTTCGTCGCGCAACAAATCGCCGGAATCGGTGAACTCGGTTTGATATGAAAAGAAAATCTCTGGCTCCAAATTCGCCATCACTTCTTGTTTCGAGAAATAGATTTCATGGCTCGACAAATCGATATTAGAAATCGCGTAGCCGCCACTACCTTCGATATAGAATTCGACAATTTCTCCTTGGAGATAGCGTTGAAACCAGGTTGATTTCTTCACCTCGTCACTATCTTCTAGAAAATCAGCCCGTAATCCCGACTTCAGCAGACTATTTTTGCTCAACCTCAAATCGTGGGGACGTTTCTCAAGTTCCCGGATGGGTTCATACTGTTCTAAATACCACGCCTTCAGCGCAATGATCGCCATGCTGAAATCTGCCTTTTCGTTTAAAAGTACAACAACACCCAGTGCCTAATCTCTGAGTGACTTCCTCAAATAAGTCCATTCTAGATAGAGTTGCACAAATTGAACAGAAATTAATTTTTCATGTCAATTTAATGCAGAACTCTCTTGTACACAAGAAGAGGAAATATCAAATTTCGTGCGTTGGATGTTGTTGCCGTTGAACGAGACAGATGTAGAGTAAAACAGCGTCTTGACCTCTTGAATTGAACTGGATTTGGCTGTTTGATCTGCCGTTGTGAAGCTGTTAGTTGCTTCAATTTCAAACATACCACTTTGTCCCCAAGAGTCGAGCGATCGACACGGAATTTTACAGGTCTGCGATCGCGCAATTCAATCATTTTTTCAACTTGTAAATCAATCGATTTAGAAACATGAATTGCAAATTGTTACGCACACAATAAAAAAGCGGTTGTGAGAACCGCTGCTGTACAAGATTAAATCTGCGTAACTCTAACAATATTGACTGATATCTTCGCCACATTCATCCGCCAAATAACACAAAGCACGAAAGCGAAGTGCGACAACTTCGTCGTAAAGCGGATTCAACTTGCACATCGGCGGAATGTGGAAAAGTGTCCGACCAAATAATTTTACATCGCGCTCAAATGGACACTGAGCGGGAATACGTTCTGCCAGAAGATGGGCGAATCTAGCATCGCGAACTTCAAGACTATCGAGCTTACGACGAAGGGGAGCGAGGGGAGCAAATTTGCAAGTTTGGTGAGATGTAGCAGTGGTGAGTGGGTGAGCTACCCAACTGGAGAAAGCAATTCTGTTGTGACGATCGCGCTCTTGGGCGGAGCCGTCGAGTTTCCGAAAGCTCATGCTGAAACGTTCCTCGAACTGGTGAAGTGAACTGTGTAGGAAGGTCGTCCGTGAAGGGTACTACAACGTTAAATGAAGCCATTACGGGCGATGTCTTTAGATTCTGGAGAGACGAAATCCAGCCTCTATCGTTATGTATCGGATTGCTTCACTTATTTTAACAAAGCCTACGTAACAACTCCAATTTTCTGAAAATTTCTCGTAACTAATTTCGGCTTCGTCAAATGAATTTGTGAAGTAAATTTGACACCCAATATTCTAATCTTTCTATCTAAAGATGGAAGTACATTTAAATCACATTTACCCGATCTTTATTTGATCCCCGAATGCGATCGATGCAATTTAGGAATCTATAGAGATCGAGTTTGAAACTTTAAGAAATTGCTGGGAATTTCTGTATCAAATTTGACGAAAATATTTCTACTTTTCTAAAGCAAAGAAATTATTTTTACCTAAAGCGATCGCCAAATTTCTCTTACAACTTGCCGCGCAACTTCAAACGGTTGGTTCGCAGGGGGCAGCGGAATTGCCTCATTCGAGAAAATATAATAAATTTCACCCGCATCGCTCACCTCAAAATTCGCATCGTACTCACGCGCCCACAGATCAAGATGACGACGAGCGATTTCTGGTTCAAGTCGAGTCGCTCTCGAAAAATCGAGCAGCGAAATCCGTCCCTGTTTGAGATGGAGCAATTGGAAAAATCGATCGCGAATGGCGTGACGGTTCGCCTTAGAGCTTGCGTAGAGCAGTAATCCACCGATCGCGCTCGGAGTCAGCCCAAAAAATACGAGCAGAATCATCAGAATCATCGCCGCCCAAGTCGGAGGTTGCAGCGCCAAAATCGTCAGCGAAAGCGCGATCGACACCACGCCACCGCCACACAGAAAGACACTTCCCAAGGCTTTGCTTGCCACGCTCCAGAACCGATTCATGCGCTACTCCACGAAAACTCTCGATCGCGATTATTCATAGCCTAACTCGTTTTTTTACGATCGATTTGGTCGGTTTTCCGGACTTGGTTCCCTCTGAAAGTAGATAGCTGAAATTCCTCGGCGTACGTTACTTTAGGAATCAGCACTGATCCCATTCCTTCTATGTTTTCTAGACTTGTTCAAACTAGCTCTCGTCAAGGTGAAATCGTAGAAGTCGTTTTCCGAAATGGATGGGACTATATGCGGCGATTGCTCACAGGTGGTAAGGTCGATGAGCCGAAACTGCCCCCACCCGCTGTCCTACGAAATATTTTGGTTGATCTCGGTCCGGTCTACGTTAAACTCGGACAACTTCTCAGTACTCGCCCCGACCTTTTACCTGCTGAATATATCGAGGCGCTGTCTACGCTTCAAGCCGAAGTTCCGCCGATCGATTGGGCTGAAGTGGAAGTGATGTTGCGAAAACAATTCGCTCAGCCGATCGAAGAAATTTTCGCTTCAATTAATTACAAGCCCGTTGCGGCAGGATCGATCGCACAAACTCACCGAGCCGTTCTGAAAGATGGTCGCCCAGTTGCCCTAAAAGTTCAGCGACCGGGACTAAGTTCGGTTGTTGAACAAGACATTTCTCTGATTCGGTTGATTGCGCGATTAGTCGCGCAGACTGAATTTGGGCAGTACTACGATATTGTATCGATCGCTGAAGAATTCGCGGAAGCGCTGAGAAATGAGCTTGATTTCACTCAAGAAGCTCGCTATACCGATCAACTCCGGCAGAACTTAAATAATACTCGCTGGTTCGATTCGACTCAGTTAGTCGTGCCGCAAATCTACTGGGAGTACACCACCGATAAGCTGGTGACGATGGAATGGTTGGATGGTGGAGCAATCTTGTCTGCCTTTCCGCCGATCGGTTTTGATGGCTCAACGGATTTGCAGCAGCGAGAAGACATTTCAACATTATTACTCAGAGCCTTCTTTCAACAGATTTGTTTAGATGGTTTCTTCCACGCTGATCCACATCCGGGCAATATCTTCTATCTCAATGATGGTCGAGTTGCATTGCTTGACTGCGGAATGGTTGGGCGACTTGATCCGCGAACACAGCAGCTAATTTTGGAACTGGTGTTGGCGATCGTCAATCTCGATGCTCAAAGATGTACTCAATTAGTGCTACAGCTTGCGCCACCTGTACAACCGATCAATCGCGTGAAGCTCGAAACAGAGTTCGATCGACTATTGCGCCGCTACTATAGTCTGAATATTTCACAAGTCAACTTTAGTAAGCTCGTCTACGAAGTGCTACAAGTGGTTCGAGATAACAAAGTCCGAGTTCCCGGAAACTTAGGACTCTGTGCAAAAGCGATCGCGAATTTAGAAGGGATTGCTCGATCTCTCGATCCGAACTTCAATATCCCGAACAAGATTCGCCCGATGATGACGGAAGTATTTCAGCGGCAGATTGTCGGAGAAGCACCGCTGATTGCATTGTTGCGAACGGCGTTAGATGTAAAGAATTTATCGCTACAATCTCCGCGACAGGTGGAATTGTTGCTCGATCGAGTCACGTCTGAAACACTGCAATGGAATCTTTCTGTACGCGAAGCAGAGCCTTTGAGACGGACGATCGATTCCTCTGCAAATCGCGTCTCGTTTAGTATTGTCGTTGGCTCATTGATTATGGGAGCCGCAATCATTTCTGCCAACACTCAATCGAGTCAAGTGTATTGGGTGAGCGATGTCCTGTTTGCGGCTGCGAGTTTTCTAGGGCTTTGGTTGATTCTGAGTATTTTGCGATCAGGATTTCTTCGGTAGAAGATCTCGACGCGATCGCACTAAAAAAGCGGGAGCAATCCCGCTTTACTGTTTATTCTGCTTCGTCTTCGAGATCCATTACAACTCCAGCTTCTTCAGCAGTCGGAGGAACAAGCGCAACGGCTGCGATCGCATCATCTTCATCTAATCGCTGCACTCTTACTCCGGTCGCTGCTCTTGATTGTGACGAAATCGCATCGACGGATTGTCGAATGATGATGCCTCGATTCGTAATTAGCATCATTTCATCGCCTTCATTCACAATGTGCAGCGAGGACAGAGTATCGCCTGGTTTACGGAACTTCGTCACGACAATTCCCATACCTGCTCGATTTTGCAGACGGAACTGTTTGACGGGAACTCGCTTACCATAGCCTCCGGTTGTGACGACTAAAGCCCAAGGTCCAGATTGAGGAGGCAGTTCTGCATTCTCATCCACCGCGATTTCGTCTTCATCAGGTTCTTCCGCTTGCGCTTGAGCGACATCTGCCACAATTTGACCCGGTAGAATTGCCATCCCCACTAAGCTATCGCCTTCTCGTAAAGACATCGCTCTGACACCACGAGTCGCGCGACCGAGTGGACGGAGTTGCTCATGATTAACGCGGAAATGAATCGATCGACCTAAACTTGACCCGATGATAATACTGTCATCAACTCGTGCAAGTCTCACCCACCGCAGTTGATCGCCTTCTTCGAGCGAGATCGCAATCAGTCCATTGGTGCGGATGTTGCTGAACGCAGAAAGAGCAGTCTTTTTGATGTAACCTTTGTTGGTCAACATCACTAAGTACTCATCATCCGAAAACTCGCTCACTGAGATGACTGAAGTAATCTTTTCTTCATGTGGAACCGTGAGAAGTTGAACGATCGGGGTTCCACGAGAAGTCCGAGATCCGAGTGGAATTTGGTAAGCCTTCAGTGCGTAAACGACACCTCGATCGCTAAAGAACAATACACTGTCATGGTCACAACAGCTAATGAAGTGTTCGACCACATCGTCTTCCTTCATTCGCGCCCCAGATTTACCGCGAGTGGCGCGGTTCTGAGCTTCAAAGGTACTGATCGGCATCCGTTTGATGTAACCTTGCTCGGTCACAAGCACGATCGATTTCTCGTTCGCGATCAGATCAATATCACCGAGTTCGTCTTCAGATTGTTCGATGACAGTGCGGCGAGGGGTGGCATGACTCGCTTTAAGCTGAGTGACTTCAGTCGTGATGATGTCGAGAATGCGATCGCGTTTCGCCAAGATATCAAGCAAGTCTTGGATCTGAGCTTGCAAATCTTGGTGTTCTTGCTCGATTTTTTCCGCTTCTAAAGCAGTCAATCGCCGCAGTTGCATTTGAAGAATGGCATCGGCTTGCTGTTCAGAAAGTGAGTAAGTTTCGATCAATTGCTGTTTCGCGGTAGCGGTATCCGCAGCGTGACGAATCAGAGCAATAATGCGATCGAGATTTGCTAACGCAATCAGCAAACCTTGTAAGAGATGATCGCGTTCTTCTGCTTTGCGGAGTTGATACTGTGTTCTGCGAGTAATTGCTTCAACGCGGAACTCTAGGAACACTGCTAGGAACTGTTTCAGCGTGAGTAACTGGGGTTCGCCGTTGACCAACGCCAGCATATTCGCGCCAAAGTTTGCTTGGATCGGAGTCTGCTTGTAGAGATTGTTCAGCACCACTCGCGGATAAGCATCCCGACGCAGTTCGATCACGATTCGCATTCCGTCTCGATCGCTTTCGTCCCGCACATCAGAAATGCCTTCGATCTTGCGATCGTTCACCAATTCTGCAATGCGCTCGATCAATGCTGCTTTGTTCGTTTGATACGGCAGTGCAGTGATAATGATCGCGTCTTTGTCCGGTCTGCCGCGTTGTTCGATCGTCTCGATCGATGCCACACCCCGCATCGTGATCGAGCCGCGTCCAGTGGTGTAAGCTTCTCGAATTCCAGTCCGTCCTAGAATTTGAGCACCAGTCGGAAAGTCAGGACCCGGAATATACTGCATTAATTCCAAATCCGTGAGGTCTGGATTCTGAATCAGTGCAACCAGCCCATCGATTAATTCACCTAAGTTATGCGGTGGAATATTGGTTGCCATCCCAACCGCAATTCCCGCCGAACCATTCAAAAGAAGTTGCGGCAGTCTTGATGGTAAAACAGTCGGTTCTTGAACTGAGCCATCAAAGTTATCGGCAAAATCAACGGTTTCCGATTCGATGTCTTGCAGCAGCGAGTGGGAGGTCAGTGAAGTTAAGCGACATTCCGTATATCGCATTGCCGCAGGGGGATCGTTATCGATCGAGCCAAAGTTCCCGTGACCGTCGATCAACGGCGATCGCATCGAAAAGTCCTGCGCCATCCGCACGAGCGCATCGTAGACAGCGGTGTCTCCGTGGGGATGATATTTACCGAGGACTTCCCCGACCACACGGGCACACTTTCTAAAGGGTCGATCGTGCGTTAATCCCAATTCGTGCATGGCATAGAGAATACGACGATGCACAGGTTTTAGCCCATCCCTCGCGTCCGGTAGCGCTCTTCCTACGATGACGCTCATCGCGTATTCCAGGTAAGACCGCTGCATTTCGTTGCGTAAATCGGTGGGAATAATCCGATCTTGGGGCGGTTCCTGGGAGAAGGTCATATCTGACTCCGAAATACTTTTGTACTACTTTATGAGCGAAAAAAGATGCCTAGAAAGTATACCCGCTTCGGCTCATATTGGTTAATTTTAGCACAAAATTAAGAATGAGATCGGGGCTGAAAACCCCATGAAATCTAGGGTTTTGGCGTGATTACTTCAGAATCGCGCTCAGGGCTTGCTTCACAGTCGGATATTCATAGGTGAATCCGGTGGAAAGGGTGCGTTTTGGCATAACTTGTTGCCCTTCTAAAACGACGATCGCGCCATCTCCCAAGAGTGCCTCTAGCGCAAATGCGGGAACAGGCAACCAAGAGGGACGATTCATCACTTCGCCCAATGTATTCGTCAAATCTGCCATCTTGACCGGATTTGGAGCGGTTGCGTTATACGTACCTTCCATACTCGAATCGGTCAAGGCTTTGACCATTAAATTGACCAAATCTTCGCGGTGAATCCAAGAGAACCATTGCTTTCCTGATCCGATCGGTCCGCCCGCAAACATGCGAAACGGAGTTAGCATCTTACCGAGTGCGCCACCGTTTTCTAAAACGATTCCGATTCGCAAAATCACCAATCGAGTGCCAGAGTCTTTTACTTTGCTGGCTTCGGCTTCCCAAGCTCGACACACTTCGGCTAGGAAATCCTGTCCAGACGCGCTCGATTCGTCAAATTCTGCGGTTTCACTCGTGCCATAAAAGCCGATCGCTGAGGCGTTCACCAACACAGACGGCTTCGGGTTGGCTTGCGAAATTGCACTCACTACATTCTGAGTCGTCAATGTCCGACTTTCGAGCAGTGCTTTTTTCACTTCAGGAGTCCAGCGATTTTCCGCGATCGGTTCTCCTGCCAAATTCACAACGCCATCGCAGCCAGAAATTTTCGTCTGCCAGTCTCCGGACTCTTTCGGGTTATAAGTCACGATTTCTAAATTGGGAGACTGAGGAAGTTTGGAGCCGGAACCGCGTGTGAACGCAACAACGGAATGCCCTTCTGCTAATAATTTTTCAACCAACCGCGACCCGACGAATCCGGTTGCCCCTGTCACCGCGACTTTCATAATCTTTAAGCCAAAACGCCAGATCAAAGTATATCGAGGATTAGTTAGGGTTGAGTGTGCCGATTTCTTTGAATCGATTTTGGTCGTCGAGTTGGAGTACAACGGCATCACCTTGAGCGGGAATCGTTCCGGTGATTGCGGTGATGTTAACTTGATGCGTGACCATGACGACGACTTGTCGATCGAGTTTATTTTGAATCATGAATTGACGCAGTGCTTCGGTTTGGCGAGATTCGGTGGAGCGGTCACGAAAAAAAGAATTCAGGGCAGGAAGCGGCTCAACTTTCCCCAAATCTAACAATCGAGCCGTATCTAAACAGCGACACCATTGGCTTGATAAAACTCTTGCAACTGGAATCTGCCGCTGGCGAAAGACCTGACCGATTTGTTTCGCTTGTCGTCTGCCATCTTGAGATAAATTGCGCTGCGTCGAACAATCGCTTAAGCGGAAATTACGCGGATCGCCCGTCCCAGGAGCCAACGCATGACGCATCATGATCACGGTGAAGGTTTCGACCTGACGCAGTTCTGACCAAATTGAGCGATCAACGGGAGCCGATTGAGCATTCATGCTCGGTTGAGGCACTTGGGAAACAGTGCGATCGTATCCGCATCCCACCATTAATAGAGACAATAGCCAGATAAATCGCTTCATCGTGCAGCAGAGAAGAGGGCGGATTTCATTCTAGACGGATGCCTCTTCTGTGAAATAGTTTAGGCAGTGAGCAGCGATCGGTTGACTAATTTTGTCGTATCCCAAAACTGAAGGAGTTGATTTCCGACCGTTTCTGGGTGAAAGAAGTGAAAGAAATGTCTCCCACTCGGACAGCGCCATAATCGATCGCCCGGTTTTAACATGCGGCTCCATTGAGCATGAGAACGTCTGTCGATTATGGCATCATCGTTGGCAGCACAGACTAATAATGGTACCTCAACGCCGCCTTTCGGAAGCTGCACCAATTCGTAGAGGGAATGTAGGCTGGGTGCGGTTTCTAAATCTCGATCGAGCAGTGCTACAAAGGCTTGAGGGTGATATGGCAAATCTTTTCCGAATAGTGTCCGAACGGATTGGGCAAGAACTTGCTCACGGCTACAGGGGAGTAACTTACGTTGTACATAGTAGTGAGCATGCCAAGTAATTGCAGGTTGAGCCGCAACGCTTAAGAGCGATAAAGACTTGACTCGTTCAGGATAGCACCGAGCATAAAGCAATCCGACCACACCACTCATTCCATGTCCGACAAGGTGAACGGGTTCGGATTGAGTGATGAGATATTCATGTAACAGTTCTACAGCCGCAGACAGTGAACTCGGTTCGTCGGGAGATTGTTCGTATTGCCATTGTGCAACGGTCAAGTTTTTAGAAAGAGATTGAATTAAAGGTCGATCGAATGCTTTGACACTAGAACTCGCACTGATCCAAACTGCATCGGGCAAACCGTTCATGCTGCGCTCCTAAATTCTGATTTGAAAGATAACAGATGGAAGAGAAAAACCTCCTCCATCCAAAGAAGATAATTAGACTTCCACTGAGTTCAATGCTTTTTCAACGCGCTTGAAGTCAAAGCCCATCGCTCGGAGCGCGTGCCAGAGATGACCCTGCAAAAAGAAGAACGCTAAGAAGAAATGAGCGTTTGCCAACCAAGAACGCGGCGTATGAGCACCCATCGGTAACTGAACCGTATCAGCAAAATAAGGTGTAACTCCCAATTTCACTTCTAATGCAGCACCATAGAACTCAACCGGATAAGCAAGTGTGTTCACTGCACAGAAATAAGCAGCAACAAATCCTGCTAAAGCAATTCCGCCCAACGAATACGAGAGAATCGCTTCACCAGAGAAGATCAATACTTTTCGCGCCCATTTCAACGGTGGTACAAGAATATGCCAAATTCCACCTGCAAGTAACATCGCTCCTACATAGATGTGCCCTCCGACCAGATCTTCTAAGTTGTTCACGTTGGCAAAATGGGTTTGATAGCCGTAGATTACAAGCGGATCTAAGGTTGGATTCGTAACGACCCGAACCGCTTGAATCGTTGCATCATAGATACCGCCAAAAAACATCGCTTTTGCTACCAGTAACAATGCTCCTGCACCTAAGAACAAAAGATGATGTCCCAAAATAAATCCAAGTGTTTCGGGCTTTTCCCAGTCAAAATGGAACTTTCGAGCTTGTCCAGTAGCATCTTTTAAGTTTTGCGGTGCTCTAAAAGTATGGAACAATGCACCTGCTCCTAACACTGCTGAAGAAATCAGGTGAATGGCTCCAACTACAAAGTAAGGATAGGTATCGACAATCTGTCCACCTTTGCCAACTCCTAATCCTAATGAAGCAAGGTGAGGCAGCAAAATCAGACCTTGTGCACCCATCGGCAGGTCTGGTGAGTAGCGCGAAATTTCAAACAGCGTGAATGCTCCAGCCCAGAATGTGATCAATGCAGCTTGAGCAACATGAGCCGCAATAAACAAACCTGATAAATTAGCAAATCGAGCATTCCCCGCCCACCAACCATAGGTGACTTCGGGATTTCCATAACTTTGCATATTCTTCTCCAAATTTAGAGTGTGATAGCTCTGAAGTCTGGGATGACTTGCAGATTGAAAAATGGGTCAATCTATAGTCCGAATGCTGTTTTCAGTTGACTGACCCAAGCTTGTATGCGATCGCTGGTCAAATCCGATTGATTGTCTTCGTCGATCGCTAATCCACAAAACTGATCGCCCCTCACCGCTTTCGATTCGCTGTGCTCATAGCCTGCGGTTGAGGTGTAACCCACTGTTTTGCCGCCGAGTTCTGAAATCTTTTCTTCCAAAATCCCCATTGCATCCTGGAAGTTGTCTGCATATCCGATTTGGTCGCCACAGCCGAAATAAGCGACTTTTTTACCGCTGAAGTCGATACTGTCAAGCTCATCGTAGAAGCCTTCCCAATCAGCTTGAAGTTCACCAATGTTCCAGGTTGGACAGCCCACAATGATGAATTCATACGGCTCGAAATCGTCAGGACTTGCATTGCTGACATCCTGTAACTCTACGACTGATTCGCCGCCGAGTGCTTGCTGAATTGCTTCTGCGATCGTTTCTGTGTTTCCGGTCTGTGTTCCGTAGAACAATCCAATTTTTGCCATTCTCGTTTTAGGTTCTTGACGATAACTCTCAATAAGCTCAAAACAGAGTTTATCACCATTACTGAGAATTTATTGCATTTGCTGACCATTAAGTAATGTGAAGCCTAATTTTGATCGCAATAAAAAAGCTTCAGTTCTGGCGCAACGAGGAGAGATTGCACCAAACCGAAGCTAATTTACACTAAATCTAGTGCCTTCGATAGCGATAGTTATTTTTATAATGCTGCAAAGGCAGCGGTATTTATTGAGAATAGATCTCAGAATAATTGGAAGTAATTAGGATTGCAAGTATCGGGGATTACAAAATAAAAAAGCCACTGAATTACCAGTGGCACGATCGCTAAGGATTATAAATTCGACCTATTCGTCGGATTCAAAGTTAGAATCTAAGAAGTTTAAGGCGTGATTTCGCAACTGATAATATTCAGGAGAATTGCGAATTTTAGTGCGATCGCGCGGATGAGCAAACGGAATGTCGAGAATTTCGCCGATTGTGGCTTCGGGTCCATTCGTCATTAAGACAATACGATCGCTCATGTAAATCGCTTCATCGACATCGTGCGTAATCATCATCACCGCTTGCCGATGATTCTCCCAAATCTCCAACACTTGCCGCTGAAGTTTGCCACGAGTCAACGCATCTAACGCGCCAAAAGGTTCATCCATCAGTAACATCTTCGGACGAGTTGCTAATGCTCTGGCAATTCCTACCCGTTGTTTCATCCCGCCGGAAATCTCATCGGGGTACTTATCTGCGGCAGCCGTGAGATTCACCATCGCGAGATGTTCGCTCACGATTTGCTTTTTCTCAACGGGTGAGGCATCTTTAAGCACTTCGTCGATCGCGAGTCGAATGTTCTGACTCACGGTGAGCCAAGGCAACAATGAATACTGCTGAAAGACCATCATTCGTTCTGCTCCAGGCTTACGAATTTCTCGACCTTCGAGCCGCACTGTTCCTGATGTCGCTTTTTCTAATCCTGCCACAATCTTCAGCAATGTAGACTTACCGCAGCCAGAGTGACCAATGATCGAAATAAATTCGCGATCGCCGATCGTCAAATTCACATCTTTGAGAATGACAGTTTCGCGCTCCCCAGTCTTATAGGCTTTCTGCAAGTGACTGATTTCTAGAAATGGCGGAGTCGAAACCGCAGAAGGAACGGCTTGAACGCGATCGTTAACCATGTTGAACTGAGACATGAGGAATTCCTCTACGATACTGCTAAGAGAGATAAATGTTTGTCGATCGACTCACACGAATATCGAAACTGTTGAGATATCCGACCGGATCACTCGGATCAAAAGCTTTTTTATCGATAAATGCTTCAGCAGGTTCGACTTTGTAGTCATCTGTTGGGCAAGCAATCCCTAACTCGGCAGCAACTTCTCGATAGATATCTGTTCGCCAAGATTGTGCTGCTAATTGATCTGCATTCTTGGGAATCTCTTTGATTTGTCCCCATCGTGCGGCTTGTGTCATCAACCAAAGACTCCGAGATCGCCACATAAAAGTCGAATGCTCGTTCGTAACTTGAGGAACATCTTTCGGCATACTAAAGAACATTGTGGTGGCATCAGATTTCACGATGCGATTCTTGCCATCAAAGCCACCATAGTTGTATTCGCCGACGATCGCAGGTTCCGTTAGCTTTGGTTTCGCTCCGGTATACGATCGACCTGAAATAATCTGTGCTACTTCTTCTCGATTTTCATCACAGTAGCGACAAGCTTCGATCATCGCTTTGAGCAATGCACGATAGGTTTTCGGGTTCTCATCAATAAAGGATTGCATCACACCGAGTAAGCGATCGGGATGTCCATTCCAAATCTCTCGACCTTGAGCGAAGGTGAATCCAATGCTTTCATTACCCGCGATCGCTCTTGTATTCCAAGGTTCTGCCACCATGTAAGCTTGCATTGCTCCGATTCGCACATTTGTCACCATCTGCGGCGGTGGAACGATGATCACTCGAAAATCTTTTAGCGGATCAATACCTGCTGCTGCGGCAACATAACGCACAAAGTATTCATAGATAGCAGAACTAAGAACCACTGCCCAAACTCGACTTTCCGAAGGTAATGCTTCAAAGTAGCGGCGAAAATCTTGTCCGAAGGCTTCTAAGTTGCCGTTGTACTCGAACCACGGGCGCAATCCCGCATCCCACATCGCCCGATTCATGGTCATCGCGTTGCCATGATGATGAATCGTCATCCCAGCACACATCGGAGCATGACGCGCTCCTTCTGCACCTGTTCGAGCATTCGTGACTGCACCTGCAACCACTGGAGCCGCATCTAAACGACCGAAGATCAAACCATCACGAGAAGTCGCCCAGCTTGCTTCGCGGCTCAATCGCACATTCAAGCCATACTTACGAAAAAAGCCTTTCTCCCATGCGATCGCAAACGGCGCACAGTCATTCACCGGAACATAGCCGATCGTTAAATTCGGCTTTTCTAATTCGCTCGATTTGATCACCGGAGTAATCGACATTGCCGCCTCAGACAGTCCTTGAGGAGAACGATTCGCATTGATCGCACAAGACGATAAAGTTGTCGCGATCGCAGATGCGCCCAGTCCCGCGAGAAATTCGCGGCGAGTCCATTGATTCGTCATAGAGTCTTCCTTTACGATGCGCGGCGGCGATGTGTGACCCAGACTTCAATCTGAGCCAGAGCGAAATCGAGCAATAGTCCGGTTAGTCCAATCACTAACACCGCTAAGAACACCGAACTGAGGTTTAATCGGCTCCATTCGTCCCAGACAAAGAAGCCGATCCCCACACCACCCGTGAGCATTTCAACCGCAACAATGACAAGCCAAGCAATTCCCAGACTAATTCGCAAGCCTGTGAAGATATACGGCAAACTAGCAGGGAGAACAATCTTGAGTATCCGTCTCCAATAAGGCATTTCCAACACTCGCGCTACGTCCAAATAGTCTTTTGGAACGCTCGCAACACCTAAAGCGGTGTTAATGATGGTTGCCCATAGAGAAGTAATGAAAATTACGAAAATTGCAGAAGGATCAGCTAAGTTAAAAATCGCAAGTGCGATCGGCAACCAAGCTAACGGTGAAACTGGCTTAAAAATCTGAATAATCGGATTCAAAGTCAGCATCGCTTTTTCAGACATTCCGATCAAAAAGCCGATCGGGATCGCTACGATCGCGCCCAGTCCAAACCCTATCAACACTCGTCTTAAACTTGCAAGCAACAGCCACCCTAATCCCAAATCGCCCGGACCTCGACGATAAAAGGGATTGAGAATGTAATCCATGTTTGCCATCAACGCTTCCGGGGGCGTGGGCATCAATTCATGTTTACTCAGCGCAATGATCCACCAGAGTGCAATCACGCCAGCGAATCCGAGAGCAGGGTAGATAAAGCGATCGCTTGATACGATCGGTTTCGTCCGACGCACCGTAGCTCGACCCACAGCGACAAAGATCGCTGCTAAATTGAGTTGCAGAATCATAGGATTTGGTTCTCCAGAGTCAAACTCTCAACGTGCCGACGGAGTTAGCTGACGGGCGAGGACTGAGAGATTGTCCCCGGTTGGATCGCTTAGAAGATTTCTAAGTTCACAACCGTAAGCCCCGATAAAACTGGTTCCTCCGCTTCAGACGAATCTGAATTAGGCTAACCGACTCGAATTAGTAGAACTCTATCATTGGTGTGCGATTTTGAACAATCTTTTTTTAAATAGGTAGGATTGAGCGACCGGGCTTTGTTGGGTAGAAAGGCTTATCTAAAATTTCTTCTAAGAGGATGTTTGAAACGTATCGATCGCGGCATTGACCCGCCCGTGACTGAAAGTCCGGGCTAACGGTGCGAAGTCCTTTGAAAAGGACTGAAAACCTTGCTCTGATTCGCTTTCAGTCACGGGCGGGCTGTGCAATGAACGACACTTCTCAAACACCCTCTAACCACAAACGTTACCCACCTGGGCACTGTGATATCAAACGACTGCCGCCAAACTGGAACAAAGCGCATCAATCAAAGCAACATTGCGCGTTTGTCCCGACTACTCTACTTTGGAGTTGCATCATGGAAGTTTCGACTTTTGAATTGCTAGTGAAGCGGATTGCTCCAAGAATGGCACTGCCACCCGCACAGCAACCTGTCGCCCGTCGTGTTGTTCAAGGCTATTTTCTTACCGTTTCTAACTTGGAATCGATCGATCTCCGATATCGCCTAGATTTTCGCATTAGCTTACCGGATAATCCCACTCAAGCAGATGCGATGACTCGACTGCTCGAAGGTAACACGGTTCTAATCATTGATATTGCAGGTGCAAATGCGCCTCTGTCACTCACTCGTATTGGTACAAGCGGACGATATGTCAGCCAAGAATTCGTGATTCCTGCTCAAAAAACTGCTTCGATTCAGTTGTTGCCGGATGTGGCTCGGTTTGCGGCTCAAGATAATCCGATGTTGGAAATTCGCGGATTCGTTTCGCTTCTGTTACCTCGTGTCTTTGGCGGAACCCCGATCGAGAATATTCTGGGCAGACCTCAAAGTCCTCGCCCGGTTCGAGTCTTGCTTAATGCTGAAGTTCGCGGCACGTTCTTACCGAATGATTTCCCATCGAATCCTGCCAGCGCTGACTTTGATCAAATTAACTATTCGTTGTCTCTGGCAAGCGGTCGCGCATTGAATGAACTAACTTCTGAGCCGCCTCGGATTCTCGTGCCAGGAAGTCAGATCGGAGTCGAAATTGCGCCTGGAGCGATTAGTATGACCCCGGCTGCGGAGGCTACGGACTTAGGCGCAATGTTGGCGGGAATGATCACAAATGGAAACGGTGCAAATCTGGAATCGCTGAACCGATCGCTGTCTGAATTAGATTTGCCGATCGCGATGAGAAGACTGTAGTTTTGCTCGATCTCATGCCCAATGTCAGGGTTGGCGGTAATTACTGTCAACCTTTTTTTCTGGAGAAATGCAAATGATGACTTTTAGACCTTTGTGCCATAGTTGGGTCGCGCTACATCCTGAACCGAAAGGGATTGTTCAGTTTATTGGCGGTGCATTTTTTGGATCGTTTCCCACGATCGCATATCGTTACTTACTTCAACAGATATTTGAAGCGGGTTATTCGGTGATTGCATTGCCGTTTCGATTTAGCTTTCGGCATTGGTCACTTGCGATCGAGCTTCTAAGAGAACAAGAAAGACTCAGACCCGAATTGATCGCATTAGCAAAGCATCTGAACTATGAGCATGAGGTTTACGAAGATAAAACAAGCTATTACTGGATCGGTCATAGCTTAGGATGTAAGTACATTGCACTGTTAGAACTGTTGAGCGATCGACAAATTGCACTTCAACATGTAGATGAAATCGCGCATTCCTCAATTTCAATTAAAGGTCAGCCTTCACTGTTACTTGCTCCTGATATTTCCGATACTGAAAGCGCGATCCCAATTCGAGCTTTAGCACAGTTGTTAGACAAGCTGAAACTCGGTGTGCTGCCGACTCGCGCTCAAACTCAAGACTTAGTTGAACAAAGCGAACTGTTTAACTTAACTGGATTGATCTCGTTTGATCGAGATACGATCGCGGGCAATGTCACAAATGCTCCACCCTTAGTTGAGAATAATGTGCTGTGGTTTCTTTCTCAACTTAAACAGCGTCGTTATCCTCTGTTACATCGAGAACTATCAGGCAAACATTTAGAGCCTGTGGGTGTTCGGATGGGTCGATGGCTTGTGGATTTTAACCCATTCGATAAATTTGCAGAATTGATTGTCGATCGACGATTAGAAACAGTCGTACTACAATTTCTCGACCGACTGCACGAGCGGAATTCAAAGCCTTCAACTGAGTTGAGCAAAATTCGGGAGAAAGCAAGTCTTTAGGGGGAATCAAGACAGATTTAGGGCTTTGATAATGATCGTACTAACCGTACTAAATCCGTCAGCGGAATACGCTATCGTTTCTGTTGTCGATCGCAGATAATTAAATAGTAGAACCATTCAAAGTCCTATGTCTCCCGCCACTTCAGCTTGTACAGGTTCGATCAAAGTTTTACTCGACGATCGACAAACAGTAATACAGCACTCTGAATCCGCAGAGTGTTCGCAGCAAAAATCAAAAGTCCACAAACTTTGTACTGTGGTCGAAAATGGTCGCGTGGTTGTTCGTCCGGTTCAGCCGACTACGGAAGCGGTTCAGCCTCATGAAAATGGGTGTAATCAATAAATCGATGTCCATCTGACGTTTTGTGAACGAGATCGATAAAGCGGTAATTCCAGAGAAGATCTTGCGGCGCGTACACATGTCGATCGTGTAACAACTGAGCAACCGTTTCATCTACTCCGCTCAGCATGATTTGAATTAGACAATTCGTTTCTGTCATCGATTCTGGAGTCATGCCATAGAGTGGACTCGTTTCATCGATCGGGTGCATTACTAACCAAGTCAAAGCAAATCCAGGAGACTGACTCCGCACGAGTGATAAGTCATGAATTCGCCGGATGTAGTGCCCTTCTGAGGTGATCTCATCTCGCAGTAGGTACACTCGCATTTGAGCCTCTAAAATTTGATTGCGGCGTTTATTCGCAGCCCGGAAACTAAGCGTCGGAATACCTTCATGGGGTGCGATCGTCGCAATTTGACTAAAGGCAACTCGCGCAGTCGGTCGAGAGAATCGCGCAAAGGTAAATCCGGTGAGAATTGCGATCGCTAACAACGAACTCATTGCTTCGATCGTCATAATCGACTGCGCGTAGTACGTTTTCGGATACATTGCTCCGTATCCGATCGACGCAAAAGTCTGAACACTAAAAAAGAAATGATCCCAGAACGATCCCGGTGTCGCATTCGCAATACAGTCTCCGCCTAAGAGATACAAGAGTGCAAAGCCAACATTAATTCCTAAATAAGTCGCGATGATGATCCCGAAGAATCCCTGCCAAGGAACGGTTAGCACTAAATGATAGGGATCGCGCCAGTAGGAATACCACGCATTCAGTCCAACAATCTGAAAGCGTCCATTTTCAACGTGGATTTTAACGCGGTGATGGTTACGTTTTCTGAGTCTCAAGGGTTTAGCCTCATGGAACGATCGGAGCTTTAGATCATCGAATTATAAGCTGATCGAGATTCAACCAGTTTCGACTTCCTTTCGATTGATTAAAAATGATAGAAACTGTATTGTTTCCTGCCTTTAACGCAACATTCGGAATCGTAGTCGTATTCCAGACTGTCCAGTTTCCAGTTCCAGGGAAAACATGAGCATTCACGATCGCTCTTCCATTCACAAAGATAAATCGCGTCGCATTCCCTGCTGCCGCTGCATATCGCATGACTAAATCAAATCGTCCTGCTTGCGGCAAGGTGAAATTAAAGTCTACCCATTGTCCATCTCGGTTCCAACCTGCGATGTATCCTGTTCCTTCATAGCCCGTGTATACTGCTTCCAGTACTAAGCTGTGTAGAACTGCGGTTTCAGCTTGTAGCACGATCGGGGTTCGACTTGCCACGATCGAGGCATTCAACGCATCCATCGCTGCACTCTGACGGGCTGCATCCGCTGTATCAAATTTCTGCCCCCAACACAGTCCAAATTGATTCTTGGGATTGCGACACTGCGCCCAAATCGAATCCGCATTGCGAAGAATGAAATCCCGATAAGCCAGTTTGTTCACAGTACGGTAGAGATCCGATAAGTTCCGCATGAAGATGCCTTTGAATTGCGGTCCATCGAGTCCACAGTTCGGCTCACAAGGTTCACGCAACACACCATTCGGAGCTAGAGACTTTGTTGCAGCATCAGCGATCGATTGTGCGACTGTTAACAACGATCGATCATTCGTACACTTCGATAAATCAATCAACGCCCCCAAAATCACACCCTGATTGTATGTCCAAGTTGGCTGACCATTGTTCTTACACTGATCATTCAAGCCATCATTGATCAAGTTATTTTGATTGATCATTCCAGTTCTGCGAAACCAGTTCCAAGTTCGATTCGCCCAGTCTAAATAACGTTGATCCCTAGTTCTGAGGAACAATCGAGCCGCGATCGCTAAAAATAACTCATTCGAGATCGCATTCTTATACTTATGCTCTTTATTCCACCAAATTCCGCCTCCGCAAGTGTTATCCCAACCTTTCGTCATGTCGTTAAAGATAATCTTCGACATATCCAAGTAGCGGGTTTCTCCGGTTAAATCGAATGCTTTAATCCAGGTGAGCGCCCACCAACCCTCATCATCGTAAAATTCATTTAAGAAATTGTTACGTTTGTTCTTCTCAAATGTATTAAAAATATTGGTGCGATACGTGAGTGAATCGGTAAACGTAGAGTAATCGATCGTGGTTTCCAACACGTTCGCGCTATTCCACCAGCCTGTGGTATTCCAGAGTCCCGTTGCAGTGTTATAGAACGTTTGCAGCGTTGCCATTCCTGCATCCGCTCTTTCTCGATAAGTCGCAGCACACATTTGCATCTTCCAATCACATTATGTGTGTTATAACGCAATCATTCGGATTCGCTCTTCACCAGTACCAAAACAATTTTCTAGAAAAGCAACTTAAAGCACGTCCTCGGATTGATCCGCTGAACTACTGTTGCTAAGAAAGTGATTGTTCACTTTTACACATGCCACTCACTTTTAAACCAAAAATAAAACGAAAGCGTTTTCAAACGGCTGTCTTCAGTTTGTCGATCGTGCTTGGTGCGATCGCTGCTGGTGCATACTGGTATGTTTTTGTGCTGGGTGCTCCCCAACTCGATGCGCCTCCAGTCGAAGAAGCTGCTGGGTTAAAGTTTCAAGTCAAAAGCTTTTACAGTGAATCGATGGGAGAACAGAGACGATACGGCGTAATTTTGCCACCAGGATATGAAAAACATCCAAATCGTCGCTATCCTGTCATCTTTCTGCTGCATGGTGGACATGGAGACGAACGCGATTATTACGAGAAAGCTGCAATTACTAGCACATTGAAGCAGCTTTACACCGAGAAAAAACTACCCGCAGCGCTGATTATTACACCGGATGGAAACGACGATCGCGGTACGAGTCCGTTCTGGGATTCGGACTATTTCGACGGGGAGCATGGCAAAGTTTCGACTTACATTGGTGTGGATTTAGTCAAAGAAGTGAAGCAGGAATTTCGCACGATCGAGGACTCGCACTATTGGGCAATGGGCGGCTTATCTTCAGGCGGTTGGGGTGCGTATAACATTGGATTGCGGCACTTAGAGCGCTTTACGATTTTTTTCAGCCACACCGGATACTTCATCGATAACAGTGGAAATCAGAACAGTCCTCAGAGTTTTGTGGAACAGATTCCACCGCCCGATCGCAAACGCATTCGAGCTTATCTAGATGCGGGAGAAGCCGATGAAAAATACCTCGATGCGACGCGCGATTTTCACATAGCGTTGAGCAATTTAGAAATCTATAACGAATTCTATGTATTTCCGGGTGGGCATGGAATTGTCGGACAAAATGTGGGGTGGAACTACTGGAGAACGCATCTTGCCGATTCGCTGAGCTTTGTCGGTCGCCAATTCCATTCCGTTCAAACTCAGAAAAAACATCGCCATTTTTAATCTCATGCAGAAGGCTTCTCCCAAACTCGGCTGGAATCGCAAACGACCGGAAACACTCGATCGTAAAACTCGAATCGGAGTCTGGTCAGCCGCTCTCTTGACCGGGATCATGGGATTGGTCAACCTCTGGTCGGCAGTGACTCCGAGCTATTCCGAACGAACCGCTTGGCTCAAACATTTTTTTCCGTTCTCAGTTCGAGTTGGTGGTCACTTATTTGCAGCCTTAGCGGGATTCATTCTATTAACATTAGCAGCGAATTTATTGAGGCGAAAAAAGGTCGCTTGGTATCTCACGGTTGGATTGCTGATTGTATCCATTCTGAGTCATCTAATTAAAGGCTTTGACGTTGAAGAAAGTATTTTCGCAACCGTTCTATTAATTCAGTTATTTGTATTACGAAAAGCTTATACCGCAAAGTCCGATCGACCCTCGATCGCTCAAGGAATTCGCGTGTTAATTGCAGCAATTCTATTTACTTTGGCGTATGGCACGATCGGGTTCTACATCCTCGATGGCTACTTCAGCATCAACGGAGTACCCGTTAATTTCAGCTTCACCGAATCGATTCTACAAACGCTGGCAATGTTCTTTACAGCCGATAATGCAGGCTTGGAACCGAGACGGCGCTATGCAGAATTCTTTGCAAACTCTATCTATGCGGTCGGTGCGATCACATTGGCGTATGCGTTATTAATGTTATTGCGTCCCGTATTGTTGAGAGATCCGGCAACGATTAGCGATCGACAAAGAGCACGCCAAATCATTGATCAATTCGGAAAAACTTCGCTCGCACGATTATCTTTACTCCCTGATAAGTCGTACTTCTTCAGTCCATCCGGTCAGAGTGTCGTTGCGTATGTTGCCAAAGGTCGAGCCGCGATCGCCCTCGGTGATCCAATCGGGCATTCAGACGATCTCAAAGAAGCGATCGTGTCTTTTCAAGAGTTTTGCTATCGAAACGACTGGTTCCCAACCTTCTATGAAGTCCTACCTGAGACCTTGCCGCTCTATCAAACATTAGGATATCGCTGGGCACAGATCGGAGAAGAAGCCATCATCGATTTACGCACTTTCAATCTCAAAGGCAAGGCAAATCAAGACTTTAGAACGGCGATCAATAAGCTGACAAAAGCAGGCTATCGATTGCAAGTGTATGAACCCCCGATCGATGATGGACTCCTCACACGATTGAAACCTGTGAGTGATGAATGGCTGAAATCCAAGCAGGGATCAGAGAAACAGTTCTCGATCGGATGGTTCGATCGAGAATATCTCAGCAGTTGCCATATTGCAGTCATCTACAACGCAAACGGCAAGATCATTGCTTTCTCGAATCTACTGTCTGGCTACAACCGCAAAGAAGTCACAGTCGATTTGATGCGCCACCTCAACGATGCAGAAAAAGGCACAATGGATTTTCTCTTTGCGTCGATGATGCAACACTTCCAGCAAGCAGGCTACGAAAGTTTTAACTTCAGCTTATCGCCCTTAGCAGGAGTCGGAGAAGCACCCGATTCTCCTAGAGTTGAAAAAGGACTGCACTACTTTTTCGAGCATCTCAATCAGTTCTACAACTTTAAGGGATTGCATCAATTCAAGGAAAAATTCCGCCCCCGTTGGGAACCGCGATATCTGATTTATCCGAGTCTGACAGTTTTACCCGATATTGCAGTGGGATTAGTCCGAGCCGATTCGGGCGATCGCTTATTCGATTACCTCAGACCTGATAGCTGAGCCACGTAGACCAATGCCTGATAGAATTGCGAATTGTAAAGCAATAAAAAGCTCAGCGATCGTATGTGGCGAGTTCTTTTCGGATTTCTTCTTGCAGTTCTGATTCTATTTGGATTACCGCAGACGGCACAGGCGGCGAGTTCGGGCGCGATTCGGGCAATCGACGATTTCGCGGCAACAACCAAAGATTACTCTGAACAGAATCTTATTCGGGCAGAATTCAGCAATGCGAGACTCGCTGGAAGTAATTTCAGCGGTGCAGATTTGCGCGGAGCCGTATTCAGCGGTTCAGACCTGAGTAAATCGAATTGGAAAGGCGTTGATTTCGGAGACGGCATTGCTTACATCACGGATTTATCCGGTGCAGATCTGAGTGATGCTGTCTTGACTTCTGCAATGATGATCGGATCAGTCTTCAAAGGCGCAAATATTACCGGAGCAGATTTTAGCTTTGCCGTGTTAGATCGATCGCAAGTGGTCGAACTGTGTAAAACTGCCAGCGGAGTGAATCCGAAAACTGGAATCAGCACCCGCGAATCGTTGGAATGTCCCTAGATCAATGATCTATCCTGGAGACAGTCCTGCGATCGCACCTTTTACTATGCTGAAATCAATTCTCGCGGCGAGCGTTCTATTCGCTGCACTACCGACGGTTAGTCTTGCGGCTCCCACTCAATCCGCTCAAAACCCGCCCCAACCCACTACCGAGGAAATCTATCAAGCCTGTACCCAAAACCGGGCTGAAACCCTGCCCAATCCCTTTGTTGATGTTTCTCCGAGAGACTGGGCGTACAAAGCAGTGTTAACCATGCACTACTGTGGGGCATTCCGTCAGGCAGCACCGAGAAGCCTGTTCGAGCGTCCACAACAACCCCAACAAGCTCCACAGCCGTCAACGCCGCAATCCTGATTTCCGTTGAGCATAACAATTGATATAGATCTGAAGCTGCTGTTTTCGGAGATTTCCAGCTTCACCGGGTTCAGGATACTTTGCTAACAACTGACGAGCCGTATCAATGCGATCGACTTGAGCCAAGAGCCGAATGATTTGGATGTTGGCATCAATCGATCGCGTTTCTTTGCCGTTGAGAATCGTCACGGCTCGATCGAGAATTGCGATCGCGTCTGAAGTTCGATTCCGACTGAGATAAGCCTGAGCAAGTCCGGCTGCAACGGATAGATAAACATCCGGTGATTGATTCGCGTAGATTAACTCTGAGGCTTGTCGAGCAATTTCTAACTGTCCGACTTGCACCGCTGAAATCACCAGATTGTCAATGTTTGTCTCTTTGTAAGCTTCTTTTGGAAGCTTTTGCAATGTTCTCCAACCGGGTTCAATCTGTTCTTCATTGAGGAACTGCTGAGACAAAAGTGAGAGCATATAGTTTGGTGTAATTCCTCCATTTGGATTATTTGGAGTTGCTTTTGCTGCTTTGACTGCAATTTGACGAGCGGTTTCTGCGGATAGTTCTTGTCCGACTTCAATATATGCCCGCGAGATCGCACCATAAGCGACCGCTTTGAAATTCGGAGCCGTTAAGCTTTCTGCTACTTTCGTCGCCAGCGCAAACGTAGATTGATCTCGAACTCCAATCTGAGCTAAAGCTTCAACTCGTGGAGAACTGATTCCATAACTATCTTGCAGTGGAAGTTGTTGAGCTAGAGAGATCGCTTTACTGACGTTTTGTTTTGAGTAAGCGACTGCAAATTGCTGTAACACTCGAATTCGTTCTTCTGGATCAGTGTTGGGAAACCGTTGTATCGTGGACTCGATCGCATCTAACGCTTTCAGGTTTTGAGCGATCGGAATCACATAAGCTTTAGAGGCAATCAGCCCCGCACTTGCTAATCGTCGAAAGGCGGTCGTCGCTTCTGGAATGTAGCCTTGTTCAAACGCGATTCGAGCTTGAACAGCACCATCAATATAAAGCGGGTCCCGACCCTGTTGGACGGCTTGAACGAATTGCGAAATGGCTTGGTTCGATTTCTGAGTTTGATTCCGTTTGCGGTATTCTCCTGCAACTGCAAGTAAATGATTCGCTCTCAACTCAGGTGTATTCAGAAGCGGAGCAATGCGATCGGGATTTCCGCCTGCTTGAAAATAAGCTTGAAGACCACGAGACGCATCAAAATCAAACGATGGATTCTTGATTAGTTCCCAAGCGGAAGTGAACAGTTTCGGATTGCTAGAAATCGCTGCTAGTTGAAGGTAACGATTATCGTCTGGAAAACCCGGATTTTTAAGAATCGTATTGAGATAAGGTTGAGCTTTATCGGGTCGTTTTAGTTGCAGATACAATCGAGTGATATCTGGATTGACTTGAGTTGCTGGAGCAAATTTTGTGACTCGATCGACCATTTGTAGTGCTTTTGCAGGCTGATTCGCTTCAAGGTAAGATTGCGCCAGAGCCAGCGGCACTGTGACTTGAAACAGAGTAAGATTCTGACCCGATTGCATTGTGGCAACGATCGCGCTTTCAGCCTGACTTAACAAGGCTGAAATTTTCGGAGTTTGCTTCAATTCCGAAGCGGTGACTAACAATCCGCCTAATTGAGAAGTTCTCGATCGAGCATTCGATTGCTTCAAACTTGCTTGAATCGATCGAGTTAAAACAGTCGTTGCTCGCTCCGGTGCTCCTAATTGTTGATAGTATTTTGCTAATGCCGCCATCAATCGATACTTCATCTGCTCATCAGAAAGCCGATCAATTCGAGCGGCAAGCTTATCTAAGAGACCGAGCAACTGTGTTTTCTCAGTTGGCTTTGAAATCTCCCTCAGCAGAAGATCCATTTGAGGCAGTGTTGGATAATCAGGACGAACCGCAAACGGGCGACCAATCAACCAGCGATCGAGCGTATTCTGCACGATCGGATTCATTGATACCGGAGATTGAGCAATATCATTCAGTTCGACAAAGCTCCGAGCCAGCGAATGGGTTGCAACGATCGCAGGTAAGGGCTGAGTTGGATAAGGAATTCGCCGTAGAATATCATCTGCAAATTGTTGAGAGCAGCTTGGATTGACTTGAGCTTGAGTGGGAACAATCGGGAACGAAGTTGTGAGAAATAGACTGAGCAGGGGAATGAAGAGCGGGCGAACGTGCATATTCAAAGATTCAAAGCAAGTAGTATCTTTGAATACGACACACGCCACAATGTTTCCAAATGGGTTATTCCAGTTCACCAAAACGGTCACTTTCAAGTGTGCCGAAGGCATCGCGATATCGCTGGAGCATCTGTTCTAATTCATCTGCACGTTGGCGTTCTTGTTCTGCACGTTGGCGTTCTTGATCGCGCTGGGCGGCGAGTTCGACTGGGGTTAAAAAGCGATCGCCATTCGGCGCATACAAACTCAGAGTCGTTTCATCTAAAACAAATCGCACTCCTAATCGCGGACTGATCCACTCTTGAATTTCGGGAATCTCAACTAAATGCTGGTCTACTCGCTGTGAACCGACAAGTTCATTACGCTGCGGATCATAGATGTAGTACTCTTCGACTCCATACTGCTGATAAAACAACAGCTTGCGAGACATTTCTGTTGGAGTATTGCTCGGTGACAAGATTTCAAAGACGACTTGAGCGGGGATATTGTCTTCCTTCCATTGTTGATAAGAACCGCGATCGCCTTTCGGTCTGCCAAACACGACCATCGTATCCGGAGCTTGACAGAGCCGATTGTTTCCTTCCACCGGATACCACATCAAATCGCCCGCGACAAAGACAGTCGGGTCTGAAGCGAATAAAATTTCTAAGTTCTCTTTAATCGTGACGATCCAGCGAAACTGCTTGGTATTATCGGACATCGGCTGACCGTCAGACTCTGGATAAATGACTTCTGAGGAGATAGCGGTTTCGGATGGGACCACCATGATGCTCTTTCCTCGTCACAACGGTGTATTGAAGAAGATTAAAAAACCCGCTACTAGAGCGGGCTTCGATTCAATCGGAGCGGCGGGATTTGAACCCACGACCCCTACTACCCCAAAGTAGTGCGCTACCAAGCTGCGCTACGCCCCGACAATTTGCCCTGTTTCGAGCAGTGTCAACCATCGTACCACACCGATCGCTGATTTTGAAAGATCCCGTTTACGATCGCTCTAATTCCGTTACTTTGTCGCTGATCGGAATCGGGAGAGGACGCTTGCCCAAAAAATCTCGCAGCAATCCCATTAGCGCGGGAACGACCGTCGGCGTAAGAATCGTTGAGAAAGTTAATCCTCCAGTCAGCACAATTCCCAATCCTTGATAAAGCTCTGAACCCTGACCGGGTAATGCCGCAAGCGGTAACATCCCAAGGACGCTCGTTCCTGCTGACATGAAGATTGCTCTCAATCGATCTTTGGTTGCGCTTAACAGTGAGGAATCATAGTCTTCTCCGTTCTGCTGAAGTTGTAAAGCTCGATCGACTAAGAGAATCGCATTGTTCACCACAATTCCGGTCAAGATCACAAATCCTAACGCCGTAATCATATCCAATGGCACAGACATGCCAGGAATACGATTCACGAGAACCAGGCTTAATAATGCACCGCTCATTCCCATCGGAATTGTCGCCATGATCACGATCGGATAGAGAAACGATCGGTATAACGCCACTAACAACAGGTAAGTGATCAGAACTGCGAAACCGAATGCTGCGGTTAATTGTGAAACCGTTGTCGCGAGTTGATCTGCGGTTCCAGCCAGTTCGAGTCGATAGCCTGCGGGAAGATTCGCTTGGGCTGGCGTGAGAATATCTTGTTCAACTCGATCGACAATTGCTCCTAGAGAGGCGGTGTCATTCAGAGATGCAGTTAATGTAATCGATCGTTCTAAATCCGTGTGGTTGATCACATCGGCTCCAGTCGTCTCACGCACTTCTGCGACATCGCTTAACTGAAGTTGTCTACCTCGTGCAAATAGAGGCAACTGGCGTAATTGTTCTGGAGTTTCGACGAACGTATTTTGTAGTTCAACGGTGACATCGAGTTCTTCCTTCCCATCAACGAAGTTAGAAGCGAGTCGTCCGCCTAATGCCGCTTCCACGATCGAGCCAATTTCCGATTCTGAAAGTCCAACTTCTGCGAGTCGTTCTCGATTCGGAATCACTTGCAATTCACCCGCACCCAAGACAAAGTTCGATCGCACATTGCGAATACCATTTAAACCGCGTAGTTTGCCGGAGATTTCTCGATCAAGTTGTCCAAGTTGATTGAGATCCGTTCCAACAATGTCGATTTCAAATTCTTTTCCTGGATCACGAAAGATTGAAGGACGTACCGGAACCATGAATCGATAACCTGCAAAGTTATTACTCGCCGCTCGGAAGCGATTTACCATCTCTGCGAGTCCGCGCGTCGTAGCGAATTCAGGTTTGAGAATGGCTGCAATCGCTCTCAAGCCTCCAGGTCGATCGATAAACATAACCCGATCGACTTCCGGTTGAGCGCGGACGAATTCTCGCACAGGTTTCGATTGCTCGATCGCTTCTGTGATACTTGTTCCGGGCAAGGGTTCCACGCGCCACTGAATCGTATTGCGATTGCCTTCGGGTAAGTAATCGGCTGGCGGTAGTAGCGCAATACTAACAAACAATAACGAGACTGGAATTGCTAACACTAACAATCGCCGTCCCATTCGATGACGACCGATCGACCAGCGAACCGTTCTTGCTAAGAAATGCTCTAACTTTCCTTGATAGTGTCGGAACACTGCGGAAGTTTTAGCAACCGATCGCTCAAACCAATTGCCGCCGCGATATTCTCCACCTTCAAACATCTGCATGGCTTCCGATTCTTTCAGAAACAATCCAGACAACATCGGGACTAAGGTAATGGCAGCAAACAATGAGAACAATGCAGAGCAAGACAATGTAATCGCCATATCTGCATAAAGCTGTCCCGCTTCACCTGTCACCATCAATAACGGAATGAATACGACAACATTCGTCAGGGTCGATCCGAGCATTGCACCCCAAACTTCTTGAGTGCCCTCGATCGCAGAACGAAAGGCACTCTTTCCCCGCTGCATGTGCGTGAAAATGTTCTCAATCACCACGATCGAGTTATCCACGACCATCCCAACTGAGAACGCAATTCCGGCAAGACTGATGATATTGAGCGATCGACCAAGCCACGACAGCACAATAAAGACCATCACAGAGGTCACAGGAATCGTAATTGCAATCACCGCAACGGTTCGCATTGATCCGAGGAACAATACTAGAACCATTGTTGCGAGTAATGCACCCGTAACTAGATTCTCTTGAACGAACTTCACCGATTGGCTGATGTACTCATTCTCATCATAGTTATAGATAAACTGAATGCCTTCTTTCTGCTCATCAAATTGAGCTTGCAATTCTGCGATCGCTTGTCTGACTCCTTTAGAAATCTCAGGCACATTCGCGCCCACTTGTCGAATAATTCCGACGGCAACCGCAGGCTTATCATTGAACAGGAATGAACCATCGCGAAGTTTGCGTCCCATTTCGACTTTTGCCACATCGCGGATATAAACGACTCCGGATGTATCTTTGCGAAGAACAAACCCAGCAATCTGCTCGATATCCTGCGATCGACTCAAAGTTCTGACACGATACTCTCGCCGTCCCAACTCCATAGGACCGCCTCGAATATCGCGATTATTTTCTCGCAGCACGCGCACGACATCCCCGATCGTCAAATTGCGATCGGCTAATGCTTTTGGATCGACTCGAACTTCGACTTCGCGTTCTCGTCCACCCGGCACGATGAATTGCCCAACACCTTCAACTCGGCGCAGTCTGGGTAAAACAACTTCTTCGGCTAAGTCACGATAGCGATCTGGATCGGGTTCAAATCCAGGCTTGGTATCAAACGGAATCCACATCATCGGAGAACTATTGCCTCCGACCAATTCCACATTCGATTCCAAAGCTTCTGGAGGTAAGCTCGAAACTTGCTGTAATCGATTCAGAACATCCACTAATCGATCTTGAACATTCGTGCCCTCCTGAAATTCGAGCGTGATCGAACTACTTCCAGCACGAGACGCACTACTAATTTCTTTCACGCCCAAGACTTCTTCCATCTGTTCTTCGATCGGGCGTGTGATCAAATCTTCAACTTCTGCGGGTGCGGCTCCAGGGTATCCCGTCCGAATCGTGATTTCGGGTCGATCGCCTCCCGGTTGCAACTCTAGCGGCAACTGAAACAATGAAAAGACCCCAAAGATCGCCAGCAGACAGAACAACACAAACGTCCCATGTCGCCAGCGAATTGCAGTTTCAATAAAGTTCACGATGCGCCCCCCACAATTTTTACGGGTGCACCTTCGTTCAATCCATCGCCGCCCCGAATCACGATTTCTTGTCCCGATCGCAGTTCTGGACTATAAATCGCCACTTGCTTGCCCATATCCGTCACAAGCTCGACTGAAATCGGTTTCGCTTTGTTATCTGCGATCGTAAACACAAACCATTCATTCCGTCGCCGTGTCAGCACATCCCGCGATACGACAAAGCTCGATCGATTGCTCGGAACCGTTAACGCGCCTGAAATTGCCATTCCCGGTAACAATCCTTGCGGCGGATTAGAAATCTGAACTCTGACTCGTTGCCGTCGAGAAGTCGCATCCGCAGAAGGAACGACCGCCGTAATCGCCGCTTGTTGTTTCCATTGTGGTAGGGCACGAGCCGTTAATGCGATCGACATTCCCGGTGTAACTCTGCCACTCAATTCTTCGGGTAGTTCCAGAAACACATCGACTTGATTTCCAGAAACAAGCGACACAATCTCACCAGAACTTTGAACTAAATCGCCTTGGCTCACATGCCGAGTTTGCACCACTCCGGATTGAGTTGCCACGACTTGTGTTCGGCTCTGTGCAAGTCGGGCTTGATTCACTGTGGCTTGTGCGGCTGCAACATTCGCTTTCTGAGCATCAATCTCTTCGCGAATGGGACCCGCTTTAGCTTCTGCTAAACTTGCTTCGGCTGCCAATCGTTCTCCGGTTGCTTGATCGACGTTCGATCGCGCTTCCACCAAAACTCGCTCCGAAACTGCGCCTTCTTTGACTAACGTGGTTGATCGCTTCAAGTTATCCTGAGCTTCCCGCTCTCGTGCCTTTGCTGCATTCACTGCTGCTTGCCGTTGAGCAATAATTTCCGGTCGCGTTCCGACTTGTAGCCGAGCGAGATTACTCCGCTGCTGTGCGAGTTCTGCTTGAGCTTGAGCAATTCCTAATTGTTGATCCGAATCATCGAGAATCGCGATCGTCATTCCTTGGGTAACTCGATCCCCAGGCTGCACAAAGATTTCTTCCACGACTCCAGCCGTTTGAGCACGAATCGTCGATTGTTGCGTCGCCTCGACTTGTCCTAAAAGCTGTACAGTTCGGGTCGCCATTCCCGTCGAAAGGCGCGTAGTTTCCACTGCTCTGGGTGGCTGTCCTTGGGGTTGAGCGATCGCAGGTCTTTCACCACCTGGATTCAGAATTCGCCAAACTCCGAACCCGCCTGCGAGTAAGAGTCCAGCACATAGCAAACCGAACCAGGTCTTTGGCTTTTGAGGTTCAGCAGTATCAATTGAGGTCTGATTTTGAGGGTCGAGGGATTCCATGAGGTTCAATGACGCAGGAGAACAGAGCGGTCAAAGATGATCGATCGTCAAAACTTAAATCAGAACTGAAAATTTATGAAATATTAATATTTTCTTTGAGATTCTACCTGATTCCTCTAGGGCTGTGCATAACAGATTTGAACAAGCAGGATTGATCCACCGGAAGCGAATCTTCAATTACAAAATTGCCAGAAGCGGATCAGGTTGATTGAGCTAAACTTGCAATCTGCCCTCTATACACAGATAGATTTATTACGGTTTCAGCCGAGTTCCAAGCTGACTGAGATTGAGTGCATGTCCGCCTGCCACGAGATAAACCGTATCTGCGATCGCACCCATTCGTCGCGTCAGATTTCCTAATCGATCGCGAAATAATCGCCCGATCGGATATGCCGGAACCACCCCCCATCCCGTTTCTTCTGCAACAAAAATAATCAAGCTTTCCGTTTGATCAAAGCTTTCTAAGAGTGCTGATAGGGTTTTTTCCCATTCGGTTTCAGATTGTTCTAACAGATTCGCCAGCCAAGTTCCGAGCGAATCAATTAATAGACAATCTGAATCAGTTGAATCAAGAATGGCTTCCTTTAAATGAATCGGAATCGATCGAGTTTGCCAAGTCTCAGGACGACGCGATCGATGTTTCTCAATCCGCGCCTGCCACTCTGGATCATCTAAATTCTCTTGAGCCGTGGCAATATAAATGACGGGTTTTCCCGATTCAGTCGCCAATTGTTCCGCCCACTCGCTTTTTCCCGATCGTGCGGCTCCCGTCACTAAAATGAGCGTTGCCATCCTGCACCTATCCCGAAATTGAATTCACCGCTACAATAACGTTTACCTCGATTCAAGGGAATTCAAGCAGCGATGAAAAAAGATCTGCGTCGGATTGAAGAAACTTTGCTTCAACTCAATAAGAAAGTTCCGACCCTATCCACTGCCCCCACACCAGAACCTGAAATCACTCAGCGTTCGGTTTCATTTGATCTGCACACGAAACCCCCAAAAGCGATCGAGCCAGAAATCGTCACGCCTCCTACGATCGACAGCGAACCCAAACCGCTAAATTTACCCAAGCTCAAGACTCCGAATTTTACCAGCCATCGCAACGCCACCAATCCCGCTCTCGCTTCTAGTCTGCTGCTCGAAATGAAAACGATCGCAGATAACTGGCAAGTCGAACTCAATCAAACCCTGCGCCAAATTCAAGATCTTTATCTCGAAGGTCCGATCGTCGATGGTTGGCTCGAATCCGATGCGGGTCAGCCTCTAGGCGATCTCTCGATGTTGCGTCATGCAGAAGTCGATCGCTTAATGTCCTATATCGAAGAAATCTGTGCAACTCCAATTCCCGGCACAAAAGGCGCACCGAAAGCGGGATATCGTCTCTGTGGCATTAACACAGATGGTCAGCGCTGGTCTTATCCTTGTCCCGCTGAACAAATTCCGAGTTTAAGTCTCGCGATCGCTCGATTCCACAAACTCCGCCAACTGCTCGATCGCAAACAGCATCTCGAAAATCGTCTTGCTGGACTAGCAGAATCACTGGTCGGTCTCCATAGCAAGATGAAAGACTAAAGCATCCGGGTACTCTGAGCTTGATTTTATTCAAGTTCAGCTATGGTCACACCGAAACCGCTCGTCTCCGCTATTATCTGCACCCACAATCGCGATCGCTATCTCGGTTTAGCGATCGATAGTCTCCTCGCCCAAGACTTCCCCGATTTTGAAATCATCGTCGTCGATAACGCCTCTACTGATCAAACCCGCTTGATCGTTGAATCTCGCCTCAAAGACGATCGACTCCGTTACATTTACGAGTCAGAACTGGGTTTATCCGTGGCACGAAACACCGGAGCCAAAATCGCTTACGGTGACATCCTCGCGTATTTAGATGATGATGCGATCGCGTCTCCACACTGGCTTAAAACGATTTACGCTGCCTATCGAGAAAATCCGAAATTAGCGATCGCTGGCGGCAAAGTTACCCTAATCTGGACAAACGGAATCACAGCCCCCGAATGGCTCTCCGATGGACTGGCTGGAAATCTTGGCGCGTATGATTTGGGCGATACAGTTGTGAGAATCGATCGTCCCGGTTTGACCCCACGTGGCTTAAATTATTCAATTCGTAAATCCTTCCTCAATCAGATCGGCGGATTCGATCCAAATCTCGGTCGGGTCGGTAAGAATTTGCTTTCAAACGAAGAACTTCACATGACTAATTTGGCTCTCAAAACGGGCTGGGAAGTTGCCTATTTGCCAAGTGCTCACGTCGCGCATCACGTCGCCCCAGAGCGGGTAAAGCGGCAATGGTTTCTCGATCGAGGCTGGTGGCAAGGAATTAGTGAATGCTATCGAGAACAAATCGCGGGAGAAGCAGGATTCGGACAGTTTCGACGCGGCGGAGAGCGCTTGATCCGAGGATTGTATAAATCGATCAAACTTGCCACCGATCCGGCTCAACGCTTTGAAAACCTCGTTTACAGCTATGGACAGATCGGGTATTTGATCAAAGCGTTACAAGGAATGGTTTTTTCCGTAAAGCGATCGTAACAAAGAGAAATCGACCGAAATAGCGTATTTCCTTTGCCTAAAAGCAATTTCAGTCGCTAGGACGCATCTCAGCCAGATGTCAGGAAATGTCGATCGTGTAGTCTCCTTCTTCCAAACAAAACCGCTAAAACCTTCACCCTTCAACGGATAGATCCAATTGTTAAGTTTTTGTCACGATTCACAATGGCTTACTATAATGTAAACCATTGTAAAGTTCTGATGCTTGCGGACACTCCAAACCGTAAATGCAGTGATTCATAGAGAATCATCGCAGTGTCATCATCATAAAGTCCTGTGAATAAGGGATTTCTATGTTGCACCTCCTGATAGTCCAATGCCAAAAACACTACATTCCGTCGTTTAAGTTCACTTTGCTTAACAAAACTGGAGTAAGATTACTTCAGTAGGTACAAATCCTCATTGGATTTTCCTCCACGACCGCTTGATCCGCCGAGTACCTTGTGGGAATTGTGACCGCCGCCTCGCTTTAGAGACACCTTCGCCGCCACGACTCCCGCCGCCCACGACCGTCTTCTTTCTTTCATCTATTTGGGCTTCTTAGCGGATTGAGTCACTGGTGCTTTACACCGACCGATAACCCCCTTGCTCTCTACAACCTGGTCACTGAATGTCATGGTGAGTACTTCTTTTCCTTGGTTAACCGCACTAATCGCGCTGCCCCTCGCAGCCTCCCTCCTGATTCCGCTCATCCCTGATAAAGAAGGGAAAACGGTTCGCTGGTATGGATTAGGTGTTGGTTTGGCGGATCTCGTTCTCTCGATTTACACGTTTTGGAAACACTACGATTTCCAAAACCCAGGGTTTCAACTGACCGAAAGCTATTCCTGGATTCCTCAACTGGGAATTAACTGGTCGCTTGCAGTCGATGGAATCTCGATGCCGCTGGTGGTTCTCGCCGCTTTAGTCACAACGCTTTCGATGCTGGCAGGCTGGAAAGTCACGAACAAGCCGCGCCTGTTCTTCTTCCTGATGCTGGTTATGTATGCGGCTCAGATCGGTGTCTTCTGTGCCCAAGACATGATCCAGTTCTTCCTCTTGTGGGAAGTCGAACTCGTTCCGGTCTACATCCTGGTTGCAATCTGGGGTGGACCAAAACGCCTTTACGCTGCAACAAAGTTCATTCTTTACACTGCACTCGCTTCGATCTTTATCCTGATCGGCGCACTGGCAATGGCGTTCTACGGTGACAACTTCACCTTCAATATGCAGGAGCTAGGACTGAAAGACTACTCGCTATCCTTTGAATTATTGGTTTACGCTGGTCTGCTGATTGCTTACGGTGTCAAACTTCCGATTTTCCCGCTCCACACTTGGTTGCCCGATGCTCACGGTGAGGCTTCCGCTCCGGTTTCGATGATTCTGGCAGGTGTGTTGCTGAAAATGGGTGGTTACGCGCTGATCCGCATGAACATGGAAATGCTGCCTCACGCTCATGTGTACTTTGCTCCGGTTCTCGCAATCCTCGGAATCGTGAACATCATCTACGGTGCATTGGCTTCTTTTGCTCAACGCAACCTGAAGCGTCGAATGGCTTACTCCTCGATTTCGCACATGGGCTTCGTCCTGCTTGGTATTGCATCGTTCACTGAGCTTGGAATGAGTGGTGCGGTTCTGCAAATGGTGTCTCATGGTTTGATTGCAGCCGCGCTCTTCTTCTTGGCGGGTGTCACCTACGATCGTACTCACACCCTGAACATGGACGACATGGGCGGCTTGGCGAAGAAAATGCCTTCCACCTTCGCACTGTTCACCATCTGTTCAATGGCATCACTGGCACTGCCTGGAATGAGCGGATTTGTGGGCGAGTTAGCAATCTTCCTCGGTTTCACCACCAGCGACGCTTACACCTCAGTGTTCAAAACCGTCATCGTCTTACTCTCTGCGGTCGGTTTGATCGTCACCCCGATTTACTTGCTCTCGATGCTGCGTGAAATGTTCTACGGCAAAGAAGGCAAAGCCGTTGAGAAAGAAGTGTTCCTCGATGCAAACCCCAGAGAATTGTTTATCACTGCTGCTTTGATTGTCCCGATCGTGGCAATCGGTCTCTATCCAAAACTGATTACCCAAACCTATGACGCGAAGACCGTTCAAGTCGCGCAAAATGCTCGAAACGCTGTTCCAGTAGTCGCTCAGCAAATGGTGGCATTCCCTGGTTTGGCGGCTCCTCAAATTTCTGCTCCCCAGCCTGAACTGTTGGGAATGATGAAGTAAGGATGCACCTTTAAACAACGTGGCAAATCCCGGAGGGAGACTTCCGGGATTTTTTATTGATGTCCTGTAGTAACGATTTGGGAAAACTGAAGGCGAATTCTAAAGGAGAAGTTGCCCATGTCAGGTTTTGAGTCGCTGAAGAATCGAGATTATACGCTCATCCTCGATAAAAGCGGAAGTATGTCTACGGCTGATCAACGGGGTGGTCGAAGCCGCTGGGAAGCTTTACAAGAATCGACGCTCGCCCTCGCTCGTAAATGTGAGCAGTTCGATCCAGAGGGCATCACAGTTTATTTATTTTCGAGTCGGTTCAAGCGTTACGATGATGTGACTTCGAGCAAAGTTGAGCAGATTTTCATGGAAAACGATCCGATCGGCTCAACGAATCTCGCAGCCGTCCTCTGGGATGCTACTCAAAATTATTTTCAACGCAAAGCCGCTGGAAAGACTAAATCTGGCGAAACTATCTTAGTTGTCACCGATGGCGCACCCGACGATCGACGAGCTGTAATCGATGCGATCATCCGCTCTACCAATCAAATGGAACGCGACGAAGAACTGGCAGTTACCTTCTTACAAATCGGCAACGATTCAGGCGCAAAACAATTCCTTACCGCTCTCGATGATCAGCTTGAAGGGGTGGGCGCGAAGTTCGATATCTGCGACACGATTACAATGGATGACATGGCGGATTTGAGCCTTGCTGAAGTGTTAATGAACGCGATCGCTGATTAATTCACAAGATGGACGAGATCGATAAATTGCTCAATAGTCTGAACAATAACGCTTCTGAACCTCGCTCTGCTTCAGAAGCGAAATCGAAGGCGCGATCGTCGATCGATGATCTGCTCAAACAAATCGATTCCCCCGCGCCGAGTCCGTCTAGCGATCGTTCTACCGATTGGATGGCAACACCGTCTAGTCAGGTTACACCGAGTCCGTCTAACGATCGTCTTTTCGATGAATTGAAGCAAGAGCGCGAAGAAGCCCTCAGACAAGAAGCCCAACAAAAACAAGAACGCCTCGAACAACTCAAGCAACAGCGTCGGCAAGCGTTAACCGTTAAAGCTGAGGAATGGTTAAAAACTCTCGATCCGAATTCAAGTGAGGGGCGGTGGTTTGAGGAATTTGCTTGTAATTATCGGAGTCGAATAGAAGCTGCGATCGACTATCTTGAGGCGTTGGGGGAAGTCGATCGAGATTGAAACCTATTCGTTCAATAAGTTGTTACACGACTCTCTCTTTCCAGGAGACGCTTTGTCGGTAGACAAATTTCAGACTTCGTATAATATTGGGGTCCCTTTTGCTTAGTTCATGGCTCACCATCAACACCTTCGTTCATTAAATTGGTAGTTCCATCTGACGCGATCGCTCTTTGCTGTTCTGGCTCATTATTACTGATGACCAAAGACTGTTGCAGTGTTTTCTCCAGTCGCCCGAATTGCGAACAATCTCTAAATTCGATCGCATTGAAATAAAAGCGATTTCAGATAGTGTTCGTGATTTAGGACGATTTCGGTTTCCGCTTCGATCTCGGTGGAGTCCGATGTGCTCCAAAATATTTCTCGCTCCGGTAGCGTAACCATACCCGCAACTCTTGTGGAATCTGCTCTTTCTGTTCTGTTGTCAAGGTGTTGTAGAGCGCCAGTGCCCGGTCTCGCTCTCCCCGACAGGCAGCATTATTATGAGTATCCCAATAACTACGGGCAACCCGAATCCGCCGACAGACTTCTTTGATCAATGCTGCTCCGCTCAAGGACTGTTCTTGCTTTGCCATCGTTTGATCCTCGCGTTCCACTTCATCCTAGCTCACCGCATTATCCATTCACTTCTACAGTGATTCCAGCCCGACGCAACCGTTCTATCAACACATCACCGAGACCAGTTGCTGGGGTGAGAATTCCGCCTCGTGTTTGACCACCTGGTAGCTCATCGAGTTGCAGTGCTAAGCTGAGTGCTGCTTCACATACAAATTTGACTGTTGCTCGATTACCAGGGTCGCCTTGTCCCTGAATGCTGCCGCGCACTTTGCGTCCGTCCGTTGCAGTGCCAATCAGTTCACACGCAAACCATCCTGCATCCATTGTTTGTTCAGAGGGTCCCTCACCGGGTTGTGGTAAGAGAGGTTGCAGCAGGGTGCGTAGTTGTGGTTGTTGCAAGACTCCAGTGAAGAGAGCGAGTGCGGCAGTGACTCCAGTTGCTTGTAGTCCTGCCAGTGCTCCATCGAACTTGAGATATTCTTGATAGTGAAAGTCGGCTCCATAAGGCTCGTTCCAGTCCTCATACAAGGCGGCACTGCGACGGACAATGCGAGTATTCACAGGAGACATAAAAAAGGGAGCAACCCAGGCATTGAGGTCTGAATCAAACATTGGGGTCTGTGGATCACGTTCAAGTTCAGTCAGCGGATGCGATCCGACTGGATTCAGTAGAAATGGATTCGCGATCGCTTTCCACCCCTGAGAATCGAAGAGATTGAAAGCAGAGGCGAGCGTCCCCCCATTAAAACCGCCAGCCATTTGAATATACGCCTGCACAGATTGGCAATTCACTCCCAAAACTTGCTGTAAGTGACGCACAACTAGATAAGCACCGAGGTCTGAGGGCACAGAATCAAAGCCGCAACAGGGAATAATGCGCGTTCCATCGATTGCTGCTTGAGCATGATAGCGATCGATTAATGTTCTGACCCAAGGCGTTTCTCCGGTGATATCAACGTAGTGCGTTTGGAAGCGAACACAAGCATCGACGATTGCGTTTCCATAGAGTGCAAAGGGTCCAGCCGTTGTAAGCATCACTCGTGTTTGAGAGACGATCGCGTCGATCTCTGACTGGTTCTGACTATCGGCAACGAGAACATCGACTGTGATACCAAGTTGATCTCGAACCGCTTCTAGCTTTTGACAGTTGCGTCCAGCGATCGCCCATCGCACCACCGCACGATCGACATGATTAGCAAAATATTGCACTGTTTGTTTGCCGACAAAGCCACTAGCACCGTAAAGTACAACATCATAGGAACGCTCAGACATTGGAGAAACACCAAGAACACGACTGTTACTGGTAACTGTAGCCCAAATTTTACGATCGAAAATCTGTCGATCGTTCACTCGGAGAATTCACCACACTTAGAACGTGGGAGAGTGCTTGATGAGGTCGCCTAGTTCCAATGGATCAATCAATAGAATTTAGTGACTAAGGTTTCTAACATTGCTTATTTGCTTGCATTCGTTCGGAAATTTGAATCAGCGATCGTAGTGCTTCATTGACCGCCTCAGCCGTTGGAAATGCTTTCGCGACATCAGGATCTAACAAAACAACATTTGTTCCGGCACGATAGCGATCGACATACTTTCCTCTCACGGCTCCTTCCATTAGTTCAGCAAAGTTGTATTTCGGGCGAAGGTCGTCATCCATCTCGAATTTGCAAGTTTCCTCGTTCATCTGTATTCTCTTGCTGAATGGAGAACTTTGATAAGATGATCCTAGTCCTATTTCCTAGATTGTGATGACACTGAAAGAACTAGAGACGCAGTTGATGGCACTTTCTGACAAAGAAAAAGCACAAGTTGTTCAACTTCTTTCTCAAGGCAAAATTGTGCTAGGGCGAGGAATTGTAAAAACTCCTGGCGTGTGCGGCGGAAGTGCTTGCATTGCTGGGACTCGAATCACTGTTTGGGAATTGGTTGAAGCACGTCGAACAGGGCACACTGAAGCAGACTTACTAATCAATTATCCTTCGCTTTCTGCGACTGATCTTGCAAATGCTTGGGCATACGCTGAAGCTTTTCCCGATGAGATTGAAGCAGAGATTCGGGAAAATTCTGAAGCTGTTATTAATGTTGAGCAAGCCCGACAGAACCAAGCTGCGATCGACCTTTTAGACTCTTGGATGAGTGACGAAGAAGATGCATCCGAAGATCAAAGAGCGTGGGAATTTCTAAAAACTGCCCTAGATGGCAACCATGACAAGGCGAATAATTTAATGATGCAAGCCTGGGACATGGTTTCAACCCGGAAGAATTCTGGCTCAGATATCTCTGAATACAAGGATCAGGAATGAGCCAACTTAAGTATCGGATCAATATCTTATGGTCTGAAGAGGATCAGACGTATCTTGTCGAATTGCCAGAGTTCGCGACAAAGATTCAGCGCTATTTTACTGATGGTGGAACTTATGAGGAAGCGTTGAGTAATGCTCAGGAAGTTTTGGAACTGTTAATCGAGAGCTATCAGGCTGAAGGTCGATCGCTTCCACAACCCCAAACGCTACAGACTGTATAAGCGATCGTAGGAACAAGCTCTCTACCATGCAAATTAATTCGCGTTATTCTTTTGGGTACATAGTAATCAACAATTAACACCAAGGCTATGTTCTCAGAACTAAACGGTTTTAGAGTCTTACTGATTTCTTTGATTCTGTGTGTTTCTAGTTCGGCAATCACGTTTTTATTGATTGCTTGGACAGCAAAGATCGTCCCAGTTTTTCAGTTACCGTCTGAATTTTTACACTATGTATTTGGAATGCTAGTAGGAGCATTTTTCGGACTGCTCAAAACTGCTTGTGTCAGTCTTACCAGCTATGCAATCATGAAATTGCTTCTGCGCCGAAAAGTTGTCGCAGTAAATACAGTTATCGTAATAAAGACAGCAGTACTAACTCTAGTGGAAGCACAGCTTTACTACGGAAAGATGACTCGGACGTTTCCTTTCGGCTCATAAATATCGCCTCATTTTCCAATCTAAAAAATTTCTCGACAGTTTTGCTGATCTTGTCTTACACTGTTTAATTGTCGCTAAAATACAGTTGCGCGAATTTCCGGGAGATCTCTCTGGAGAGAATTCAGAGGGGTTTTTATGTGTGAAGCGATTCACCACACCTCCGAAAGTCGCACTTCTTCAAGCAAGAAGCTGATTAAACCGATTCAGTCTTTCTTCGCGAGTTAGTTCCAAGTACAGGAAACTGAGTAGTTCGCTATTTAAGTCCCGTTGGAATTCGCAGTTCAGAGCATGATGCACTCATCAGCCTTAAACGCTTGAAGAACAACAGAAACGCGGAATCCGCTGCCTCTAATCTCCTAGAGGTAAGATTCTTCTGGTTTTCCGACCGTGGAATCCGTTGGAGTGACAGAGACACAAATCGGCGATCGAGATTCTGTCGCTGTATTTGTCATGATGTGTAAACCAAGGAGAAAGAACAGTGGCTGTCGGAATTGTCGGCACGAAACTGGGCATGACTCAAGTGTTTGACGAACAGCGGAGAGCAATCCCCGTCACCGTCATTCAGGCTGGACCTTGCCCCGTAACCCAGGTCAAAACAAAAGAAACAGACGGCTATTCGGCAATCCAAATCGGATATGGCGAATGCAAAGAGAAAGCTTTGAGCAAGCCGGAACTGGGTCATTTGAAGAAGTCGGATTCGCCCCCTTTAAGACACTTGATCGAGTATCGAGTGGACAATGCGGGAGAATACACCCTCGGTCAGCAGTTGAATGCAAGTCTTTTCGAGGCGGGTCAAACCGTTGATGTGATTGGAACCAGCATCGGACGCGGGTTCGCAGGCTTTCAGAAACGACACAACTTTGCACGAGGTCCAATGTCACACGGTTCTAAGAACCACCGTGAACCGGGATCGACCGGAGCGGGAACAACTCCCGGACGGGTTTATCCAGGGAAAAAGATGGCGGGTCGTTTAGGTGGAACTCAAACCACCGTGAAGAAATTAACGATCATTCGTGTGGATACCGAACGGAACGTGATTTTGGTGAAAGGGGCAGTTCCCGGAAAACCTGGTGCGCTTGTCCAAATCGTGCCTGCGAAGACGGTCGGGGGTAAATAGACATGGCAGACTTTACAGTAAAAACTTGGGATGGGACTGACGCGGGAACCGCCGCGATCGATCTCAAAACCGCAAAGCCCGAAACCGCTGCTGGAATTTTGCATCGTGCAGTGATTCGCCAGTTGGCAAATGTGCGTCAAGGAAATGCTTCGACGAAAACCCGCGCGGAAGTTCGCGGTGGTGGTCGTAAGCCTTGGAGACAGAAAGGAACAGGTCGCGCTCGTGCAGGTTCTAGCCGTTCTCCGTTGTGGAGAGGGGGTGGTGTGATCTTTGGACCGAAACCCAGAGATTACTCGATCAAGATGAACCGCAAAGAGCGGAGATTAGCCCTCAGAACGGCATTCCAAGGACGGGCAGAAGATTTGATCGTGGTGCAGGAATTTGCAGATAAGCTGCCTCGCCCGAAGACCAAGGAGCTAGTTCAAGCATTAGAGCGTTGGGGCGTTGAAGCTGGATCGAAGGTTCTAATGATCGTGGCTGAACGAGATGAGAACGTTTATCTCTCGGCTCGAAATGTAGAACGACTAAGATTGATTTCCGCCAACAACCTCAATGTTTTTGATTTGCTCCACGCGGATCATATTGTTGCAACTTCCGCAGCACTCGAAAAAATTCAGGAGGTGTACGGTGAAGATTGATCCCCGCAACTTAGCTGATGTCATCCGTCGCCCTCTGATTACAGAAAAAGCGACCCGACTGCTCGAACTGAACCAATACACATTTGAAGTTCAGCCGAAAGCATCCAAGCCCGATATTGTTGCCGCGATCGAATACTTATTCGACGTGAAAGTAACGGGCATCAGCACGATGAATCTTCCTCGCAAGAAGAAGCGCGTCGGCAAGTACATGGGCTATAAGCCGCAGTACAAAAAAGCGATCGTGACCCTCGCTGAAGGCGACTCGATCACTCTGTTCCCCGAAGTATAACCACCCAGAGAGGAACCTATGGGAATCCGCAATTTTCGACCCTATACCCCTGGTACACGCCAAAGAAGCGTATCTGACTTCTCTGAAGTCACTAAGTCGGAACCCGAAAAGTCTTTGGTGGTGTACAAACACCGCAACAAAGGACGGAACAACCGAGGTGTCGTAACCTGTCGTCACCGGGGCGGCGGTCACAAGAAACTGTACCGAATCATCGATTTCAAACGTGATAAGCGGAATGTAGTCGCGACGGTTGCCGCGATCGAGTACGATCCGAACCGCAACGCTCGGATTGCATTGTTGTTCTACGCAGATGGCGAAAAGCGCTATATCTTGCAGCCTGTCGGTTTGCAAGTAGGCACGAAAGTTCAAGCAGGCGACGATGCACCGATCGAAGTTGGAAACGCTTTACCGTTGGAGAAGATTCCCCTCGGTACGATCGTTCATAACGTCGAACTGCAAGCTGGAAAAGGTGGTCAAATCGTTCGGGCTGCGGGTGCTGCCGCGCAAGTTGCTGCGAAAGAAGGCGACTACGTAACTCTGAAGCTCCCTTCGACTGAAGTTCGGATGGTGCGTAAAGAGTGTTACGCCACGATCGGACAAGTTGGCAACACCGACCACAGAAACCAAACCCTCGGAAAAGCTGGACGCAAACGCCATTTGGGTCGTCGTCCTGAAGTCCGGGGTAGCGTAATGAACCCAGTGGATCACCCGCATGGGGGTGGTGAAGGACGTGCGCCGATCGGACGTTCTGGACCTGTCACTCCTTGGGGTAAACCGACCTTGGGCGCGAAGACCCGCAAGAAGAAGAAACTGAGTAACGCCTTGATCGTGCGTCGTCGTCGTAAGACTTCTAAGCGCGGACGTGGCGGACGCGAATCGTAAGTTAGGGAGACTCAAACACGATGGCACGTTCATTGAAAAAAGGTCCCTTTATTGCTGACCACTTGATGAAAAAAGTGGAAAACGCAAGAGCAAAAGGAGACACCCAGGTGATCAAAACCTGGTCACGCGCATCCACAATTCTGCCGCAAATGATCGGCATGACATTTGGCGTTCATAACGGGAAAGTTCACGTTCCTGTGTATGTGAGCGAACAAATGGTCGGTCACAAGCTGGGAGAATTCGCACCGACTCGGACATACCGGGGTCACGGCGGCGGCGATAAGAAATCCCGGAGGTAGGAACAATGGCGACACAAACACCAGGAGAAGTCAAAGCGGTAGCCCGCTATATTCGGATGTCACCGTTTAAGGTGCGTCGAGTTCTGGATCAAATTCGCGGTCGTTCCTATCGGGAAGCCCTGATTATCCTCGAATTCATGCCGTATCGCGCTTGTGAGCCTGTTTTGAAGGTTCTTCGATCGGCAGCCGCAAACGCGGAACACAACGAAGGTTACAGCCGAGGAAATCTGGTCGTGAGTCAAGCATTTGCTGACCAAGGACCTGTTCTGAAGCGGTTTAGACCGAGAGCGCAAGGGCGGGCATACCAAATCCGCAAACCGACGTGCCACATCACGATCGGTGTTGCTCCGAGCGCAGAATCATAAGGGAGAACAACATGGGACAGAAGATTAACCCCAATGGATTTCGGCTCGGTGTGATCAAAGAACATCGATCGCGCTGGTTTGCAGATTCCGATCGTTATCCCGACTTGCTTCAGGAAGATCACAAAATTCGGCATTTCTTCACCAAGAACCCGAAGAATTTGGATAACCTGAAAAAGCCAGGAATCTCGGAGATTCGCATCGAGCGCAAAGCCGATCAAATTGATTTAGAGATTCGTACCTCACGTCCCGGCGTTGTCGTTGGTCGCGGTGGTGCTGGAATCGAAGTGCTGAGAACCAATCTTCAGCAAGCATTGGGCGCTAGCGATCGACAAATCCGCATCAATGTAGTGGAAGTCGCTCGTGTGGATGCTGATGCTGCACTGATTGGTGAATATATTGCTGAACAGCTAGAGCGTCGGGTTTCGTTCCGTCGCGTCGTGCGCCAAGCAATCCAACGCGCTCAACGTGCAGGAATTGAGGGCATCAAAATCCAAGTGAGCGGTCGTCTGAACGGGGCTGAAATTGCTCGTCCAGAGGCTTCTCGTGAAGGAAGTGTCCCGCTGCACACCTTGAGAGCAGACATCGACTACGTTTGCACGACTGCCCAAACGATCTACGGAACGTTAGGGATTAAAGTTTGGGTGTTCAAGGGAGAAATCCTGCCTGGACAAGAGCGTGAAGCGGAAGTCGTTGCACCGAATCAACAACCGCGTCGCCGCCAACAGCGTCGTCAGCGTTTTGAAGATCGATCGAATGAAGGGTAAGAGTTTGAGTTTGACGGTGGTTTAGAGATAGTCGTGAATTGCGTCCACCCGCCCCGGAATAGAATTCGGGGCTAATCGAACAAAGTCCACTAAAGGGGACTGCCGAACCGTATGGCAAGAATCTCTAGTCCAGTTCACTGGACTTCGCACTGTTAGCCCCGAATTCCATTCCGGGGCGGAACAGCAACGAAGCCAGCAACTTCCCCGAATTCTATTCCGGGGCGGGACAGCAACGAAGCGACTATCCCCAAACTACCCGAAGCTCACAACTTTCTACCCACAGACCTTACAGGTATCGACCAATGTTAAGCCCAAGAAGAACAAAATTCCGTAAGCAGCAGCGCGGTCGGATGCGAGGATTGGCGACACGCGGAAGTCAACTCAACTTCGGTGACTTCGGCTTACAAGCCCTAGAGCCAACCTGGATCACATCGCGCCAAATTGAAGCCAGCCGTCGTGCCATGACGCGCTACATCCGCCGGGGTGGACAAATCTGGATTCGGATTTTCCCCGACAAGCCCGTAACCGCTCGTGCCGCAGAAACCCGGATGGGATCTGGTAAAGGTGCGCCCGAATACTGGGTAGCAGTCGTCAAGCCGGGTCGGATCATGTTTGAAATCGCTGGAGTGCCCGAAGAAACTGCAAGAGAAGCAATGCGACTCGCACAGTATAAGCTCCCGATCAAGACCAAATTCATCACCCGTCAGCAAGTCGTCGAGGAGGAATCATAAATCATGGCACTTCCAAAAATTGCAGACGCTCGATCGCTAAACGACGAGGAACTTTCGGATCAGATTCTCTCGACCAAGAAAGAACTCTTCCAACTCCGAATGCAACAGGGAACTCGTCAACTCGAAAAACCCCATCAGTTCAAGCACGTCAAACATCGCCTCGCGCAGTTACTGACGGTCGAACGTGAAAGACAGTTGAAAGGTGAGTAACTCTAATGGCAGTTAAAGAAAGAGTTGGTGTCGTCGTCAGCGACAAAATGGACAAAACGGTGGTGGTTGCAGTGGAAAACCGCTCAGCACACCCCAAATACGGAAAGATCGTAGTTCGGACAAAGCGCTACAAAGCACATGACGAAGAAAACAAGTGCAAACAAGGCGATCGCGTCCGAATTCAGGAAACTCGCCCCTTGAGCCGCACCAAACGCTGGTCTGTGCTTGAGATCCTGAGTACCAAAGCCTAACCCTAGTAGGAGACGGACATGATTCAGCAGGAAAGCTATCTCAATGTGGCAGATAACAGCGGCGCTCGGAAGCTCATGTGCATTCGTGTGCTGGGTGGGAATCGTCGCTATGCCGGAGTCGGTGACATCATTGTGGCTGTTGTGAAGGATGCAGTTCCGAACATGGCAGTGAAGAAGTCGGATGTGGTCAAAGCCGTGATCGTTCGCACTCGTAAAACGTTGCGCCGCGATAGTGGTATGAGCATTCGGTTTGATGACAACGCAGCCGTGATTATCAACGCAGACGGCAACCCCAGAGGAACCCGTGTGTTTGGTCCGGTTGCGCGTGAACTCCGCGAAAAGAACTTCACCAAGATTGTTTCTCTAGCGCCGGAGGTGCTGTAGATGGCATACAAACAGAAAAAATCACCTGTTGCACTAAAAATGCACGTTAAAGCGGGCGACACAGTGCAAGTGATTTCTGGAAACGATAAAGGGAAAGTGGGCGAAATTGTTCGCGCATTCCCGAAGCTTAGCAAAGTGATCGTCAAAGGTGTGAACCTGAAGACTAAGCACATCAAGCCGAGACAAGAAGGCGAATCCGGTCGGATTGAGACTTATGAATTTCCGATTCATAGTTCCAATGTGATGCTGTATTCCGAAAAGGAAAAGGTTGCTTCTCGTGTTTGCTACACCTTCACCGAAGATGGACGCAAAGTGAGAAAGCTAGTCAAAACTGGCGAAATCATCGATTAGGGAATTTTGGTAGGTTGAGAGTTATCGTCATTGCACTCACCCACCTGGAAATCAATTTCCGGGCTAATTGAGGAAAGTCCACTTCAGTGGACTAAGCAAATAGAAATGAACTCTGAACCCGTTTCAACGGGTTTTCCCCCACTAGCCCGAACTTCAGTTCAGGGCGGGAAGAAACCGAAGCGAAAAACCACTTTCCTCAAAACTTCAAACTTAGCCCTGACCAAGCCCAGGGAGGAACTAAAAAACCATGTCCAACAGACTGAAGACCTCGTACCAAGAAAAAGTTGTTCCTGCACTCACCGAGCAGTTTGGTTACAAGAACATTCATGAAGTCCCGAAACTCGTCAAAATCACCGTAAACCGGGGTTTAGGCGAAGCGTCACAGAATGCGAAAGCGCTTGAAGCATCTGTCAACGAACTCGCAATCATCACTGGTCAAAAACCTGTCGTTACTCGCGCTAAAAAAGCGATCGCAGGTTTCAAAATTCGTCAAGGAATGCCAGTTGGGGTGATGGTGACGCTGAGAGCAGACCGGATGTACAACTTCATGGATCGTTTAGTCAACCTCGCACTGCCTCGGATTCGGGACTTTCGCGGCATCAGCCCGAAAAGCTTTGACGGACGTGGTAACTATACCCTCGGTCTGAGAGAGCAACTGATCTTCCCCGAAATCGAATACGACAGCATCGATCAAATTCGGGGCATGGACATCTCGATCATCACGACTGCGAACACCGATGAAGAAGGACGTGCCCTGCTGAAAGAACTGGGTATGCCGTTCCGAGATAACTAACGCAGTTACTAATACGAGAGGCAACTATGGCAGCAAACGATACTATCTCAGATATGCTGACTCGCATTCGGAACGCAAGTCTAGCACATCACCAAACGACCGAAGTTCCATCCACCCGCATGACTCGCAGTATTGCGAAAGTGCTGATTGAAGAAGGCTTTATTGCATCGATGGAAGAAGTGGGCGAAGTTCCTAAAAAGAATCTCGTTCTCGCACTCAAATACAAAGGCAAAAATCGCAAGCCGATTATCACTGCCCTAAAGCGCGTCAGTCGTCCTGGATTGCGCGTGTACAAGAACCAAAAAGACCTGCCGCGTGTGTTAGGTGGAATCGGGATTGCAATCATCTCGACCTCTAGCGGCATCATGACCGATCGCGAAGCTCGCAAAACGGGCGTTGGCGGTGAAGTCCTTTGCTACGTTTGGTAGGAGGAATAAACAATGTCTCGTATTGGAAAACGTCCGATTACAATTCCTGCGAAGGTGACTGTCACGGTCGATGGTCAACAAGTCGTAGTGAAAGGACCAAAAGGAGAACTATCGAGAGTGCTACCTGCGGGAGTCACGATCGAGACCGAAGGCGATACCGTCAACGTCAATCGAGTGAACGATTCTCGGATGGCGCGTGAACGTCACGGTTTGTGCCGCACCCTCGTCGCCAACATGGTCGAAGGTGTGTCGAATGGATTCTCCCGCCGTCTGGAAATTCAAGGGGTCGGTTATCGTGCCGCAGTTCAGGGCAAGAACTTGAACATGAACATGGGTTATAGCCATCCCGTCTTGATCGAGCCACCGGATGGTATCCAATTCCAGGTTGAAAACAATACAAACGTGATTGTGACTGGAATTGACAAAGAAATCGTCGGTAACACGGCTGCGAAGATTCGGGCAGTACGTCCCCCGGAACCTTACAAGGGTAAAGGGATTCGCTACCAAGGCGAAGCGGTTCGTCGCAAGGTTGGTAAGACTGGCGGTAAAGGGAAGAAATAAGCCATGAGCAAAGTAAGTCGTCGAGAATCTACACAAAAGCGACACGCTCGGATTCGCCGTCGCGTGTCTGGCACTCCAGAGCGTCCCCGGTTAGCCGTTTATCGATCGAACAATCACATCTATGTGCAATTGATCGATGATGTGGCACAACATACGATCGCATCTGCTTCCACGGTTGATCCGGAACTGAAAGAGAAGATCGAATCGGGAGCAAACTGCTCGGCTGCATCGGAAGTGGGTAAATTGATTGCCCAACGCGCCAAAGCAAAAGGCATCGAACAAGTCGTATTCGATCGCGGTGGTAACTTGTATCATGGTCGCGTCCAGACCTTAGCGGATGCTGCCCGTGAAGCGGGTCTGAACTTCTAGGAGCAAACACAAATGGCTAAGGCAAAAGGAAAAGAAAAGAAATCACGCGAAAAGGAATCTGAGTTCCAAGAGCGCGTGGTACAGATCCGCCGCGTAACTAAGGTAGTTAAAGGTGGTAAGAAGCTCAGCTTTAGAGCGATCGTCGTAGTCGGTAACGAGAAAGGTCAAGTCGGCGTAGGGGTCGGCAAAGCCAGCGACGTGATCGGAGCCGTGAAAAAAGGAGTCGCAGATGGTAAAAAGCATCTGATCGATGTGCCTCTCACCAAGGCAAACTCGATTCCTCACCCTGCAACCGCATCCGGTGGTGGCGCGAAAGTGCTGATGCGTCCGGCTGCACCGGGGACTGGGGTAATTGCTGGGGGAGCCGTCCGTACCGTGTTGGAACTTGCTGGAGTGAAGAACATTCTGGCGAAACAGCTTGGCTCGGATAACCCGCTGAACAATGCAAGAGCAGCAGTCACTGCACTGTCTGGACTTCGCACGTTGTCGGATGTGGCTCAAGAGCGCGGTATCCCGGTTGAACAACTCTACAGCGTTTAGGAGGCACAAATGAGACTAGAAGATGCTGTGCCCCAAAAAGGTTCGACCAAGCGCAAACGCCGGATCTGTCGCGGAATTTCTGCGGGTCAAGGCGCGAGCGGTGGGTTTGGAATGCGGGGTCAAAAATCTCGATCGGGTCGTCCGACTCGTCCGGGGTTTGAAGGGGGTCAAACGCCTCTGTATCGTCGCTTGCCGAAGTTGAAGTATTTTACGGTGGTGAATCGTAAGTTCTATACGGCGGTGAATGTGGGCGATTTGGCTGAGTTGGCTGCGAATTCTGAGGTGTCGTTGTCTTCGCTGATGGATGCGGGGATTGTGACGCAGGATGATGGTCCGCTGAAGATTTTGGGCGATGGTGAGTTGTCGGTCGCGCTGACTGTGAAAGCAGCGGCGTTTACTGAGGGCGCTAAGTCGAAGATCGAAGCGGCTGGCGGAACTTGCGAAGTCGTTTAAGTTCTGAAGTTGATTGAAAAGACCTGCACTGTTTGGTGTGGGTCTTTTTTGTTTTGTGCGATCGAATAGAATAACGGTAAAGCACTAAAGAGGTTGAAATGAGCGCAGTTCTAAACAAACCATCCTCGCTGATCCATGAGATCCAAATTGAGAAAGTTGGTGAATGGAATTTGTTCAAGTTTAGTGATGCGTTACAGCTTCGGATGGAAGAATTGCTAGAGAAGAAGAAAGCGGATCAACTTGCACTTGAAGAGATTGGCGAATTGGATGCGATCGCAGAACTTGATCGGATTTTCACCCATATCAATGCAATGATGGCAGCTCAGAGCAGTTATTAATTGCACCGTCGCAGAAGTTGATCCCTGAAACCAAAGAAAGCTAACTCGTTGCAGTCAGCATTGCATTATCTTCTACGCGCACAAGCAATTTGTCTAAGAGTTGCCATGACAGAATTGTTCATCACCATCTGAGAGAATTGCCGCTCTGCGTTGTAGAACACCATACGACCATCCTGATCGTATCCAGCCGCCTCTAGCACTTCATAGGTTCTGAGACTACACTTGACTTCGTACTGGAAGGCATAAACCTGAATTCCATTCATGTCCTCAAACGGGAGAATCGATCGGGCAATAAATGTTGCCGAAAGTGGACTTCGTTCAATCGAAGCAACGTCGATCTCCGTGACTGACCGATCATATCCTTTTGCCACTTGTACCCATTGATGGTCATCTGCCCGTGCGGCTTGACCCCAAAGTACCAGTGATAATCCAATACACCACGTGATCCCTTTCATGAGAGCTACATCTGAACAACTCTCACCGTAGCTATTATGAACGCATATTGGATTGACAAAGATCACACAAGCCTTGGTCTATTAACCAATTGATTCATTTTCATCACTAAGACACCCAAAATTACTCTGTTTGAAAAAGACCCACATTACTAGCGAAATGTAGGTCTTTTTGCTTTTGGGTACATCAATCAATGTGATCTGAGTGAGTAAAAAACTCTTAAGAGTTGCTATTTTCGTCTGGAGAGCGCCACATATCCACAGTTTTAGGATAGTTAGCCCATTTATCCATATCCTCGTATACATTTTCAAGGAAGACAGCAAAGTTTTGCCGATTATAATCCCCCTCAAACACAGAGGTAAGAAATAAAGCAGGAGGGTTATTGTCAAAGGTGCGAACGCAAGCTTTTATGAAGTAGAACATACCGTTCAACTCATTCGCATACATATAAAGCAGGTTCAAATCATGATGCAGATGGTTGGGGAATCCATAAATGATTTGCGCCATAACTCCAGCGCCTCTGTTCAAAAGAATAAGCCTCAAGTCATCCTTCCTGGAGTGGCGACAGTAAATTGAAAATTCACCTGCCTCTTCAACAGAGAAGCCGAGAAATTCGCAGTGATTCTTGTAGTGTTCAAGTGCATGAGTAGTTTTCATACTCGCAAATTGCCCATCAAGCATAGCCTGTAACGCTTTCCTAGAAGTAAGAATTTACATTCCTCAGTATTCCCAAGCCATGTCTCAAATCCCAGGTTTTTACCTTGAAGAATCTAGGAAAAATCTTTTGATATTTTTGCAAGAGCGACATTGTTAAGCGGTGAGAGTGAGTGGGAAAGATACTTCAATAATCAATGTTGAAGAGTAATTTCTCCATGAGTACTGCGATCGAGAACTCAAATTTACAGCTTGATTGGACAATTGACGCTCAAAAATTTCTTTCTTGCATTGCCCGTTTCAACCAACGAGGGCAAAACTTTGGGATTACCTACACAATCGAAGTTCTTCGAGGCTTAAAGAATCAAGACGTTTTACGGCGTGGACACTCTGATCTCTCTACCTATGGAATTGGACGAGACAGATCGATAGAAGATTGGCGATTACTAGCTCAATGGTTACTTTCTCAGAATCTAGTTCAAGAGGTCAGGGCTATAGGAAATAGTTGCATATTGCAGCTAAACGACAGAAGTTGGTCAGTAATGCGCGGACATTGTTCTGTTCTTTGTCCCAAAGACTGGATAGATAGACAAAAGCAAACTCCTAGATACCGGGATGATATACTTACCCTGCATCTTCGAGGATTATCAGCTTTGGAGATTGCTCAAAGGCGAAACTCTGCTGAAGATAAGGTTGTTAACAAATTATCAGACTTGCTATCTAGAGGTGAAGACATTGATATTGAACGCGAAGTCATAAAGGAGGCTCAACTTGAGATAATGCAGGCTTTTGAAGCTCTTGGAACTGCATCTTTGAGAAATATCTATGATCATTTAGATAAAAGATACAGTTATGGGCAAATTCGACTTGTGTTAGCTAAACTTCAATCTACATAGCATTCTTCTCGATCGCTAACTTCTCTAAATTTTCTCTGTGCGATCGACACACGCATTTGCGATCGCTCAACTGCTCGATCGCTCAGCATCCAGGAGACTTGCACTAAAATGAAATGGCGAATCCTCTTTCTTGGCAGGAGAAATTATGCTGGATGAAAAAGCGATCGAACAACGTTTAGCCACACTGGAGCAAGAAGTTGCCAATCTCAAAAAGCAGTCCAACTCGACCAATTGGATTGAAAAGATGGCTGGCTCCATCTCAGACGAAGAAGCCTTTCTCGAAGCATTAGAGTATGGGCGAGAGTTTCGCGACTCCGATAAACCCATTGATGAAAATGGCGAAACTGCATGAGATATTTGCTCGACACCGATTACATCAGCTTTATTCAACGACGCTCAGGAGTAGGGTACACAAAATTATCAAACCGCATCAGCCAACACTCACCGAACGATTTCGCTTTATCGATCGTCAGTTTTCATGAGCAAGTGATAGGCGCACACACCTTCATCAATCGCGCCCAAAATAGAACAAATCTCATGCGCGGGTACACATTGCTTTCAGAAGCACTTCAAAGTTTCTCGCAGGCGATCGTATTACCGTTTGATGCACCTGCTATTGTTGTTTTCGAGCAATTGCAGAATCAGAAAGTTTCAGGCTCAACAATGGATTTGCGGATTGCGTCGCGCTGCTTCGCAGATACCGCAAGGGTCGCGCTTTCAAGAAGCTTGATTGTACTGACTCGAAATACGAGAGATTTTCAGAAAGTGCCGGGATTGTCCATTGAGGACTGGACGGTTTAATCGCGATCGACACACGCATTCGCGATCGCTTAACTGCTCGATCCCCGTTCTGTTGGTACGCTATTCTTGGTATTGACGGGAAAGCGTCAACGTTCTAATTTGACGGCAGAGTGTAAAAATATGCTGGATATCGATAAGCAGTACGTTTTTAACGAACACGGGGAAGCGATCGCCGTTCAAATCCCGGTTGAACAGTTTCAGGAGATCGAGCGTCTTCTTGGCAACGTTGTGGAGATTCAACCTCAAGAAGAATCCGATCAAGAAGCAGAACTGGAATATGTGAACGGTGTTTTAGTGATCAAATCTCAGGGTGGTAAGATTCCCGCTTCGATCGTGGATGATATGCGAGAAGGAAGGATTCGGGAACTCGGTGGATGGTAAGAGTTCTGTTTGATACGAATGTCATTGTCGCTTCGCTATCTGAAGCTCACGAAATGTACGATCGATGTAAGCCTTGGTTCGATCAAGCGCAGATCGATCAAACGATTGAAGGTCTGATTTCAACTCACAGTTTGGCAGAGTGCTACAGCATTCTGACACGATTGCCGCCCCCTTATCGAATTAGTCCAGCGACTGTCGATCGTTTGCTAACCGAAAACTTGACCCAGTTCACAAGAGTGAGCTTAACGGCTGAAGATTATCAAACGGCAATCCGAAGAGTTGTTCAATTGAATATTTCGGGTGGTGGAATTTATGATGCAGTTATCGCTCAAGCCGCTCTCAAGGCGAATGTGGACTTGCTTCTAACTTGTAATGCTAAGCACTTCATTCGATTGGGAACAGAGATTGCTCAGCTTGTACAAATCCCCAGTTAATCAGTATGAAAGCAACATCAGCCCAAACCCAGTTCGCGATCTGTCTGAGCAACAAAGGCTATCCAGCCTCACTCGAAATCGGTAAGCTCTATCAAGTCATTCCCGATGAGCAGGCTGCAAGTAACGGCTTGATTCGAGTGATTGATGAGAGTGGTGAAGATTATGCGTTTTCGAGCGATCGCTTTTTTGCGATCGAGCTTCCGCGTCATGTCGAAGCTGCACTTTTAGAGCGGTAGAATTACTCGATCGCTCATCGTAAACCCCAAACTCTAACTATCAAACTCAATGCGATCGCTCAAGTTCTCGATCGCCATTTCTTCGGATTGGTTCGACCGTGAAGCACTGCGATGACGATAATGCGATCAACAACAATTCGATAGTAAATTGCATACGGAAACCGTCGAATTACCGCTCGGCGCACGTCTTTCCGAACGACCGCACACGATTCAGGCATCTGAAGAATTCGGTTAATTTTCTCATCCACACAATCGAGAAAATCTTCTCCAAGACCTGCTTGCTGATCCTCATACCAGTTGTAAGCCTCGTCTAACTCCTCACGAGCTTCCCGGCGAAAAATCGGAACAAAACTCATGATCTTCTCTTGATTGATGCCTTGACTTCTTCCCAGGTCAAGACATCATCTGGGTTCTCATCATACGCTGCACTTCTACGATCGAGTTCTTCCGCTTGCTCTGGTGTCAGTTCCGGATGAGCTTGTTCCGCAGCAATGCTATCCCAAATGGCTTGAACCAGTTGGATACGATCGTCCACACTTAATTCATTAATCTGCTTCAAAGTTGTGGTGATGTCCATGTCATTGCCTCGATCGCATTGCTTTTCTCTAGAATAAGCCATTTATTCGAGTGAGCGTGAAATAGAAGCGGTCACGTTTGCGTGTGAAGGCATCGGACAAATTCACGAAACCAAGCATAATCTCAGCAGATATCATTTAGAGAGATGTACTAAGAGGAAAAAAGTATGATTCCAGTCGATGACGCTCGACAGCAGTTGCAGGATTTAATTGATGCAGTCAGCCAATCACATCAACCGATCGTGATTGCAGGACAAAGCAACAACGCTGTATTACTGTCTGAATCAGATTGGGCAGCAGTGCAGGAGACGCTTTATCTGCTCTCGGTTCCAGGAATGCGAGAATCGATTCGGGAAGGAATGGCAACACCGATCGAGGAATGCGATCGAGAACTAGAGTGGTGAGTTAGGAACTGATTTACACTAAACAAGCACAGAAAGATGCTAAAAAACTCGCTTCTAGCAACTTGCGAGAGAAGGCGCAAGAATTACTCGACATCCTGCAAGAAGATCCATATCAGAACCCACCACCTTATGAGAAATTAGTTGGAGATTTGGCAGGGGCGTATTCGCGACGAATCAATATTCAGCATCGCTTGGTGTATGAGATCATTGAGTCTGAGAATACAGTAAAGATTTTGCGGATGTGGACGCATTATGAGTAGCTCGATCGATCCAGTTCTTATCAAGCCATTCTCACTTCTGCATGAGATCCGAATTGAGAAAAATGGTGAATGGAATTTGTTCAAATTTAGTAAATCGCTACAGCTTCGGATGGAAGAATTGCTAGAGAAGAAGAAAGCGGATCAACTTGCACTTGAAGAGATTGGTGAATTGGATGCGCTGCCTTCGGCTCACGTGAAGCGTGTCTGCAGAACTCGATCGAATTTTTACCCACGTTAACGCAATGATGACGGTTCAGAATCTTAATCAGTAGAATTGTGTGAATTCTTAGATGGGTCAAATCGAAGGGAGTGCGGTCACGTATTCGTGTGCCAAAGACATCCACACACGCATTCGCGAACACGTACCCGTGTAGCGAAGCCAACGCTCAAGTTCTCGATGCCTCTGGCACACGAATACGTGACCGCCATTTCTTCGGATTAGTTCGACTGTGAAGCACTACGATGACGATAATGCGATTATAGCTATAACTCAGAAGCCGAAAGCCGACCCTCGATCGGTTCATATTCATCCTCTAACAACCAATGTTGTGCTTCGTCGTAGCTAGAACTCTTGAAAATAACTGCATAACTCTTTGCAGGATCAAAGATGTGGCAATTTCCCGACTCATCTCCTAGCAACAGCAGAATATAGGGCGGAGAAAGCATCGGTTCAATCCACACCTCAGCAAAATGCCAGTTATTCTTCACTGCGTCCGGTACGGGGAATGACGTGATATCGGTTTTCTGCATCAATTTTCACCTCTCCGTAGAACAAGGGCATCGTCGAACCATCTGGAGCAATTCGATAGCCGATCGACTCCGAAAACAAAAGTCCGTAACGCTCATACTCTCGAATGATACCTGTAAATTCTCCGTTCGCAATCACTGCCTGAGCTACTCGCTCCATTGTTGCTTCGTTATGAAAAACGTGAGCCGCCCTCCCTCGTCTCAATAATCGTTGTACTTGAGCAGTTCCCGGTAAATGTTTTGCAGTGTGTCTAGGGTCAAGGAAAATTTCACGATCAATCCCACTCATACCATTAAGAAAATTCGCTTCCCAATCCTAAATGAGATAAGTGACATTGCAAGGGAGTGCGGTCACGTAACTGTGTGCCAGAGGCATCGAAACAGGCATTCGCGAACATGTACCTGTGTAGCGGAGCTAATGCCTCGATCGCCAATCTCTTCAAATCTTCCAAGCACGATCGATTATTTTACGATCGTGTTCTGACGTAGCTATACGATAAAGCCTTCGCGCCCCAACTCGCCAGCGACAATCGCCGAAATAAATTGATATTCATATCATTCCGTACAAATTCCATCTCTTGGAAGCTGGGTGTCAATCTCGATCGTTGTGTACTTCATCTTCGTCAGGATGTCTGTTAGCAGTTGCTTTGCGCTGTTATTAGCGGCTTCGAGAATGTTACTGTCACAAGCTTCTTGGCGAATGGCTGCGATCGCTTTTAGTTGCGCTTCTTCTTGGAGTTCGGGAGTCGCTTTTGGGGCAATCCATTCTTTGTAGTTCGCTAAGATTGTCGATCGACTAACATTCAAACCAATGTCTCGAATGTAAGGAGCAGGCAGAACAAGGTGAACTTTACCGGGACTGACTGATTTTACTTGCAACTGTTTAAGGTTGATGCCTGCTTGGACTTGACTTACACCTTCATAGACAAAGTTGGTTTGTCCGATTTTGACTCCTAAAACTTCACTGGGTTTTTCGACTCGAATGGTTGCTTTGGCATCGATCGTTGCTGTGGTGAGTTCGTCAGCATTCTTTAGTCCTGAGAAAATTAGGTTTCTGACTTCGACGGTTGTAGTGGTGTGATGGAAGAATAGCAAGCCGAATAAAATTAGAAGTAGAGGTACGATCGCACTTAGAACTTGCCACACATATCCTTTAATCGTAGGTTGAATACTTCGTCCAAGTAAAGCTTCCCACATCACCTTTCTCCTAAAATCATTGTATTCTCAGCCTATCGCATAGATCCGTCAGAGCATTGCTGGAACAAGATTTATTGCAGACTGGGATGAAGCATTTGCTGGAAGTATTTCTGGTATAGCTGACAACTTACGATCGCTTCGTTGCCCGATTGATGAATCAAGCCCATACTGGTCAACTTGTGAGCGAGAATTGATTCTGTGTGAATTGGCTCCGTTGCACTTAAGAGTCTTCCGAACGCATCGGCTAGGGCAGGCTGCTCCTGAAGTGTGACCCAGTGGCGTTGTAGATGGTGCTGATAGATGCCCGTGGAAGTTGGCGCAACTTCGAGTAATCGATCGAGCGTGAATTCTCCTCGACTGAGATAGTAGAGCGCAACATGGATGAGACCTGGATGTCCGCCGACGAGATTCATGAGTTGATGGGCAGCATCCCGATTGTTCCAGTCGAGATGATAGCGTTGGGCGAGTTGTTGAACTTGCTCTAGAGTAAAGCACCTTAATTGAGCAGCAAGCCCGACGTTAAAGGGAGATTGGTTTAGTTGAAGCGGCACATAGACTTCGGTTGAATGCGCGATGATCAAGCGAAAATTCTGCCAGATGGGGAGCCGTTTTGCTTCTTCGTACCAAGAGCGCAACAATGGTAGGACATCTTGTGCAACGATCGGATGCTCAAAAATGCGGTTCAATTCATCTAAGGCTAGAACGATCGGGGCATTGAGTCTTGATAGTAGATAATTGCGAAAGTAAAGGGTGCAGCTTACCTTACTGCCAATGTCATCATCCCAGTATTCGTCGAGTTTGGGTTCTAGCTGTAATTGTTGAGACACACTGATACAGAGCCAGCGTAGAAAACGATTCAGGTCATTGCAAATAGCACGATCGATTTGCTCTAAACAAAGGTAGACCGTGTGATATTGCACTTGATCAAGCTGATGCAACACCTGTAAGAGCAAAGACGTTTTTCCCATTTCTTTAGGGGCTTTCACTCGGACTAATGCTCCGGGTTTTTGGAGTTCTTCAAAGACTTGGGTTTCGATCGGGGGACGGGCAATGTAAAAGGGAGAGTTAACCGCGATCGGACCACTGGGGAAGCAGGGTAACGTTGGAGAGGCTGTGGGAAGCGTGTGGGATTCGGGCGATCGAGGTTCTGAAGCGAACTGAGTCACCAAGGATTCTAGAATGATTCGACAGTTTTTCTTCGTGAGGCGTTGTCCTGCCAGTTGAGACAGTCGATGAAGTAATTCTGGTGCAACAACATTCGTCAAATATCCAGGACTATAGCCGATCTCGTCAGCAATCTGGCTATAGGTTTGATACTGCCAAATTCCTCGTAAAAGCAGTGTTTCTGTGGAATTGAGTGGGCGGGTTTGGCGAGAAATTAGCTCGCGGTTGAGAGTCCCACAAAGAACATCAAGCTCCATACGCAACCATCCCTAACCAGTAGATAAATGTGACCGTTTTGAACCAGTAATGATAACGACCTGCTTCCTCCAGACTCCGCATTAATATCACAATAAAATGCAGCTTATGAGATTTTTCATGAGAATTTTTATGAGATTTCTAGGTCTAACTCTTAAGCATAAGGTATTAAATGGGGAAAGGAATCCTAAAGCCGTGAAGAGCAGAGATGGCTATGTAATATGAATCACTATCAAGTGGGGGGCAGCCTTCGTTGGAATGATGCGAACTATGTTAGGCGACAGGCAGATATCGACCTCTATCACGCCCTGAGTACGGGTGAGTTTTGCTACCTTTTCAATGCTCGACAAATGGGTAAATCTAGCTTGATGGTGCGTACTTTTCATCAACTTCAGGATCAGGGAGTTGTTTGTGCTGCGATCGACCTTTCAAGAATTGGGAGTCAAACGGTTACACCGGAACAATGGTACAAGGGATTAGCGGTTGAACTTTGGCAAGCCTTTGATTTAGTGCAGTTGGTCAATCTGAAAACTTGGTGGCAGGAGCGGCAGGATCTTTCTCCGGTGCAACGATTAGCACAATGGATTGAAGCTGTACTCTTAGTTGAAGTTAAGACTGCGGATCAATCACATCCAAATTTAGTGATTTTTCTCGATGAAGCTGATAGTGTTTGCAGTCTAGAGTTTTCGACACAAGATTTCTTTGCGCTGATTCGTGCGTGCTATAACCGCCGTAGTCTTGAACCAGAGTATCAACGGCTGACCTTTGCTTTTTTGGGAGTGGCAAGACCTTCAGATTTAATGACTGATTCGCAGCGAACGCCGTTTAATATTGGAACTGCGATCGCACTTGATGGCTTTCAGTTGTCCGAAGCTCAACCCTTAGCACAAGGTTTAGAGGGCGCAGTCACTGATCCCCAATTTGCACTTGAAGAAATTCTAAGATGGACAGGTGGACAGCCCTTTTTGACGCAAAAACTCTGTCGATTAGTGGTGGAACAATCGACTACAGAAATAGACGATCGTAAGCACATTGCGAACATTGTTCAGCAGTTCATTCTGCAATCTTGGGAATTTCAGGATGAGCCAGAACACTTGAGAACCATTCGCGATCGCATGTTGAGCAACCCGGAACGATCGATCAAGCGACTCGGACTCTATCAGCAAGTGCTAGATTCAACCGTTCTCTTTGATGGAAGCGATGAGCATATTGAGCTTTTGTTATCTGGACTAGTATCGAATCAACGAGGGCAACTGGTCGTTAAAAATCCCATCTATCGAGCTATTTTTCATCCAGATTGGGTAAGCCAACAACTTGCTTACCTCCGCCCTTATGCGTCACTCTGTGCTGCCTGGATTGCGAGTGGAAAGCAGGATAGCTCTTGTCTATTACGCGGTCAATCTCTACAAGATGGGCTGGCTTGGGCATTGGGAAAGAGTCTCACGGATCAGGACTACCAGTTTTTAGGCGCGAGTCAGGAGCTTGCTAAACGAGAGGCACAACTCGCATTAGAAGCGATCGAGCAGGCAAATCAACTGTTAGCAGAGGCAAGACAGAAAGCCAATCAAGAGATTCCGAAGCGGCGAATTCGTGCTGATTGGATTCCGAAAGTCGCGATCGGGATGACCGCGCCCGTTTTGCTGCTCCGAGTCTTGGGATTTCTGCAAAGTTGGGAGTTGAATCTGTTTGATCAGTTTATTCGATGGCGACCTGTCGAGCCGCGTGATGAACGGATTGTGATTGTTGCGATCGAGGAGTCGGATCTAAAACAATTTGGCTATCCGATTCCCGATCGCGTTTTAGCTCAAGCGATTAACGCGATCAAAGCTCAGAAACCCCGAACGATCGGACTCGATAACTATCGTGATTTGCCTGTCGAGCCAGGACATCAGGATCTTGTAAAAGTCTTTCAATCTACGCCGAACTTATTTGGAATTGAAAAAGTAGTCGGGGGACGAGTTGCAGCACCGCCTACGTTACGGCAGGTCGGATTTTCTGATCAAGTTGAGGACGGGGATGGAACCGTGCGTCGAGCCTTGTTGTCGATTCTGTCAGAAAATGGCGTTCAATACAGTTTAGCGACCCAACTCTCACTTCGTTATCTGGCATCCGAAAATATTACACCTGAATCGTTAGATTCACAGGGACAGCGCTTACGACTGGGTAAAGCAACCTTCGATCGACTAAAGCGCAATGATGGAGGCTATGTGGGTGCGGAAACTGGAGGGTATCAAATTCTTCTGAACTATCGCGGGACACAAGCGAACTTTGCTACATTCTCTTTGCAACAAGTTCTAAATCGGCAAGTTCCGTTAGAAAGTTTGCGCGATCGCGTTGTTTTGATTGGAACGACCGCAGAAAGCGTACAAGATGTGTTTCAAACGCCTTACAGCGATCGCGGATTGGGTGCGTCTCAACCGATGCCCGGAGTTGTTCTACACGCCAATATTGTTAGCCAGATGTTAAGTGCTGCTTTAGAGGGACGACCCCTAATTCGCCCTTGGTCTGAACCTTTAGAAAGTTTGTGGATTCTAGTCTGGGCAGGAATTGGAGCCTTGATTAGTTGGCAATTTAAGTCTCCGACTCGTTTGATTGTTTGTGTAGCGTTAGCAAGTGGTGGACTGGTGGGAGGATGCTATGGGGCATTATTGCTGGGATGGTGGCTGCCTGTCGCGCCTGCGTTCTTGGGACTGTGGGGAAGTGCGATCGCATTATGGCTGGTTACGAACAAACAACTCGATCACTTGCGATTTCAGCACACTCTAACTTTGCTTTTACGAGCTAGGCAAGACTATCCGACAGCGGGACGAATCGCGATCGAGTATTTGAAGCAATCGGAAACTAAGGAGAATCAGACCGCGATTGAGAAACAATTAAAAGAGCAGGAGTGAAATATGAGATTTTACATGGTGTTTATAGATTTCACAATTGCTAATTCGCTTCTAGGATTGTTGGTATATCAATTCTTTAATGAGCTTCTAGATTGAGTTTTCACAGTTCCAAAATTATCTTTCCTAGAAGGAGGACTAGCAATGAATTTACAAGCAGTACTATCTTTAGCGATCGCGCTTTTTCTAGCAGGAATTGAACCGAGATTAGCACAGTCTACTGATCAAAGAACCGCTCCATCTTCCAAGCCAGTCATTTTGTTTAATCCACCTCCAGAGGATGGCACACCCAGCACAACCAGAGGTGCAGGCTCACGGGACAATCAGCAATGTCCGCAAGATAGTGCTCCAACCAGCCAAGCCACCAGAAAGCCATCTCTTACAGCTTTAGTTCCAAGTGATCGATACGGATTAACCTGGTCAGCCCGTCCTACATTTTGGGTGTATGTTCCACAAACCTCCGCTCAGCAAATCGTTCTCAGCATCAAAGAAGGCAATCAGTTTCACTCTCAGCGTTTTTTACCGATCGCCGCGACCTCTGGCATTATTGGCATCCAAGCGGCTGACGATGCGCCTCCTCTAGAGGTTGGAAAAACCTATCAATGGGCGATCGTACTCGTCTGTGGAGATCGACCTAGCCCCAATGATCCCGTTGTCTCTGCTTGGGTGCGACGGCAGCAACCGACAGCCCAATTGAATTCGCAACCTGTCCTGCAACAAGCGGCAAACTATAGCGATCGAGGTGTTTGGTATGATGCCCTCACCACGCTGGCACAAGCAAAGCGATCGCAGCCCAATGACTCTGCACTCTCCGAAACTTGGACGAGTTTTCTCATGCAACCGACTGTGAAATTAGATGCGATCGCGACACAACCGTTGCGATAGGAAGTGAGCTTTTACATGAGATATCTGGATTTCAACCTTCCAGGCAAACCGCCATGATCAAGAACAACATGCCTACGAGGAAAAGAATATGAGTCTCGAACAGGTTCAGAAGTTTTATCAGAAGCTTCAAAGCAATACTCAATTAGCAAACACACTCGCCCCGATCGAGAATCCTGAGATCTTTCTGCATCAAGCCGCGCAACTCGGCAAACATAACGGGTACGATTTCACAACGAACGAGGCGACCGCTCTACTCAGACTCTTCAATCTGAATCAGATCATGCGATCGCAGACCATAGATTTTACGAACCTAAGTCTACGTGGAATCGACTTGAGTACCGAGGAATATTTGGGGCGTGACCTGAGTGGGGCAATTTTGCAAGACATCGATCTACGCGGTGCGAACCTCAGCAATATTATTTTTCAAGGTGCTAATTTCAGGAATGCCGATCTACGCGGTGCAATCCTGACGAATACCGTTTTCACTGGCGCAAACCTTCAAGGGGCTGATCTAAGAGGTGCAACGATGGACGGAACGTTCTTTACGAATGCCGACCTGCGATTTGCGGATTTACGCGGCGCATTCTTGATGAATGGCAATCTGGAAAATGCGAATCTGAGCGGTGCAAAGATCGGTGGATTAGCAATGTTTGATAGTGTTTTATGCAACACCATTATGCCTGATTCAACGGTTGTGACAGAAAACGACGCTTAATGCGATCGCTCAATTCATTTCGATCGCACGGCACAAAGAAGCGAAGCTTGTACTGTACCCGCTGGATCGTTTGCAACGAGATGAATGCTGCCATCTGGATGCTTGATCCATCCTTGTGCTTCGACGATTGTTGGAACAGGTTGAGCCGTCGGAAGTGAAGCTTGCCGTGGGAATCGATCGTCTAACCAAACCTCTGCACTCATTAACGGTTGACGTGGATCTTCCGGCAATCCACCCCGTCCAGTAATTGCAAACGAATTGCCTTCATCGGCTGGACAGGTCGTCGCAATCAATTGGCTGGGGTCTTGCACCTCTGTCGGCAAGGTTGTGATGCCTCGGCTCGGATCGACATCCGGTGTATTTAGCACGATCGTGCCACTGATGCCAAACTCAGAACTCGCGGTAATGTCGCTCAATCCGGTTTCTCGAAAGCGCGGCTCAATGCCAAAGATGTTTTGCGTTGTGATGCGAACGTTGCCCCCGCGTCCTAAGAAGGCGTTGGCTGTAATATCACTGTTCTCTCTAGGAACCGCAATAATGAACCTGCCATCAATGGTAATGTTGCCACCATCGCCGCCTGCCTGAGCCGTTCCAGCCGTAGCAGAAATTAAGCTACCCTGCCGTAACAGCAAGAAATCCTGAACTTGCAGTGTGATGTTGCCTCCCTGACTTGTCGTAGTTGTCGCATTGATTGATGATTGATTCTTCAACTCAACTAATTGTGCTCGCACTGAGATATTGCCTGCATTTCCTGAGTTTCCGCTGCTCGCGCCGATCTGACTTTCATCCTGAACCAGTAGCTTACCCGTATTGATAGTTAAGCTGCCCGCATTTCCAGGGCTTTGAGTATCTATAACGATAGATCCTTGTCTAATTAACTCGACAGAATCAGAGGCATTAATCGTCAGATTACCGCTTCCTCCAGAGAGCAAGATCTGCCCATCCCCGATCGCGATCAGCGCCTCTGTAGAGAGAACGCCTTCATCCCGGACGATGAGTCTCTTCGTATTGATGGTTAGATTTCCCGCTTGTCCTGCACCAGCCGTAATACTAAACAAAGCGCTATTATTTCCAGTCTCATCCCGACCTGTGACCTCAATAGATTCGGAGGCATTCACGTTCAATTGACCCGCTGAACCGTTGCCAATTGTTCCAGCGGAGATTTGCGCTCCATCTCGAATGCTTAGATTTCGAGTCACAATCGTGAGATTACCAGCCTTTCCGTCCGCCAAACTCAGCGTCGATAACCCTCCACCCGACGCACTTCCAATCAACTCTAAAGATTCAGAAGCGTTCACGCTCAAGTTGCCTCCAGGTTTTGCTCCCTGGGTAAATGCCACGACTTGAGAGCCGCCGTTGATGAAAACGCGCCTCCCCCAAAGCTGGATCGAACCTCCTCCCTCACCGCTTGCATTGACCGTAGCACCATTGGTTAGAACAATATCGGCTCGATCAAGCGTCGCGGGAAAACTCAAGCTCAAATTGTTGTTATCCACACTCAAATTTACTGTTCCTACGCCTGCGACTGCTCCCAACTCTACCCGACCTCCGGCAGCATTCACGCCGCCTTCCGCCAAGTTCACATCGCCGCCGAGGAGAAGCAAGCTCTGCCCCTCTGGCACTTGAAGCCCCTGACCCCCCAATTCTAATGACGCAGTTGAAGCATTGACGATCGACGAACGTGCAATTTGGTTGAACAACAACGCAGATGGATTCACGGTCAGTAAAGCAGGGGACTCCGGCACAAAACTATCAAAGAAGCCCTGAGTACCAAACTGAATCGCAGACGCTGTTGTTGCGACAAATGATCCTCTAACATCTAGGCGGGCATTGGCTCCGAAGAGAATGCCGTTCGGATTGAGCAGGAATAGATTGGCAGTGCCGCCCGATACTCCTAATGTTCCTTGAAGATTAGAGGGACTTCCACCAGTCACTCGACTGATAATGTTCCGAATGCCGAGCGGGTTTTGAAAATAGAGGCTTTGTCCTTCAGCAATGTTGAACTCGCGGAAGCTATGGAACAAATTGATCCCACGAGTTGCTCCACCCTCGATCTGCTGACGCAGAGACCCGTTGCTAGAGCTTGAGTTCACGATCGACTGCTCAACGCCCAATGTATTATCAGGCGTGACTTGGGCATAAGCAAAGCGTTCAGAGATCGCAATGCCCACGATCGCAAAAGAACTTAGTAGCTTCAGATGCCAGTTTTTGCCGATCTTTCTTTGAATCACAGAACTCACTTACAGCTTCAGTACAGCAATTGCAGAATTGTATGAGCAGAATGCTTGCACTATATCAGTCGCATCAGCGGGTTAAAACATTGAATACAACCCTGCAAGCCATCCTCTGGCGATTCATCACTGTGGCTGGTCAGAACAGACAAGAACGCCATCGACAAATTCACAAGATACGCAGCTATTATTCACTGCGGCTGGATTGATGGAGAAATGAACCTCAAAGCTCTCATCGATTTGCTGGGCGGATTCACTTAAACGCGGCAAAATTGTAAATAATATTGAATCTATCTCTGCACAAAGTTGTTCTGCGGTCTCAGAATCTAGCCCTGGCTCTGTAGTGGTACGGGGAGGACAGTTGCAAGGCTTCTGGTAGTTGAGACCGCACATACAGCTATTGAGAACGATGGAGTCATGAACTAGATCAAATAGAACCATTTTGAAGGTTTCTGATATCTGATACTGCTGATATTGCTGAAGTAATTGATACAGATCAGGCAGAATTTCAGAAAATGCAGACTCAAACTCATGGCTTACTTGGTTCATGGTGGGGATGTTACTAACCATACTTTTCTCCTAAAGGAAAATGCAATCAATGATGCAGTTGCATTTAGAGGGGCTTTAACGGAACTAAGCTCAGGTTTTAGTAGATGAGAAGCTTTCGTAGAAACCATATCACTATCCTTCTAGCGATCGCAACACTCCGTACTTGAACAAATCGACTGATCAGAAACTCGATCGCAGAGTTAACGAAGTAATGCTCAGAGTACTCATCACCTTTTGCAAGCTGAACTATCTTTATCGTAGAGATTGACTATCAAAGAAACATCTGCAAAACGTCTCGATTATCCTAAACGAAAGTCAACTGTTGCAATGATTAATTGCAACTTAAAACGATGTGTTTGAGTATGAGATTTTGTATGAGATTTATGGATTTCAAAAGCTTGAGAAAAACGCCAAGCTAATCGGTAAGCAAACGCAAAGAGTGTAAGTGAATCATTGCTTTCGTTCAATTGCACTTAGTTTAGCAAAACGTCACATTCTCTAGCATCTTGAACTATGCGTATTCACTTAACCTCGTCTGCTCAATCTAGACCATTGCCTCGTGATCACATCGCACCCGATCGCTATCTTGATCCGAATTACTGCACGCTTCATGACGTGGTGCAACAGTTATCGATCGATGATCCGACAGAGATTCCATTCATGGTTTGGCTCATTGAGAATCCCGATAGCTCGATCGCATTTCCTGGCAAAATCGATCTCTACAGACATGATTGTCTCCACGCGATTCTGAATCGGGGACATTCTCTCGCGGATGAAGCGTTTGTGCGCGGTTTTACGATCGGCAACAGTACTCAGACGAATCGGCTCCATCTACTCCTGTTCAAGGTTATCTCATCTACGCTATATCCCAAGAAATATCGCTTTTCCTGGAAACACTTCCACCGCTTTGATACTGGCTTTATCTATGGTCGATCGATTCCTGTTAGAGATCTAAACCAATTCGACTTTCGAGCTGATCAAAATCGAACTGTTTCACAAATCAGGCAACAGCTTGGAATTTCTCAAGTTGCTGAAACCACCTGAATGCTCAAATTTAGCTTGCTCCCATCACTTATTGGTATCTTTCCATGCTCAAGCAAAGAAGTGCTCTCTTTAAATCAACGCTATCCTCATTGCCAGAACAAACCAGCCACTATTTCCGGTTTGAACAATTAGGCACAAACTATCGCACCGAATGGTTGGCAAGTCTCACAACGTTCATGGCACTCGCTCCAATTCTGGTCGTGAATGCTCATATCCTGGGCAATGCTGTGTTTCTAAAACAACCTGGAGATCTATTTGAGCAGATTCTAGTTGCACTCGCACTCTGTTCTGCATTTGCTAGTATTTTGATCGGTGTCCTTGCAAACTATCCCTTTGCTTTAGGTGCGGGCACTGGAACGACAGCGCTCTTTGCTTTCTCGATCGTATTAGGGATGGGAATGAATTGGCGTTTAGCCTTCAGTGCTGCGCTCGTCCAAGGGATTGTTTTTACTGCACTATCAGTAAGTCCCTTTCGTCGCCAATTAAACGATGCGATTCCCAATTCCCTGAAGCAAGCAATGGTGGTCGGATTAGGCTTGTTTCTGTCCTATATTGCGCTCTCCGGCAAGGTCGCTCCTCCTCATTTAGGTGCAGGCATCATTGTATCGGGTACTGCAACGACAACAATCTTAGGGAACTTGAAGCAGCCTGCGACTTTGATTGCTATTTTTGGAATTCTGTTAACGACACTGCTCACAATTCGACGAGTCAAAGGTGCGCTGTCGTTGGGTATTGTGGGTACTGCTCTATTAGGTTGGGGCTGTGGGGTTGCACCTCTGCCTCAGAGTCTCTTTGCCCTGCCGCACTTTCCACAGGAATTGATGGGACAAGCGATCGCTGGTGTGCAATATCTCACTTGGTCACAGTTGGGGAACTTTATTGCGGTCGTGTTCATTTTGTTATTTGTGTCTCTATCCGATACGATTAGCTCGCTCAATGTGCTGGGGCATCAAATGAACCAATTGAAACCGGATGGTGAACTACGCCGATCTCAGCCTGCACTCTTCGCAAACGGGCTGGGAACAGTCTTTGGAGCATTGATCGGGAGTACTCCTGCGATTCCTTATCTAGAGTCTACATCTGGGATTTTTGAAGGGGGACGGAGTGGATTTGTCGCGATCGTAGTCGCCATCCTCTTTCTGATTTCGACTGTATTTGCGCCTTTGTTTGCCGCCGTTCCTGCGTTTGCGACCACTCCAGTACTAATTATGATCGGGGTGTTGATGATGAGTTGTGTCCGCATGATCGACTGGAATGATCTCGCAGAAGCAATTCCCGCGTTTCTCGTGATCTTGATCATGCCGCTGACGTTTTCCATTGCAGATGGAGTGGCAGCAGGATTGATTGCTCATGCGGTGGCAAAAGTAGCTCAGAAGGATGCGCGGGGAATGAAATCGAGCTTGATTTTGGCGGGCATTTCTGTAGCTTACTTCGTATTAATTGCGATGCAAGCTTAATGCTGGGTTTGGTCTACCCACGGAGTGAGCACGGCGGAGAGCCACTTTAAGCCATTGTCGATCGCAAGTTCAAACTGAAAATAAACCATTTGATTCAGCTTTTCTCTTTCTACCGAACGAAGCAATAAAGGCAAAAGATTGCTGAAAATGAACCTGTTTTGGTTCAGAGAAATGCAATTTCAATCGTCATTGCTGGAGGAGCAACAATGGTGAAGGTCGGCTATCATGCCTCTCATGAACAGTTCAAGCCGAGTACATTACTGCGGTATGTGCAACTGGCAGAACAAGCAGGATTCAATGCGGCTTTGTCTTCGGATCATTTCCATCCTTGGGGCGAAATGCAAGGACAGAGCGGATTTGCTTGGTCATGGTTAGGGGCAGCGATGCAGGCAACTCCGACACTTGACTATCGAATTGTGAATGCGCCCGGACAGCGATATCATCCAGCCATCATCGCTCAAGCTGCTGCAACTCTGGCGGAAATGTTTCCGACTCGGTTCTGGCTCACCGTCGGGAGTGGACAAGACTTGAATGAACATATCACGGGCGATAAATGGTTAGCGAAATGCGATCGCAATACCCGATTAAAAGAGTGTGTGAACATCATTCGTGCGCTCTGGGCAGGTGAAACCGTGACGCATCATGGATTCGTAACCGTTGAAGGAGCGAAATTGTACAGTCGTCCTGAAGTGCAACCCTTACTTATCGGAGCCGCAGTCACTCCAGAAACGGCAGAATGGGTTGGGAGTTGGGCGGATGGATTGATTACGACATCGCGCCCGCATGATGAGCTAAAACAAGTTGTAGAGGCGTTTCGACGAGGTGGCGGTGAAGGAAAACCGATGCTTCTGAAAGTTCAACTCGCATACGATCGTGATGATGAAACGGCATTGCAAAAAGCACACGAACAATGGCGAAATAATGTATTTCAAAATACGGTCATGACTGAGTTAAGAACGCCTCAGCAGTTTGATGTGGTTGGACAGATGGTGCAGCCTGAATCATTACTTCAGCACGTTCGTGTTTCATCGGAGCCGCAACAGCACGTTGAATGGTTGCAGGAAGATATTGAGCTTGGATTTGATGAATTGTTGCTACATCATGTGAGTCGCGAACAAGAGCAATTTATTGAAGTATTTGGAGAAAAAGTGCTTCCGATTTTGATGAAACAAAGATAGCAGCGTGACAGGTTATTTCCTTCAGGTGCAATTCGCGTTAGGATCTGAGCGATCGCACTTTTTCCTGTTTTGTGAACATTGAAGCTCCACTCGCTGCCCGAATGCGTCCGAGAACGATCGATGAATTTGTCGGACAGTCTGCAATCATCGGTCAAGGACGGTTACTGCGTCGTGCGATTCAGGCAGATCAGTTATCGTCACTGATTTTCTATGGTCCACCAGGAACGGGAAAGACAACTCTAGCTCAAATTATTGCGAATACAACGCAGGCTCATTTCATTGCAATTAATGCAGTTTTAGCAGGAATCAAGGACATTCGGGATGCGATCGCGGTTGCTCAAGAGCGCTACAAACAAGATAAGCAGCGAACGATTCTCTTTGTCGATGAAGTCCATCGATTTAATAAAGCTCAGCAAGATGCACTGCTACCTTGGGTGGAGAATGGAACAGTTATTTTGATTGGTGCAACAACAGAGAATCCTTATTTTGAAGTGAATAAGGCGTTGGTTAGTCGATCGCGATTATTTCAATTAAAGCCGCTCAATGCTGACGACCTAAAGCAAGTAGTTGAACAAGCATTACATGATCCTGATCGAGGTTATGGAACTCAGCAGATTCAGCTTGAACCGGACGCTTTAGAACATTTAGTCAATGTTGCGAATGGGGATGCTCGATCGCTGTTAAATGCGTTAGAACTTGCTGTCGAAACAACTCCACCGAACAAGCAGGGAATTGTTCAGATTACATTAGCGATCGCAGAAGAATCCATCCAACAAAGAGCAGTCCTCTACGACAAAGAAGGTGATGCTCATTTTGATACGATTAGCGCCTTTATCAAAAGTGTGCGAGGGTCTGATCCAGATGCTTCTTTGTATTGGTTAGCAAGAATGGTTTATGCGGGTGAAGATCCGCGCTTTATCTTTCGACGATTGTTGATTCTGGCGAGTGAGGATGTCGGGCTTGCTGATCCAAATGCCGTAAAAATCGTCAATTCTTGCGCCGAATCCTTTGACCGAGTGGGAATGCCTGAAGGACGATATCCACTCGCTCAAGCAACTCTTTATCTTGCAACTGCTCCTAAATCAAATAGTGTAATGGGCTTTTTTGATGCGCTATCTGCTGTCGAGCGGGAACGGGAATCTGAAGTCCCACTACATCTAAGAGACTCGAATCGCGATCGAGATGGATTCGGTCATGGTGCAGGCTATCTCTATCCGCATTCGTATCGAGAACATTGGGTGGCACAGCAATATTTACCGAGCAGCTTACAGGGACAAGTCTTTTATCAACCTTCAGCGCAAGGATTTGAAGCCACAATTCGAGATAAGGTAGAACGCGATCGAGAAGCTCAATTAGCCGCATTGCTCGAAGAACTACCTGAACGATTGACGATGAGTCCGGGAAATTCTAATGTCGATCGCTGGATTGCTCGATCGATGAGTCAAACCGGAGAAAAACTCGGTCAGATTCGCGATCGTATTTTTGACCTAGCGCAACCCCAACGGCATCACCTCATCCTTGATCTGAATGCGGGCAGTGGATTGCTAACCTGGGAAGCAATTCGACAAGCTCCTGAAGGTGGTGTATATAGCTATGTGCGAACTGAGAAAGAGTTTGGTGGATTGAATGAGCAAATTCAATCATTGCCAGAGTTATCACGTCCGATCATAGTTCAATCCCTGCCGGAATCGGTGAAGTTCGATCGCTTAATTGGCAGAAATGTATTGACTGCGGAACTTGATAAAGCAGGCATAATTGCATTGTTCTCGACTTTGCTTGCTTCAGAGGGTCGAATCGTTCTAGCAGAATCGTTTTCTCGTGAAGCACAGCGGCTCTATCAATTGATAGAGCCGACGAAATTATACGATCGCTGGAAGCAAGCAGAAGAAGCCATCTATCAAAACTCAGATGATCCAAAGCTCAATTGGACAGTTCAAGATTTACAGATGTACTTTGAAAAAGCAGGTTTTACGGTTGAGATACGACCTGAAGAATCTCAAACAGAAGTATATTTATCACAAGCATTGTTTGATCGATGGTTTGCTAAGAGCGATCGCTCCTATGCAGAACAATTAAAACAGCACCTTACTACCGCAGAAATCACACAGATTCAAAAGCTGTTCTCAACTCGATTGATCAATCAAACTGTTCCTTGGAGAACTACAACAGTCTGGATTCAGGCTACGTTACTTTAATCGATCTAAATCCCCGGATTTCTTTCTGGTAAACGATCGCGCATCCTCCCTCTGCGTTGTTCCATCCGTTGAGCAAATCTTTGTCGCTGCTCTGGATTGAGCACATTCCGAATCTCTAACATACTATTGAACTGAGCATCCGCAATCTTCGTTCTCAACTCTTTGACTTGGCGATACTTCTCTCGAATTTGAACATCTGATGCCGTTCCTGCCATCAGTGTTCGGAGTTCTTGTTGAGCTTGACGCGCAGCATCTCGATCGCTCTTTAATTGCTCCCGATAGCGCGATCGAATCTGCTGAATTCGGCTCATCTGATCCGCTGACAGATTCAACTCGCGCATCAGTCCCATCTCACCTCTTCCAGGACGATCACCTGCGGGTGGAACTTGCGAGATCGAATCCGGTTGGCGAAAATCGATCGCTCTTAATACCGCTGCACTTCCAACTAACACCAGCACCGATGAAGCAACCACGATCGCAACACGCCGTAACATACCATCAAACTCCTATGGGGTAGTAGAATCAACAAACGCAAAATAATCGCCAGTACTGTCACTCGTTCCATCAACTACGGTTGACCAGTTACTTTCCATGTATGCCTCCAATGTTGCTGGATCAGCAGAAGGCGATCGAACCGGTTGAGCAATCAAAATTCCGATAAACGAAGCCGCAATTCCCGCCGCAAATAGCACGATCGGACGAGAGATTCGCGATCGCTGCGGCAAGGATTGAATAATCCGATCCTCTAAATCAGGTGCAGCAGCAGGGGGATGAGAACGATATCGACGAAGAAAGCTCGTAAGCTCCTCATCATCTTCAGGGTGGGGATTCATAGCTGGACTCCTTGACGATCGAGAAATTGACGCATTGCCCCTCGTGCATGAAATAATCTTGACTTCACCGTTCCAACTGGAATTTCGAGAATTTCAGCCACTTCTTTCTGTGGCATTCCTTCGAGATCATGCAGAACCAGAATTGTGCGGTGATCAAAGCTCAATTCTTTTAATCCTCGCATGACAATATCTTCGTAGTGCAACTGGATCAGATCGGGGGCTTCTTGCTGTTTCGGCGCGTGTTGAGTGAGAATTTCCAAGCGCGATCGACCTTTTGCCGCTGCTTGTCGATAATCCGATGCCACATTCCACACAATTCGATACAGCCAAGTCGAAAACTGAGAATTTTGCTTGAATTTGGGCAATCCTTTCCAGACCCGCAAGAACACTTCTTGAACGAGATCATCGATCGCATCTGCATCACAGAGTTGAAACAGCAATGCCCGGACGCGATTTTGGTAGCGCCTGTAAAGACGGCGAAAGCTCTGAGTATCTCCCGCAGCACACGCCCTGATCAAGTCGCGTTCCGACTGATCTGGAGAATTCGATGAGGGATTTGCTTGCACCGAGAATGTACTAATCCAAGAAAATGCTGCCGTTGTCACGGTTAGGGATGCCCTTCAATTCAAGATACTGTTTAGACTGCGATCGATTGAAAAAGGTTCAGATCAAGTAGAATCGGCTAGACTTGTACAAGTAGCAAAACAAATGTGAAATGGATATCGTCTCTTTTAGCGAAGCAAGAAATAATCTTAAGGCTGTGTTCGATCGAGTGGTAGAAGATGCGGACTACACTGTGATCACTCGCCGTGATGCAGAAGATGTCGTTGTAATGTCGGTCGAGTTATTTAATCGCTTGATGGAAACCGATTATCTGCTTAAATCTCCAGCAAATGCGTCTCATTTGGAACGTTCGATCACTCAATATAGACAGGGAAAAGCGATCGAGCGAAATTTGTTAAATGACTAGAACGCTTGCCTGGACGGACGAGGCTTGGAATGACTATCTCTACTGGCAGGATCAAGACAAAAAGACTTTGAAGCGCATCAATCGATTAATCGAGGCAACGCTACGAGAGCCATTCGACGGAATTGGAAAGCCAGAAGCACTCAGCGGAAATTTGGCTGGATTTTACTCACGTCGCATTGATGAAACCAATCGGCTCGTTTACGCTGTCGATGACGATTACCTCACTATCATCTCGTGTCGATATCACTACTCTGATTGAGAAGATCCAATAACTACGCCGCTCGGAATAATCCGCATGGCATAGGATTAATTAAAAGAAAACATTCCTTTTGCTTATGTCTGCTTCGTCTCAGGTCATTTTAATTACGGGTGCTTCGGCAGGAATCGGAGCCGCACTCGCCCAAACCCTCGCCGATCGCTTTCCCAATATCAAACTCATTCTCGCAGCTCGAAGCATTGATAAATTAGAGCGAATTGCTGATCGCGCTCGTCAGTCTGGCGCAGAAGTGCTCGTGGTTGCGACCGATATGGGAGACCCAGATCAGGTGAAAGCACTGGCGAAAACTGCGATCGACAAATACGGTCGAGTCGATGTTTTGGTGAATAACGCAGGATACGGACAGATGGGTCCGGTGGAATTAATCCCGATCGAGTCGGTACAGCGTCAGTTTCAGGTGAACGTAATTGGCGCGATCGGATTAATTCAAGCGATGATTCCGGTGATGCGCGATCAGGGTGGCGGCAAAATTATCAACGTTAGTTCACTCGGCGGAAGAATTGCATTTCCCTTTGGTGGATTGTACAGTGCTTCTAAATTTGCGCTGGAATCCTTGAGCGATAGTCTGCGGCGAGAATTAGCACCGTTTAATATTCGGGTGAGTGTGATTGAACCGGGTCCGGTGAGTACGGAGTTTTTTGAAGTCGTCGATCGTGAAGTTGATAACACGATGCCCGATGCGATCAATACACCCTACCGTGCGGCGTTTGAGAATCTAGCAAATTTAGATAAACTAACGAAACGTCAGGCTTGGAGTTCGGAGCGGGTCGCGGATGTGATCATCAAAGCGATCGTCGCCAAGCGACCGCAGCCCCGATACATTGCAGCCACGGCTGGAGGCTTGACCGTGTTCATGATGACAAAGGTGCTGCCGACATGGATCGTGGATCGTTTCTGGCAAAAATTCTACGCAATCGATCGCGTTGCCAAAGATTGGAAAACTCGCCAACCCTCCCTGTAATGGATCTCCTGGAATATCAAGCAAAAGATTTATTTCGCGAAGTCGGGATTCCGGTTCTACCTTCGCAATGTATTGAACGTCCGACGGATTTGAAGGCTCTGAAGATTCCTTACCCGATCGCGCTCAAGTCTCAAGTGTATGTGGGGGAACGCGGTCGAGTCGGAGGAGTGCGATTTGTCTCGAATACGATCGATGCGATCGCCGCTGCACATTCGATTTTCAATCTGCCAATTATGGGCGAATATCCGAAAGTCCTGTTAGCAGAAGCGAAATATGAAGCGCAACAGGAACTCTATTTAGCGATCGCGCTGAATCAATCGATTCGCCGCCCGGTGATATTGGGATCAGCAAAAGGTGGGATCGATGTGCAAACTGCGATCGATGAAATGCAGCATGTTGTGATCGATCAAGACTTCTCTTCGTTTTATGCGCGTCGTTTAGCGCTGAAAATGGGACTGCATGGGAATTTGATCAATTCGTTCAGCGATATTGTTGAACGGATGTACCGATTGTTTATCGATAAAGATCTGGATTTAGTTGAGATCAATCCGCTGGGCGTGAATGCCAAAGGTGAGATCATGGCGCTCGATGGCAAAATTACAGTGAACGATGCGGCTTTGGGGCGACATCCCGCTTTAGCTGCCTTAGATAATCGACCACGAAAATTTGTGCTCGATCGCTTACCCGATTCGCTGACGACGATCGATCCACAGGGACAAATTGCCGTTTTGTGTAACGGAGCCGCGCTGACGATGGCAACAATGGATTTGATCAGTCAGTCAGGCGGAAAACTGCTGCATTATCTCAATATTGGTAGCGAAACGCATCACAGTTGGCAGCCCGAAGTTTTATGCGATCGCTTAGAAGAAGGACTCACTCTGCTGGCGAAAAATAAGCAAGTCAAAACAATTTTGGTCAACATCGTTGGAGGAGCAGTTCCGAGCGATCGGATTGCAAGTGCGATCGCCAGATTTCTCCGTCCCCCTGCTCCGACTCGAACTGTGAGCCAAGAGCTAAAAATCAGTCGGGGTGCTCCTTTGCCGAAACTGGTGGTGCGATTGTTGGGAACGAACTTAGAAGCCGCAAAAGAGCAACTCTCTGGAACTCCAGCGTTAGTGATGGACGATTTGGATAGTGCGATCGCGCAATTGATCGTGCTAACCAAGAAGCGAGAGCCTTAACCCAGTATTAACCTTACGTTAATCGAAAAATAATCAGGTACTTCTACGGATCTTTTCCGGAACAATTGAGTTACGTTTATTGACTTTGGCAGATTTGGCGATTGGTGTTTTGGCTGACCCCTTTATAATTTGAGAATGACCCAAGCTTCACTGGTTTCGGACTCGGCGGACTAATCGAGCCGAATCTATATTGTTCATTGTTCCGTACCTCGAACGATCTTCCGAATACTTTGTAGTCCTTCCCACTCATTGATCGTGGGTTGCAGTGCTCTAATTCACCGTTTATAGTCCTAGCAAAAAGCTCATTTTGAACAGTAATGAGCATCATTCCTCGGAATGATTTTCACTTAACCCGTGCTTACCAACTTCTTATGAATTTTACGCCAGCCAGCAAAGTCATCGTGCAGGGCATTCTAGAACCATTGGGACAACTTTATGCGCCGCTGATGCAGGAATATGGCACACAAATTGTCGCAGGAGTCAGCCCAGGACAGGGTGGACAGGTGCTCGCTGGAATTCCTGTGTTTGACATGCTTGAGCAGGCGTTACCGAAGGTGGGCACAGTGGACACGACCGTGATTTTTTCGCCGCCTTATGCCGCGTTAGATGCAGCACTCGAAGCGATCGCGGTTGGGATTCGTCAAATCGTGCTGATCAGTCAGGGCATTCCCCCGCTTGATATGGTACACCTGATCCGCAAAGCTGAAGCAACCGATACATTGATTGTCGGTCCAAATAGTCCGGGGGTGATTGTTCCAGGACAGATGTTATTGGGGATTCATCCGCCCGACTTTTATCGACCGGGATCGATCGGGTTATTGAGCCGCAATGGAACGCTAACTTATGAAGTGGCGTGGACGCTAACGCAAGCGGGATTTGGTCAATCGATCGCAGTGAGTATGGGCGGCGATCAGATTACGGGATCAACCTTTCCGCAGTGGCTCCAGATTTTAGATGAAGATGATCAGACCGATGTGATTGTTTTGGTCGGGGAAATTGGCGGCGATTACGAAGAGACAGCAGCACACTACATTGCAGAAGCGATCGATAAACCTGTGATCGCGTATGTTGCGGGTCGGAGTGCACCGCGAAATCGAAGAATAGGACACGCAGGCGCGATTATTGAGTCGCAAACCGCAAATTTAGGACCTGATTTAGGAACGGCGGAAAGTAAGGTATCGGCATTTAAACGGGCAGGAATCCCAGTTGCTGATCGACCGTCTGAGATTCCTGAGATTGTGAAACGGATTTTGAAAACGCCCGCACGAAAGGCGATTTAAGCAACGTTGCTCAAGGGATTTGAATTCTTCTAAAACCGTAACGTTTCCAAAGTTGGCGTACTTTTGCTGTGACCGTTTCGGGCAAATTTTTCTGCTAACAGTTGACGATAAACCGCTTCATAGCCATCGACCATTTGTTTCACCCCAAACTTGGTTTCAACATGACGACGACATGCCCGTCGATCGATCTGACCGATCCGCTGAACGGCTGCGACACATTCATTGATGTTTTGGCATAAGAAACCCGTTTCTTCGTGTGCAATCACTTCCGAGGTAGAACCCAATTCGAGCGCGATCACAGGCGTTCCAGCCGCCATCGATTCAACCATGACTAAGCCGAAGGGTTCGCGCCAAGTGATGGGAAATAGAGTTGCGATCGCATTCCCCATCAATTGATTTTTTTGCACATGATTCGCTTCACCCAGATATTGAATCTGTTCGCCATCAATGTGCGGCTTGATTTCCTGCTCGAAATAGTCCACATCAACGCGATCGACTTTGCCTGCCATTTTCAGCGTGTAGCCTGTTCGTTTCGCAATCTCGATCGCGTGGTGGGGTCCTTTTTCCGGAGACAGTCGCCCTAAAAAAGCCAGATACTTCTCTGCATCTGGCTCTGGATAAAACTGATGAGTGGAAGGATCAATGCCGTTATAAACAGTAGCAACGTAGTTTAATCCTAATCGGGGTTCGCGTTGGGTGTTAGAAATACTAACGTAAGGTTGTGATTTACAAAAACTAAAAGCTTTCTGATTATCTAAACTGAATGTGCCGTGTAAAGTGTGCACTGTTGGCGTTTTAACTAATTGGGAGCAAGCTAAAGCGGCAAAGCCGATATGGGAATGAATGATGTCAAAGTTCTGAGCATTTTGGTAGACGCGACTGAGTTGGATCGCTTCGTAAACGGAATGCTCTTTCACAGCAGGATCAAGCCGCAATGCACTCGGATGAATCGCATCGAGTGTCGCTTGAGTAGTTGAATCTCCGGTCGCAAACAAAGTCACCTCATGTCCGCGACGCACTAACTCCTCAGTGAGTAAACTCACCACTAATTCTGCTCCACCATAAGCAGGCGGTGGCACTGTCTCCCAGAGAGGAGCAATTTGAGCAATCCGCATCGTAAGCCTCCGATGTAAGAGTATCTGCTAAAACTTAGGGCTTTTACAAAACTTTCACATCTGGCTACAGAATTATGACTACGGAAGGATGAACTGGGCGTTACGAATCACACAGGTAGAGTCTGCCATCCAATCAAAGATTTGTTCTAGCTCGGTGAGCGTGATCAATCCATATTGCCACAACACGATCGGAAGTAAGTTTGGGGTCTGTTCGCATTGTTGCAGGGCAAGCGCGATCGCGTTCGATGACACTTGGAGTTCATCAGTCAGATAGTGAATCAGGCGAGATGTCTCAAGCATGGGGAGCTTCAATCACTCGGATGCGACCGAGGCGAACAGAATAAAGTAAGCGATCGATGCCTTGTTTTTCTTCGTCGCTAATCCGGTTTTCGAGTAATACGGTTTTAAGGTGTTGGCAATCTTGTGTGGTCATTCTGCCACTGCTGCTCACTTCAGCAAACAGTTCAGAAAGTCGATCAGATGCAAGGGATAAATTGCTCATCGGGAAATCTAATAAAGCACTGTGATATTACTATCGACGCTTTGGCTTGGAAGATCGGTGACAGATCCAGATCGGGTGTGTGACTTTTTACTTCCAAGAAAGTGATAGATATCACCTCGTAGGAGAACCCCCGGTTATGACCACTTCTGTAGTTCTGGATACAACACAAGTTCAAGCAGCGATGAGCGAGATTAATGCGTTTGAACAATCGATCGCTGCAAGTGTTTGGGCGTGTTTGGATAAGGCGACGGTGATTGCAGAACTTCGATCGCGCATTACTGATCCCTTCCAAATCAACCAAGGCGGACAACCCTTTTGCGGTCCTGCCAGTGTACTGTTTGAACTGGTTCGCAAACAACCGACTCGCTATGTGCAAATGTGTCGAAATCTCTTTGAAAGTGGCGGATTTCAAGGCACGACACAGTGGATTCGAGCGAGTCAGGCGCTACGGGAAAATGTCGATCGTCATCTGCGGATGAGCCAAACCGATTGGATGGTACTGGCAACGCTGAGAGAATCTGAATCGCTATTATTTCCGATCGAGCCAAATGCGCCTGAGTTGATTCGGAATTTAGCGGGAATGACGAAATCTTGGGAGATCAAAGGCTGGATTCGAGAGCTTTTGGGTTATTCCAAGACGGACTATCATCAAGCATATTTGTTTAGTGATGTGGAAGCGATGAATCAATCGATCGCAGCAATTCAATCGGGTGGGATCGCGTTGTTATTGATCACGGCTGAGGGATTGTTGCAGGGAAATCCGCCGCCGATTCCGTTTCCGAGTCACTGGGTGACGTTGTTGGGAAATTTTGGGGTGAATGGCGATGCCTCCGGCACACGGGAACGTGACCGTGTTTCTTTTGATGTTTATACCTGGTCGAAACAGGTGACAATTCAGACCGATATAAATTCGTTTAAGAAATATTTCTGGGCAGGCGTAACGGGAATGCCTTAGAAATCGTCGTTTATGGCGCGAAATTCGGGTAGAGACGACCCGCCGGGTCGTCTCTACGTCGTCGGATAAACGCGATCGACATTGGTTTTTCCAAATTCCCGATCGCACAATCCTAATTCGTCAATTCCTGCATCCAGCGCGTGACCTGCGATCGCAATCGTTTCACACTAACATCCGATTCTGAGGTGCGATCCAACGCGCGACGATAATCCGCGATCGCATAATTCCAATCTCCGGCTAAATGATGTGCCCGACCGCGTGCCCCGTAGATATGAGCCTCTAGCGCAGAATTATCCTCTAAATTCGGAGACAGCAACTCTTTGATTTGCAGTGCATGTTCAAAGTTTTCGATCGCTTCCTCGTACATTTCGAGATCGCGATACGTGATCCCTTGATTCACCCAAGCTCGAACATTCGTGGGATCAAGGTCGATCGCCATTTCATAATTATCGATCGCTTCCATTAACTGACCTTGAGCCGCGTAATAGTTCGCTCGATTGTTGTAGGCACTAGCGAGTTTTGGATTGAGGCGAATCGCTTCGTTATAGTCCTCGATCGCGGCTTCTAGATGTCCACATTGGTAATGCACTAAACCGCGATTGTTGTAATCGGTAGCATTTTCGGGATTGCGATCGATCAAAATGGTTAAGCCAGCGATCGCTTCAAGATAATTGCCTTGTTTCGCGTCTGATAAAGACTGTTGGCGTAATAGACGATCTTGAGCAGCAGGATCAAGCCAAACCGTTTGGCGTTGAGACAATTTGGCAGCGCGATCGACTTTCGGAGCGCGACGGCGACTCGTTCCAGGAATGCCACCGAGCGTTGCTTTGGATTGCTTTGATTTATTGCCGTCTAAAAAAGTCCGAGCGTTCATACCATCCTCACCGTGTCTATGAACTAAATTACCGACTCGCTCACCAGATGTTTTCTGCCCAAGTGCCATAACTAAATACGTCCACGGTCAGATCTTGGATTTGCTGCTTGCTCACAGGTGACTCGCCTCGAATTTTAGGCTGTAGTCAGTCCTACACCAGCAGCGGATTCCATTTCTGAAACGAGATTGTTTCTAACTCCTCAAAAACATCTGAAACCTAAGACACCACAGGGAAAGCGATCGTTCATACGATTCCGAGGCTTTGCGGAAACTTCGTATCAACTTCGCACAATCTTAAAGTTCCCAGCCCGTGTAAATACGAACAGGTATTTTCCGGATACCGTTTCTGTAGAAATACTGAAATATCGGGGTTTATGCCAAATTTGAGAGTGTCCTAGTCTGTTGGTCTCGGTATCGATCGCATCCAACTTGCGGGAAAACCGAAAGATCAAAGCATCCGTACTGCTAGAACACTGAGGCTTTCAGCGATAATGCAAGAGGGTTTTGTCGTGCAATCGTACTTTTACGGCAGCTTGAAAAACTGGACTTTCAGATGAATTCAAGATGAAGTTGGGTACGTTAGGGTTGACAATAGCTCGAACAATTCTGGAGTGTGCGATCGCGCTTCAGGGTGCTGTGGATGGATTTTCTCAAATCGTCCAGTTTGTGAAAGCGATCGCATGAAAACTGATGGCGTAGGGTTGGAGAGAAACGATTTATGAAAGCCATGATTCTGGCGGCGGGGAAGGGTACACGAGTTCGACCAATTACGTATACGATTCCCAAGCCGATGATTCCGATCCTGCAAAAGCCCGTGATGGAGTTTTTGCTGGAGTTGCTCCGTCAACACGGCTTTGACGAGATCATGGTCAACGTGAGCCACTTGGCAAATGAGATCGAAAGCTATTTCAAGGATGGTCAACGCTTCGGAGTCCAGATTGGCTATTCGTTTGAAGGTCGGATCGTCGATGGCGATTTGGTCGGGGAAGCGGTTGGATCTGCGGGTGGAATGAAGCGGATTCAGGATTTCTCGCCGTTCTTTGATGACACGTTTGTGGTGTTGTGCGGCGATGCGCTGATTGATTTGGATTTAACCGCTGCGGTGAAATGGCATCGGGAGAAAGGATCGATCGCGACGGTGATCATGAAGACGGTCGATCGCTCTGAGGTGTCGAGCTATGGGGTCGTGGTGACTGACGAAGACGGAAAGATTAAAGCGTTCCAGGAAAAACCGTCGATCGAAGAAGCGCTCAGCACAAATATCAATACGGGGATCTATATTTTTGAACCTGAAGTGCTCGATTATGTGCCGTCGGGTGTTGAGTTTGATATCGGGAGTCAACTGTTTCCGAAACTGGTCGAAATGGGCGCACCGTTCTATGGTTTGCCGATGGACTTTGAATGGGTGGACATCGGAAAAGTTCCGGACTACTGGCAAGCGGTTCGCGGTGTGCTGAACGGTGAAGTGAAAAATGTCTCGATTCCAGGGCGTGAAGTGAAACCCGGAATCTATACAGGGCTGAATGTCTCCGTGAACTGGGATAAGGTCGATATTCAAGGTCCGGTCTACATCGGTAGTATGACCTGTATCGAGGATGGTGCGAAGATTGTGGGACCCGCAATGATCGGGCATAACTGCTGGATTTGCAGTGGAGCAACGGTCGATAACAGTGTGATCTTTGAATGGTCGCGTTTGGGTCCGGGTGTGCGATTGGTCGATAAGTTGGTATTTGGTCGCTACTGTGTGGATAAGACTGGAGCCACGATCGATGTTCAAGCCGCATCTTTGGACTGGTTGATTACGGATGCGCGGCATGAAGTTCCCACACATCCGGCAGCGGAACATCAAGCGATCGCTGAATTGCTGAATGTCGATACTAAGGTAGCAATGTAAGTCGAAGCATTCGTTTTTCATTTAGCTGGATTTTGCGGCACAATGTCTCAGAATCCAGCATTTTTCTTGGTATGTTGCCATTGCGCGAAAAGATTGCATTCTATCTTGAAGATATTGATACGCCACTTGGAAAAGGAATCAATCTTTTTATTACCGGATTGGTTCTCGTTTCTTCTGGAATCTTTATTGCTGAAACTTATAAAATTCCGATCGAAGTCAGACAGATTTTGGATGCGATCGAGAACACGATCCTCGCAATCTTTGTCATCGAATATCTTCTGCGCGTCTGGTGTGCGAATCAAAAACTAAAGTTTATTTTCAGCTTATATTCGATTATTGATTTATTGTCGATCGCTCCCTTTCTCATCGGTGCAAATGCTGGCTATCTCAGAATTTTTCGCTGGTTCCGAATTCTAAGATTAATTCGATTTGTCCAAGGCACAACAATTTTCGGTTATGTCAGCAGTGAAGACAGCGCAATTTTCACCCGAATTATTTTTACAGTATTCTCGATTATCTTTGTCTTTTCCGGTCTAATTTATCAAGTTGAACACTCAGTTAATTCCAAATTTGGAACTTTCTTAGATGCGGTTTATTTCTCAGTTTCCACAATCTCTACTGCTGGACTCGGAGACATTACACCCATTTCGGAGATGGGGCGATTTCTCACAATCTTGATGGTATTAACTGGAATTGTACTGATTCCCTGGCAGCTTGGAGATTTGATCAAACGACTGGTAAAAACGGCAGATCAAGTTCAAATTGGCTGCTCAAATTGTGGACTCGCTTTTCATGATTCCGATGCTTATTACTGTAAAAACTGCGGCAATCGTCTAAATCGCAGTCAGCAAACAGAGTGAAAATGCTTCTGTCCATTCCACGATCGCGCCATACGTGTCCCCAGTCTGTCCGCCCAATTTCCAATTCAACCAAGCACCGACCAGAAATGCGATCGCACTTCCCCCAATCAAAATCGGATGCACTTTCCAACTCAATGCCAGCAAAATTACAAAGGTCGGCACTGCTTCCCACAGAGATCGTATCGATTCTTTGTGAAACGCGCCTTTTCCGGTTGGTTTGAGATAAGGATATTTCGCGATCGCGACCAGTTGACCCCAACGTCCCCAACCCGCTACAGCCATCAAAACCCAAACTCGATCAGATCCGATTTCACTCAATGCCGCAATTTTCAAAAGCAGCACAATTACAGCCGTCATTGCGCCAAACGCTCCGGTCGCGCTATCTGCCATCACTTCTAAACGTCGATCGGGATTCATTACGGCTAATCCGTCCGCCGTATCCATTGCGCCATCGAGATGTAAACCGCCTGTAATTGCCAGCCAGATTGTAATCGCGATCGCGCTTCGAGTCAGAATAGGTACTCCGACATAAGCGAGAATAAAATCGATCGCGCCCACCAAGCCGCCGATAATTAGACCGACGATCGGAGCGAGGCGGGCGATACCTCGAAACGCTAAATTTGCGGAAGTCGGAATCGGCAAACAAGTGTAAAACGTAAGAGCAGCAAGGCATTGATTCCAGACTTGATTAATCATTGCGCCAAATCAATTTACATAACGTAAACTTCTTATATCCTCAGACCGGATCGCATTCCCGATTTGCAGCCATAATTGCGATAGGAAGCATCCAACTGAAGAAAGAGATCCTTCTGAGCTTTCGTCACCCCTTTTTTGTTTGCGCCATGAGTCACGATTCTTTTGCTCGTAACACTCGCATTCCCGCTCCCTGTATCATCGACGATGGAACGGTCATCGACAAACAGGATATGCAGCGGGTGTTGACGGATTTGAATCGCGTCCGCTACATCCATACACACGATGGCAGAACGACTAGCGAAGGAGAAGGCTGTATTCTCGAAGTGTTTGCTGATCCGCATCGCGCCACAATGGTCGCAAATCATGCGCTTTATCTTAACGTCTGTAGCTTCGATTACCTGCAATTAAGTAAGACTGATAACGAGTCGCACTTTGATCTAATCCAAGACGATCGACAACTGCGATTAATTCCTCTAACCAACCCGCTGCAAGATCAAGCCGAACGGGGCATTAATGCGGCAGAACTCGAAGCAATGGTCGCAGAAGTCTTATCTGCTAGCTTAGATGTCCAGATCGACGACGAAGAAAATTTCCCGCTTTAGAGCGATCGAACTTCGACAATTTCGCAGTAGATTGATCTGGCTGAGGAAAATAAGGAGCGAAGAATGTTCGATCGACGAAGATTCGGACAGTTTTTGATCGGGAGCACGATCGCACTTTGGCTACATGGTTGCACCGGACAAGGGCAACAAGCTGCGAACCAAACGCCGCAGGTAGTTTCGACCAGTACAATCTTGACAGACTTGGCAACTACGATCGCGGGTGATGCAGTTCAGATTACAGGAATTCTTAAGCCAGGAGCCGATCCACATACGTATGAGCCTGTTCCAGCAGACACAGCGGCGATGGAGCGAGCGAATTTAATTCTGTACAACGGCTATGACTTAGAGCCAGGATTAATTCGTTTGATGAAAGCAGCGGGAGCGAACGCGAAACAGCTTGCCGTCGGAGAAGTGGTTCCACCGCTCCAGCTTGAGGAGAAAGGGCAGAAAGTTCCTGATCCGCACGTTTGGGGAAATGTTCAGAATACGGCGAAAATGGCGGCGGCGATTCGGGATGCGCTGATTGAAATCGCACCAAACGATCGAGAAAAACTCACACAAAACGCCGATCGCTTAATTGTCGATCTGAATCGCTTAGACGGTTGGATCAAACAACAGATTCAAACGATTCCAGCTCAAAATCGTCGCTTAGTCACCACCCACGATGCGTTTCAGTATTACGCTCAGGCTTATGGATTGTCGATCGCTGGAACGTTAATCGGTATCAGCACAGAAGAACAACCGAGCGCCCAAACTGTACAGCGATTAGTGCAATCGATTCGAGCAACAAAAGTTCCCGCGATTTTTGCAGAAACAACGATTAATCCCGCACTGATTCAAACCGTGGCACAAGAAGCGGGCGTGAAGTTAGCCCCGCAGCAGTTGTATTCGGACTCGATCGGTGCGCCGGGAAGTCCTGGAGAGACGTATATCAAGATGATGGCGGCGAATACGACCTCGATCGTGGAAGCGTTGGGCGGTAAGATTACGCCGTTTGCAGCGAAATGAGCCAGAAAATGACGATCAAAGAAGCAATCGGATTTAAGAGGATTAGTTTTCATTAACAAGCTGTAAAACGCTGTTGTATAAAGGCTCCGCAATCCAAAATCCAGCAGCGTTCATTAACTCATTCAGTAAAGGCTTGACTTCAACGATGAAACCTTTACTTTTTGCTTCGACTAAAATTCCCAAAATTCCTGTATATCGTAGGTTTAGCCTGCTTGCAACTAATCGACCTCGACGCTCATCGATCAACACTTGATCGGCTTCAATTTCGACAGCTAGAGCAATCGCTTCAGCTTCACCGATATCAAGTTCGTTGCTTAGTGCTTCGACAAGAGTGCGATCGTTCACGGCACGAGTTTGAATCCAGTCTAGGGTTTGTACTTCGGTCGCACCTGCAACAGGAAAATCGGGGTCAGTAAGTTCCCGATAAACGGCTTCAGGGATGAGAACCGTTTCATACAGTTGATAAAGAAGATGCAGTTGATTGATTGCGGCAAGATTGTTGATCGGTGATGTGTCGCTAACAATAATCACAATCTACCCATCTCACGCAGGTTTTGAATGTCTTGCTCAAAATCTTCTACGCCGTAATGCACTGGAATCTGACGACTGGCGAGAAGGTGTTGGAATGCAACGCGGTGCATTCCGGCATACCGACTGGCTTGAGCAAGGGTAAGTTTCTCTCGCTGAAACAGCATCACAGCGATTTCCTGACGCATTTCAGCCTCAGTCATGCGAGTTGCAGTTAAAATTTCGTCAGGAACAACAACGCTCATGATTAAATTCCTTGCTACTCTCGCCATTTTACACTGTTGATATTTTTGAGTAGGAGAATTGATGGACTACCTTGAGGCGTTGGGTGAAGTCGATTGGGATTGAAGTGTATCATTTCAATCGTAAAGAATTAGCTAGTTTCGTTTCAGACTATCTTGTGTGTTTGCGACGGTCGGGAGACATGTGTAATGACCATTAACACGGAGACCGAGGAGCGGTGGATCGAAGCGTGGAATGATTTGTTTGATATTGTTGGAAAAAGGTGGCAAGTCAGTTGCTTGCTTCCCGATGGTTCTATTACAGATATCGAAACCTGTAAGAGTTGGCTGCAAGAGTCAGCGTATGAAGGTTATTGCTTAAAAGTTGAAGAGGGCTGGGTTAAAGGAAAACGTGGTGTTGTGGTTTCGAGAATTTCCTGTTATGAAAGATGAGTACGATTCGCCCAATCTGTGAAGAATCCGTATATCAAGAAGCTAAAACAGCACAATACGATTCACCCTCAGTTCAAGATTCTTCAGTCTCCTGAAACGAGAGAGTACAAACAGCAAAAAAATGAAGGGTGAAAGCAGTTCGCCTTCACCCTCGAATCTCAGCCTTAATTTTTATTTCTGAACGCCGATCGCAAACGTGAGTAAATCCTGCTCACCCAAGCGAATCTCTAACGGGTAGACACGATCGAGATCGAATTCCCGAATCTCCAAGCTCAATCGACCCGCATCATTGCGATCGACCAAGGAACGAGATTCGTCGCCCTGAAACGACAGACTGCCTCCACAAGGAAGCATCGCTTCGATCGATAAGCGCTCCGATTCATACTCAACCTTCAGCGTAAACGCTCCCAATTCAGTGAGCCATTCACGTTCTAATTGCGGCTGATTGGTCGAAACCGTTAGCATCAATGTGCTGAGAATTTCCCGTGCGGCGAGGAGCGATAACGCCATTTGTTGCGTCTCGATCGCGCCTTCGTAGGACTGGGGCAATTCTTCACCGATTTCGATCGCGAGGTCTTGCAGCTTGGCAACCTTAGACCGAGCCGGGGAAACCATCACGTAACCCGCAACATTGTTCAGCAGTTGAGTTTGACCCGGAAACAGTGTATCGACTGCCCGAACCAGTTTGGCTCCTTCTCGGAGCGAGGAGAATAAGACCGATTGACACCGCGCCAGAAGTTCGGTCATCACCGCTTCAGGCATGGGAATCGGCAAATTCATGTGACGAATTTGTTGTAACCAAACAGATGCAGCCACTAAAGCAGGTTGCGCTTCCGTTCGGGATGGCTCAGAATCGTAATCCACAGATTCTTTCTCCCAGGGAAAAAGAGGCGGATTTTTCTGAGCTTCCTGAAGAAGACGATGTTTTAGCAGCGCATGAAAACGATCTTGCACAGCAGGTATCTCTCCCGGTTGGTGTGATGAATCCTCGTGTGAGGAGCGCGTTCGGAGGGAACTGATTCCACGAACGGAGTCACGGTCTGAATCAGGACTTAGGGGCGGCTGTAGCAAATCTGTCTTGGGATCAGGTCGATCGACGAGACCAAGATTTTGTAACAGTTTTAATAGAACTTGTGTTCTCTTGTCTAAGTTGTGATCCATTGTGATAACACCCTATTCATCAGCCGATGGGGTTCCTCCGGAATCTTGGTCATTACGAATTTCCCAAGCTTGCTCAAGGAGTTTAAACCATTGTTTCTGAACTTGATTCACGGTGCAACCTAATCGTTGCGCGATCGTGCTTTCCGGTAATTTTTGTTGCTTCAGATCCAAGAGTTTGGCTTGAGTGGGGGTGGCGCGTTGATGTAACGTTTGCCACTGGCGATTCGAGAGTCCAAGATTGCGCTCCAAGTCCGCCTCTAGCCACTGGTGAACGAGTTCCCAATGGTGCGAGAACGAGAACCGAATCAAATGGTATTTGAATCGCTGCTGTAAGTAATCCCGCTGGCGTGGGGTTAAACCCAAAATCGCTTCGATCTCGTTGGCGGGCAGATCTTGAAGGCGTAGGGTGAAGTAGTCGATACAGTCAGTCTGCTTGCGTTCTTCCAGGTATGCGACGAGTTCTTTGATCACCGATTGGCGCAGGGTGTCTTCTGCCAATTCCGGTTCTTGGGCGACCATTTGTTCGCGAACTTGCTGAATCGATGCCATATTCCAAGGATTCTCGGATTCGGACATCGAACCTTCAGCAGCTTGTTCTAGATCGACTAGGGTTTCGATCGGTTGCTGTTGTGAAAAGGTTTGCGCTCGGAGAATGATCAATTGCTGGTTGCGATGTCCGGGAAGGGGAATTCGCCGCTTGCCGTATCGCTCAGTGAACGCCATATATTCCGAGAGTTCTAATGTCGATCGAGGCGTGTAATTCGATCCCAACTGCGACTCCCGACGAAACGCATTCAGCGCTTCCATATAGAAGCCTTGTAAGAAATCCTCAATTAAGACCAGTCGGGCTTGGTAACTCGATTGGGTTTGTGGCGGTGTGATGTAACGATAAATCACCGCGCTCAAATTGCTATGAAGTTCGGCGCGACCCCGACGAGAACCGAGGCGATAATACGCCAAACATTGTTGTAGTCGGTGTTTCGCGAGTGTGGTTGCCCACGTTTGAATCTCTCCAGATGCTTGAATCCGCTTACTTTCAGAACAGATTCGGACAACTTCCTGGGTCAGTCGATCGGCGACTTCCCGGCAGTTTCGCTCAGAGGCGGTGGTGGCTTGTTTCAGTTCATCAAGCAGAAGCTGAAAAATCGCGTCCACGCTCTGGCAGATTTCCCCCACAGTTTCTAGTGTCGTGCAAATCAATGGCTTACTCTCATTGGTTTGATGGAACTTTTTTGTGATGCCTAGATCACAATAGTGGTAGAAATCCCTGATTATTTGCGGATGGCACGGTTTATGAATCTAGATCAACAGCTTCAAACGCTAATCGATGAAGCTCCCCAAGACGGCTCAACCCCTCAGTTAGTGAAGTCTATCGCTCCGGTGTTAGGCGCGATCGCGCAACGGTTACGACATCTTCAATACTATGTGGTGCAGACGCTCGATCAAAATTGGGTGATGCTGACCCTCGGTCATCGTGCCCAGAACGAACCTGAGAAAAACGTAATTTATGCCTTTCCCAGCCTCAAGGACGTTGCTTCTAGTCCTTACAATTTGGCTGATCCGAATTTGATTGCTTTACCCGTTCCGGTGACGCATATCCTGTTTCAAATGCTGGCAATGGATAAAGAGTACAGCACGATTTTTTTTGAAACGCCGGGAAATGCGACGATCGGGACAGAAGTTCAGCGATCGGAACTCGAAGTCATGATTCAGGAATATTGGCGTGAACAGGCAGATGCGGTGACTGAATCCAATATCCCAAGTGATATCGCCTGATGTGAGATTCGTGCGGGTTGGAACTGTAAATCGAAATCTTGGTAGAAGGCTTTAGAGTTGCAGTTCTGACTTTGCCTAGAGAGAAACCTCAAAAAAGTCAACCGTCTGAGTACGAATCTTTTCTAACTGTTTCCAGATTGCACCGTTGTGGACACGGAGACAACCTCGACTCCCTGATTCAAACACAATCCTTACGCTTTTTCGGTGGCGTTTCATGAAAGCTTTATATAGAATCTCCGGTTTAAAATCCCTCTGATCGAAGATATATAAGGATTTTGAGCGATTTTTCGGAGTGCGGGAGCGCATTGAATCTAATTTTTCCGGGAACTTTGGGATCTGCTAAAAGGTAGAGCTTCAGAGTCAGAGATCGCTGCTACGATCGCCAAAGCTTAATTTTGGTTTGAAAAATGAATTCTCTGTCTCCTCAATCAAATCCCGCGAATCTCTGCTGCTACACGAACGCGACACGCCACATTCAAGTCGCTCGGATCATTAATATTCCGAACTGGTATTTTGAACGAGTTGTTTTTCCGGGAGAGCGGCTGATGTTTGAAGCACCGCACGAGGCACGTTTGGAAATTCATTCGGGAGCGATCGCGACTTTGAGTGAGACGATTCCGTGTGAGCAGTTGCAGGTTCGGGGGTCGGTATCGATCGCGCGTTGATTTGCGAACTTGAACGATGAGAAATTGAACAATTTGAAGCCCAGCGAATAGAATTCGCGGCTAGACAGACAAAACCCGCCTGCGCGGGTTGATGTCTATGATTGGCTATTCCAAGTTTGAGCCGCATCGGAGAGCGCTTGATCGACTGTTTTCTGTTCGAGCATCGCTGCCTGGAGATTTTCGTAAATTGTTTGCTGCAAGGACTTGATGTTTTTGATCACCGGAATCAAAACTTGTGCTTGCTGGAGTTGTCCGGCGCTGACGATTCGGGCTTTGTCGATCGAGGTTGCATCCGCTGGTGCAGTTGTGAAATACGCATCCTTGGTCGCCTGAATCGTTGACGGAAGAACATTTGCAGCTTTGGCAAAGGCAAGCTGATTCTCGTTATTGGTCAGGAATAAAGCAAATTTCACGGCTGCATCGGGTTGATCCGTATCTTTGGGAATCGCTACATTCATCACCGCAACATTCTTTTTACCTGTGTCTCCGGTGATTTGAGGCGCAGATTGGGAGGCTTTCGCGATCGTAGGCGCATTTTTCGAGATCGTCTTCAAAAATTCCGCTCCCGATGCCAGGATTGCGGTATTACCTTGTTGGTAAAGATCGATCGCGTGTCGGTGTCCTTCAGTCAAGACTTCTTTCGGCATCAAGCCATTTTTGTACATATCCACCCAGTACTGGAATGCAGCTTTACCTTGAGGCGAATTAAATGCAGCTTTGCCTTGAGAATCCACAAGCTGAACACCCATCTGCACAAACGATTCCATCACTTCGCCGGAATCATTCGGAACCACGGTCGCAAAGAAAGCATATTTCCCGGTCTTATCCTTGATTTGCTTCGCAGCTTGAGCCAATTCTGCATAAGTGGCGGGAGGTTTCGCGATGCCTGCTTTCTTCATCAAATCGGTGTTGTAGATTGCGACCCGCGTTGTGAGATACCAAGGCACGCCAAAGGTTTGACCATTCAGCGTACTGGCTTGCCAAATTCCCGGAAAATACTGCTGTTTTACGTCGGCAGGAATTTTGTCATCCAAATTCATCCAGGCTCCGCGTTCTGCCAACTGAGACGCAAACCCAGGATTGAGATTCACGACATCTGGAGCCGTTTTTGCAGCAACCGAAGTTAAGATTTTGCGCTCCATTTCTGCCCAAGGTACATCCGTCCAGCGAACTTTAACGCCTGGATTTTCTTGCTCGAATTTGGCAAACAAAGATTTGAAATAGTCATCAAATTGCGGACTGAGTTGCATCGTCCAGAAATCGATCTCACCGCTGGCTGCCCGTTGTCCGCTTGGAGTTCCACTTCCACAACTGACCAGCCAACTGAGAACAACTCCCAAAATTGTAAATATCGTGAACGTTTTCCAAGATCTGATTTGACGCATGGATCTACACAATTGAATCGCAGCGTAGCCCAGTTTACCGGATCAGATCGCTCAACTCCACAACAATTGTTTCACTGGAATTTCAATCACGAAACTGGCACCTCGATTTGAAGTTCTTTCACACTTCATTCGCCCGCCATGTTGCTCGGTCACAACTTGATAACTAATCGATAATCCGAGTCCTGATCCTTGTCCGATGGGCTTTGTGGTGAAAAATGGATCGAATAAGCGACGATGCGTTGTGGCAGTCATTCCCATGCCATTATCGGTAATCGAAATTCGTACCCATTTATCAGTTTCTGACTCTTGGAAAAGAGAAGTTTGAATTCCGATCGCAGGTGTGAAATCCATTTCTTCAGCTTGCCAGCGATCGTTAATTGCCTCGATCGCATTCGAGAACACGTTAATAAATACCTGATTCAACAGTCCGGCATAACACTGCACTTTCGGTAGCTCACCATACTGCTTAATGATCTGAATCGTGGGGCGGAGAATCGGATTTCCAGAAGCACGATTCGATTTCAATAAATGCTGCAACAGCATCAAAGTACTATCAATGCCTTCGTGTAAATCAACAGCCTTTAAATCCGCTTCATCGTGGCGGGAGAAGTTCCTGAGCGATCGTACAATGTCTCGAATGCGCTCTGCTCCGGTTCCCATCGAATCGAGCAGCTTGAACAAATCATGCCGGATGAATTCTAAATCTAGATCTTCTAATTGTTCAGCAATTCGATCGCTCGGAATCGGATGGTCAGTTTGATAGAGATTAATCGCTTGAAGTAGGTCTTCAATGTATTGTTTAGCAGGATCAACATTGCCATAGATGAAACTCACTGGATTATTAATCTCGTGTGCGATTCCTGCGACTAATTGACCCAAGCTGGACATCTTTTCATTTTGAATCAGTTGTGCTTGAGTTTTTTGCAGTTGTTTGAAGGCTTTTTCGAGTTCTTGGGTTTGTTGGCGGAGTTGAGATTCGGATTGTTTGAGCGCGATCGCAGTTTGTTCTCGTTCAGATTCGAGACGAATTCGATCGGTAATATCCATCACCATCGAAACAATACCAATGACATTTCCATCCGCATCTAAAATCTGATTGTTATGCCATTCACAAGTGATAATTTTTCCATCGCTTCTAATGTTCTCATTAATATTGTAAGTTCCGCCTCTACACTCGACTAATTTAGCGGCAACCTTGCGAATTTCGGGTTTGGTATATTCTGGAATCCAGCGATCGCAATGTTGATTCATTGCTTCAGATCGAGATGAACCAAACATCTTCTCAGCCGCTGGATTCCATTCTTTAACCAGCAGTTCGGGTGTCCATTCAACGATCGCTAACGGTGCGTGCTGAATCAGTAAAGATAACCGTTTCTCGGACTCCAATCGAGCGATTTCTGCTTGTCTGCGCTCGGTTTCAATGCGGACGCGATCGGTGATATCAATCCCCATCGAAACAATGCTCATCACACAGCCATTCGGAGCAAGCAAAGGATAGTGATACCACTCACAGACAATCGCCTGCCCGCTTTGAGTTCGATGGTTTTGAACCTGCTGTGTTACTCCAGATTGCGTCAACAAAGGTGCAATTTGATCTAGAACTTCTTCTCGTGCGAGTTCCGGCAAGATTTCATCGAGCGATCGACCTACCGCTTCTGAGCGTCGATAGCCGAAAACCCGTTCAGCGGTTGCATTCCATGTTTGGATTTTGTACTGAGCTGTCCACTCCACGAACATAAACGGCGACTGTTGAATCAATAAAGTAAGCCGTTGTTGCGATCGCACTAATGCCGCTTCTGCTGCTTTCCGCTCCTGGATTTCTTGCTCTAGTTGAGTTGCTTGTGCTTTCGGTTGAGTGAGCAAATCATCGATCGTCGCTACAATGTAAGGCTTTCCTGCCGTATCGTAGGTGATGGCTTTGATTAGTGAAATCTCCTGAGCAATGCCCGTCGCATCATAGAGATAACCTGATTGAATGACTTGAGTTCCGCTGAGGAAAATTGCTTCATCGTCTCTCAGTTCAGAAGACAGAATGCGATCGATCTTCTCGGTAAATTCTGACAGACTATAGTGCGATCGCTGACAGAAAGCGCGATTTGCGAAAATGACTCGATGTTGTCGATCGGTAATAAAAATTGGAGTTGCGACGCGATCGAGAACTTGCCAAAGCTCTAATGTAGTCTGCTCAATTCCGCCAATCATTCTGGAACCCTGATCTAAAGCACATTACTCACTAGAGTTCCCAAAAAGTAAATTAGATTGAGAGCAATTAGTAGGGGTTTGGTACGATCGCGGCTCCACTTTTTGCATCGAACAGGTGAATTTTATCGGTGGGGAGATCGAGTCGCAGGGCTTCACCGAGCCTCACTGTGCGATCGGGTTCGATCCGAACTTGCATTGTGTCAGAATTATCCGCTAACCGCACCGAGAGAACGGTTTCATGTCCCAAGGCTTCGACTAGATCGACTGCAACGAGAACAGATTTAGGTGTGGCATCGGCGAGTAGCAAATGCTCTGGTCGAATTCCAAGTGTTACCATCTCGCCATCGTAACGTTTCAGCACTGCTCCCCAGCGTTCAGGCAGTGTGAGTTGGAACAGGGCATGATGTAGCGTGAACGGGGCGCGAACTTGCACAGGGAGAAAGTTCATGGGTGGCGAACCGATGAACTCAGCGACAAAGCGATTCGCGGGTCGGGTATAGAGTTCTAGCGGCGTTGCAAGCTGTTGAATCTGTCCAGCATTCATCACAGCAATACGATCGCCCATTGTCATCGCTTCAGTTTGATCATGCGTGACATAAATTGTCGTCGTTCCTAACTGACGTTGAAGTTTAACGATCTGCGCTCGTGTTTCGGCTCTGAGCTTTGCATCTAAGTTCGATAACGGTTCATCCATCAAGAAAACTTGCGGATTACGTGCCATTGCTCGACCGAGCGCGACTCGTTGTTTTTGTCCACCAGAAAGCTGTTTTGGAAGTCGATTTAACAAAGGTTCGATTTGTAGCATTCGAGCGACCAGTTTCACTCGTTCTTGAACGGCTTTTTCTCGATCGCTCACAAATCGCATTCCAGAGGGCAAATTCCGTGTGACTCCGACAGCCAAGTTCTCTGACCAGTTCGCATTCTGCCCATCGAGCTTCGTGCGGCGCAATCCAAACGCGAGATTGTCGTAAACACTCATATGCGGATAGAGTGCGTAGTTCTGAAACACCATTGCGATGTCGCGCTCTTTCGGCGGCAGATCATTCACGATACGATCGCCGACTCGAATGTTTCCAGCCGTCAGTTCTTCGAGTCCAGCAATCAGTCTTAACAGCGTACTTTTTCCGCAGCCTGAAGGACCGACCAGCACCATAAATTCGCCGTCTTCGATCAAGAGATTAATTGATCGCAATACGGCAGAATTTTCGGTCTGATCTCCCTTTTGATAGGATTTGTAGACGTTTTCGAGAACGACTTGAGCCACGATCGCATTTCCCTAATTCGTAGAAGAAAGTGTAGCGCATCCCGAAGCAATGATATCGGTCGCACCGTTCAAACATGAGATTGTCATTAGAATTTAATCTGATTCTGGTTCAATTACGAAAGATTAAGTTCGGATTGATATATGACCTCACCGAAGCCGAGTTTCTCAAGTTCTCGTAGACGTTTGCCTTCTCCGCCTGCTGCCACATTGATGCTGATCAGCGTTGTGATGATGTCGGGTGCAATTTCGCTTGCTTGGTTCGCGGGTCAGGGAACGATTAGTCGCATATTTGAGCGTTTGAATCGTGTACAAGAGAATCCTCCACTGTGGATTGAAGCACCGATGACGCTCGGAAATTATGTATTCTTCTGGACAGTTTTACTCTGGCTGAGCATTGTTCTGCTCACAAGGATTTCACCGCGTCCTCAAGCTTGGTCGCGAATGTTAGTTGTCGGGACGCTTTTAGTGTTGTTGTTGAGATATTTAGTTTGGCGATCGCTAACGACATTAAATCTGAGTACGCCACTAAATGGTGTGTTTAGCTTGGGATTGTTCGGGCTTGAGTTGCTGATGTTAGTGTCGAGCTTGATCCAGCTTGTTCTATTGTTGCGAGTGCGCGATCGACGTTCTGAAGCTGATCAGCGATCGATTGCTGTAATCAATGGGAGCTTTACACCGACGGTTGATATTTTGATTCCAACTTACAATGAGCCAACATTTATTCTGAAAAGAACAATCATCGGATGTCAGGCGTTGAACTATCCGAATAAGCGGATTTATTTGTTAGATGATACTCGTCGATCGCATGTCAAAGAACTCGCCGCAGAACTCGGATGCAACTACATCACGCGCTCTGATAATCGACATGCAAAAGCAGGCAATCTGAACAATGCTTTAACGCAAACAAACGGTGAATTAATTGTTGTCTTCGATGCTGATTTCATTCCGACTAAGAATTTTCTGATTCGTACTGTAGGCTTTTTCCAGAATCCGAATGTCGCCTTAGTTCAAACGCCGCAAACTTTCTACAATCCTGATCCAATAGCTTACAACTTAGGCTTGGAAGATGTGCTGACTCCTGAAGAGGAAGTGTTTTACCGTCAGATTCAGCCGATTCGGGATGCTGCGGGTGGAGTGGTTTGCTCTGGAACATCATTTGTCGTTCGTCGATCGACATTACAAGCCACTGGAAATTTCTTCACCGAATCACTCAGCGAAGACTATTTCACCGGAATTAAGCTTGCTGCTAGTGGTTATGAATTGGTGTACCTCAATGAAAAACTAAGTGCAGGGTTAGCAGCCGAAAATATTGCAGCACAAGCACTTCAGCGAATTAGATGGGCACAAGGAACATTACAGGCATTTTTCATCAAAGCCAATCCGTTAACGATTCGCGGATTGCGTCCAATTCAGCGATTAGCTCATCTAGAAGGACTATTACACTGGTTCACGAGTCTTTCGCGGCTTGGATTTCTGCTGGTTCCTCCAGCCTATGCGTTCTTGGGTGTGATTCCGGTACGGGCAAACATGGAGGAAACATTGTTCTATTTTGTGCCGTACTATCTTGCTCAAATCACGACTGCAAGCTGGCTAAATCATCGATCGCGTTCTGCACTATTAGCCGATATCTATTCGTTGGTTCTGTGTTTTCCATTAGCGATGACGGTTCTACAAACTTTGATGAATCCATTTTCTAAGGGTTTCAAAGTGACACCCAAGGGAACAAAGAGCGATCGCTTTGTATTTAATTGGCAGTTAGCCCTTCCGTTGATTGCGTTTTTCTGCATGAGTGCTCTTAGCTTGTGGATGAGTTTGGGTGTGTATACGATAGCTGAACCACAGATCTCAAACCTCGAAGAGTTCAAAGGCTACGGTTTAGGATTGTTTTGGGGCGGCTACAATCTCATCATGTTAGGGATTGCTTTGTTAGTTCTAATTGATGCGCCTCGACCTTCGCAGTATGAATGGTTTCAGCTTCGTCGAACGGTTCGATTAACTGTCGATCGACAAGAATTTTGGGGCTATACGATCGCACTATCAGAAGCGGGTGCAGAAATTATTCTCACGCAACCTGCTTTTCTCGATGTTCAATCAGTTCAAATCGAATTGATGGAAGAAGGGTTAGTGCTCAAAGGAATTGCAAAACTCATCGATCGATCTGCACTAAAGTTTCTTGTCTCCTTTGAGCCATTGAGTTTAGAAGAGCATCGTTGCTTAGTTGAATTACTCTTCTGTCGTCCGGGACAATGGAAAAGCCGTTGTGCGCCTAGTGAATTACGATCGCTGTGGTTGCTCGTCCGAATCTTACTCAAACCGCGAATTATTGTCGATCGACACAGAGAAATTCACGCGATCGCAGTTTCTCAAAGCTGATCGGCAATTCCCCAGATCCGCACAGTCCGATCTTCGCTTCCACTCACAATTAAAGACTGATCCTCACTGATCGCCACCGCAGTCACTAGACTTTGATGTCCTTGCAAGCGGCAAACTTCCCGCCCTGCTTGCAAGTCCCAAACCTTGATTGTGTTCTGACTGCCGCTGATCAGATAGCGATCGTCATTCCGCGTGACGGATGCAATTTGCCTGAGCTTGATTTCAGTTGGATCAATCTCTTGCCCATTCTTTAAGCTCCAAGATTTAATCTGTCGTCTCGCACCTTGAATGGTAAAAATATCTGCTTCGGTATCAATCGAAATCGTGTAGACGAACGTATAAGCAGGAATGCTAAAAATCGCCTCTTCAGCCGCAATATCCCAAACTCGAATCAATCCATCTCGACTTGCACTAATTGCGACTTTGCGATCGAAATATCTTAAATGCTGAGTTGCCGTTGCGGTCGCAGTAATTCCGGTGTTATGACCTTTCAATGCTGCTATACATTCAAACAGTCGATAGTGCGGATAGTTCTCTAGTAACTCAGGATAAGGCTGCAATAACTTGTAGGCGACCTTCTGAACTGCGATCGCTGAATCATTCAATGCCTGAACTAACAGTTCTAATCCTGTTGGTGTGTGTGGAACTTGGTGTAATGCTGCAATTCGTTGATCGACTCGATCGCTCTTCAACCGTTGCCGAATGCCCTCAATCCCGCCCAAGACCACGCTACCCATCACCGGACGGGCAGAATTTCCTAAGACAGCATCAAATTCATTCGGGAACTCGGACATTTTCCTTAACTATGGTATATTTGAACTATGACTGAATTGAGAAGTTTCTGCCACAATAGCGCACATGGCTTCTAATCTCTCCCACTCTCATCAAGAAATTGTCGAGCAACTCGATCTGATGTTACGTGCTCGCTATCCGCTGATTTATTTGGTCGGAGTCGAGGAAGAACCGATCGAGGAAGTGCTGTCTGAAGTCTGCGATCGCTCCACTCGCGAACTCAGAAAATGGGACATTGTGCGGGGTTGGGACGATACGGGGGCAGATAAAGGAAGCGCGATCGCGGCTCTCGGAAGAATTGCCAAAGCATCAAACGACAAATCTGTCGTATATCTTCTACGCGACCTTCACCCAGTTCTGAAATTCCCGCTACAAGCAAGTAATGTTCCAATTATTCGTGAGATCAAGAATCTTGCTCGTGATCTCAAGCGCAGTCGAAAAACTCTGATTTTAACTAGCCATTCTCTCGATGTTCCCCAAGAATTTATCGAAGAAATGACAGTAATTGATTTTCCACTACCGGACACACAAGAGATTGACACTTTAGTCTCACAGATTGTTGTGCCTGAAAAGCTCAAACTCTCCCAACTGGGTAAAGAACAATTGGTGAAAGCGTGTCAGGGATTAAGTCGGGCGCGAATTCAGCGAGTGTTGGCAAAAGCGATCGCTGCAAAACAACACATCAGCGAACAAGACATCGATAGTGTTCTCGAAGCTAAACGCCAAGCCATTCGTCAAACCGGAATCCTAGAATTTTTCACAACACAGGAATCTTTGAAAAGCGTTGGTGGATTGGACAATCTGAAGAAATGGGTACAAATGCGCCAAGATAGCTTTACCGAGGAGGCAAGGCGCTATGGAATTCCGAATCCGAAAGGCGTTCTACTTGCAGGAATTCAGGGAACTGGAAAATCACTTTCGGCAAAGACGATCGCACATGAATGGCGCTTACCGTTATTGCGGCTCGATGCGGGTCGATTGTTTGGTGGACTGGTCGGGGAAAGTGAAAGCCGAGTCCGTCAAATGATCCGGATTGTTGAAGCGATCGCGCCTTGCGTTCTCTGGATGGACGAAATTGATAAAGCCTTCGGAAACATCAATGCAGGCATGGACGGAGATTCTGGAACCAGTCGCCGCGTGTTTGGTAGCTTAATCACTTGGATGCAGGAAAAAACGAGTCCAGTCTTCATCGTTGCCACCGCAAACAATGTGCAAATTCTTCCCGCAGAACTCCTCCGCAAAGGTCGCTTTGATGAAATCTTTTTCTTAAATCTACCGACCGAACCAGAGCGGCGTGAAATCTTTAGAGTGCATCTCCAGCGATTACGCCCCAGCCGTTTGCGGGAATTCGATCTCGCTTTGCTTGCTCGTCAAACGCATCAATTCAGCGGTGCAGAAATCGAACAGACGATCATTGATGGAATGCAACGCGCCTTTAGTCAAGGAAGTTTAGGCAATCGTCGGGACTTTACGACCGAAGACATCGTGCAAGCGATCGAAGAAACCGTTCCGTTAGCCGCGATCGCACGAGAGCAAATCGATGGCTTAAAAGAATGGGCAGCCAATTCGGGGGCACGTCCCGCTTCTCAAGATGTACAGTTAATCGAAGAGTTACGCGCCATTACCCGACAGCGTGGGATTGATTTTTAGAGGAAATTCAAATGTCACACTTTACAACAATCAAAGTCGAGATCAAAGATGGCGAAGTGCTAGGTCAAACTCTGCGCGAACTCGGTTATAAAGTCGAGCAAAATGCGCTGGTGCGGGGCTATCAGGGCGATAAGACTCAGGCAGAATTTGTAATTCGTCGATCGAATGGCTACGACCTCGGTTTTCGACGCGATGGCGATGATAGTTACGTTCTGATTGCTGATTTTTGGGGAGCGCGAATCAATCAAACCCAGTTCGTGAACGAGATTCAGCAGAAGTATGCTTACAAACAGTTACAGAAAACTGCGGCAGAACAGGGATATACGATCGAAGCCGAAGAAGTTCTCGAAGATGGAACCGTTCGAGTCGTGGTTGGGCGCTGGATTTAAATAGATCAAGTGCCGTCGAGGGGGAATCTCAACGGCACTTTCAATTTACAGAACTTCAACGATCGCGCTATTCAAACTTACGGCTTGATTTCGCACTGCGCTCCACGCGATTTGATGTGCTTTTGTCTCCTCACCGTACCACTGAAGCGCAGAGTTAAACGCTACCCTATAAAAGTGCTGGGCAGTTTCCGACAGTCGATCGCGAACACTCTCCGGCAATTCGCGATTACTTTGGTACGACATTCAGTCGCCTCCAGTAAATGGGATAATTGTGTAGTATCTCGCACGTTGTGGGAAAACCCCCCCTACCCTACGGAATATCTTCAGGATTGGATTTAAGGAGAAAACTTTGATTACAGGTACTTTGAAAACCACCAAATCAGATGAAATCTTTGCAGCGGCACAAAAACTGATGCCAGGTGGAGTCAGTTCTCCCGTTCGGGCGTTTAAGTCCGTCGGTGGACAACCGATCGTGTTCGATCGCGTTAAAGGTGCGTATGCGTGGGATGTCGATGGCAACAAATACATCGACTACATTGGCACTTGGGGTCCTGCCATTTGCGGGCATGCTCACCCTGACGTGATTCAAGCAATTCAAGCTGCTGCGGAAAAAGGAACGAGCTTCGGTGCGCCGTCTTACCTAGAGAACGTGTTAGCGGAAATGGTAATCGATGCAGTTCCTAGTATCGAAATGGTGCGCTTTGTGAATTCGGGGACTGAGGCTTGTATGTCGGTGTTGCGCTTGATGAGAGCCTTCACCGGACGCGAGAAAATCATTAAGTTTGAAGGCTGCTATCACGGACACGCGGATATGTTCTTGGTCAAAGCAGGTTCAGGAGTTGCAACGCTCGGTTTACCCGATTCTCCAGGTGTACCCAAATCAACCACAAGCAACACGCTGAACGCACCCTACAACGATTTGGACGCAGTGAAAAAACTGCTTGAAGAGAATCCGGGTGAAGTCGCGGGTGTGATGCTCGAACCGATCGTTGGAAATGCCGGATTCATTCCCCCCGATCCTGGTTTCCTCGCAGGCTTGCGCGAACTGACCACAGAACATGGAGCATTGTTAGTCTTTGACGAAGTAATGACTGGATTCCGCATCGCCTACGGTGGTGTGCAAGAAAAATTCGGTATCACTCCGGATCTAACAACCTTGGGTAAAGTGATCGGTGGGGGTCTGCCTGTCGGTGCTTACGGTGGACGGCGCGAAATCATGGAAATGGTAGCGCCTGCGGGTGCAATGTACCAAGCCGGAACACTTTCGGGTAATCCTTTGGCAATGACGGCTGGAATTAAGACGCTCGAATTGTTGCGGCAACCGGGAACGTATGAGTATCTCGATCGCATTACCTCACGCCTAATCAAGGGTCTACTTGATGTAGCAAAAGAAACAGGTCATGCGGCATGTGGCGGTTCGATCAGCGGAATGTTCGGTTTCTTCTTCACAGAAGGTCCCGTTCACAACTACGAAGATGCGAAGAAATCGGACCTCTCGAAGTTCAGCAAGTTCCATCGCGGCATGTTAGAGCAAGGCGTTTATCTGGCTCCATCGCAGTTTGAAGCGGGCTTTACCTCGCTGGCTCATACGGATGAAGATGTCGATCGCACAATCGAAGCGGCTCGATCGGTAATGTCGAGCTTATAAGCAAATGGGGGATTCGATCGAGTCCCCCTATCTCTATCAATTTTCTCCAACAAACACGCTATTTGGCGGCGACAAATTCATCTACAGTTAGTCCAGCCGCACGAATCAGACTCCGCAACGTTCCTTTCGCAACTTCACGATGATCAGGAACTGAGAGTGTGATAGGTTCCTCGTCTTTCGTCATAATGATATGGCTGCCCGTTTGCCTCACAACTTCCCAGCCGAATGATTCAAAAACGCGCACGACTTCGCGACCGCTCATCACAGGCAAAGCAGAACCCACTATGCGACAACCTCAACTTGATAGGTTTCCACCGTCAGCGGCATTCCACGCTCTGCCCGAACTTGCAAACAAGCTGCGATCGCATCCTTGATATTCTCAAGTGCTTCTTGTTTGGTTTCACCCTGGCTCACACATCCAGGAATACTCGGACATTCAACAATCCAAACTCCATCTTCGTCACGATCGAGTGTTACGCTAAATTTCACAAGCGATTTCCTCATCAAAAACGGATACTTCTATTTTACGGGAACTCGATTAAGTAAAGCCGTGTTGCCTCTTTCAGACCTGCAATCGCTTGTTCGATCGTTTCACCCTGATCCACAGTGCCGACCTCTGGACACTCAGCAATGTACATATCGTCTTCCTTATAAACAATCACTGTAAAGGCGCGGCTTTTCATCGGCTTTTCTAGAATCGCTTTTCTCAAGATAACATTGGCTCGATCGAGCAACTTCCAATCGAAAGCGTTGACAAGCTCTAAAATAGACGTAATCCAGCCTGAGAAAAAATCATGTCTCTTGCCGAACTCCTCCCTAAGTTAAAAGAACTGTCTTACTCTGACAAGCTCTTACTGCTTCATTTATTGACCGGGGAATTGCTCAAAGAAGCAGGTTTAACGCCGCTGGAAATTCAAGAGAAACCAGCACCGCAAGGGTTACATGATTCGTTTGAAGCTGCTGCGGTCTTAGCAAGAGCATTAGCAGAGGAAAAAGTAGCGTCACATGGTTGATAAAGTCCGATTTGCCTTCACGGAAGTTGATCCAAATCTTGGTGCATTGAGTACGCTGCCTTATCTTCCAATCACCTTGAGCTATCGGAATCAATCTTTGAAAGTGGCAGGCTTATTGGATACAGGGTCGAGTGTGAACGTATTGCCTTATGAGATGGGCTTAGCACTGGGAGCCGTATGGGAACGACAAACGCTTTCTGTTCCGTTGGGCGGTAATTTGTCGAGATTTGAAGCGAGAGCATTGGTTTTGTCGGCAACGGTTGAGCGATTTTCACCCGTCGAGTTAGCGTTTGCTTGGACACAAGATCGAAACGCGCCGCTCATTTTGGGACACATGAATTTCTTTCTCGCCTTTGATGTATGTTTCTATCGGTCTGAGTTGGCGTTTGAGATCGGTTTGAAATTGGGGTGAATGTTCGATTGGGCAGTTTCAACTGGTAAAGGTGCTGCTTACGATCAAGTTTTTCAGGGGTACTGTAAGCTTGATGAACCTTAAGCTGAAACTTGAATGCTCTTCTAATGGCAGGTCAGTAGATCATGAATGCGTCAAGGTTTTTCAAGCTTGTCAAATCTAATTTCTGGGCAGGTGTATTGGGCGGAAATATTGTTTCTGCACTTCTTCTGATTGCCGTTTTCTTCGGTCGTGTTGAGTTTTTTCCGCTTACACTTCTTCTTATAGTAGCTGGAGTTGTGGTTGGACTCATTGTAGGAGTCGTTGTCAGCTTTCTGTTTAGCTTACTTATCTCAGTATTTTCCACTCAAGAAACTGTACTACGTAAGACTGCTCTCATTATTGTTTCAATTCTTTCATTCGCAGCTAGTTCACTTGTTCAACTTGACATAGCAATCCGTATCATTTTTAGCGGTTTCGCGCATCCTGGTCGGTAAAACAACGCAATCGCACTCCCGCCCTGCACAGCACACAATGGTTACTTTTGATCATCGATCGATTAGAGATCCTTTTATCGTGAATCAATAAAATCCCCCTGCCAAAAGTCATTAAGTATTATTACCTCCACATGATATGATGACACCTGGTTCAGCATTGTCGGGGATCGCTCGGATATCTACGGGTTTCGATCGCTATCATGGCAATGTAGACCTAACTTTGGAGCCGCGCCTGCTATGGAAGAAACGATCCAAACTGGTACAGAAAAACCAGAACCGAGTGCCTCAATGGACGACTATTATCGACTCCAAAACGAGTTGTTAATTACGACCATCGTTCTCACCGGGTTGATCTTCTTTCCCGTCTGGTATTTCTATTCGCTCAACACTGCTCTGAATTATTTAATAGGAGCGTGTACAGGTGTGGTTTACTTAAAGTTATTGGCACGAAATGTAGAGCGCATCGGTACGGAGAAACAACAGATCAGCAAAACACATTTGGCGATTTTTGCGGGCGTGATGATTGTCGCTACCCAAGTCAAAGAACTCCACGTGTTACCTGTATTTCTGGGATTTCTGACGTACAAAGGTACTCTGCTTTTGTACACTTTACGAACGATATTCACGCCTGATCAAACTCAGAGTTAAGTAATAGAAATTCGTAGAAAAATATTGCTCCTTGAATCTGGGAAAAGCCGCCTGAACTGAAATGCTAAATTTCCTCGACGCTCCCAACGTTTTACCGATCGCCAACCTAGAGGTGGGTCATCATCTCTATTGGGAAATCGGCAATTTAAAGATTCATGGGCAGGTTTTTATCGTCTCTTGGATTGTGATCGGGCTGTTGGTCGGCGCTTCGGTGCTGGCAACTCGCAACCCGCAACGCATTCCCAAAGGCGTTCAGAACCTAATGGAGTACGCACTGGAGTTTGTGCGGGAGTTGACCAAAAACCAGCTCGGTGAAAAAGAGTACCGTCCCTGGGTTCCCTTCGTTGGAACACTGTTTCTGTTCATCTTTGTCTCGAACTGGTCGGGCGCACTCGTTCCCTGGAAGCTGATTAAGCTCCCAGAAGGCGAACTCGCTGCCCCAACGAACGACATCAACACGACAGTTGCTTTAGCGCTCTTGGTGTCGCTGGCATATTTTTACGCAGGCTTCAGCAAGAAAGGGTTGGGCTACTTTGCGAAGTACGTTCAGCCGACTCCGGTTCTCCTGCCCATCGCGATTCTAGAGGACTTCACCAAGCCGCTTTCCCTCAGCTTCCGACTTTTTGGTAACATCTTGGCGGATGAGTTGGTGGTCGGTGTATTGGTGCTTCTAGTGCCGCTGTTTGTACCACTGCCTGTGATGCTGCTGGGGTTATTCACCAGTGCAATTCAGGCGCTCGTGTTTGCGACTCTCGCGGGTGCTTACATTCATGAAGCACTCGAAGGTCATGGCGAAGAAGAACACGCGCCGTAGACCCGTTCCAATCTGTTCACCGTATTCAACTCAAAGGAAAGAACTATGAATCCTACCATTGCTGCTGCTTCTGTGATCGCTGCTGCTCTCGCGATCGGTCTTGCTGCAATTGGACCTGGTATCGGTCAAGGTAACGCTTCTGGAGAAGCTGTTGCAGGGATCGCTCGTCAGCCTGAAGCAGAAGGAAAAATCCGTGGTACGTTGCTGTTGACCCTCGCGTTCATGGAATCGCTGACCATCTACGGTCTTGTGATCGCGTTGGTGTTGCTGTTTGCAAACCCGTTCGCATAAGTTTCGGAGTTCAGAATTCGGAGCTTAGATCGATTCTGAGTTCCGAATTTTGAGTATGTCCTTCTAGCTCTTAACTTCCTACAATGTTTGATTTTGATGCAACGCTGCCGTTGATGGCGGTGCAATTTTTACTGTTGGTTGCAGTGTTGAACATTGTGTTTTTCAAACCGCTAACCAAAGTGGTTGAAGACCGTAATGATTTCATCCGGGGCACTGAGGCGGATGCGAAAGAGCGATTGGCAAAGTCGGAAGCGTTAGCGAAACAGTACGAAACTGAACTCGCAGAATCGCGTCGGGCTTATCAAGCCGCGATCGCCAAAGCACAAGCCGAAGCGAACCAGATCGCAGCCCAGAAAATTGCAGCGGCACAACAAGAAGCACAACAACAGCGGGAACAAACTCAGAAGGAGTTAGACCAGCAGAAACAAGAAGCTCTGAGTACCTTAGAGCAACAAGTTGAAGCATTAAGCCGTGAAATTCTAGACAAATTATTAGCTGGAGTTTAACGAGGCTGCTGGTTAATCAAGGCTCCCGATTCGATTAATTTTCCCGTTTGGTTTGGTGTTTGGTTCGATCGATGTTTTTGAGTTGTTTGGCTGCGTTGCAGTCCCGCCCCGGAATGGAATTCGGGGCTAACAGAACGAAGTCCACTAAAGGGGACTGAAGAGAAAAGCAGGTTTTACAGTCCGTTTCAACGGACTTCGCACGATTAGCCCCGAATTCTATTCCGGGGCGGGCGAGAAACGAAGTCGAAAAGACTCAAAGCACGATCAAGACCGACACCAGTTTGGGATAAGTCACGCGCAGTTTTGGAAGAATGTCATGGAAATGTATTTGCGACTAGCCAGCGGAGTGATTCATCCGCTATTGGCAGAAGCAGAGGGGGGCGGTTTCGGATTCAATTTCGATATTCTCGAAACCAACCTGATTAACCTCAGCATCGTGATCGCGATCGTCGTTTATTTTGGACGTGGGTTTTTAGGTAAAACTCTGACCGAACGCCGTACCGCGATCGAGACTGCGATTTCAGAAGCAGAAGCCCGCAAGAAGACCGCCGCCGCGAAACTGGCTGAACAACAGCAGAAACTCGCTCAAGCACAACAAGAAGCCGCGAAGATTCGATCGGATGCGGAAGCTGCCGCGAAAAAATCGAGTGATGAAATTCTCGCGAAAGCAGAACAAGACATCATTCGGATGCGTGAAACCGCAGCGGCAGATATCTCATCCGAGCAAGAACGCATCATCAACGAACTGCGTCAGCGAGTGGCAGCAATGGCACTTCAACGCGCTGAAGGTGAATTGCCGGGTCGCTTGAATGATGAGTCTCAGCAGCGGTTAGTTGATCGCAGTATCGCGTTATTGAGCGAGGGATAAATGGCAGAAAGTATCTTAACTTCAGAAGTTTTAGAGCCTTACGCTCAGGCGCTGATGTCTTTGGGGCAGTCGAATGATTTAGTCGATCGCTTTGGTGAAGATGTCAACAACATTCTCGATACGCTGAATGCTTCAGAAGAGTTGAAAGACTTTATTGTGAATCCGCTGGCAAAAGGCGATCTCAAGAAAGCAGTTCTGTCTCAGGTGTTTGGTGAATCGGTACATCCGTTTACGCGCAACTTTTTGATGCTGCTGGTTGACAGACGAAGAGTGATGTTTCTCGAAGGCATCTGTCAGCAATATCAAAAACTATTGCGTAAGCTGAAACAAGCGGTGTTAGCAGAAGTCACTTCGACGGTCGAACTCAACGAAGACCAGAAGAACGCGATTCGCGACAAAGTGCGATCGATGACGAATGCCAACTCGGTAGACATCGAAACCAAGATTGATCCAGACCTCATTGGTGGTGTGATCATCAAAGTCGGTTCACAAGTCATCGATGCCAGTCTACGCGGTCAATTGCGACGGATTACGCTACGCTTGACCAGTTCAATTTAGGTTCCCCCTTTTTTCCTTTCTCATTCCTTTAACAGAGGTTTCCAATGGCAGCAATCAGACCAGACGAAATTAGTAATATTATTCGCCAACAGATCGAAACCTACGATCAAGGCGTGAAAGTCGCAAACGTCGGAACCGTGTTGCAAGTCGGTGACGGGATTGCCCGGATCTATGGCTTGGAAAAGTGCATGGCAGGCGAATTGGTACAGTTTGAAGATGGTTCGGTCGGAATGGCGCTGAACCTTGAAGAAGATAACGTCGGTGCGGTTTTGATGTCCGATGGACGTTCAATTCAAGAAGGTAGCTCCGTAACTGCTACCGGACGGATTGCACAAATCCCCGTAGGTGATGCGCTGATTGGTCGTGTAGTCGATTCGTTGGCACGTCCGATCGATGGAAAAGGCGACATCAACACCACTGAATCGCGTTTGATCGAATCTCCTGCACCTGGCATCATTGCGCGGAAATCCGTGTGCGAACCGATGCAAACCGGAATTACCGCGATCGACTCAATGATTCCAATCGGTCGGGGACAGCGTGAGTTAATCATTGGCGACCGTCAAACCGGAAAGACTTCAGTTGCGATCGACACGATTCTGAACCAAGCTGGCGAAGATGTCATTTGTGTGTATGTTGCGATCGGTCAGAAAGCTTCAACCGTTGCGAACATTGTTCAAGTGCTGCAAGATCGGGGCGCGATGGAATATACGATCGTCGTTGCTGCAAATGCAAACGATCCGGCAACCCTGCAATACTTCGCTCCTTACGCGGGTGCAACTTTGGCTGAGTACTTCATGTACAAAGGCAAAGCAACCTTGGTCATCTATGATGACTTGTCCAAGCAAGCTCAGGCTTACCGTCAAATGTCGCTCTTGCTCCGTCGTCCGCCAGGTCGTGAAGCATATCCGGGAGATGTGTTCTACGTTCACTCTCGTTTGCTCGAACGTGCTGCAAAACTCAGCGATGAATTGGGTGGCGGTAGCATGACCGCATTGCCGATCATCGAAACTCAAGCGGGTGACGTTTCGGCGTACATCCCGACCAATGTAATTTCGATTACTGATGGTCAAATCTTCTTGTCGTCTGACTTGTTCAACGCGGGTCTGCGTCCGGCTGTAAACGCGGGTATTTCGGTATCGCGTGTGGGTTCGGCTGCACAAACCAAAGCGATGAAGAAAGTTGCGGGTAAGGTGAAACTGGAGCTTGCACAGTTCGCAGAATTGGAAGCATTCGCACAGTTCGCATCTGACTTGGATAAAGCGACTCAGAATCAGTTGGCACGTGGTGTTCGTCTGCGTGAGATTCTGAAGCAGCCGCAATACTCGCCGCTCTCGGTTGCAGAACAAGTTGCTGTGATCTACTCCGGTATTAATGGATATTTGGATGACATTCCAGTTGATAAGGTGACGACGTTTGTGAAGAGCTTGCGGGATTACCTGAAGACGGGTAAGCCGAAGTATGTGGAAATCGTTCAAGGTCAGAAAGCGTTGACCGATGAAGCTGAAAGTCTGCTGAAGGAAGCGATTACCGAGACCAAGCAAACCATGATGGCGGCTGCTTAGTTAGAAGCGCGATCGCGTTTGTTGCTGGTTTGGGACAGGATTGGAAATCGATCGTTCATCGTTCAATCCTGTTCCAGATTTAGGATTAGTCGTTCATCGTCCAAGCGATTTGAAGTTGGTCGTTCATCGTTCAAACCCGTCCGGATTTAGGATTAGTCGTTCAGTGTCCAGGCGATTTGAAATTGGTCGTTCATCGTCCAAACCCGCCCCGGATTGAAAATCGGGGCTAACAGTGCGAAGTCCCTGAAGGGACTGGTAGATTAAAGCTTCTTAGTCCCATGCCCGTGGACTTCGCACTGTTAGCCCGGAATTCTATTCACGGGCGGTTGAGCAACGAAGCGAAAAGCCTTCTACTACTCTCTGAAACCATTTCGGATTTTGGATTTTAGATTGATCCAGAATCCAGGATCTAAACTCTAAAATCGTTTCTAACTATGGCAAACCTAAAATTGATTCGCGATCGCATTCAGTCGGTCAAGAACACCAAGAAGATTACAGAAGCGATGCGGCTCGTGGCAGCAGCAAAAGTGCGTCGGGCACAAGAGCAAGTGACCGCCACTCGTCCGTTTGCCGATCGCTTAGCGCAAGTGCTGTACGGCTTACAAGCACGATTGAGATTTGAAGAAGCGGATTTACCGTTGCTGAGAAAGCGCGAAGTCAATACCGTTGGATTGCTCGTGATTTCGGGCGATCGCGGATTGTGCGGCGGCTACAATGCGAACGTGATTCGTCGGGCGGAAAATCGCGCTAAAGAACTCCAAGCAGAAGGCATCGACTACAAAATGGTGGTCGTTGGTCGGAAGGCTGCACAATATTTTCAGCGTCGGGATTATCCGATCGTTGAAAGCTATGCAGGCTTAGAGCAAATTCCGACCGCAGCAGAAGCGGCACAAATCGCGGATGTGGTGCTGTCGCAGTTTTTGTCGGATAGTGTCGATCGAGTCGAGCTAATCTACACCAAGTTTGTGTCGTTGATTGCGTCTCGTCCGGTGGTTCAAACGCTGTTACCGCTTGATCCGCAAGGATTAGAGGTTTCAGATGATGAAATCTTCCGCTTGACGACTCGTGGCGGACAGTTCCAAGTCGAGCGCGAGAAAGTCACGGCTCCTGAAGTTCAAAGCTTCCCGCAAGATATGATCTTCGAGCAAGATCCGGTGCAAATTCTCGATGCGCTGTTGCCGTTGTATCTGAATAACCAATTGCTCAGAGCGCTGCAAGAGGCGGCGGCGAGTGAGTTGGCGGCTCGGATGACCGCGATGAATAACGCGAGTGATAACGCGAAGAATTTGATCGGTTCGCTTACGTTGTCCTATAACAAGGCACGTCAGGCGGCAATTACTCAAGAACTGCTGGAAGTGGTTGCAGGTGCAGATGCACTGACTTAAGACTATTCTTGAAATTAGTAAAAAGCGTCTAGAGAAATCTAGACGCTTCTTTGTTTGATTAGCCTAAACGCTTATCTTCGACTGAAGTAGACGCTACCACCACTTGAAAAGCCTCTTAACCACATTGTCTACCACTTTACCGATGACGCTTCCGATTACTTTTCCTGGCTTGCTTCCTACGACTTCGCCGATTTGTTCGCCGAGTGCCTCGAAAAAACCTTGCTTCGCGTCCTCCTTGACTCGTTCTGAGCGATTTTCTTCTTTGACTTTATCTACAAAAGGAGCTTTCTTCTCCTTGGGGAGTGCGTATGTAATTGTTTCCACAAGCGACACGAGATTGTATCGCTCCATTGCAGACACAGGAACAACGACAACAGGATCAACCTTAAACTTTTCGGCTATAAACTTCTGCTTTGCAGCGATGTTCTCTTGCTGCTGATAGCCTGGTTGACGGTCTTTCTCGTTCCATTCTCTGCTAGGTGTCACTATATCAACTTGATTCAGTACAATGACGAAGGGTTTTCCTTGCCTTAAATGAAACTTGACAACATTGTGATAGAACTCTTCATCCTGAAGAAAATCTCTGGTGTGGGCGTTCAAGACCCATAAAACTACATCGAGGTCTGGCAGCCACTTAGAATACAAATCTCGATACTCTGCATCTCGATCTCGACTTTCAGCAATTCCGGGAAAATCAACTAATTTGATGCTGCCTGATCCAACTTTGATTCGGATCTCTTGAGGTGTGCGAGTACAGCTTTCAACATTACTAACACGGGCTACGCTTCCGCCGAAAAGAGCATTGCATAGGCTAGATTTACCTGCACCAGTTTTGCCTAGAATACCGACCTTCGGTTCATAGGTGAGCGTTTGATCAAGCCAATATTTAAGCCGTTCTATCTGTTCTTTTTGTTGCTCACTGAGTTCAACCAAATGATCAAACAAATCAACCTGAGTTTTCATTGAGATAGAGAAGTTTTCAGAAGGTCAGGCTTATCTTTCCCAAAGGTAGAATAAGCTCAACAGTATAAGAATAGATTCGATGACCCCTCAACTTGAAAGTGCGATCGCACACCGCATCAGACTTTCTCCGATTTGTATAATGAAAGTATCCTGTTCTTCATAAGTGATTATGACCGCCACAGAACTGTTTCCAGCTTTACGAGATTTGCCGCGTGACGAAAAGCTAAAAGTGATGCAATTCCTTGAGCAAGAACTGAAATCAGAGGAAGATCAAAAACTGCTGGATCTGTTGCAGCCTGGAGCGACTTATGAAGTTTGGTCACCTTGCACAACTCATGAAGCGGCTTGGCAACTAGCCGAAATGCTCGAAAAAGACCAACAAAATGACTGATTCTCAATCTTTTTCTTTCACCGAAACTCGAAGCGTCCGTGATTATGTTGATGCTGTTCCAAGACTTCCTCTCACTCTTTCCTTGCAGAATTCTGTGGAAGTCACAGCTTTACTAGACACTGGAGCAAGTATTAATATTTTGCCTTACAGCATTGGAATTGAACTTGGAGCCGTTTGGGATGAGAGTCTACCCTCACTTGGATTAGTGGGTGGACTAGCTTCAACTGATGCACAAGGGCTGATCGCGACGGCTTACATTGGAACGTTTGAGCCTGTCCGATTAATTTTTGCTTGGAGTCGTACAGATAAAGTTCCAGTGATTCTTGGAAGAACTAACTTTTTTATGTTGTTCGACGTTTGCTTTTATCGATCGCAAATGTTCTTTGAATTACGCCCAACCCTGAGAACTGAATAATTACCTTAATTGGTAATTTGCGATTGCTCTTCCTCAAGCAGTCCAGTCTTCAATTCTCAACTATCGGCTCCGAAACCTACTCTTCGTCCGGTTGTTCTCGTTCTGCTCTCATCTCTTTGACGATTTCAGCAAAGTCTGGATCATCTTTGAAAACGCCAATGAATTTCGCGATCGCAGGCTCCTCAAGAGCATCTATCTCATCCCGATATTCCTGAATATTGCGTTGCACATCCTCAAAATGAGGATCATCCTTGAAAATCCCAAGGGACTCTAAGACAGGATTTTTAGGCTTATTCTCAGAGAACTCAAGCTGAATTGAGACGATTTTGGCTTGTGACAGACGCTCTGATAACAATTCTTGAGCACGATCGATTGCGTCTTGTTGAGTATCCGCGATCGCGCTCAGTGCCGGAAACTCTAAAACTGTTGCGATCGCCTTTCCATCCTCAGTCTTTTCCACTAAAACATTCCATCTAGAAGCCATCACAAAACCTCAATTTCTGGCTACTCAATAAATTTAGCATTCTGAACCGAATCGCGCTCTTAGGATAGATAGAGCAATCGGAGGACAACTGGACAAACTAAGCCCATTTCTCAACTGTGGGACAGTTTGGATGCAGAATGAATCGTTGATCGTTGAAATCGAAATTGCTCCTGAGTTTGGGCGACAGATGAAAGCACTGTTCAAGCGATGTCGGCAAATTCGTGCTGATGTTTAAGCGATCGTCGAACAACTTCAAGCTGGGGAATTACCAGGAGATCTGCTAACTGGATTAACCATTACAGCTTTCAAAGTCCGAATTAAAAATAGCGATATTCGTAAGGGTAAAAGTGGTGGATACCGTTTAATCTACCAGTCTGTCATACCCATGAAAGTTGTTCTCCTGACGATTTACGCCAAATCAGATCAAGCTACGATCGCTGCCGCAGAAATTGAGGAGATTGTGGCTGCATTGAAGCGACGGGAGAGTTTTGAAGAGAATTAAAACTGGATTGCTTCATCATCCAATCGCATCTAATTCATCACGATATTCCTGAATGTGGCGCTGAACCGCTTCAAAATCAGGATCATCCAAATACACCCACATACTTTAAGCTTGGATGCTTTGGTTTAGAATCAGCAGGCTCAACTTCGATCGAGACAATTTCGACCTTAGCTAATCGCTCTGCTAAAAGGCTTCGTGCTTGAATAATTGCATCCTGCCGCGTATCTGCGATCGCATGAACCGAAGGTAACTCCAAAACAGTCGCAATCGATCAACCATCTTCCGTCATCTCTACCAAAACATTCCACTTAGAAGCAGTCATAAATCCTCTGCCCTAATCGTCGTCCTCTGGATCGCCCACCATATTCGGACTAATTAACGTAATATCGAACTCATCCGGGGGAACCGTTAGCACCGCATCACGCTTGAGTAAATAGTAGATCGCTCGGACTTGTGGACCAAACACAATCTCATCCTGGTTGCGGAGATCGCATTGTTGCAATTTACGACCGTTGATCAGGAGACCATTCGCGCTCGGTTTGCCTTTGAGGTTGCCATCGACGATTCGGTAATAGTGAGTACCGTCTTCATTGGGTAATTGAAGGAGAGTGGCGTGGCGGCGAGAGACGAATTGCGACACGAGACGGATATCGCACTTTGGATCGCGACCGATCGAATAAACCGGGGCATCTAACACAAACTCCCGGCGACCTTTATCGTCTTCGATAATGATGAGATGGTTTTGCTGCGGTTCTGAGGGCATTGACACTCGGATTAAAAGGGTGGGTGAACGGGTAGAATCGACTGACCTAGACAAGATAGATCGGGCTTGCTCGGAGGAACACAGTACGAGTACCGACATTGTTTGATACTCGTAGCCTTTGGAGTTTCATTGTAGTCAATCAAACCGATCAGAGATCGATTTAAACCTCACCTAATCTAACCGATTATTGCGCTTGTGACGATTTTGCAAAGCGTCGTAACAATAGAGAGTTTGTCACAACGCTGACTGAGCTAAATGCCATGAATGCACCTGCGGCGGCGGGACTCAGTAGAATTCCGAATGCTGGAAGTAATACACCTGCGGCGATCGGGATTCCGAGTAAGTTGTAGGCGAATGCCCAGAATAAGTTTTGCTGGATTTTGGCAAAGGTGGCGCGGCTGAGACGGATTGATTCGACCACATCGCTGAGTCGATCGCGCATCAGAACGATTCCGGCAGTTTCGATCGCGACATCGGTTCCAGATTTGAGCGCGATTCCGACATCGGCTTGAGCCAGTGCAGGCGCGTCGTTGATGCCATCTCCAACCATTCCGACTCGATGCCCTTCAGCTTGGAGTTGAGCGATCGTATTCGCTTTTCCGTCGGGGGGAATTTCAGCTAAAACGTCTAAGAGTCCGAGATCTTGCGCGATCGCTTGTGCCGTAATTTGTCGATCACCACTGAGCATTAATACGTTGAGATTCAGATTTTTCAGGGCTTCGATCGTCTTTTTCGCATCGGGTCTGAGTGCATCCGAAACAGCGATTAACCCGATTGAGGTTCGAGTCGCAACGTAGACGATCGTTTTCCCTTCGGCAGCGAGTTGATCCGCTTGCGATCGCAGTGTTTCAGGAATCGCGATTTGATTATTTTCTAACCATTGCGCTGTGCCAAGAAAGACTTGTTGCTGAATCGAATCAAGTTCTACTTTGGCTGAAACGCCGTATCCAGCTTCGGTGTAGAAATCCTGAGCAGGCAGAAGCGGTAAATCTTTTGCGGCTTGCAAAATTGCAGCGGCAAGCGGGTGTTTGGTTCCACTTTCAACGGTTGCAGCAATTTGGAGAATGTTGTCGCTTCCGATCACGTTAGTGACAACGGGCTTTCCAGTGGTTAAGGTTCCTGTTTTATCAAAGACGATCGTATCGAGATGATGGACTTGCTCTAGAACATCGCCCCCTCGAATTAATAGTCCGCGTTCGGCTCCCACTCCTGAACCGACTAGAATCGCGGTTGGGGTAGCGAGTCCTAACGCACAAGGGCAAGCAATGACGAGAACCGCGATCGCTAATTTCAAACTCAGCAACATCGGGGAAGGATGCGTCATCATGCCCATATCGTGAGCGTGTTCTAGCCCGATCGTCCACTGGGGTAGATTCGTCCAAATCTTTGTGCCGATGAACTCCCAGAAAAGGAACGTGCAAAGCGCGATCGATAAGACTCCGTAAGTGAAGTAGCCTGCGATCGTATCGGCTAATTTTTGAATCGGAGCTTTCCGAGCTTGAGCCGATTCGACTAAATCGATGATTCGTGCCAGCGTCGTCTCTTTGCCAACGCGCGTGACTTGAAGAATGATCGCACCGGATTGATTGATTGTTCCTGCTGCAACGAGATCTCCGGGTTGTTTTTGAACGGGGATCGATTCGCCTGTGAGTAAGGATTCGTCGATCGTGGTTTCACCGTTCACGATTTCGCCATCGACCGGAATCTGTTCACTGGGGAGAACTTGGAGCCATTCACCGATGCGGACATGCGCGATCGGAATATCGATCCCAGTTTGCGTTGCGCCGTTTTTGCCGATGAGTCTTGCCGATCGAGGTTGGAGAGCCGCCAGCGATTGAAGTGCAGCCGCAGCTTGTCCGCGTGCCCGTTGTTCGAGCGTTCGACCTAGCAAGATGAAGCCAACTAGCATCACAGGTTCATCAAAGAAGCATTCCCAGCCCAACTGAGGAAAGATTAATGCGACAAAACTGGCTGTAAAAGCGGTTAGCGTTCCCAAACTGACGAGCGTATTCATGTTGGGAGCGTTGTGACGCAGTCCTTTCCAACCGTCGATAATCATCGATCGACCAGGGAAAACGAGAGCCGCGATCGCTAACCCACAGTGAAACCAGACATTGCTTAATCCCAAGAAATCGACGTGGAGATGCCCAATCGTGGAAAAAACGAGAAGAAGAATTGCGATCGCTAATTGTCGAGTTTGCCGCTGCATTTCGGCTTGGCGGCGTTCGGATAGGTCGGGAGACTCAAACTGTTCTGCGGTGCGGGGTTGGCTGGGAAAGCCTGCTTCGGTGAGTTTGGCGGCGAGGGTTTGAGGATCGATCGTCGGATCACATTCGACGGTCGCAAGTTCTGTGACCAGATTCACCGTAGCGGACTTGACCCCAGGTTGCTGGGTGAGTTGTTTTTCGACAGCTCGGACACATCCAGCGCACTTCATTCCGGTGACATCGAGCGTAACGGTTTCAATTGTTTCAGCAGTGGGGGGTAAAACAGTTTGCGACAAAATCCAACGCTCCGATCAACAAAACATCTCCTTTCTTGAGCGTAGAAGATGTTTCACCAGATTGGTCAATAAATTTGGAGTTTCTTAGTCTCTCAGCGTGTCGCGGCGGAACCAGAGGAAGTAAATTACGAGACCGATTTGAACCGGAACGAGAATTAAGTAATTTTTGAGGAAAGGATTGATGTCGATCGAAGAAAAGGCATTGAAATAGCCCATTCCTAGAATGCTGTATAGAAAGAGGCGCGAAGGCTTTGGAAGATTCTGCATAGTGAAAATCGTTAGAGAGCAATCAGTAGCTCAATGTCGATCGATGCAACATTAAGCTACTTCAGACTTAGAGCCAGCCTTTTTTGTTGATGATGTAGGTATTGACGAATTCCTCATCGCTCTTTGTGAGATAGATGATACCTTCGACCAAGCCCAAGATTCCCATTAGACCACAGGTTGGAAAGAACGCAAGCAGCATAATAATGCCTTCGGTCGTGTAGCCCAAAATGAATTTGTGAACCCCAAATCCACCTAATAAAATGCCGCAAATCCCTGCTGCAACTTTTTTACTTGCATCGTCAGATGTATTACCTGTCATGTGTTTGATTTCCTTTTGAAGCTCATCGTTTATGCTGGCAGTGTACCCTAGTATTAGAAAATACTGACATAAAATTTACATTCAATGTCGTAGAATCACGGAGTTGTCTCTTGTGAATGCTTCAGCGTTGTACCGTAATCTGTGAAACCGTTGAGAAGTATAATCGATGCGATGATGACTGAAGCATTCAGACATCGATTCATGCAGCGATTGGTTGACTATTTCTACAATCTCAAACCAGGTAAAGCGATTCTCTGGTGCTACCTGATTTGGTATTTGGTGACAGTGTATTTCTATTTTGATCCGTCACCGAAAATTTGGGTGAACTCGATCGGGATTAGTGCCGTGATCGGAACGGCTTTGTTACTCAGTGTTTCCTCGCAAGGTCGAGATTTTTGGCAGGTCTTTCGACTGTATTTAATGCCGTTCTGTGTTTCGAGCTTTTCAGCTTTGATTAAAGGGCAGAATTTTTTTATTATCGTGTCGCCAAGGATTGAGGAAACGATCGTCGCTGTCGTACTGTGTGTAGTTTTTCTCAGTACGATCGCAATGATTAAGGCGATGAGACGGATTTGATACAGGCAGCATCTAAGAGCGTGAATCGATCACTATTGAAGACTGAGCAGCGAGAGAGTTTGCTGATTGCAGGGGTTTTTGCTTGCTGTAGATTGTTTAATGCTGTGTTATGAGCAGGTTGGAAGCTTTTGAGCCACTCTGTTTTTTGTAAAAATTCAGGTGTGAAGGTTGTGTTTTCAAGCAACCAGAAATTGATTTGATATTGGTCGATCGCGCGTTTTGCCAAAGTTAAATCTGAACTATACTGCGCTTGCATTACATCAATGATTCGCTGTCGGATTTGATTGTAGTAACCGAGATGAAAAGGTAGCGAATGTTCTTTGCTGAATAAAACCGATCGCTGAGCAAAGGTCGCGATATTGTTCGCTTCGTCGGAAAGTGTAGCAACTAAAGTATCTTTTGGCTGAGATTGCAGGAATTGATACAGGGCTGCATTGTTACTCACTCGGAAATTGGTGTTGGGGAAGCTGGATGAAAATTGAGGATATAGCAGCAGAAGGATACTCGCTACAAAAATGATACTGAGCTTAGTGATAGTGCGTTGAGCGGAACGGAGAATAATATCCAGTAAGATTGTGAGAACGATTCCAGCAGAAATCGCGAATACAATCCGAAAGCTATGAGTCGTATATCGAGTGGGAAAAAATAATCTCAATAATAATAGATGCGCTGCTGCAAATAGTCCTAGAGATACATAGACGATTTGAGGAAGAACGGAAATGCGATCGCTAATTTGCTGAATTAAAGGAAACCTCGATTGCATTAAAAGCGGTAACAATACTCCAAACCAAATTAACGGTGGCATCAACGGTGGAATAATTCCGCTGTGTTCGCCAATCAGCCAGAAATGCCAGGGATTCGGATGGAAGAAGGGATGCCTGCCACCGGGATGTAGTTCGGGCATGTTCAGGGCTTGCGATCGCGTAATCACGGGTGCGAATTCAGCCGATGAGAGCGCGTAGGGGATGAGTGCGATCGCGCTTAAGACAATACAAGTGCCGATAAAAATGAGTTGATTCGATCGCAAGTGTAGCTTTCCAGAGTTCCAGTGCCAGAGTTTTAGGGATAAAAGTGCGATCGTAATAAAGACCAATGGTGGATAAATTAACGCTTGTAGAATTAGTGTTACTAAAATTCCAAGTCGTTGATTCCGAATTAAATAGTATAGAAACGCCAGAAATAATGGAGTTACGAAAGCTCTGGGCGTTGCAGAACTCAGATCGTCTCGGAACCATAAGCTTTGATTGAGGATCAGTGATGAGGCAAAAGCAGTAAATGGAATCGGGAACAATCGCAAGCAGATTGCAAAACTATAGATTGTTGCAATTAATCCGAGTCCAACTGGCAGAACTTTACTGAACCAAAGGGGTTCGATTCCGAACGTTGCCAGCAGTTGATAAATCGCTGCATATCCAGGTGGCGTGATCGATTTGAAATACTCAGCAATGAGATCATTCGGCAGCAGTGAGGGATCAATAAATCGCTGCATCCAAAATACATATTCTCGTGCATCATCTTGTACTACGTATTCGGCACGAAAGGCTTTTTGAAGTGCAAGAACACCATAAAACAGAGCAAAGCCGATCGTCAAAGTGAACCAGAATGCGACCCGGCGATCGCGCTTTGGTTCAGACGGAATCAGGAATCGATGGAGACGCGAGATCAGCATTAGTAATGATCCGGAAAAGAAATTCAACTTCATTACAATCTTTATTTTCACCCGGTGCAGATTGATTCATGAGGTGAAAAGCAATCTATCAGATGATACTGTTGAGAAAACAGAGAATTGCAGTGTTCTTAATACTACTAGATTCGGTGTAGCGTTTCTGATTCGTTCAATTTTGAAGTTCTACAAAGTAGCTTTTCTAACTTAACAAGCTTAAAATGCTCGATCGATTCCTGCGATTCTTAGGTTACATTCTTAACTCAAACAATCCGAAAAGACATAAATTTCGCATATAAAGCTTGTGTGAAGCTATTAGTTGAAACTTGCGAACCGATTGGAACCTGACTAAAGTTAGGGGCAATCTGAGCAGGTTTCTAGTGTCGAAGTACTATCCGAATGTTGCTGATTTTCGCGCAGAAGCGATGTTCTATATCTGGTAGAGAAGGGTTCGGGAGACAATCACGCGCGTCGTAATTGAATCTCAATATGGCTGATATAACAAATATGATTTCATCGTCTGATCCAGATTCGATCGATTCTCTTTCCAAAGCAGAGCAACCGCTTCGACTCGGTTCAGAGCAGGATCTATTTTTGCGGCACTACCAACAATTTATAGATGAGCCATCTGGCTCAGAAATGTTGTGGCGAGTTCCTACGGATTCTCGTTCTAAACGTCGGAAAAAATGGCTCGATCGAGGTCGCGATTTGTTGATTGAAATTATTGTGATGTTAATTCGGTAATTTTTCAGGGCAATGAGTAACGGTTTTCTGCTGGGTTTCTAATGTATCGTTCTGCCCCTGAACTATGGCTAACAGTGCTTCCTCAGATGCTAGTACCAATTTTCTAGCGAATTTGCTTTCTACGCTTCCAGCGGAAGAGATCCAGTTTCAGAAATACTGGGCAATGATTCGACGGCGTTGGCTACCGATCGTGGGATTGACCGCCTTGTCCTCTGGAGCCGCAGTAATCTACAGTCTGCACCAGTCGCCGCGATATCTTGCCTCTGGAAAACTGATGCTCAAGATGGATAGTACATCGTCGCGGATTGGGCTGGAGAATGAGGCTGGACAGTTGCAAGCGTTAACGACTAAAAGCGATCCAGTGAGTACTCAAGCGGAAGTTGTGCGATCGGAACCGATTGCGAAAACGACGATCGCACAATTCAAACTTGCAGATGAATCAGGTCAACCGCTGACGACTCAAGCGTTTAGCCGAAATCTGAATGTTCGACAAATAACGGGCACAGATATTCTGCAAATCTCTTATACAGATAACAATCCCGATCGAGCAGCAGAGATTGTTAACTTTGTGATGCAGGCGTATTTGACGCGGAATCGAGAGTCGAATCGAGCAGACGCGATCGCAGCACGAGAATTTATCGAAAAGCAATTGCCAAACAGTCAAGCCGCTGTGACTGAAGCAGAATCTCGACTCAAAACATTCAAAGAAAGTAATGGTGTCGTTGAGCTAGATAAAGAGGTGGGTTCGACAGTTGAAACCTTGAGCAATTTAAGACAGCAAATTACTCAGATTGAGATTCAACTAGCGCAAGCTACGACGCGATCGCAAGCTTTGAGCCGACAGTTAAACGTCGCGCCTGAAGTTGCATTAACCGTTACTAATTTGAACCAATCGGACAGTGTGAAGAAAGCGCGGGGAGACTGGGATCAAGCGCGATCGCAATTAATCAGAGAACGGGCACGATTTTCACCGAAGCATCCCGCGATCGCTTTATTGCAACGACAAGAAGCAGAAGCGCGAAACGTATACGAATCGAGAATTCGAGAGATTGCAGGGGGAACAGCAATTCCGCTCAATCAGTTGCAAATGGGTGAGACTGGACAAGGGCAGATGGGTGCTTTGGCAGAATCGGAGGTGAATCGTCAGGGGTTAGCATCGCAACTTGCAGCACTCAAACAAGCAGAGGCACAATATACCGCGCGATCGCAGCAACTTCCTGCAATTGAGAAGACGCAACGTGAGCTAGAACGTCAACGGGATGCGGCACAGATTACTTACAAAATGCTGTTAACTAAGGCTCAAGAAGCTCAAGTCAGCGAAAATCAGACGGCTGCAAATACTGAGATTGTTGCGACCGCTGATCCGCCTGATCGTCCGGTTTCGTCGCGATTGTTGATGATGGCGGCGGCAGGGGGCGCGATCGGGTTAGTCCTTGGAATTCTCATTGCGTTTTTTAGCGATCGTAATGATCGATCAGTTCGGAGTCTGAAAGATGCTCGATCGCTGTTTGGTTATCCATTGCTCGGTGTGATTCCCAAAGTCGAGCTTCCGACTTACGAAGAGCATGGGTTTTCTGGATCATTGCGGCATAGAGCCGTGTTTCCAGCGCAGGAAGCTTATCAGATGTTGCATACCAATCTGAAGCTGTTGAAATCCGATCAGCCAGTACAGTCGATTGTGGTGACTAGCTCTGGGCGGCAGGAAGGAAAATCTACGATCGTGGCAAATTTAGCAGTCGCAATGACGCAAGTTCAACGGCGCGTATTGTTAATTGATGCTGATTTTCGCAATCCTGCTCAGCATCATCTTTGGAGGCTGACGAATCAATTCGGCTTGAGTAATGTTCTCGTCGGACAAGTACCGTTTTCAGCAGCGGTGCAGCAAATTACCTCACATCTGCATGTTCTTACCGTTGGAACCATTCCACCGAACCCAATTTCGTTAATTGATTCTCAAAGAATGCGGGAGCTAATTCAATCTTGGACACAAGTGTATGACGTGGTTCTGTTAGACACACCCGCACTGTCAGGAACCGCAGATACAGCGATTTTGAACACGATGGTCGATGGTGCATTATTAGTGGTTCGTCCAGGTGTCGTAGATGTTCCGAATGCAAGTGCAGCAAAACAATTTCTCGCACAATCGGGACAGAACATTCTCGGTGTCGTGGTTAATGATGTGGTCGCGGGAAAAGAGCCAGAGGGAAAGTTCTACGCCACTCAACCCGATCAAAGTTCTTTTCTCAACAATCTTCTCTAAATTTTGCACATGACTATTAATTCAGGACAAGTCTCTGTGATTGTCCCGGTTTACAATGCCGAGCAATACATTGGAGAGACATTACGATCGCTCTTCGCTCAAACCTATCAAAATTTCGAGGTGATCATTGTTGACGATGGTTCACCAGATAACAGTATCGAAGTTTGCCGTCAGTTCGATGATCCAAGACTAAAAATCATTCAACAGAAAAATCGAGGCTTACCGGGCGCGAGAAATACAGGAATTCGTCATGCTCAAGGCGAGTATCTATCGTTGCTGGATGCGGATGATTTATGGCTTCCTGAGAAGCTTGAGAAGCACGTTAAACATTTGCAAGCATCGCCTAAAGTCGGCGTGAGTTTTAGTTATTCGGTCTTCATTGATGAAGAAAGTCGATCGATGGGGATCTATCAGATGCCGAGAAAGATTCGGAACATTACCCCGCCCTATGTTCTATGTCGAAATCCGGTTGGAAATGGTTCTGCGGCCGTGATTCGACGGGAAACGTTTGAAGACATTAAGTTTCAGGATGATCTCTATGGAGTGGTGGAGGATTTCTACTTTGATGAGCGATTGCGATTTGAAAAAGCAGATGCGACCGATTTAGAGTGCTGGACAAGAATTGCAGCGACGACTAAATGGCAGCTTGAAGGGATTCCCGAAGCTTTAACACTCTATCGAATTAATTCGAGTGGATTGTCTGCGAATGCAATGATTCAATATCGAGCAGTCGAGAAAGTGATCGAGAAATCTTGTCGGAATTCTCCGACGGTTCTCGGTGATTATGAACAGTTAGCGAAAGCTTACTATATGCGTTATGTGGCTCGTCGGGCAGTGACCTTGCGCGATGGAGACATGGCAGTTGAAACAATGAATAGTGCTTTGAATCGGGACATCCGAATTTTGTTTGAGGAGCCATGGCGAACTTTAATCACAATGATGGCTGCCTATTCGCTGAAATTCACACCTCGCTCGCTGTACACTTGGCTCGAAAAAGCCGCACTTAAAGTGACGGGAGCATCACAGAAACAGCGCATTTCTGAGGTGAGATGATGCGAATCAATCTTTGCAATATCGAAATCGATCGCTGTTCATTCCAAGAAGCTCTACGATCGATTATTCAACAAGCAAGCACTGGAACTGAACCGAAGTATGTCGTCACTCCAAATGCTCATCATCTAGTGACATTGCAACGCGATCGACATTTTCGCAAGATCTATCAGAATGCTTTCTTATCCGTTGCTGATGGTGTTCCTTTACTATGGGCAGCAAAGTTTTTAGGAACGCCTCTGCAAGATCGTGTAAACGGTACAGACCTATTCGAGGAACTGTGTCAATTAGCTGCCGAGAACAATCTTTCGGTGTTCTTACTCGGAGGACGACCGCAAGCTGCCGATCGTGCTGCGACTGTTTTGAGAAAGCGATATCCACGATTGAAGGTTTCAGGCACTTACTGTCCGCCGTATGGATTTGAGAATGATGCGATCGAGGTTGAAAACATCAATGAGCGAATTCGATCTGCTAAACCGGACATTCTTTTTGTCGGATTGGGTGCGCCGAAACAAGAATATTGGATGTACCAGCATTGTCAAGCGGTGAATGTGCCCGTGTCGTTGGGGATTGGAGTGAGTTTTGAGTTTGTTGCAGGGATGGTTAAACGCGCCCCGTTCTGGATGCAGCAGACGGGTTTGGAATGGTTGTATCGATTGATGAGTGAACCGGGAAGGCTTTGGCGGCGGTATCTCGTGTGTAATTCGGTGTTTGTGTGGTTGGTATTGAAGCAGAAATTGAATTCGCTGAGACAACCATCAATTTCTGAGGGACTATGAAGCTAAAACTCTATTCGGATCGCAGTCTATTACAGCCGGGAATGATGCCCAGTGCAATTCTGTTTCCGTTTTGGCGGGATTTGTATTCGAGTCAGCTTTTTGGCTGGAAAAGTGCTTACGATCGCTATGTCGAAATGGGTCGATCGATGTTCGAGTTGACTTCGCTCGAAGACGCTGATTTTGCGGTTCTGCCGTTTGATTGGCGGGAGGTGCGCGGAGATAGTTGGCGCACTCCGATTCATCGATCGCTTCAAGATGTGGCGATTCAGTTTGCAGAGCGAGTGAAAGATAAGCCTTTGGTGATCTTTTTTGGCAGTGATTGTTCTGATGAAAAGATCCCGATCGAGAATGCGATCGTATTTCGGCAATCCGCTTATCGATCGAGTGCTGCTCCGAATAGCTTTGTATTTCCCTTCTTCTGTGAGGACTACATCGAAGAATACTTTCAAGGTGAGCTTCCCATCCGACCCAAGCAAGAAAAACCAACCGTTGGATTTTGTGGATTTGCAAGACCGCTCTCGATTCGGAGAAGATTGCAAACTCCGCTTTACTATGCGTATCGGTTAGCAACTCAAGGAAAGATAGGAGCTTCACTTTATAAGGGGCAATCTCTGAGATATTCGGTGCTGAAGTTACTATCGAACCATTCAGGAATCAAGACGAATTTTATTATTCGCGATCGAGCAGTGTTTTTTCATGCGCCTGATCCGGATGAGAAGCAACGCGCCCGAATGGAGTTTGTAGAGAACATGACGGAAAGCGATTATGTCTTCTGTTGTCGTGGTGCTGGAAACTATTCTAATCGATTGTATGAAGTGCTGTCCTGTGGGCGGATTCCGGTGTTGTTAAACACAGATTGTGAGATGCCTTTAGAGCCTTGGATTGATTGGAAAAAATACTGTGTTTGGGTCGAGGAGAAAGACTTACCGAACTTAGGCGAAAAGATTGTTGAATTTCATCAATCACTATCGGCGGAAGACTTTGTCGATTTGCAGTACGAATGTCGATCGCTCTGGAAACAGTGGCTTTCTCCAGAGGGATTTTTTGAAAACTTCGATCGCTGCTTTCTGCCCGAAAGACAGCTAGTAAATTATTTAGGGGTGAACCATGTCTCTTTGTGAAGTCAGGATTACCACGTATAAGCGCCCGGACTTGCTGAAACGCTCACTTGGAAGTTTGCTCGATCAGACTTACACCGATTGGAGAGCAATTGTTCTCGATGATTCACCAGAACAGGAAGGAAAAATAGTTGTTGAAGCCTTCAATGATGCTCGAATCATCTACAAGCCGAATTTACGAAATTTGGGACGCACCAAGAATCTAGACTATGCGTTTCAGTCCAGCGCAATGATTGAGGGAACTTATGCTTTTGTGCTAGAGGATGATAACTATCTGTATCCGGAATTTATTGAGAAAAATGTGCGATCGCTCAATACGCACAATGTCAATCTAATGATGCGAAATCAAGAGATTCGACTTGAGGAGAACGGCGCATCGATTCCACTCGGTAAAACTTCTAGAGGTAGATGGTTTCGCACCGGATTGTATAGCCCTTTAGAAGTTCATGCCCGATTGTTCTTTTGCGAGGGCATTTCAAATGGTGGATTGTTTTGGCGAATCGATCGAATTCAATCTAATCTACAAGTTGGTACGCAGGTCCAAGATGCTTGGCATCAAGAGATTTATCGCACGTTACAGATTCGAGAGCCATTGTTCTTTGAAGCCGAGCCGCTTTGTGTTTGGACTGGATTTGTAGAACCGCAGAAAGAGCCAGACAGCATAAAAGAATCTTTGTTTTCGCTGCCTGCTCGATACAACAAAGTGACGCAATTTTTACTATCAACGCTCATTCGCAGATATGGCGATTCGTTTGTTCAAGTTGCGGCAGATGTTGCATCAACTCAAAAAGATGAAGCCATCATTCTAGAACGTCAATTACTCAATGCACTGTATGTTAACTATCGATTTCAGCATGTTAATCAACTTGAACGAACCTTGTTATTGCTGAAGAACTATCTCAGGAAGTTTCAAGCGAAACAGTTTGTCAAAACATTACCCACTCCGTTCGCATTGCAGGATTAAGGATCGTGTGGATTCGCAAACTCAAATCTCAACTGTCTGATCGACTTGTTCGCGGCTTTAGCTGGATGGCGCTAGGAGAACTCGCCCATCGTATTATGCGGCTTGGAACTGTAGTGATTTTGGCGCGTGCGCTGAGTCCCTATGACTATGGTTTAACTGCGATCGTATTTCTCACAGTCGAGTTTGCGAATGTCTTTGCAATTCAAGGTGGAATTACGAATAAGCTGATTCAAGCTGATGAGAAGGATCTTGCAGTTCTGTGTGATACGTCTTACTGGCTGAATTGGATACTTTGCTTTTCGGTGTTTGTGATCCAATGTTTAGCTGCTTTTCCGATCGCTTGGTTTTACAAAGATAATCAGGTGATTTTGCCGATCTGCGTGGTGGCTTCGGCTTATCTGATCATTCCGGTGTTTACGATTCAGTCTGGGCTAATTGCTCGTGAGAATCGTATGAAAATCATTGCACTGGCGAATATTACAAACTCGATTATTAGTAATATTTTGACGATCGTATTCGCGCTGATGGGCTTCGGGATGTGGAGTATTGTGCTGTCTCACGTACTCTCGAATGTGAGTTGGTTTACGGTTTATCTGAAGAATTGCGACTGGCGACCTCCGAAGTTCTTCACTCTCAAGCGATGGCAAGAGATTGTTTTATTTGCGAAAGATCCGATCGCGATCGGGCTTCTTGATAAGTTGAGAGCAAACCTCGACTATATTCTAGTTGGACGGTTTATGGGAGTCGAAGCTTTAGGACTCTATTACTTTGCGTTCAATGCGGGATTGGGAATTAGCTTGAATGTGATTCGATTGTTTGCGATTACTTTGCTGCCTTATTTCTGTGAAGTGCGCGGTGACTTAGAGCAATTGAAAGAAAAGTACTTCAGAGGCTTGAAGATTATTGCAGCGATCGCATTACCTGTAATTGTTCTGCAAAGTAGCTTAGCTCCGTTCTATGTGCCGATCGTATTCGGACAGAAATGGATCGAAGCGATCCCAGTGATGATCTTGATATGCTTATCTGCGATTCCTCGCCCGTTTGCGCTGGCGGCTGAACAATTGTTGCTCAGTATCGATAAAGGCTGGATTAGCCTACGTTGGAATCTCATCTTTACAACGATTTTCGCAGCAGCACTTTTGATTGCGGTGCAGTGGAATATTTTAGCTGTTGCGGCTTGTGTGTTAGTGGTGCATTTAGTAGCGTTACCTGCGTTTGTGGTGTGGACAACGCGGTATGTATTTGGTCGATCGCTTATTTGGTCAAAGTGATGAAAGTCTCCGTTGTTATTCCTGCTTACAATGCGGCTCATGTATTGCCTGAAGCGATCGATTCGGTACTCGCTCAGACTTTCACGGATTGGGAACTGTGGATCGTCGATGATGGTTCAACCGATCACACTCAGGAAGCCGTGAAAGCTTATGATGACGATCGCATTAAGTTGATTACTCAATCGAATGGTGGTGTTTCCTCGGCTCGAAATTGTGGCGGAATGCGATCGCAAGGTGAACTGATCGCATTTTTGGACGCTGACGATCGCTGGCTACCTGATAAGCTTAGTGTCCACATCGAATTCATGGACACGCATCCAGAAGTGCAAGTCAGTTTTGCAAGAGTTGAATTTCTCACCGTTGATGGTGTTCCGACTAATAAACTTACAAATTGTCCACTCACAAATCTATCCGCCGCAGATTTTCTTTACCTCAATCCTACGGTTACGACCTCGAACGTTGTAATCAGACGAGAACTATTCGAGAAGTTAGGAGGATTCGATCAAACGATTAACTATTCCGAAGATATTGAACTGCTATTTAGAGGAATGCAGAACGATGGCGTGATCATTGAAGGAATTGATCAAGTCTTAGTTCGATATCGCGTTCACAATACCGGATTGTCTTCCACTTTGTACCGCATGGAAGAAGGCTGGCACAAACTCATTGAGAAAGCGAGAATATTAAATCCTGAGTTAGTGAATCAACATTATTCTTCAGCGTATGCGTCTTACTTACAATACCTAGCGAGGCAAACATTACGGTTAAAGTCTCCTGCTCAAATCGGCGTTGATTTCGTTAATCGTGCATTTAAGAGCGATCGTACTTTTATTTTCAAGCAACCGAAATTTTTATTGATCTCGATCGCGGTTTATCTCAAGTTTTTTCTTTCTCAATTCAAGACGGCAAATGACTTTTAGAACGCTAGAGTTTTTGTTTCTCTGTTTAGCACTCACGTTCCTGACTGGGAATCCGATCAATGTGTTTCTCTATGGCGGAACCGGAAGCCAAATTGTGCTCGATGTGCAAGGTAGCTTCTTAGAACCTGCGATCAACATGGGAATTTATAGTCTTTCCTTTCTGTTGATGCTGCCACGCTGGAGAAAGGTTCTGACGCATATCACTAGAGGAAACATGATTGTCTGGGTTGTCGTAATCTTAGTCATTGCTTCAACTACTTGGTCTGATTATCCCCAATTTACTTGGCGACGGAGCATCATTGTTTTCGGAGCTACAATCTTCGGAACTTACTTCGCCACCTGTTTTAACTTCAAACAGCAAATTCAAGCTTTGATTTGGGCGTTCTGTGCGGTTGCACTCATGAGCTTAACCTTAGGCGCTTTTGTGCCTCGATTTGGAACAATGACACAACCCCCGCATACTGGCTCATGGCGCGGCGTATACATGCACAAACAAGGATTGGGGAATCAAATGGCGCTGTGCGGGTCGTTCTTTCTAGCGCTATTGAACAATGATCTGTTTAAACCGCAAAAAAGACTGATTGTTTTTGGATTAGTCAGTAGTGTATTTCTGGTGGCAGTTTCTCGATCGTCAACCGGACTGATCTCGTTCGCAGTTCTATCGTTAGTTATCTATGTGTGTCACTCTCGAAAGTTTGGCTTCGGGGTGATGTCGTTTGTCGTGTTGTCTCTTTCTACGTTTGGACTGGGCGCGATCGCATTTTTTCTCCTAGACAATCTCGAAACCGTATTCGGCTGGTTTGGTAAAGATATGACGGTTTCGGGTCGAGATGAACTTTTCCCGGTGGTTTGGGAGCTAATCCATCAAAGACCCTGGTTAGGATACGGCTATGAAGCATTTTGGCAAGGACAATACAGTCATGCGGGAACAGTTTGGCAAGCAATTGGATGGCCCGCGCCTCATGCTCATAATGGATTGTTAGAGTTATTGATTGCGTTTGGTTGGATCGGAACTTCGGTCTTTCTTTGGACATTGGGCGTGAACTTTCTGCGATCGCTCTATCTGATTCGCATTGATAAAACGTCTGAATATATTCTGCCGTTCCTCTTTCTACTTCAAGTGGTGCTCAGCAATATGACCGAGCGAAATCTGCTTGGTGGCGGTGTAACTTGGGTGCTGTATGTTTGGGTCACGTTTCTGCCTTGCTACTCCCGCAATCAAATCACCTTACAGGCGCTAAAACAGCATTATCAGAGCAAACAAGCACAGCCCTTTTAATTGTTCAGGCTGTGCAAGCAACTACAGCGTATAAGTGAAATTCTCGACTAACATTCCAGGAGCAAGAAAGCCGCCTAAGTTCCGATGGCTATAGGTTCCAACATCAGGAATAAATTCTCGGAAGTTCGTGAGCGCGATCAAGTTCTCACCCCAGAATTGATAGAGACTTTCATCGAACCTGAGATTCTCGATCGGCGCAACAATTTCGCCATTCTCGACCCAGAAACACGCATACCGAGTCATTCCGGTGATCCGTCCCGTGGGTCGATCGCTCCAGTTGAGATAGTGCAGATTCGAGAGATACAATCCTGTACCCAGTTCGGCAAGAATGCGATCGTGTTCCAAATCCCCAGGAAGAATTTCCGGCGATCGTAGTTCTTCTCCACCTGTTGCACCATTCGCTGCTAATCCATATTCCTTCGCCGTTCTCGACGACGTGAGCATATTAATTAACTCACCGGATTCAATCAACGAAAGTTCCAATGGTGCAATCTCACCAAGTTCATTAAATCGTGGAACTAACCCCGATTTGAAGTTCTCTTTCAGCGTAAACTTCGGAGATAGCTTTTTCTCACCCCGCCGCATTGCACTAAAACAGCTTCCTCCCTGCTGATGAGACGCTTCACTAATTCCACCCCAGGAAAGCATCGTCATCAATTCAGCAACCGCAGCGGGCGCAAGATAAGTGCGATACTGTCCGCGTTGAATTGGTTTCAGGAGTTGAGCCATTCGAGCTAACTGCGATCGCGATTCCTCGATTTTCGCTTTGTAAGCTGCATTATCCCAATCCGATCCCGCAAATGTTCCTTTTACGGCTTGACCATCAGCAGTAAACAATGAGTAATCCAGCGAATAAGAATCCGTTGCAAACCAATGTTTCTGACCGACCGAATCCGCATACGCTCGAATCATCGATCCAGCCGCATAGATACCTGTGAAATCGAGATCTGAAACCACAGGTAATAACGTCGAAACAACTTCATCCGGTGCAAGCAATTGACCTGAATGAACTTCGCGGCTCGTATTGTTGCCAGCAGGAAGAACTAAGTAAGGATTCTCTGGGAGTTGGGCAACTTCCTCGCGCAAAGACTCGATCGCGTTTTTCGCCGTTTGCCGATCGTGCTCAAACTCCCCAGTAAACGGAAACTCTCGATAACTACTCCGCTGATTGTGCATCAAGACCAACTGCAAGTTACCATCATTCACAGTTCCCGTTTGGCGAACTTTGGCATGATTGAATCGCGTGAATTGACTTTGCTCACTGTCCAATGTGAGTGTAAATTGTTCTTCTGGCTTTAATTGATTACGAATCTCATCAACTAATTGATTAAAGCTGTTTTCTAGCATTATTCTCCACCGCCAAACACTTCAATATCAGCAAACACTGCGATCGGGGAACCATGCCCAACGGTGATCGCTTGATTCGGTTCACCTTTACCACACATCGGTGTCCCGTACATTTGCCACGTCGATCGATTCCCCACTGCAACCAATCCACCCCAGAACTGAGGCGTAATGCTGCGATAGTTTGGATTTCTCAAAGTGGTTGTCAGCTTACCGTTTTCGATGCGTTTGGCATATTCACAACTGAACTGAAATTTATGTCGTTGATCATCGATCGACCAAGAGCGATTCGATTCCATGTAAATTCCGCGATCAATTCCTGCAATCAGTTCCTCGAAGCTCTTGTCACCAGGTTCGAGATTGAGATTTGCCATTCTATCGATCGGGGGACGATTCCAAGACGATGCACGCGCACAAGAGACCCCTTTTACGCCCGTTCTTGCTTGACTTTCCAGGCTTCCAACTCCACGTTGTAAAACGCCTTCTTTGATCAAATATTCACGAGTTGCAGGTGCGCCAGTGTCATCGAAACGATAGCTTGCAAACTCTCCTGAAACGGTCGGATCAAAGGTAATGTTCATCAACGGCGAACCATAGACCAAGTTTCCGAAATCTTTCAGTTTCACAAAGCTGCCGCCTGCATAGTTCCGTTCATCACCGAGAATACGATCGAGTTCCAACGGATGCCCCACGCTCTCGTGAATCTGTAGCAGCATTTGATCGGGTGCGAGAACCAGCGTCGTTGTCTCATTCGGGCAGTCTTCAGCCGTGAGAAGCTCGATCGCTTGCGTTCCAACTTGCTGCACTCGCGACCATAGATCCGGAGTGATGAAATACTCTAATCCGCCTTGATAACAGCTTGCGAGCCAACCATTATTCGATCGACGTTGCACGATCGCTCCTTCTTGAGCCGTCGCAGAATAATCCGTCCCGATTCGGAAGAAATGCTGATATACTTCCGATCCGTTACTGCTGACAAACCAAGTTTCCGCCTCAGTCGTTAATGCGGTCGCGCTTGTCTGTACGATTTGATCTGAGACTTTCAATTCACGAGTAATTTTCGTCAAAATCTCGTTAATTTCACCCGGACTCAGTGCATCGAATGGTTTAGCTAAGGGAGAAACGTATTGCCCGACGACTTTGGGACGGGCAGACAGCGAAGTCGAGTAGATATTCCATTCCGAAGCCGCGATCGCTTGTCGATATGCCGTTTGTGCTGCGGCTCGAATTCCTTCTAACGTGATCAGATTCGTTGCTGCATAGCCGATTTGCCCGTTAACCAGGACTTCGACCATCACACCTTGAGTCAGGGATGAGCCATTCGTTTCGGGAATACCATCACGAACCGATCGAGTGGTAGAGGCTTCCTTCATCGCTCTTAATCCCACCCAATCAGCGGGAATGTCGATCGCATTGAGGAAGTGAGAAAGTTCAGAAATCATGGAGCGATGTGGATGAATTCAGGACAAAAGAGCGCACATCTCCAGCGGAAAACTTCCATCGGAGATTAGTCATTATACGCATATTCCCAGTTTAGCGATGCCAAATGGTTTCGTTGCCTGGTTTATCAATTAGCGTGATTCCTTGCGCCTGAAGTTCGTTACGAATGCGATCGGCTTCCGCAAAGTTCTTCGCCTTCTTCGCTTCTTTTCGCTGTTGGATCATTGCGTCAATTTGATCATCTGAGAATCCCCCAGAGTTTTGTGCTTCAGGTTCTGCCTCTAATCCCAAAATTTTCGCAAGTTCTACCAATGTCTTCCATTGAGGGAGTAATACTTCAGATACGGATTCTGTTTTACCCTCATGTACAAAGATATTTCCTTGCCGCTGTAGTTCTTTAGCGACTGGGAACAATGCCGCTAAGGCACCGGATGTATTGAAATCATCATCCATTGCGGTTTGGAATTCTTCGACGATCGAGCTAACAGGTTCAAAGGCTTGATCTAATGTTGCATCAAGCCTGAACCCAAACAGCAAGCCATCTTTTAATGTATTCCAACCATTTTCAGCAGCGGTAATTGCGTCTTTAGTGAAATCGATCGGCTTTCGATAACTCGCTTGCAGCACAAAGAACCTCACCACCATCGGATCAACGCCTTTCTTATCAAGCAAGTCTCGAATCGTGGTGAAGTTGCCGAGCGATTTCGACATTTTTTCCCCGTCTACGTTCACCATCCCGTTGTGCATCCAGTAATTGGCAAGCGATCGACCTGTCACAGGTTCCGATTGAGCAATTTCATTCTCATGATGCGGAAAGATCAGATCTGCGCCGCCGACATGAATATCGATCGATTCTCCCAAAAATTCCCGCACCATTGCCGAGCATTCAATATGCCATCCCGGACGACCTTTCCCCCAAGGTGATTCCCACGCAGGTTCACCCGGTTTTGCACCCTTCCACAGGGCAAAATCGAACGGATAGCGCTTTTTCGGTTCATCTGCACTTACCCGTTCACTCGCCCCTGCTTTCATATCCTCTAACTTGCGTCCTGAAAGCTTTCCGTACTCCTGATCTTTCTGAACCGCGTAATAAACATCGCCATCTGCCGCATACGCGAATTCTTTCTCTTCTAACTCACGAATCAGGCGCTTAATCCCGTCTAAAGTCTCCGTCGCCCGTGGGTAAGCGTCTGCATCCAGAATATTCAGCCGTCGCATATCTTCAAAATATCGTTGAATATTCGTTTCTGCGACCGTTTCCATCGATGATCCTTCTTCTCGTGCCCGATTAAGAATTTTGTCATCGATATCCGTAAAGTTCTGCACATAGCGCACTCGATAGCCGCGCCACACCAGATACCGTCGAACCGTATCCCAGACGATATACGATCGAGCATGACCTAAATGGCAAAAATCGTACACCGTCACGCCGCAGCAATACATCTTCACATGACCCGATTCGATCGGCTCAAACGGTTCTTTGCGGCGGGTTAAGGTGTTGTAAACGACTAAAGCCATGAAATTCTGCAAATGAATAACGATCGATATCCCATCGTAATCGATTCTTATCAGCAATAATGGGGGAAAAGATATTTGATGCGATCGTGCTATGCAATCAGTCAGCACTCAGTCTGAATCTACAATGGATGCGCCCAAAACTGGGCTTCCGGTTACGATTATCACAGGATTCTTAGGCAGCGGTAAAACCACGTTGCTTAACCACATCCTGACCAATCAGCAAGGTTTGAAAACGGCGGTTCTGGTCAACGAGTTTGGTGAAATTGGCATCGATAACGAACTGATTATCCAGACCGACGAAGATAAAAACATGGTCGAACTCAGCAACGGTTGTATCTGTTGCACGATCAATAACGACCTCGTGGATGCGGTTTATAAAGTTCTAGAGCGTCAGGACAAGATCGATTATTTAGTCGTCGAAACAACTGGCTTGGCTGATCCGCTTCCGGTGGCGCTGACGTTCTTAGGAACCGAATTACGCGATCTGACTCGACTCGATTCGATCGTTACTGTCGTCGATTCTGAAAACTTCAGCTTAGATCTGTTCAACAGTGAAGCCGCTTATAGCCAAATTGCTTACGGCGACATCATTCTGCTGAACAAAACCGATTTAGTCGATGAAGCCAACGTTGACGCGCTCGAAGTTCGGATTCGCGATATCAAAGAAGGCGCAAGAATTCTCCGCACCGTCAAAGGACAAGTTCCTCTAGCAGCATTGCTCAGTGTTGGATTATTCGAGTCGGACAAATACTTCGACCCCGCTGTGGAATCCGATCACCACGATCATGATCACGACCATCATGATCATCACGCTCACGACCATCACGACCATTCCAACTGCGATCATGATCACGGTCATTGCAATCACGATCATGATCACGACCATCACCATCACTCGAATCACTTAGAGAATGATGGCTTCACCTCGATCTCATTCGAGAGCGACAAACCGTTTAGCATTCGGAAGTTCCAGCATTTCCTAGACAATCAACTTCCGACGAATGTATTTCGCGCCAAAGGGATTCTCTGGTTTGATGAAAGTCCGAAGCGCCACATTTTCCATCTGAGCGGCAAACGATTCTCGCTCGATGACGATGAATGGAAAGGCACACCGAAAAACCAGTTAGTGCTCATCGGACAAGGCTTAGATCATGCGGAATTACGATCGCAAATCGAGGCGTGTCTATGCCCATCCTCACAAAATAAAGGGAAAGGTTTCGGTCGCTAAGGGCAATCTAGGGCATAACAGACGAAGTAACCTTCTTTACCCTTCGTCTTTTCGCCAACATGTCTTCTAAACAGGTTTTAATTTGCCAGTATCAAAGCTGTCTTGCTCAAGGATCAGCCGAGGTGCTGGCAGCTTTTTTAGAGTGCTCAGCTTCCGATGCGTCGATCGTGCCTTCTGAATGCCAAGGACAATGTAATCTCGGTGCAACGGTGCGAGTTCTACCCGATGAGATTTGGTATTGTCGAGTCAAACCCACCGATGTAGACGCGATCGCACACTCTCATTTACAAAACGATCAACCTGTCGATCGCTTACTTCACCCCCGCATCCATCCCACTTATTCAGCTTCGTAACTTATGCGCGTTGTGCTCCAGCGAGTTCTGTCTTCTCAAGTGACTGTGAATGGAGAAGCGATCGGGAAAATCGATCGAGGTTTAAACCTCTTAGTCGGAATTGCCGAAACCGATACCGAAACAGAACTCGACTGGATGGCACGAAAATGCTTAGAGTTGCGAGTCTTCTCAACCGAAGGACGCTTCGATCAATCCGTCCAAGATATCCAGGGCGAAATTCTCGTTGTCAGCCAATTCACACTCTATGGCGATTGCCGCAAAGGACGCAGACCTTCATTCGATCGAGCCGCTTCACCCGATCGAGCTGAACAGCTTTACAACCAATTCGTTGATAAATTGCGTGAAAGTGGCTTAAAAATCGAGACCGGAAAATTTGGAGCGATGATGCAAGTGTCGATCGAGAATGACGGACCAGTCACGCTAATCCTGGAGCGTCTAGCAGCGATATAATTCTCTAGACTTAATTTAATAATCGTTGGAACTTAGAACAGTGGAATCGCAGCCTCGCGAGTTAGAAATTTATAGAACTAATGAGGGTGAAGAACCGTTCTCCTCTTGGCTAGATTCCCTAAAAGACCGGAACGCTAGGGCAAAAATAAAAAAGCGGTTAGATAGAGTAGCTTTAGGAAACTTAGGGAATTACGAGTTTGTTGGAGAAGGAGTATTTGAATTTAAAGTTGATTATGGTCCTGGTTATCGGGTGTACTTCGCCCAAATCGAAAGACGAATCATCTTACTGCTGTGCGGTGGGGATAAAAGTACGCAAGACCGCGATATCATGAGGGCAAAGCAACTCTGGGCTAACTTCAAACAGCGTGAAAATGTCAACGAGTAGAAGCTACCATTCTTATCTAATTGAATCTCTTAGAGATCCTCAAGAGGCGGCAGCCTATCTAGATGCTGTGTTAGAGGATGGTACTGTTGAGGAAGTGCGCCTAGCCCTGACTAATATTGCAGAAGCACAAATTTCTGTATTAGACGATTCAGCCTTAGTTTCTCATCAAAGAGCGGTTTACGACACCCTGATCCAGCAGAGTCAACTAGAGCTTTCTACTTTATTGAACATCATTAACGAACTCGGTTTTAGATTATCTGTTGCGCCCAAAGAGGCTGCATAATTGGATCAGAATGTTCGTGTTATGCCGTTTTCCATGCCAGTGCTCGTGATATCAGCTTCATGACCAAGCCTGACCATCTGCTCCGATAGAGACTGCGAAGGTGGAAACGGTGCTACCCCGATCATGATATCGATAATCGGTTTAGCACAAATTCCAGAGATCGCGGTACTCCCAATATGTTGAATTGCGTTTGATTCAACCTGAAGCCCGACCTGAATTCGTTGCTGTTCTTGAACGAAATCCTGTTGCCATTCAGGACGATGTTGATCTAAATGAATTGGTTCATCAATCATTCCATTTTTGATGTGAAGCGCGATCGCCCAATCAGAACGATCGCATTTCTCCTAAACCTCCACTAATTGACTCGCAGAAACTACCGTCTGACGTGCCCATTCATCTGCCGCTAGGATCTCTTCTAGCGTTGGGTTTGAACGATTTTGATTCGTGTAGCGATCGCACGTTTCTTCAATCAATCGCGGAATATCCAAGAACCGAATCTTCTCTTCTAAAAAGAGCGCGACCGCTTGTTCATTCGCCGCATTCAGCACCGCAGGCATACAGCCTCCCGCTCGACCCGCTGAATATGCCAATTCCATACACGGATATTTCGCGTGATCCGGCTCTCGGAAAGTCAACGTTCCCAACTTCACTAGATCCAAGCGTTCCCAACTGGTCGGAATGCGATCGGGATATGACAACGAATACAACAACGGCAGCCGCATATCTGCCCATCCCAATTGTGCCAACACCGAAGTATCTTGCAGTTCAATCAGCGAGTGAATAATGCTCTGCGGATGAATCACAATTTCAATATCGTCGTAGTCTACTCCGAATAAATAATGCGCCTCGATCACTTCTAAGCCTTTGTTCATCAGCGTGGCGGAATCGATCGTAATTTTGCGCCCCATTGACCAATTCGGATGTTTCAGCGCATCTGCAACCGTTACCGATGCCAATTTCTCGACAGGCAAATCACGGAACGATCCACCCGAAGCCGTTAAGATAATTTTTCTCAATCCACCATTCGGCACACCCTGCAAGCATTGAAAAATCGCAGAGTGTTCCGAATCTGCGGGAAGCATTTTCACCCCATGTTTCTGCATCAACGGCAGAACAACGGGCGCACCCGCAATAATGGTTTCTTTGTTTGCTAAAGCGATATTTTTCTTGGCTTCGATCGCTGCGATCGTCGGCAACAATCCCGCACAGCCGACAATGCCACTCACGACGGATTCTGCATCGCCATAACGAGCAACTTCAACAACGCCAGCTTCACCGGAGAGAATGATCGGTTGTGGATCGAGATTTGCGATCGCGTCTTTCAATTCCACCAGCTTACTCTCGTCACAGATCGCCACAATTTCCGGTCGAAATTTGCGAATCTGTTGAGCGAATAACTCTACATTCCGTCCCGCTGCCATACCAACGATGCGGAACTGGTCTGGATGTTCAGCTACGATATCAAGGGTTTGTGTCCCGATTGATCCAGTTGAACCAAGAAGGGTGATTGCTTTCACGGGTTATTTGTTTGACACTTCACCCATATCTTACGGGGAACGGGGGATCAAATACTGATCAATGCCCGTCTGGGACGAATTCCAAACGGGCAGATTCAATTAAGGATTGAGGATTTTCGAGACGCTTAGAACATCTTTATCGCCACGTCCTGAACAGTTGATCACAATCCGAGGACTGCCGGAAAGTTGGGGGCAAAGCGCGTCGAGATATGCGATCGCATGTGCCGTTTCCAGTGCCGGAATGATTCCCTCTAACCGAGACAGCTTCTGGAATGCCGCTAACGCTTGCTCATCCGTCACCGCATAGTATTCCGCCCGTCCTGCTTCCATCAAATAGCTATGCTCAGGACCGACTCCCGGATAGTCCAACCCTGCACTCACCGAATGGGGTTCAATCACTTGCCCATCTTCATCCTGCAATAGATAGCTCATTGCACCATGAAGCACTCCAACCCGTCCTTTGGTCAACGTTGCCGCGTGCTTATCGGTTTCGACTCCATGCCCAGCCGCTTCAACTCCGATCATCCGAACGCTCGACTCGTCTACAAATTCGTGAAACAGTCCCATCGCATTCGAGCCACCACCAACACACGCCAAGAGAATATCCGGCAATCCGCCCCATTTTTCCTGACATTGAGCGCGGGTTTCTTGACCGATAATGGCATGGAAATCTCGAACAATCATCGGATAGGGATGGGGACCTGCAACTGATCCAAGGATGTAATGCGTAGTCTCTACATTCGTCACCCAGTCGCGGATTGCTTCAGAAGTGGCATCTTTCAGCGTTCCGGTTCCTGCCGCTACAGGACAAACTTCCGCACCCATCAAGCGCATTCTAAAAACGTTGAGTGCCTGACGTTCCATATCGTGAACGCCCATATAGACGACGCACTTCAAGCCGAATCGAGCGCAAGCCGTAGCGGTCGCGACTCCATGCTGTCCGGCTCCCGTTTCAGCAATCACGCGCTGTTTACCCATGCGTTTGGCGAGGAGCGCTTGAGCGATCGCATTATTAATTTTGTGCGCTCCAGTATGATTCAAATCTTCTCGCTTGAGATAAATTTGTGCGCCTGTACCATCCGGTTTTGCATAATGCTCGGTCAGTCTCGCAGCAAAATATAGCGGACTCGGACGACCCACGTAATCTTTTAGAAGCGATTGCAGTTCTGCTTGAAACTCTGGATCTTGACTGTACTGTTTGTAGGCAGCTTCGAGTTCTGCCAGAGCAGGCATCAGGGTTTCGGGCACGTATTTGCCGCCGAATTTGCCGAATCTGCCGAGCGCATCTGGTCGGTTTTCAATTGAAACAGAACGATTGGGGGGAAGCGGAGTAATAGTCACGATCGCACTTTCAAAGAATCAGAACATCTTTTATTCTATGGCATCCATTCCAACCCGATTCCGATCCGACTCTCTTTTTGAATCGGTGAATTCTGTCTCTGAAATTCTGTCGAGATGCGTAAATTATGTGTAAGTGCATATCCGATCGATAAAGTTGTTAATCCAGTTTCATCGGCACTAAACGGAGCCACCCAGCTTTGAGTCAGACTAATATCTGCCCCGCCCCCACGAGAAAGCACGAACAAAGCTCTGATTCCTAGATTTGCACCGTCGATCGTTTCTAAATGCCGATACCCAATGACAGGCGCAACATTGATATAGCTTCCAAGCGGGCGCACATAGTAGTGTAAATCCGCGCCCCAATTGGAGTGTTGATAGTTCGCGCTGGCAGTGAAATTAGTTCGACCAATTCTCAAATCCTCGATTCCGACTTGCAATTCTGAAGCGGAGTAACCGACTCGAATTCTTGGGCGAAAACTCGGATCAGTTCTAATTTCTTCGGTCACATTCGGAACTTGTTTCTGCCAGCGTTGTAGAACTGGACTGTTTTGAATCACTTTCGGATCGAGGTCGAGTTCTGCTGCAAACCCAGGCGACGCAAGCAGCAAAACACCAAAAACTAACGCTCTCATCTCATCGGCTCACGTCTAACCTCCATATTGAAGATAGAACGTTCTGGTATGTTTCCTAACCTGCCTTTTCAAAAATCAAAATGTGCTGCTGGGGGAGTCCGTTCCGAGTTTCGACATAGTTGAGTCCGGCTGCGGTCATTTCTTGCCGCGCTTGTTTCTGAGTCATTTTGTGAAGCGGTTTGATGAATACAAACGGGTTTTCGCCTCGGTATTCGAGTAGAACAACTCGACCGTGAGGTTTGAGCGATCGAACAATTCCCGCCATCATTTCCTTGGGATATTCAAACTCATGATACGCATCAACCATCAACGCCAAATCGACGCTATTCTCCGGCAAATTCGGATCGGTCTCACTGCCTAAAACTGGCTCGACATTGGAAATCTTTTTCTCATCTTTGAGATAGTTCAGAATTTCGATCATTTCAGGCTGAACATCGACCGCATACACTTTAGAAACTTGTGGCGCAATTCGGAAGCTGAAATATCCCGTTCCCGCTCCAATATCCGCAACGACGCTATCGGGTTTGAGTTGTAAAGCCGCGATCGCTTTTTCAGGCTGTTCTTCAGAAGTGCGGCTCGATCGTTCTAACCATCCCGCTCCCTGATGTCCCATCACTTCAGCAATCTCGCGCCCCATATAAAACTTGCCAATTCCGTCCGCATTGTGATTGCTCTGAAACTGATAATCATCTGCCCACGCTGGCAAACTCAGACACAGCCAAATCGCTAAAGTCGCCCCGAATTTTCTCCAGAACATTCCACGCCTCTCGATACAGTTCACGTCGCTAACAAACTGTAAACTGTTGTCAGTTTTGTATCAATCGTAGTGCCGTGTTCCTGACTAAACGTTTCACCCTCATTGGACTTGCGATCGCGCTCCTTCTGATTTTCTCCAGACCTTCTCACGCTGTCCAAGCTCAAATAACGCCTCAATCTCCCGCACTCGGAGACACGATCTCAGTCACGACTCGCGCCGAATCGACTCCGACCGTGACTTTTAATGGCAAAACTTATCCCGCCTTCGGTTTGGGCAACAATCGTTATCGCACACTCTTACCGACTACACCGCTCGATCGTCCCGGTCGGCTCTCAATTCAGATTGCTGCGGGATCTGACACACAAACGATTCCAGTTAATTTGAGAAATCGATCTTTCCCCACTCAAAGCATCTGGCTGCCACCGGGAAAAGATAGCAACGGTGATGATGCAGAGTTCGATCGTATTGATGCGTTTAAAGCGATCGTCTCTCCTCAAAAACTTTGGTCGGGTAAATTCGCCCGTCCGAATAATGGTTCAGTCACCTCTGGCTATGGCATTCGACGCTATTACAATGGCGTGTTTGCGAAAGATTACTATCATCGCGGCATTGATTATGCAGGCGGATCTGGATCAGCGATCGTGGCTCCCGCAGCAGGTCGCGTTGTTCTCGTTGGACGGGAATCTCAAGGCTTTCGAGTGCATGGAAACTGCGTCGGACTCGATCACGGTCAAGGCGTTGAATCAATCTATATTCACATGAGCCGGATCGATGTCAAAGAAGGCGATCTGGTCAAACCGGGGCAGCGAATTGGAGCGATCGGATCGACCGGAGCCGCAACTGGACCTCACTTGCACTGGGGTGTATTTGTGCATGGAGCCGCCGTTGATCCGACTCCTTGGCGGACTCAAACTTTTGAATAAGTTTCGCTAATCTACCTTTCGGTGATTGAAGGCTTCTGACTCTAGCTAGATTGGTTGCTTCTGAGCTTCCCGTTAGATTAATCATGACCTTACGGGAAGTTTTTATTATGTCTAAAGTAGAAGATGCAATTGAAAAAGCTAAGGAAATTCTGCCGAATGTAACCCCGACTCCGCCTGGATTGAAGGGAGAATCTTCGGTTCACGATTTGAAGTCTCGCTTAGAGTGGGGCGAACCTGGATTAACGATTATTGATGTTCGTCCACGTGATACCTATAACTATGGACACATCATGGGTGCAATTTGTTTTCCGATGAATGAACTGGTCGAACTGACCCAGAACAACTACGAAGCGAATCGCGATATCTATGTTTATGGCGCGAGCGATCAAGAGACTGCTGAAGCTGCAAAGATGTTGCGTCAAGCGGGTTTCAAGAACATCGCTGAACTGAAAGGCGGCTTGGAAGCTTGGAAGGCAGTTGCAGGTTCGACCGAGGGCATCGAAGAGACTCGTGCAGAACCGGGTAAGAATGCGTACAACGTGGTTGACAATGTGAAGAACCACTTTGAGCGCCAAGAAATCGACTTTGAAAAACCATAGTCGTGAGTGTGACTTCCTTTTGAGTTCGTTGGCTAGAACATGGGACTCCAGCTTGGGATCAGGCTGGAGTTTTCTCTTTTTTAATGATGTGATGATATGTGATATTCGATTGCGTTCGTAAATCATCGTTCTACCGCGAAATTCGGGTAGAGACGATTCGCCGAATCGTCTCTACGTCGGCGGGTGAATGCTATTTCCAATCGTCGATCGTATCTTCCCTCGATCGCGGAAGTTCCTCATATTCCGGCATTCTCAACTCTTCTAACGGTTCTGGCTCATATTCTGCCTTCATTTCAATCTGCAACGGTCGAATTACACGAGTCGCCGCTTCCTGCATAAACGACTTGATAAATTCATCGCGCCGATTCAGTTGGAATTGTTTCTGCACGACCTCAGAAATGCCGCCATCGCCCCAGCTTTGATTATTGCGGAAATATTCGATAAAGCTCCTTCCAGCAATTCGCGTCAAGTAAGCCGCGCTCACCCCTTGAATCGCCCGACCTGCAATCAATCCCGCTACACTCACTTGTAACGCAGTCGTAACCACCTCGATCGCACCTCGCACAATTCCCAATCCGACCAGCGTTTTCGTCAAAGAAATTGCCATCTCACGAGCATGATCGATCGTAATTTCACATCCATAGATTCGTCCAATCTCAACCACCATTTGCGCGTTTACTGCCGCTGTCGCTAACAAATCCACAACCGGAATCGGTGTTGCTGCGATCACTCCGGCTCCGATCCATTGATATCGATCGACTAATTTTTCCGCTTGCTTCCGTCGCTGTTCATCAATCAATCGCCGCGCTTCTTCGCCCAATCGCTGTGACTGAATCAAAATATTATCCGCAAGTAAATCGTCGCCTTCTGTTCTCAAAATATAAACAATGCGATCGATCAATTCTGTAATCTCTGGATCAGGATAAAGCCACTCTCCGGTTTCAGTTTGCATTCTGGGGGGATTTGCCGCGATCGCAACCACATCATCAAATGCGACTGTTCCCCGCACTCGTTCCCGCAATCGTGCCAAAATCGCCTCTAAATCTTCCTGGACATAGAGATCCGCTTTATTCAAAACAACAATCGATCGCTTTCCAATCTGCGTTAATGCTTGCAGTGGTTCATATTCCGACTGTCGCAAATCGTTATCTAACACGAACACGATCAAATCTGCCTCAGTCGCCAATCGTCGCGCCTGTGTTTCTCGCTCAGTTCCCGCGACTCCTGCTTCTAAAATTCCGGGTGTGTCCGTAATAATGACTTCTCGATCGACTCCCTGTAATTTCATCCGGTAAGTCGCTCCCGCTTCGGTCGTTCCCATCGGTGCACCGACTTCTCCAACAATCTGCCCCATCAGCGCATTCACAAGCGAAGTTTTCCCTGATGATCCCGTTCCAAAGATCACAAGACGAAATTCTCGCCGCGCCAGATCTTGCTCGATTTGTTTCGATCGCGCAATCAATTCCCGCCGTGCAATCTCATCTTGAATCTGTGCGACCTGTTGCCGAACCGCTTGCAAATTCTCCTGAGCCGCTTCCGTTTTCACTTCTGAAACTTTCGGAGGTGGCATCCGCTTCCGTCGTCTCGATCGATTCGGCAACCAGAAAAAGTAATAAGAAAAGGCTGCAATCAAGATTCCCAGCAGCACAATCACCAGGAAAATCACCAAATTTGCCAAAAACGGATTCGCGATCGCCCAACTCAATCGCGTGATCGAATCGATTAGCCAAATGACTAACCCCAGAATCACCGCAACACCCACCACCAGCGTAATCAGTCGAGATAAGCGCATCACTCAAGCTCAGGGCAACTTTTCTCTATTCTGTCTGATCGAATGCGATCGTGTTCGATTCAATATCAAAGCTGCGATCGATTGAAAATTTCGCTTGAAATTCTGAGCAAGATTTTTTATCGTCAAAAAGTTAACGCTCTCAGATTAGAAGCACAACATTATGAGTCTTTTTGATCAAATTATGAGTGCGGTCGCGAATCCGCAGCAGCAAGCCTCAACGAATCAACTGGGCAGCATTTTAGGTGTCGCTCAACAAGTTGCAGGCAATCAGGGTCTCGACTCGAACGCAACTCAAGCGGTAATGTCGCTATTAGGTGGCTATGTCCGCTCATCGCTGCAAAACCAGCAAGCCAGTCAGGGTAGCGGTCACGTTCAATCCCTTGTGAATCAATTTGCTGGACTCGGCAGCAATCCACAAGCCGTGAGTGCTCTTTTCCCCGGAGGCGCACAGCAACAGGTTTCTGAAAATATCGCACAGCAGACCGGATTGAATGCCGGAACAATTCAATCGATGCTGCCTGTTCTCGTGCCGCTTGTGCTCAATCTGCTACAAAGTGGATCAGTGCAACAAGGCGGGCAATCCGCTGGAAATCCAGTGTTGAACGCTTTTCTGGATGCTGATCGCGATGGCGATGTCGATATGGGCGACGTGATGGGCATGGCTGGACAATTTCTCAACCAACGGCGGTAAGAGACGGAGGCTTAGCGGTTAAAACCGCGCCTACGTAAACAGAGACCACCTTCGCAGACTAGAGAATTACCTCTTTAACCTGCGGAGGCGGGTTTATGTCTGTGTAGCCACGAATTCCATTCGCCAGGGCACATCACCCCTCAAAAACCAACAGAGCGGACGAATCCTCAGATCTGTCCGCTCCTTGTTTTTAGAAATTACCGCCCTTACTAAAACTCTTGGCTCCAGCGGGGCGTGAATCACGCGGCTTCGCCTTATTCACTTTCAGTTCTCGACCCAGCCATTCTGCACCATCCAACTCCGCGATCGCAGCATCCTCTTGGGCATCGTCCGCCATTTCGACAAACGCAAACCCACGTTTTCTGCCTGTCTCTCGGTCTGTCGGAAGGCTCACCCGGCTGACTTCGCCGTATTCAGCAAACACTTCTTTGAGATCGTCTTCAGTCGCCTGAAAGGACAGGTTGCCAATGTAAATAGTCACGTTACTCTCCAAACCATTCGTGTGAGGGGCGAACTCGGAGAAAGCCGATCGAGCAGAAATCAATAACCGCTCAGCCATTTAGCTGTCGCCGAACTCTTGTTTTGAGAGTATTATACTAGACTCATCTCGAAATGAGAAGCACAAGAACTGCCATTCGTCTACCTGTAAAAATAGGAATTTCTATCATTCCCCCTGTGAATTCTTATGAGACTTCTGGTGTAATTCGTGATGAGGCGTTTTTCAATGTTAGGGATTAGAAGAATTGTTCTCAGAAAGTTGACAAAACGTTACAAAGTTAGGGAAGCTTAAAGATAGGAATCAGTGCTAGTGCGCTGTTCTAGTCCCGGACGAGTTTATATCGGAAATGAATCGATTCCAGAATTTTTTAAGGATCGTTCAGTTCTGTCTGTAGCGCAGGCAACAAGCGGCGTAGGAAAAGAAAGAAAATATACCTTCTTAACCTTGCCTTAAGTCTGTAGGTGTACCGTATTGGACATACCTACATACGTTGCCCTGCGTTTTATTTATGGCGTTTTTTCAGAAGAAAGCTCAATTGGGAGCATCGATTTCCTCCCTCGCTGCGTTGACCTTTGGATTAGCAGCTTGTACTCCTCAAACCGCAAATACTCCTCCTCAAGGTGCAACGGGTGGCAGTAGTCCCGCATCTGCGCCTGCTGCGGGTGGCACAATTTCAATTAATGGAGCAGGTGCATCGGCTCCGAACTTGTTGTATCAACGCTGGTTCCAGGAATACAACAAGCTAAACCCGAACATCCAAATCAGCTATGACTCGGTTGGAAGTGGCGCGGGTGTCCGACGATTTTTAGATCAGACCGTCGATTTCGCTGCAACGGATGATCCGCTCAAAGATGAGGATCGGGCGAAAGTGCCCGCCGAGCGCGGTAAAGCGGTCCAGATTCCTTCCACTGGATTATTCATCGTGATGGCGCACAATCTCAAAGAAGTGCCTGACCTGAAACTGTCTCGTGAAGCCCTTTGTGGTATCGTTGATGGCTCGATCAAAACTTGGGATGATCCAAAGATTAAATCGAATAATCCTACTGTTCCGAGTCAACCTCTGACGTTTGTTCACCGCTCAGACGGCAGTGGAACGACCGCAATTTTTACCAACCATATTGCAAAAGCTTGCCCGAACTGGAAAGCTGGCGCTGGTAAAACGGTGGAATGGCCCACAGGAACCGGAGCAAAAGGCAGCGAAGGAGTGACGGCTCAAATTCAGCAAACTCCGGGCGCGATCGGTTATGTCGAGTATTCATTCTCAAAACAGAATAATCTCCCCACCGCCAGCTTACAGAACAAAGCAGGAACCTTCGTTGCTCCGACCCCGGAAGCAGCAGCTAAAGCCCTAGAAGGCGCGACCGTTCCGGATACATTTGCTGTGAGCGTTCCCGATCCCGAAGGCAAAGAGGCTTACCCGATCGTGAGTCTGACGTATCTGCTCCTGTACGAAAACCCCAGAGATCCGGCGGAAGCGAAGGCGTTCAACGACTTCATGAAGTGGGCTTACAGCGACGCTGGTAAACAATTCACGACCGAATTGGGCTTCCTGCCTTTGCCAGAAACGATTACTACTCGGGCAACTGCGGCACTGGAAACTATCAAAGTCGCAGCGAAATAAGTGCAATGGCTCGACTAGAGGGAGATTCTCTCTAGTCGATGTGCGATCGCATGGTATTGTTTTCATCACTTTCTGTAAAGAGTTCTTATGGCTACGTCTGCGGATCGTTCATCGCGTATGTCTTGGCGGCGCACAGGTGCGTCTCGCTGGATTGATAATGGATTTGTCTGGCTAACGGCTGCTTTTGCGATCGGGGTCGGCGTACTGCTGTTGACGATCGCGGGACAGGTGGGAACCGATGCGCTCCCGGCAATTCAAAAATTTGGACTTGAATTTTTAGTCACCAGTCGGTGGAGCGTTCAGGATGAAATATTCGGCGCACTGACTCAAATCTATGGAACACTGATTACTTCGTTTTTGGCGTTGTTGTTAGCTGTGCCGATCGGAGTTGGAGTGGCGCTGTTTTTGAGCGAAGATTTCTTGCCGCCACGGGTGAAGCAGCCGATCGTCTTCCTGGTGGAATTATTAGCGGCGATTCCAAGTGTGGTCTACGGATTATGGGGCATTTTCGTGCTGATTCCGATCCTGCGTCCGATCGGGATTTGGCTGAATGCGAATTTCGGCTGGATTCCGATCTTTAGTACGCCGCCAGCAGGACCCGGAATTCATGCGGCTGGGATCATTCTGGCGATTATGATTCTGCCGATTATTGCTGCGATTTCGCGAGATGCGTTAGTTGCGGTTCCTGGAGAATTGCGCCAAGCGGCGTATGGATTAGGTGCAACTCGGTGGGAGACAATTTTTAGAGTGCTGTTGCCTGCGGCGTTTTCGGGCATTGTCGGCGGTATTATGTTGGCGCTCGGTCGGGCAATGGGAGAAACGATGGCGGTGACAATGGTGATCGGAAACGTGGATACGATTCGATCGTTCTCAATTTTCTCGCAAGGTTCCACCGTGTCATCGTTGTTGGCGAACCAGTTTGCAGAAGCAAGTGGACTCCAAGTGGCATCATTGATGTATGCCGCGTTGATTTTGTTTTTGCTGACACTGGTGGTTAACGTCTTGGCGGAATTCGTTGTTCGCCGATTCAGTATGAAGCTCTAGACACTACGATCGATTTAGACAAGGATTTGTATGAGTTCTCCAGAATTTGTGTCTGCCGGACGAAATCTAAAGCGCAATCCCAAATCGCCTCGAACGCTGTTTTCCTCGGTGATGACGATCGCGGCGTTTCTGTGTGCAGCGTTGGCGCTGATTCCGTTGGCAGCCGTGACTTTCTATGTGTTGGTGAACGGAGCTTCTCGATTGACTCCCAGCGTGTTTGTCGAGTTGCCTCCGGCTCCGGGATTGACGGGCGGTGGATTTGGAAACGCTTTCGTTGGAACGCTCTTAACGGTTGGTATTGCGGCATTGATGGCGATTCCGTTTGGCATTATCGGCGCAATTTATTTGTCTGAGTTCGGACGTGATACGAAGTTAGCGGAAGCCGTGAACTTTTTGACCAACGTATTAAGCGGTGTCCCATCGATCGTAATCGGTGCGTTTGCGTATGCGGTTGTGGTTCTAAAAACCGGAACTTTTTCAGCCGTTGCAGGTGGCTTTGCGCTGGCAGTGTTAATGGTACCAACGATCGTGAGAACCTCTGCTGAAGCGCTCGAAGCCGTTCCAAATGAATTTCGGCAAGCGGCGATCGGGTTAGGATCAACTCGGATGCAGACGACCCTCAAGATTGTCCTTCCGGCAGCGATTCCGGCGATTACGACTGGGATTATGCTGGCGTTGGCGCGGGCGGCGGGTGAAACGGCTCCTGTGTTGTTTACGGCTTCGTTTAATCGGTTCTGGGCAACTTCCTTATGGGAACCGATCGCAACGATGTCGCGGTTGGTGTTTGATTTTGCAACTTCTCCATTTCCGGCTCAACAACAATTGGCATGGGCAGGGTCGCTTGTGTTGGTGTTGTTAGTTTTAATTACCAGTGTTCTGTCTCGCATGGTGATCAAACGTCGATAAACCTTTTTTGAAACGCTCCATCCTTTATCTTTCCTCTAACTTATGACTTCCAGAGTTCAGAACGCTCGCCAAACTGAAACGGTCTTCCGCACTGAGAACCTGAATATCTATTACGGGAATTTCTTAGCGGTGCGCGATGTGTCGATCGACATTCCCAAAAACGCAGTCACCGCCTTTATCGGTCCTTCTGGCTGCGGTAAAAGTACCGTTATCCGCTGTTTTAACCGACTGAATGATTTGATCAAGTCGTTCCGCATCGACGGCAAAATTTATTATCACGATCAAGATCTGTATGCAGCAGAGATTGATCCGGTGGAAGTGCGGCGACAAATCGGTATGGTGTTCCAGAAGCCGAACCCGTTCCCGAAATCGATTTATGACAATATTGCGTTTGGTCCTCGATTGCTCGGTTACAAGGGCGATATGGATGAGTTGGTCGAACGATCGCTCAAACAAGCCGCACTTTGGGATGACGTGAAAGATAAGCTCAAAGCGTACGGTACGGATCTTTCTGGCGGTCAGCAGCAACGATTGTGTATTGCTCGTGCGGTGGCAGTTCAGCCGGATGTGATTTTGATGGACGAACCTTGTTCAGCCCTTGACCCGATTTCGACTTTGAAAGTGGAAGATTTGCTGCAAGAGTTGAAAGAGAATTACACGATCGTGATCGTGACTCACAATATGCAGCAGGCTTCTCGCGCCTCGGATTATACGGCATTCTTTAATGTGGAAGCGAACGCGAAAGGTCAGAGAACCGGATATATCGTGGAATACGATCGGACAGAGCGCATTTTCCAAAGTCCTCAAGAGCAAGCAACACAAGCGTATGTCAGCGGTCGTTTCGGTTAATTTGCAGGCTTGATTGGCTGGGATGGGGAGGTCGTTGTTACCTCCCTTTTTTGTGGGTTGCGAATTTGGATAAAGGTCGCGGCTTCTAAGCGAGACAGTGCAAAGTTGAGGTTGAGAATTCGAGCGGTGATGTTTGAAGATTCAAGGCGGCGGAGATCAGTACGATCGCGAATCAAGTTAGCGATCGCTTTCGTAACAGGTTCCGGACTTTCCTGCCCGTTCGCCCAAATTCTTAGATTGTTCAGTTGTAGCGATCGACCTTGAATGATTTGCGGTTGTGCTTCTGCAACAATCTTTAATTTTGCAGGATCACCTTGTTCTTGAAGTTCAACCTGAAATCGGACGCGGTTTTCACCTAATAAAGTGAGTTGCGGATTGAGGAAGTCGTAGCGCTCGAATTGGCGAACATCACGACGCAGCAGGCGAACGCCTAAGTTTCGGAGACGAGACGAGATAAAGGGAGATTTGAGAGCGCGATCGATATCTGCTTGAGTCAGAACCATCCGAACGCCTGCCTGTAGAGGTTTCTCTAATTTGCGGGTTTTGAGTTGAAGTGCGATCGCATCAGTTTCAAGCTCTAAGGTATCGATGCGGACATCTTTTACTGGAAACAGTCCGCGACCTGCGATGCGAATTCGATCGGCGCGACCTTGAACGATTTGATAGCTCGGAGCATTATCGACGCGGACTTGTAGCTGTTCTGCTGAGACGAGTTGCTTGCGAATTTGGGATTCAGCAATGCGATCGACGATGATTCCAGTAGGGGAGAGGATGCCGAGCAAGGATGAAAGCAGGATGGTGAAGAAGTCCATATCTAGGTGACGTACAATCCTTGGTACATAGCAGAATTAGAATTCATATCCTTCAGCAATTCGTCGATCACGCTCAGGATCAGGAGCGGAGACAACTCGACTATCAGGCAAAATAGTGTCATACATATAGCCACCATGCTTGGTTGCGCCTTTAGCATTCTGAAAGTTGGCTCGGATCATGGAAGTTTCCATCGTGTTGCAATTTCTGAGATTTGCTCCTCGAAAGTCGGTTTCATTCAGAAGAGTCATGCTAAGATCTGCGCCTTCTAGGTTGGCATTTCTGAAAATAGCTCCGAGCAAATTAGAACGAAAGAAAAGAGTGCCCTTAAGATTAGCTTCTTCAAGATTGATTTCTTCAAGTGCAACTTCTTCTAAATTGACTCCACTCAAATCAACACCGCTAAAATCTCTCTCGCCCGCAGCATAACGCTGTAATAGTTCCTCACGGGTCATATCTTCGCATCCAAAACTTATAACTTAACCGCACCCTGTCTCAAAATCTGCCAGCCTTCTCCCGTCCATTTCGCCACAGTCGAAGGTGTTCCCGAAGCGACTTCATCCGAATTCGATTCCAGCATTAGAACTTCTGGAAATTCTGCTGCGATTTCTGCCATTGATAGCAGTGCAGGTTGTCCCGATCGATTCGCGCTCGTGGTTGCTAATGCGCCCGTTTTTGACAGGATTTGACGGGCGATCAAATGATTCGGAACTCTGACCCCGATCGTAGTTGGATCACTCGGATTCATTGCAGCAGGAACCCGATCGTTTGCGGGAAGCACTAAGGTTAATGCACCCGGTAAGTATTGTTTGGCGATCGCATTCCAGGTTTCTAATTCTCGATCGCTGCCTTTCACATATTGCCAAAGTTCTTCAATCTCGCTCGCCATTAGAATCAGGGGCTTATCGAGACTGCGCTGTTTTGCGGTGTAGATTAAAGTGGCGCGATCGGGTTTTGCCGCCAGAGCAGGAACGGTATCCGTTGGAAAACTTGCGAGATGCGTTCCACTGCGAACAGAGTCAACCAGCGTTTCAAAAGTAACTTGAGGCATAGGCATTCAAATTGAGGCTCTCAGTCTATTATTCTCAACGATTGGGAGAGCGATCGACCTGTTCCCCCACGTCGAACTAAGATCAATTCTGCACTGATGCTAACTGCAATCTCTTCGGGCGTTAAGGCTCCGATATCTAAACCGATTGGGGCGTGAATCGATCGAAGTTTTTCTCGCGGAATTCTCGATGCCTGAAAGACTTGTCTTACGCGCTTTTCACTGCCAATCATGCCAATGTAGCGACAAGGAATTTCGACTAAAGCTTTTAAGGCTGCTAAATCGTATTGATATCCGCGCGCGACTAGCGCCGCATAGAGTTGAGTGTGTGTTGAAAGCTGATCGACTGTTTCATCGATCGAACAATTGAAAATCTTCACGTTGGGATAGCGATCGACATTCGCCCATTCTGCCCGGTCATCCTGTACCATCACTTGAAATCCAATCAAATCTGCAACTTTTGCCAATTGAATTCCACAATGTCCTGCACCAACAATTAATAGAGTTGGTGCAGGCTCGATCGTTTCGATAAAAGCTTGTTCAGGACAATCATCGGATAGATATGGGAATGAATCAAAGGAAGTCACGATCGACACCGATTGCCCAGCTTCGAGCTGAGTTAAAATCTGCTGGATTAAGTCGGCTCGTTCTTCATCCCATCGTTCCAACCACACCCGCATCATTCCGCCGCAAATCCCTTGAGTTTCCCGCTGTGGTGCACCTGTTAAATCAATCTCTACCCATTGTTTCTCGCCAGTTTCCAGCACTTTCAACGCTTGCTGAATCACTTTCGCTTCTCCGGCTCCACCCCCGATCGTTCCAAAAATTTCCCTGTTTGTGATGATCATCTTCGCGCCAACTTCACGCGGAACAGAGCCTTTACTTTGAACAACCGTGGCTAACACCGCAGGCAGATTTTCCAAAAGTTGACGATAGAGCATAGAGAAATTCAGAGGAATTCACCCGATTTTGACATACTTGCCTGAATGGTCTAAAGTCCATAAGAAAATTGGGATCAGGATCATGACAAAGCTGAAAGTCGGATTGTTATTCGGTGGGCGTTCTGGTGAACATGAAGTCTCGATCGCGTCGGCTCGATCGATTGCCAAAGCGCTCAGCGATCCGACTAATGCAGAAAAATATGACCTGATGCCGTTCTATATTCAGAAAGATGGACAATGGCGATCGCCAGAGATTGCTCGATCGATTTTAGAATCGGGTGCAATTGACTGTGAAGATAGCGCGACGAATCTCTGGCAATTTCCATCTGAGGCGGCTTTAGTCGATGTTTGGTTCCCGATTCTGCATGGTCCAAATGGCGAAGATGGAACGATTCAAGGCTTGCTCACATTGATGCAAAAGCCATTCGTGGGATCTGGCGTATTGGGATCGTCGGTCGGCATGGATAAGCTGGCGATGAAAAGCGCGTTTGCTCAGGCGGGATTGCCACAGGTGAAATATTTAGGAGTTAGTCGATCAGAAGTTTATTCAAATCCTTGTGTGTTTCCGAAATTATGCGATCGCATTGAGTCCGAATTAGGCTATCCCTGCTTTGTCAAACCTGCGAACTTAGGGTCATCGGTTGGGATCTCGAAAGTGCGGACTCGTGCAGAACTAGAAGCAGCGTTAGATAGTGCGGCGAGTTACGATCGACGAATTATCGTGGAAGCGGGAGTCGTGGCGCGTGAAGTCGAATGTGCGGTGTTAGGAAATGATCAAGCGAAAGCTTCGGTTGTGGGTGAAATTCGCTTTGATAGTGATTTTTATGATTATGAAACGAAGTACACCGCAGGTAAATCAAGCCATGTGATTCCGGCTCAACTTCCAGCGGAGATTACGAGCTTGATTCAAGAACGTGCACTACAAGCATTTCAGGCGGTTGATGCTTCGGGCTTAAGTCGCGTTGACTTTTTCTATGTGGAATCGACGGGTGAAGTGTTGATTAATGAAATCAATACGCTGCCTGGATTTACAGCGACCAGTATGTATCCGATGATGTGGGAAGCATCTGGAATGTCTTATGCGAATTTAGTCGATCGATTAATTCAACTGGCACTTGAGAGTTAGTGCGATCGCAGGTGTTCTATTCTTCTCCTGCTAGTTGTAACACTTGCTGATAGAAGGCAGGACTGATCCAAGCTCCTTGATCAATTAAATCGTTTAGTAGAGGCGTAATTTCAGGTACGATCTCTTCTTGTTTTGCAAGCAGCAGAATGCCGATTGTTCCGATGACAGGTAATTTTAGTGTTTGTGCGAGTTGGCAAGTTCGCTGATCGGAGTTGTATTAGAAACAATGATCACAATTCAATTAGGTTTAACCTGAGTCTCCAACGAAGGCATAGCCGCTCGTCTCGGTAGATTTCGCCAGCAAATCGTATTTCTCCCTCCCCTCCGATACACCAGCGGACAATGCTCGGATTTGAGTAGGATTGTGTTCATTCGGAATTTTTGGAGTTTCAGTCAGCATTAAGTGCCAAAAGTCAGGACGACAGTGTTCAGGAAACTTGGGATGGTCGTGCTGGTTCCAATGATCAACGATGAACCAAACTAGAAGCTGCTCATATTCTTCGATCGTATAGCACGCCCATTTCTCAGCATTCTTCGGGCGTTTGGAAACATTAAATCCTTTGTACCCTAATAAATCAGTGTGTAATTCTTTATTGAACTTATCGAACACGGTCTCGACCTGACCACCTTGCTCTGGATAGTCGCGAAAGTAATTGGCAATTAATACATGCGAAAACACGCGAATGGCGGGAAAGCGGATCAGTTCAACTGTCCAGGTCATGCAAATTTCAGCATTTTCCTTGCCAATCTTGAATTACGCTTGTAGTATGAGAACAGCAGAATTTTACTGAGGAATATGACTCTTCTTCTCTCGTTGCGCCACTCTAACCCGTCACCCACGCACAGATCGCTGTGTGCGGCGTTGTCGCGGTTATGGATGGTCGCAGGGTTAGGACTGAGTGTACAGGCGATTCAGGAACATCGCATCGTCGAGATCGGCAGCCGTGAAGACGAGAAATTTAATCTAAAAAAACTAAAAAGCGGGTGGTGTTACCGTCTGACACCAATGTGAAGCAGCACATCAAGCCGACAAGGTTCTGATAACCCCCGCTCAAGCAAACGAGACGGGGGTTAATTTTTTGCCAATTTCAGCAAGGAGCAACGCATGTTAAAGCTCACCTACACCGAATTTGGACTGCACTTAGAGCGGGTCACGGTCTCTCTGGAAACCTTGGTTTCTCGAAGAGTCGTTTTAGCGCTGCGAATGGGTCAAACGCTGCATGTCGAGCCGAGCCGAGCTGCGTTCTTATTGTCGATCGATGTTCCCGGCTTCGATGAACTGGAAAAACTGATTCGGCTAGAGCGAATTGCGTCGGTGTCGATCGTTCCAGTCGATGATCAGTTTGTCGAAGTCAGCGTTCAAGGTCACTGGATTGCAAATACGGCAGATGCTCACTCTGGAATGTTTGTGACGGCATTTAGCGATCGTGTTGAGTTCTTCATCTACAAGCTGTGGCAAGCGACTCAACTGCAAGCATCGCCGTTAGTGTAATCAACAAATAAAAGTTGGGGCTATGTTAGTGTAGCCTCAACTTTTACCCATCAATTCACGCACCCGGTCTCGGAACTAGACCTTTAATGGAACCATATTCCGAACCGCTTCGACGATTTGTGGCGGTTGCACGATCGTTAACGCTTCCAAAGTTCCGTTATACGGAGTCGGAATATCCTGAGACGACATCCGCAACACGGGCGCGTCGAGTTCATCGAAAAAGCGATCGTTAATCGATGCCGTCAATTCTGCGCCAATCCCACCCGATCGCATACATTCTTCCACGATAATCACGCGATGGGTTTTCTGGATCGATTCGCCGATCGTGTCAAAATCCAACGGCTTCAATGATAGAAGATCGATCACTTCGCAGTCATACCCTTCTTTATCCAAAGTTTTCATCGCCTGCATCACATGATGACGCATTCTCGAATAAGTCAGAATCGTGACATCTTTCCCTTTGCGAACGATTTCCGCCTTATCCAACGGCAGGTAGTATTCTTCGCTCGGTAAATCTTCTTTCAAGTTGTAAAGCAGAACGTGTTCAAAAAACAGCACCGGATTCTCATCTCGAATCGCAGACTTGAGCAATCCTTTCGCGTTGTAGGGAGTTGAACAAGCAACGATCTTCAATCCTGGAACCGCCTGGAAATACGCTTCTAATCGTTGAGAGTGTTCTGCACCGAGACGGCTACCCACACCACCCGGACCGCGAATGACGATCGGGATTTTGAAATTCCCGCCTGATGTGTACCGCAGCATTCCCGCATTGTTCGCAATTTGGTTAAATGCTAGCAAGAGAAATCCCATATTCATCCCTTCGATGATCGGGCGCAATCCGGTCATCGCCGCTCCGATCGCCATTCCCGTGAAGCTATTTTCTGCGATCGGCGTATCGAGCAATCTCAGATCGCCGTACTTCTTATACAAATCTTTCGTGACTTTGTAGGAGCCGCCATAGTGCCCGACATCTTCGCCCATCACCAAAACCGTCGGGTCTTTTGCCATTTCTTCGTCGATCGCTTCTCTCAGGGCATTAAAGAAGAGTGTCTCTGCCATTGCGTTTCCACATTAGATTAAGTTGCTTGCAAGGTCTCATTCTATAAGGAGCTAGGACATTCCGCAAAGTTCCTCACTGAAAACATCGTTTCCCCTGAATGCCAGCCTTCCCATAAAATTAAAGATCTGTTGTGATGGGAAATGTAGCCGTGGCGTTTAAAGTCGGTTTGTTGGGATTAGGAACAGTCGGGACTGGAACAGTTGAGATTCTCCGTGATCCGGCTCAGCGTCATCCATTACTGCAAGAGATTGTGATTCATAAAGTGGGGGTGCGATCGATTGAGAAACCCCGCACCGTTCCGGCTGAATTGTTAACCACGGATCTAGAGTCGATCGTGACTGATCCCGAAATTGATATCGTGGTCGAAGTGATGGGCGGTTTAGAACCTGCTCGATCGCTAATGTTAAAAGCGATCGAGAATGGCAAACACGTTGTCACCGCGAATAAAGCCGCGATCGCGAAGTTCGGAGATGAAATCTTCACGGCTGCATCCGAAGCGGGCGTTTATGTTCTACTCGAAGCGGCGGTCGGTGGCGGTATTCCTGTAATTGAGCCACTCAAACAGTCGCTCTGTGCGAATCGAATTAATACTGTAACTGGAATCGTCAACGGCACGACCAATTACATCCTGACTCGAATGCAGCTTGAAGGCGGCGATTTTAATGAAATCCTGACCGATGCTCAGAAATTAGGATATGCCGAAGCTGATCCGACGGCTGATGTGGATGGATTTGATGCGGCAGATAAGATCGCAATTCTGGCATCGTTGGCATTTGGCGGACGGATTAAATTACCGGAAGTGTATTGCGAAGGAATTCGGAATGTGAGCGCGATCGAGATTGCATACGCTGAAAAACTCGAATTCGTGATCAAATTGCTCGCGATCGCAAAACGCAAATCGAGCGATGAACTCGAAGTCAGAGTGCATCCGACGCTCGTTCCAAAGGCGCATCCGTTAGCCAGTGTGAACGATGTTTACAACGCGATTTTGATCGAAGGCGATCCGATTGGAGAAGTGATGTTCTTTGGACGCGGAGCGGGATCAGGTCCAACTGCGAGTGCGGTCGTTGCCGATATGTTAAAGATTGCTGCATTGCTGAAAGTCGCTCATGCGTTTGAACCGAACGAGTCGCCGATTCTTGATCCATTACTGGCGTGTTCACATCAGCATTACTGTACGATCGCGCCAATGGAAGATCTCTACACCCGCTTCTATGCTCGATTTCTGACTCAAGATTATCCGGGGGTAATTGGTAAACTTGGAACCTGTTTTGGCGATCATGAAGTGAGTCTTGAATCGGTTGTGCAAGCAGGATTTCGAGAGGGATCGGCAGAAATCGTCGTCGTTACACACGAAGTTCAAGAAGGCAATTTCCGTAAAGCACTGAGCGAAATTGAGAGCATGGAAGCGATCGAACGAGTCGCAAGCGTTCTCCGAGTGCTGTAGTGGAGGCGTGATTGGGCAAGAAGAAAGATTTGCGTCAAATTGATGCGATCGCGAAGGAATTTGGCATGAATGAAGCACAACGACGAGAATTTGGGGTGTTTGTTGAAGAAGAAAAAGCAAGTGGTTATGGTGGAAGCAAGAATGAACGGCGAGATTTTACCTATGAAGAATTGCGGCAAAAAGCTTGTGAATTTCTAGATCAGAATTAAGAGACAGAATTCTATGACTTTAGAAACCATTCATCGAATTAGCACAGTCGATGATTTAATCGAACTGCTCGAAATTGCCAAGCGTTTAGTGAGTGAAACCTGCTGGGAGGCTTCTTTCAGCTATGGAGATGAGCTTGGGTTACATTTCGGAGAACGCATTCCTTACTCGCACCCTAAACTGTCGCATAAAAGTCATGGAAGTTGGGTCTTGGATTCGCGTGGCACAAATTGGCAACTAGAAGCCCCAACCGGAATTTTGACCACTTCGGAGGCTTCTCGTGAAGCAATGGAAGCTCAAGTAAAAAAACTTGAAGGAAGTACTGTGATTGATCTAGAAATTGGTTTTCCCCAGTTAGATCTTGCTTTGAGCTTCAGCAATCAACTCTGTTTTAGGCTCTTACCTGTTCCAGAAGATGATGAATGTGATCTCGCTTATTGGGAGCTATTTACACCGGATCATTATTTGCTAGAAGTTGGTCCGCAAATGACTTGGGCTTATCGATCGGCAATCTAGTCGAATCGCTTCAATCTGGAGATCACGAGTTTGCAGAGAGGGGCGTAACTTGATGCGATCGAGCAAATCGCGAGTGTTATCCGCTTGAAAACCAGAGTAATCTTGAGACAGGAGAGATTCTTGCCATGACTCAAGCCACCACGAGATTTAACACGATCGAGGAATATCTTGAATATGACAATGGTGCTGACTTTCACTTTGAGTTGGTGGATGGGATATTAGTCGAAATGCCCCCAGAAAGACCAATCAATCGCAAAATCGCTTCTTACTTGTTTGCTACATTTCTCAGATTGGGACTGTCACCAAACCTACTTGCAATTGGAACTCAGATCGCCATCACGAGCCGGAAAGTTACAGCAAGAGAACCCGATTTTGTTGTATTAACTGAGGACTGCGCGATCGCACTGGACGGGACCCAAAGTGACATCATTTTGCCGGAGATGCCTGCTCCTGCTCTTGTGGTTGAAGTGGTTTCACCTGGAAATCCTGGCAGTCAGAACTACGACCGTGATTATGTTGAAAAACCACGAGAATATGCAGCGCGTGGAATTCCTGAGTTTTGGCAAGTTGATCCCAGTCGTGCAGTTGTAAATGTGTTGAATTTGGAAAATGGAAGTTATCAAGCACGATCGTTTCGAGGCAAAGAGCGCATCATTTCCGTTGAATTTCCAGATTTGGAACTGACCGCAGACCAGATTTTGCAAGCAGGCTGAAATTTGGAATCAGGTTGCTAAAAAGTATCGCTTACCGTTACTGAGTTGCGTTTGCGATCGCTCTCAGTTCCAATCGCGATCGCTGATGCTTATTTTTTCAATTTCGGAATTTTCTTCTTCGCTGTTTTTGTTTTGCTAAGGCTTTGCGTTTTCGTTTCTCGATCGGCGTTTCAAAATAGCGATGCTTTTTCATATCTGGGAAGATTTCTGCTTGAGAAACCGCCCGCTTAAATCGCCGCAAAGTCGATTCAATTCCTTCATTCTCACCTGGAATCACCTGAGCCATTCGATCACCTCACCGAAAAGAACTTGATTCACCTTGAAGTTACGCTCCAAAGTTTCCGCTCGATCGAGGACTAAGCCAACATCAACTGATACAGGGATTCTCCAGAATCATCAATGAAGCGAGTCATGTTCGGAGAAACGCTGGATGAGAGCGATTTACACGCTCAACGATAAATCATTACTAAAAACACTATCACGGTAAGGGCGATCAAATCAGAAATTCAATTGCTCGATCACGCTCACTTTGGATGAATGTGTTAAGCTTTTGAGCGAAGAGATGATCTTCGGCAGTGTAATTTCCTCTACAGATATTGCTCCGAATCTTACTCTCTCCACGCTATATTTTTGGAGCAATACTTTATGTCAATTTACGTCGGAAACCTCTCGTATGAGGTCGTGCAAGACAATCTTGCAGAAATTTTTGCTGAGTTTGGAACGGTAAAGCGGGTTCAACTCCCGACCGATCGAGAAACGGGTCGCTTACGGGGTTTTGGGTTTGTTGAAATGTCGAGCGATGCGGAAGAAGAAGCCGCGATCGAAGCTTTGAATGGTGCGGAATGGATGGGACGCGATTTGACCGTGAACAAGGCGAAACCTCGTGAAGAGCGAGGCGGCGGCGGATCACGCGGTGGTAATTTTGATCGTAGAGGCGGTTCTTCTCGCCGCTATTAGTACTCGCGGTTTTAATCCATCGTCATTGTGTAAAATCTTTCGGGCAGGCTTAGGGTCTGCCTTTTTTTGCGGCAGCGATCTTTTCCAGTTACGGAAACAGAGATTTGAGTAAAAGAGTGACGATTAAATTTAGCGATCGTATCAACGTTGAGATCTCGTTGAACGCCCCACACCTCTGCTCTTTTCTAATCCTTCAGAACGAAGCAAAAGTTCGAGGTCGCCCACAAGATGGGAAATTAGACCATTGGACCCGACTCTAATCCCCATTGGTGCTTGAGGAAGTGACGGTACATCGCTTCGCGCATGAGCATTTGTTCGTAGAGCTTCACAAGAAATTCTTGTGCTTGCTCACGGCTCATTTGCTGAACTTGAGATTCAAACGAGCGGATGCTGAATTGTTGTTCCAATGTAAGTTCGACAGGTTGACTCATACAATTTACGCTCCAAGTGAAAGAGAGTAGATCAAGTACAGGATTCCATGACTTTATTGTCAATGGGGTTTATCCTGAACGAATCGAGGTTGATTCCTTGAGGATTCCCTGAAATAAATTGGAATCTCGTATTCGATATTAAAAAAGATAACAACAATTTGACAAAGTGACCATCCGCCACTGGGGTAATTCATTGGTGGTTATCCGTACATCTGGAGAAATAAGATGATGATTGTATGGCTCATCCTTGCCTGGATTGGCGGAATTGCGGCGATTCTAGGGAGCCTCATGATCATCGCATCTCTGTTACTTTGGGCGATTCCGGGTGATCAAAAAGGACGATTGAAGGTATTAGGATTTTCGATCAGTTGTGCGATCGCGGGTTTTCTCTTGCTGCGCCTAGTTCCCTTTCCATTTCAATAACACGACTTCTTCCCGCAATTGTTCTTTGGTTGCGGTCGCTAGTCGCGTTCGGAATAGCTCAATATCTGTTATTTCATAACCAAGCGATTTCGCTAAATCTGCGATCAGTTCTCCCGTCCGAATCATGACGCGCAAATAAGAAGCCTGATCACCGACCACATAAGCTAATTGGGCATCTGGTCTCAAAGCTTGACGCAAATCAGCTAAATGTTTCGCCATTCCCCCAAAATAGAGTTTCGTCGCTCGTGCATATTGCCGCTCGAATCCGCTCGTTTTGTTTAATTCAATTCGCTTGGTCTCGATCGCGTTTGCAATCCGTTGGATTTCTGGATGATCTGCCACCCATTGATCATCGTTATCCGATCGATAAACGCATCGAGAGTTTGATCGCATTAATCCCTGCTTCAATACCCGCAAATCTGCCTTTGTGTGCAGAAATCCCAGCAGCACCGATTCTAATCGAGTGGTGCGAGTGTAATCTTTCTCATTTGGATACGGCGGCGACGTGATCACAGCATCGATCGAGTTCGGTTCTAAAACCTGCAACAAGTTCCGAGAATCGGCATGATGAATCGTCGCAGGCGTATCTTTTAGCGATTTCAAATACTTTAGATCGGTTGCAATTTGGCGAATTTCATCTAACCACAATTCAATCACCGGAGCATCATGTTTCGGTTTTCCGATGCTGACTTCTGGCGCAAATTTGAGATTACTAATTGAATAAACTAGGATTTTTGCGAGTGCGAGTCTTTCGTGTCGATCGCACTGTTCATCTTTATGTTGCTCTAATTGCTCTAGAAGAATTAGCGCCTTGTGTAACGGTAATTCGCTGATCGAATTCTTTAGCAGTAATTGAGATTGTTCTTCGGAGAGCGATCGTAAGGGTTGATCGAGATTTGCATGGGCGAGTTCTGCGATTTGGGTGGCATGAGTCAGTAAGCGATCGCTCTCGATCGACCAATCTAATTTTGTCGTCCCCGCAAACCAAGCCATCTGATTCGCTTCGACTCCAACGCTCGGAACGCCTTGTTTTTTGCACTCTACAACCGTCGTTCCAGTGCCACAAAACGGATCAAGAACTCGCTGATCAGCACTCATTCCAAAATCGCTTAAATACTTCTGAACCAGATGTGGCGGAAACGACAGCACGAAACGATACCAATCATGGCAAGCACGATCTTGATTGCGGATATGATTGAGATCAGAACTGCGACGATGGCGACGTGTCCGAACAGGTTCGATCGGCAGATTGAGAAGAGTCGGCTGATAGTATTCCAACGGTTTCAGAAAGCGAATTTTGCACTGAATTTTATCTTATTTTGGATTTTTAAACTGTCAGATCTCCGTCAATGCCTGAGATTTCTGCTTCATTTTCGCCAAGATGTTATAAAAACCATTGGCACGGGAAGGAGTCAAACTCACATCTAATCCGGTCGCTTTGATAAATTCCGGTGACAAATCCACCACTTCTTGCGGACTCAAACCGCTCAGACCTTCGACGAGTAGCGCCACTAATCCTTTCACCAACTGCGAATCGGAATCGCCCTCGAATTGAACTTTTCCATCGTCCAAATTTGCCACCACAAACACCTGAGACGCGCAGCCAGACACTTTATTTTCAGGCGTTTTTTCAGCATCAGGAAAGGGTTTGAGCCGTTGAGCCAATGTGATCAGAAGCTCATATTTTCGTTTCGGCTCTGTCGATCGTGCAAGTCGTTGCACAATGCGATCGAGTGAAGGAGGCAGTTGCGTGGATGACAAAGACATGACTCTAAACTATGAGGTTAAAAAACTCAGTTGAATTTCACAGAGCTTCTATGTCTTATTGTAATATGCGCGATTCATCGTGACGATTTTAATAGAAAACTCCAACTCAATAAAGAGTCAGAGTTTCCCCAAGTTTAATTAAGCAATTTGCATTGCCGTTCCGAAGTTTTGCGTCCAGTATCCGTTATAGAATCCCACTCCGATTTCTTTTAAGTTCGGGTCAAGAATGTTTTTTCTATGTCCTGGGCTATTCATCCAAGCGGTCACAACTTCTTGCGCTGACGGGTAGCCAAATGCAATGTTTTCTGCCGCTCTCGAATAGTTGTAACCGCCTGCTCTCATTCGATCCCAGGGCTGCGATCCATCTAACCCTTGATGGCTAAAATAGCTTCGTACTGCCATATCTACACTGTGTTTTTCAGCAACATCATTCAAGGTGAGATTGAGTGTCAGCGGTGACAAACCTTGTGCAACTCGCTGCTGATTCGTGAAATCGTACACTTGCCACTCTAAGTCTTTGAATCCTGCATTCGGATCGACCTGAACTGGGGCAGGAGTGGGAGCGATTTCAAGTGGGGCAGGACTGCTCGATTGGGATTGCACCGGGAGTGCATTCGGTTGAGGAGCAGCGGTTAACCAGGTTTGAAAGCGTCCACCGAAACCAGCTTGCTCGGCTTGAGCGAAATTCGATCGATCAACTGAACGAAATATCATGTTGATTTTCCTTAATGACAACAGGCAGAATTCACCGCATCAAAATTGTTTGACCGGAATTCTGGTGCGATCGAGTATGCGATCGCGGTTTTGACAACTGAAGAAACTTTGCGGAGTCTCAAACTAGACTCAGTAAGGAACACAACACGAGAAAGCAACCTATCAACGTCAGAAGTCGTCGTTCGCGTTAGAAATCCTACTGAGCATTGTTAGGTGTTAATTATTGCGGTGGATGCACGGGGGTTAATGTAAAGGGAAAGGGAAAGTTGCTCGATCAAGCCTGTGCCACTTCCGATGTCGGAGTAATTTTTGTTTTCAGAGATTCTCGGATTGCGGTTTCGCGTTGAAATAAAATTTGAAGCTGAAAAATAAGACAAGATAGGGACGAAATTGGTGTTGGGTCTGGTTTTGCTTCTCTTGTTTCATGCAGTTTACGAAGCGGCTAAATCTGCATTTCTGAGAACTCGTTAAGTTTTGCCGAATGTCAAACTACTTTGTGACAGTTAGACGATCGACCACTGTTCTTGATTTCGTCTAAATTGCGATCGCTCAATTTAAAGCCAAAAAAGTGAGAGACGGTCACACCATCTCTCATCCTTAATTTGGGAACAAACGATCCCATTTGTGGCAACTCGAACTAAACTGCGATCGCTGCCGTTTCGAGTTCGATCACCTTAGAATCCGGAGCCGAATGCCAAACTTTGCCATCGAGCGCCATCTGTTCGATCAAACTCGCCAATCTCAGCGCCTTGAGCGCCTGAATTCCCCCAACCGAGGGAGCCACGCCGCCCCGAACACATTGCACAAAATGTTCTAACTCTGCGTGAAGCGGCTCGATACTGCTCGTCTTCACTTTTTCAATCAGTCCATCCTGGCAGTACAACACCTGACCGTAATCGGTTTTGTAATTTGCGGTCGTTTGACGATGAATTAGAATCTCATTATTGAGAAAATCCGCTTCGGTCAATGAATTGCGACAATGTGCCGAAAGCCGTCTAATCTTACGATGCGTGACTTTGCTGGCAGTTAAAGTTGCCACAATTCCATTTGCAAATCCCAGAGTCGCCGTTACATAATCAAGCTGACCCGAATTTGTCGCCCGACTTCCGCTTGCCGTCAACTTCACGACTTTCGAGTTTGCCAATTCCAGCAGCAAATCAATATCGTGAATCATCAAATCGAGCACGACTGATACATCGTTTGCTCGATCGCTGTACGGACTCATCCGATGTGCCTCAAGCGCCAAGACTTCCTCAGTTTTGAGCACCTTACTCAATTCCTGAAACGCTGGATTGAAGCGCTCAATATGACCGACTTGCAAGATACACTGACAATCCGCCGCCGCATTCACCAGCGATTCCGCTTCTGCAATACTTGCCGCGATCGGCTTTTCGATCAAAACGTGAACTCCAGCTTTTAGAGCCGCCATTCCCACCGAATGATGTAACCGAGTTGGAACCGCGATACAAACGGCATCCACTCGTTCCAACAGATCATGAAAATCCTCAAAAAAGCGGACACGATATTTACTTGCCGTGTCCAATCCGCGTTCTACATTAATATCTGAAACTCCCACGAGTTCCACATCTTTCAGTAGACTTAAGACCCTAGTATGGTGTTGTCCCATATTGCCCACACCGATCACGCCAACGCGAAGCGGTTCTGGCTGCGTCCGGGGTACGCCAAACTGGGAATACCCAATCGGGATATTATTTTGCACTCTTAATCCTCCTCCACCACCGAAATTGTGCTGATAACCAGCAATAAAATCTCCTCAGACATCCAGATACTATCACAGCGACATTATTTATGAAGAATTCCAAAGTGCACAGCAAGTTCCCTTTTACAATAGGAGGCTGAGTTTTTTAATTTCTACGCCCAGAGAGGTACTTTCGCGAGTGTCTTTGGGCGTAAGCTTGACTTCAATTTTGTGATTTCATTTTCCGTTTTCCGCAGTGATACGGATCTGGTTTCAGCCTGATCTCCGTGAAATCACTATATCGTCTCTACAAGATTGCCCTTGGTTTTATGAAGTTTTAGCCAAAATTACCTACGAAGCAGATGACTCTATTGCTATGGAGAATTGCACTTGGCTAAGATTCGGGGGATCAAGTCCTTCTGTTGTCGTGTTGGCATGAAATCACCCGCGCAGCCTGTACCGCCCGAAGTGGTGCAGCAAGTTTCTGATTATTTCAGTGTGTTAGGCGAACCGATGCGGCTTCGCATTCTTAATTTGCTCCGAGATGGCGAAAAGTGTGTCCAAGATTTGGTGGAGGCAACGGAAACCAGTCAGGCGAACGTGTCGAAACACCTTAAAGTGATGCTCCAAGCGGGCATTTTGACTCGTCGATCGAAAGGAACGCTGGCGTATTACAGCGTCGAAGATGAATTGATTTTCGAGTTATGTAATTTGGTCTGCGATCGATTGGCGACCCGGATAGAGCAGCAGGCGCAACATTTCCGAGCGTTCAGCTTGGCGAGTCGCCGCTAGAACGCAAGACCAATGACTCGATTCTGCATTAGGATAGGCAACCAGTGAAGATGCCTATCCCAATGTTCAGCCGATCGCGTTAAGAACGGTTCGATGCAGTGATCGACGTATCTTGCTCAACCGTATCTTCTCGTTCCCCTAATGATGCTGCCGCCATTTCGGACTGAAGCCGAGCATGGTCTTTCTCCGCCGCGGTCACCATCTTGTCCACTGACCAAGCCAGACACCAAGGACGCTTTCCTGAATAGCCCTTCGGAATCCAATAACATTGATCAATCTGGTTCTCGTTCGGGTAGAACATCAACACGCGCAAATCCACTTCGACCATATCTTCTGGGTGCTCGCGTCGAGCGGTAGGATAGGTCAACGCGACTTTCATTGCTCTAGAAATGGTCGTTTTGTACTCGATATCATAAGAATACGCGATGCCACTCCCCCCGAAAAAGATGCCAGCTTTGCCCTCGATCGATGCAGAGACCGTGGTGGAATTGGTATCTAGCTCTGTCTCGCCTTCGGTGATACCAAACTCTCGCACATTGTTATCCCAATCAACGATCGTGTTGACATATTGCCTAGTTCTATCTGCAAAGCTGGGCAGCTCTGTGAATCGCCGCTTCCAAGTTTGAATATCATGCGTATTCGGTGAACCCGCAAAGGTGCTGAGATTGTTCACACGATCGGAACTCACTGCTATATCCGACAAGCTGAACAGATAAGTTTTGAGCGGTTCTCCACTGCCATTGGTTGGGTTGCCTTGCCAGTCGCTCAGGGTGTAGGACTTTCTCCGAATCTTCGGCTTGAGCCAGATATAGATCGCTTCGCTGCGAAGACGTTCATCCGGGCTGTAACCTGCGGAATCCTTGGTGGCTACGACCTTGAATTCTTTTCGCTGATAGGCTTGTTCGGCTGCGATTTGAACTTGTAAGCCAAATCCGAGCGACTGGACTTCAACGATAGCACCGATGCCGACATAAGCATTAAACTTCACTGTGGATGTAAATGCTGTTTCTTTTTCTCGAGTAAACTCATAGCTCACGGTGGAGACATTCGGGGAATTCGGGGAAAGCGATCCTCCATTCAACACATAAGGCGGTGGTCCTTCGACCACTCCGACCAGTGTTCTCAGAGCATCAGGAACGGTTTCTTCCTCATAATCGATATACGTACCCGACTTGTCACGATGTAGATCGAGCTTGAGCCAATCTGATTTCCACCGCGCCACGATCAGACTACAGCTTGTGTTGTAGTAATTCATCACTGTCCAGACTTCTTGTCTGACTTCGCCTGTGTCCTCGATCGTTCGGAAATATTGAAATGCGCCAATGTGTGTCCAAGCTGGATAGCGACTATATCCGTGCGTGCGCTCTTGCGCTGGAAACCAAGTGTTGGTGTTGACCTCGAACTCTTTCTTCTTGTTGTTCTCCCACCCAGAAATCCAGTAAGTACCATGCTTACCATTAATGAACATTTGCACAACATTGCCGTTGATGCCGCCTTCGGTGGAGCCTGCTGTTAAAGCGATGAAGTCTGCTTTTCCATCGAATTCTTTATGGGTCTCCATACCGACTTGAACTAAACCACTCCCCCCCTGCTGAGGATCGTAGCTGTATCGTGCCGTCCAAATGTTGTTGTACTGAGTCGCCATTCCAAAAAAGATGTTCGTCTCGCCTTGGGGTGTTAAATAACTACAGGCGCTGATGTTCTTGACGTTGATCCAGTCTTCTCTCAGTTCAGTAGACCAATCCTGCCCATCATTAGAATAAGCAACATTCAGGGCATGGGTTTTACCGTTGTCCAAATTGCCAAAGATAAAGAGCCGCTGCCCGTTTGACACAGCAGCAATTTGTACGCCCTCTCCAGGGGAGACCTCAAAGTTAGGAATGAGTTGAGGAGTGCTCCACTGTGAGTTTTCTTGCGGGTGGTTGAGTTGGCAGTAGCTGTAGTAAACTGAGTCCTTCGTTGGCGAAGTATCGAGCGTCCAAACATTCCAGAATAGATAAAGCACGCCTTGGTGAACGCAGGTTGCGAGGCTGCGACAGCATTGATGATTAGCAATGACTCTGCCCGACTCACCGGATTGAGTCGGTGCACTGCCGTAGATTTTAAGCGTCTCGGCTGGGACGAGCTGTGCATCGCTTGGCTGTTGATCTTTGGAAAGTTTTCCGTAATCGATGAACACTCGATCGTATTGAATCGTGAAAAACGATGGTACTGTCTCCTGCTGGCAGTAAAACAAGTAGACGGATTGATTGTAGTAAACGCCTGTGACTCCAGTCGATCCAATGTAGTCCCTGACATTGTGTTCCTGATAGAGATCTGCGGTGGTCATGGGTCGATGCTCCTGTGTCTGTGTTTGTGACTACAGATGATACATCGGTCGAAATCCGGTCTCCGGAAACATCAAAAATGTTCACAGCACTGCTTAGATCTTGACAAAACTGGGATTGAACGAAAGAGACTTTAACACTATCGATCGAATTCCACTTGACCATAATCGAGTTTGATGATGCGATCGGCACAATCAAAGTAGTGATCATCATGACTAATCGCAATCACGGTTTTACCTTGCTGTTTGAGTTCGGGCAGTAATTGTGTGTAGAAAATTTGTTTGAACACTGGATCTTGATCCGATGCCCATTCATCAAATACATAGATGTTGCGATTCTCTAGATAAGCTGTGAGTAGTGCTAATCGTTTCCGCTGTCCTTGAGAAAGCGCGGTCGTGGATAAGCTCCCATCTGTCACAGTAACTTTGTGTTGAAGCTGGAGTTTTTCGAGATAAGCTTGCGGATTTTGGTGGCTGTCGAGTCCGAGTAAGCGATCGAACAAATAGAAATCTGCAAACACCACGGAAAACTGTTGCCGATACCATTCTCGATTCTCATCGCTAATCGGTTGCCCATCTAATAGAATCGTTCCGCTTTCAGGCGTGTAAAGTCCGGTGAGCAGCTTCACGAAGGTGGATTTGCCGCTCCCATTTCCACCAATCACAAAGATCAATTCACCGGATTGGAAAGAGAGATCAACGGGACCTAATGTGAATTGAGTATCTTCGCGCTCACCTCGATAGGTATGCGTCACACCCTGGAGTTTGAGCGATCGCCATTTCAACGGAGCTATTTTATTGCTTTCTAATTCCACACCCGGAGCAGAGAGCGATAGTTCTAATTGTTCAATCTGAGAAAGTGCAACATTCGCGCGGATTAGTTCAGGAAGGCTATTTAGAATTCCACGAATCGGAGTCAGCATGAAAATAAACGTGACAATGTTGCTAGCAATCAACGAGACGGGAACCGCTGCAACTCTTGGCACAATAAAGAGCAGGAACCCGATCGGGATAAACAGCGATACCAATCCCCAACTCCCACCGATCGCAAATAGATTAAATGCAGTAATGCGGTGCTGCTTCGAGGTAAAGAGCGAAGTTTGCAAATCCTGTCTCAAAAACTCCCGCCGTCTGAGTGCATGTAGCTTCAGTTCTTTAGTTCCTTGAGTCACTGTACGGAAATGTTCAAACAATCGATCCTGCTCTTCTCGTGCAAACTTCAGGTATTGTCTTCCTCGAAAGATCAGCCATTGATTGGTCACAATTCCAAAAACGATGCAGATGAACAACATTGCAAACAGCGGAACCGATAGCCAAGCCAAATAGATTAAGCAACCAATGAATAGTGCAACATTGACACCAAGTAGAGAAATCTGAAAAGAAGCATTTGCGATCGCTTCAACATCTTCGGTTAATGTTGCTAACAATCGAGGCGCACCGATCGCTTCTAAGTGGTACAAAGGACAAGCCAAAATCTGACGAGTCAACATTAAGCGCAAATCTACGATTACCTGTTGTGCCACAGCACTTGTCAGCATTTGAGAAATTGCAGTGCTGAGAAATAGCACGATTCCCAAGCCGATAAAGCTCCAAATGATCGTGCTACTCGGTGCGATCGTGCTGCTTAATGTCCAGTTAATTAATGCAATCAATCCAGCACTACTAAGACCACTGACTAAACCTGCGATCGCACCGATTGAAACCTTGAGCCAAGAAGACTTCAGCAGCAGACGAATCAGATTCATAGATCTCTCAGGAATTCATCAGCTTCGGAAAAATCGCGAAGTCTTCTAGTTTTAGCACACCGATCGATTAAGGTTGGGGAGAAGGGGACTCAGTTGGGGACGGTTCAGGAGTCGGAGTTTCAGTGGGTTCTGGGGTTGGAGTCGGTTCGTCGGTTGGCGTGGGAGGTTCGGGAGCGACATCGGTGGGAGGCTGGGTCGGTTCAGGAGTCGATCGAGGAACGGGCGATCGAGGCGGACGTGGACGATCGGCAACGACCACTTGAATATCGATCGATTGCGTGACTTGTTCACCGGAGCGATTTCGAGCGGTAAGCGTTAGTGTTTTCACATTTCCAGGTGCGATCGGATAAGTAATTGAGCCTTGGGGTTTCACTAAACCTGTGAATGGGAGTAGTTCAACTTCTAAGCCTGATTCGTTCTGAACTGCCCAAGACACCTCAACGTTTGCCACTTCATTCGTGCCGACCGTGAATGTGTGAGTGAGTTGGCTTGTGGCATCTTGTCCATTGAGCGTGAAAGAAACAATCTCTGGTTTGCGAGTTTCGTCAGACGATCGAGGAATGAAAGCGGCAGCTTGCTCTGGAGACTGAGATGAGCCAGTCGATTTGACGGTCACGGTCTCGGTCGTGTCTTCCACAATCGGCACACGAGTATTGGACTTATCAAAGAGTTTTAGTTTGTATTTGAATGCTCCCGCTTGTGAAGAGACAAAGGGAATGCCTTGACACTCAATCTTGGTGTACTTTGCAGGCTGTTGAAGCGAGGACAACCACGGCAACTCAGGAAGCGGTAATTCCCATAACACTGGAGCAGATTGAGCAGGCGTTTCCGAATCTGCACGACGACAGCCATTTTCTTGTTCTGTTTTGGCTTCTAGTTCTTTCGGAATCGAAGTCGAGAAATCGTAGGCTTTGGTTTGAATTTCCGCGCCTTCATTTAATTGGGCAATGACTAATCGATCCAGCGTTTCAGGATTCCGCACTGTCCAATTCAGTCGAACCGCATTACTCGCTCCTTCTAGATACGTTCGCTTCGTCGGACTAAATTCAACAATGTCCGCTGTTGTGATCGGTTGCCGATTGAAGCGATAGAGCATACTCAGAAGCAATAGAATCGTTCCCGTTCCCAACAGCATCATTGCAGCTAGAACCCATTTCGGTTGAGGAAGCCAAATGAGTTTCGCTTGAGGCGGATAAGGCGGGTCTGAAATTCCATCGGTTGGAACGAGATGAAAGCTCACCGATGAGCGGAGTGGTTTACCCCACCACGGGCGATGCCAACGATTGCGCGGAATGGCTCGAAGCACGATCGCGGTTTCTCGATCAGGTGCGATCGTGATTGTATTCGTCTCGGTCACAAACTGAAATCGCTGTTCAGCCCCTCTGGTTTCTAGTCTCAGTTTGCGTTCAATGTTGCCACGATTGCGAACTCTTAGTGTAAAGGTTGGAAATTCTTTGGGAATCGATCGGACTTTCGGAGTCAGTTCTGTTTCTAATCGAGCATCCGGTAAAACCTGCACGTAGATTACATCCAGTGTTAGCAGGTCAGGTGAATTCATCGAAATCAATTGCAGCGTTGGAAAATAATTTCCGGCTGAAGTTCCGATCGGGGGATGAAAGGTAAACTGAATTTCACCGCTTTCTTGAGCTTCGAGGCGCAAACCTTTTACAGGTTGAACAATTCCAACGGGGTTCGCCTCGCGGTTGAGATAATCGATCGTGAACCATTCGGGCGGCAGTTCCGAACAATTGAGATAGATCAAATCTGAAATCGTCGATCGATTCTCAATATTGAGTGTGAAAGTCACCGACTCTCCAGGCTGCAACAGATAAGGCGCTTCGGAAGTCGTCGCTGGAGTAAGACTAAAATTCAGAGTTTTCTTAAACCGACTCTGTTGCATCGAAGGAACTTCAAGCTGAAGCGGGCATCGAATCGTTTTCTCGATATTTTGTTCGGATTTATAAGCGATCGTATAGTGATAAATTCCCGGAGCCGCATGGGCTGGAATCTCAAAATTCAGCGTGATTGTTTGCGTTTCGCCTGGATCTAAATGCACCGGAGAAGCAGGCGAAAAAGAATGCCATTCAATCAAAGAAAAAAAGCTTGGCTCTGTGACTTCCAGCCAAAAATAAACCGCAGAACGTCTCGCCTCGGTTCCCGTGTTCGCGATCGAGAAATTTTGACAGAACTGCATTCCGCGATCGGTTTTGGTCTGAATGGTAGAGCGTGCCTCAATCTGCATTGAGTGGTCTTTCATAACCTCTATTCCACGGCGATCCGTTCCATATTGTGACTCATGCTCCCCCATTCTGAAAGCATTTCAGATAAAAAACACAATTGTCTGTTTGATCGAACACACTGTGTTGCACCACACCCGCATCTAGGGAGACCGAATTTTAGCACTGTTTCTGTCTTCAAGCGGAGATCGATTCATCAGGAGAAGATCGTTCTGATACTGAACTGTCACTCAATCCCCACTGATGCTAGAAAAAATATGAGAAGTAATGATAAGCAGGAATCTAAGATCACCTGAATATCTCATGCCTAGCGAGAATCGATCGATGTCCATGACTCAGGAACAGTCTACCGAATCGAAACCTTCAACTTTAGAAGGCAAAGTCTTGAGTGGACTGCGGGGACAATATGCGATCGCGACTTTAACCGAAAATCAGCCGGGAGTCCGTATCTACACTGGAACTGAACTTGCCACTAAAACGCCTATTGTCGTGAAGGAATATTATTCGTTCTGGTGGACGGCAGTTGAGATGCAGCAAATGGAAGCAGCACTCAAACAGTTAGAAACGATCGAGTTTCACAGCGGCGGTGTGCAAGATTTTCGTTTATTAATTCCGCAAGATGTGTTTGCATCGGTGAAAGATCAACGCTGCTATATGATTCTGCGTCCTCCACATCATCCTGGACAATCATTAAGGCACTATCTAGAAACTCAGGGCGGTCTTTCTCCTGTTGCAGTTCGACATTTTCTTTCACAGGTTTTGCAGTCCTTGTGGTTTCTGCATGGTCAGATTATTGATTTTGCAGATGGAGAAACGCAGAAAGGTACTGCACACGGCAACTTAAGCTTAGATAGTTTGCTGATTGTTCCAGAATCAGAGATTTGGAATGATCAGTTTCAAGTGTACCTACAAGATTTGGCGCTCTGGGAAAGTGTAATTCATCCAGAAATGATTTCGTCACAGTCTCTCAATGAGCAAAAACAGCAAGATCTTCGGAACTTAGGCACGATCGCAGTCCAAATGCTGTTCCGTGAATTGAATCCGTCAGAAGACTGGAACCCGATCGAGGATTCACGCTGGAATACGATCGCTGATTCATCCTTAAAACAATTTATTCAGCAATTAATTGGTGCATCATTTTCTGGAGTCAAAGTTGCTCGAAATCAATTGCTTGCGCTTCCAGTTGTCGAAGAGGTTCAAGCGGATACAACCGAATGGGAATCGATCGAGTTAGGACAAGCCGATCGACCGCCGTTGTACTTCAAAATCGCTTTTGGGCTGGCAATTCTAGGATTAGTTGCAAATTTCGGATTGCTCTGGGCGAACAAAGGCGCAATGAAAGCGCCAAGGTTAGATTTTATTCAACAGCGGAAATAGGACAATCTAGAGACGAATTGTTTCTGTTACGCTTTGATGTCATTTTTTCTTCAATTTCGGGGCGAACTCGCTGCACTGACTGCTGCATTCATTTGGGCATGTGGCTCGATCGTCTATACCGGAGTCGGGCGACAAATCACTCCCCTTGCTCTAAACTTCACCAAAGGTTGGGTCGCGATCGCGCTTCTTTGCCTCACGTTTCTACTCACTGGACAATCGATTCCATCGATCGAATTTACGCCACTTTTAATGCTCTTCCTCAGCGGTGTTATCGGAATTGGATTCGGTGATACTGCCTATTTCAGTGCGCTAAATTGCCTGGGTGCACGAAGAACTTTATTGTTTGAAACGCTTGCGCCTCCGTTATCGGCAATTCTGGCTCTAATTTTTCTGCACGAACGACTGGCGATTTCGGCTTGGTTTGGAATTGGATTGACGATCGCAGGTGTAATCTGGGTGATTCTAGAACGCACCAGCGATCGACATGAGAACTTTCGACCCCGATTGGGTAGCTTTTATGGAATATTGGCGGCAGTTGGGCAAGCGGCGGGCGCTGTCATGTCTCGATCGGCTTTAGTCAATACGGATATTGATTCGTTGTGGAGTACATTAATTCGATTAATGGGAGGCACGATCGCGCTTTTGATTTGGATATTGCTAAAGCGACAATCGATTGAAATAGTCAAGCCTTTGCGCGATCGCAAACTTCTCACAATCATTGCTGGAACTGCCTTTATCAGTACGTATCTTGGCATTTGGCTCCAGCAAACATCGCTCAAATATGCGACCACTGGAATCGCTCAGGCACTCAGCAGTACCAGTCCACTTTTTGTCATACCCCTGAGTCGAGCGATGGGCGATCGCGTTAGCATGCGATCCGTCATCGGTGTCCTGATTTCTCTGATAGGAGTGAGTTTATTATTTCATCGTTAGTGATCTGGATCACTCATGTGTTAAAGTGCCAGGACAAGTAAAAACCATCACTTCGTCTAATTCCTCCAGCATTCGGTTTATGTAACGATATGCTGCGGGAGACATTATTTCTGCCAATTCAGCCAGGTAGGACCAGATAGTATCTATAGAGGGGGTTGAATGATGCGTCTTGCTCAGGGGCACTGGGAACACTAAAACGGGTCAAGATCCTGGCATCGTGCAAGTTTGAGGGATGTTTTGCTATGCAGGTTTTGTTTGTGATTTTGGGGCTGTTTTATCTGGCGATGATTCCCATTCTGTTTGTAAGCTGGCTGGAATTCTTTCGCCAAGACGAAGACAATCTCACTCATGAAGAACAGAAAATGTCACGATTCATGATTGCGATCGCAAGTCTCTTCTGGATTGTGGCTCTCCCCTTCGCCTACATAGAACTTTTGGATAAGTTCAAACGTGCGAGTCGGGCTGCCCGTCTTTACCAAAAGATGCTAGAGAACTCAAATTCCAGCGATGAGGTGCAATTCTCAAATCATTAAACTGTTGCGATCGCTACTTTTTCGCTCTGGAGATGGATGGCAATCAAACCGCGATCCCCGACACTGTAAGAATGAAGTTCGAGATTTCTGCTGTCAATGAGAATACAGTTTCTAAACCAACTGAAGATTTTTTTGGGCGACTGGTATAATAGGAACGAATTTGCTACTGAGGTTGAAATTTCATGACACCTCGCCTTTTTGTTTTGAAAGTAGCAGTTCGCACCCGCTCACCTGTATTAAATTAGCCAACAACAGCAGAAGCCAGGAGACCTGGTTTTTTGTTGCCAAAACTGCTCACCAGTTCGTTTTGTAAACGTTAGGGAAGCTAATCTGTGGGTCGCCTAATCTGAATCGAGCGAAATTTTTCAGCCGCTCGAATTCAAAGCGGAGGAACCAATATTTGGGGCGAATCTTAAACATCGGTTTGAGAAAGACACCTTCCAGTCTTAGCCCGTCAGCTAACTCCGTCGGCAATGGGAGGATCATTCAGCGTGTGTTCGCCATGCTGAGTATCCTGAACTGACTCGATCGCCCTGTTGATCGAAAAAACTCCCTCACCCACCTCTCATGCGTCGTGTAGTTAGGAGAGGTTGAACTCAATGAATGTCCATTCCATGCTGGTACGACTCCAAGGAACACTCGGTCGTGCTGATTTAGTTCAAAAAATGGTTCTGATTCCTGCTTCGGGTTCCTCCCATGCAGAAGATTCCGAGATTAATCTCGTGGTGGGTTATTCTAATTCTCCCGGTAGTCAGACGGCGCTTGATTTGACCCTGTGGATCGCCCATCAAACTCGATTAGCCACGGGAAAACAGGTCACGGTTCAGGTCGTCTATGTGATCGATGACGGCATTATGAATCGGATTCCGGTGTTCGATTCGGGTCGCAAGCGCAAAGAGAAAGCCGAAGGCGAATGGCGGACGAGTCGAACCGCGATCGCTGAATTGGAGACGGCAACGAAGGCACAATACGGAACGGCGGAATTGTTTGAACAAGCCGATCGTATTTTGTGGAATGCTCGCTGTATGGCGGAAGAATGGCGCGGATCGCTGAAGACTCATTTGCGATTTGGTGTGGTTGCCAAAGAGTTGAAAGAGGTGGTGGCGACTGAGAAGGCATCGTTGCTGATTTTGGGTTGTGATTCGCCAGCGCATCCCTTGGTGCGGCAATTGGGTAAATCGTTCCCCTGTCCGGTGTTGGGAATTCCATCGGTGTTAGAAGGCGAATAACCCCACACCGCGAAATCCGGGTAGAGACGACCCGGCGGGTCGTCTCTACGGTCATCGGGTAAACGCGAAATCGATCGCAAAACGAACAATTTCATAAACGCATTGGAAAAGGTCTGTAAATGTATGTAGTTCCATACAAGTTAGTGATCAACCTCGACATCGCTAATTTGTATCATTTACAGTTCCTAAAATCGTGAATTCCATCTCTAAAATTCTGCTTTCGTCAATCAGTATTACAGCGTTGACCGTTTTACCCGGAATTGCTCACGCACAAAAAACGGGTATTGCTCGAATTCCACAATCTTCTGCGAATTGTGAAACCGCGATCGCATCGGTCAAATCTTCTCTCGCCCAACGCGGTTACTTTATTCCTTGGAAAACTCCGAGGCGCTTGATCAAGCCGCAAGTGGTGTTCAATAACAACAGCATTCAAAACTACTACTACGACTATCCAACCGAGCGGACGCGAACCGTGACATTTTTCCTATCTGGTGATGCCACAAAGCTCTATCAAGGCTTTCTGAGTTCACCGCAGTTGATGGCAACGTTGGGTGCTCAGATTATGTCAAGCTGCGATCGCGTCGGACTGGTCGAATTTTCGCATTGGCATGAAGGATATGTTCCGGTCGGATACTATCCCGATCTAACGGCTCGAACGTTCACCTGGACTGATATCGACGAAAACAACCCAAATCAGCGATGGATTCAGACTGAAAATGGGTCACGAATTACGTACCAGTGGGGCTACTATTTTTCGCCTTGACGCTGCAAAACAAGCTGCCGTACTTGATTGCGAAATTCAGTGTCTAAATATTTCTCTTGGAGCGATCGCCATTCTTTAAACGCGATCGTTCTTTTTTGGTCGAGTTTAGCCGAAAAGATCGGGCATGGTTTCTCGATCGAATCATCCAGGTACTTATTCAAGAATTCCTGCAATACCACGCTGTCTTGAATTTGTCCTAACACTTCTTGAATCTGCTGAAATTCGCGTACTTGAGCTTCGTAGCGTTCACCATAGAAATCGGTGAATAGTTCAGTTTGATAGCGCAATCGCTTCATCTGTTTACGAAGATCATGCAGCAAATCCCCTTGATCGAGCAGCGATCGAATCGATTCCGGTGTAATCTGCACAAAAATCTTTTCCTCTAACGCGAACTCCACACCTACAAGCCATGCCGGATGTAAGAGAATGCCGCTGATCAAAGGCAACAGAATATCAGGTAAAACATCTGGAATCGGTAACTGTGCGATCGCGCTCAATTGCGGCAGCGCTAACCAATCTTCCATGTCCTGCTTGAATGCCTCGTACTTGCGAGAGTTCAAAGTCTTTTGCACCTGATGGAAATCATGCGATCGCCGATGATCCAATTTCTTCAACGCTTGCTTTAACGCCTTTTGTTCTGCATCCGGCAAATCCGTGTGAGAAGTTAGTTCAAGTTTGAGAACATCCAAATCGCGCACGGCTCCGAGCACTTGAGCAAACTTACGAATTCTCGATTCGCTGACGGATGACGGTAATTCTGTTGCAAACCCGAATACTTGAATTGCAGTTCTGAGGCGACGTAAACCCACGCGCATTTGATGAAGCGCTTCTGGATCGCGATCGGCAAGTACGTCTTCCTCGTGTTTCATTGCCTTGCGGAAATGTTTCTCGATCGCACGATGAGCAAAATGACTGAGAGCTTCTTGAGGCAATCTGATTTGGAAATTCATAGTCAGTTCTCAAACAGGGGTTACTAAGTATTTTGAGTTTCTGACATTCAGAAGTTAAAAACCTCTAGCTTTAGTTAATATTTCAAGGTTTAATCAAGTGAGAAACAAGGTATAAAAAAGTATTCGCTCGTGAAAGTAATTCCAGAAATAAAAGTGAGACATCAAATGAAACGCATTGTATTTTGCGACTTTGACGGCACGATTACCCAAGCCGAAACATTTGTGGCAATGCTGAAACACTTTACACCCGTATTAGCAGAACGATTACTACCTGAGATTTATGCAAAACGGTTAACGCTACGGGAAGGAGTCCGGCGATTTATCCAATCAATTCCATCGGTTCGATATGGCGAAATCATCGAATTTACAAGAACGCAACCGATTCGACCCGGACTATTAGAATTGCTCGACTTTCTTGAGGCTGAGGAGATTCAGTTTGTGGTGATTTCTGGTGGATTAAAAGGCATGGTCGAATCCGTTCTTAATCCATTCAAAGACCGAATTCATGCGATTCATGCAATGGAAGTCGATACACGTGGGACGTTTTTACAGGTCCATTCGGCTTACGAAAGCGGAACGGAATTGGTAGCAAAAGCGCAAATTATGGCGAAATACGAGGCAGATCAAACGATCGCGATCGGCGATTCAATCACCGATTTAAACATGGCATTAGCGGCTTCGATCGTATTTGCTCGTTCACCGCTAACCGGATACTTAGAAGAGCGAAATTGCCCTTATATTCCCTGGAATGATTTCTTTGATGTTCGCGATTATTTGCACGACTCTGTTCTAAGCCGTTCCCTTGAACAATCCTTGCGGTCGCACTAATAACACAATCACCATAATTAACAGCGCAATTCCTAACTTATATTGGGCTGTGAAAAGCCGTGTGTTGATAATCAATGCCGCGATCGGATTCGATGCGATCGGTGTCAGAAGGTCGGAAATCCCAGCCCCGACTTCTTGAGCGATTCCGATAATTAGTCCGCCCGCGATCGCGCCATACGGATTACCAATTCCTCCCAAAATCACCGACGCAAATAGCGGCAAAATCAAGAACCATCCCATATTCGGACGGACTGCTTCAACCAGTCCCAACATGCTGCCACCTAATGCCGTTAATCCACCCGCGATAATCCAGGTGAACAAGACAACGCGATCGACGTTAATCCCCGTCGTTCTTGCCAAATCTAGATCGTCTGCGACCGCTCGCATCGCTTTTCCGATTTTGGTATTTTGCAGCAGGTAATGTAATCCTGCAATCGCCACAACTGCAAGAACAATCACCACAAGTTGATTAAACGGAATTGTAATGCCCCCAAATGACAATGCACGCGCAACAGGCAGATTGTAACGCTGGTTGCCGCCACCCCAGACGAAGATGATGCCATTTCGCAGGAAAAGAGCAAGCCCGATCGAGATAATGATCAGCGTGGTTGCGGTTGCTCGTTTTTTCCGCATCGGCGACCAAAGTAGGGCTTCACTTAATAGCGTGACACCGATCGTCAAAATTGCAGAAAAAACCATCGACACCCAGATATTAATGCCGATCGCATTAAACAGCAGCGTAAAATAAGCGCCCACCGTCATGAAATCGCCGTGAGCAAAATTCGATAAACGCAGAATTCCGTAAGACAGCGTGAGTCCAACCGCAGAGAGGGCGATAATGCTTCCGACCGAAATCCCGTTGACAACTAATTGGATTAACTGAGTAAAAAAGGCATCCATGCGAGGCACTGAATTACGATATCGCTTGATTGTGCCTGAATGGGGGGAGTTTGGAAAGAGACCCTTTCTAAAAATTTCCAATAAAAAAGCAGTCCCTACCCGGTTTGGACTGCCCTTGTGTTAGACGATGAGCTTCTCAATCTGTGTATATCATGCCGTCCCCAGAAGCATTGCACATCATCCTTAAGGCTGATGCCCATTATCATCGGTAACGGAATGTATCGCTGCGATCGCAATTGCTGCCGGATAGATTCGATGTTCTTGCTCGTGAATCCGATTCTGTAAGGTTTCCACAGTATCACCCTCCATCACGGGAACAGCCGCTTGTATGATAATTTTTCCACTATCCACTTCAGGAACCACTAAATGCACTGTGCAGCCTGTGATTCTAACTCCCGCCTGAAGGGCTTGATCTACGGCACGATTTCCTTTAAAGCTCGGTAATAAACTCGGATGAATGTTGAGAATCCGATCGCGAAATGCCTCAATCAAAACCGGAGTCACGATTCGCATCCAGCCTGCCATAATCACCCACTCGACTGAATGCTGTTTCAAGGTATCTACGATCGCTTGATCCAAATCTTCCCGACTGGCATACTGTCGATGATTCAGTAAGACTGATGGAATGCCGAAACGGTTTGCTCGATCGACCACTTTTGCGCCCGGATTGTTATAAATCACCACCTGAATTTCTGCATTCAGATGCCCGTCTTGGATCGATTGCGCGATCGCTTCAAAGTTGCTGCCACTCCCCGAAGCCATCACACCGAGTTTTAGACGCGGGTGAGGTGGAAATTGAGCATGTTCAGGAGAAATCAGCGCAACCATGAGAGCCTTTCTAAAAAACAGGTTCTCAGTTTAACGTGATGGGAGCGATCGAAGATAGAAACTCTTTGTTAAGTCGTGAGTTCTATCGCTTCGCTTCAGTCCCGCCCGTAAATAGAATTCCGGGCTAACGAGAGAAAGTCCGCTGAAGGGGACTAAGAACTACGACTGTTAGTCCTGAAGGGACTTCGTTCTGTTAGCCCCGAATTCATTCCGGGGCGGATGAGCAACGTAGCGAAACGTCTACTGAAGCCCAACTCAAAAGTCGATCGCTTCTGACCCAATCCCACATCGAATCGAGTCTCGTGCGAGAATTCCATTAGGTGGATCAGGAACTTTCGGCAACGGTGGCGCGATTCGAGACGGACGAACCGACCGACAGACCTTTGCCGCGCCGAAATCTTGACCCTCGATCGGGAATCGCAACACAACTGCGACATAGCTTTTGAGATTCTCTTTTTTCGGACGAGCAATCAGAGTCAGACGATCGGAACTGGCTTGCAGTTGATAGCGGTAATTCTGAGTTGTGCCGCTGCTGAGTCCTAGTTGAGTCAGCGTCGGAAACTGTTGCGTTCCAACAGCGTGATCTAAGTACAGGACAAAAATAGTAAAACATGCTCAAACTCACTCATCTTTTG